>Ga0310345_10000009_pt1 | contig 624823 bp, 617 predicted proteins | sample HC15DNA20500_MG_FD_204667 | JGI IMG/M metagenome (GOLD analysis project Ga0310345, IMG submission 204667) | Marine microbial communities from station ALOHA, North Pacific Subtropical Gyre - HC15-DNA-20-500_MG | ecosystem: Environmental > Aquatic > Marine > Oceanic | place: Pacific Ocean... | reverse complement strand
CGCTGCGCGTGTCGATCACGCAGACGGTGATCGGCGAGCTGCAGGGCGTGAGCTTTTCGGGCGAGACCGAGGTGTCGCTGAAAGGCAACGTCGTGCTGAAAGGCGCGGACATCACCGGCATCGAAGTGATCGAGCCGTGAGCGCGTCGGACGGCACGGAAATTCGGCGGGTCGAATGGGGCGTCATCCTCGCCCTGACGGTGAGCGGCGCCAATCTGGCGTGGACAGCCGGGGTGGTCTGGCAATCGGTCCAGGAGCATGACCGGCGCCTGATCGCGATTGAAGCCAAATATGACGCGATGGCGCAGCGGATCGAGCGCATCGACGCCAACGTCCAGTTCATTGCCGAGCGCGCCAAAGAGGATCGCGACCAGATGCTGGCGGTGCGCGCGGCCAACAAGAGGAATTGAGCGATGAAGCTGACAAAGAACTTTTCGCTTGAAGAATTGTGCGTCTCGTCGACCGCCGACGAGCGCGGCATCAGCAACGCGCCGACCGAGGCGCATCTGGCCAACATGACCAGATATCTGGCGCCGGGGCTTGAAATCGTGCGGTCGATCTGTGGCGGTCGCGCCATCGTCGTCACCAGCGCGTACCGCAACCCCGAAATCAACCGGATCGTCGGCGGCACGCCGACCAGTGCGCATCCGATGGGGCTGGCCGCCGACATCCGCGTGGCGGGCATGTCGGCGCTGGAAACCGCGCGCGCCATCGCCGGTGCGATGAAGCGGCGCGAAGTCAGGATCGACCAGCTGATCCTGGAGAGCGGCCGCAGCGTCGTGCATGTCAGCTTTGATCCGCGCGCGCGGATGATGATGGGGCACCAGCCGGGACCGGCTGGCACCGAAATCAACTGGCGGTATTTCGCATGAAGCCGCTGCTCGACCGCTGGGCCGACCCGCGCCTGCTGATCACGCTGCTGCTGATCGGGCTGTTCGCCTGGGCATATTCGGCGAACACCGACGACGACACGATGAAGGGCGCGTTGATCGCGGCCTTCGCGGGTGCGTGGGGCTATTGGCTGGGCAGCTCGCGCGGATCGGCCGACAATGCCGCCCGCGCCGACAAGGCGCTCGACATCGCCGCCGCCGCGCAGACGGTGACGATCGAGCGCGCGCCGTGAGCATCGCGGGCGACATCGAACAGGCGGTCGAAGCCGCCGTTCCTGCCGCCCGTGGGGCGCGCTGGGCGCTGATCGCGGGCGCGGTGGCACTTGCGGCCATCGCGCTCGGCTTTGCGCTGTGGTGGCTGTTTTTCCGCCCTGCCGAGGCGATCCGGCGCGAAGGCGAGGCCAAGGTGAGCGGCGCGGCGGGTGAAGCCGTCGGGCGGATCGCCGATCGGGCCATCCCGGTCATCGTCAAGGCGGAGCGCGAGAAGGTCGAGGTCCGCGTCATCACCGAGAGAGGAATTGCCAATGTCCGTGCTGCGCCCGATGCGGCGGTTTCGATCCCTGGCGTGTCTGCCGCTGTGCGCGATACTGTCGGGCTGCTTCACGACAAGGAACGCGCTGCTGGCGCCGGAGAGCCCGTGCGAGCGGATGATCCTGAACAGCGGGTTGCTCGACCCGACCCCGGCGACGCCCGCCAGCCTGATTGACGGGACGGCGAGCGGGCTGGGCAGCTTTGCGGTGGCGGCGGAAGGCGGCCGGGTGAGCGCCAACATCGACAAGGCGCGCGTGCGCCAGCTGATGACGATGTGCCCGAAGGAATGGAACGAGGCGATGGCGAAGGTGCGCAAATCGCTGCGGCCGAAGTTCCTGGGGATCTTCTGATGCCGCGCCCGTACTCGACACCGGCGCTTCGGGCCGAGCGGCGGTTGTCGGTCGCCGTGGCTGGCGTGGCCGTTCGTGCCGCGTCGGATGCCGCCGTCGCGGCCGAGCAAGTGGCCGCTCTGAACGAAACGCTCGCCGACCAGTCTGCGATCATCGAAGCGCAGGGCGAGGCGATCGCGGAACAGGCGGCGACGCTGGAAGCAATCGATGCGCGCGTGCGCGCGCTTGAACCATAAGTTCAATCGACGGCGATCGCCGTGCGACAAACGCGAAGGCGTTTGGCAACATCGCACAGGTTTTGCAAGCTAAGTGATTGAAATTGCCTGATCGTCTATTAACTTACCTTTAGACGACGGGGCAACGCTGGGGCCGCTTAGGCGGACGGCCTTCGGCTGTCAACGCAGGCAATGCAGCGCCCACGGTTTCATGTCACGGCTCGGCTTGCCGCCTTCGCGCCGCTGCGGTATCGTAACTGCCAAGCGCCGGAGGGGGCATAAACCCCGGGCCGGAAACATTAATGGTGATGCGGCATGGGGCAATTTCCCGCCCAAACGCCGATGGGGCGTGAATCGACAGGGCATGGCAGCAGGCAGCCGAAAGCGGCGCCCGCACAGCCAGTGGGGAATCGATGGCCCGACACGCGGCACTATGCCGCGCTCGATCTCGGCACCAACAATTGTCGATTGCTGATCGCCCGCCCGGCGGGATCGGGATTTGCGGTCGTCGATGCCTTTTCGCGCATCGTCCGGCTCGGTGAAGGGCTCGCGGCGACCGGTCGGCTGAGCGACGCGGCGATGGACCGGACCATCGCTGCGCTTACGATCTGCGCCGACAAGCTGCGTCGCCGCAACGTCGTGCTGGCGCGATCGGTCGCGACCGAAGCATGCCGGCGCGCATCGAACGGCGCCGCGTTCATCGAGCGCGCCTATCGCGAAACCGGCATCGCGCTCGATGTGATCACCGCCGAAGAGGAAGCGCGGCTGGCCGTGCTCGGCTGTCACATCCTGCTTGAACCCGGCGACGATCCGGCGCTCGTCTTCGACATCGGCGGCGGTTCGACCGAACTGGTGCTGGTCGATACCCGCACGACGGTGCCGACCGTGCTCGACTGGCACAGCACGCCCTGGGGCGTCGTCTCGCTGACCGAAAGCGCCGGCACCGGTGAAGGCGCCGATGGCCGCGCCGCGGTCTATGCGCGCATGCGCGCGCTGGTGCGCGACAGCATGGCCGACTTTGCCGAGCGACTGCCCCGGGACATCAAGCGTCCCCGCCTGCTCGGCACATCGGGTACCGTGACAACGCTTGCGAGCGTGCACCTCGCGCTCGACCGCTACGATCGCGCCGCCGTGGACGGGCTGATCGTCCCGGCGGCCGCCATGCGCGCGATCAGCGCCGATCTGGCACACAAATCGATCGCCGAGCGCGCGCAGCTGCCATGCATCGGCACCGAACGCGCGGACCTCGTGGTGGCGGGTTGCGCGATTCTGGAGACGATCCTCGACTTGTGGCCCGCCGAACGGCTGGGCGTTGCCGATCGTGGCATCCGCGAAGGGATTTTGCGGCGGCTGATGCGGGGCGCCGATGCGTGAGCCGATGCCGATGAGCTACAGGCGGTGAGTCGAGGCGGATCGGGCGGGCGGACCCGGGTGCGCACCTCGCGCGGGCGGTCACCCCAATCGACGCGCTGGCTCGAACGGCAGCTCAACGACCCCTATGTCAAGCGCGCCAAGGCCGAAGGCTATCGCAGCCGGGCGGCGTACAAGCTGATCGAGCTCGACGAGCGCTTCGGCTTTCTGAAAGGGGCAAAGCGGGTCGCCGATCTGGGGATCGCCCCCGGCGGCTGGAGCCAGGTCGTGCGCAAGCTGGTGCCCGGCGCCGCGATCGTCGGCATCGATCTGCTGCCGGTCGATCCGATCGATGGCGTCACGATCTTCCAGTTCGACTTCAACGACCCGCGCGCGCCCGAATTGCTGCGCGAGGCACTCGACGGCGACGCCGACCTCGTCCTGTCGGACATGGCGGCGAACACCGTAGGCCATCCGCAGACCGACCATCTGCGCACGATGGGGCTGGTCGAGAATGCCGCCGCCTTCTGCTACGACGTGCTGCGACCGGGCGGCGCCTTTGTCGCCAAGGTCCTGGCCGGCGGCGCCGACAATCAGCTCGTTGCCGAGCTCAAGCGCAACTTCGTGACCGTCAAGCATGCCAAGCCGCCCGCAAGCCGCAAGGATTCAAGCGAATGGTATGTCGTGGCGCAGGGGTTCAAAGGCCGGTCAGCGGCTTAGCGCGGCTTTGCTGCGACGGACCCCGCCCCTCACTTGACCGCGCAAACCGCCATCCGTTGCGCGAGCGCAATCGTCTTTGCGCCCAACGCGGGCGCATCCTCTGCTTTCCCATAGGCCTTCAGCCCGCGATAGGCATTGACGAAGGCCGCACCGGTCGGATCGCGGATCAGCGCGGCAATCGCCCCCGCCCCGCGCTCGCGCTCGATCGCTTTCGTCATAACATAGCCGAGCGAGTAGAGGATCTCGTCGCCATAGAAGCCAAGGCCATATATGTCGTCATAGGCGACCGCGCCCGTGGACAGCGCATGACTCGACAGCTCGAGCAAGGTCACGCTGCGGCTGATGAGGCTGACGTTGCGAGCGAACTTGCGGCGTTCGTCGGCGACCGCGCCTTTGGCGTCACTCGGCAGCGCCAGCACGTCGCCGACCGCGCTTGCAGTCCCTTCCGCCATCAACGCGCCGAACAGATCATCGCCGTGCGCCGACGCGCGCACGCGCTTCAGACAGGCTGCGATGGCCGCCTGCCGGGGCTTGGCAGGCGACGCAGCCCCTTGGACCGCGTGGTAGAGCTCATGCTCCAGAATGGTGGCGGCAAGCACCGGATCGGGGAAGCGATCGAGATTGAGAAAAAACTGCGGTTCGCCGAACGCAAACCCGCCCGAGGTTCCGCCGACCACGAAGTAGCCGGTGATCGCGGTGTCGAGTCCGGGCGGCGTGTACCGCGCGATCCGCCCTTTCGCCGCATCGATCAGCCCCCGCGAAGGGTTTTCAAGCTCGGCAATGACCTGACGCAACTGCGCGATATGCGGGCGCACCTGACCAAAGGCAAAGCGGCTTGGATCGGGCGCCTTGTCGTCGTTTCGCGCTGCCGCCACCAGCGCAGCGGCAAAGCTGTCCTCGTCAGCGGCGCGGCCATAGCTTTTGGCCTTCCGGATCAGGCCCTGATTGCCGGGCAGCCGCGCAATGGCACGCGCGCGTTCGAGATCGAGCGAAGGTGTTTCGAGCGCGTCGAGAACTGCGCGCGCGGCGCTCGCGTCGATCTCGAGCCGGAGGTCAGCAGCATGCGCCGGAGACGCCATTGCCAGCGCAGTAAGAGCGATCAGCAGGGCGCGCAGAAGCGTCATTCGCAGGTCCTTCTTCTGAAAATTGGACCGCGAATATCTTGTTTACGCTTGTAGTCAATAGCCGCTGCCGACGCGCGCGGATGGGGTCGCGCCGCCGCTGACGCGGCGAAGCTGAAAAACGTCTCTAAACGCCAGCCTCAACCTTCGTAGTCGGCGCCCAGATTCTGGTTGCGGGGCGGTGCGGCAGCGGTGAGGCGCAGCGCCTCGGCCGACGCCGACAGCGAGCCGATTTCGTCGGGCGCGTCGTCATCATCGATCTGCACGCGCTGTAGGCTTTGGACCAGCGCTTCTTCGAGATGCGGCGGGCGGACCGTTTCCTCGGCGATTTCGCGCAGCGCGACGACCGGATTCTTGTCGCGATCGCGGTCGATCGTCAGTTCGGCACCGCCCGAAATCTGGCGCGCGCGCTGCGCCGCCAGCAGCACGAGATCGAAACGGTTCGGAATCTTGTCGACGCAATCTTCGACGGTTACGCGCGCCATCGCACATCCTTGTCTGTCTGGAAGCGCGTGCACTTAGGCGGCGCACCCGGCCGAGTCAAGAAATCCGCCGTCAACCGGCGAGCCGCGTTTTCATCAACGCTTCGAACGCGGCCCGCGTGCACAGGCCGGTGACACCGCGCGCGCGGCATCCCGGCAGCGGCAGCGTCACGCTCACCGCAGCCCCGGCCCCGCCGCGCCTGATCTGGTCGAGCGTTTGCGAGCGGTAGCGCGCACGGACGAATTGGCCGCCGCCTGTGTCGCGCATCATCTCCAGCACGATCGCGCCGCCCGGCGTGGGGTCGTCGGTTGCAAAGCCCGGCACCCGCCAATGCAGGTCGAGCAGCCCGCCGAGATTGGCGACATTGGTGTCGTGCCCCGACAGCATGGTGACGCGCGGCGCATCGACGCGCGGATCGAACAGTGCGCCCAGCATCAGCGGTGCGATCGCCGACAGATTGCGCGCAGCGAGATAGCGCGGACGGGCGAGCAGCGCGAATTCGGTCGCGTGGAGCGCACCGAGCCGTTCGATATCAGCTGCCGTCGCGCGGCCCCAGCCAACCTCGCTTGCAGGCTTCCCGTCGGCATATTCGAGCAACAGGATATGCGCGGCGGTCGATCCCCGGTCGAGCGCGCCGATCAGCTTGGGGCGGGCATTGGCGCTGACGTTGAAACTGCTCGGCACGCGCGACACGCCGCAGGTCGCAAGCGGCTTGCCGCACAATATTGCATCGAGCTGGCTGAGGAGCGGCTTCATCCGTGTCTCGACCGCCGCCAGCCCGCCGCTGCCGATCGCCGCGCGCACCGCCCGGTCGGCTGCAGCGGCATCGACCGGCGTCACCCCCAGATCGATCGGCGAGAAGATCGGATCCTCGGCACCCTCAGGCCGATGCTCGTTGGTCACCGGGCATCCGGGCAGCAGGCCCGCCCCATAATGATCGGCCGTCGCAATCGTGCGCTGATCGGTATCAGCGATCAGCCGGACCAGCCCCTTCGCGCCGCAACCGCTGGCGGGCAGCAACCCTGCCTTCACCCAGTCGGCGCGGTCGGATCGCGCCAGCGCCTCGATCGCGCGCGCACCATTGTCGGTCAGATAGCCGGGCTTGACCGACCAGCCCGGCCAGGGATCGGCGGCAATGCCTGCTGGCATCGGCGGCGTCTTGGTCGGCGGGCGCACGCCGTGCCGCATCAACAGCACCACACGTTCGAGCCTGAGCGCGCCGTCCGGCTCGGGAGTGGGCAACGCCGGGGCCGACCCCGCCGCCACCGCCATAACCAAAGCCAGATACCGAAGCTTCAACATGGACATTCCCCCCGCACTGACGCTGGCATGACGCCAGATTGATCGACCCCCGCGCGCACCGCCGATCGCGCCGCGCGGCCTTGCGAGCGAAGGGGCTTGCGCACCTGTCGCCAGCCCCTAAGCAAAAATCATGACGCGCAAAGGGCAGATCGCGGTGATCTTCGTGTCGGTTCGCACCGGCGCCGATGCGCAGGGCTATGCCGCCGCCGCCGACGCGATGGAAGCTCGAGCGGCGCTCCAGCCCGGCTATTGCGGCTTTCACAGCGCACGGGACGAAGCCGGGTTTGGCATCACCGTCAGCTATTGGGCCGACGATGCCAGCGCGCGCGCATGGCGCGACGACCCGGAGCACCGCCGCATCCGCGACGCCGGGCGCGATCGCTGGTACCAGCGCTATGAGCTGGTCGTGGCCCGCGTCGAGCGCGATTACGATTGGCAGCGCGCATGAGCCGGACGGGCGGATTCGACCGCGACTTCGCGCTGCTGTTCATGGTGATGCTGACGATCGCGGCGGGAAACACCGCGTTGCAATCGGTGCTGCCCGCGCTTGGTCGCTCGTTGCACGTCCCTGACAGCGGCGTTGCGGCCGCCTTTTCGGTATCGGCCTTGCTGTGGGTGATTGCCGCGCCGTTCTGGGCGGGCCGGTCGGATCGGCAAGGGCGGCGGGCGATGATCCTGCTCGGCATGGGCGGCTTTGTGGTCTCGCTGACCCTGTGCGGCCTGTTCCTGACCGCAGGGATCAACGGCTGGATCAGCGGTCCGGCCGCCTTTGTCGCCTTCATCGGTGGTCGACTGGTCTACGGGACATTCGGCTCCGCCGCACCGCCCGCCGTGCAGGCACTGGTCGCCGGGCGCACCACGCGTGCCGAACGTACCAAGGCGCTGACGCTGATCGGCTCGGCTTTTGGCCTTGGCACGATCCTGGGGCCGGCGGTTGCGCCCTATCTGGTGCTCGGCAGCGTGGGTGGCGTGCATATCGGCCTCGCCGGTCCAGCGTTTATCGGCGCGCTGTTCGGGCTGGCGATGGTGATCGCCGTCCATCGCATGCTCGCCGATGATCGTGGGATGGCGGTAGCGCATGGTGCGGCAACCGCCTACCCGTCGATCGGAGGCCAGCCGAGCGGGGCGAGCATCACGGCGGCCACCGCGGAAGGAATCGAAAAGGTCGGGTACCTCGACCCGCGCATCCGGCCGTGGATGATCGCCGGATTGGTGATGGGGCATGCGCAGGCGATGACGGGCCAGACGATCGGCTTCCTTGTCATCGACCGCCTGCATCTGGCGCCTGTCGACGCGCTGCAACCAACCGGCCTGGTGCTGATCCTCGGCGCGAGCGCTGCGCTGCTGGTGCAATGGGGGCTGATCCCGCTGCTGAACCTCGATCCGCGGCGGTTGGTGCTGGTCGGGTTGGTGGCGGCCGCAATCGGTACCGTGCTGACCGGCGTGGCGACCTCGCTCTACGGCATCGCGCTTGCCTATGCGCTCGCCTCGGCGGGGTTCGGCTTTACCCGGCCAGGCTTCACGGCGGGGTCATCGCTCGCGGTCGGGCCGGGCGGGCAGGGATCGGTTGCGGGCAAGGTCACATCGATCAACGGCGCGTCGTTCGTGCTCGGCCCTTCGATCGGCGTCGGGCTTTACGAAATGTACAAGCCCTTCCCCTATCTAGTCGCCTCGGCGGCGCTGGTGCTGATGCTCGGCTATGCCTGGGTTGCGCTCAGGACTACTATTCGATCGGTGTCGAGCGAGGACGCAACTGACCCGGTGATATGAAGCCGAGCGGCTGGAGTGAGGCCGCCTGCTGCTTCAGCTTTGCCGCCATCTGCGCGTAATCCTGCTCCATTTCGGGCGTGACCGATGCGCGCGATTCCTTCAGTGCTGCGTCGAAATGCGCCTGCGTCACCTCGCGCGTGCCGAGCGATTCGCGCAACGCCGCCAGCCCTGCGCGCCGCACGAGATCCTCCAGATCGGCGCCCGAATAATGATCGGTGCGCGCCGCCAGATCGTCGAGATCGACATCGCCAGCCAGTGGCATGCGCGCGGTCTGGATGCCGAGGATGCGCGCACGCCCGGCCCGATCAGGCACCGAGACATAAATGAGCTCGTCGAACCGCCCCGGTCGCAACAACGCGGGGTCGATCAGGTTGGGGCGATTGGTCGCGCCGATCACCACCACCGATTGCAGTTCCTCGAGCCCGTCCATCTCGGCGAGGATCGTGTTGACCACGCGCTCGGTCACCTGCGGCTCGCCCATGCCGCCGCCACGCGCAGGCACCAGCGAATCGAGCTCGTCGATGAAGATCACGCACGGCGCCACCTGGCGCGCGCGCGCGAACAGCTTGGCGATCTGCTGTTCGCTTTCGCCATACCATTTGCTCAGCAGGTCGCTTGATTTGGTGGCGATGAAATTGGCCTGCGCCTCGCGTGCGACTGCCTTCGCCAGCAGCGTCTTGCCGGTACCAGGCGGGCCATAGAGCAGGAAACCCTTGGCCGGCCGAATGCCGAGGCGGCGGAACGCGTCGGGGTCCTTGAGCGGCAGTTCGACCCCTTCGCGCAGCTTCTCGCGCGCCTCGTCGACGCCGCCGACATCGTCCCAGCGCACCGATGGCGCCTGCACCATCACTTCGCGCATCGCCGACGGCTGGACCCGCTTGATCGCGCCGGTGAAGTCCTCGCGCGTCACCGACAAGTCGTCGAGCACTTCGGGCGGAATCGTGCCCTCGCTCAGGTCGAGCCGCGGCATGATCCGCCGCACCGCTTCGATCGCCGCTTCGCGAGTAAGCGCGGCGAGGTCGGCACCGACGAAGCCATAGGTCATCCGCGACAGTTCATCGAGGTCGACGCGGTCGCCGAGCGGCATCCCGCGCGTGTGGATGCCCAGAATCTCGCGCCGGCCGCGCTCGTCGGGCACGCCGACGATGATCTCGCGGTCGAACCGGCCTGGTCGCCGCAGTGCTTCATCGATCGCCTCGGGCCGGTTGGTGGCGGCGATCACGACCAGATTGGCCCGCGCTTCCAGCCCGTCCATCAGCGTCAGCAACTGGGCGACGAGTCGCTTTTCCGCCTCGCCCGAAACCTGCCCGCGCTTGGGTGCGATCGAATCGATTTCATCGATGAAAACGATCGACGGCGCCGCCTTGGTTGCCTGTTCGAACACGTCGCGCAGGCGCTTTTCGGACTCGCCATAGGCGGCGCCCATGATTTCGGGGCCGTTGATCAAAAAGAAATTGGCGTCGCTTTCGTTCGCGACCGCGCGCGCGAGCCGGGTCTTGCCGGTCCCCGGCGGACCGTGGAGCAGCACGCCCTTGGGCGGATCGACGCCCAGCCGCTGGAAAAGTTCGGGATAGCGCAGCGGCAGCTCGACCATCTCGCGCAGCTGGTCGATCGTCGGGCCCATGCCGCCGATGTCGTCGTAAGTCACATCGGCGCGGCGCGATTCGGTCGGCTCCTCATATTCGGCGCGCAATTCGATTTCGGTGGTCGGATCGATATGGACTACGCCACGCGGCACGGTCGCGATCACCGCGAGCCGGATTTCCTGCAGTGCATAGGCCGGCGCGTTGAGCATCTGGCGCAGTTGCGGGGGCATGTTGTCGACGCGCTGCTGCCCGGCCGTCGCGACGATGTCGCCCTGTGTCAGCGGACGGCCAAGGAAAGTGCGCTGAAGCGCCGCCGCCGAGCCCTGAAGCCGCAGATTCTGTTGCGCGGGCGCAAAGACGACACGCGTCGCGGGCTTGGATTCGGCCTTGCGCACGCCGACGAACTCGCCCGAGCCGACACCGGCATTGGCGCGCTGAAGCCCGTCGATGCGGATGATCTCCAGCCCCTCATCCTCGGCATAGGGCGCAACCGCGCGCGCGGGCGTGCTGCGCTTGCCGACGACTTCGATCACGTCCCCTTCGGCCAGCCCCAGCGCGGCCATCAGCGCGCGTGGCAGATGGGCAAGCCCGCGACCGCTGTCTTCCGGCCGGGCATTCGCCACCTGCAATTTGCGGAGCGCTGAATCGCTGTCGGCCATGGGGGAAATTTCCTTGTCGCTTTACAGGTCGCCTGTCCGGCGAGCGACATAGGGTGCGGGCTCCCGTGTTGCGAGTCATGAACGATGGGCAAAAAAAAGAGCCGGCCTCGCAAAGGGGCCGGCTCGTGAAAGTTTTTAGGAGAGGATGCCTGAAAGGCCTGCCTTATGTGCGGTGCAGCATTCACTTTCGCAAGTGCGAAAAGGAAAACGGCGATTGCGTTGCGTGCATTCATTGCTAGCCTAGCGACATCGCCAGATGGCAGCGGTGTCACCGATGCCGCACTGCAATAGCGCCGGAGGGGGAAATGCGTCGACTGCCACCGCTGACCGCGATCGAGGCGGTGGTACAGGTTGCTCGGCTCGGCTCGGTCAAGGCGGCGGCCCAGGAACTCGCGCTTTCCGCGCCCGCGCTCAGCCGCCGCGTGCAGGCGCTGGAACGATTCATCGGGCGGCCGTTGTTCGATCGGCGGCACCAGGCGATGCAGCTCAATGCCGATGGCGAGCGGCTGATCGCGCAGATCGCCCCCGCCATCGACATGCTGACCGACGCGGTCGAGGCGCTGACCAGCGCGACCGATGTCCAGCGGTTGCGGCTCGGCGTGTTGCCGCTGTTCGCGTCGCAGCGCCTGTTCCCGCGCCTCGCCGAGCTGCGCGCGCGGCACCCCGAACTGCATCTTGACATCGATACCGGCGGGCACGGCGTGACCCGGCTCGGCGAAGGGCTCGATGCCGCGATCGTGCTGGCGCGCGATATCGAGCCGGCGCTTTACGCGCGCCGGCTCGACCGCAACCGCATCCTTGTCATCGGCGGTCGTGCCATGATCGAGGGGCCACAGCCGATTACCGAGCCCCATCAGCTGTCGAGCGTGACCGCGCTCGTCCACCGCGACATGCCCGACACTTTCGCGGCCTGGTGCCTTGCCGCCGGGATCGGCGAGATCGAACCGCTCGCGGTCGATCATTTTGATTCGGGCGCGCTGATGCTCGAGGCGGCAGCGCAAGGCCTGGGTGTCGCGTTCATGCACGAAAGCCATTTCGAAGACGCGCACGACCCGCGCCTTGCCCGGCTGTTCGATATCAGCGTCGAAAGCCCGTACAGCTACTGGTTCGTCTGCCGCCCGCGCGCACTGATGCAGCGACCGGTCAAGCTGTTCCACGACTGGTTGATCGAAAATCTCGCCAACTGACGCTTTTCCGCCAAATTGACGTTGATCTTAACCAATCTTCAGCGCTTCGCTGGCATGTCGCTCGCAGCGGCAACCCGCTGAGGGCGAACAATGACCAAACTGCCTCAAATGCTGCGCGTTTCGCAACGCGGTGCCACTGCCATCGAATATGGCCTGATCGCGGCGCTGATCGCTGTCGCGGCAATTGCCGCGATGGGCGGCCTCGGCAACCGGCTGAAGACGACCTTCACCAACGTTTCGAGCAACATGAAGGCGAGCTGAGCTCGCCCGAATGTTCAGCTTGCGCGCGCGCTGATGATCTTGCCGGGGGTGCGCGGCGGTTCGCCCTTGGGCAACGCATCGACATGCTCCATGCCGTCCGTCACTTCGCCCCACACGGTATACTGCCCGTCGAGGAACGTCGCATCGTCAAGGCAGATGAAGAACTGGCTGTTGGCGCTATGCGGGTCATTGGTCCGCGCCATCGAGCAGACACCGCGCACATGCGGCTCGCGGCTGAATTCGGCCTTCAGATTGGGCAGCTTCGAGCCGCCGGTGCCGCGCCCGGTCGGGTCGCCGCCCTGCGCCATGAAGCCAGCGATCACGCGGTGGAAGACGACGCCGTCGTAGAACCCTTCGTTGGCGAGCGTCGCGATCCGCTCGACATGGCCGGGCGCGAGATCGGGGCGCAGGCGGATCGTCACGTCGCCGCTGTCGAGCGTCATCACCAAAGTCGAGAAACTGTCGGTCATCGAAGTCATCCTTTGCACTTTTGACGAGCGCCCTAGCCGCGCTGCTGCGCGCTGGCAAATGATTGGCTTTGCAGCCACGCCGCGCTAAGGCGCGGTCAGGCGTTCTGGCGGGAGGTGCGTGATGAGCGAGACCGAACTCGGCAGCGAGAGCCAGGGCGCCGACGGCAGCCAGCTCGACGAGGACGACCGACTGAAGCCCGAATTTGTGCGCAAAGTGCTCGACGCGGTCTATGACGGCGTTCCCGAAAGCGCCCGCGCGCTCGTGGAGCCGCTCCACCCCGCCGACATCGCCGATCTGTTCGAGCTGCTGCCCGCCGACGCGCGCACCGAACTCGCCAAGTCGATCACCGATCTGCTCGATGGCGACGTGTTCGCCGAGATGAACGATTATGTCCGCGAGGATCTGATCGATTCGCTCAGCGCCAGCGAAGTCGCCGACATCGCGTCCGAACTCGACACCGACGACGCCGTGGCGATCATCGAGGACCTCGATGCAGCCGAACAGCGCGAAGTGCTCCGCGCGCTCGACCCCGACGACCGTGCCGCGATCGAAGAGGCGCTGTCCTACCCCGAGGAATCGGCGGGCCGCCTGATGCAGCGCGAGTTGATCGCGGTGCCCGAACATTGGACCGTCGGCGACGTGCTCGATTATCTGCGCGGCAATGACGAGCTGACCACCGATTTCTGGGAAGTGTTCGTGGTCGATCCCGCGCACAAGCCGATTGGATCGTGCCACCTCAGCTGGATCATGCGCACGCCCCGATCGGTATCGGTCGGCGACGTGATGCAGCGCGAACAGACGCTGATCCCGGTCGATATGGACCAGGAGGAAGTCGCGCTGCGTTTCCAGAAATATGCGCTGATCTCGGCCGCCGTCGTCGATGCGGCCGGGCGGCTGGTGGGGATGATCACGGTTGACGACATCGTCCACATCATCAGCCAGGAAGCCGGCGAGGACATCCTGCGGCTGTCGGGCGCGGGCGACGGCGACATCAACGAACCCGTCGTCGACAGCTACAAGGCTCGGGTCCGCTGGCTGATTTCGAACCTGTTCACCGCACTGCTGGCATCGTCGATCATCGCGCTGTTCGAAGGCACGATCGCGAAAATGGTCGCGCTCGCCACGCTGATGCCGATCGTGGCGGGCGTCGGCGGGAACGCGGGTACGCAGACGATGGCAGTGACGGTGCGTGCGCTTGCTACCAATCAGCTGACTCGGTCGAACACGCTGCGATCAATCGTGCGCGAGCTGCGCGTCGCCTTCCTCAACGGCGGCACGATCGCAATCGTGATCGGCATCGGCGTGACGATCGTCTTCCAGAATCCGCATCTGGGCGGCGTGATCGCGGCGGCGATGCTGACCAACATCGTCGTCGCCGGACTGGCGGGCGTGATGGTGCCGGTCGCGCTCGAGCGGATGGGTGCCGATCCCGCCGTTGCCTCGTCGATCTTCGTGACGATGACGACCGACTCGATGGGGTTCTTCGCTTTCCTGGGCCTTGCGACGGCGACCGGGCTGGTCCGGTGACTTGACGCGCTGCCTGGCGTCGCCAAGTCATCGCTCATGCTCCATCTTTCCAAGGTCGCGTTCGGCGCACACAGCCTCGATCATCTCGCTGAACGGCTGGCAGTGCGCGCCACCGAAGGATCGCTGTTCCTCACCACGCGCTATCTGCCCAAACGACATGTCGAGATCGCCGGTCGGGGATCGCTGTTCTGGATCCTGAAGCACCAGCTTGTCGCGCGCTCGCCGATCATCGGCTTCGGCGAAGCGGCGGAGGGCAAGGTCGCGATCCTGCTGGCCATGCCGCTGGTGGCGGTGCGACCGGTGCCCAAACGCGCGCACCAGGGCTGGCGCTACCTCGAAGCCGGCGATGCGCCCGCCGACCTGGCAGCAGGCGAACGCGGCGACACCCTGCCGGCAGGGCTGGCACGCGATCTGGCGGCGCTGGCGCTGCTTTAGCGCTTCGGCGTGCAGACCACCGCGCCACCGCCGGTTGCAGTCACGCGGCAGGCGGGCGTTCCGGCCACTGTAACCCCGCCCAAACCGCTCGAGACAATCTCGGCGGTGTAGCGCGCGGCGACGCGGACATCGCCGGTGCCCGCCGCCGTCACGAACACGTCGTTGGCGATCAGGCCGGTTGCTTCATAGCTGCCCGGGCCGGTGATCAGATAGCGCGCCCTGCCCGCCTTGCCCGCAAGGGTCATCGTGCCGGCGCCCGTGACGGTCGCGTTGAGCTGGTCGGCGTCGATCGCGGCGACGCCGAGCAGGCCTGCGCCGTTGATCGACAGATCGATCCGCTGCGCCACCATCCGATCGACCGACAGCCGGCCCCCGGCGTTGAGATTGACGCCGCGCAACACCGGCGTGCCGAGCGTGATGCTCAACAGCCGCGGCGGCGCCGGATCGCGTGCGCCTGACGCCGCCTGCTTCCGGCGGACGATCAGCGTCTGCCCCTCGACCGTCAGCGTCAGCGCGTCGAGCGCAGCGGCGTCGCCTTCGGCCTGCGCGCTCGGCGGGCGCCCGGTCTGCACGCGCACCTCGAAAGGGCCATCGATGCGGATGCGATCGAAGCTGGTGACACTGTAGCGGCGCTCGGCAGCGTCGGCGGGTGCCGCAAGAGCTAGAGCGGCCAGGGCGCAAACGAAAGCGGGAGCGGTACGCATTGCTGCGATGTCGCACCCCGCGCCGCCTGTGCGCAAGTTATTTGCCGCAGCGCACGTCGCCCGAGCCCATCTTGGTGGTGGTACACGTTGCGCCCGCACCGAGATCGACGTCGCCCGAGCCCATAATCGACACATTGGCCGGGCCGTTGACTTCGGCAACGACGGTTCCCGAACCAGCCATCGACACGCTGGCGGACTTCGCCTTCAGTCCGCGCGCCTGGACTTCGCCCGACCCGGCGATGTCGATCGCGAGCTTGTCGGCCTGGCCGCTCGCTTCGATGTCGCCCGACCCCGCGGCCGACAGATCGACCGTAGGCGCATTGAGCGTCGCGATGCGGATGCTCCCCGATCCGGCGGTCGAGGCGGCGAAACGCGGACCTTCCGCGCGACCGATCGTCATGTCGCCCGAACCGCTGACGTGCGCCTTCGCGATGCGCGGCATCGTGACATAGACGCGCGCGTTCTTGGAGTTTCCCCAGCTCCAGTTGCCGTCGTTCTTGCGGGCAATCCGCAGCGTATCGCCGACGCGTTCGATCTGCAGCCGGTCGAGCACCTTGGCGGGCCCTTCGGCGCGGACCGTGAAGTCGCTGGCGATCTTGATGTCGACATCGTCCGACCCGCGCAGCTCGACGCCGGTGAAATCGCGTACCGCGAAATTGCGGCTCGTCCCGGCCCCGCCCGCACCGTCACCACCGCCCTGCGCCGAAGCCGAACAGGCCGCGAGCGGCAGGGCCATCGTCAAAAGGATCATGCGCATCCCAAATCTCCCACAGTGTGTTGTTTGAATAACACGCATTGGCGCCTGCCGCAATCGCTGCTTGCCGGCCACGAAAAAGGGCGGCCCACTCGCGTGGCGCCGCCCCGTTTTCAGTCTTGGCCGGAAGGCGTCAGGCGACTTCCTTGTCCTTGTTGTGGATCGCCGCCGCTTTGCGCAGGATCTCGAGGATCTTTTCCTGCGCCGTCGGCTCGTCGACCTGTTCCATCGCCGCCAGTTCGCGCGCGAGGCGGCTGGTCGCCGCTTCGAAAATCTGGCGTTCGGAATAGCTCTGCTCGGGCTGGTCGTCGGCACGGAACAGGTCGCGGACCACTTCGGCGATCGACACGAGATCGCCCGAATTGATCTTCGCTTCATATTCCTGCGCGCGGCGCGACCACATGGTCCGCTTGACGCGCGGCTTGCCGGTCAGCGTGTCGAGCGCTTCACGCAGCGTCTTGTCGCTCGACAGCTTGCGCATGCCGACGCTTTCGGCCTTGTTGGTCGGGACTCGCAGCGTCATGCGTTCCTTTTCGAACCGCAGGACATAGAGTTCGAGCTGCATCCCCGCGATTTCCTGGCGTTGGAGCTCGATGACACGGCCGACACCGTGCTTGGGATAAACGACATAATCACCGACGTCGAAGGACAGCGCCTTGGCAGCCATTCTTGAAAGCCTTTCTGTGGTCATTTCCCGATAAGCGCGCTCGCCTCCGGCCATAACGTGACGGTCGGACGGCGCGATCGGGGATAGGGGTGTGCAGGTCTCCAAGCAGCAAGCGCCTATGCAGCGCTACTGTTCCGAGTCATTTAACATAGTCGTAATAAAATTACCAGCAACTTGTGGCACGCGGCGCGCCAGCCAATCCGCCCCAGCGCATCGAGGCGGTCATTTTTGGCACATTTTTGCGATGGATGCGGCGCGGCCCGCTGACATCAATCGCCCTGACCGGGATTCTCGCTGAAATATTTGTCGTACTTGCCCGACTCGCCCTTGTGTTCGTCGGCATCGGCGGGCGCTTCGCGCTTGCGCGTGACATTCGGCCACTGCGCCGAGAAGGTCGCGTTGAGCTCGAGCCATTTTTCCTGGCCGCTTTCGGTGTCGGGCAGGATCGCCTCGGCCGGGCATTCGGGCTCGCACACGCCGCAATCGATGCATTCGTTGGGGTTGATGACGAGCATGTTCTCGCCTTCATAGAAACAGTCGACCGGGCAGACCTCGACGCAGTCCATGTACTTGCAACGGATGCAGGCGTCGGTGACGACATAGGTCATGCGCGGTGAACTCCCCTCAGGCTTGTCGAGGTACTGCTATTGCGCGGTTTGGGACGCGTCAACAGGGCTTAGGTCGATATAGAGACGGGCGGCCTCGACGGCGGGCCCGCGCCGCTTCGGCAACGCCGCGACGCGCAGCACGCGCACCGATCCATCACGGACATAGCCGATCACCGAGCCGACCCGCACCGGCGCATGCGCCCGCTCGACGCGGCGGCCATCGAGCCTGACGGTCCCGCTGCGCGTCAGCTCGGCCGCCTGCGCGCGCGACCGCGCGAGCCGCGCATACCAGAGGAAGACATCGAGCCGCATCGTCACGGCGCTGGCACCTTCGGCCACGTCAGCCCTGCCGTACGATCAGGTCGGCCAGGCCGGCAAAGGCGCCGCGCGGCGCCGTCGGCACCGCTTTCACGCGCGCCGGACGCCCCCGCCACAGCCAGTGCGCTCCCCCATCCTGCGCAGGCGCGGCACGAAAGCCGAGCTGCGCCATCAGCTTGGCAAGCGTGGCAGGCGTGATGCCGATCGAGGTCGCAAGCGCGGGGTCGGGCGCGAACGGCTTGGCGCCGTGGCGCGCGTCATGGGCCGCGCGTGCGACGCGTTCGACCAGATCGAGCCTCACTGATTGCGTGCCGATGTCGCGAAAACCGCTCACCAGCGGCTGACCGCGCGGGACGACCGTCGCGCCGGGCGGCAGCGGCACGTCAAGCGACTGGTCGCGGCGCGCGGCGATCAGCGCGCGACGCCAGCGTGCGGCTTGCGGCTTGAGCAGGGCCGCCGCGAACAGGTCGAGCGCGCCGATCGTCACCCCCGCGCGGCGCAATCGCTTGCGCTCCTCCGGCCCGAGCAGATCGACGCTGTCGCCCAGCGGCGCGCGGGCGGCGAAGCCTGCCCCGGCTACGAGCCCGGCCGCCACGACCCGCAGCGCGGCCGACGCGGCGGCATCGCGCGCGATCGCCTCGATATGCACCAGCGCGCCCAGATGCCGCGCGACCTTCGCCGCGACCCAGCTTTCCAGCCGCGCGCGGATGCGGTCGCGGATGTCCTTGTCGAGGCAATCCAGCGAGCGGTCGAGGTCGATGCGCGGCTGCGTCAGCGCGGTCCCGGGACGCAGCGTCGCCACGGTGACGGTCGACCAGAGCAGCGTCGGCGGCGCCCCGGCTGCATCCTGAAGCGCGAACGCGGCGTCATCGGCCCCAACTAGCACCGCCGCGCGACGGGCCCGCTCTGCCCCCAATCGCTTTTCCGCCGCCGCCAGCAGCAGCCTCTTGTCGGCAGCACGCGCATCGGCGGCGACCACGAAGCGGAAGCCCTCCAGCCGACCAAGCGAATGGTCGTCGACCGTCACTTCGCCTTCCGGCCCGACCGTCACCGGCAATGCGCTCGCATCGGCACCGACCTGGCGCATCAGCAGCGCGGTGCGGGTGTCGACGAAGCGCTGGCGCAGGCTTGCGTGAAGCGCGTCGGACAGACGCTCCTCGACCGCGCGCGTCCGCTCGGCCCAGTGCAAGGGGTCGGCGAGCCAATCGGGGCGATGCGCGATATAGGCCCAGCTGCGCACGGCAGCGATCCGCCCCGCGATCGTCTCGACGTCGCCGGTCACCGTATCGAGCCGGGCGAGCTCGGCGGCGAACCAGTCATGCGGGATATGCCCATGCCCTTCGGACAGGTAACCGAACAGCCGCGCGACGAAGCGCTGGTGGGGATCGACACCGAGCTTGCGGAAATCGGGCACGCCGCACGCCGCCCACAGCCGGGCGACGCCGCGCGGCCCTCGCACACGTGCGCGCACCCAATCCTCCTCGGCGAGCCGCTTGAGTACGGCCAAATCGATCGCCTGCGGCGCCGCGCGCAACACCTCCGCCGTTGGCCGCTGCTCGAGATCGGCGATCAGCGCGTCGATGCTCGACAGATCGGGCTCGCCCGCGCGCCAGTAGAGCGAGCGGAGCGGCGGGAAATGATGTTGTTCGATCGCTTCGACTTCTTCGGGGGTGAAGGCGCCCGGCCCTTCCTCGCTCAGCGCGCCGAAGGTGCCGTCGCGCTGGTGGCGCCCCGCGCGTCCGGCGATCTGCGCCATTTCCGCTACCGTCAGCCGCCGCTGGCGATGACCGTCGAACTTGCGCAGGCTCGCGAAGGCGACATGGGCGACATCCATGTTGAGTCCCATGCCGATCGCGTCGGTCGCGACCAGATAATCGACTTCGCCTGCCTGGAACATTGCCACCTGGGCATTGCGGGTGCGTGGGGAGAGCGCGCCCATCACCACCGCGGCACCGCCGCGCAGCCGCCGCAGCATCTCGGCGACGGCATAGACTTCCTCGGCCGAGAAAGCGACGATCACCGACCTTTTGGGTAGCCGCGAAATCTTGCGCGCGCCGGCATAGGACAGCGTCGAAAAGCGCGGCCGCGAGATGATATCGGCGCCGGGCACCAGCGCCTTCACCATCGGCCGCAGCGCTTCGGAGCCGAGGATCATGGTCTCGTCGCGGCCGCGCGCGCGCAGCAACCGGTCGGTGAAGACATGGCCGCGCTCGGGGTCGGCGCCCAATTGCGCTTCGTCGAGGCCGACGAAACCAAGGTCGCGATCGATCGGCATGCTTTCGGCGGTGCACAGGAACCAGCGGGCTCCTGGCGGGACAATGCGCTCCTCGCCGGTGATAAGGGCGACCTCCTTCGGCCCCTTGATCTTCACGACCCGGTCATAGACCTCGCGTGCCAGCAGGCGGAGCGGGAAGCCGATCATCCCGCTGGAATGCCCGCACAATCGTTCGATCGCGAGGTGCGTCTTGCCGGTGTTGGTAGGGCCAAGGACGGCCTTGACCGTTGCGTTGACCGGAGTGCGGACAGTGTCGGCCATGATGGCTTGAAGATCGCGCGCCCCCCGGCGCGATGCAACTGCCCGCCGACGATAAATTATGGTCCACCAGCCCCGACTCGGCCGAAATCCTTTGGTCGGCGCGATGCAACGCTTCACCGCAAAGTTTGCGGTGCGTCCGACCGGTTAATTTGACTTTAGGATTCGCGCCTCACAGTCCTCGGGTTGAGGGGTTGCGACAGCGGGACGCACGCCGAGGGATTGGGAGCAGCTGTGTTTCTGCGCAGCGATTTCAGCGGGGAACAGGGCGGCGGCGCCGCAGCGCTGACGTTCGGCCGCGTCGAGCGTGCCGGCAACCTGCCGCGCCTGCGCCCGATGCAGCACCGGCTTGCCGACATCGACTGGACGCCCGACCTGGGCGCGAACATCGGCTCGCGCGATTGGTGGCGGGGGCTTGCCACCTGTACGTCGCTGATCGCCGCCGCCTGTGTCCTTGCCCCCGGTATCCGCCCGATCGCAGGCGAGGCGCCCGCGCCACTCGCCGGTGCCGATTGGGACGATGCGCGCGCCCAGGCGATCGCGCCACTCGCCTGGGGCGCCACGACCGGCCACCGCATGGGGGCCAATGATCTCGCGCAGCCGCTCGCCGAAGTGCCCGAACGCCCGATCGAGGAACGCAGTGCGACGCTGGGCAGCGGCGATCGCCTGCGCGACGTGTTGAAACGTGCGGGCGTCGGCGGCGACGAGGCCGGGGTCGCTGCCGAGCTGATCGGTCGCGCGGTGGCGCTCGACAGCCTCAGCCCCGGCACCCAGATCGACCTTACGCTGGGCCGCCGTCCGAACAAGACCGTGCCGCGCCCGCTCGAGGCGATGCGCTTCCGCGCGCGGTTCGACCTCAACATCGCGGTGTTGCGTGCGGGCGGTGCGCTGGTCGTGACCCCGCAGCCGATCGCCATCGACAACACGCCGCTGCGCATTCGCGGGCTGGTCGGCCAGTCGCTCTATCGTTCGGCACGCGCCGCCGGGGCGCCCGCCAAGGCAGTCGAAGCCTATATCCGGGCGCTGGCGAGCCGGATCTCGATCGGGTCCGACGTCGCCCCGACCAACATCTTCGACATCGCGATTGCTCAGCAGCGGGCAGCGACCGGCGAAGTTCGCTTGGGCAATATCCTCTATGCGGGACTCGACCGCGACGATCGCTCGCTGCGGCTGTTCCGCTGGGACGAAGGCGATCAGACCGGCTGGTTCGACGCGAACGGCGTCGGCGAGCGCCGGGGCGGCATGGCGATGCCGGTCGATGGCCATCTGACGTCGAGCTACGGCATGCGCTGGCACCCGATCTACGGCACCCAGCGGTTTCACAAGGGGCTCGATATCGGCGCTCCCTATGGCGCGCCGATCCGCGCCGCGATCGACGGCACCGTTGCTTTCGCCGGTCGCAGCGGCGGCTATGGCAATTTCGTCAAGCTGACACATGGCGACGGGCTTGCGACCGGCTATGGCCATATGAGCCGGATCGCGGTGGCACCCGGCACCCGCGTCGCGCAGGGGCAGATCATCGGCTATGTCGGGTCAACCGGCTTGTCGACGGGCCCGCATCTTCATTACGAGCTGTGGCGCAATGGCGTCCCGATCAACCCGCGCTCGGTCGCCTTCGCATCGGTCCAGCGGCTGAGCGGCAATGTGCTGCGCAGCTTCCGCGCGCGCGTCGCCGCCCTGCTTGCGGTCAAGCCGGTCGGCCGCTGAGGCGGGATTCCGCTCCCAAGCTTGACGCGTTAATCCGGCCTCAGCGTCCTTGCGCGCGCCAGCGGCGGATCGTGCGGCCGATGATTTCCTCTTCCTGACCGACTTCGCGCCACAGCTGCGAGAACAGCGGATCGGCCGAAGCGGGCCGCTTGATTTCCTCAAGGTCGTCGAACGCGACGCGCACTGGCACGCCGACGCCTTCGCCGCAGACGATGCATTCGCGGTTGCGCAGCGCCGGGATCGAATCGAGAAAGCCGCGCGCACCTTCGGGCATCGCCGCGCGCACGAACGCCTGGTCGCGATCGTTATTGAGCCGCATCGAAATGATCGTGCCGCACTGCGACAACACGCCCTCGGCCAGATCCGACGGGCGCTGCGTGATCAGCCCCAGCGACACGCCGTATTTGCGGCCTTCCTTGGCGATGCGGCTGAGGATCTTGCCGACCGACGAGCCATTGGCATTGGCTTCGTTGGGAATATAGCGATGCGCTTCCTCGCAGACGAGCAGGATCGGCCGCTGCGGCTCGCTGCGCGACCAGATCGCGAAATCGAACACCATCCGGCTGAGCACCGCGACCACCACCGAGGTAATCTCGGACGGAACGCCCGACACGTCGATAATCGAAATCGGCCGCCCGTCGCCAGGCAGGCGGAAAATGCGCTCGATGAAGCTGGCCATCGTGTCGGCAACCAGCATCCCGGAGAACATGAAACTGTAGCGCGGATCGCCCTTCACTTCGTCGATCTTGTTCTTCAGCCGCATATAGGGCGCGGTGTCGCCGGCGCGGTCCATCTTGCCCATTTCGTTCGCAATGATGCTGGTCAAGTCCGACAGCAGATAGGGAATCGGCGCGTCGACCGTCAGCTTGGCGATTTCCTGCCCGATCCGCCCCTTGCCGCGCGCGGCGAGCAGGCATTTGGCGAGAATGTCGGCATCCTGCTGGCGCTCGCTGCCCGATGTCGTGAGCAGCACTTCGCAATGCTCCTCGAAGTTCATCAGCCAATAGGGCATCTGCAGGTTCGACACGTCATAGATCGCGCCGTTGGTCTTGAACGCGGCACCATATTCGCCGTGCGGATCGATCATCACGATATGGCCCGACGGCGCGAGCTCGCAGATGCGGTGCAGGATCAGCGCGGCGGCGGTCGATTTGCCGGTACCGGTCGAGCCGAGCAGCGCGAAATGCTTGCCCAGCAGCGCATCGACATAGAGCGCGGCGCGGATATCGCGCGTCGGATAGACGGTGCCGATGCCGACATTGGCGCGGTCATCGGCGGCGTAGATTTGCTGTAGATCAGCAGTCGACACCGGAAAGATCGGGGTGCCCGGGGTCGGATAGCGGGTAACACCGCGGCGGAACTTGTAGAGCTTCCCGGTCAGCTTTTCCTCATCGCCCTCGCCGAGGAAATCGATTGCGGCGACAATGCTGTCCTCATGCCCGTCGAGCAGTTTGAGCGTGCGGACATTGGCAATCAGCCATGCATTGCCGACGCGCATCTTGACCTGACTTCCGACTTGTCCCGCTGCAGCGACGACCGGGTCCTGATGCGTACTGAGTGCTTCCATCGCCGCTGCATCGAGCAGCACCTGGCTCGACGAGCCGGCAATTTCGAAGACGACTCCGAACCCGCGCGTCATGTCATAGTGCATTGGAGCACCTGCCCCGGTCGGCGCGTGGACGCGCGTGGTAAGGTGGTCGCTCATGCAAATCTTGCCCCCCGGGGAACGCATCTGTCTGACGCATGACTTTGGCAGGACATTGGTAAATTTAGCGTGTTGATTCCGTCGGGTCGCCGACGTGGCTCGACCTACAGCCGCCGCGCGATCGAGCCCGCTGCCCAGCCGAACAGCACCGACAGGGCAACCGCGACCAGACCGTAGGTGATCGAGTAGCGATCGGCAGCGCGCGCGACGAACCGCTCGAACCCCGATTTTCGGATATCGATCTCGCGCACGGCGGCGGCCAGCACGCGCCCCTTGCGGATCAGGAAGGTCTCCGCCGTAAAGCGACCGACCGGCACGCGCGCGGGGATATTGAGCCGCGCGCGGTAGAGCACGCCGTCAGTGATCTCCACGGCGCCCGGCGCTTCGAAATAGAGGCGGCTGCGGCGCTTGAGATCGACGAGGCCTCGCACGAACCGGGCGTTCTCCTCAGGCGCGGCGCCGCTTGCAGGCGAAAGCTGAAGGCTGTCGAGACCGATTTCGTAGATCGCCCGGTTGCGCTCGTCGAGCAGCTGGCCGATCGGCTTCGACGAGGCGAGCGCATAATAGCTCGGCGCCGACAGGTAGCGCATCCGCGCGGCATTGACCCAGATGCCGGCGATCTTCTGCTTTTCGCGCACCAGGATCGATTGCGACGGGCCTTTGACGACGACCACGATATCGGCGTCACGCTCTTCGGGGACGCGTCCGCCGGGATAGAGAATTGCCCCGAACAGCAGCAGTTCGGCGCCGGTGAAGCTGTAGGCGATTTCGATGTTGCGCTGCGAGACATCAGGCACGAGCACCGGCTTAGCTTGTCCCATCAGCAGCGGCAGCGCCGCCAGCAGGGCCAGCGCCCGTTTCAAATCAGCTCGACCGAATAGATTTCGTCGGGCCGCCACCCCAGCCCGATCGCCACCCGCACGGCCAGCAGCAGCACGATCACTGCCAGCGCCAGCCGCAGATATTCGGGCTTCACCTTGCTGGCAAACCGCGCGCCGATCTGCGCACCCGCGACCGACCCGAGCAGCAGCAGCGCGGCGAGGACGATATCGACTGCCTTGGTGGTCGTGGCATGGACCATCGTCGCGATCGCCGTCACGAACAGCGTCTGGAACAGCGACGTGCCCACCACGACCTGCGCCCCCATGCCGAGCAGATAGAGCATCGCCGGTACCAGGATGAAGCCGCCGCCGACGCCGAGCAGGATCGTCAGGATCCCCACCACGATCCCAAGCAGCAGCGGCGCGAGCGGCGAGATATAGAGCCCCGAGCGATAGAAGCGCGTCCGCAGCGGCAGCGATGCAACCAGCGGGTGATGACGCCGCTTGCGCGCCGGAAGCGGCCGACCAGTCCGCATCGCGCGGATTGCTGCGATCGATTCCTGGGCCATGGTGCTGCCGATGAAGCCCAGCAGCAGCACATAGATGATCGCGATCGTCGTATCGATCTGGCCGCTTGCCTGCAGCAGCCGGAACAGCCCCGCACCGAGGAACGTGCCGAGGATGCCGCCCGCGACGAGGATGCCGCCCATCTTGAAATCGACGCCCTTGCGCCGCAGATGCGCGAATACGCCCGACACGCTTGCCCCCGTCACCTGGCTCGCGGCGGAGGCAGCGGCGACGGTGGGCGGGATGCCATAGATGATGAGCAGCGGGGTCGTGAGAAAGCCGCCGCCGACCCCGAACAGCCCCGACAGCAAGCCGACCCCGCCGCCAAGCAGCACGATCACCAGCGCGTTGACGCTCAAATTCGCGATCGGGAGGTAGATGTCCATGCCGGCGTCCGGCCTATCGTTTTCGCGCCGTCAGCGCAAAGCGCAAAGGCGTCAGAAGTCGCCGCCGATCGTCAGCGCCAGTCCCGAGCCGGGCGCGGCCTGGCCGCCCACCCGAGCGCGCCATTCAAGCGCGACCCGCACCCGGCGCCGCTCGACCGGCAGCGACACCGCGATCATCGGGCCGACGTCGATTCGCGCCGCGCCCGGCTGGGCCGCGCCCCAGGCGCCGATCCCTGCCGCCAGCGTCGCGCCGCGATAGCGGGCGAGGGCGCGGTCGATCCGCACCGCGCCATCGGCATAGCCGACGCCGCGTCCGCGCCCGATCACCCCGGCCTGACCATAGGCTTCGAGGCGAAAGTCGCCGATCGGTACCGGGCCGACGCCGCCGACCATGCCGACGGCCGGACCACCGCCGCCGCCGTCGATCGCAATGCGCTGCTCGGCGACCAGCCGCACCGGAAGGCGCGTCGGCTGCCATTCGATCCCGGCCGCCGCTTCGCGTCCGGCACCGGCGAGCGGCGTCGCCAAACGGCCGACCAGCGCCAGCCGACGGCGCGGATCGACCGCATAGGCGAGCCGGATGCCCGCCTGCGACCCGCCAAGCTGGCCGCCGAGCGGGCTTTGCCCAAGCCCGCTGCCGCCACGTGCAATCAACCAGACGCTCCCCGACAGCCGTCCCGCGTCCGGCACCGGCGGGCCATAGGGATTGGCCGGGACGGGCTGCAGATGGTCGCGCAGATGGTCGGCGACCGGTTCGCCAGCACCAAGACGGGTAAGACCCAGCAATGCAAGCGCAACGCGGTCAGGATCACCGGGGTGACGTTGCCATGCCGCGGCCATCGGTCGTGCGAATGACGGCGACTTATCGGGCAAGCGCACGATCGCCCCGGGAAGCGGCTGCTTCCCGCGGCGGGCAACCCAAGCCTCAGGCGCAAGCGGTTGCGGCAGCGCGGGCAGCGGTTTCGGCAACGCGCGGCCCTTAGCGATTTCTGGCGTGGTGCCGGGCATCAATTGCACCAGCACCACGGTGCGTACCGCGATCCAGCCGCCGAGCACCAGCCCCAAAAAGCGCAGCGGCCGACCACTCACGGCTTTGCCTCGCGGCCGAGATCGGGAAAGGCATGCGCGGTCTTGTCCCACACCGGCGCCGCGCCCCGCAGCATCGCGATATAGCGCCCGATCGCGCGCCGCGCGGCCAGCAGCGCGATCACGTTGCCGACAAAGGCACGCGGCAGCGACCACAAAGCCTCGCGCCAGCCATAGATGGCGCCGGTGAAGGCCATGCGCATCGCCAGCCGCCAGACGAGAAGCGCAGCATTGACTGCGACCAGCCACAAGGGCAGCGGCGCCATCGGCGCGCTCCCGAGCGTCCAGTGCAGCAGCAGCGCGACGCCCCAGGCGACGACGGCGACATAAGCGGCGGCAAGCACCAGCACGGCCAGCGGCGCGCGGCGATCGCGCATCCGCATCCAGTGGTCGGGCAGGTCGAACACCGGGCCCCAGCCGACCCGGTCCCAGCCCGCCAGCGCGATCCCCGTCATCCAGCGCGCCTTCTGGCGCACCGCCGCGGTCAGCGTCGCGGGGAAATAGGCATGCACCGCCACAAGCTGGCCATCGCGCCCGCGCTCGCGCGCCAGCACGCCGCGCCCGCCGCGCGCGGCGATCGCAAGACCCAGCTCATAATCCTCGGTAAGGCTTGCGGCGTCGAACGGGTCGCCGCCGCGCGAATCGGCAATCGCATCGAGCATCGATCGATCGATCGCGCAGCCCACCCCAGCGAGCGGCAGCGCCGCGCCCAACCCCGCGCGCACCACCAGCTGCTTGGCATGCGCTTCGGCGAATTCGTCGGCATAATGACCCGATACCAGCGGCGCGGCGCGGTCGACCAGCGGCCGCACCGGCAATTGCACGGCGGCATAGGTGCCGATCAGCCGGTCGAAGACGCGCAGTTCGTCGGGGTGTACGACATCCTCGGCATCGTGGAGCACGACGATAGCCGCGCGCTGTCCGCTGCCCTCGTCGCGCGCGAGCGCGTGCCACAATGCGTTCAGGCAATCGGCCTTGGTTGTCGGCCCGGGCCGCGTGCCGATCACCAGCCGCACGCGCGCATCGCGCTCGACGACCGCGGCGACGGCATCGATCGTCGCGCGGTCGTTGGGATAGGCACCGACGTAGATCCGGTAGTCGGGATGATCGAGTCGATCGAGCGCCGCTGCCAGCATCGCGCCGATCACCCCGGCTTCGTCCCAGGCGGGCACGAAAATGGCGATGCGGCGACTTGTTGTTCGGTCGAAGCCGACATCGGCAGCGACCGTTCGCGCGCGCCGCCAGCCACGCCGCGCGAAATAGAGCAGGTCGATCGCGAGATCATCGAGCCCGCCGATCAGGAAGCCGACGCCCGCGAACAGCATCGCTTCGCGCGCCACGAGGTCCAACCCTCCCACAAGCCCCGCAGCGATGCTCACGATGTCCCCCAGATCGTGCCCGCCCGCCTTGTTGCACGCCTGTTTTGGCCGCGCAATTCGCCCGTCCAACCGCCATTCGGCGCTGGACTAATAGCAGACCACACCATAGCGTCCCGACAGGTTCTGGGGAGCGCCGACAGATGAATCTCGCGGTCCGATTCGCCCTGCTGGCGCTTGCCTTCGCGCCGCTTGCCGCTTCCGCCGACAGCAGCCCGCAAGTGGTGCTGGCCACTCCTGGCATCGGCGGCGGTGCAATCGAGCGCTTCACCGTCCGGTTCAGCGCGCCGATGGTCGCGCTCGGCGATCCGCGCGCCGCCGCGCCGTTCAAGGTGAGCTGCGCCGTCGAGGGCACCGGCCGCTGGATCGACCAGCAGAGCTGGGTCCATGAGTTCAAAGCGCCTTTGCCCGGCGGCACCCAGTGCAGCTTCGATCTGGTCGACGGGCTGAAGACGGCGGCGGGGATCGCGGTTGGCGGCCAGCGCCATTTCACCGTCGATGCCGGCGGCCCGGTCGCGCGCGCGGTGCTGCCGGGGCGCTATGGCAGCGACATCGAGGAAGACCAGGTGTTCCTGGTTGCCGCCAACATGGCGCCGTCGCGCGCCTCGGTCGCGGCGAACGCCTATTGCGCAGTCGACGGCATCGGCGAGAAGATTCCGGTCGACGTGCTGGGCGAGGATTTGCCCGCCAAGCTGCTCGGCGAGCTCGGCACCGAGGATTATGCCGTCAGCAGCTTCCTGGAAGAAGCCGGACTGCCCGCGACGCTGCCGCAGGATGCAGGCGCCCGCAAGGCGGCGCTGGCGTCGGTCACCGCGCTCAAATGCCGCCGCCCGCTGCCGCCCGGGCGCGACGTGGCGCTCGTCTGGTCGGGCCAGATCGCAGGGGCGGGCGGCAAGCTCGCCGGCAGCGACCAGCGTTTCGATTTCACCGTGCGCAAGCCGTTCGCGGCGCGCTTCGAATGTTCGCGGGTCAATCCGCAGGCGGGCTGTTCGCCGGTCGAAAAGGCCTATGTCCGCTTCTCCGCGCCGATCGCGATGGCACTCGCCAAACAGATCCGGATCGAAACGCCTGACGGCAAGTCGATCGCCCCCAAATTCGGCAGGGACGGCGAGCGGGGCGATGCGAAGACCGAGGCGACGATCAGCGACATCGCCTTTGCCGCGCCGCTGCCCGCGGCAACCAAGGCTAGGCTGATCCTGCCCGCAGGCATCAAGGATGAAAGCGGCCGCCCGCTCACCAATGCCGCGCGCTTCCCGCTCGACGTGCGCTTCGACGAAGCGCCGCCGCTAGTGAAGTTCGCCGCGAGCTTCGGCATTCTTGAGGCGAAGCAGGGCGGCATACTGCCCGTCACGGTACGCAACATCGAACCCGAGCTGGCCGGGCGCACCCTGCCGATCGGCGGGCAATCGCTGCGAATCGAGGGATCGGACGGCGACATCGCGCGCTGGCTGCGCACCGTCGATGCAGCCGACGACTACCAGAGCCACGACGAAAAGCGCGGCGACGAGACGGTGACGATCAACGACACCGGGTCGAAACCGATTCTGGGCCCAGGGCAGGGCGCACCGCTGAAGGTCGGCCTGCCGGGCAAGGGCAAGGATTTCGAAGTCGTCGGCGTGCCGCTGGCGAAACCCGGGTTCTACGTCGTCGAAATGGCGAGCCCGCAGCTCGGCGCCGCCCTGCTCGGGCGCAGGGCGCCGCGCTATGTCGCAAGCGCGGCACTGGTCACCAATCTCAGCGTCCATTTCAAATGGGGGCGCGGCGCCAGTCTTGCCTGGGTGACGTCGCTCGACGGCGCCAAGCCGGTCGGCGGCGCCGACATCCGCGTGACCGACAGCTGCGACGGCAAGACGGTCGCGACCGGCCGCACCGATCCCAAGGGTGCGGTGGTGTTCACAAGCGGCCTGCCCGACCCTGAAACCTATGGCAGCTGCGACGAAGGGTCGACCGCGCATCCGTTGATGGTGTCGGCACGCAAGGACGGCGATTTCAGCTTCACGCTGACCGACTGGGGCGAAGGCATCCGCCCCTATGACTTCGATCTGCCCTATGGCTATCAGGCCCGGGGCGACATTTTCCACACCGTGTTCGACCGCGCGCTCGTCCGCCAGGGCGAGACGATCCACATGAAGCATATCGTGCGCGCACCGGTAGCCGCGGGTTTCGAGGTGGCTGGCGGCTTTTCGGGAACGCTGCGGCTGCAGCATCGCGGATCGGACACCTCGTTCGAGCTGCCGGTGACGATCGACGCGAGCGGCATCGGCGAAAGCGAATGGACCGCGCCGCAAGGGGCGCCGATGGGCGACTACGACGTCCAGCTGGTCCGTGACGGCAACAGCATCGGATCGGGCCAGTCGTTCAAGGTCGACGAATACCGGCTGCCGACGATGCGCGCGACGGTGAGCGGACCGAAGGAAGCCGCCGTGCGGCCCAAATCGCTGCCGCTCGACCTGTTCGTCGGCTATCTGTCGGGCGGGGGCGCGTCCAACCTGCCGGTCGATCTGCGCATCGGCTGGTTCGCCGGCGCTTCGGTACCCGATGGCTATGAAGGCTACAGCTTCGGCGGCAGGGCCATCACCGAAGGCGTCAAGCCGCTGAACGGCGACGGCGAGGACGAGCAGACGCCACTGCCGCCGACGCAGACACTGCCGGTCACACTGGGCGCCGACGGCACCGCGCATCAATCGGTCGAGATTCCGCAAAGCCTCGACGGCACCGCCAACATGCGCGTCGAGATGGATTATCAGGACGCGAACGGCGAAACGCTGACCGCGTCGCGCAGCATCCCGATCTATCCTTCGGCGGTGCGGCTGGGCATCAAGACCGACGGCTGGCTGATGAAGGCCGATGACCTGCGGCTGCGTTTCGTTGCGCTCGACACCGACGGCAAGCCGATCAAGGGGCAAGCGATTTCGGTCGCGCTCTACAGCCGCGAAATTTTGACCGCGCGGCGGCGGCTGATCGGCGGCTTCTATGCCTATGACAACCAGATGAAGACGACCAAGCTGGCCGCGACCTGCTCGGCAAGCACCGACGCGCAAGGGCTTGCGACCTGCAAGATCAACCCTGGCGTGTCGGGCGAGGTCTATGCGGTTGCGACCGCGACCGATGCCCAGGGCAATGTCGCGCGCGCGACCCAATCGGTGTGGCTGGCGGGCGAGGACGACTGGTGGTTCGGCGGCGACAATGGCGACCGGATGGACGTGATCCCCGAACGCCAGAGCTACAAGGCCGGCGAGACCGCCAAATTCCAGGTGCGCATGCCGTTCCGCAAGGCGACCGCGCTGGTGACGGTCGAGCGCGAAGGCGTGCTGTCGCATTTCGTCACCGAATTGTCGGGCGCCGATCCGGTGGTCGAAGTGAAAATGCCGGGCAGCTATGCCCCCGACGTATTCGTGTCGGTGCTTGCGGTGCGCGGTCGCGTCGAGCCCGGCTTCTGGGACTGGCTGAGCAGTCTCGGTGCGTGGCTCGGCATCACGTCGAAGCCCGAACCCGCGCCCGAGGCGACCGCGCTCGTTGACCTCGCAAAGCCCGCATACCGGATGGGCATCGCCAAGGTGAAGGTCGGCTGGGAAGGCCATCAGCTCGGCGTAGCGGTCAAGGCCGACAAGGTGCGCTATGCCGCACGCGACGTGGCGCAGGTCGATGTCGCGATCACCCGGCCCGACGGCAAGCCCGCCGCGAGCGCCGACGTCGCGTTTGTCGCGGTCGACCGCGCGCTCGACCAGATCGCGCCCAATCCCAGCACCGATGTGCTGACCGCGATGATGGGCGAGCGCTCGCTGGCAGTGCTGACCGCGACCGCACAGACGCAGGTGGTCGGCAAGCGCCATTATGGCAAAAAAGCCGTCGTGGCTGGTGGCGACGGCGGCGGCGAAGGCGCCAACGCCGCGCTCAACCGCGAAAATTTCCAGCCGGTGCTGCTTTGGAAGGGCCGCGTCGCGCTCGATGCCAAGGGTCATGCGCGCGTGCCGGTGCAACTCAACGATGCGCTCACCGCCTTCCGGCTGGTGGCGGTCGCGACCGATGGCGCACAATTGTTCGGCAGCGGCGAGAGCGAGATCCGTTCGGCACAGGATCTCAGCATTTTCTCCGGCATTCCGCCGCTGGTGCGCACCGGCGACCAGTTCGGCGCGATGTTCACGCTGCGCAACAGTTCCGACAAGCCGATGACGGTAACCGCGACCGTGGCGCTTTCGCCCGCGATCGCGACCGGGCGACCGCTGACGGTGACGATCCCGGCGGGCGGCGCCGCGCCGGTGATGTGGAACCTGACCGCACCCGGCAATCTTGCCGCGCTGCGCTGGCAAGTGCGCGCGAAGACCGCCGACGGCAAGGCGGCCGACCAGATCGGCGTCACCCAGCAGATCGTGCCCGCCGTCCCCATCGAAGTCTGGGCATCGACCCTGGCGCGCGTCGGCAGCGGGCCGATCCCGGTGATGGCACCAGCGGGCGCGCTTCCCGGGCGCGGCAGTGTCGACATCCGCCTTGCCGATACGCTCAGCCCGCCGCTTGCGGGCGTGCGCAGCTACATGACCGACTATCCCTACAACTGCTTCGAACAGCGGCTTTCGCGGATCGTCGCGACCGGCAATACCGGCGGCTGGACTGCGCTGGCAGGCGATATCCCGACCTATCAGGCGCCCGACGGGCTGCTGCGCTATTGGCCATCGGACAGCCTTGAGGGTTCCGAAGCGCTGACTGCTTATGTGCTGTCGATCACCAGCGACGCCGGGCTGCCGATCCCCGACGGGCCGCGCGCGAGGATGATCGACGGGCTGAAGGCAGTGATCGACGGGCGGCTGAATCACGAAAGCTATGGCGATGTCCGGCTGCGCCGGCTCGCCGCCTTCACCGCGCTGGCGCGCGCGGGCGCCGCGACCCCGGCGATGCTCGGCCAGCTCCAGATCGCGCCGAAGGACATGCCGACCGCGCAGCTCGCCGATTATCTGGTCGCGATCGACCGCGTTCCCGGCCTCGCCAATGCAGCGGCGCTGCGCGGCGCGGGAGAAGCCGTGCTGCGGACGCGGCTGGTCTATGAAGGCACGCGGCTCGATTTGAGCGATCAGTCGAATGCGGCATGGTGGCTGATGTCGTCGGGCGACGAAGGGGCGATCAAGGCGCTGATCGCGGTGCTCGGCAAGCCGGGCTGGCAGGACGAAGGGCCGAAGATGATGGTTGGCGTGGCGCTTCGCCAGCAGCGCGGCCACTGGGACACAACCACGGCCAACGCCTGGGGCACGATTGCCGCGCGAAAATTCGCCGGGCTTTATCCCGCCGAGGCGGTGGCCGGGATAACATCGGCGTCGCTCGGCAGCGCAACGATCAGCCGCAGCTGGCCGCTCGCCGAGCCGCAGCGGTTGCTGTCGTTCCCGCTGCCGGCGGCGCGGGTGCCGCTGGCGCTCAGCCAGTCGGGCGGTGCGGCGCCGTGGGCAATGGTGTCGGTGTCGGCGGCGGTCCCGCTCAAGTCGCCGCTGTTCGCAGGCTACAAGATCGCGCGCAAGGTCGAGGTAGTGCAGGCGCGCAACGCCGGACGCTACACGCGCGGCGACGTCATCAAGGTGACGATCACCGTCGACGCCTCGGCCGAGCGCAACTGGGTGGTGATCAGCGATCCGGTCCCGGCGGGCGCGACGATCCTCGGCGATCAGGCGAACCAGTCGAGCCTGCTCAACATCGGCGGCAGCGAAGGCGGCTATCCAAGCTATATCGAGCGGGGCGGGGCGACGTGGCGCGGCTATTTCGCCTGGCTGCCGCGCGGCACGACCAGCGTTACGTACTCGGTACGGCTGAACGGCACCGGGCGCTTCAACCTGCCGCCGACGCATGTCGAGGCGATGTATTCGCCTGCGATCCACGCCGACCTGCCCAATGCCGCCGTCACGGTGGCGCCGCGTTGAAATGAGCGCGACCGGCTGGCGGTGGCTGACGCCTGCGCGGCTGGCGATCGCCGCGCTGGTGATGCTGCTGGCCGGTATCGCTGGACTCGATCTTGCGACGCGCCCGCCGCCGATGCCGGATTATGCGCAGGTCCGCCGTGGCTGGCAGCCGTCCGAAGCATGGCTCTACGACCGTCACGGCGTGCTGATCGATTCGTCGCGCGTCAATTTCGCGGCGCGGCGGCTGGCATGGACGCCGATCGCGCGGATCGCCCCTGTCACCCGCGCGACGATCGTGGCCGCCGAGGACAAGCGTTTCGAGGCGCATGGCGGCGTTGACTGGCTGGCGCTGGGCGGCGCGATTCGCGACCGGATCGAACGGCGCCCGCGCGGCGGCGCGAGCACGTTGACGATGCAGCTCGCCGCTTATCTCGCGCCCGAACTCGCCGCGCCGGGCTCGCGCGGTTGGCGGGACAAGCTGCGCCAGATGCGCGCCGCCTGGTTGATCGAGGCAAGCTGGAGCAAGGCTCAGATCCTCGAGGCGTATCTGAACCTTGCAGGCTTTCGCGGCGAAGCGCAGGGGGTGAGCGCCGCCGCGCTCGGGCTGTTCGGCAAGACGCCCGACGCGCTTTCGCGTGACGATTCGCTGCTGCTCGCCGGGCTGCTGCCGGACCCGCAGGCGCCCGCACCCGTGATCGCGCGGCGCGCCTGTGGCTATGCCCGCGCCACCGATTGTGCACGGTTCGAAAGCGGCGCCTGGGCCATGCTGGGGCCACAGCGACGGCTCGCGCTCGATCCAGGTCTCGCGCCCCATCTGGCAAGCCGGTTGCTCATCAAGCCGGGCCTGCGCGTGACGACCACGCTCGACGCGCGCATCCAGCGGCTGGCGACGGTGGCGCTGGCGCGGCAGCTGCAAGGGCTGGGCGGCGGCCGCGCGCGCGACGGCGCCGTCATCGTCGTCGACAACGACAGCGGCGACGTGCTGGCCTATGTCGGCGGCGTCGGCGGCGCCTCGACCGCGCCGGAGGTCGACGGCGCCAACAGCTATCGCCAGGCCGGATCGACGCTGAAGCCGTTCCTCTATGCGCAGGCGATCGAGCGCGGATACCTGACGCCGGCGTCGATCCTCGACGATTCGCCGGTCCAGCTCGACACCGCGAGCGGCCTTTACGTGCCGCAGAACTACGACCGCGACTTCAAGGGGCCGGTGTCGGCGCGCACGGCGCTGGCGGGCTCGCTCAATGTCCCCGCGGTGCGGACTTTGCTGCTGGTCGGGGTCGAGCCATTTCGCGACCGGCTGTGGGACAGCGGCTATCACGGGCTGGTCGAGGACGGGCAATATTATGGCTTCAGCCTCGCGCTTGGGTCGGCCGAGGTTACGCTGCTCGAGCAGGTCGCCGCGTACCGCAGCCTCGCGCGCGGCGGTCGCTGGCGACCGTTACGGTTGATCGCCGATGCGCCGCTTGCCGCCGAGCGCGCGGTCACGACTCCGCAGGCGGCTTGGCTCGTCAGCAGCATGCTGAGCGATTCGAACGCCCGCGCCGTCACTTTCGGTCTCGATTCGGCGCTCAGCCTCCCGTTCTGGTCAGCGGTCAAGACCGGGACGTCAAAGGCACTGCGCGACAATTGGTGCATCGGCTTCACGCGCCGCTACACCGTCGGCGTCTGGGTCGGCAATCTGGAGGGCGACCCGATGCGCGCCGTATCAGGCACCAGCGGCGCAGCACCCGTGTGGCGCGACGTGATGCGCGCGCTCGACCAGGGCGACGCTACGCCTCCGCCGCCGCCACCCGGGATCGACACGCGCCGGATCGCCTTCGCCGACCGGATCGAGCAACCGCGCACCGAATACTTCCTCGCCGGGACCGCGCAGGCGCAATTCGGCGCGGCGCCGCCGGCCGCGCGGCGGCCGCGCATCACCAATCCGGTATCGGGCAGCGTCTATGCGCTCGATCCCGACATTCCGATCGATCGCCAGCGGCTCGCGATCGGCGTGTCGGGCGAAGCAGCGGCGCACCGGCTGTGGCTCGACCAGCGCGAGCTCGGCGCCGCCGATGCACAGCCGCTCGTGCTGGCAGGGCCGGGGCGCCATCTGATCCGGCTGGTCGATTTGGCCGGACGCGTCGTCGATCAGGTCGCCTTCACGGTGCGTTGACGAGCGCAAACGGCCCGGGGATCGCTCCCCGGGCCGCTCGTCCGGCGCCACTCGCGCTTAGCGGAAGAAGCCGCGATAGACGTCGATCACGACACCGCGCCGGGTATCGATCAGCAGCACATCGTCATAATGCCGCACCCAGCGCTGATAGCCACGGGCGGGCGGCAGGCGATAGCGCCACGGATCGGCGATGTAATAGCGCGGGCCGTAATAGGCAGGCGCGATCCGCACCCCGGTGCGGAACGCGGTATAGCCGAACGGTGCGCGCCAGCCGCCGCGCGCATAGAGGCCGGCATTGCGATCGCGGTAATGGCGCCAGTCGTCACGCCCCCAGGCGCGGTCGCGGTCGCGGATGTCCTCGCGCAGTTCCTGGCGAGCTTCGCGAACGTCGCGGCGCTCTTCGCGGATGCGGCGGGGATCGCCCGAGCGATAGGCCCGGTCGAGATCGCGCTGCTCTTCGCGAACATCGCGGCGATCACGGCGCACTTCGGCCTGCGACTGGGCCTGGGCGGCGACCGGCGTCGCCACCGCTGCCAGCAAGGTCAGAAGGATCATCTTACGCATGGTACAGCTCCCATCATCGGTTCGGCAGCAACGCTTGTGTCGCTGTCGAGGTCCGATATGGCCGAGTCGGTCTGAACGTGCCGGGAACGCGCCGGTCAGCCGCGCGCAAGCGTTGTCACAAATTGTATCAGCCTGCCGCCGCCCCGATCAGGGTTGCGTTCGCCCGCCACCGCCGGGTCCGCTGGGATTGGCGCCCGCGCCGACCGCGCCGATGTTGCCGAAGATGTCGCGGAAGAAGCTGCGCTTGCGCCCCAGCGTCGGGGTGATCCGGCCATAGGGCGTGATCGCGGCGACCTGATCGACGCCGGTGCGATCGACCTTGCTGACCACGCCCTTGTCGTCGAAGCGGATACGCAGCACGGTCTGCGCCTTTGGCTTGGGCTTTTCATAGGCGAAATAACGCGTATCGCGCGACACGTAGAACCATTCGCCTTCGTTGAACTGGCTGGTGAAGGTCGGCTTGCCGAGCACTTTTGCAACCGTCTGGCGCGTATCGACGCCCGGCTGGACCGAATTGACGAGATCGGGGTCGATCACATAGCCTTGATGCCCGCGCAACGGCACGCACGCGCCCGTCATCGCCATCGCACCCAGCGCCGCCGCAAACGCCACTCGCGTCGAAATCAACCGCATCCACTTCCTCCGGGCGGCGATTGTCGCCGCTACGCGCCGCTGATCCATTGCATCGCCTGCGCGCAGCCTCAATATGCCGGGGATCAGGCGCAAACAAGGCAGTTGGGACATCGGGTGCAGGACAGCAGGGCATGAAGCGGTTTCTGGCCGGGATATTTGGCGGCACCGGCGCGGAAGGCGCCATCGCGCCGCTCTATGACGCGGTGATCGCACGCGGGCGCGAGCCGCACTGGTATCTGGCAGGCGCCGTGCCGGACACGATCGACGGGCGGTTCGACATGATCGCCGCGATCCTGTCGCTGGTGCTGATCCGGCTGGAGGCGGATCCCGAGGCCACCGCAGCCTCGGTCGCGCTGACCGAGCGCTTCATTGACGACATGGACGCGCAGTTGCGCCAGAGCGGCATCGGTGATGTCGGTCTCGGCAAATATGTCGGCCAGATGGTGAGCATGCTTGGCGGTCGGCTCGGCGCCTACCGCGACGCCCGGGCGGCCGGTGATCTTCGTCCGGCGCTCCTCCGCAACCTCTATCGCGGCCATGATCCCGGCGCGGCGGCGCTCGACCATGTCGCAGCGGCGCTTGTGGCCTTTTCGGCACGACTGGACGAGCAGCCGACACCCGTGCTGATCGCAGGAATGCTGCCGTGACACCCGAATTTTCGCGGCCCGAGCGCGTTGATACGGTCGGGCCGCGCCCGCGCGCCGTGTCGATCGCCGCCGATGCCGCCGAAGGCGCGGCGCTCGCGGCACGATTCGGGCTGATCGGCGTGACGCGCCTTACTGCCGCCCTGTCGATCCATGCGGATGCCGCGGGCATCATCGTCACCGGGCGCGTCGAGGCCGACGTCGTCCAGGCCTGCGTCGTCACCGGCGCGCCGCTGAACGCCCGCGTCGACGAGCAGGTCGCGCTGCGCTTCGTGCCCGAACAGGCCGAGGGCACGGCTGGCGACGAGGTCGAACTTGCCGACGACGCGCTCGACACGATTTCCTATTCGGGCGGGGCGATCGACCTCGGCGAAGTAGCCGCCGAGACGATGGCGCTCGCGCTCGATCCCTTCCCGCGCGGGCCCGAGGCGGCAGCGGCACTCCGCGCGGCGGGGGTTGTCGGCGAAGACGAAGCCGGCCCCTTCGGCGCGCTGGCGGCGCTGCGCGACCAGCTCAAGCGCTAGTCGGTATCAGCGTCGGGCCCGAGTTCGGGGTCGAGATCGCGCGGTCGCGTGAAGCGCGTGATCCGCGCGACTGCGGCGTCGGCCCAATGGGCGATGTCGAACGCTAGTTCGACGCGGCTGCCGGTCGGCAGCTTTTCATAGATCGCCGCGCGCAAGGCATCGTCGGCGCGGTCGGGAACGAGCATCAGGACGAGATCCTCAAGCCCCGGATTGTGCCCGGCAAGCAGGACATGATCCGCGCTGTCAGGCTGCGCCTGCACCAGTTCGAGCAACGTCGCTGCCGACGCGAGATAGATGCGCCGCTCCCAGATCACGTCCAGCGGTGCGCCCAGACCGCGCTCGACCAAGGCGATCGTGGCGGCGACGCGCACGGCGTCGGAGGCGATCACACGGTCGAATGCCGCGCCTTCGTCTTTCAGCGCACGCCCGAGCGTGAGTGCCGCGCGTTCGCCCCGCGCGTTGAGCGCACGGTCGAAATCGCGCTGGTCGCGATCGCCATAGCCGGACTTGGCGTGGCGCAGCAGGGTGAGCCTCTTCATCGCCTCTCTGGGTCTTCCTGTCGTTGCGCGACCATCTCATGCCCGAGCGATGTGACGGTTGAAAGGCGTGATTGCACGCGGGCGACCGCCTCGTCGAGCGTGACGCGGGCAATCGGCACGCCTTCGGGAAAGGCCGACAAAAGGCGCGAAGGCATTGCCGCCGACAGCAGCACGAACGCACCACGATCGTCGGCGCGGCGAATCAGCCGCCCGAATGCCTGGGCAAGGCGCGCGCGCACCAGCCGATCGTCATAGGCTGCGCCACCCCCAGCCAATCGCCGCGCGGCATGGAGCACGGTCGGCTTGGCCCAGGGAACACCTTCGAGCACGACGAGGCGCAGCGAATCACCCGGCACGTCGACGCCGTCGCGCAAGGCATCGGTTCCGAGCAGCGAGGCTCGGGCATCGTCGCGGAAGATGTCGACCAGCGTGCCGGTGTCGATCGGATCGACATGCTGGGCGAGCAGCGACAGCCCCTCGCGCGCAAGCCGGTCGGCGATCCGCGCATGGACCGCGCGCAGCCGCCGGATCGCGGTGAACAGCCCGAGGGTGCCGCCGCCCGCCGCCACGATCAACCGGGCATAGGCATTGGCAAGCGCAGCGGTGTCGCCACGCTTCACATCGGTGACGATCAGCACTTCCGCCGCCTGCGCATAATCGAACGGGCTGAGTGCTTCGAAATGCGCGGGCGGCTGGGGCAAATGGACCGCGCCGGTGCGCGCATCGGCGACGTCCCAGCCGCCGCCGGCCGTGAGCGTTGCCGAGGTGACAAGCGCGCCTTGCGCGGGTTTCAGCACGATCTCGGCAAAGGGGCGCGTCGGATCGAGCCAGCGGCGGTGGAGGCCGATGTCATATTCGCGGCCCTCGACCCGCTCGACTGCGAGCCAGTCGACGAAATCGGCATCGGCCGGGCCGCCGATCCGCGCGACCAGCGCGAGCCATGCCGCGACCGTTTCCGCGCGCCAGCCGAGCGAGGCGATCGCGCCTTCGATCCGGGCGCGCGCGGGGCCGTCCATCCAGTCGGGACCTTCGTCGAGCACCGCCTCGAGCCGCCGCCCGAGTGCCACCAGCGGCTGATGCAGCGCGGCGAGCGCGGCCGCGGCGGGGCCAGCCGCCTCGATCAGCGTGGCATCGGGTTCGGCGAGTTCGGTCTCGAGACCATAGCCCGCGTCGTCCTTGCCGCCCTGATCTTGACTGGCCCGTGCATAGACGAGGCCACGCACCGCAGCGAGCAGCGCCTCGACCGGGCCGAACGGCGCGCCTTCGTTCAGCCGCTGGAGCCAGCCTTCGCCTGGGAGCGCCTGCGCCGCGCGGGTAGCGGCGTTGATCGCTTCGGCACCGGCGGCGTCGTAGCTCGCGACATCTGACAGCCGTGCCGCCAGACCGCGGCGGCGGCCGCGTGCATTCGCCTCCGGCCCCATCACCCAGCGTCGCAGCTCGATCGTTTCGCTGCCCGTCAGCGCGACGCCGAACATCGCGTCGGCGGCGTCGAACAAGTGATGGCCTTCGTCGAAAACATAGCGCGTCGGCCGCGTCGCGACTTCGCGCCCGCGCGCTGCATTCACCATCACCAGCGCGTGGTTGGCGATGACGATGTCGGCGTCGGCGGAGGCGCGCGAGGCGCGCTCGATGAAGCATTTGCGGTAATGGGGACAGCCGGCATAGACGCATTCGCCGCGCCGGTCGGTGAGCGCGACGGCACCGGTCCGCCGGAACAGCGTCGGCAGCCAGCCCGGCAGGTCGCCGCCGACCATGTCGCCATCGGCAGTATAGGCGGCCCAGCGCGCGACGAGTTGCGCAAGGATCGCCGCGCGGCCGGCAAACCCGCCCTGCAGCGCATCTTCAAGGTTGAGCAGGCAGACGTAATTTTCGCGCCCTTTACGCGTCACGACTTTTGCCCGCCGCACCGCCGGATCGGGGAACAATCGCGCGGTTTCATGGGCGAGCTGGCGCTGCAGCGTCTTAGTGAAGGTCGACACCCACACCGCACCGCCCGCGCGCTCGGCCCACAGCGAAGCGGGTGCGAGATAGCCGAGCGTCTTGCCGATGCCCGTGCCTGCTTCCGCCAGCACCAGATTGGTCGCGTCGCGCCGGTCGCGCGGCGCGAAGGCGGCGGTGGCGGCGTCCGCGAAGGCGCGCTGGCCTGGGCGCTGCTCGGCCTCGGCGCCCGTCAGCAGCGCGAGCCGCGCCCGTGCTTCGTGGCGGTCGATCGTCACCGTGCGCGGCGCGGGGCGCGGCGCGCCTTCGCTCCATTCGGGCAGGCGCGTGAACAGGAACGCCTCGCCCTGCCTGGGCTTGGCGATGCGATCGGCGAGCAGCGGCGCCCACGGCCACCGCAGCCGTGCGAGCGTCTGGAGCGACGTCCATGCGCCATCACGCTCGGGCCAGTCGCTTGCCGGAACCGCCAGCAGCCGGTCGGTCGCGTTGCGCAGGAAGCTGGCGACATCCTGATCGCGCGGCGGCGGCGGCAGTCCGACGGCGGCGGCCAGCCCCTTGGCGGTCGGCACCATGAAGCGCGCGGGATGGAGGAAAGCGAACAGCTCGAGCAGATCGAGCCCCGACAGCTCGGCATACCCCAGCCGCTGTGCGACCAGCGGCGCGTTGAGCAGGATGACGGGCGTATCGGCGGCGAGCCGGATCGCTTCGCCGCGCGACAGCGAACGGGTCGCCTCACCCGCGACCCAGATACCGCCGTGGCTCGCGTACAGCGCGGGATAGGGAAGCGGGGTCACGCCCCCTTGTCGCCGCGACCGAACAGAATGGCAACGTCCGGCGGCCCGCGCCGACGCTCACCCGACGAGGAATTCATCCAGCTGGTCGAAGCTGCCCGCCCAGCCGCCGGTCATCGACGCCATCATTTCAGCGAAGAAGGCGCATTCCTCGGGGCTCGCATCGATCGGTTCCCAACTCAGCTCGACCAACGTTTCGTCGCCCGCGGCGCTGAACAGCACGGTCGTCAGCAGCTCGAGCGGGAACAGCGCGGCAAAGGGCGCGCGCGCGCGATTGCCCTCGGCATCGGCGAAGCCATGGACCCAGACGAGCCGCCGCTCGCGTTCGATCTCGCGGAACACGAACTTGCTGAACATCACGCTGCCGTCGGGTCCCTCCATCCGCCCGCGCCATTCGCCGCCAGGACGCAGGTCGTAGGCGAGGATCGAGCCCGCCGTCCCCTTGGGGCCGAACCAGGCGGCGAGCTGATCAGGATCGGTCCATGCCGCCCAGACGCGCGGCAGCGGCGCGGCAAAGCGGCGGCTGGTGGTGAAGCGGGGTGTGTCGGTCATGGCATCGGGTCTCCGGAGGCGGACGATTGTGGTGATTGGCCAAGAAAATCATCGAGCCGGTCGAAGCTGTCGCACCACAGCGTCCGGAGCCCGTCGAGCCACTGCCGCGCTTCGTCGAGCCCGTCGGGTTTCAGACGGCGCGGGCGCGATTGCGCCGCCCGTCCGCCCTCGATCAGCCCGGCCTGCTCGAGCAGTTTCAGGTGCCGCGATATGGCGGGCTGGCTGATCCCGAACGGTGCCTGCAATTCGCGCACGGTCGCCTCGCCCCGCGCGAGCCGCGCCAGGATGCCGCGCCGCACCGGATCAGCGAGCGCCGCGAACTTGAGGTCGATGGCGTTTTCCATAGCCATTTTGCTATATAACAAATCGGCTATAGTCAAGTTCGAAAGGCTGGGCACTAACGCCTGAGAGCTGCCGCCAGTTCCGCCATCAGCCGTGCCTGCGCGTCGGGCGACAAATCGCCGAGGATGCCGCGCGCATGCTCGGGCAAGTGCGCGGCTGGTGCGTCGCCGAACAGATAATGGTCGAACATCGCGCGCCACGCGGCTTTTTCGTTCGCCGGCAGGTCGCGCATCGTCATCAGCGCGTGCTTCAGTGACAGCATCGGCGTCATCATCCGCGCCGGCCCGTCGCGCCACCAGTAATTGATCATCGCGCCCACCGGTTCGAGCCCGCACACCGCATGCCACCAGAGGCTGGGCATGTAGAGGACGTCGCCCGGGTCGAGCTCGGCGACGAGCGCGTGATCGAACGCCTGGGCGAGGCGTGGGAAGCGCGCGAAATCGGGCGCCTCGATATCGGCCAGGCTCGACGGCTGGCCGGCCAGCGTGAAATCGATCGGCCCCACATAAAGGTTCGCGACCTGATCGGTCGGAAACAAGGTGAAGCGCCGCCGTCCCGCCAGCACGCACGCCAGGTTCTGCGGCAAGTCCCAATGCGCGGCGGTTTTGGTGCGATTGCCGAGCCACAGCGACACCAGCATGTAACGGTCGGCATCGATCAGCGGCATGGGATGCGTGGCGCGGAATTGCGGGACATGCTTGGCGACGGGCAGCGCCCCGGCATAGACGCTCCACGGCGCGGGATCGGCGCGCTGGCGCAGGATCAGATCGAGCAGCTGGTCGATCGTCGCCAGCCGCCGGTCGAAATTGAAGCCGGTCAGATCGTCGCTGAAGCCGAAGCGCCCGCCGATCTCGGGCGTCCCGAACCATGATTCGCCCGCCGCATCGCTCGCCAGCGCCCGCAGCGCCGCGGCGAAATCGTCGTCCGATTGCCGGGCGGCGGCAACCAGCGGCCAGTCGGCGACTTGCCCGCGCAGCACCACCGGCTGGGCCGCCGGCACGATCTCGGCTTCGAAAGTCGCGCGATCGACGGGATCGCGCTCGGCGATGGGACGGGGCTGGCTCGGCATGGCGCGTGTACGGGTCTAGCAGTGGCGGGCCGGGTTCGCTAGGACCGCAACCCCATGACAACCCCTGTGCATCCCCTCATTGACGCAGCCGCCTTGCGCGCCGCCGCCGCCGATTCCAAGGCCTGGCCCTATGAGGAGGCGCGCAAGCTTCTGAAACGCTATCCGGACGGCAAGCCCGCCGCGGACGGACAGACCGCGCCGGTGCTGTTCGAAACCGGCTATGGCCCGTCGGGCCTGCCGCATATCGGCACCTTCAACGAAGTGCTGCGTACGACGATGGTACGCCATGCGTTCGAAACTCTGGCCGACGCGCCGACGCGGCTGATCGCGTTCAGCGACGACATGGATGGCTTGCGCAAGATACCCGACAACGTTCCCAATCAGGCGATGCTGGCCGCGTATATCGGCCATCCGCTGACCCGCGTGCCCGACCCGTTCGAAAAGTTCGAGAGTTTCGCCGCGCACAACAATGCGATGCTACGCGAATTCCTCGATCGCTTCGGCTTCGATTATGAATTCGCGTCGTCGACCGACTATTATACTACGGGCCGTTTCGACGACGCGCTGCGGGCGGTGCTGCGCCATTATGACGCGATCATGGGCGTGATGCTGCCGACATTGCGCGCCGAACGGCAGGCGACCTATTCGCCCGTCCTGCCGATCAGCCCGAAGTCGGGCGTGGTGCTGCAGGTACCGGTCGAAGTCGTCGATGCCGACGCCGGGGTCGTTCGCTTCATCGACGATGGCGATGTGATCGAACAGTCGATCCTGTCGGGCGGCGCCAAGCTGCAGTGGAAAGTCGACTGGGCGATGCGCTGGGTCGCCCTCGGCGTCGATTACGAAATGGCGGGCAAGGACCTGATCGATTCGGTGATCCAGTCGGGAAAGATCGCGCGCGTGCTCGGCGCCCGCCCGCCGGAAGGCTTCAATTACGAAATGTTCCTCGACGAAAAGGGCGAGAAGATTTCGAAGTCGAAGGGCAATGGGCTCAGCATCGAACAATGGCTGACCTATGGTTCCGACGAGAGCCTTGCCTTCTATATTTACCGTGAGCCCAAGAAGGCCAAGTCGTTGCACATGGGCGTCATCCCGCGCGCGATCGACGATTACTGGCAGTTCCGCGCCGCCTATGCCGACCAGCCGGTCGAACAGCGGCTGGGCAATCCGGTCCACCATATCCACAACGGCCCGCCGCCGGCCGAAACGCTGCCCGTCACCTTCGGGCTGCTGCTCAACCTTGTCGGCGTGATGGGCGCACAGGCAACGCGCGAGCAGGTGTGGGGCTATCTCGGCAATTATGTCGCCGACGCGTCGCCCGATGCGTACCCGGCGCTCGACAATCTGATCGACAAGGCGCTTGCGTACAATCGCGACTTCGTCGCGCCGACGCTCCGCCGCCGCGCGCCCGAAGGGGTCGAGCGGGCAGCGCTGGCGGCGCTCGACGCCGAACTGGCGAAGCTTGCATCCGATACGCCTGCCGAGGCCATCCAGAACATCGTCTATGAAATCGGCAAGACGACATTCGGCGATCTCGGCGGGTTCGAGAGCCTTCGCGACTGGTTCAAGGCGCTTTACGAAACGCTGCTCGGTACCAGCCAGGGCCCGCGCATGGGCAGCTTCATCGCGCTCTACGGGATCGACAATTCACGGCGGCTAATCGCCGAGGCGCTGGCGAGTTAACGCGCGGGCGCGGCACTGGTCCGCCAGTCGAGTCGAACCGCGCCCGTGCCGGAGACCAACGCTACATCGATGCCCTGCGCCCGCAACGCATCGGCCAGCGCAGATGCCTGAGGCTCCGGTCCGGTCACCGTCAGCGCCAGACCCCGCCGCCGTGCTGCCCAGACCGCGAGTGCGACAGCGTCGGCGTCGGGCGCACCCTCGATGAAGCCGATCTCGGGCAGCGCGACCGCCGGCGGCTCGAGGAGGATCTGCCAGCCCGGCGTGACGTCGGCGATCCGTGCCTCCAGCGCCCGATACGTGGCTAGCCCAGCACCAGGCAAGACACTGGCCCGCACCTGCGCACGTCGCGACCGCTGATCGACGAGCACATCGTCCGGCTCGACGCCGGCGATCAACGCGAGGTCGGCCGTCATCGTCTCGATCCGCCGCGCGGCCACATCCTGCGCATTCTTGGCATCGGCGAGCGTTGCCGCTTCGGCTTGGGCTTCACCGACGCGATATTGCGCGATTGCCACATCGACTGGCTGGCCAAGTCGGGCGCGCAGCGCTGCCTCGGCGCGGCGAGCGGCATCGGCCTTGAACGTCGGGGTCAGCGCGGTCGCCTTGACGCTCAGGGGCTGGGCCGCAAAATCGATCGCGACCTGGCTCAGTCGGGCCGCGTCGCCGAACTCGTCGGCGAGCACGGTGCGGACATCGCGACTGACACGCGTTTCCCATGCGATCTGACGAAGCGACAAGCCGAGCGGTATCGCCAGCCCGCCAAAAGCGGCAATCACGATCAGAGTACCCAGCATCGTCTGGCGCGGCGACAGCGAGCGCGCAAAGCCATAAAGCCGCGCCATTACTGCGGCGGTGAGCGTGATTGCCACGAAATTGGTAACGAACAGCAGGGCGGCGCCGCTCGCGACTGTGCCGTTCAGCGTGGCGATGCCGAAGCCGATCGTCGCGAGCGGCGGCATCAGGGCAGTGGCGATCGCCACACCGACGACAGTTCCCGCGCGTCCACGGATCGTGGCGTAGGTGCCTGCCAGCGCCGACAGGATGGCAATCACCAGATCGAACAAATTCGGGCGCGTTCGCGCCGCAAGCTCGCCAGTGACATTCTGGAGCGGCGATACGACCACAATCAGCGCCGTGAAGGCGACCGCGACCACGGCGCCGACCGCCAGCGCCAGAATCGTGCGCCGGATTTCGGCCGAGTCGATCGTCGCCAGCGCGAAACCGAGGCCGATGATCGGCCCCATGAGCGGCGAGATCAGCATCGCGCCGATCACCACAGCGGGCGATGACTGGAGCAGCCCCAGGATGGCGATGCCCGCCGACATCAGCACCATGAACATGTAGCGACCGTCGAGTCCCGCTTCGGTCCTGACCCGCACAATCACATCGCGCTGGTCGAGCCGGCTGATCTGGTCCTGCCACCATTGGGCCAAAGTGCGGATGTCGGGGAGCGCCATGATGGCTTTTAGCGTAGGGGCTTTAAAGACCTGTCGCCAGCCGGTTACGGTTAATGCGTCGGTTCGGGGTCGGCCCTGGCGCTGCCGTAGCCGGTCCTCAGCGCGAGCGCCTCCATCGTCATGCTCTGGAGGACGATCGAGACCACCACGACCCCGAGGGCTGCCGCAAATAGCGCCTGGCGACCGGGGAAATCGGGGATCGACAGCACCAGCGCAATCGACAGCCCACCGCGCACCCCGGCCCAGGTCAGGACGTTGTAAAGCTTCAGCGGCAGTGTCTTTCCGGCCAGCATCAGGCCAGCACCGAGCACCGACACAGTCATCCACCGCGCCGCCAGCACGATCGCGGCGGCGCCTGCCATCAGCACCAGCGCCACCGGCGATAGCTGCAACGAATAGGCTTTGATGCCGACCAGGAAGAACAGCACCGCGTTCATCCCCTCGTCGATCACGTGCCAGAAACTGTGGATATAGGCGGTCGCGCGCGGCGCCATCGCCCGTTCGGACCAGCCGGACCCCATCACCAGCCCCGCCGCGACAACACCGAGCGGTCCCGACAGGCCAAGGTTGAGCGCCACGGCATAGACCAGGGTCGCGGTCGCAAAGGTGATCAGCGTCTCGGTGATCCAGTCATCGACGGCGGCCATGATCCAGACCGCGACCACCGCCGCCGCCAGCCCCAGCGCGATCCCGCCGAATGCCTCGATTGCCGCATGTTGCGCCAGCAGCGCCATGTCCATGTGCGCCGCGGCCTCGCCTGCCCCCGTGCCGACGGCATAAGCCAGAAGCGCCTTGAACAGCACCACCGCAACGCCATCGTTGAACAGGGCTTCGCCCTCCAGCTGCGCCTGCAGCCCGGGCTCGAGATCGGTTCGTTTGGTCATTGCCAGCACCGCGATCGGATCGGTCGGGGTGATCAACGCGCCGAACACCAGTGCCCAGCTGAGCGGCAAATCGACCCCGAGCGGCCGGCATATGCCCCAGAAAGCCAGCGCGATCAGGATGGTGGTGATCACCGTGCCGATCACGGCGAGCACCGCGACTGCCCAGCCTCGCGCGATCAACGCCGCGACATTGACGTTCATCGCCCCCGCAAACAGCAGATAGGCCAGCATGATGTTGAGCACGAGATAGGGGAAATCGATCTGCTGCTCGATCGAGCCGAAAAGTGCGCCGATGCCAACCCCGGGCATGGCCAGATCGGCCAGCCCGACGCAAGCGCTCAACAGCAGCCCGACGACGAGCAGCCCCACCGCGACCGGCAGCTTCAGCGTTCGCGCATTGACCCAGCTCGCAAGCGTGGTGGCGGCCAGGATCAGCGCCGTCATCTCGAATGGATCAAGCGTCATGCGGTCACGATAGCCGCTGACGAACGGGAGGCCATTGAAATCGTCCGACACGGGTCGGATCATCCGCGCTGGCGGCCCCATTGCGCTATGGTGCCGACACGGTAGGGAAACACCATGCGCGCTTATTTCTCGCACCGCCAGCTTGCCCATGCGCCTGCGCTCGAACTACACAATGGCGGCTTCACCACTTATGCCGAGAGTCCGGCGCGCGCCGAGGCGCTTCTCGCCGGGATCGGCGGCGCCAGCGAGCCAGAGGATCGCGGCGACGCGGCGATCCGGGCGGTTCACGACGCGGGCTATCTGGACTTTCTGAAGTCGGCACCCGCCCGCTGGGCCGAAGCCGGGCGCCCGGGCGATGTGATAGGTTATGTATGGCCGGTTGTCGGGCGCCGCCCGCTCGACTTGAACCGGATCGACGCGCTGGTGGGGCGCTACAGCTTCGATGCGTCGACCCCGCTGACCGCCGACAGCTATGACGCCGCCTATTGGAGCGTGCAGTCGGCGCTCGCCGCGCTGGCGGCCGTGCATGGCGGCGAGCGCACCGCCTTCGCGCTATGCCGTCCGCCGGGGCATCATGCCGGGGCCGATTATCTGGGCGGCTATTGCTACCTCAATGCGGCCGCGATCGTGGCGCAGGCGGCGCGCGATGCCGGGGCGGGGCGGGTGGCGATCCTCGACATCGACTATCACCACGGCAACGGGACGCAGGATATCTTCTGGGACCGCGGCGATGTGTTCTACGCGTCGGTGCATGCCGACCCCGCGACCGACTACCCCTTTTACTGGGGCCATCCGGATGAGCGCGGCGAAGGGGCAGGCGAGGGCGCGACGCTCAACCTGCCGCTGCCGCAGGGTGTGACGCTGGGCGCATTCCGGCAGGCGCAAGCCGTCGCGCTCGATGCGATTGCAGCTTTCCGCCCCGACCTGCTGGTCGTCAGCTTCGGCGCCGACACCTGGGAAGGCGACCCGATCAGCCACTTCAGGCTCGCCACACCCGATTACGCGATGCTAGGCCAAGACATCGCCGCGCGCGGCTGGCCTAGCGTGCTGCTGATGGAAGGCGGCTATGCCGTCGACGCGCTCGGCGCCAATCTCACGAGCTTTCTATCGGGCTTCTGACGCGGCCCTGTCAAAGCCGCTGGATTTTGTCCGCCTTCGACGTGTTGGCGAGGATGCCGACCACGCTGCCCGGCTGTGGCGCCTTTTGTTCGTCGTCGGTGCTCGACACATAATAGGACCCGCTGTGGATCTGGCCGTCGACCGGCGATGTGTAGCGCAGCATCACCTTGGTCGTCCGCTTGATGTGCATGCCTTTCATCTCGGAATCTTCATCGCGCAGCGTCTTGGCGAGATCGCAATCCATGTCGCGCGTCCATTCGCGGCGGCGGCTGACAACGTAATTCTTGGTGCGCTCAAGCCGGCATTCGGAGCTGACGCTGTCGACGCGGGCCTGCACCTCGACATAATTGATCGCGCGATCGAGATAATGCACCACCATCACCACCGCGATCAGCACGCCGAAACCGCCGATCATCATCAGCCTGATCATTTCCCGCCCCTCCGCTACCAGACGCGGGCAGTATAAAAGTCAGCCGTTAACATGGAGTTCGCACCGCCACGCGCCGGCGGATCGGTGGTGCGGAGTTCAGCCGATAGCGTGCGCTGTCGCGCACCCGGCTCACGGCCGGTCGCTCGCATCCACCGGCGGCATGCCCGCCATGCCTGCAGCCACGGCCTCGACCTTTTCCATCACCCGCAGGATATTGCCCTGCGCCAACCCTGCGAGTTCGGCATCGGTCCAGCCGCGCCGCGCGAGTTCGACGAACAGCGCGGGATAGCCGTCGACCCCGGTCATGTCGACTGGCGCGGTGCCGTTGATCCCGTCGAAATCGCTGCCCAGCCCGACGCTCGCCTTGCCCGCGATCCGCGCGATGTGCTCGACATGATCGGCAATCGTCGCCGATGTGACCAGCGGCTGCGGATGCGCCTTGTCCCACGCCACCATCGGCGCGGGGGCATTGGCGCCATAGGGTTCGGCGGCCGCCCCGATCGACCTGGCATAATCGCTGCGCGCCTTGTCCCAGTCGCGCCACGCCTGCGAGGTGAAGCTGGGATAGAAATTGACCATCACCACCCCGCCATTGGCACCTATCTTCGCCAGCAGATCGTCGGGAATGTTGCGCGGAGCATCGTCGAGCGCGCGCGCCGAGGAATGCGAGGCCATCACCGGCGCCTTCGTCGTCACCAGCACCGCCGCCATCGTCGCGTCCGACACATGGCTGATGTCGACGATCATGCCGATGCGGTTCATCTCGGTCACAACCTGTTTGCCGAACGCGCTGAGGCCGCCTGAGCGCGGATCGTCGGTCGAGGCATCGGCCCACGGCAGGCTCTTGGTATGCGTCAGCGTCATGTAGCGCACGCCGAGATCGTGATAGCGCCGCAGCACCGACAGCCGTCCGTCGATCTGGTGCCCGCCTTCGACGCCCATCAGCGACGCGATCCGGCCCGCCTTGCTGATCCGGCGGATGTCGGCGGCGGTGCCGGCGAGTTCGAACGTCCCCGGATTGGCGGCGACGAAGCGTTTGACGATGTCGATTTCCTCGAGCGTCATTTCGACCGCGCGGGGCCCAAGATTATCGGCGGTGATCCACACCGACCAGAATTGCGCGCCGACATGGCCCTTCTTCAGCCGGGGAATGTCGGTCTGGAGCGGCTTGGGGAGTTTGGAGGTGTCGCGAGTGAGGTCGAGCGCTTCGACTTTCGCCTCGTGATTGACCCGGATTTCCCAAGGCAGATCGTTATGCCCGTCGATCACCGGCGTCGCGGTGAGCAGCCGCTCGATCCGCGCCTTCACCGCCGCGTCATCGGCGGGGGCCGCGAGGGGGGCTGCGGCGAGGAAGAAAGGGAGCAACATCGGGCATTCCTTCGCGAAAGGTCACAAAAGTCACGACCAACATAGGGGGTATCCCCTGTTGCGGTTCGGACGGGAACCAGCTTGGCGGCACGATGACTGATGATTTCCTACTTTGCGAGAGGAAGATTTTGGGGCAGTCAGCGTCGAAGCCTGAGCGTCGCCCCCACCACGCGCGGATCGCTCGGCGTGCCGAGGATCAGGCCCGAATTGCCGGCCTGGATCGTGACGTTCTGGATGTAATTCGCATCGAACAGATTGCGCGCGAAGACTGCGACTTCCCAGCCCTTGCCGAAGCGTAACCCGATGCTCGCATTGGTGAGATTGTACGCCGCGATATAAGTGAAGCGCGACAGCGACGGATCGCCGAAATAGCCGCTGCGCCAATTGCTGTCGACATGGATGAAGGCGCTCACCCCGCCACCCAACACAGGCACCGGGCGGTTGTAATCGCCGCCGAGCGTGATCGACCAGCGCGGCAGCCCGGCGAGCGGACGCCCGGTGAGGTTGCAGGCGGCGGTCGCGCTGGTCTGCAGCTCGAGCGGGCACGGTCCCTGCGGATAGCGCGCATAGGTGCCATGGGCATAGGCGAGCGATCCGCGCAGCGACAGGTCGCGCACCGGCCGCAGCACGGCATCGGCCTCGACACCGCTCACCTTCACTTGCGGAATGTTCGACAGATAGCCGCGCAGTGCCACCGTCTGAGACGAATCGACGATCGTCGCCTGGAAATCGCGCACTTCGGTGTAATAGCCGTCGACGTTCAGCGTCAGCCGGTCATCGAACAGCCGCGACTTGAAGCCGACTTCATAAGTGGTGTTGAGTTCGGGTCGGATGACGGCGGTTGCCAGCACCGGGCGGTTCTGGGCGTCGAGCGGCAGCCCCGACACATTGATGCCGCCCGATTTGAAGCCGCGCGCAAAGCTTGCATAGGCAGTGATCGCGGGCAGCGGCGTGTAGCTGATGCTCGCGCGGCCCGACAGATTGCCCTCGCGGTTGTCGGCGGCATAGCTTTGCGGGCGCAGCACGCTCAGCTGGGCATTGCGCAGCGTCGTGTTCGTCGTTGCGAGCCCGCCGAAGACGAAGGTGTCGTAATTGGCCGACTTGTCCTCCTGCGTGTAGCGCAGGCCACCGCTCAGCCGCAGCGTGGCGGTTAGCTGCCAGTCGAGCTCGCCGAACGCCGCATAGCTGTCGGTGCGGAACCGTGTGGCGCCATCGGTGCCATAGCCGTCGAGCAGATTGGCCGGAAATTGCGGCGCAGGCCCGAGCAGCCAATAAGTCGCCGACGGCCCATAGATACTGATCGGGCGCCCGGCGATCTTCTGGTAGAAATAATAGAGACCGGCGACATAGCTCAGCCGGCGATCGCCATCGGAGGCAAGCCGCAGTTCCTGGCTATACTGGTCCTGGCGCGAGGGGATGTGCTGCGTCAGTTGGATCGGGATGCCGGTATAGTCGCGGTCGTTGTCGGCATCCCAGCGCCAGAAGCGCCACGCGCTGATCGACGTCAGCCGCCCGATCGCGCCGACCTTCCAGTCGGTGATCAGCGATATGCCGCCTTCGTTGGTGTCGACGCCGAGCGCCGCGTCGATGTCGGTCAGCCGGTCATAGGGATTGGTGCTCGGCGGTGCATAGCCGATGCCACCTGCCAGCGCGGGAAATTGCCGCGCGGGCGCACGCAGGCTCTGCCCGACGCGCAAGAAGACCTGCGTGCAGCAATTGTTCCGGAAATTGGCATAGTCGATCGTCAGCTTGAAACTGACATCGCTCGACGGCGCCCACAGCAGCTGGCCGCGCAACGCTTCGTTGTTGACGTTGTTGTGCAGCGCGCCGGTGCGCACGTTGCGGATCACGCCGTCCCGCCGCGTGACGAGCGCCGAAATCCGCGCGGCGATCGTGTCGCCCAGGATCGGCCCGGATGCCGCCGCGCGCAATTGCAGGAAGTTGTAGTCGCCATAGGAGATTTCGGCGGTCGCTTCGGGCGTGAAGCTCGGCGCCTTGGTAATTAGATGGATCGCCCCTGCCGTCGTGTTCTTGCCGAACACCGTGCCCTGCGGCCCGCGCAGCACCTCGACCCGCTCGACATCGACGAAATCGAACGCGGCGGTCGCGGGGCGCGCGTGATAGACCTGATCGACATAGAAGCCGACGCCCGGCTCCAGCCCGTCATTCGCCTGGCTGACCGCGACCACGCTGCTGCCCAGGCCCCGGATCGTGAACGCGGTGTTGCGCGGATTGGCCGAGGAATAATTGAGCGCGGGCACCAAAGTCGTCAGCTCGCGCGTGTTCACCGTATAGGATTTTTCGATCAGTGCGTCGCCGACCACCGACAGCGAGATCGGCACCTTCTGCGCATCCTCGGGGCGACGGCGCGCGGTGACGGTGACAGTTTCGGCGGGGTCCGGGGTGGCGACCGCAGGTTCTGGATCGGGGGCCGCCCGGGCAGGCATGGCTGACCCCGTCGCCAGCACAACGCTGCCGATGGCCCATGTGATTGCCCGCATGCTGACGCCCCCGACATCGAATCGATATATACAACTGTATATAGTGAAGCGTGGAAGTCAAAGCCGGCAAGCGTGGCCGCACCCTCGCGCGCCGATCGCGCACATGGCAAGGGGCGCCGCGACCCGGTCGCGACGCCCCTAGCGCGTCAATAGCGATGCGTTGGGATCAGAGTTTTTCGGTGAGCTCCGGCACCACCTTGAACAGATCGCCGACGAGGCCGATGTCGGCGACCTGGAAGATCGGCGCGTCCTCGTCCTTGTTGATGGCGATGATCGTCTTCGAATCCTTCATGCCCGCCAGATGCTGGATCGCGCCCGAAATGCCGACCGCGATATAGACTTCGGGGGCGACGATCTTGCCGGTCTGGCCGACCTGATAGTCGTTGGGGACATAGCCCGCGTCGACCGCGGCGCGGCTGGCGCCGACGCCTGCGCCGAGTTTGTCGGCGAGCGGTTCGATGATCGTGTGGAAATTCTCGCTGTTCTGCAAAGCGCGACCGCCCGACACGATCACCTTGGCGCTGGTGAGTTCGGGGCGTTCCGACTTGGCGATTTCAGCCGAGACGAAGGTCGACTTGCCGGTGTCGCCGGTCGAGGCGACCGCTTCGATCGCGGCCGATCCACCCTCCATCGCCGCCTTGTCGAACGCCGTCCCGCGCACCGTGATGACGAGCTTCTTGTCGCTGGTCTGCACGGTTGCGATCGCGTTGCCGGCATAGATCGGCCGGGTGAAGGTGTCAGGCGCCTCCACCGACAGGATATCGCTGATCTGCATGACATCGAGGAGCGCTGCGACGCGCGGGGCGATGTTCTTGCCGTTGGTGGTGGCGGGCGCGACGAAGGCGTCGTGGTGGCCCATCAACTCAACGACGAGCGGCGCGACATTTTCGGCCAGCGCATGCGCATAGGCCGCGTCGTCGGCGACATGCACCTTGGCGACGCCGGCAATCTTCGCCGCCGCTTCGCCGACCGCGCCGACGCCTTGCCCTGCGACAAGCAGATGGACCTCGCCAAGCTTCGACGCGGCGGTCACCGTCGCGAGCGTGGCATCCTTGACGACCACGCCGTCATGTTCGACCCAAACGAGCGCTTTCACTTTGCCACTCCCATTGCCTTGAGCTTGCCGACCAGTTCGTCGACGTCCGCCACCTTGATGCCTGCCGTCCGCTTGGGCGGCTCGACCACCTTCAGCGTCGTCAGGCGCGGCGAAACGTCAATACCGTAATCGGCAGGGGTCTTCTGCGCGAGCGGCTTCGACTTCGCCTTCATGATGTTGGGGAGCGAGGCATAGCGCGGCTCGTTGAGGCGCAGATCGACGGTGATCACCGCCGGCAGCGGCAGCTTTTCGGTTTCCGCCCCGCCATCGACCTCGCGCGTCACGGTGACGTGATCGCCTTCGACCACCACGGCGCTGGCGAAGGTCGCCTGCCCGACGCCGAGCAGTCCGGCGAGCATCTGGCCGGTCTGGTTGTTGTCGTCGTCGATCGCCTGCTTGCCGAGGATGATCAGGCCCGGCGCTTCCTCGGCGACCACCTTTGCCAGCAGCTTGGCGACGCCGAGTGGCTCGACCTTGTCTTCGCTGACGATCAGGATCGCGCGATCGGCGCCCATCGCGAGCGCGGTGCGCAGCGTTTCCTGCGCCTTGGCCTCGCCGATCGACACCGCGATCACTTCGGTCGCCGCGCCCTTTTCCTTCAGGCGGATGGCTTCCTCGACCGCGATCTCGTCGAACGGATTCATGCTCATCTTGACGTTGGCGAGGTCGACCCCGCTTCCGTCCGCCTTCACGCGGGGCTTTACGTTATAGTCAAGCACGCGCTTGACGGGGACTAGCACTTTCATCGGCTTCCTCTCTTCATCGCCCGCGCGTTTGGCGCCGGGCGGTCAATGTCACGCCGCCTTCTTCACCTCGGCGACAATCTTTTGCGCGGCATCGCCCAGGTCATTGGCGGGGACGATGGCGAGGCCCGAATTGGCCAGGATGTCCTTGCCGGCCTGGACATTGGTACCCTCGAGCCGGACCACCAATGGCACCGACAGATTCACTTCCTTAGCCGCCGCGACGATGCCCTCGGCGATGATGTCGCAGCGCATGATGCCGCCGAAGATGTTGACCAGGATGCCCTTCACATTGGGATCCTTCAGGATGATCTTGAACGCCGCCGTCACCTTTTCCTTGCTGGCGCCGCCGCCGACGTCGAGGAAATTCGCCGGGAACATGCCGTTCAGCTTGATGATGTCCATCGTCGCCATCGCAAGGCCGGCGCCGTTGACCATGCAGCCGATGTCGCCGTCGAGCTTGATATAGGCAAGGTCGTATTTCGACGCCTCGAGTTCGGCCGGGTCTTCCTCGGTCTCGTCGCGCAGTTCCATCAGGTCCTTGTGGCGGAACATCGCGTTCGAATCGAAGCCGACCTTGGCGTCGAGCACCATCAGCTTGTCGTCGGCCGTCACCGCGAGCGGATTGATCTCGATCTGGCTCGCATCGGTGCCGAGGAAGGCGTCGTACAGTTTCGATGCGACACTGGCGGCCTGCTTGGCGAGATCGCCCTTCAGCCCGAGCGCGTTCGCAACGCTGCGGCCATGATGCGGCATGAAGCCGGTCGCGGGATCGATGTCGATCGTGGCGATCTTCTCGGGCGTTTCGTGCGCGACGGTTTCGATATCGACTCCGCCCTCGGTCGACACCACTATGCCGATGCGCCCCGTCGCGCGGTTGACGAGCAGCGCGAGGTAGAATTCGCGCGCGATATCGACGCCGTCGGTGACATAGAGGCGGTTGACCTGCTTGCCATGCTCGCCGGTCTGCACCGTCACCAGCGTGTTGCCGAGCATGTCGCCAGCCGCCGCGCGGACCTCGTCGAGCGTCTTGGCCAGCCGGACACCGCCCTTGGCCTCGGGCGGCAGTTCCTTGAACTTGCCCTTGCCGCGCCCGCCGGCGTGGATCTGCGCCTTCACCACATAGAGCGGCCCGGGCAGCTTCGATGCGGCTTCGACCGCTTCCTCGACGCTCATCGCGGCAAAGCCTGCCGGCACCGGCACCCCGAACTTGGCGAGCAGTTCCTTAGCCTGATATTCGTGGATGTTCATGGCGCGCACCTTTGCGTCGGGATGGGAGTTCGGGATGTCCTAAGCACAGTCGGATGCGCGAATCCAGACCGCACGCGGGACGGCTCGCCAAGCCGGGTCGCGGAGGCTATAGAAAGTCCATGTCGTTCCTTTACGCCGCCGGGCTGTTCCTTGCGACCATCGCCGTGATGGAAGGAGTCGCTTATGTCATGCACCGCTGGGTGATGCACGGTTTCGGCTGGTTCCTGCACGAAAGCCACCACCGGCCGCGTACCGGTTTCTGGGAACTCAACGACCTGTATTTCGTGATCTTTGCGACGCCCTCGATCGCGCTGCTGCTGCTCGGCACCAGCGGCACCTGGGGCATGTGGGCGACTTGGGTCGGCGCGGGGATCGCGGGCTATGGCGCGATCTATCTCGGCTTTCACGACATCATCGTCCACCAGCGCTGGCCCAACCGTTATGTCGCGCGCTCGGCCTATATGAAGCGGATCGTGCAGGCGCACCGGCTGCACCATGTGGTCGGGACGAAGGAAGGCACGGTCAGCTTCGGCTTCCTGATCGCGCCCAAGCCCGAAGCGCTGAAAGCGGAGCTGAAGCGGCGCGGACACGCGGGCGTGCGTGCGGCGGGCGCGCAGGACGCGTCCGGGCGCGTGGTCGAACGGGTCTGACACGTCCGCCACACGACCCGTGACGATCGATGCGATCATGGTCGATGTGGACGGCGTGCTGCTGGTCCATCCCGAACCGGGCGGGTGGAGCGCCCATCTCGACCGAGACCTCGGCGTCGCGGCAGCGACTCTCCAAAGCGCCTTTTTCGACCGCCACTGGGACGAAATCATTCATGGCCGGGCGAGCTTGCGCGAGAGGCTCGAGCCGGTGCTGGCCGAGGTCGCCCCCCATCTTTCCTACCAAAGGCTGACGGATTACTGGTTCAGCAATGATGCCCATGTGAACCGCGATTTGTGGAACGAACTTGCGGCACTGCGCGCCAGCGGCCTGCAAATCCATCTCGCGACCGTTCAGGAACATGAGCGAGCGCGGTATCTCTGGACCGACCTGGGCTTTCAGGACGCGTTCGACGGGATACATTATGCCGCCGCGCTCGGCTGTGCAAAACCGTCACCGGACTTCTACCGCGCGATCGAAAGGCGCACCGGTTTCCAGCCGGAGGCGCTGTTCTTCATCGATGACAAGATCAGCAATGTCGATGCCGCGATCAATTGTGGCTGGGCGGCAGCGTTATGGACCGGGAACGCGACCTTGCGATCAATGTTGCCACGGTAACAGCGGCATCGCGGCGTTTCGCAGCCGCCGTCAATCGAACAGCGACGATACGCTGCTTTCGTCGGCGATCCGGCGGATCGCTTCGCCCAGCAGCGGCGCAATCGTCAGGTGGCGGATACGGCCGGCGTCCTTCACCACTTCGTGACTGCCGATCGTGTCGGTGATGACGAGCTCGGTCAGCGTCGAGCCTTCGACGCGCGCCACTGCCGCGCCCGACAGCACGCCGTGGGTGCAATAGGCGACGACTTCCTCGGCGCCTGCCGCCTTCAGCGCTGCGGCGGCGTTGCACAGCGTGCCCGCCGAATCGACGATGTCGTCGATCAGGATGCAGAACCGCCCCTCGACATCGCCGATGATGTTCATGACTTCCGATTCACCCGCGCGCTCGCGGCGCTTGTCGACGATCGCGAGCGGGGCATTGTCGAGCCGCTTGGCGAGCGCCCGCGCGCGCACCACGCCACCGACATCGGGCGAGACGACCATCAGGTTACGCTCGCCATAGCGCGCGAGGATATCGGCCGACATCACCGGTGCCGCGAACAGATTGTCGGTCGGAATGTCGAAGAAGCCCTGGATCTGCCCGGCGTGGAGATCGATCGACAGCACCCGGTTGGCACCCGCGACGGTGATGAGGTTGGCGACGAGCTTCGCCGAAATCGGCGTGCGCGGCCCCGGCTTGCGGTCCTGCCGGGCATAGCCGAAATAGGGGACGACAGCGGTGATCCGCTTCGCCGACGCACGCTTCAGCGCATCGATGCAGATCAGCAGCTCCATCAGATTGTCGTTCGCCGGATAGCCGGTCGACTGGAGCACGAACACGTCCTCGCCGCGGACATTCTCGTTGATCTCGACGAAGACTTCCTCGTCGGCGAAGCGGCGCACGCTCGCGTCGGTGATCTTGATCTCGAGATAGTCGGCAACCGCCTTGGCCAGCGGCAGGTTCGAATTGCCGGTCATCAATTTCATCGCGCACATCCCCTCGCGGCCATTGTCCGCCAATAGAACGGTGATTCGCCCCGCCGCAAGGGCTCTTGCATCATTAATGTTATGATGTAACATCACAAATGTTCCGGGCATCGACTCGGAGCGAGGCGAGGATGGAGAAAGGGTATGGAAGCCACGCGTTATTCGTCGGACGCCGGAGCGCGTCCGGCCAGTCTGCTGCTGTCGGGCGCGGTGGTCGCGCTCGCGGTCGCGGGGATCATCGCTGCCGCCCCGCGCGTCGGCGAACAGCTCGGGATCGATCCGCCGATCATCGTCTATCCGGTACCGATCCCGCCCGCGCCGCCGCCACCGCCCCCGAAGGCCAAGCCGGAACAGACGCACAAGGCCGCGCCCAGCCATGACGCGAAGCCGGTGCAACCGCAGGTCGATGTCTGGACGCCGCCGACCGGCCCGGTCCTGACAGCGGGCGAGCCGGTGAATGTCGATCCCGCGCCGGGCGACGGCGTCGGCGTCGGCACGGGTCGGGGGACGGCCATCGATCCGCCAGCGCCGCCGGTCCTGATCGAGCCGGTGGTCGATCCGCGCTATGCCCGCGATTTCCAGCCGCTTTATCCGGGAGACGAGCGGCGGCTGGGGCGCGAGGGGCTGGTGATCGTCAATGTGCTGATCGCCACCGACGGACGCGTGAAGCAGGTCGAAAAAGTCAGCGCGCCGAGCGACGCCTTTTTCGAGGCGACACAGCGCCAGGCGCTGAGCAAATGGCGGTTCCGTCCCGGCACGCGCGGCGGCGAGCCGGTCGAGCGCTGGCGGCGGATGCGCGTCAATTTCGTGCTGACCGACGAATAGGCGGCCCGACTGACGCAAATTGGGGGCTGGCCCGGTCGCCGCCCCCATCCTATCTTGGCGGCATGTCGTTCTTTTCGCGCTTTGCCCCGGTGGGGGCCATCATGGACCTGCGCCGCTATCTGGCGAGCCGTCCCCCCTACGAGATCGGCGGGCTGTTCGGCGCGATCGCGGTGACGATGGTGATCGTGACCGTGATGGTGCAGGATTCGTCGAACATCAAGGCGCCGTACGAGCGCAAGATCATCTATGTCGAGCAATGGTCGGCGAACCGCAGCGACGCGGAGATCATCGCCCAGCAGAAGATCGACAAGGTCGCAAAGGACCGCGAGCTGGCCGAGTTCGATCGGCTGAAGAAAAAGAAGCAGGCCGAATTCAAGCGGCTCGACGACAAGCTCAGGGCTTACGGCTTCTGACCGCCGCCGAGGACGCGCGCTGGATGGGCGCCGCGCTGGCGATGGGCGAGCGCGGGCGCGGGCGGACCGCACCCAATCCTTCGGTCGGCTGTGTGATCGTACAGGATGGCCGCGTGGTCGGGCGCGGCTGGACCCAGCCGGGCGGTCGTCCGCATGCCGAGGCGATGGCCCTGGCCCAGGCCGGCGATGCGGCGCGGGGTGCCACTGCTTATGTCACACTCGAGCCGTGCGCCGTGCCGGGACGCGGGCCGGCCTGCGCCGAGGTGCTGATCGCTGCAGGCGTGGCCCGGGTCGTGGTGGGCGCCGACGACCCCTTCCCCGCCGTGAACGGCCAGGGTTATGCAAGGCTGCGCGAGGCCGGGATCGCCGTGACCCGCAGCGTGTGCGCGGCGGAGGCCGAGGCGTCGATGCGCGGCTTCCTCACCCGCCAGCGGCTGGGGCGACCGGCAGTGACGCTCAAGCTTGCCACCTCGCTCGACGGCCGGATCGCGCGCGCCGATGGCGAGAGCAAATGGATCACCGGCGCCGATGCGCGTGCGCATGCGCACCTCGAACGCGCGCGGCATGACGTCATTCTGGTCGGCCGTGGCACCTTCGATGCCGATGCGCCGCGGCTCGACGTGCGGCTGCCGGGACTCGAGGAGCGGTCGCCGCACCGGGTGCTGCTGACCAGCGGCGCTGCCCCCGATGGCTGGCACGCGATTGCCGCCCCCGCCGACATCGCCACGCTGGTGGGTGTCAACGATGTGCTGATCGAAGGCGGCGCGGCGACGGCCGCTGCCTTTCTTGCCGCCGATCTGGTCGACCGGCTGCTGCTCTACCGCGCGCCGATCCTGATCGGCACGGGCAGGCCGGCGCTCGGCGACATCGGCCTGACGGCGCTCGCCGAGGCGCACGGCCGCTGGCGGCTGACCGACAGCCGGATGCTTGGCAGTGACCGGCTCGACGCCTATGTCCGCGCCTGAGGGGAAGCGCGCATGTTCACTGGCATCATCACCGACATCGGCACGATCGAGAGCGTCGAAGCGCGCGGCGACACCCGCGTCGTCATCCGCACTGCCTATGATACCGCGACGATCGATCTCGGTGCGTCGATCGCCTGTTCGGGCGTTTGCCTGACCGTTGTCGACAAGGCGCCTGGCTGGTTCGCGGTCGATGTGTCGGGCGAAACGCTGCGCCGCACCGCGCAGGGCGACTGGGCCCCCGGCCACCGGCTCAACCTCGAGCGGGCGATGAAGCTCGGCGACGAACTCGGCGGGCATATCGTCACCGGCCATGTCGACGGTGTCGGCGAGGTCGTCAGCGTGACGCCCGAGGGCGATTCGAAGCGCGTCGCCGTCAGCCTGCCGTCGACACTGGCGCCCTATGTCGCGGCCAAGGGATCGGTGACGATCGACGGCGTCTCGCTGACCGTCAATGAAGTCACCGACCATGCCGATGGCAGCACCCATCTTGCGATCAACCTGATCCCGCACACCCAGTCGGTGACGACTCTGGGCGCGCTGGTAACGGGTCAGCCCGTCAACATCGAGATCGACGTGCTCGCGCGCTACCTCTTCCGCATGGAGCAATATCGCGCTTTAACACGATGATGTGATCTGACGGCTTGTAATCACATTGCAATGTGATATTCATGCGTTATGAGCACAAATCTGATCGACCGCATTCGCCGCCTTGTCACCGAAGGCGGCATGTCGCGCGCAGGACTCGCCCGCGCCGCCGGGCTCCACGCCAATACGCTGCGCGACATCGACGCGCCCGATTGGAACCCGACCGCCGAGACGCTGCGCAAGCTCGAAGCCGTGCTGTTCGCCAGCGACGATGCCGATGTGCTGGTGCCGATCGAGGAGATCATCGAGGAAGCGCGCAACGGCCGCATGTTCATCCTGGTCGACGACGAGGACCGCGAGAATGAAGGCGATCTGGTGATCCCGGCGCAGATGGCGACGCCAGACGCGATCAACTTCATGGCCACCTATGGCCGCGGCCTCATTTGTTTGTCGTTGACCAAGGCGCGCGTCGACCAGCTCGGCCTGTCGCTGATGAGCCGCGCCAATGGCACCCGCCACGAAACCGCCTTCACGACCTCGATCGAGGCGCGCGACGGCGTGACCACCGGCATTTCCGCGCACGACCGCGCCCGCACCATCGCGGTCGCGATCGACGCGTCGAAGGGCAAGGACGAGATCGTGACGCCCGGCCATGTCTTTCCGCTGGTCGCGCGCGACGGCGGCGTGCTGGTGCGTGCCGGGCACACCGAAGCGGCGGTCGACGTCGCGCGGCTCGCCGGGCTCAATCCCTCGGGCGTGATCTGCGAGATCATGCGCGACGACGGCACGATGGCGCGGATGGACGACCTGATCCCGTTCGCGCAGCGCCACGGGCTGAAGATCGGCACGATCCGCGACCTGATCGCCTATCGCCGCCGCCACGATCATCTGGTCGAAAAGACCGCCGAGATCAGTTTCCACAGCCGCTGGGGCGGCGACTGGCGGGCGATGACGTTCCGCAACAAGGCGACCGGCGACGAGCTGATCGCGCTGCAGAAGGGCAAGATCGCCGCCGACCAGCCGACGCTGGTGCGGATGCACACCATGTCGATGTTCGTCGATGTGTTCGGCGAGGAATCCGAACGTTCAGGCCTGCTCGCGCAATCGATGGAACTGATCGCGCGCGAAGGATCGGGCGTGATCGTCGTCATCAACAAGCCGATGCAGGGCATCGTCTCGCGCTTCATTGCGCTGCGCCACGAAGGCAAGGGCGCGGGCGACCCGCAGGTCGAGGAATTGCGCGATTACGGCATCGGCGCGCAGGTGCTGGCCGAACTCGGCGTGCAGGACATGGTGCTGCTGACGAATACCCATCACACGCTCGTCGGGCTGCAGGGGTACGGCCTGTCGATCGTCGGCGAACGCCCGATCCCGTGCACGGCGGGCGAGTGATGACGCTCAGTCGCCGGTGACGCGGCCTTCGTCGTCGGTCTGCTTGCTCTCGACGCGCTTGCGGCGCGCTTCCTGGATCAGGTCCTCGATCTCGTACAGCAGCTTGTAACCCTCGTCGGTCTTGCCGTTGGTGTCGTCGGGATCGGCCGCGAACAGCGCCTTCGCCCGCACGGCGAGGTCCATCAGCGCGGCATAGCGTTCTTCGCCGAGCTTTTTGCGGACGATGCCAAAGCTCTCGGTGAGTTGAAAAAATTCTGTGTCGATATTTCGATAGTGAAAGTAGCCACTCGGATCGGTAAACTGGGGGGCGTGCAACATCATCGATCCGATCTGGTCGTAGATCTCGCTGAAGGTCCCCGGGATGTAAAGTTTGATGTTGCCGTATTGGCGAACGGTCAGTTTCGTCACCGCTTTGTCTCCGTGCGGGGAATGGCGTAGGTGTAAATACCGCCGAGTTGGCTGGGCCGGATGATGATAACGCGAAGGGGCTGGAAGTCAGCGCCGAAGAAGCCTCGGACTTGGGGGGTGATGGCTGTCTTGCGGGTCAACGTAACGTCAAAAGCGAGCCGACCGACACGGGCGTCCGGTCGGCGATAGGTGCGATCCGTTCCCGAACTATCATATTCTCTGCCGTTGACGCGGATCGACCGGTTCGTGCTCCAATCGATCCCAACCGATATAAAGCGATCGCGTAAGTCTTTTCGAACCTCTCGGTCAATAAAATTGCCGAGCGCTTCTTGCTCAGAAAGCCGGACTTTGAGCTTACCTGCCCTCAACAGCGCCCTACCTTGAATATAGGCTGCATCCGTGCGGCGCTGGATGAAGCGTATCGTTTCTGCTTGAAGCAGCTCGATATCGCCTTTGACGCGCAGCCGGGTCGCCGCAAGGTGGAAGCGCAGATCATTGAGCTTGTTGTATTGCCCTTCGACCGTTTGATTCGGGCCAAGCTCGTCATAATGCCATTTTGGATCGAGCTGCTTGATCTGTTCCTTGATCCGTTGCGATGCGAGCGCTGCCAATGCCATTTGGGTTTCGTTTGCGGGGCCGGTAAAATCGAAGAAATCGTCCGCCACCGCAACAATCGCGCCGCCCGGGGCATCGCGCAGGCCCGGAAAGACCTGTTCGAGCGTCATTGGTTTTTCGAATGCGCGGATGTTGGAGCCGCGGCCCATCGGCGGTGTTGGCCGCGTCGGGCCGAAGTTCCGCGTCGACGACGCGGTTCGCATCGACGATGGCAGCTCCGGCGTGCTTGCCGTTGAGGCTTGCCTGATCGCTGTCGCCATTGCACCGCCATTCGCCGTTGCAATCCGCCGCCGAACCAAACCGGCACTGCGGGCGATCGACAGTCCGCCCGGCGCAAAGGTAAACCTGCCGTTGCGCGGATCGTGATAAGGATTGAACTTCAATTCAACGGCTTGAGCGGTACCGCCGCAGGGCAACCGGCCCGTCCTCAGCCAGAGGGAGAAGGCGCGCCGATCAGCCTGTTCCGCTAGTTCTATGACACCGCTCCCTTGATGTGCGGTGAGAACAAATCAGCAACACTGTCCTACATTGCAAGTTAAATCCCTGACAGCCGGGCCTTGCGTGCGCGTGGCGGGCGGCTAGACGGGGCGAGCAGCCCGACACTGTCCGGGTAACCGGCATTCCGGAGGAACACCCATGGCCCGCATCCTGATCGTCGAAGCGCGTTTCTATGACCACCTCAACGACCTGCTGATCGAAGGCGCGCGTGCGGCGATCGAGGACGCGGGGCATGTGCATGAGACGATCACCGTTCCCGGCGCGCTCGAAGTACCGGGCGCGATCGCCTTTGCCAGCGAAAGCGGGCGGTACGATGCCTATGTCGCGCTCGGCGTCGTCATCCGCGGCGAGACCTATCACTTCGAGATCGTCGCGGGCGAAAGCGCGCGCGGGCTGATGGCACTGAGCATGGACGGGCTGTGCATCGGCAACGGCATCCTGACGACCGAGAACGAGGCACAGGCGCTCACCCGCGCGCGCCCGACCGAAAAGGACAAGGGCGGCGAGGCGGCCAAGGCGGCGATCGCGATGCTCGAAATCAAGGCGCGCTTTGCCTGACGCCCATTGTGGGCTTGGCGGGTCGCCCGCCGTTACTTATACCGGTGTAAGTAACGGCGGGAGCGTGCATCTATGGCCTATGCCCATACTTATCAGGCCAATCCGCATTGGCTGCCCAAACAGCCCGCACGCGACCTCCGCCACATCCCGGGCGAAGATGGCCTGCCGCTGATCGGCAATACCTTCCGCATGTTGCGCGATCCCGCTGCCTTCGGGCGGCACATGGTTGCGACCTATGGCCGCGTTTATCGCAACAATGCGCTGGGCGGCACCACTGTCACGCTGCTGGGCCCCGAGGCGAACGAACTGGTGCTGTTCGACCGCGACCGCATCTTTTCGTCCGAACAGGGCTGGGGGCCGCTGCTCAACCTGCTGTTCCCGCGCGGGTTGATGCTGATGGATTTCGACAAGCACCGCGCCGACCGGCGCACCCTGTCGGTTGCGTTCAAGCCCGAGCCGATGCGCCATTATGCCGAAGGGCTGAACCGCGGCATCGCCCGCGCGGTGAGCGGCTGGGGCAACCGGCCGATGCGCTTTTACGATGCGATCAAGGCCCTGACGCTCGATCTGGCAGCGGAGAGTTTTCTCGGCATGGACCTGGGTCCGGAAGCGAAGCGGATCAACCAGGCATTCGTCGACGAAGTGCAGGCGTCGGTAACGCCGATCCGCATCCCGCTGCCCGGATCGCAGATGCACAAAGGCGTGCAGGCGCGCGCCTATTTGATCGACCTGTTCAAGCGCGAGATCCCCAAGCGGCGCGCGGGCGACGGGCAGGATTTCTTCTCGCACTTCTGCCGCGCGACCGACGAACAGGGCCAGCCGCTGTCCGACGATGCGATCGCCGATCACATGAATTTCCTGATGATGGCCGCGCATGACACGATTACGTCATCGGCGACATCGCTGGTCATGCTGCTCGGTCGCCATGCCGAATGGCAGGACAAGCTTCGGGACGAAGTGATGGCGCTGGGTCTCAACGATGACGAAGGGCTGGCGCATGGCCAGCTCGACCGGCTCACGCTCACCGATTACGCATTCCGTGAAGCCTTGCGGTTCATGCCGCCCGTCCCGTCGCTGCCGCGCCGCGCGCTCAGGGATTTCGAGTTCGGCGGCTACCGGATCCCGGCGGGCACGTCAGTCGGCGTGTCGCCGGCGTTCACCCATCACATGCCCGAACATTGGCCCGAGCCCGACAAGTTTGACCCGATGCGCTTTGCGCCGGAAGCGGTACGCGCGCGGCACAAGTATGCCTGGATTCCGTTCGGCGGCGGCGCGCATATGTGCCTGGGGCTGCACTTCGCCGAAATGCAGACGCGCATCCTGATCGCGCAGCTGCTGCGCCGTTACCGGATCGAACTCGAGCCGGGCGCCGGTGCGCAGTGGCAGGCATGGCCGATCCCGCGGCCGAAGGACGGCCTGCCGCTGCGCTTCGTGCCGATCGCCTAAGCTGCGGCAGCTTCCAGCGCCGGATAATCGGTGTAGCCCTCCCCGCCTTGGCTATACCAGGTCGCCATGACGTCGGGGTTGAGCGGCGCCCCCGCCTTCAGCCGCGCGGGCAGATCGGGGTTGGCGAGGAACGTCCGCCCGAAGCTGATCGCATCGGCAACGCCCGAATCGATCGCTGCCTGCGCCTGTTCGGCACTGGTATAGTCGGAGTTGAGCACCAGCGGCGCACTGAACACCTCGCGGATCGCCGGCGACTGCCGCGGCACGTCGGTGCGGCCGAAAGTGCCGTCGGGGCCCGGCTCGCGCAGTTCGAGGAAAGCGATGCCGATGTCGGCAAGCGCGCTTGCCGCGGGGACGAACACGCTCGGTGCGTCGCTGTCGTCGACGCCCTGCGAATCGCCATTGGGCGACAGCCGCACGGCGGTGCGGTCGGCCCCCGCCACGCTGGCGACACGCTCGGTCACTTCGCGCAGCAAGCGGATGCGATTTTCGGGGCTGCCGCCATAGGCGTCGGTGCGGTGGTTGCTGCCGTCGCGCAGGAACTGGTCGATCAGATAGCCATTGGCGGCGTGGATCTGGACGCCATCGAAACCGGCGGCGATCGCATTCCGGGTGGCGCGCGCATAATCGTCGAGCAGGCGCGGTATTTCGGCGATGTCGAGCGGCCGCGCCTGATCATAGGGCTGGCGACCGATATAGGTATGCGCCTTGCCCGGCGCGGTGGTGGCGGAGGCCGACACTGGTGCTGCGCCATCGTTGAAGCTCGAATGCACCACTCGGCCCATGTGCCAGATCTGCGCGATGATCTTGCCGCCCGACGCATGGACAGCCGCCGTCACCGGCTTCCACCCTTCGGCCTGTTCGTCTGTCCAGAGCCCCGGCGCAAACGGCCAGCCGAGCCCTTCGCGGCTGATCCCGGTTGCTTCGCTGATGATCAACCCGGCGCTCGCGCGCTGCGCATAATAATCGGCCATGATCGGCGTCGGCACATGCTCCTTGGTTGCACGGCCGCGCGTCAGCGGCGCCATCAGCACGCGATTGGCGGCGGGGATCGCTCCCAGCTGGATCGGATCGAACAGATTGGGCATCGGCAACTCCTTCAGACCGGTCAGGCGCCATTGGCAGGCGACGAAGCGCATCTAGCGCGCTACAGCGCCTGCCGCACCACTTGCGTGCCCCAAGAAATTCTAGAGCGCCCCCAACCGACCATGACAGCCGCCGAACACCGCCCGCCCGCCAGCGCCTTTGCCGCAGTGATCATCGCCAATGTCGCGCTCGCCTTCGGACCGTGGTTCGTGCGGATGGCCGATACCGGGCCGGTTGCCTCGGCCTTCTGGCGGATCACACTCGCGGCGCCGCTGCTGGTGGCGATGGCACTGGCGACCGGCTGGCGACCGCACGGGCTGGGGCGCGGGTTATGGCTGACGCTCGCGCTGGCGGGCGTATGCTTCGCCGCCGATCTGGGCAGCTGGCACATCGGCATCCTGCGGACGACGCTGGCGAACGCGACGCTGTTCGGCAATTCGGCAACGCTGATTTTCCCCATCTATGGTTTCATCGCCGCGCGCGCGCTGCCGAGCCGGATGCAGGGGATTGCGCTGCTACTCGCCTGCATCGGCGCGGGGCTGCTGATGGGGCGGTCGTACAGCCTCGATCCAAGCCATCTGGCGGGCGATCTGTTCTGCCTGCTCGCGGGCGTGCTCTACGCGGCTTACTTCATCTTGATGGCGCGCGCGCGGGCGACGATGCCGCCGATGCCTGCGCTCGCGCTGTCGACGCTTGCCAGCATCGCGCCACTGCTGCTGTTCGCGATCCTGCTCGGCGAGCGGATCGTTCCCGATCATTGGGGCGCGCTGATCGGCCTTGCGCTCGCAAGCCAGGTGCTGGGGCAGGGCATGATGATCTATGCGCTCGGCAAGCTGTCGCCGCTGGTGGTGGGCATTGCCCTGCTGGTCCAGCCGATGGTGGCCGCGACGGTCGGCTGGATCGTCTATGACGAGCGGCTGGGGCTCGCCGATCTGACCGGCGCGCTGCTGGTCGCGGCGGCGCTGGTACTGGTGCGGCGCGGGCGCTAGGATGCATGGCCATGACGACTCCGATGCCGGCCGACGCCACGCTCGATGAAATCCGCCTTGGCCTTGCGCCGCTGATCGCCGCCAATGCCGCTTTCGATGGCTGGACCAACACGGCGGTCGCCTTGGCGGCGCAACAGGCAGGGGTGGACAGCGATGTCGCCGCGCTCGCGTTCAAGGACGGCGCGGTCGCGATGATCGATGCCTGGTTCGCGCATGTCGATGTCGTGATGGTGGCGGCCCTGCCTGCCGAGGTGCTCGGCGGCATGAAGATTCGCGAACGGATCGCCCGCCAGGTCGAAGCGCGGCTAACCGAACTCGCGCCCCACCGCGACGCGCTGCGCAGGGCGCTCGCGATTCTGGCGATGCCGCAGAATGTCGCGCGGGCGGCGCGGCTCGGCTGGCGCAGCGTCGATCTGATGTGGCGTCAGGCAGGCGACACCGCGACAGATTACAATCATTATACCAAGCGCGCGATCCTAGGCAGTGTCTATACGGCGACCGTCACGGTCTTTCTGAACGACGAGAGCGAAGACTGGGCCGACACCCGCGCTTTCCTGGCGCGGCGGATCGAAGGGATCATGCGGTTCGAGAAAGCCAAAGCGGCGTTCGTCGCGCGGACCGAAAACTTCCCGAGCCTGTCGCGCTTCATCGGTCGGCTGCGCTATCCGGTGGTCTGAACGCGCGGTATTGATCGCAATCAATGCCGTGGCGTCCCTTCGCGAATAATTATCAACTGCACGCTAGCCGCGTTATTGATAATCATTCGCAAAGGGGCTAATCAGCGATGATGGACGGGCGCCTCACCCTTGAGAAACTCGCATTGCGGCAGGTCGCGACGGTGCGCGCGATCGATTGGACTCGTCTTGCCGGGCCGGAAGCCCGCCGCCTGCGCGAGCTCGGATTCGACGAGGGTGTCGGCGTCGAAGTGTTGCACCGCGCAACTTTGGGCAAGGGGCCGATCGCGTGCCGGATCGGCCGGATGACGGTCGCGCTGCGCCGTGCGGTGGCGGGTGCGATCCAGGTCGCGCCGCTTTCGCCCGCTGAATGATCGCGCCCGATTGATGAACCCCGCACCGCTGGTGGCACTTGTCGGCAATCCCAATGCCGGCAAGAGCGCGCTGTTCAATGCCCTGACCGGCGCGCGCCAGAAGGTCGGCAATTATCCCGGTGTCACCGTCGAGCGGCGATCGGGGCGGCTGATGTTGCCCGATGGCCGCCCGGTCGAACTCGTCGACTTGCCGGGCGCCTACAGCCTCGACCCCGGCAGCCCCGACGAGCGGGTGACGCGCGACGTCATCACCGGCAGCCAGGTCGGCGAGCGATTGCCCGATGCGCTGGTGGTCGTTCTAGATGCCGCCAATCTCGACAATCACCTGCGGTTCGCGCTCCAGCTGATCGCGCTGGGCATGCCGGTGGTGGTTGCGCTCAACATGGTCGATCTGGCCGAGCGCGACGGGCTGGTACTCGACCCCGAGGCGCTCGCGCGCGAGCTCGGCGTGCCGGTGGTGCCGACGGTGGCGGTGCGGCGGCGCGGACTCGATGTGCTGACGGGCACGCTCGCCACGATCGTCGGGAAGGGCGGCGCGATCCGGCTGCGCGGCGGCGACGGGCGGATCGAGGACGACATCGCCGTGCTCCAGCGGCGCGCACGCGCGATCGCGATGCGCGCGATCGTCTCCGAAACGCCGACGCGGCGGCTAACGCACAGCCTTGACGGTATCGCGCTGCATCCGGTGTGGGGCACGCTGCTGCTGCTGACAATCCTGTTCCTGATGTTCCAGGCGGTGTTCAGCTGGGCGCAGGCGCCCGCCGACGCCATCGATGCAGGCTTTGCGGCACTCGGCCAGGTCGTGGGCGCGGCACTGCCCGACGGTTTCGTCCGCGGCCTCTTGACCGAAGGGATCATCGCCGGGGTCGGGGCGGTTGTCGTGTTCCTGCCGCAGATCCTGATCCTGTTCCTGTTCATCCTGCTGCTCGAGGCATCGGGCTATATGGTGCGCGCGGCGTTCCTGATGGACCGGGTGATGGCCGTCGCGGGGCTGTCGGGCCGCGCCTTCATTCCGCTGCTGTCGTCCTTCGCCTGCGCGGTCCCTGGCATCATGGCGACGCGCACGATCGAGGACGAGAAGGACCGGCTGACGACGATCCTGATTGCGCCGCTGATGACCTGTTCGGCGCGACTGCCAGTCTACACGGTCGTTATCGGCGCGCTGATCCCCAACCGGCAGGTGCTGCCCTTCGTTGGGCTGCAGGGGCTGGTGCTGTTCGTGCTGTATGTGTTCGGCATCGTCGGCGCATTCGTCGCAGCGATCGTGTTGCGACGCACGGTGACCAAGGGCGCCTCATCGGGCTTTATGATGGAGATGCCTAAATATCAGTTGCCACGCATCCGCGACATCGCGATCGGGCTGTGGAGCCGCGCCTACAGCTTCCTGCGCCGCGCGGGCACGATCATCCTGGCGTCGACCGTGGTGCTGTGGTTGCTGCTCAGCTATCCCAAGCCCCCGGTCGGCAGCGCGATCAGCCCCGTCGACTATTCGGTCGCAGGCCGGATCGCCAATGGCCTTGCGGTCGTCACCAAGCCGATCGGGTTCGATCGCGACATCGCGCTCGCGCTGATCCCGGCGATGGCTGCGCGCGAGATTGCGGTCGCCGCGCTCGGTACCGTCTACGCCGTCGACGCCCCCGACGATGCGCGTGGGCAGGCGGCGATCACCCAGGCGCTGCAGAAGCGCTGGTCGCTGCCGACCGCGCTTGCGTTCCTGATCTGGTTTGTGTTCGCCCCGCAGTGCATTTCGACGATCGCGGTCACCCGGCGCGAGACCAACTCTTGGGCATGGCCCGCCTTCATGGTTGGCTATCTGTTCGCGCTGGCCTACATCGCTGCAGGGGCGACTTACTGGGCCGCCATGGCACTTGGATTGTAGGAAGAAGTTATGGCGGGCAGCGTCAACAAAGTGATCCTGGTCGGCAATCTGGGGCGCGACCCCGAAAGCCGAACGTTCCAGAACGGCGGCAAGGTGGTCGAACTGCGGATCGCCACGTCGGAAAGCTGGAAGGACCGCAATTCGGGCGAGAAGAAGGAACGCACCGAATGGCACACGGTGAAGGTCTTCAGCGAAGGCCTCGCCAATGTCGCCGAACGTTACCTGCGCAAAGGCAGCAAGGTCTATATCGAAGGCGCTTTGCAGACCCGCAAATGGCAGGATGCACAGGGGCAGGACCGCTATTCGACCGAGATCGTGCTGCAGGGCTATAATGCCGTGCTGACGATGCTCGACGGTGCCGGTGCCGGTGCCGGTGCCGGTGGCGGCGGCATGGGCGGCGGCGGGGACGATTTCGGCGGCGGATCGCGCGGCGGCGGCGGGTCGGGGCGCGGCGGCAGCTTCAACGATCGCGGCGGATCGGGTGGTTTCGGCGGCGGTTTCAACGACGGCCCGCCCGACGGCTTCGACGACGAGATTCCGTTTTAGGGTTTAGCTGGTCGAACCATTTTCACCCGTTCGTCCCGAGTGAGGTCGAGGGGAGGGCCGCAAGCGCCTCGCCCGATGCCCGTGTCTCGACTTCGCTCGACACGAACGGTTGAGGAGTGGCGGGGCAGGCGCCACCAGCTTTTCCCCTAATCCCGTTTCAGCAGGAACACGGCGTGCTCGGCGAGCAGGTTCGCCGCCGTCGCGCCGCGCTGCTGATCGCCCGACAGAAACCACGCGCGTTCGACCGCGACGCCGCGCGCGCGCATCAGATCGCGGAAGTCGTCGATCGTGACATGGTGGATGTTGGGGGTATCGTACCAGCGTTCGGGCAGCAGCCGCGTCACCGGCATCCGCCCCTGCGTCAGCAGCGCGACGCGCACTCGCCAATGCGCGAAGTTCGGAAAGGATACGAACGCGCGCGCGCCGATCCGCAGCAGCTGATCGAGCACCAGATGGGGCGCGCGCGTGGTCTGGAGCGTCTGGCTGAGGATCGCGTAATCGAAGCTCCCGTCCGGAAAATCGGCGAGGTCGCGGTCGGCGTCGCCCTGGATCACCGAGAGCCCACGGGCGACGGCAGCGGCGACATTGGCCGCATCCAGCTCCAGCCCCCGCGCGTCGACGCCGCGGTCGTCCCGCAGCGCCGCCAGCAGCGCACCGTCGCCGCAGCCGATGTCGAGCACGCGGGCGCCGGGGGCGACATGGGCAGCGATCAGCGCGAGGTCGGGCCGCAAGCTCATGCAACTGCCTTCAGAAAACCGTCGACGACGCGATTGAGTTCAGGGCAGTCGAGCAGGAAGGCGTCATGGCCGAACGGGCTCGACAATTCGACGAAGCTGGCGGCCGCGCCGGCTGCGTTAAGTGCCTTAACGATGCTGCGCGATTCGGCGGTCGGATAGAGCCAGTCCGTATCGAAGCTGACCAGGCAGAAGCGCGTCGCGGTGGCGCGAAAGCCATTGGCGAGCAGGCCGCCATGCTCCTCGGCCAGATCGAAATAGTCCATCGCGCGCGTGATGTAGAGATAGGAGTTCGCATCGAAGCGATCGACGAAGCTGATGCCCTGATGCCGCAGATAGCTCTCGACCTGGAAATCGGCGTCGAAGCCGAAGCTCTTGGCGTCCCGCGCCTGCAACCGCCGCCCGAATTTTTCGGTGAGGCCCGCTTCGGACAGATAGGTGATGTGCGCTGCCATCCGCGCGACCGCCAAACCCGCGCTCGGCGGCTCGCCGCCGGCGTAATAGTCGCCGCCCAGCCAGCGCGGATCAGCCATGATCGCTTGCCGCCCGACTTCGTGGAAAGCGATGTTCTGCGCGGTGTGGCGCGCGGTCGAGGCAATCACGACGGCGGCGCGCACCCGGCTGGGGTAAGTGGCGGCCCAGCTGAGCGCCTGCATCCCCCCCATCGACCCGCCGACCACCGCACGCAGCGCGCCGACGCCCAGATGATCGAGCAACATTGCCTGCGCGCGGACCATGTCGCGGATGGTGATCACCGGAAAGCGCATCGCATAGGGTGCGCCATCGGCGGCGAGACTCGCGGGTCCCGACGATCCCATGCAGCTGCCGAGCACATTCGCGCAGACGATGAAATGGCGATCGGGGTCGATCGGCTTGCCCGGTCCGACCATGCGCGTCCACCATCCGGGCTTGCCGGTGATCGGATGCGGGCTCGCGACATGCTGGTCGCCGGTCAGCGCATGGCAGATCAGGATCGCGTTGCCGCCATCGGCATCGAGGGCGCCATAGGTCTCATAGGCGATCTCGACCGGCGCGAGGCTGGCTCCGGAATCAAGCGCGAGCGGCCCGGCCAGCGAAATCGTGCGGCCAAGGCCGAAGCGCGTGTCGTGCGACATGGCCCAAGCGGCTAGGGCCCGCGCGCTTGGCTTGTCAATCGCCAGCGGCTAGGGGCCGGAGCCATGCAGGCTCCTGTTCCAAAACCTTGGGTGATGGCGATTGCCCCCTATGTGCCGGGCCGATCGACCGGCGACGACGGCCGCAAGCTCGTCAAGCTTTCGGCCAACGAGAACCCGCTCGGCACCTCGACCGCCGCGCGCGCCGCGCTGGAAGTCGAAAGCCGCTCGCTCGATCGCTATCCTGATCCCGGCGCGAGCATCCTGCGCGAAGCGGTTGCCGCCAAATATGGCCTCGATCCGGCGCGCGTGATTTACGGCACCGGCTCCGACGACATTCTCCACCTCGCCGCGGGCGCCTTTGCCGGGCAGGGCGACGAAGTGGTCTTCGTCCGCTACGGCTTTGCGGTCTACGAAATCGCCGCGCGGCGAGTGGGGGCGACGCCGGTGGTGGCGCCGGACAAGGATTATGCGACCGATATCGACGCGGTGCTCGCCTGCGTCACCGATCGCACGCGGATTGTGTTCATCGCCAATCCGAACAATCCGACCGGGACGTTCGCGCCCCGCGCCGAGATCGCCCGACTGCACGCCGCGCTACCCCCGAACGTGCTGCTCGTGCTCGACCAGGCCTATGCCGAATATCTGACACCGGAGGAGGACGATGCGGGCCTCGCGCTCGCGATGACGGCGCCCAATGTGCTCGTCACGCGTACTTTTTCGAAAATTTACGGGCTCGCTGCCGAACGCATCGGCTGGGGCTATGCCTCGGCGGCAATCATCGAGGCGCTGCACCGCATTCGCCTGCCGTTCAACGTAACGACAGCGGGCCAGCGCGCTGCCGTCGCCGCGCTGCACGACGACGCCTTTGTCGATGCCGCGCGCGCTCATAATGCGCAGTGGCGGGCGTGGCTGGCGAACGAGGTCGCGTCGCTTGGCAACAAGGGACTGCGCGCGGTGCCGAGCCACGCCAATTTCCTGCTCGTGCTGTTCGAAGGCGATGTCAGCGCCGAGCAAGCCTATAAGGGCCTGATGGATCGCGGTTATATCGTCCGCTGGCTGCCTGGGCAGGGCCTGCCGCACGGCCTGCGCATGACGATCGGCACCGAAGAGGAAACGCGCGGGCTGGTTGCCGCGCTGCGCGACGTCGTCGGGGGTTAGAGTCGCTTTCAGCTTCGCTGATTCGGCACCGGCCCGCTCCCCTACCCGGCCACCCATTCAGGATATGCTATGGGCGGTCGGGCGGGGGAGTGGGCCGGTACCGAACCTGTTTCAGTGCAACTGAAACAGACTCTAACGCGGCTCGAGCGCGTTGATTGCTTGGTGCGTCCGCGCTTCGATCTCAGGGCGCGGCAGGCCGGCGGCGATCGGCGGGGCGAAACGAAAGGACACTATGCCACCGCGCTTGGGCCCGTGTTTCGGCCAGACGCGCCCCGAATCGATCGCGATCGGCACGACCGGCAGGCCGAGCGCGCGATAGAGTCCGGCGAAGCCGGCCTTGAGCGGGGGCGTCGCGCCGGTCGGCACCCGCGTACCTTCGGGAAAGATCAGCACCGATCGTCCGCTCGCCAGCGCCGCCTTGGCCTCGCGGATCATCTGCCGCAGCGCCGTACCCGACGCGTCGCGATCGACCACGATCATCCCGTAGCGCCGCGCCGCCCAGCCCCAGATCGGGATTTGGGCGAGTTCGCGCTTCATCACCACTACCGGATCGCCAAGTTCGAGCACGAGTTCGAACGTCTCGATCATCGCATGATGCTTGGCGGCATAAAGATATTGTCCCGGCGGTGGGCGATGCTCGAACTGGCACCGGATCCGAAGCGTGAGCCACGCGACCAGCCGGTGCCACCGGATCCAGCCATGGACATTGGCGAGCAGCACCCGGCGCCCGAGCAGCACGCTGACCGGCGTTGCCAGCACGAACAGGACCGAGCCGCCGTAGAACAACAGGCCAAAGGCCGCCGTGCGCACGCGCGCGATCATTCGCCGATCCCGAACGCCAGCGCGACGCGGCGCAGCAGATATTTGTTGTATTCGGCAAGCAGCAGCGGCGCGCGCGGATTGCCGGGAACGCCATCACCTTCGACCGCAACATCAGGCCCCAGCGCGTGCGCCAGTTCGAGCTGCGCGCGCCGCAAATGCCAGTCGGACGTCACCAGCCGGACCGATTTATAGCCATGGTGGCGCACCCAATCGCGCGTTTCCTCGGCATTCGAACGAGTGTCGACCGCTTCATGGCCCAGATCGATGCAGCATGCGAACAGCGCCGGCGATGCCTTGTACTCGACCGCCAGCTCGACCGGCCGCACCGTCGGGTCGACGCCGGACACCAGCATCCGCCGCGCGGCGTGCGCGCGCATCAGCGCGAGCCCGCGGTCGATGCGTCCCGGTCCTCCGGTCAGCACGACGATCGCATCGGTCGGCCGTGCATCGGCGGGGCCGGGCAGCGCGAGCATGAACCAGCCGAAGCCCAGCACCCAGGCTAGCGCAATCGCCGCAATCAGTCGGCGGATCACAGATACTGCCCCAGCGCGCGCAGGACCGACAGCCGGGCGGCGACGGTTGCGAGCAACGCAAAGCCGATCGGCAAGGCGATCAGGATCAGCCAGTCGCGCACGCCAAAGGCGATCCCGCCAAGCAGGTCGGAGCCGAGCGTGGCCACCTGGCTGCCGACGAAAATGATCGTCGCCAGCGCCAGCACCGTGCCGACCAATCCGCCGTAAAGCGTGTCGATCGCGATCCGTCGCTGGAACAGGCGGGCGACCTGCGCATCGGTCGACCCGAGCATGTGCAATACCTCGATCGTCGCGCGGTGGCTGTCGAGACCGGCGCGCGCGGCGATCATCACCACCGTGGCGGTCGCCGCCGCCATCAGCAGGATCAGGCCCGCCGCGATCGCGATCAGCAATTGCATGAACGATGCGACCGGCGACATCCAGCTTTCGTACCGATCGATCCGCGCCGTCGGCGCCACAAGGTGGACCGCATCGGTAACCGCGGCGACAGCGCCCGCATCGACGCCGCGCAATTCGACATCGACCATCGCCGGGACCGGCAGATCGGGGTCGGCGCCCTGATCCCCGAGCCAGGGCCGCAGCATGGCGGCAAGCGCCGCTTCGTCGACCGGCGCGACCCGCGCGACCTGCGGCAGCGTCCGCAGTCTGGCGACGATCGCGGCAGCGGCGGCCTTGCGCGTCGCCGGATTGGCCTCGACCACCTGCACTGTCAGTCGCCCGGCGAGCTGGCGTTCGAGCGTTTGCGACGCCGCCAGCGCGCCGAGCCCGAAGGCGCCAGTCAGCACCGTCAGGAACAGCATGATTGCCATGATCCACAGCATCGCGCGCGATTGGCGGCCCGCATCGAGCAACCGGCGATCGGCATAGGGCGCGCGCGCTGCCACCTTGCTCAAGCCTCCGCCGGGGTCGGCGGGAAGCGCAGCGACCCGGTCGGGTCGAGCAGCCGCCCCTTGTCGAGCCGCATCATGTGCGCATTGGGAATCCGGCCAAGCAGATGGAAATCGTGCGTTGCCACCACGACTGTCGTCCCCAACCGGTTGAGACTGTCGAACAGGTGCAGCAGCCGTTCGGCCATGTCGGGGTCGACGTTGCCGGTCGGCTCGTCGGCGACCAGGATTTCGGGCCGCCCGATCACGGCCCGCGCGATCGCGACGCGCTGCTGCTCGCCGCCCGACAGCGTCGGCGGCTTGGCATCGATCCGCTCCGACAGGCCGACCCAGGCCAACATCTCGCGCACCGGTGCCTCGACGTCGCTTTCGGGCAAGCCCGCCACCCGCAGTGGCAGCGCGATGTTGTCGAACGCCGACAGGTGCGGCAGCAACCGGAAATCCTGAAACACCACCCCGATCCGGCGGCGGAAGCCGGGGAGGCGCGCGCGCGGCATCGTCCCGAAATCCTCGCCGAACAGCCGGATCGTGCCCCGCGTCGGCCGCTGCGCGAGATAGAGGAGCTTGAGCAGCGAGGTCTTGCCCGCGCCGGAGGCGCCGGTGAGGAAATAGAAGGCGCCCGTCGACAGCGTGAAACTCAGGTCGGTGAGCGTTTCGTCGCCGTTGCCGTAACGCAGCCCCACATTTTCGAACTGCACGATATTCGCCATGCCGGCGCCGACGCTCCCGATTGTCGATGTCGTGCCATCGCATGCGCGCGCGGCCCGCTCAAGCTGCCCCTTGCCACGGATGCATCGCTCGTGCTTAGATTCATCAATTGCATCAAAGGGCGGGCCGTTACCACCCCCAAGCGAAACACTGCCGATATGATCCTCGAATGCGCCGCATGCCGGACCCGCTATCTGGTCCCTGACACCGCGATCGGACCTGACGGTCGCACCGTTCGCTGCGCCAATTGCAAGCATAGCTGGTTCCAGCATGGCGCCCCTGCCGAATCCTTCGCGCCTGCCGCGGCGGCGTCACCGCCGGTTGCGCCGGCCGCCCCGGAAGCGCCCGCCGCCGTCGCGCGCGTCGAAGCGCCGACCGAGCCGGCGGTCGATTATGATGCGTTCGGCTATCAGGCGCCGTTTCGCCCGCGTCGCAATCCCGCGCGCCGCTATACGGCGATCGCGGTCGCAGCCGGCGTGACGATGCTGATCGCCGTCGGCGTGATCAGCGCAACCGGCGCAACCGGGATCGCCGATCGGCTCGGGCTGGTCGCTGCCGCCGAAACGCCGCTGCGCATCGAGCAGAACCCGATCGACCGCCACGACCTGCCAAGCGGGTCGGAAGCATTTGCGGTGAGCGGGCGGATCGTCAATCCAACGGCCAAGCGGCTGCCCGTCACCGATCTGCGCGCTGATCTGCTCGATGCGCAGGGCCGCCAGGTCTACACTTGGACGATCACGCCCGAAGCGCGGGTGGTCGGGCCCAAGGGCGTTGTCGAATTCCGCAGCCTGACGCTCGACGTGCCGAACAACGGCAAGGCGTTGCGGCTCAGCTTTGCGTCCGGGATCGCCGGCTGACGCGATCGAAGCGCAGCCCGCTCAACAGCGCGGCGACCAGCATGCCGCTGCCCGATGCCAGCACCAGCCCGGTCGCGCCCCAGCCTTGCGCGACCAGTACGACACCCAGTCCGCCGGTGACGATGAAATAGGCGATGATCGAATTGATCCCTGCCGCGACCTGATCGCCGATCGAGCGCAGCGCATAGACGAAGACGAGCTGGATACCGTCGAACAGGATGAAGCCTGCCCACAGCGGCAGCATGCCGATCGCGAGATCATGGACCGCGACGGTCGCGGGAAAGATCCCGACGATCGGGCGCGCAGCGGCGATCAGGATGAGCGCGAGCACACCCATCATCAGCGCGGTGAGTCCTGCGGCGATCAGCGTGCGTCGCTTCGCCTGACCGGCCACGCCTTCGCCGATTGCATTGCCGACGCGCACCCCCGCCGCCGATCCCAACCCCATCGCCACCGAAAAAGTGACGTTATGGACCGAGAACACGATCTGGAACGCGTGCGCGGTTGCGGGTCCGAGCTGCGTCGAAAGCGCGATCAGGATGGAAAAGCCCGCCAGTTCGAGCCCGGAAGCGATCGCTGGCACCAGCCCGAACCGGCACAGCCGCCACGCCCGCCGGGGTGCTTGCGCCCACGCTGCCACGCCCAGATCGCGCAGGCCCCGCGCGCGGGCCCGCGGCAACGTCCAGGCGGCAAGGATCATGCCCACGGCGCCGAGCGCCGACGCAGTGGCGGTTGCCAGCGCCGCCCCCGCCGCACCGAGCGCGGGCAAGCCGACATGTCCGCCCGACAGCCCCCAGGCAAGAACAGCATTGATCGGCAGAATCGAGAAATTGACGATCGTCACCCGCTGCGGCCGGCTGACGCCTTCCAGAAAAAAGCTGATCGCGATCATGATCAGCTGGAAAGGAAAGGCGATCGCGAACAGCCGCACGACATGCGCGGTATCGCCCAGCAGGGCCGGTGCGACGCCCAGCACCGCCAGCATTGGCGCGGCGAGCAGCGCCATCGCCGTCCCGATCGAGACACCCAGCGCCAGCGCGAGCACCAGCCCATCGCGCAGCACCTGCCCGGTCTCAGGCAGATCGTCGGCACCGTCGGCGCGCGCGGTGAAGACCAGGATGCCCGACATCCAGCCGAGCGCGGCCACGATAGTGATGAACGTCAGCGCCCGGCTGCCACCCAGGATCGCCACTTGTTCGGTGCCGACCAGCCCGACCATCGCGACATCGGTGACGTGGAGGATGGTCCAGTTGAGACTGGTGAGCATCACCGGCCACGCCAAGCCAAGCAAAAGGCGTGCTTCGGGGGCAAGGCGATCGGTGACATGCATGCCGCGCGGCATAGGCGGGTGATCGCGGCGATGCCACCCGCGGCGTGGTGCGCGATTGCCGCTTGTAAGCCGGTTATGGCTTTGCTAGGGGCGCGCTCCTACCAGCCACCGGCGCGCTGCCGGCGGCGTATCACGTGCGGTCGTGGCGGAACTGGTAGACGCGCAACGTTGAGGTCGTTGTGGGCGAAAGCCCGTGGAAGTTCGAGTCTTCTCGACCGCACCAGAGATCGATGCCGCCACAGCCGTGCGGCTTGGACCGGTTCCTACAGCCCCATCTCGCTCAGCCCTGGATGATCGGCCGGGCGAGGCCCCAGCGGCCAGCGGAACAACCGATCGGTTTCGTCGATGCGCACATCGTTGACCGACGCCTCGCGCCGCGTCATCAGCCCGTCGCCGTCGAACTGCCATTGTTCGTTGCCATGGCAACGCCACCACTGGCCGCTGGTGTCATGGCATTCATAGACAAAGCGGACGGCAATCCGGTCACCAGTAAACGCCCAGACTTCCTTGACCAGCCGATAGTCATGCTCGGCCGACCATTTGCGCGTCAGCATGTCGGTGATCGCCGCGCGCCCGGTGAAGAATTCGTCGCGCGTCCGCCAACGGCTGTCCTCGCTATAGGCCAGCGCAACCCGCGCCGGATCGCGGCTGTTCCAGGCATCCTCGGCCAGCCGTGCCTTTTGCGCAGCGGTTTCGGCGGTGAACGGCGGCAATGGGGGGCGGGCCATCACTGGATCTCCGGAAAATCGGTCCGGCGGATTCTAGCGCGCCAGCGCCTGAAGTCCAAAGTCGATTGTTGCGGTGCCGATTTGGCGACCAATGGGTGCGCGCGGCCCCGCGCCTCTTGCCGATCGGCGCTTCGGGTCCATCTAAGCGCTGATCCTTTAAGCCTGCGCCTGGAGAACCCCGATGGAAAAGATCGACCTGCCCGAGTCCGAATGGCGCGCACGGCTGACGCCCGAGCAATTCCACGTCCTGCGCGAAGCGGGTACCGAACGTGCCTTCACCGGCAAGTATAACGACAACAAGGCGGACGGCATTTATGCCTGCGCCGCCTGCGGGCTCGACCTGTTCGACAGCGCCGACAAGTATGATTCGGGATCGGGCTGGCCGAGCTTCACCCAGCCGATTGCCGCCGACCATGTCAGCGAACATGCCGACACCAGCTATGGCATGCGGCGGGTCGAATCGCGCTGCGCCCGCTGCGACGGCCATCTCGGCCATGTCTTTCCCGACGGTCCGCCGCCGACCCGGCTGCGCTACTGCATGAATTCGGTAAGCCTCGATTTCCGGCCACGCGGTGGCTGAGCGCCATCGAGCGGCTTGTGGCACGGGCGTTTAGGCCCTATTCCGCCGGTCTTCGATGGCTAGTGCTTCCCTGAACAAACCCCGGTGGCGGCGTCGGCTTGTGCTGGCGATCCAGGTTCTGATCGGGCTTGGGCTGCTGGCGTTCGCCGCGCTGGTGGTCGCGGTCTATGTCGCGCGCGCGAGCCTGCCGAGTTTCGACGAGCTGAAATCGTCGCCCAACGGCCAGATGATCCGCGTTCATGCCGCCGACGGGACCGTGATCGCCTCGCTCGGCCCCAGTTTCGGTGACTGGTTGCCCTATGCGCGCATTCCGCAGGTGATGCGCGATGCGACGATCGCGGTCGAGGACCGGCGGTTCTTGTCGCATCCCGGCGTCGATCCCGTGGCGCTGGCGCGCATCACCAAGTTCGCGATCGTCAACCGCGGCACCGGCAAGCGGCTGCAGGGCGCATCGACGATCACCCAACAGGTCGCGCGCACGATTTTCCTCAGCAACAGCTATTCGATCGGGCGCAAGGTACGCGAGGCGATCATCGCGCTCGCGCTGGAGCGCAAGTTCAGCAAGGAACAGATCCTCGAACTCTATCTGAACAAGGTCTATTTTGGCGGCGGCGCTTACGGGGTCGATGCGGCGGCACGCAAATTCTTCGGCCACAGCGCCGAGCAGCTGAGCCTGAGCGAAGCCGCGGTGATTGCCGGACTGGTCAAGGCGCCGTCGCATTATTCGCCGACCGCCGACATCGATGCCGCCAAGGGCCGCGCCGGCGTGGTGATCCGCCTGATGGAGGAAACCGGCAAGATTGCCGCCGGTGAAGCGGGCAGGATCGACCTGTCGGGGGTGCGCTTCGTGCCCGAACCGCGCCAGAACAGCGTGCGCTATTTTACCGACTGGGCATTGCCGCAGCTTGAGCTGCTGATCGATGAGTCGTCGCGCCCGCTCGAGGTCTGGACGACGCTCGATCTCGGCGCGCAGCGGGCCGCCGACGCCGCGATCCGCGCCAATGCGCCACCCGGCACGCAGGGCGCGCTCGTCTCGCTCGACCGCGACGGCGCGGTCCGGGCGATGGTCGGCGGCAAGGATTATGTGTCGTCGATCTACAACCGCGCGACCCAGGCCGAGCGCCAGCCGGGATCCGCCTTCAAGCTGTTCGTCTATCTGGCCGCGCTCGAAGCCGGACATAAGCCCGAAGACGCGGTCGTCGACGAGCCCGTCACGATCGGTGGCTGGACGCCCAAGAATGATTCGCGCCGCAATATCGGCGAAACGACGCTGCGCAACGCCTTCGCCTATTCGATCAATACGGTCGCAGCGAAGATTGGCGAGGAAGTCGGCTTTGCGACGATCGCCGACATGGCGCGGCGTTTCGGCATCACCACGCCGATCAATACCTATCCGGCAATGGTACTCGGCACGTCGAACGTCCGGCTGATCGACATGACCCGCGCGTTCGCGTCGGTCGCCAACAAGGGCGTGGCGGTGACGCCCTATGGCATCACCAAGGTGACCGCCAACGGCGTGACCATTTATGCGCACGAAGTCGATCGCAGCCATGTGCTGGTCGCGCCGTTTGTCGCCCAGTCGATGACCGACCTGTTGCAGACCGCCGTCAACACGGGCACCGGCAAGGCCGCACAGATCGGTCGTCCGGTGGCGGGCAAGACCGGCACGACGACTTCGACCAAGGATGGCTGGTTCCTTGGCTTTTCGAGCGGCCTCACCACCGGCGTCTGGATGGGGCGCGACGATGCGCAATCGGTGCGCGGGCTGCACGGTGGCACCGCGCCGGCGCGCGCCTTTGCCGCATTCATGAAGGTCGCCGTCGCCAATCGGCCGGTCGAACAATTCGACACCGGCCTGACATTGCCGGACGAAGCTGCCGGCTTTGGCGAGGAAAATTACTTCGGCGAACCCGACAATGGCCTGTTCGTCGACCCCGACGGCAATCCGATCGAGCAACCGGCGCTCCCGCCCGCCAACGATCCGACCGATCCGTCACCCGATGCCCTGCCGCCGCCGCCTGCCGCCACCACCGGACGCGAGCGGTCTGGCGGCGAGCGGCTCGACGAGGATTGGCTGAACCGAACGCTCGATCGGCAGCCAGCCCGGCGCCCGGTCCCGGCGCCGCCCCCCCGACCTCAGGCCGACCGCCCGACCCAGTGAAGCGCGGCGCCGTGCTGTCTTAGCCACGCCCGCGACCGGTCGGCATCGGCGCCGACCAGCGCAGCAACAGCGGTGTGGAAGGCGGGGCCGTGATGCATGTGCAGCCGGTGCGCGACTTCATGCGCCACCGTTGCCCGGCGAACGAAATCGGGCGCCAGGATCAGTCGCCAGCTATAGCGAATCGCGCCTTGCGAGGAACAGCTCCCCCAGCGACCGCGCGGGTCGCCGATACCGACGCGGCTGACGGTCACGCCAGCCCGCGCCGCGAATTCGTCGGTCTCGGCGCTGAGCACCGCGAGCGCCTGCGCCCGCAGCCAGCGTTCGATCCGCCCGGACAGGCTGTCGATCGGGCCCCCGCAGCACAGGCGATCGCCATCGATCGCGATCCGGCGTGGCGCCATGGCGTCCCAGGCAATGGTCAGCATCCGCCCGCGGAACGGCACGCTGCCGCCGTCGACGAACGGGCAGGCGCGCGGCAGCTTGGCCTGTTCGGCGGCGATCCAGCCACGCTTCTCCTCCGCCCAGCGCAGCGCCGGGGCCAGCGCGGCGCGCGGCGGCAGCGTGAGCTTCACCGCGCCGGTTTTGGGATCGATGGTCAGCCGGGTGCGCCGCGCACGGGGGTGCCGGACGACAGCGATCGCGGTCGCGTCGGTCACAGCGTCCGGTCGGTCAGATGAAATTCGAGGTCGCCGGCGTCATCTTCGGAAATCGTCCAGCCACGCACCGAAATGCCGGCGCGGTGGACTGCTTCGCGATCGCCGCAGATCAGATAGTGCCACTCGGGCAGCGGTTGCCCATCGGCAAGCAGGCGATAGGCGCAGGTCGACGGCAGCCAGTCGATCGTCGCGAGTTTCACCGGGGTCAGGCGGACGCATTCGGGAACGAAGGCGTGGCGATGCTTGTAATCGGTGCATTGCGCGCTGCGCCGGTCGAGCAGGCGGCAGGCGACATTGGTTGGGAACAGCTCGCCGGTTTCATCATCCTCGAGCTTGTGGATACAGCATTTGCCGCAACCGTCGCAGAGCGCTTCCCACTGCGCGCGGTCGAGCTTGTCGAGCGGCGTATCTTCCCAGAACCGCGCGCTCATCTTGCCCAACGCCGGATCTCGTCGGCGATCAGATCGGGCTTGCCGTCCTGCGACAGCAGCGCGAGCGGCTTGCCGTCGGGGCTGAACAGATAGGCCTGACGCGAGTGGTTGACGGTGTAGCCGCCATCGGCCGCCTTGGGCTGCGGCTGATAGAAGATTGCATATTCCTTGGCGACGGCGGCTATCGCCTGCGGGGTACCGGTCAGCCCGACCATGCGCGGATGAAAGGCGCGCACGAATTGCTTCAGCACCGGCGGCGTGTCGCGCGCCGGGTCGACGCTGATGAAGATCGGCACGATCCGCGCGCCGAGCGCGGGGTCGCTGGCCTCGACCTTCTTCAAGCCCGCGGCGAGATTCTGCACATCGACCGGGCAGACATCGGGGCAATAGGTATAGCCGAAATAGATGATGCGATATTTGCCGGTGAAATCGCGGTCGCGCACTTGCCTGCCGTCCTGGTCGGTCAGCGTGAACGGACCGCCGATCGCGGCGCCGGCCAGTGGCGGTGTTTCGGCGGCGGGCGTGCAGGCTGCCAGCGCCAGCAATGCGGACAGTGCAAGGGCAGCGAAATGGCGGTGATTCATGGCATCGTCAGCCATGATCTGGTAGCGATGTCGACGCAAGCCCCGGCAGGGGTGGCGACAGAGACCGCTTGAAGGGTATTGAGGAACGATGACCTTGCGTAACATCCGAATCGCTGTCGCCGCGGCCGCACTGCTGGCGGTCGCGCCCGCCATGGCCCAGCTTGGCCAGTCGGAAAGCTACAAGTTTCTCGAAGCGATCCGGGACGCCAAGAGCGACCCGAGCAAGGGCGCCGAGATCACCGAATTCCTGAACAAGCCCGGCACCACGATCGTCAACACCCAGGATTACACCACCCGCGAAACCGCGCTGCACATCGTCGCCAAGCGCAACGACGTGCTCTACACGCGCTTCTTGCTGCAGAAGGGCGCCGATCCCAATCTGCGCGACGTTCGCGGCAATACCCCGTTGCTCGCCGCCGTCTCGGCGGGTGCCGATTCGGTGATTTCCTATCTGATCAAGGGCCGCGCCAATGTGAATCTGGCGAATAAGGCCGGCGAGACGCCGCTGATCCGCGCTGTCCAGCTTCGCAACGTAAATGTGACGCGCGATCTGCTGGCGGCGGGCGCCGATCCCGACCAGGTCGACAACATCGCTGGCCGGTCGGCGCGTGACTATGCGAGCGAAGACAAGCGCTTTCCCGCGCTCGCCGAACTGTTCACCAGTATTCCGAAGCGCGACCGCCGCACGACCGCCGGGCCGTCGCTCTAATCGCGCAATCGGCTAGATCGCCTCGGCGTCGGGATCGATCATCAGGGCTAGCCGTCGTGCCGCTCGCCGTGCGAACGCCAGGGTCTCGCGCTTGCGGGACGCGGCCGGCATCGGCACGCTGTGCGCCTCGCGGACGATCGACGCGTCATAACGATCGGCGACGATCACGCCGGTGCGTTCGGGCAGGAACGCGGGCATGTCGAGCGGGCCGGTGTCGAACCCTGCCGGCACGGCCCAGAAGAAGCGGTCGCAGTGCGCCAGATAATCGGGCCATTTGGCATCGCCCAACAGATCGGCGCGCGACACCTTGATTTCGACGATCACGATCTGGCCGCGCGCGTCGATCGCCATCAGATCGGCCCGCCGCCCGCCCTCGAGCGGCACTTCGCCGATCGCGACCAGATCATGGCGCAGGAACATCCGCGTGACTCCGCGCGCAACGTCGGCGGCGCCCAGCCGGTCGGCGAGCGCGGAAGCTAAAAAGTCAGGCGGCGAAGGCATCGCCGCCTGACTAGAACATTTCACGAACGATTGGAAGCGCTCGCGACGGCCACGATCAACGGTAGAAGACGTGGCGACCGATCGTTGCGACTCGCTGCCGCCCCCAGCCGGGCGCAACGCGGGTCGCATGGAAGTAGAGCGCGGCCGCAACCGGGCTTTCGGCCTTATGGTCCATTGCAAGCTGAGCGACCGACAGCGCCGTGCGATAGGCCTTGTTGCCGTCGCCCGGCGACGTCATGCGGCCACCCCGGACGAACGAGAATTGACCTGGCTGCGTGACGACGCCGCACACCGAGCGCGGGAAACGACCCGACTGGGTCCTGTTGAGAATGACATGCGCAACGCCGAGCTGACCGGCAAGCGGCTCGCCCTTGGCTTCGTAATAGATGGCGGTGGCAAGGCAGCGCAGGTCGTCACTGATCGCATCAGGCGTCGCCTGGGTCGCAACGGCTGCGGCAAGCGATTCAGGTTGGTCAACCGGAACCAACCGATCAGCGGCGGCGGGGGCGGTAAGTGGCTCCACATCGACCGACGACTCGACCGGGCTGGGAACCGGGACGGGGGGCAGCGGGTTTTGAAGGACACGCGAAGGAATGAGCGAGGGCTTGTCGAGCATCAACGCAAAACCGGGCGCACCGGTGAATGCCAGCGTCGATACGCAAATGAGCGCCGCGGTGGCGGCGGCTGGAATCCTGAACTTCATTGACCGTCAAAATTTGCGGTGGGTGCGCGGATCGATCGACCTGAAGCCATCGTACCGGGCGTGCCCCCCGACTGCGTAACCGACCGATATCGCACCCCGGCCGACACAACGCGTTTTCAGTGGCGTCGCCGTGCGCCCGCCGGATTAATGCGTCAATAAAATCCGATTGTTTCAGCGGCGAACCGTTCAGCCTGCGCGATATCCAGTTCGATCACCCATAAATCTGGGTCATGCGCTCGCCGCCGCTGCCAATAGTCGGCCAGTGCCTCCGCGTCCGCATGAGCAGGGCCGACCGGGACGAGCGGCGGATCGCCGCGCTCGCGCAAGCCCCGTTCGAAGGCGCGCCCGCCCGCCCCTCGCTCGGACATGATCAGCAGGATGGCGCCGCCATCGGCATCGCCGCGCGCCAGCACCATCGCCATGCCGCCGGCATCGTTGACGCGCCGCAGCAGCGCGGTCACCAGCAACCGCACCGGCAACCGGTCGCTCATCGCACGCGATAGCCGGGCAGCGAGGCGAGCGCGATGCGCGAGCGCATGAACGTGCCTGTCCCGCGCGCAACTTCCTCGCCGCTGGCGTCGACCAGCCGCGCGTCGGCGATCAGCACGCGGCGCTGGCCGTTGACCCAGCGCCCCTCCGCCACCACCGGCCCCTCACTGAGCGGCCGGGTGAACAGCAGGTTGAACTGGGTCGTCAGCAGAAAGCGATCAGTGACGAGGGTGTTGGCGGCATAGAAGGCCGCGTCGTCGAGCATCTTGAAATAGACCGTGCCATGCGCGGCACCGGCCGCGTGGAATTGACGCGGATCGACGGTGAAGCTGATCCGCGACATGCCGCTGCCGGTGATCTCCAGCCGCGAATCGAACAGCGCGTTGATCGGCGCAGCAGCATAGAGCGATTCGAGCGCGCGGTAATGGGCGTCCGCGCCTTGCGCGACCGCGCCGCGTTCAGGCGGCATCGCGCGTTTCGTCCGCCGTCCAGAGCACGTAAAGGGCATCGGCCGACCCGGCGCCACGCAATTTGGCGACGAACCCTTGGTCGCGGAGTCGACGTGACACGCCGGCGAGCGCCTTCAGATGCTCGGCGCCCGCGTCCGGCGGGGACAGCATCATGAACACCAGATCGACCGGCAGCTCGTCGATCGCCTGAAAGTCGATCGGTGCCGCCAACCGCGCGAAGACGCCGACGATCTGTGACAGGCCGGCGAGCCTGCCGTGCGGGATCGCGATACCGCCGCCGAAGCCCGTCGACCCGATCCGCTCGCGATCGGTCAGCGTCGCGGCGACCTGCTTGGCATCGAGGCCGTGTACCTGCGCGGCAACGCTGGCGAGTTGGTTCAGCAGCGTCTTCTTGTTGGACGCGCTCATGCTTGCGATCACGGTCGCCGGCAGGAGCAAATCGTCAAATCGGGTCATCATGGTTCCTGACGCAGGCAGGCCGCCCGCACGGTCGCGGCAAGACGGGCGCCTTAACCCCTATCGGCGCCCGACGAAAGCAGTCACCGCTGGCGATGCGGCTCGACCCAGCCGATCGTCCCGTCGCCCCGCCGATAGACCATGTTGTGAACGCCGGTGGCGGTGTTGCGGAACAGCAGCGCGGTGGTGTTGCGCAGATCCAGCATCATCACCGCGTCCGAAACCGTCGCATCGGGCACGTCGACGCGGGTTTCGGCGATGATCGGCGGAAAATCCTGGGGCTCTTGCTCCGGCTCGGGTTCGACGAACAGCGTGTATCCGGCATCATCCAGCGCAGGCGCGGCGCCGTTGCCGGCATGGCGATCCTTCAAGCGGCGGACATAGCGACGCAGCTGCTTTTCGATCTTGTCGGCCGCGCCTTCGAATGCGTTGCGCGCCTCCATTGCCCGGTTGCTGCCTTTCAGGACGACGCCCTGCATGACATGGGCGACGATATCACAAGTGAAGCCGGCATCATGCGGGCCCCTGCCCAGGGTCACCTGCGCCGAAATCGCGCGTGAGAAATATTTGTCGGCGATCCCCTGAAGCCGTTCGGTCACCAGCGTCTTGAGCGCATTTCCGGTATCGACCTGATGGCCGGACAGACGGATCTCCATAGTCACCTCCATTCATGGCGCACGAGGTGCGCGGGCATTCATGGCGCACGGGGTGCGCGGGCAGGTCAGCCGGCGGGCGCGGTCCAGATCGGCTGGTTGATCGTCTTGAGGAATTCGGCATGACGCGCGGCTTCGGCTTCGGTCGGCGCAAAGTGCCGCGCCGGACGCACGATGCGCGGCGGCGCCGCGACGACGGTACGCCCGACGAGCGCGACTTCGGCCTGCTCGACGAGTTCCAGGCCGATCTGCCGTCCGCCCGTCAATTCGACATAGACCTGCGCGAGCAGTTGCGCATCGAGCAACGCGCCGTGCAGGCTGCGGTGGCTGCGGTCGATGCCGTATCGGGTGCACAGCGCATCGAGCGAATGTTTGGCGCCCGGATGGCGGCTGCGCGCGATCACCAGCGTATCGACCATCCGCTCCATCGCGACCGGCATCCGGCCGCAGCGCTTCAATTCGCCGTTGAGGAAGCCGAAGTCGAAGCTCGCATTATGCGCGACGAGCGGACTGTCGCCCAGAAAGTCGAGCAGCTCGTCGGCATGATCGGCGAAGAGCCTCTTGTCCGCCAGAAACGCGTCGGACAGGCCGTGCACGGCATAGGCTTCGGCCGGCATCGTCCGTTCGGGATTGACGTAGACATGGAAATGCGCGCCGGTCGGCACCCGGTGCACCAGTTCGATACAGCCGATTTCGACCAGCCGGTCGCCGCCGGAAAAGCTGAGGCCGGTGGTTTCGGTGTCGAAGACGATTTCACGCATTGGTCACATTATCCGCCCTTGTCGGCCAACAGGCAAGCGATCACCTCACGGACCGCCGCGCGTGTAGCTTCAATCGGCACGTCGGTGCGGATGACGAAGTCGGCGCGCGCGCGCTTGGCATCGTCGGGAAGCTGGCGCGCCAAAATCGCTTCGAATTTCGCAGGGTGCTGGCCCGGCCGCGCGAGCACCCGTTCGCGCTGGACGTCTGGATGGGCAGAGACGACCACGACCTGGTCGACATGGATGTGCCCTCCGGTTTCGTAGAGCAGCGGCACATCGAACAGAATGATCGGCGCCGACGCATGCTCCGCCACAAAGGCGGCCCGCGCCGCGCCGACAGCGGGATGGACGATCGCCTCCAGTCGCTTCATCGCCGCGTCGTCATGGAATACCGCCGCCGACAGCGCGACCCGGTCGACGCCGTGCGGGCCAGTCGTCCCCGGAAAGGCGGCTTCGATTGCCGGCAACAGCGCACCGCCCGGACCCTGCAGCCGATGGACGGTCGCATCAGCGTCGAACACCGGCACGCCTTCATCGGCAAACATCGCCGCGACGGTCGATTTACCCATGCCGATCGACCCCGTCAGTCCCAGCCTGATCATGCCATCAGCCGCCGGCGTAATTCTTCGTCGCGGTCGCGCGGCGGGGCGGCATCGAACAGGATTTCGAACGCGAACGCCGCCTGGCCGATCAACATGTCGAGCCCGTCGATCGTCGCCAGCCCCCGTGCATCGGCAGCAGCCAGCAACGGGGTCTCGAGCGGCGCATAGACGATGTCATAAACGATGGCGTCGTCAGGCAATGGCGCGAGATCGATCGTGAGCGGCGGCTGACCGGCCATACCAAGCGGGCTCGCGTTGACGAGCAGCCCCGCCGGGGGCAGCGGCGCCGACAGCGGCAGGGCATTGCCCTTCAGCCCGAAATGCGCAAGCAGCGCCGCGCCCTTCAGCGGACTGCGGTTGAGCAGGGTCACCGGCCCGACCTCCATCCGCGACAAGGCGAACAGCACCGCGCGAGCCGCGCCGCCGGCGCCGATCACCACGATCGGCCTGCCGATGAGCGCTGCATCCGCGAGCGGCGCATAAAAGCCGCCCGCATCGGTGTTGGTCCCGGTCAGCGCGCCGTCTTCGGCGCGAAACACCGTGTTGATGGCGCCGATCGACTCGCGGATATTCGCTGGATCGGCGACATGATCGAGCGCGGCGATCTTGTGCGGGATGGTGATGTTGCAGCCGCGCCAGTCCGGGTCGTTGCGCCGCGCCGCGAAATAGCCCGCCAGCCCCGCTGCATCGATTCGTGTCGCGCGGTAATCCCCTGCTTTGCCCAGCGCATCGAGCCAGAAGCGATGGATTATCGGCGATTTGGACTGGGCGATCGGATCGCCGATCACTTCGGCATAGGTCATGCGCCGATCACGCCCCGCGTCCGGCAATAGTCGAGCACCGGCAGCAGCGGCATGCCGAGGATGGTGAAGTGGTCGCCATCGAGCCGATCGAACAGCTGGACGCCACGCGCTTCTATGCGGAAACAGCCGACGCAGCCCGCGATCGCCGGCCATTCGTGATCGAGGTAATCGTCGAGGAATGCCGGTGACAGCGGGCGGACGTCAAGCCGCGCAGTGGCGACATGACGCCAGACGGGCCGCCCCGCTTCGGCAATGACGGCGGCACTGATCAGCGCGATCTGGCTGTTCGACATCGCCATCAGATGCGCCCAGGCCTGCGCGCGGGTTTCGGGCTTGTCGAGCAGCGTGCCATCGGCCAGCACAAGGATCGAATCGCTGCCGAGAACCAGCGCTTCGGGATGCGCCGCCGAAACGCGCATTGCCTTCAGCTCAGCGAGCCGATCGGCAATGTCGCGCGGGGTCGCGCGCACGGCAAGCATCGCTGCCTTGACCGATGCTTCGTCGATTGCCGCCGCTTCTGAGGCGAAGGGTACGCCGGCCGCGTCGAGCATTGCCCGTCGCGAGGCGCTTTGCGAGGCGAGGATCAGCCTCATGAGCGATTCCGCCGCTCGCTGACGAGCGCAATGATGGCGGCGGCGGTCTCCTCGATCGATCGGCGCGTGACATCGATCACCGGCCAGCCATTGTCGGCGAACATGCGCCGCGCATAAGCGACTTCACGCGCGACCGATTCCTGGTCGACATAAGCTGTCTCGGGCGCCTGGTTGAGCGACAGCAGCCGATTGCGCCTAACCTGAATCAGGCGATCGGCACTGGTCGTCAAGCCGACGACGAGCGGGTTCCTGAGCGTGAACAGCGCAGGCGGCGGCGCCAGCTCCATCACGATCGGGATATTCGCGGTCTTGTAGCCGCGATTGGCGAGATAGATCGACGTCGGCGTTTTCGACGAGCGCGAGACGCCTGCGAGCACGATGTCGGCTTCTTCCCAATCTTCATGGCCGATGCCGTCGTCATGCGCGATTGTGAACTGGATCGCTTCGACGCGGTCGAAATAAGCGGCGTCGAGCATATGCTGGCGACCAGGCCGGGCTTTTGCCTGCTGGCCGAGCATGCCCGACAGCGCGTCGGTGACCGGATCGAGCGGCGCCACCGCCGGCAGCCCAAGCGCGCGACATTGTGTCTCGAGCGTCCGCCGGGTTTCGGGATTCACCAGCGTGAACAGCACCAGTCCTGGATTTTGAGCGATTTCCTGCAGGATGCGCTCCAGGTGCGCCTCGCTCCGCACCATTGGCCAGAAATGGCGGATTGTCTCGACATCATCATATTGGGCGAGCGCCGCCTTCGCGATGTTTTCGAGCGTCTCGCCCGTCGAATCCGACAGTAGATGAAGATGCAGCCGCATCAGCGGGACGGAGTTGTGGAAAACATGCGCAAAACGGCTAGCGCAACTCGCCCGTCGCGCCAAGCATGCCGAGCCTGTGGATGGACCGCCCTGCTGTCCACAAGGTCATCGACAGCCGGTCAATCACTGCACAGCGTGTGGAAAACGGGGATGCCGGACCCGACTCGATCGCGATTTGGCCGCGCACGGCGGTCAAGCTGTTGGCAAGTTCGGGACGGATGCTTAAGCCCCACTGATCACCGCCCAACAATCTCAACATCCTTCTATTAAGATTCTATATTGAAGTAAGGAGAGCCGATCTGCCCGTGTCCAAGCCTTTGCTCGCGACCCTGAAGGGGGAGCGCCACGAGCGTCGACCGATCTGGCTGATGCGTCAGGCGGGTCGCTATCTGCCCGAATATCGCGCGCTGCGGGCCGAAAAGGGCGGCTTTCTGGATCTGGTCAACGATAGCGACGCCGCTGCTGAAGTGACGATCCAGCCGCTCCGCCGGTTCGGTTTCGACGCTGCCATCCTTTTCTCGGATATCCTGATCGTACCCTCGGCAATGGGTCAGGATCTGCGTTTCGGCGCCGGCGAGGGACCGGAGCTGAAGCCCGCCTTGATCGACCACGCCCTGGGCGCGCTGGAGGCAGTGCCGGCCCGGCTCGAGCCCGTTTACGCAACGGTGCGGAAGGTGGCGGCGCAGCTCGAGCCTCAGACGACCTTCCTCGGCTTTGCCGGCAGCCCCTGGACAGTGGCGACCTATATGGTCGCGGGTCACGGCAGCAAGGACCAGGCCGAGACTCGCCGCTTCGCCTATCGCGACCCCAAGGCCTTTGCCGAGATCATCGCCGCGATCATCGATGTCACCGTCGATTATCTGGTCGGGCAGTTTGCCGCTGGAGTCGATGCGGTCCAGTTGTTCGACAGCTGGTCGGGCAGTCTGTCGCCCCAGCAGTTCGAAACATGGGTGATCGAGCCCAACCGGTCGATCGTCGACCGGCTGCGCGCGCGTGTGCCCGACGCGACGATCATCGGTTTCCCGAAGGGCGCGGGCGCCAAGCTGGTCGCCTATGCGCAAGGGACGGGCATCGATGCGCTCGGCCTCGACGAAACGCTGGATCCTGCCTGGGCCGATGCGGTGTTGCCGCCGGAATTGCCGGTGCAGGGCAATCTCGATCCGCTGGCACTGGTGACCGGCGGCGAAGCGCTCGACGTGGCGATCGACCGGGTGATCGCTGCCTTTCCCGAAAGGCCGCATGTCTTCAATCTGGGCCATGGCATAGTGCAGGACACGCCGATCGCGCATGTCGAGGCGCTGGTCGCACGAGTGAGAGGATAACATGGCGGGCTGGTTGGGGAGCGCTTACCCCTGGGTGAAGACGGCGCATCTGGTGTTCGTCATTTTCTGGATGGCGGGGCTGTTCATGTTGCCACGCTACCTCGTCTATCATCAGGAAGACGGGCTGACAGGGCCGCAAGCAGAACGCTGGATCGAGCGCGAAGCGAAACTCCGGTCGATCATCCTGACGCCGTCGATGGTGATCGTCTGGGTGCTCGGGCTGATGCTGGCGGCGCATGTCGGCCTGTTCAGCGGGGTCGCGCATCTCGGCTGGCTGCATGCAAAGCTCGCGCTGGTGGTGCTCCTCAGCGGCTTCCACGGCTGGGCGGTCGGTTATTCGAAGGCGCTGGCAAGGGGACAGGCGAGGCTGGCGGGGCGCACGCTGCGACTGCTCAATGAGATCCCCGGCGTGTCCGTTGCGCTGATCGTGATGCTCGCGATCGTCCAGCCGTTCTGATCGCGATCGCCGGGCGCCCTGCTTGACTTGATCGGGTCGCCTGCCTAGTTCTCAGGGCAACCTATGCGGTGCCCCGGGCAGCGCATAGCGTATCTCTCAGCCGCGTTGTGCCCCTGTCGCCGATCGACTGGCTTGCCGCTGCACCCCCGTTCAATTTTGTCCGGACATATTCGATGCACCTCGCCGATTTGAAGAAAAAAACCCCTGCACAGCTGGTCGAGATGGCGGAGTCGCTGGGTGTCGAAGGCGCCTCGACGCTGCGCAAGCAGGATCTGATGTTCGCGATCCTGAAAGTGCAGGCGGAAAACGGCGAGCAGATCATGGGGCTCGGCACCATCGAGGTGCTGCCCGACGGTTTCGGATTCCTGCGCAGCCCTGAAGCGAATTATCTCGCCGGACCCGACGACATCTACATCTCGCCGAACCAGGTGCGCAAATTCGGTCTGCGTACCGGCGACACGGTCGAAGGCGAGATTCGCGGACCGAAGGACGGTGAGCGTTATTTCGCGCTGACCCGGCTGACCTCGGTCAATTTCGACGACCCCGATGCCATTCGCCACCGTGTCAATTTTGACAATCTGACACCGCTTTATCCCGATGAGAAGCTGACGCTCGATCCCTATGACCCGACGGTCAAGGACAAGTCGGCACGCGTCATCGACATCGTCTCGCCGCAGGGCAAGGGCCAGCGTGCGCTGATCGTGGCACCGCCGCGAGTCGGCAAGACCGTGCTGCTGCAGAACATCGCCAAGGCGATCACCGACAACCACCCCGAAGTCTTCCTGATCGTGTTGCTGATCGACGAGCGGCCCGAGGAAGTCACGGACATGCAGCGCAGCGTGAAGGGCGAAGTGATCAGCTCGACTTTCGACGAGCCGGCACAACGTCATGTTCAAGTCGCTGAAATGGTTATAGAAAAGGCAAAGCGCCTGGTCGAGCACAAGAAGGATGTCGTGATCCTGCTCGATTCGATCACGCGTCTGGGCCGCGCCTATAACACGGTCGTTCCCTCGTCGGGCAAGGTGTTGACCGGTGGTGTCGACGCCAATGCGCTGCAGCGACCGAAGCGCTTCTTCGGTGCCGCGCGCAATATCGAGGAAGGTGGTTCGCTGTCGATCATCGCGACCGCGCTGATTGATACCGGCAGCCGGATGGACGAAGTGATTTTCGAAGAGTTCAAGGGCACCGGCAACTCGGAAATCGTGCTCGACCGCAAGGTAGCCGACAAGCGCATCTTCCCGGCGCTTGATGTCGGCAAGTCGGGAACGCGCAAGGAGGAGCTGCTGGTCGACAAGGCCAAGCTGTCGAAGATGTGGGTATTGCGCCGCATCCTGATGCAGATGGGCACCATCGATGCGATGGAATTCCTGCTCGACAAGATGAAGGAATCGAAGACCAACGAGGAATTCTTCGATTCGATGAACCAGTAGCTCGGGGTCTAGGCCGTCAGCGCAAAGGGGCGGTGGCGCTGTTCGTGCGCGAGCAGCCAAGCCTTGGTCGCCGCGCCGTGACCGGCCGAGTAAGCACCCAGCACGCCGCCGGCGCCAAGGACGCGGTGGCATGGCACAATGATCGGATAAGGATTACGCGCGCAAAGCTGGCCGATCGCGCGCGGCGAGGAGCCCAGTCTACGGGCGAGCGCACCATAGCTGATCGTGTCGCCATAGCCGACGGCGACCAGGCCCTCGCGCAATTGCGCGCCGCGTTCGGTCGTGGGCGCTGCGAGCGCAAGGTCGAAGTGGATCCGCTCGCCGGCAAACCATGCGTCGATCTGCTCGATCGCGGCCCGGGTGAGTACCGACGTTCCACGTGAAACAGCGCTTCCGCCGAGTTGCACCGATGTCAGCCTATCACCGATCGCCGAGATGGTGACGACTCCAATCGGCGTTGCGGTGCTGGCCTGATCGCGCGCATACATAGCGCCTTATTGCCCGGCGGCACCGGGTGCTCAAGCGGAGATGCGCGGGTGAAGATCAACGTCGAAGTCGAATGCACGCCAGAGGAGGCGCGCCGGGTGATGGGTCTGCCCGATTTCACGCCGGTGCATGAGAAATACATCGCATCATTGCTCGATTCGATGGATGGCACGGTGAAGCCGGAAATGATCGAAGCCGTGATGCGCAGCTGGGCGCCAATGGGCGAAGCCAGCATGAAATTCTGGCAGAAGCTGTTCGAAGGCGGAACGCGGCAAGGCTGAAGCGCGTGATCGACACGATCTTTGCGCTGGCGAGTGGCGCGCTCCCCGCTGCGATTGCGATCGTGCGAATCAGCGGACCACAGGCGATCGTTGCCGTGGAAAAGCTCGCTGGAAATCTGCCGGCCGCGCGACGGGCAGGCGTGCGGGCATTGATCGATCCCGCCTCTGGCGCGTTGCTCGACCGCGCGATCGTCCTTGTCTTTCCGGGCGTAAACAGTGCCACGGGCGAAGATCTGGTTGAACTTCACCTGCATGGCGGCCGCGCGGTGGTGGCGAGCATACTTGCCGCGCTGGCGCAGATCGACGGTCTGCGCGGCGCCGGGGCAGGCGAGTTCACGCGCCGTGCGCTTGCCAACGGGCGGATCGATCTGACCGAGGCCGAGGGGCTCGGTGATCTGCTGATGGCGCAAACCGAGCGACAACGGCGCGCGGCTGTAGTGTCCGCTGAAGGCTGTTTGAGCCGTCTGGTCGGTGGCTGGGCGAGCGAGCTGCTTGCCGTGTCGGCGCAGGTTGAAGCGGCGCTCGACTTTTCCGACGAGGACGATGTCGGCGATTCGGTTGATCGGTCGGTCAGGACGCGTATCGATTCGCTCGCGCTCGCGATCGGCACTGTATTGGCCCAGCCGCCGGTTGAGCGCCTGCGCGACGGCGTTCGGGTCGTGCTCGCCGGGCCGCGCAACGCCGGCAAATCGACGTTGCTCAATCGGCTCGTCGACCGCGAAGCGGCGATCGTCTCGCCGATTGCCGGGACGACCCGCGACATGATCGAAGTGCCGGTCGTTCGCGACGGCATCGCTTATGTGTTCATTGATACGGCGGGCTTGGTCGATGCGACCGATGATGCGATCGAAGCGGTCGGGATTGTGCGTGCCCGCGAGGCGGTCGCTGCCGCAGATATTCTGATCTGGCTCGACGATCTGCCGCCAGACGACCCCGACCGCTCGATCTGGCTTTATCCGCGCGCCGATATGCGGCCGGCCTGCACCGATCCCCGGCGGCTGCCGGTATCGGCAGTGACGGGTGGCGACATGGATGCGCTGTGGGCCGCACTCGCCCGGCAGGCAACCGCATTGCTGCCCCGCGAAGATGCGGTCGCGCTCAACGCCCGTCAGCGCGATTGCTGTGCGGCGTGCCATGCAAATCTGTCGGCGGCGGCCGAAAATGGCGACTTGCTTCTTGTCGCGGAGCATCTGCGGATTGCGCGGCAGGCGCTTGACCGGCTGCTCGGCCGGGTTGACGTCGAAGCGATGCTCGATGCGCTGTTTTCGCAGTTCTGCATCGGCAAATGATGTTCCACGTGGAACATCGCTTTGACAGTCTCGCGGCATCGCATTAGCCGCGCAGGCATGGACCGTTATGATGTCGTCGTCGTCGGCGGAGGGCACGCCGGCACCGAGGCAGCCGCTGCGGCGGCGCGTCGCGGCGCACGCACCGCGCTAGTCAGCTTCGACCCGACCAAGATCGGCGCGATGTCCTGCAACCCGGCAATCGGCGGGCTTGGCAAGGGTCATTTGGTGCGCGAGGTCGATGCGTTTGACGGCCTGATCGCGCGCGCCACCGATGCCGCCGGCATCCACTACCGCATGCTCAATCGCAGCAAGGGCACGGCGGTCCAGGGGCCACGTGTCCAGGCCGACCGGCGGCGCTATGCCGAAGCGATCCAGCAAATGCTCGCCGCGCAGCCGGGCTTGACGATCATCGCCGGGGAAGCGGCGGAACTCGCCTTTGCGGATCGGCAACTGGCAGGCGTCCTGCTTGCCGATCGCCGACGGATTGCCGCGCGCGCCGTTGTCCTGGCGACGGGGACCTTCCTTGGCGGGCGGTTGTTCTGTGGCGAGGCACGAAGCGAAGGCGGGCGCAGCGGCGAGCGGGCGGCGACCCGGCTCGGCGTCCAGCTCCGCGCGATCGGATTGCCGATTGCCCGATTGAAGACCGGCACGCCGCCACGCCTCGACGGACGGACGATCGACTGGGCGAAGCTGGGCGAACAAGCTTCGGACGCGGATGGCTGGACCATGTCGCCTGTCACCGAGGCGCGTCCCTTGCCGCAATTGTTCTGCGCGATCACTCGGACCAATCCGGTCACTCACGCGATCATCCGTGGCGGGCTTGATCGTTCGCCGCTGTTCACCGGCGCCATCGACGCCCAGGGTCCACGCTATTGCCCCTCGATCGAGGACAAGATTCATCGCTTCGGCGACCGCGATGGCCACCAGATTTTTCTGGAACCCGAAGGGCTCGATGATCCGCTGGTCTACCCCAACGGCATCTCGACATCGCTACCGGTCGATGTGCAGGCCGCGATGATCGCCTCGATCGCAGGATTGGAACGGGCGCGGATTGCGGCGCCGGGCTATGCGGTCGAATATGATTATGTCGATCCGCGCGCGCTCGATCCGACGCTCGGGTTGCGGGCCTGTGCCGGGCTTTACTGCGCCGGTCAGATCAACGGGACGACGGGCTATGAAGAAGCCGCGGCGCAAGGTTTGATCGCCGGGCTGAATGCGGCCGGCCACGCGCTTGGCTTGGCCCCGGTGTTGCTCGACCGGGCTTCGAGCTATCTGGGCGTCATGATCGACGATCTGGTGCTGCACGGCGTCACCGAACCTTATCGCATGCTGACGGCGCGCGCTGAATATCGGCTCCAGCTTCGGGCGGACAATGCCGAGACACGGCTAGCGGCCGTTGCCGAGGCAGCAGGCGCGCTCGGTGACGTGCGTCGCCAGCGCTATGCTCGACGCTCAATCGACCGCGCGGCAATCCGCGCCGCGCTCGACGAAGTATTGACCGCACGCGTGATCAACGCGCGTGGCGCTCAGTTGGTGGAAGATGGTGTCCGACGTACCGCATATGACTGGCTGCGCTTTCCCGGCGTTGCGCTCGAGCAAGTGGCCCCGCAGCTGATCGGCAAGTTTGACGCTGCGCTGTTGGCCGAGATCGCGGAGGATGCGCGCTACGCGCCGCATCTTGACCGGCAGGCGGACGAGATCGCGCTGTTGCGGCGCGAGGAAGCAATGCCCCTGCCGCAGATCGACTATGCCGCAGTGCCGGGACTATCAGCCGAAATGATCGAGCGGCTGACGCGCGCGGCACCATCGACGCTGGCGGCAGCGGGGCGGATACGCGGGATCACGCCTGCTGCGCTGTCGGCGATCCTGCTCCACAGCCGGCGTGCAGCGTGACCGAGGACGAGGCGCGCGGCTGGATCCGCGAGCATTTCGGTGTTCCACGTGAAACATTGCTTGCGCGGTTCGTGAAGATCGTTGCGGCCGAAGCGCCGCGACAGAATCTCGTCTCCGCCGCGACATTGCCCCAGATCTGGCGCCGACACATCGTCGATTCGGCGCAACTGCTTCGACTGATGCCGACGAACGAAGGCGATTGGTTCGACATCGGCACTGGCGCGGGTTTTCCGGGTCTCGTAGTCGCTCTTCTCCGCGACAGCCCAATGGTTTTGGTCGAGCCCCGCCGAAAGCGCGCCGACTTCCTCGGCCGATGCGTCGCAGAACTTGGTCTGGAAAGCCGCGTTGCTGTACGCGCCGCGCGCGCCGAACAAGTCAGCGGCGAGGCAACGGTGATCTCGGCGCGGGCCGTCGCAGCTTTGCCCGAACTACTCGCCGCAACAGTGCACTTATCCACCAAAAAGACGCGATGGATATTGCCGAAGGGTAAATCGGCGCGCGAAGAGGTGGCGAGCGCGCAAGCGACATGGCATGGAGTGTTCCACGTGGAACAGAGCCTTACCGATCCCGAGTCCCTGATCATCCTAGCCGAGAAAGTCGCGCGCCGATGACTTGCATCACGATCGCCAACCAGAAGGGCGGAGTCGGAAAGACGACCACCGCCATCAATCTCGGTACTGCCCTGGCGGCGACCGGAAAGCGCGTCCTGCTGATCGACCTCGATCCGCAGGGCAATTGCTCGACCGGACTGGGCATTGCCAACGCCGCGCGCGAACATTCCTCCTATGACCTGCTCGTCGGTGACCTCGGCCTCGCCGAGACGGCGATGCACACGCGTGTCCCCCGGCTCGACATCGTGCCGGCCACCGTCGATCTGTCGGGCGCCGAAATCGAACTCGTCGAATTTGCCGAGCGCACGCATCGGCTTGCCCATGCGATCGCCCGAGGGCGCGACGGCTGGGATGTCATCCTGATCGATTGCCCACCCTCGCTCGGGCTGCTGACGATGAATGCGATGGTCGCGGCGGATTCATTGCTGGTGCCGCTGCAGTGCGAATTCTTCGCACTGGAGGGGCTGAGCCAGTTGCTCAACACGGTCGAGCGCATCCGGTCGCGCTTCAATCCCAATCTTTCGATCATGGGTGTCGCGCTGACCATGTATGATCGGCGCAATCGCTTGACCGATCAAGTCTCGGACGATGTCCGCGCGGTGCTCGGTAAAGTGGTGTTCGACACCGTCATCCCGCGCAATGTCCGCCTCTCCGAAGCCCCCAGCCACGGCGTGCCGGCGTTGATCTATGACCATCGCTGCTCGGGTTCCGAAGCCTATATCGCGCTCGCCCGCGAACTGATCGCGCGGTTGCCCAATCCTTCACCCAACTCAGCCAAAGCCGCCGCATGACCGATCCGATCCTCGACTCGCCGCTCGCCACCCGCAAATCGCGCCCCGGCCTCGGGCGCGGACTTTCCGCGCTGATGGGCGAAATTGCCCGCGAGGAGCCGGTCGCGCCCGGCGACACCAAGACATCCGGCCTTCGCATGCTGCCGGTCGGGTCAATGGCGCCGCACCCCGGCCAGCCGCGTCGCCGCTTCGACGAAGCCGCGCTCGACGAGCTCGCCGCATCGATTGCAATGCGCGGCGTGATCCAGCCGATTGTCGTGCGCCCGCATGGCGCCAGCTTCCAGATCGTCGCCGGTGAGCGCCGGTGGCGCGCCGCCCAGCGCGCTCGACTTCATGAAGTTCCTGTAATTGTTCGAGATTTTGACGAAGCCGAGACGCTCGAAATCGCGCTGATTGAAAACATTCAGCGCCAGGATCTCAACGCGATCGAAGAAGCCCAGGCCTATGCTCGGCTGATCGGGGAATTTGGTCACACCCAGGAAGCCTTGGCCACGATCGTCCACAAGTCGCGCAGCCATGTCGCCAATCTGTTGCGGCTGCTCGATCTGCCGGCCGCGGTACAGGCGCATGTCGTCGAGGGGCGGCTGACCATGGGCCATGCCCGCGCGCTGATCGGCGCCGAAGATGTCGAGGCGCTGGCGAACGACGTTGTGGCGCGCGGCCTGTCGGTCCGCGACACCGAAAAGCGCGCGCAGGCGGCCAAGCCCTATGCGCCGCGTGGCGAACGCACGGGTCCCAATCCGGACATTGCCGCGCTCGAACATCAGCTTGCCGATCTGCTCGGCCTGGCGGTCAGGATCAGTTACGGCCCGAAGGGGGGTACGCTCACGCTCGGCTATTCAACGCTCGATCAGCTCGACATGGTCTGCCAGCGACTGAGCGGCGAGGCACTTTAACCCGTGCGTCGTCCCCCGCGCGCGACGGCGAGGCAAGCGGCGGCGGCAATCACCGTGCCGGCGGTATGGGCGGCGATCGTCGCGCGCTCGGCCTGGCGCAAATGATCGATCGACTGCGCCAACCGACGCGATGACCAGCTTCGCAGCGCGCGCGCCGTCGCCGGCTTTTCCTTGAAAAAGACACGGTGACGCTCGATCACATCGTTGATCGGCGCCCCGGCATCGACCTCGCCGCGCATCTCGGCAAGCGATATCAGCCGCCGGACCAGCGCGCGCAGCAGCGGAATCGGTGAGACCCCGGCTTCGTCGAGCTTGGCCAGCTCGCTGCCCAGCAGCGCGGCATCGCCGGCGACGACTGCCTCAACCGCGCCAGAAATCTCTCCGTCGCCGAGGTCGGCGCCCACAGCCTCGAGCGCTGCCTCGTCGAGCGTGGCTGGTCGATCAGGGGCCGCATCGAGGAAAAGGGCGAGCTTTTCGATCTCGCGGGTGATGACCGCCCGGTCGCCGCCCGCTGCCGCAACCAGAACGGCCGCTGCCTGGCTGGTCGCGCGCAGGCCGTGTTCGGCGGCGATGGCAGTGGCAATGCGATTGGCCTCGCTGGGGCCGGGGACGTAACAGGCAAAGGCAACAGCGGCGGGCGAGGCAAGTGTGAGCTTTATCAGCTTGCTGGTCCCCTTTAGCGCTGGCGCGACCGCGACTACGGGATTGCCGGCGGTCGGTGCGCCGAGCAGCAATTCGAAAGCCTCGACGCTTTCGTCGCCAACGCCCGTCACGAGGATATGCCGCGCACCGCCGAACAGCGAGATCGACGCCGCCTCGGCCGCCAGCCGCCCGGGATCGGCCTTGAGCGTGCCGCCGTCCAGATCGACCCGCTCGGCCTCTGGCCCCATCGCGCGGGCGAGGCGCAGCGCGTGACTGCGCGCGCCGGCTTCGTCGGGTCCGTGGAGCAGGATGAAGCGGACCGCCGGATTGGGCTTGTCCAGCAGCGCGCGCAGCTCGTTCTCGTTGACCTTCACTTGTCGGCGGACGGCGTCGTACGTTCGGCGTAAAGCGCGACGCGCGACACGATCTGATTGGCGACGATCGCCGACAGGCGTTCGAGCGCAGTGTTCTCGGCAGCGATCGTCGCATATTCGGAGCCGACGACGTCGACGCTGGCATCCGATCCGGCGGTCGCGTCGAGCAGGACAGTACCATTGGCGAGGTCGATCAGCTGATAGCGCGCGCGCAGCGACCGCCGCTCGCGCGTCACGGTATCGTCGCGCCGCACGCCAAGCCCGATAATCTTGTCGTCGAGCTTGATTTCCAGCCGATAGGAGGGGGCCGCGCTACGGGCCGAACCGAGCTGGTCGCGAACCGCATTGCTGACCAGATAGCCGGCCTGGCCGGCAATCGGCGCGACTTCGATCTTGCCAAGCGTGGTCTGGACGCGACCGCCACTGCCACCACTGTAGAGCGGATGCAGCCCACATGCCGACAGCAGCAGCGCGGCGAAGAGCGCGAGCCGCTTCATGCGACGAGATTAACCAGGCGGTCGGGCACCACGATCACTTTCCGGGGCGGCTTGCCGTCGAGCAGCCGGGCGATTTTATCGGAGGCGAGCGCGGCGGCTTCGACCGTGTCGTTCGGCGTCCCGCGCGGCATCGTCAGCGTGTCGCGCAGCTTGCCATTGACCTGGATGGCGATCGTCACTTCGTCTTCGATCAGCAGCGCCGGGTCGACGGTCGGCCATGCCGCATCGGCGATCAGGCCCTCGCCGCCGCGCAGCGCCCAGATCTCCTCGGCAAGATGCGGGACCATCGGCGCGACAAGGCGCAGCAGTCCTTCGGTCGCGGCATTGCGCGAAGCCGATGGTTCGGCACGCTCGATCGCATTGGCAAGCTCATAGATGCGTGCCACGGCCTTGTTGAACGACAGCGCTTCGATATCGCGCGCAACCCCGTCGATCGTCTGGTGCAGCTTGCGGTCGAGCGCGGGGTCCTGCCCCGCGACATGGACCTCGCCGGGCTGGAGCATCCGCCACAACCGTTGGACGAAGCGCCACGCGCCTTCGATGCCGGCTTCACTCCACGGCAAATCGCGCTCGGGCGGCGAGTCGGACAGCATGAACCAGCGCACCGCGTCGGCACCGTACTGGTCGACGATCGGCTCGGGATCGACGGTGTTCTTCTTCGACTTCGACATTTTGACGACACGGCCGATTTCGGCCACGCCGCCACCCTCGATGATGGTCGCGACGCCGCCTTCGACCCGCACTTCGTCGGGCGACAGCCAGCGGCCATCGGGTGCTTGATAGGTCTCGTGCGTCACCATGCCCTGGGTGAACAGCCCTGCGAACGGCTCGTTGACGTCAAGCCGTCCGATCGCCTTCAGCGCCCGCGTCCAGAAGCGCGCGTAGAGCAGGTGGAGAATCGCGTGCTCGACGCCGCCGATATACTGCGCGACCGGCAGCCATTTCTCGGCCTCGGCTCGGTCGAATGGCTTGTCTGTCGGCTGGCTGGCAAAGCGGATGAAATACCAGGACGAATCCACGAACGTATCGAGCGTGTCGGTCTCGCGCCGCGCCGCGCCGCCACAGCTCGGGCAGGCGACATGCTTCCAGGTCGGGTGCCGATCGAGCGGGTTGCCGGGAATGTCGAAGGTCACATCCTCGGGCAATACCACCGGCAGCTGATCCTTCGGCACCGGCACGATGCCGCACGCATCGCAGTGGATGATCGGGATCGGCGTGCCCCAGTAACGCTGACGGCTGACGCCCCAGTCGCGCAGGCGAAAAACCGTCTGCCCTTCGCCCCAGCCTTCGCGTTCGGCGCGCTCGATGACGGCGCGCTTGGCATCGGCCACATCCATCCCGTCGAGGAAGTGCGAATTCACGACTCTGCCGGGGCCGACATAGGCGGTATCGCCTTCGAACAACGGTGCGTCATTGCCGCCGTCCGAGACCACCCGTCGCACTTCGAGCCCATATTTCCGGGCAAAATCCAGGTCACGCTGGTCATGGGCGGGCACGCCCATCACGGCGCCGCTGCCATAGTCCATCAGCACGAAATTGGCGATGTAGACCGGCAGCGTCCAGCCGCTGTCGAACGGGTGCAACACTTCGTAACCGGTATCGAAACCCAGCTTTTCCTGCGTTTCCAGTTCGGCAGCCGTGGTCCCGCCCAGCTTGCAGCGCTCGATGAAGGCGGCTGCGTCGGGATTGCGGGCGGCGACGTCACGGGCGATCGGATGATCAGCCGCGACCGCAACGAAGCTTGCGCCGAAAATCGTATCGGGCCGCGTCGAATAGACTTCGATCGAATCGGCAAGCGGCGCCAGCGGTGCGAACCGGAAGGTCAGCCCTTCCGATTTGCCGATCCAGTTTTCCTGCATCAGCCGGACTTTGTCGGGCCAGTCCTTCAACTCGCCGAGTCCGCCGAGCAGATCGTCGGCGAAATCGGTGATCTTCAGGAACCACTGGCTCAGCTTGCGCCGTTCGATCAGCGCGCCCGATCGCCAGCCGCGTCCGTCGATGACCTGCTCATTGGCGAGCACGGTCATATCGACCGGATCCCAGTTGACCGATGATTCCTTGCGGTACACCAGTCCGGCGGCCATCAGGTCGAGGAACAGTGCCTGCTCGTGACCGTAATAGTCCGGCTCGCAGGTCGCCAGTTCGCGGGTCCAGTCGAGCGCGAAGCCAAGCCGCTTCAATTGCGCGCGCATCGTTGCGATGTTGGCGCGTGTCCAGTCGCCGGGATGAACCTTCTTTTCCATCGCGGCATTTTCGGCCGGCATGCCAAAAGCGTCCCAGCCCATCGGATGGAGCACTTCCATCCCCGTCATCCGGCGGTAGCGCGCGAGCACGTCGCCCATCGTGTAGTTGCGGACATGCCCCATGTGGATGCGCCCCGACGGATAGGGGAACATCTCCAGTACATAGCTGCGGGGCTTGTTGCTGTCGCTGTCGGCGGCGAAGGTCCGGCGCTCTTCCCAGACCGCCTGCCAGGCCGCATCGGCCTTCAGCGCGTTGAAGCGCGATGCCATCGGAGGGTCCTCAGCCGGGGAGTGCGGCGCGGCGCAAGTCGCGGGCGTGCGTCAGGATGATGTCTTCCAGCTTCTGCGCGGTTGCCGCCTTTACCGGTGCGTCGATCCACTGGCCGTCGCGATTGATCTGGCGCGACACCGCGACGCGCACGGCATCGGCGCGCAGATCCTGATCGAGGATCGACACTGTCACCTTCATCCGCTCGGCGGGCGCCGCCGGGTTGGCATACCAGTCGGTGACGATCACCCCGCCCGACGAATCGGTCTGGAGCAGCGGCATAAAGCTCAGCGTGTCGAGCGATGCCCGCCACAGATAGGCATTGACGCCGATGGTGGTGACGCGCGCCGCGGCCAGATCACCCTTCGGCCGATCCTTGCCGCCGCCGCAGGCCGTGACGGGCAGCAGCAACGAGAGCAGCAGGGCGGTACGCAAACGGCGGGGCATGGCGTGAATCCTGACAAAATCGGCGAAAGCCACTCTATAGATCGTCCGACCGCCGCCGCAAGCGCGCGCTTGCTGTGGGCGGAATGCAACACCTGCATCACAAAAGCGTTCAAACAGTGGCGTCGCTTGTCCGAATCATGTTAGGGCAATCGTGAAAGCGAGGACTTACTGTGCAACGTCGCGTCATGGCAGGAACGGTTGCGGGCATAGCGCTGGCCGCTGCGCTCGTTGCGCCTGCATTTGGCGCCCCTGACGCATCACTGCACAAATCGCGTCCCTCGCTGAGCAGCAATTTCAACGGTATCGAGGGCTTTACGCCGGCGTTTGCGGACCGGCGGCTCGCGGCGATTGTCGGCAAGGCGCGGCTCGGCGCGCGCGACTATCAGTTCACGCCGGCCGAAGCGCGGCACTCGACCGCCCCCACGGCATTCGTCACCAAGACGATCGCGCGCGGCACCGGCGATCTGGCGACGGCGCCGGTCGGCGCTTCGGTCACGGTTGCGCCGATCACCTATAATCTGGGCGTATCGGTCGGCTGGAAGAAGCTTGTCGCTACCACCGATGCGGCGCACCTCGATACGGTCGGTTCCGCGCGCAGCTTCGATCTGGGTGCGACACCCTCGGCAACCCGCCCTGCCCGACTGCGGCCTCTGCCTGAGGCGCCCACCGTTGGAGTGAAGGCGCCAGGTGACGATCGTTCGGGTCCGCTGCTCGACTCGACCAATGCGTTCCGCCTGACCCGTAATGTCGATCTGACCGGCGGCTCGCGCGCGAAGTCCGAAAATTACCGGCTCGACCGTGTCGGCGATGACCGTCGCGACAGCCAAGCCGTTTACATCGGTACCGCGCTGCGCTTCTAACGCTTCGGTGCGGACGCGCCGCTCAGGCCATCGATAGCTGCCCAGCCGGTGAACCCCGTTCCGCGCAATCGTCCGAACGATCGTTGATTGACACCGCCGAGCGCAATCGCGCGTCCTGCCGTTGCCTGCGCGAGCCGACTTGCCCTGAGCGGGCCAAGTGGCCGCTCGCCCGGGTGCGAGCGCGTCGCGAATACCGGAGAGATCAGAATCGCATCGGCTCCCATCCGTCGCCCCGCCAGCACCTCCCGCAGATTGTGCGCGGGCCAGGTCCGCAGGCCGACCACGTGCCTGCTGTTCCGCCCGTGCACGCCTTGTTCGCCCGGCATCCTTGCCGCACCCGCCCGCACGAGCACCAGTCCGCGCCGCCGGCAGATTCGCGCAATGGCGGCGAACAGCGCCCTACGTTCAGCGTGCGGTTGCGAATAATGGCGGAAGATCACTCCTGCGCCACGCGGCAACCGCTCGAGCGCTTGCCACAGCCCATCGCCCTGCCGTTCGTCGGTCATCAGCCATAAAGTCGGGCAGGCGGGGTGGTGGCGGCGCACGACGCTGCCTATAGCAGCGCCGATGCAGTCCCCGGAACCCGCCGATCGTCTTGCCGCGATCCAGTCGCGAATCGCCGCTGCGGCACGGCTGGCGAACCGCGATCCATCGGGCGTCGCGCTGATCGCGGTTTCGAAGACCAAGCCTGCCGAATCGATCACGCCGCTGGTCGCCGCTGGCCACCGGGTCTTCGGCGAGAACCGCGTTCAGGAGGCGCAGGCGAAATGGCCTGCACTGCGCGAAGCCACGCCTGATATCGCATTGCACCTGATCGGCCAGCTGCAATCGAACAAGGCGGAGGAAGCCGTCGCGCTGTTCGATGCGATCCATTCGGTCGACCGACCGTCGCTGATCGCGGCGCTCGCCCGGGCGATGGACAAGGCAGGGCGGCGGCCTGCCTGCTTCGTTCAGGTCAACATCGGCGATGAACCACAAAAAGGCGGCGTGCCTACTGCCGGTCTGGCCGATCTGCTTGCAACCGCGCGCGGAGCCAACCTCCCGATCGCCGGGCTGATGTGTCTGCCGCCGGCCGACCGCGAACCCGCGCCCTATTTCGCGCTGCTGGCGAAGCTGGCGACAGATCACGGATTGGCGGGGCTCAGCATGGGCATGTCGGGCGATTTCGAAACGGCGGTCACGCTGGGCGCAACGCATGTCCGGGTCGGCAGCGCGCTGTTCGGGCCGCGCGCATGAAGTTCGACGGCATCATTTTCGACTTCGACGGCGTGCTGATCGAAAGCGAATTTGTCGGCAACCGTCATGTCGCGGAATATCTTACCGCCGCCGGTTTCCCGACCACCACCGAACAGTCGATGGCGCGGTTCATGGGGCTGTCGGGCAAATCCTTTGTTGCCGCGATCGAGCAATGGATCGGCCAGCCGCTCCCCGCCAGTTTCGATGTCGCGCGCGCCGAAGAGGATGCGCGCATCATGCGCGAGGGGATTGACGAAGTCGCCGGCGCGGTCGCTTTTGTCCGCAGCCTGCCGCCGACGCTGCCCCGCGCGATCGCGTCGTCGAGTTCGACCCGCTGGATCACGCGCCATCTCGACCATATCGGACTGCGCGATGCGTTCCGCGACCGGATTTTCAGCGGCAAGGAACATGTCGCGCGCGGCAAGCCGGCCCCCGATCTTTACTGGCACGCGGCCGAAGCGATCGGTGTGGCAATCGAGCGCTGCGTCATCCTCGAAGATTCGCCGGTCGGCGCGACCGGCGCGGTGGCATCGGGCGCGTATGTGATCGGGCTTTGTGCCGGGAGCCACTGCGGTCGCGATCACGAGTCGGTGCTGCGCAGTATCGGCGTCCACGCAATCGCGCACGACTTTGCCGAAGTTGCCCGGCTGATCGCCTAGAATTCGTGACCGGTGCGATCGCGCTTGGTCGCCAGATAACGTTCGTTGTGCGGATTGGCCGGCAAGCGGTGCGGCACGCGTTCGGCCACCGCGATCCCGGCGGCTTCGAGCTGGACGACCTTGTCAGGGTTGTTGGTGAGCAGCCTCACGCGGCTTTGCCCCAGCAGCGCCAGCATCCGCGCTGCCACGCGAAAATCGCGCGAATCGACCGCAAAGCCGAGCCGGGTGTTGGCATCGACCGTATCGAACCCCTGATCCTGCAGCGCATAGGCGCGCAGCTTGTTGATCAGCCCGATCCCGCGCCCTTCCTGCCGCAGGTAGAGCAATATGCCCCAGCCATGTGCCGCGATCGCCGCGATCGCCGCGTCGAGCTGCGGCCCGCAGTCGCACTTCAGGCTGCCGAGCACGTCACCGGTCAGACATTCGCTGTGCAACCGCACCAGCGGCGGCGCGCCATCGGGGCTGCCGATCAGCAGCGCGACATGCTCGCCGGGCATTTCGGGAGTCCGGAACGCGACGATCTCGGCCGACTCCGCGCCGGCTACGGGCAGGCGCGCGCGCGCGGCGATCACCAGCCGCGCGGCATCCTCATGCGCTGCGATGTCGTCGGGACCGATGCGGATCCCCGCCTCGCTGCCCGGCCTTGCGAAATAGGCCGGGAGGATTCCCGCGATCGTCGCGAGCTTGAGCGCCCAGCGCGCGCCATCGGGGTCACCGAGCTCGATCGCGCGAAACGGTCCTTTCAGCGGCGTGCGCAAGTCGAACTGCGGATCGGCCAGCGCCGTCGCGGTGTCGAAATCGAGCCACGGCACCCGCTCGACCAGTACCGGGCAGTCGGGCGCGGCGGCTGCGCGCTGGTTGACGAGCTTGAGCGTCGCTGCGCGCCCCGCCGACAGCAACACCGGCGCGACGCCTGCGGGATCGAAGGCGTCAAGTCGGCCCGCATCGGCGGTCTCGATCGGCAGCAGCGCCAGCGGACCCGCGCGCGTTGCCAGCACGATCGGCCAGCCGCGCCGCAAGGCGTCGATGGCCTGCGCGACGCGGCGGGGGTCGGTCTCGTGATCGCTCACAGCGCGAACTCGGTCATCAACGGGATGTGATCCGACGGCTTGATCCAGCTTCGGCAATCCTCGAACACCTCGTGCCGGACCGCGGCTTTCGCAACATCGGGGCTAGCCCACATATGGTCGAGCCGCCGCCCACGGTCTGACGCGAGCCAGTCCTTCGCGCGGTAGCTCCACCAGGTATAAAGCCGTTCGGGCGCAGGCACGAACCGGCGGCCCAGATCGATCCAGTCATTGGACGCCTGGAGCCGCGCCAGCGCTTCGACTTCGATCGGGGTGTGGCTGACGACATCGAGCAGCGCCTTGTGATTCCACACATCCGATTCGAGCGGGGCGATGTTGAAGTCGCCGACCAGCAGCGTCGGCCCGCTCAGCCCTTCCGACCACCGCGTCATCCGCTCGATGAAATCGAGCTTCTGCCCGAACTTCGGATTGGCCTCGCGATCGGGAACGTCGCCGCCTGCCGGCACATAGACATTTTCGAGCCGCAGCCCCCCCGGCAGCCGTACGCCGACGTGGCGCGCTTCCTGATTTGCCTGCCAGTCGAAGCGATCATCCTCGATCAGCGGCAGCCTCGAGACGATCGCGACGCCGTGGTGCATGCGCTGACCATGAAGCACGATATGGCGATAGCCGAGCGCGTGGAACGCCGCGACGGGGAATTCGCCGTCGATGGTCTTGGTTTCCTGAAGGCAGAGAATGTCGGGCGCCGCCGTCCGCAGGAATTGCTCGACGATCGCGATGCGGAATCGTACCGAATTGATGTTCCAGGAAGCAATGCGGATCGTATCGGCCATGGCGCGATGTAAGGCCCGCCACCTGACAGGGAAAGGCCCTCGTTCCGGGGGCATGGAACGAGGGCCGACCTAGCGTTCGTCACGCAGGCAGAACGGCGTTGAGGGGTAACAGGGGGAAAACCCGGTGCGCCGTTCGCAGTTACTGCTTTAGCTAAGCAAAGCTGTCGCCAATATGAACGGCGAGCTCGCCCGATCAATTCCGGCGAACATTGCGCTGCGGGTCGTTGAAGCGGAACGCATTGTCGGCGATCGCGACGTTGAATTTCTGGTTGCTCAGCCGGACCAGTGTGCGGTTGTTCTGCGCATCCAGCGCCACCCAGCCTTGCAGCATCAACCCTCCAGGGGCGCTGGCGTTGCGGGCGAAAATCATCGTGATCTTGCCATATTCGGGATGGCGCGGATCATTCGCTTCGACAGAAAGGACGCGCGGATCGCCGCCGGGCACGACCTTGGCGTAGCGAGTCGCATCCTTGGTCGGGTCGAGCAGCACGCCGAGCGGGGCATTGGCGATCGGCCAGCGCTGTTTCTGGCCGACCTGATAATCGAGAAACCACAGCGATTTGCCGTCAGCGACGACAAGGATCGGCACGCCTTTTTCATATTGGAAACGGATCTTGCCGGGTTTCTTGAGCGTCAGCACGCCGGTGACGCTCTTACCGGCCCGGTCGGTCTGCACGAAATCGGCAGTCATCGTGTCGACCGCGGCCAGATGCGCCTTGACCAGCGGCAGGCCATCAACCGGCGCCGCCGCGATCAGCGGCGCGGCAAGCAGGGCAATCGCGACAGGGTTACGCAAACCGCATCTCCAGCAATGTTCGAACGCCACCGCTAGATGGGGACGATTGAACCGGTCGTGAACCCGCGCAGACGGGGCTGCGCGGATCAGATCGGATTGCCGTCGCGGTCGCGCAGCACTTCGCGACGGCCGACATGGTCGGGCTTGCCGACGATGCCGTCCTTTTCCATGCGCTCGATCAGCCGCGCGGCGCTGTTGTACCCGATTCGCATCTGTCGCTGCAGCCATGACGTCGATGCCTTCTGGCTTTCGACCACCAGCTGTACCGCCGCGCGATATTGCTGGTCTTCTGGCGAATCCTCACCCGAAGGCAGTCCATCCAAAGGGAAATCGTCCTCGGGCTCCTCCGTCACCGACTGGATGTAATCGGGGCGGCCCTGCCCGCGCCAGTGATCGGCGACGGCGCGCACTTCGTCGTCGCTGACAAAGGGGCCGTGGACGCGCACGATGCCCTTGCCGCCGGGCATATAGAGCATGTCGCCCTTCCCCAGCAGCTGTTCGGCACCCTGTTCGCCCAGGATCGTTCGCGAATCGATCTTCGACGTGACGTGGAAGCTGATGCGCGTCGGCAGGTTGGCCTTGATGACGCCGGTGATGACGTCGACCGAGGGGCGCTGCGTCGCCATGATCAGGTGGATACCGGCCGCGCGCGCCTTTTGCGCGAGTCGCTGGATCAGGAATTCGACTTCCTTGCCCGCCGTCATCATCAGGTCGGCGAGCTCGTCGACGATCACCACGATCTGTGGCAGCACCTGATAGTCGAGCGTTTCCTCTTCGTAGATCGGCTGGCCCGTGTCGGTATAGCCGCACTGTACGCGCCGCCCGAGCGACTGCCCCTTCGCCTTGGCTGCGCGCACCTTGTCGTTGAAGCTCGCAAGGCTGCGCACCCCAACCGACGACATCTGACGATAGCGATCCTCCATCTGCTCGACCGCCCATTTGAGCGCGCGCACTGCCTTGGCCGGATCGGTGACCACCGGCGACAGCAGGTGCGGAATGTCGTCGTACATGCTCAGTTCGAGCATTTTCGGATCGATCATGATCATCCGGCACTGGTCGGGGCGCAGCCGGTAAAGCAGCGACAGAATCATGCAGTTGAGCCCGACCGACTTGCCCGACCCCGTCGTGCCCGCGACCAGCAAGTGCGGCATCGGTGCCAGATCGGCAATCACCGCGTCGCCGGCAATGTTCTTGCCCAGGATGATGGGCAGCGATCCCGGCTGATCGTCCAGCGACTCGATCAGTTCGCGCAAGCTGACCATCTCCCGCCGCACATTGGGGAGTTCGATGCCGATCACCGTCCGCCCCGGGATCGTCGCGACGCGCGCCGACACCGCCGACATGTTGCGCGCGATATCGTCGGCAAGCTGGATCACGCGGCTGGCCTTGATCCCGCTTGCCGGTTCGAGTTCGTACATCGTCACCACCGGGCCGGGGCGGACGTTCACGATCGATCCCTTCACGTGGAAATCGTCGAGCACCGATTCGAGCAGCCGCGCATTGCGTTCGAGTGCCGCCTTGTCGATTGCCGTCCCCGGTGTCGGCGGCGCGGGCTTCAGCAGCTCGACCGACGGCAGGCTGCTCGAATCGCCCAGATCGAACGAGGCCTGGCGTGGCGGCTTGGCAGGCGGCGTCGCTGGCTTGGCGGGGCGCTCGGCGATCACCGGCGCGGGTCGCGGATCGACCGATGCCAGCGGGCGCGGCGCGGGTCGGGGCGGCACCGGCTCGGCAATCTCGACTTCGTCGGGAATCGTCGCTGCCGGACGAGCGGGCCAGCTGGGCAGCTTGAATTGCCAGCTGCTGTTCTCCGGATCGATTTCGAAACCAAAGGCATAAATGGTCACGCCGCCAACTGCCGTCAGCGTAGCGACGCCGCGCGTCGTCCACAGCATCGCCGCGGGATCGCCCAGCTGCGCGACGCCCCAGCGGATCAGCCCGCCGATCGCCAGCCCGATCGCGCCGCCAAAGCCGGCCGGCAGATTGCTGACCGCGCCCTCACCAAGCAGCGTAAAGGTCGTCCCGATCAGAGTGATGCCGGTCACCACCTTGACCGACATCCGGCGCCACGCGCCCAGCGGGACGTCGCGCCACAGTCGGGTCGCGAACAGGAAAATGAAGGGCACGAACAAGGCAACCGGCCATCCCAGCAACGCCAGCGCCGCGTCGGCCAGGATCGCGCCGGCAACCCCAAGCAGATTGCCGGCCGGTCCGCCCGCCGCCGTCGACAGCGACGGGTCGGTGGGGTGATAGCTCGCCAGCGCCAATGCCAGCCCCGCCGCCACCAGCGCGATCAGCAGGGCGCCGATCAGCGCACCGCTACGCCGCGCACCATGCCGTACGGTTTCGCGCCAAAGCGGCGGATGCGCGCTCGCCATCTTCGTTCCCCAAAAATGCTCTGGATGTTCCGGTCGCGGAGCATCGCTCTTGCCGAGTCCCGCGTCAAGCAGCCGTTGGCAGCGCCGCCGCCAGCGCCTAAAGCAAACGCATGGAACAAGCGCCCACGAACCAAGCCGATGTCCTCATTCTGGGCGGCGGCCTTGTCGGCTGCACGCTCGCGCTCGCGCTCGATGCACACGGACTGACCAGCATCGTCGTCGATCCCGCCGACCCCGAAGTGACGCTGTCGCCAGGTTTCGACGGCCGCGCGTCGGCGATTGCGAGCGCGAGCGGGCGAATGCTCGCGGCGATCGGGCTGGGCGATCGGCTTGACGGGCTTGGCTGCCCGATCGCCTCGATCCGCGTGAGCGACGGGCTCGAACCCGGCGCGCTCGATTTCGAGCCCGACGCCGACGATGGTGCGCTCGGCGTGATGTACGAAAACCGCGCACTCAGAATCGTGCTCAACGAAGCGGCACGGGCGGCGGCGGGGATCGACCTGCGCATGAAGACCCGCGCGACGTCGGTTGATCGCGGCGCGACCGGCGTCACGGCCACGCTCAGCGACGGCACGACCGTGCGTGCGCCGCTGCTGATCGCGGCCGAGGGTCGCAATTCGCCGACGCGGGAGGCAGCGGGCATCAAGATTGCGCGCTGGTCGTACCATCACAACGCGATCATCACCGCGTTCGACCATGAGCACGGCCACGAAAATTGCGCGTTCGAGATTTTCTATCCCGCCGGACCGTTCGCGATCCTGCCGCTCAACGATGTCGATGGGCGGCATCGGTCGGCGCTGGTCTGGACGGTTAGCGAAGCCGACGCGGCGGGCATGCTCAAGCTGTCCGATCGTGGCTTTCTGGCCGAAGCCGAAAAGGGGATGGGGGGATTTCTCGGGCGCCTCAGCAACCTCGCGCCGCGCTCCACCTATCCGCTCGGCTTCCATCACGCGGCCAAGGTAACCGCCGAGCGGCTCGCACTGGTTGGCGATGCCGGGCACGGCATCCACCCGATCGCGGGCCAGGGCCTCAATCTCGGCTTGCGCGACGTCGCGACTCTCACCGAAGTGCTGGTCGATGGCAAGCGGTTGGGGCTCGACCTCGGCGATCCGACGCTGCTCGCGCGCTATGAGCGGTGGCGCGGGTTCGACACTTTGTCGGTGGCGGTCGCGACCGATACGCTCAACCGGCTGTTCAGCGTTCCAGGCAGTACGGCGAGCGCGGTGCGTCGCCTCGGGTTGAGCGCGGTGCAGGCGCTGCCGCCGCTGAAGGCACGCTTCATGGCTGAAGCACGCGGAGAAAGTGGCGATCTGCCGAAACTTCTACAGGGCTTCCCGGCTTAACCGGCGCGCTTCCTCGACCAGCATCACCGGCACGCCGTCGCGAATGGGATAAGCGAGGCCGGCGGCGTCGCTGATCAACTCACCAGCCGCCGCATCGTGGCGCAGCGGCGCGCGCGTCATCGGACAGACCAGCCGCTCGAGCAGCCATGGATCGATGCCGCCAACCATGTTCACTGCAGCGTCACCGAATCCTCGCCGTCGTGGCGGCCGAAGAACTGCATCAGCTGGACGAGCATTTCGGCCCGGTCCTCCAGCGTCGGCGATTCGAGCAGCGCTTGTTTAGCCGCGACATCGAACGGCGCGATCTGGGCGACGCCATTGACGAGCGATTCGTCGTCGAGCCGTGCGACGGCCTCCCAATCGACGGCATAGCCCTGGCTGTCGGCAAAGCGGCGCGATTCGCTTTCCAGCGATGCTCGGCTGACGCTCGAAAGCACTTCGGGTTCGGCCGCGACCGGCAGCAATTCGGCCTCGACTTGCCGGAAGGCGGTGGTGACGTCGAGTTCGCGCACGATTCGGAACAGCGACTGCCCCTCGAGCACGACATTGTAACGGCCGTCGTCGAGCGCTTCGAACTGGGCAATCTTGCCGACGCAGCCGATCTGGAACAGCGTGGGGTGGGCGCCATCACCGCGCGGCTGGATCATGCCGATCCGCCGGTCGCGCACCAGCGCATCGCTGATCATCGCGCGATATCGCGGCTCGAACAGATGCAGCGGCAAATGCATGCGCGGAAACAGCAGCGCGCCCGCGAGCGGAAACACCGACAGCCGCGTCGTGGCGCGCGCGTCGCTCATCCGAACAGAATCGCCGACAATTTGCGCCGCTGCGCCGAAACCCAGGGGTCTTCCAGGCCGACGACTTCGAACAGTTTCAGCAATTGCGCCTTGGCCGCGCCCTCGTTCCAGCCGCGGTCGTCGGCAATCATTGCGAGCAGGGTTGCGGCTGCGGCGTCGCGATCCCCGGCCGCCATCTGGCCACCGGCAAGCGCGAAGCGCTTGGCATGGTCATCGGGATGGGCAGCGACTTCGGCGGCCAGCCCGGCCAGATCGTCGACCGGCCGTGCGTCCCGCGCCAGCGCAATGGCGGCGCGTGCTCGTTCGATCTCGGGCAGCTTGGCAACTTCAGGGGATAGCGTGGCGGCGTGCGCGTCGGCTTCGTCGAGCTCGCCCGCTGCCACCATCGCCCGAATCAGGCCGGCGTGGACTGCGGCATGCTCGGGCGCCATCTCGACCAGCTGGCGGAAAATACCGGCCGCGCGTGCGCCGTCGCCGTCCGCCAGCACTTGTTCGCCCATGGCGATCAGTGGTTCGATCTCGGCCTCGGCAGCGGCTGCCTCGCTCTCGATCGGCAGCTGACGCAGGATCTGGTCGAGCATCGTCTTCAGCGCCGATTCGGTCCGCGCCGAGGTGAGGTCGGCCACCAACTGCCCCTGGAACATCGCATAGACCGTCGGGATCGACCGGATCTGGAACTGCGCGGCGATGAACTGGTTCTTGTCGGTGTCGATCTTCGCGAGCACCACGCCCTTGTCGGCATAGGCGGCGGCGACCTTTTCGAGTACCGGCGTCAACGCCTTGCACGGCCCGCACCATTCAGCCCAGAAATCGATGATGACGAGCTTCGACATCGACGGCTCGACAACATCACGGCGGAAGGCGGCGACCGCGTCGCGTTCAGCGGTGCTCATCCCCAGACTAGCCAATTTTTCGCTCCCACAGCCCGTAAGGCAGATCGTTCCAGGCCCTTATGTGGGCGCTCGGGCGGTGAAGCCAAGGCTTTTTGCAAATGCGATGGCGGGGCTTGCGGGCACGGGAATCGGGTGCTAACAGCCGCCGCCTCACCCGGACCCTGCACATGCGGGTCCAAAGGCGCCAGAGCGGGCGTAGCTCAGGGGTAGAGCACGACCTTGCCAAGGTCGGGGTCGAGGGTTCGAATCCCTTCGCCCGCTCCATATCTTTGGATTTCATTAAATACCTGAAATATAACGGTAAAAATCACTAATTTTTGCCTGTGTAGGTATTGTGCAGAAAAATTTGCGGAATTGATTCTGATTCGTTCGTCGCTTGATGCCGACAACAGCGGCGGCGAGCAATCTCGTCATCACAGACACGTTGCGGCTTTGCCGCGATTCTCGGGCGGGGTTCCGGGGCTTGGGGCGGAATGGGAAACCCGCGCTGTTGGCGCGGTTTCCCCTCGTCAGAACAATTCGCCTTGGCGGCTCTTGGCAACATAGGCGCGCCATGCAGGCTTTGTCGCATCCTCGTCCAGCCATGCTGTGACCTGCGCGACAACATCGCCGCCGTTGGCTTCTACGGTGCCGCAGTCGTGGAAGTGGGATTTGTAGCCGGTTTCGGTGATAGGCAGCGGGGCACGTGGCGGCTCGATGCTGCGGATTTCAAGATGGGCGATGACGCCCCATTGAACGGGACTATAGGTAGCCTCGATCTCAATGCCGCGCCATGTGAAGCGGTAGACTTGGGGTTGCTGTTCCATGGTCAGCACCCCGCGAATACGTGCACAGCGTCCCATGCGGTGCTGACGGTGAAGAGGTCGCCGTTCAATTCGGCATCCCGCGCCATAGCGGCGTAGTCGATGTAATAGCGCAGCGGCTGCGGGATGGCGGTGGTTTCCTCCGTCACCTCCTGTACATAGTCGGCAAGGCTGGGATGCTCTCCAAGGTAGCGGTCGGCCAAGGCCTCCCGCGCTTCATCAAGATCGCCGCAATAGTGTTCCAGCAAGGCCGCGCCCATCACACCATGTTCGGCAAGAAAGCTGGCAAGTGCGCTCAGGCGGTCAAAGCTGGTGTATTCCTCGATGCGGATTCCGCCAAAGCCCTCGTAATCATGGATGGCCCATTCTTCCGCTCCGGCGATGGGCGATGCTGCCAACATGACGCGCACCGCGTCATAGATCGCCCACGGCTCCTGCGCCGCGTTGATCCACGCGCCATGCAAATAGCCGTTATTGTAAGCGGCAAGACAGGCCACATAGATTCGGGGTTCAGTTTTGTGATTGAGGGTGGTTTCCATTGTTCGGCTCCATTGGGCTTGGGTTTCAGGGACGCGCTCTGAAACCCTGCCTCGTGGCGAACAGCGGGGGGCAAGCGGAGTAAGCCCCTTCGCGGGGAACCGGCTGCACGGAGCAAAGCGGAGGAAGCTGGGCGGAAGGGGCTTCGCAGCGCGCGAGGGGCAGCGCCCCAGTCTTATACGTCAGGGATCGCAACCCGGATGGGCGAAAACCCGGCACGGGGTTTCGTCGCGCGAGCGATAGAGCGCGGCCCGAAGGGGACGCCCGCGAACCTCAATATTCAATAGAGCGAAGGTGTCATTAATAGCCTACGTCACTGGAAACTGGAGCGCGTCGAGGACGGGGCATTCAGGCACGTCCTCGCCTGAGCATTTCTCCAAGGTCATCGCCAGCGTTGTCTCGATCTTTTGTAAGTCGGCAATACGGTGACGAACATCTTCAAGGTGAGATTGGGTTCGCGCCATAACCTCGCCGCAAGTTTGTGTGCCCGTGTCGGTGAGCGACAGGAGCGAGCGTATTTCCTCCATCGCGTATCCAAGCTCACGCGCGCGGAGGATAAACTGCAACCTTTGCACCAGTTCCGGCGAATAGACCCTGTAACCATTGGCGGCGCGCGGTGTCGGTGGGAGCAATCCGACCTTCTCGTAATAGCGGATGGTTTCAAGGTTGCAGCCGGTCTTCCCGGCGAGTTGGGCACGCAAGATGCCGCCTTGTTGTTCCATGAAAAATACCTCTTGAGTCTGTAGCTGCTACAGAGCTTACACTGAGAATCATTAGTCCAAAAGAAAGGAATCGCGTCGTGGCTTTAACGCCTGAAAAGGGAACTCCCGTGGTTACCGAACTCCCGAAGGGCGACCGATCGGGCTGGCTTGCTACGGGTGCTCTGATCGGCGCGGGGCTGGCCTCGGCTTGTTGTGTCGTGCCGTTGCTGTTCGTCACGCTAGGCATTTCGGGGGCGTGGATTGCAAATCTGACGGCACTCGAACCCTACAAGCCCTATGTTGCGGTGATAACGCTCGCGCTGCTCGGATTTGGCTTCTGGCATATTTATTTCAAGGCGATGCCTCCTTGCGAAGACGGGTCATACTGTGCCCGTCCGCAGTCGGCTCGCACCACCAAAGTGGTGCTGTGGCTGGGGCTTGCCATCGTCATCCTCGCGCTCTCTATCGATTGGTGGGCGCCCCTGTTCTATTGAAAGGAAATACACATGAAAAAGATATTGCTTATCGGACTTGCCGTGCTGGCAATGGCAGGGGGCGGGGTCGCATTCGCAGTTGGCGGCACGACTCAGGATCACCCTTCGACTGCTGCAAGCGCGCAAACGCAAACCACTTTCGCGATTCAGAACATGACCTGCGCCACCTGTCCCATCACTGTGAAGAAGGCTATGGAAGGTGTGACCGGGGTTAGCGCCGTCAGTGTTGATTTTGGTGCCAAGACTGCGCGTGCGACTTATGATCCGCGCCGGACCAATGCGACAGCGATTGCCGCTGCTTCGACCAATGCAGGCTATCCGGCACGCGCCGTCAACAACTGAAATCGGGCGGCAAACCGCGCACCGGAGGAAAGCGACCTGTAATGAAAGACCTTTGTAACCGCCCTGTTGGGCGGGAGGGATACGATGTGGCCGTTGTCGGCGCGGGTTCGGCGGGATTTTCCGCCGCGATTACCGCCGCCGAACTTGGTGCTAAGGTCGCACTGATCGGCCACGGCATCATTGGCGGCACCTGCGTCAATGTGGGCTGCGTCCCGTCCAAGACCCTGATCCGTGCCGCAGAAGCGGTGCATGGCGGAAAGGCCTCCGCACGCTTTCCGGGCCTTGGCGGCAGTGTCAGTCTGGACAATTGGACCGCGCTCGCCACGTCGAAAGATGAACTGGTTACGGAGTTGAGGCAGAAGAAATATATCGATCTGCTGCCAGCTTATGAAGGCGTGACCTATATCGACGGCAAGGCCCGCTTTGCCGATGGCAAGTTGCTGGTTGGCGATGCGCCGATGGAGACAAGCAAGGTCATATTGGCGATGGGCGCGCGCGCCGCTGTGCCGCCAATTCCGGGTCTCGACAATGTTCCCTATCTGACCAGCACATCGGCGCTGGCGCTTGAGCGTCTGCCGAAATCCTTGCTGGTCATCGGCGGCGGCGTGATCGGCGTCGAGCTGGGGCAGATGTTCGCGCGGCTTGGTGTTACCGTCACCATCTGCTGCCGCAGCCGCCTGCTGCCCGAAATGGACCCGGAAGTCGGCGCGGCACTGCAAAGCTATCTCGAAGCTGAGGGCGTGCGCGTGTGTTCGGGTATCGGCTATCAGCGCATCGACCCGACGGGCAACGGAATAGAGTTGATTTGCGAAAGCCTGTCTTGCGACGGCGAAGGCCATTGCGACACCGTTGCTGCGGTTCAGACCATTGCGGCCGAGCAAGTGTTGATCGCCACCGGACGTCGCCCCAATAGCGACGGGATGGGTCTCGAAGATCATGGCATCGCGCTGGGCCAGAGCGGCGGCATCGTGGTTGATGACTATCTCGAATCCAGCGTTCCGGGCATTTACGCGGCAGGCGATATCACTGGCCGCGACCAGTTCGTCTATATGGCCGCCTATGGCGCGAAGCTGGCCGCGCGCAATGCTGTCGAAGGCAATCAGGACCGCTACGACAATAGCACCATGCCATCGGTTGTGTTCACCGATCCGCAGGTTGCCAGTGTCGGCCTCACTGAAACGGCGGCGCGTGCGCAAGGGCTTGAGGTCAAGGTTTCGCTGCTACCGCTCGATGCGGTGCCTCGGGCCTTGGCGGCGCGTGACACGCGCGGGCTCATCAAGCTGGTCGCCGACAAGGCAAGTGACCGGCTGCTCGGCGGGCAAATCGTGGCCCCCGAAGGCGCAGATTCGATCCAGACGCTGGTGCTGGCGATCAAGTGTGGAATGACCGCAGTCGATCTCGGCGCGACGATTTTTCCCTATCTGACCACGGTTGAAGGCTTAAAATTGGCAGCGCAAACATTCGACAAGGATGTGGCCAAGTTGTCCTGCTGTGCCGGGTAGAGCCATCCATCGCAATCTGGCAAAGCAAGACGGTGCAACCTATCTAAATCCAAATGCCCACCTATTTGAGCCTGTCCCCGAGAGTTTTTAGGTTCACTGCATCTATGGCGGTTTGAAGAAGTGACGGGCGCGGAATCGTGCCCGTAAGCGGCGGCGCGTGGATCGCGGCCGTGGGCTGGGTCGGGGCGCGAACGGCGGGGACAGGAACATTGACCTAAAATCTGCTCCGTCAACCGCGCCTTCGGACGCGCTGCCGGAAGTTGAAAGGAAGCTGGACGTAACCTCGCTATGGCTGGCACTACCAGCGTCACCTTTGCCCTTCTTGGCGCGTCGGGCAAACGCCATGAAACGCGATGTAAGGCTCGGTATAAGTGCAAGCGCCGTTGAGCGCACAAAGCGCGAAACCGATTTCGCGGCCTGAGGCACAAGGCTGGCAATCTGTTCTAGCAGCAGGCCCGGTTGTGATTGCAAGAAACGCGAGCCTGTCAGCGTGCGCGGTCATCTCGCCCCGGGCCGTCACGGGCCATGTCTTGTGCGCGCTCCTGGCGTGTTTGCCGGGAACCAGCTCATGCCCGAACTCCTGTTCAAGCCTGAGACTGGCCCGCTCATGGGCATGATAATTCTGGCTGTCGGATCGCAACGTCATCGTATCGAGGTCGGTGCGCGCCCACACAACATGGATATGCTCGCGCCCATTTTTCTGGTGCATGACGACGGCACGGGGCTGGCCCTGCAATGGGCTGCGGTAGAACAAGCGTTCCTTGCAAAACTCGCCGACTATGACGTTGACGAGGAAGCGAAGGAAACGATGAACGAAGCATTGGCGGCGCACCGGCAGGGCATGTTCCGTGTCGCACCTCGGCTACTATTCCCAGAGATTGAACGGGTATGCAGCGATGCGTTCTTTGACGGCAAGCGGACGATCACCGTCCCTACAAAGAATGGCAAGCAATCCCGCCTGCGGATCACGCGGCTGAAAGAGGTTTGGGAAATGGTCCGCGAAATGCCGCTCGGCGATCTGGCGGCATATGAGTATTCATGGCAGTTGTTCAGGAAGGTGGAAGATCACTTGTATGACGAGGTTGGCGATGATGATACGATGCGCGAGAAATACCGCGCCGACCCCGTTCCCAACCGACATGGCGCTTTGCACGGCATCATTTGCTACAAGACACAGCAGACGAGCCTGAACACCATCATCATGGCGGACTTTATCTTCCACCTCGTCAGTCAGCTTAAAAAATATGCTGTCGAGGACACCACGGTTGATGAGGCCGGATAGCCGGGGGCGCGTTAGCGCCCACCGGCCTTCTTGGCGGTCGCCCGCGCCTTCGGAACTGCCGCGTCCGCTGTGGCGTCGCCTTTGGGTTTTGGCGTGTATTCCCTCATGACGATACGGCCTTGCAGCGGAACGGCGTCGCAGAGGATATTGAAACCCTTGCCGTCGCGGTTCGGCCATGCTGCGCCAATCTTGGTCCAGCGCGCCTCGGGGCCGTTGCCGTCTACGCGATAGAGCATGAAGGCAGGGCTGTTGGTGGTTTCCGTGATCATGTCGGTTCTCCTTTTGGCTATGAGCCGCAACCGTTGCGGCCGATGTGGAGAACAAGGCGCGGCCAATAGGTCGCGGGGTCATGCCGGTCAAAGACCGCCCGACAGGGGAAGCTGCACAAACGAAGTGCGGAAGCGCCCGCGATTGACGCCCGATCTGGCTAAGCCAGTGAATCCACGCATGAGGCCCGTGACGTTCGCGGCTGCCAACAAGGGGGACTATGGCTCCGTCGTGCCAACTAGCAGGCCCCTCTCTCGCCTTCCTTAAGGCAGACGTGCCGCGTTTTGACGCTGACGCAAATCGTCAGCCCAGGTCGCTAGCGCGTTTATTTCATCCGCAAGGGCTTCCGGCCTCGGGAGTGGCCGGTTTAATGCCGGTGCCGCGCTGTGCAGCAACTCGGAACATCGCTGAAAACCGTCGCGCATGGATTCGCAGTCGGCAACGTTGATCGCGGTAAGTTTGACAAGACCGGGGGTTTTGACCTCATTCGATAGGCGCCGAATGACGTGGCCAACGGCTTCTTCAACCGCGATTTCCCATGTGTCACGCAGCGACGCGGCAATAGACTTTACCGTATCGCGCCATTTGTCCTGATCGCCCTGATCGAAATGGTAGCGTTCGTTAGCGAGCTGGTTGGTCAGACTGGCTATGATGTCGGAAACGCGCCGCGCCTTGAAAGGCGGCTCGCTGCGACAGAAACCAGCTTTGTCGCCGCCGCGACTTACGGAGCTGACGGCCACTTGTGGCCTCGGCGCAATCTCGTCTGCTGCGCGATTCAACTCGAACAGGAAGGCAAGGTCATGCGTGAATACGATGACCTGACGGTTCGTTGCCTCGGCCACCAACCGTTTCGCAACGGCCTCGCGGTGCATGTGATCGAGAGAGGATACTGGATCGTCAAAAACGATTCCGGATTTGTTTTCGGTGGTGGCGAGTTCGGCCATGAACGCGGCTAGGGCGACGCAGCGATGCTCGCCCTCGCTCAACACCTGCCCTACCGAAGCGGTAGGCTTTCGGGTGAGTGCAACCTTGAATCGCGGAACACCTTGCACACTGTTCTGCTGGCGAAGCTCCACAGCAAGACCTGCGATCTCGAAACTCGCCACTTCGCGGGCAAATTGCGCGCGAAGCGCGTCCGTAACCAACGCCTGCGCAATCTCTGTGCTTTTCGTGGTGATGCGGTTAGTTGTGGTGTCGCGCTGCGCAGTCTCAAGCGCTTTGATAAGTTTCAGACGCTCAATTTGCGCCAGCACATCGGCCTTGATGCCGTTAAGCCATTGGCGGTCGGCAAGTTCTGTGCGCTCGGCGATCAACGCCGCGCGCGCCGTGGAATCTGCTTCTGCCACAAGCGCTGCCCCGCGAGCCTCAAGGTCCGTGATCTGATCGGTCAGTGACTGACGCGGCAAAACCGGAACTTCAGCGTCCATGAGGGCGGTCGCGTCCGAATGACGGCGGGTGATCTGGCGATGACGCCACATTGCCTGCAAGGCTGCGCGTTTAACCTCGGTTGCCAGCACATCCTGACGCAAATCGTCGCGGATCGTTGCTACGATGGCGGCAAGCTCCCTCACGGTTAGGTCGCATTCGCTGAAAGTCGCAACGGCGGCATCGTAGTCAGCACGCGCTGCATCGGCTCGCTGCTGGCTGTCATCGCGCACGAAAGTCTCGAAGCGGTTGAGGCGGTTCGCGGCTTGCGGGGAAAGCTCTTGCTGGCATAACACGCAAACGCTGCCTGGATCGGTGACGGGAAACTCTTGCTCCGGATATGCAGCTTCAACTGAATAGGCCCGCGCACTCTCCCACAGAGATTGCCACACGTCAGAGCCTATATTCGGTAACGGTTCGCCCGCGAACAGCGCGCCGGATGCGGCCTGTGCAGCCTGCCGCGCCGCTTCGTTCGCGATTGCCAACCGGCGTAGTTCGGCGGCGCTGTCGCCGCTTATCGCGTCAATCAAGGAGTCCAGCCGCGCGACATGTCCCTCGACCTTGGCTTTGAGCGCAGCAAGCTGGCGGGCCGCGCGGGCAGGATCACCAGCGAGGTCGGCGGTGAGTTGCGCCAGCCTGTCCTGTTCAGCCTGTGCGAGATTCGCCAGCGCCTCCACATCGTCAGGGTTTGTGGTAGCGGTGAGTCGCGAGAGGAGCAGGCCGACACTGCTAGTCGGGCTGCAAGTAGGGACTCTAATACTCTGCGGCGTTTGCGCCTGTAGCTCGGTAATTTCAGCGGCGAGCTTGTCTTTGACAGACTTCGAGAGCTGGGCCAGCCCGCTCAATAGAGTAAGCGGAAACGGCGTGTAAGCGACATCGTTCGTTTCATCGACGTGGATATTGGCGGTGCGGGAATCAAAGACACTGACGGCAGACAGCGCGGTGTCACCCGGCTGGCCAAGTTGCCAAGCGCACGTGCGGTTCTGGCCGCTGATGGAATATTCAATGGTGGCGCTAGGTGTGCTGGGCTGGGCCTCGTAGATGTCTGGGATAATCTCCTCGCCGCGACCAGAGATGCGCGCGCGGCAAGCCCGTTTCAGGATGCGGGCATAGCCGGATTTTCCTGAACCATTATCCCCATAGATGATGGTCAGCCCGACACGATGCAGGGTCAGCCGCTGGTTGGCAGCCAACGCGTTGACGTGGCGAACACTATGCACCTGTCGCAGATAGACTTCGCCCTGATCGCGGTTGGGATCGCGGAGGTGAGCAGCTTCTAGTGGCACGGCGGGATTTTCGCCTTTGCAGATGGCCACCAGCTCGTCGAGCGCGGCGGCGTCAATGCCACCATCTGTCGCCAGTCGGCGCAGGGCGTCGCGCTGCCAGCCCGGACAATCAGCGGACCATGCAAGGATGCTGGCCAGCGCCTCGACTTCGGTCGTCATGCCCCGCCCCCCTTATTCCTTCGCAACTACGGTGTCGTAGAGGCCGTAGTGTGTCAGCCCTTCATGGCTTTCGATTCCGGTGTAACGCAGCGAGGCATCTTCGTAGCGGCGGAAGGCAAAGACGGCTTCGTTCATCCGTTCCGTATTAAACACTTTGAGGCGCACGAGCAGGTGGAAGTCCGCGACGGTTAAGCCCGTGACGGTGTGGAACAAGTCCGGTTCCAGCTTGGTGATAACATCCTGTAGCGTGTTTTCGCGGAAGTCAGTCAGATACATGAAGGCCGGAATTCGGGTGGCGAACTTAATCAGTTTTTCCTGAACGAGCTTGCGCTTGGATTTGTATTCCTTCTCCTCCTCCGTCAGCTCCTTCTTTTCCTTCGCCGACAATTCGCCGCCTTGTTCCTTGGCCTTATCCTTGAGGTCTTTGACTGCTTCGCTCTTGTTGATGATGGTCTCAATCACATTGTCGCCAAGGGAACGCCAGCCCTCGATGCGCTCCACCGCTGCCATCGCCTCGGCATTATCGAGTATGCGGCGCAAGGTGTCGTTATCGACATTGACCAACAGGGCGGATTCCCACTTGCGGGCCAAAAGCGTCGCCGACGTTCCGGCCATCGCAATGTCGAGGATGCCGCCGGCGTCGATCTGCGTCATGTTCGCGCCGTCGTAGGCGAGAACAGGCAGGAACGAGACAAGCTCACGCACAGCGTTTTCGGGGTTCGCTTCGCCGGGTGATAACCCAATGCCGTATTCGGATAGCTGACGGAGCGCGCGCGTGGGCGCAAAGTCGAACACGAAGCAAACAGGCTTTAGGATTTCTTCTTCGTTCGGATTGTCGCCGTTCGGGTTCTTTATCGACCACGGCGACTGCACGCGGAAAGCCGCCTGAAAATATGTTTCAGGGGATTTGAGGTTGCGCAGCATCAAGATTGACGACCATTGCGCCACGGTGACGCCAGTGGTCAGCTTGCCGCATGACAAGGTGATTGTTTTGGTGTCGAAGCCGCTGCCGACCGCCTGCCGCACGGGTGGCAGGGCATCTAGGCCGATGCCCGCCGAAGCACCTGCGGACACGACCACGGAGTAATCGTGCCAGAACACGTTGTGCTTCTCGGCCAGCAAGTTGGCCATCGCGTGACACGCGGACACGTTGGGCAGGAACCAGAACGAATGCTGCATGTAGGGCAGCAAACGAACATCTGAATACGGGAACGGCGGGCGGGAGCCGGTTTTCAGGCTCTCGACCGCCTGCGGCGCGTGGCCGCCCCGGATGATATCCAGCCATTTCTGAACGTCGGTTTTATGCTTGAATGTAGCTGCGTCGCCTATGCCCGTCGCGGCAAAAAAAGCGTTCAGGTCGAACTCATCAAATTCTCCGGCGCTGGCAATGGCCAGCAGCTCGTCGGGCATTTGATAGGTCAGCAATCGCATCTGCGGGAGCGCCCCGTAGGGATTGCGCTTGCCGGGATGCTTGGCGGCGAACTCGGCCTTGGCGCGTTGTTCGTCGGTATAGGTCCAGTTGAAAATCTGTTCCTCGATAAACTCGCCAGTGGCAAGTGCCTTGAACGGAGTGCCGGACAGATAGAGATATGCGCGCGTGGTGATCGGAAGGAACTCGGTTTCGCTCTCGGACAGGACGCCCAAATCCTCGTTCACGTCCTCAAGGTCGGCGGCGTATTCGAGGCTGGCTTCCTTCTTGGCGACGGCAGCATCCTCGCCCTCGAACAACTCCTTGGCTGTCTCGCGCCAAGCGCCGAAATGGTATTCGTCAAACACGACCAAATCCCAATTTGTCGTGTGGACCCATTCGTGGCGAGCTTTGATGTTTCCCGCCTTGTCGCGGCCTAGCAGGTCTTGGAATGACCCGAAAAACACAACGGGTTTGTCGCGGTCGATCTGGCTGGGATCGCGACCGGACTTGCGAGAGAGATATTGCCAGCCATCGAAATCGACGTGGGTTTCAAGGTCGGTCTGCCAAGCGTCCTCGACAGCGGGCTTGAAGGTGAGGACCAGAACACGCTTGGCGTTCAGCTTCTTCGCAAGCTGGTAGCTTGTGAAAGTTTTGCCGAAACGCATTTTCGCGTTCCAAAGGAAACGCGGAACGGCCTTCTCGTCCTCGGCCCAACGGGATTGGTAATAAGCGTAGGTCTGCTCGACCGCCCGCGCCTGTTCGTCGCGCGGAGGAAAATCCTCGTGATGGGTGCCCGTGAAAATCTGGCCGGTGCGAAGTTCGGCCAGCACGGTTTTCACGTCGGCTACGGTGCATTGCATCCATTCGAGTTGCGGATTTAGAAAGCCCTTGCGCTTTAGGGCATCGCGCACGGCGTGGTCGGTGATGATCCCGCCGTCATCGCGCTCCGCGCTTTCGTCCAATTCGATGGTGTAATTGGTAATGGCCGCAGTTTTGAGCTGTTCCGCCACCCGCTGCTGCACGTTGCGGGTAGTCTGCCCAACTTTCAGCAGCCCCTTATGGGTGTCAGCAGCTATGGCATAGGCATAGATGCGTGGGCGTGCGTCTGGCTTGGGTGCGAGGATGTCCTCGATGGTTGGCTTATTCATTTCCGCCCGCCATCGGCCTGACCATTGACTCGATGAATGCGACTTCATCAGCCGACAGATCATACTTCTTATAGAGTTTTTCGTCCGTCCATTCTTCGCTGAAGTCCAAAACGGGAACGAATGCGTAGACGTGGCGCATGGCGTCCTGAGTGTTTTTCTTCAACATAATGAGGAAACGGAAGAATTTTGTCCGAATGTATTTCTGCGCGCCCTCCGCTTCTTCACGTGATTCAAACGGGCCGATCATCAGGTATGTTTGAGTGCAGCAACTATCCTCGTCGCCGAGGAAAGGCTTCGCCAAGAACAGGTATGGATAGCTCCCGCGTTCGCCGTATGACTTGGAAATGTAGAGCTTATGCTTTCCAAGCCATTGTGCATTTTTCGTCACCGCGTCACGCGCGATATATCCCACACCATTTACGGTATGGAGCTTCACAGAGCCAGCGAAAGCCTCTTTCTTGTAATCCTTGAACGAAGAAACGAAGCCAAAGGGCGTCTGCGGACTGACTAATGAACTGAAACTCGGTTCATTGAACGCCTTTATTTTCCTGACGATTGGGATGGCTTCATTGAAACGAATGAACGTGTTGTCGTCCGGCTCAAGCAATGGGCGCGTCATACTCGATATGACCTGATCGCCCTGCACCGTCTCAATGGTGCAATCGCCCCTTTCGTCGCGGTCCCAAAGGAAATAGCAAACGCCGCCGGAAATATCGACGCCGGGAAAGCAATCAACCGCGTTGGGAAAATCGACAATATGTCGCAAGCGGTCATCATTGAGCATTTCGTCGCGAAACTCGTCAAGGCCCCGACCACCGGCAAACCATCGCGACGGGATAACCATAGTGAGGAAGCGCGGACTCAGCTTTTTGGCCTGCGACACAAACGAATGATAGAGTGGAACGGCGTAGTTCTCTTTTTCCACACCTACATTGAGCTGATACGGCGGGTTTCCGATAATCACGTCAAACTGCATTTCGGCTCCAAACAGCTCGCCGATGCGAGCTTTTATATTGTCAGTGTGGATGAAGGTGTAGGCATGGTTCTCTAGGCCCGGGTCACGGTCAAAGAGCGCACTAGGGGCGCCGCAAAATTGACACTTGCCGTTCTGCCATGAATGTTCCGTTCGCTCGAACCAGATATTGCCGCTTTCGGTGGTAAAGGCCGTCGCCACCGAATGTTCGCCGTTCGCGTGTTTCGAACAGTAGAGACTGCGCCGCGCCAATAAGCTAGTCAGCGTGGTGATACCGATGCCAAATATCTGCTTCCCGAGGATATGATCGACCCGCGTTTGTAGGTCGGGGATTTCCTCCGCCAATCCGGCAATCAGCCGAGTTGCAATCTCACGCAGGAAAATGCCCGATTTTGTGAACGGGTCGAGGAATCTGACCTTGCTATCCGCCCACAGATTTGCGCCATTATTTTGAGCGGCCCAACCTTCCGCCAAAGTGTCGAGCATTCGGTTTGCTAATTCCGGCGGCGTGAACACCTCGTCGTTGGAGAGGTTAGCAATGCAGGTCAGAACGTCGGGATTGCGCCCCCGCAGCGTAAAACCTACCTGTTCGTTCATACGGCTTCCCCTCGACTGCCGATAATAGTCCCCGCCAGGTCGCGGATCGTCATTGGCGGATATGATGAAGTGGGCGTGAAGATTTCGTGCTTGCCGAGTCCGGCAAAAAGCGAACCTTCGACGCTGAAACTTGCCATGCTTGTCAGCACGTCCAAACGGAAATCACGGCGCTGAAACTTGCCCTTGCCGAGATAGCCCCATTCGACCACCGCGATGGGTGCGCCCGCCGTGTCGCGCATGGTCATGGCATCGCCGTGAACGAGGTTCAGCGACAGCACAAACATGGCTGCGCGAAATGCCTCCTCATCGCCGGGCAGGAAATCGCCGAATACTTCGAGCATATTTGCTCGACATTCTTCGATGTTATCCGCCAACAGCTCAACGCCGTAGCAGCACATAAGGCCGAAAAGCGCATAGTGCCGCCGCTCGAAATCGGACTTGCCAAATTTTAGCTCAACGGCAGCGAGCTTGCGTTGCAAGATCGGAACGAGGAAATTGCCACTACCGCAAGCGGGTTCAAGAAATCGTGCATCAATTCTTTCGGTTTCGCCCTTAACAAGGTCGAGCATCTTTTCGACCAGCCAAGAAGGTGTAAAGACTTCCCCGTGGTCTGATACGCGCTTTTTTGATTTAATTAGGCTCATTTACTCGCGTTTCTAACTCTGTTGCTGGCAAGGCGATAGGCTACGCCTTGGATTCGGGAAATCCGACGGTCGAATCCCCCTTGCGCCGGAACCTCAACCATAGCGGATTCATGGTGGCTTCGTCATCATCCTACGGCACAAAGGTAATTTTATTTCAGCCGGTGCGCTGCTGTGGCCTCCGGTCAGCGAAGCCACGGCGGCTTCAAGAACTGCCGCGCCCGGAATCTCGAACGCAGGCGACGGCGCACTGCACGCGGCGGCTTGGGTCGCGGTGCCAGCGGCGGCGCAAGGAACATCGACCCCAAATCGGCACCGTCAGCCACGCCCTCCGATGTGCTGCCGGAAGTCGAAAAGAAACTGGACGTGATTTCGGTGTGGCTGGCGCTACCAGCCCCGCCCTTCGTTTTCTTGGCGCGGCGGGCAACTGCCATAAATCGGGATACAAGGCTCGGCACGAGTGCAAGGGCCGTATTGCGCACGAACCGCGATACCGATTTCGCGGCTTGAGGCACAAGGCTGGCAACCTTTTCTAGCAGCAGGCCCGGTTGCGATTGCAGGAAACGCGAGCCTGTCAGCGTGCGCGGGGATCTCGCTCCGGTCCTTCCCGCTCTCGCGCCAAGGCTTCCCGCTGCCGTTCCTCATACTCACGCGCAAGCTGGCGGGCGCGTTCGTCGTCCTCGATGGTGCGTTTGAGGTCGCGCGCCTGTTCGTGTAGCAGGTCGGCGCGCTCTTTGCCCTGACGGTCAACAAGGGTGTTGATCTCCGCGCGCTGCGCAGCATCAAGGCCAGAGACCATGATACGGATTTCATCGTTACGGCGATCCTCACGGTCGGCGGCGAGACGCGCCTCGTCGGCAAGGCGCTGGCGTCGGGCTTCATCGTTCACCGCCTCGCGGATATTGCGCCACATAAGCTCAAAGCCCCCCGGTTCGTGTGGGCGCTCGGCGACTACGCGGCGCGCTTGCTCCTTGGCGAAGTCCTCGATGGCTTTGCTTGCTGCCGCCTGCTGGCTCTCCTGCAACTCTGTTACCTCGCGGGCGTGACGCAGCTCCTGCTCGTTCAACGCAGTGGCATGGCGCTCCATGACGGCACGGCGCAATGCGTCGATATGCCGTTGCTCGGCTTCTGCCGCCACTTCTTGTGGCGCGCGCATATCGCGCTCGACGGGTTCTGACTCCTGACGCGGCGGCTCTGCGGTGTCGGGCTGACCGGACTGGTCGGCCTCCGGCGATGGCACGGCACGGCCAGCCTCGCGAATTTGGGCGCGGGCTTCTTTCACGCTCGGCAAGCGCTCGGAATCTATGCCTGCCATGAAGGCGCGAAGGTCTGCGGCTTTCACACCGGAAAGCTGGCGGCCAAGGCTATGCACCTTGGCGTCGTCGTCAAGGATGACAAAATCGCGGCGGTCACCGCGCGCCAGCACATAGCCTGCATCTTCAAGTGCAGCCTTGAAGGCAGGGCCGGTATCGCTTGCCTCATACAGCGCCTTGACCTGCGCCTTGCGCTCGCGGTGGTCGATACCGCCCCGCTCGGCCTGTTGCCAATCGTCATGGCGAGCGTCGGCGGTCGGAAACTCCGGCTGCGCATCACGGTCGCGCTTGGCGTGCTTGCCGGGGACATGCTCGTGGCCGAACTCTTGTTCCATACGCAGGCTGGCGCGCTCATGCGCCTGATAATTCATGCTGTCGGAGCGTAAGGTCATGGTGCCCATGTCGGCGCGTGCCCAGACAACATGGATATGCTCGCGGCCATTTTTCTCGTGCATCACGACGGCGCGGGGCTGGCCTTGCAAGCCAAGCTCCTCCTCCAAGATTTCGACCGCCCGCGTCCATTGCTCTGGCGTCATTTCATACTTGGTGTCGGGGTCGATATTGGCGTGGTAAAGGCCCAGCTTGCCCTTGGTGGCGAGGGTGTAGGTCTGCCAATCGCGAAAGGCTTGCTCGGTGGTGCCTGCGGAATCCAGTTGCAGGATTTCGACGCGCTCGTTGGTATCTGCGCGGCCAAGGTGGTGGGCGAGCTGACTAGGGCCAGCCCGGCTCTTGCCCTTGATTATCACGGGCTGGCTCCATTCCGAGGGCTTCGTAGATGGCGGCGATCACTTGATGATATTGGTGCAGCGCGTCACGCAGTTGCGGCACGTCAATATCCATCCCGCGATTGGTGTTGCGGGCAATCTGGTTGAGATTGTTGCCAACGCGGTTGAGAGCTGCGAGCGCCTGCACAAGTGCCTGATGCTCGACGGGGCGACGGCGACGCGCGCGCGGGCCTGCATCGCCTAAAGCGAGGGCGCGCATGAAGGCGGCGGACGCCATACCGGCACGGTCGGCGCGGGCGACAAAAGCGGATTTTTCTTCGGGGGTGACGCGGGCAAAAAGGGTTTCCGTGCGCTGCCGTTTATCGGACTTGCGCCGGGTGCCGGGCGATACCTCGCGCGGCGGCGTTTGCTCGTCGTCGGCCATAATGTGGCCTCTCCGTTGCCCCCGACAACAAATCCGCCGGGGATCGAAGGGGGGTCACCCTCCCTTCGTCAGGGTGCAGGGGCCGACACGCTCCTGCTCGTGGTCCGGGGCGCGAAAGCTCCGGTCAGGGTTCCAAGGGGCATGAAAGCCCTTTGGTCGATGCCGCCGCCGAAACAGCGGTCGATGGGTTCCAAGGGAGCGCGATAGCTCCTTTGGCTGGGATGCAGCCATGCCCGATATGCGGGTCATGCGAGCGTCCCGGTCCAGGGTGCAGGGGCGGGAAGGCTCCTGCTCTGGGGGTTCCAACGGGGGGCACGAAGGCTCCCATTGGTCGCGGGGATGCAACGGGGTAGAATAGACCCCTTGCCAAGCCGGAACCGTCAGGTTCCCGTGTGGACGGTTAGTCCGCACATGGCTTGCACCTCTCAATATTTCCATAATAGCACGATTCTCGGGTATTTCACGCAACATTGTCGCGGGCAGCCAGACAGGTGTTGCAGCCGAGCGGTGCCAACGGTTGTAGGATCAGAACTCGTGCGCCAGTGCCACCACGTCCTGCCGTGCGATACCGGCACGCTGGATATGGGCATAGGCGTGCCAGCGTCCCATTGCGATGAAGTCAGCGGGGGTCATCGCCGGGGTCATCGCGTTGCCTTCGGAACGATATTGGCGGTCGCGATCCTCCTGCCGCCATGCCGCCTGCTGCTGGGCACTCAAAGCGGCAAGCTGGGTGGCCTGATCGGTGGCTTCGGGCACAAAACGCATGTCCGGCGCATAGGTCGGCTTGGCGGTCGCCGAGCCGATGGCGGCGCTGTCCAAGAAGCCGCGCGCCGCCTTGAAGTAGAACCCCGCCCCGCCCGCGTCGGGCGGCGGTGCGTCATCATCCAATGGCGCGAAGGGCGACCAGCCACTTATCAATTCACGTTGGTCTAGGCTCTCCCACTGCCCTTCGCCAAAGACGCGGTTGCGCTCAAACTCGCCCGCAAGCCAGCAGGCATAGGACACGGTGGCCTGATCTTCGCTACGCAGGAATATCTTGCTGCGGGCCTGCTGCATGAAGTTTTCGGCGGCATCTTTACCCATCGCCTGCGTCAGCGCCGCCACCGTTTGCGTGGCGAATACGCCCGCAACCCCGGTCGAGCGCGCGACGTTCCAAAACGTCGCGTCGCTCAAGCCCGATGCGGGGTCAACGGTCGCAAGTTCTTGCACCTCGTCCATCATCACGACGCAGGGCTTGGACTGCGGGCTGCCGCCCTGCTTTTTCAGCGCAGCTTCGCGCCGCCGCGCTTCCCGATACAGCACCGTCTTGAGCAGGATGGCGACAAGGCGGGCGGGCAATCCGTCCTCCATCGTGTTCAAGGTCACGAGCGCGATCTTGCCATTTAGGGGCGCATCAAGGCTGGCGGTATCGGCGTCCTGACCGCACAGAAAACGCTCGCGCAAGGCAGTTGCGCCCGCAAAGCCGTCCATGAGCTGCGAGATATTGGCGGTAATGCCTGTCTTGGTATCCTTGGCCATGTCCTTCCATGTGGTGGTCACATAGGACAGGCTGGCGGCAACATCGGATGCCGCCAGCACGCCAATGCGCTCGACATGGCGCATGTAGGCGTCCTGATCTCCTGCCGCGCTGGCCTCCTTCATGCCTTCCAGACAGGCTTTGTTGGCGCGGGCAATCGCGTCGCAGGCGGATTGTAGGCGTTTCTCGTCCAGCACGGTTTGATATGCCCACCATAGGCTCGACGGGTGAACACGCGCGGCCTCTGCTTCGCCTTCCGGCGTTGCCGCGTAGGCGCGGCCAACCGTGAGCGCATGGCGCATAAGGTTAGCGGCCATGTCGGGCCAGAACGTGTCGCCCTGCGCCCCGCCGACCTGTGCGAGAACCGAGCGCAGGACAGCGGCAACGTGGCTGGGTGCGAGGCTGGCCGTAATGTTTACGCCAAGTTCGCCCGAGCCTGTGCCGATACGCAGCACGTCGCCCGACCGCCCGGCGGCGACAGCGATCTTCTCGGCGTCGTGCCACAGCACACCCTTGGCGTCGGTGATGTATGCACCGCACTCCGGCTCTGCGAATATCTGGCGCAGCAATGGTTTCAGAATGGCCGTGGTCTTGCCGTCGCCGGTGCCGCCGAACACCAGCAGGTGCTGGAACAGGGACTCTCCGTCGAGAGCAAGGGTTTGCCCCTTGCTTGGAGCCACCATGTCACCGCGCACGCGAAAGGTGCCCGTGCCTTTGCCGATGTGAAACAACGGCGCGTCTGCCAGATAGTCGGTCGCATGAGCGACCTGACGCACATAGCCTGCGCGCGCGATCTCCCGCGCTTCGGCACGAAACGGCCAGCGCACATGCGCATCCTTGGACAGAACTTCATAGGGAGCCGATGCCTCGCGCCGCCAATGCTCAATTGCGGCGATGGCTACGAGAATGCCAATGCCCACGGCAATTAACAGCCATACGGCTAGCAGGCCCAATATGGTTATGGCACCGCCGAACAGCGTTGCGGCGAAGTCCGCTGTCACGGCCTGCCATACATCCCAACCCGAAACATATGCAGGCGCTTCGCCGGGGAATTGTTCGAGTAGGACGGGCGCGGCGCTCGCGTCCTGTGACGCAACGCCTTTCCACGCCAACAGCAACAGAGGTTGCGCTAGAAGGGCGATCAGCGCCGCTGCAAGGCCGCTTTGTGCTGCGGCTTTCGTCAGTCCCTCGCTGAAATGGCGGTCGGCCATCCAAGGGATATCCTGACCGCCAACAAGTTTACCGTCCTCCCACAAGGGACGGCGAATATCCTCCGGCACCTCTTGATAGAGGAACGGGTAGCGTTCTTCGGGCCAGAGGTCGCGCGCAAATGCTGCCCGATCGCCAGCGGGCAAGCCGGTCTTGCGTGTGCCGATGCGCTCCACGCCTGCCGCAAAGCGGTCGCTTGCATTGGCAAGGAAGGGCACGCGCGCGACAAGCCAGTTGACCGGCCTCCACAGCACGTAGGCGGCTAGACCGATGATAAAGAGCGCCAGTGCGGGAATGAGATTAAGCGCCTTGCGCAAGATTCTGCGGATGGGTGCAAACAGAAGGGCTACCGCGACAGCGGCAGTGATGGCGAGAGGGATAAGCGAGCCTGTCATCTCTGCACCTCGAAGGCAGCGGCGGGCAACAATCCGCGCATGGTTTCCGGGATGGTAGTCGGGTCAATAGCGGGCGATCCGCACGGCGAAGCCCCCTGCGCGGCAAGGCAATAGTGCTGCCACGTGCCTTGATCGTTGCGCCGGATTAGCCCGAAGATACGCCGCACCTGCGGTGGCTGCTGATAGCTGCGGTTGGCAAAATCAACATAGTAGCCAATCAGGATGTTACGCCCGCCCTCGACCGCCTGAACGCGGTCGGCCTGCCAATCGCCACGCCAGAACGCATCGGCGGTCTGGCGGGTGACGGTCGCAGGCAAGTCCCCGTCTTGGCGCAGCGCGGTAAGCGCAGCGGTCACTGCGGCTTGGGCAGCATCGGGCGTGGGTGCCTGAATGGCATTCGGTGGCGGCTGGCTCAGCCTGTCCCCGCTCTCCTGCATGAACTGGCTGACTGCGCGGCGCTGCGCGTCGGCGTAAGCAGTCTTGGCCTCGGATACGCGCGTTGATGGCGGGCTGCGTGGCAATGAAAGAGCAAGCAAAACGCCAAGAATGATCGCAGCCACAGCGCCCCAGAACAGATACGGCGCAGCCTTGCGCCAGCGTGCTGCTCTCACATGACCTTGCGTTACAAGCTGCTCCCATTGTTCCACAAGCAAGCTCCCTCAAGCTTGCCACGGGTGCAACTGACGGTGCGACAAGCCAATGATTCAGTTTGGCATATTAAGCGGAGCCGCGATGCGATCAAGCAGACTGTGCATTGCATCGCGACATAAGCGGACAAGTAATTGCGCGATTGGTGCTGTTCTTTCATTTCAGCGCGGATGATGGGCGGAAGTTGAACGTCTGACTTCCCTGTAAACCCGACACTCTCGACCTTCTTTATTCGCATCCTTGCAGGGGATTCGCCCGATTACGCCGCAAGCCGGTTCACGGCTTCTCCACTTCGTTTCGACCTTGCGGTGCGTCAAAGGCGAACGCCCTGCCTCTGTCTGCTTATGAAGGCCGCGATGGTCGCGGTTCAGACAGGGAGAAAAATCATGTCACAATTCATCGCCCCCAACGAGCTGCATGGCATGAACGAACAGGAACTGCGTGCGCTGCGTGGCCGCATCATGGCCGATCTGCGCAGCATGGGTCAGTCGGTCTTTCTCAACCCGCATATCTACGCTTCACTGCAAAATATCGACGCTGCTATCCAGCGTCTGCAACAGCAGCCCAAGCCGCGTGGGCCAAAGCCGCCGGGGTGCTAAGGGCTACGTTCGTAATCGCAGGCTTTGCCTGCTCGTATATGATCGACGGCGAAAAGCTAACTCACGAGCTGCCGAACTGCGCCCAATCGATGCGTAACCTGTTCCCCCGCAGTTTACCCTTCGGAAGAGCCTTGCGGTCAATAAGCTTGCCGCGCACTTCAAAATCGGCGTTGATCTTGACGATCAGCACTTGGCTGAAATTCCGGTCAAGGTTGATTTCGACCGTATCGCAATTCTTGAACGGGGTGATGGTCTTGACCTCGACAAAGTGATTGCCAAGGCGTCCATCCGATCCCTTGGCGTAGTTGCGATGCAGTTTGATGCCGTGGGTGATCGCACCGTAGAGTTCGCCGATGTCGCCATAGACCTGTAAATGGCTGCCGGTGAGTTGGTGATATTCCTCAGCAATGCCGATCAAGGATTCAAAAATCGGCACCAATGACAGGTCGGCATTGGGATAGCGCGCACGCCACTCCTTGTATTGGATTTGCTGATTGATCTCGTCCCAGCTTATCCATTCACCGTCATCCCATATGGCGTTGTCCGGCCCCAAGCCTTCACCGGTCATGATAACGCTCCCGCAGGAATCCGCAGCTTAGCGTCCGCGCCCTCGGCAAAGGCGTTGGTTTCATCCAGCATGGTGCGTGCACGCTCAAAATCGCTCCAGTCGATCATGCCGGTGTAGCTTTGAGCAACGTCCAGCATACGGATAAGCGGCGCGGTCTGGCCGTTCTTGGAGAAGGCTTTGAGTGCGCCCAGATAGTCGGTGCGATAGGCTGTCGGGATAATGATGCGTTCCTGTCCGCCTGCGACCAGTTCGGCGTTCATCATGATGCGGGCGGTGCGCCCATTGCCATCGGCGAAGGGATGCACCTCGCTGACCAGCATCATCATGAACACGGCACGCTGGAAGGGTTCTTCGAGCGCACGGTAAAATTCAAACCCGCGCTCAAGTGTTCCGTTGACCAGTTCCGGCGCGACGAAAACGGTGCTGCCCGCCTGATTGACCTTGGTTTTGTAGCTGCCGGGGTGTTTGTCCGGCCTTGCCTGCATCAGCGTGCCGTGGCGGCGGCGCAGGAGCACGTCCAGTTCTTCGGCGTTAGCGGGAAGGATGCTCATGTCCTGCACGTCGGAGACGATGCGGAACGTGCCAAGCACGTCATGGGCATCTTCGGGACGCTCGGCGGGGATTGCCCCTTCAAAGACGATCTCGCGGGCTTCGCCGACGCTGAACTCTGTGCCCTCGATGAAGTTGGAGAAATAGGCTTCAAAGAAAGCGAGATTGGCAATGGCCGTGCCGGTTTGCGCCGACGCGGGGCGCGGCGCGGGAATTGCTTCGCGCAGCGCGCCAAACAGGTTCTCGAACAACACAATGCGGTCGGGGTCAAAGGGCTGACCTGCGGCGCGTGCTCTGCCCACGGCGCTTTCGGTCTTAGCCTCGCGGGTCCCCAGATATGCGCCGATCAGGTCGTTCAATTCGTCAAACTCGGTCTCAAGTCCGAGCGATGGCGCGATGGCGCGCGCATCGTCGCGCAGCTTATTGAGCGCACCTTCGCCCTGGGTGCGCAACAGCGCGTCAAGGCGTTGCTCTAATTCTTCGCGGGTTAGGGTGCGGGGAACACGCCCACCCCGCGCGCGCGAAGTGCGCATATTTTCAAGGTAGGCGCGCGGGGTTGAGGCCAGCAACGCGCCGCCTGCAAATGGCTTGTCGCTGTCGATGGCGGCTGCCCCCTTGCGCGGTCTAAGGGTCAATCCGGGGAGCGCGGTTTCGGAGCCTTTTTCCGAGATGAGAAAAACCGATCCGTCTGCGGCGGGCTTGTTCTCAAGCGCGGTGCGATCTGTAATCAGCGCATCGGGGTAGTAGCTGGTGATGAGGTGATACCAGTTCCGGCGGACAAGCCGTTCGGGATCTTCGGTGAGATTGCGGGTATAGAGGCGCGAGCCGATTTTGCGCAGCTCTCCGCGCCCCACGGCGGCATAGACGGCATCGGAGATGGCGGTATGCGAGACGAATACCTCGGGACAAGTGGCGGGGGAAAATTCGGACATTAAGCGCGCCTTTCGATACCAGTTTACCGAATTTTTCCAGTTTAAGAAAGATAAATTCCGAAAAAGTTGCCATTAAGTATCAGGTGGCCGGGCAGAAGCGGTGGGATAAGCTACCCTCCAATCGCGAAAATTCCGAATTTATATGAGATAATATGGTGAATTGACGAAAATATCAGACTTAAGGGGCATTCGCCGCATGGCTCGCTCGCCCCTCAGGGGGCGGCGCAGCAACTCGCAACCAAATTATCTGGTTTTCGTGTTCCAATAGAGAAAGGAACAGCTCGGTCGGGGTGTCAGCGGATGGATCAATGGGTTCCCGCTACGGACTTCATAGCTGCGGATGTCGTCCGTTGGACAGAGGGCATCTATGATCGACGCAGGCGCGGCAAGGCGCTGCGTATCGGGGAGAGGCTTATTGCCGCCGAGGTCATCGAGCGCGGCAAGGATGGCTGGGTCAAACTCTTAGTGCGCGCCTGCACCATTACCAAAGACGAATATGCCGGACGGCCTATCATCCTGCTCAAGGCAGGTGAAAGCATCAAGCGTGGAGAGAAAACAATCCTGCGGGGAAAGCCGCAGCGTCTGTTGTGGAACGATGAAACCGCACGGAATGCGGTGGCCAATGGAAGCTCACGCGGCTCGCGGTATATCAGCAAAGAAGATGATGAGAGCTGACGCATGGGCATCCTTCGGATGGTTCAGCTTGCAAGTCCTGCCCTCAAGATTGCCAGCGGCAACGGGCAGGCAGAAAGGCGGCATGGGGGCCGTGTCGAACTCGACACGGCTTGATTCCCCAAACCGCCAGCCGGTTCACAATCGAGAAGCGCCAGCGGCGCATTGTGAATCCGGCAGAACGCAAGGCTTGAAGCATCGGCAACCGGACCCGGTTGCTGGCTCGATGCCCGCCTAGCGTTTGGGCCGCGACGGTTTATCCGTCTGCTTGGCCTTGATAGATTCAACAGCTTTCGCCTTGGCTTCCAGCTTGTCGATCTCCTCGTTCATTTCATTGTGCATGGCGTCCCAGCCGCCAATGCCCATCAACACGCGGTCGGCGTGTTTGATGGTGTTTACATGCCCATAGTGTTGTTCGATCATTTTGACAGACGTGCCCATCTGCTGCGCGAGAATATAGACATCGACACCTGCGGATAGTCGCAGCGTGGCGTAGGTATGACGGAAGCAATAGGTCGTGCGTGGAATCCCGCTCGGTCCATCGCGAAGGTCGGTGTATTTAAGCAGTTCCTCGACAGTATCACGGTAGAGCCATTTGGCAGGCTTGCCATTGATGATCGTGAATACATGATCGTCCTGTTTGGTCGCCTTGGACAGCTCCCGCACACGGTCGAGGTATTTTCCGACGCTGATGGGAGCAATCAGCTTGCGGGTCTTTCCTTTACCCTGAACGTAGAGGACAAGGATTTCCTGCCCGTCCTTGTCCTTGGCACTGGTGATGTCCCGCCAGCGCAGGTTCTTCGCTTCGGGCGGACGCATCCCTGTGTTGCACATGATGAGAATGAAATTGTAGCAAATCTGGCGATACCAGACGCCCTGCGGCGTGGTCGCCTCCTTCATCCATTTGCGCCCCTTCGTGTGCAGCTTGCGGTATTCCTCAAGCGTGAACTCGTCGCGGCGGTTGGATTTCAGCTTTGGCATTCCCTCAAAGCGGTGGTGCGCGGGCACATACCGCTTGCTGATAGCGAAATTCATAATCGCAGCGAAGATGGTCATCTCAATGCGGATGGTGGAATCGCTGATGACGCCTTTGCGACGGCCTTCACCGTTTTCCCGTCGCCACAGCGGATAGTCGGCCCAGCGTTCCTGCGTCACCAGATGAATCTGTGTGCTGCCGACATAAGCCTTGAGCGGGCCATCGATCTTGCTTCTGATATTTCTTGAGCGAGCTTTGCTGACTTCGCCTGCGTTGGCGCGGCGCTGCTGGGCGTCGGCATATTCCTCCGCCACCTGTGAGAAGGGGCGGTTAAATACCGGAACGTCGTGTTTCACCCGAAAACGGATATCGGCATATTCGTCCAGCGCCCGGTCGCGCGCTGCCTGCCTATCTGCTGTGCGGAGCGAGATTGTCTTATAGCGGTCCTCGTTCTGGATTCTGACCCGGCAATAGTAGTTGTCGTGCCCGACATCGCCACGTCGGAAGATAATGAGGCCCGGCTTGACCTGCTCTTTATCGAGGATGAAACTCATTTCCCTGCTTCCCACTGTGCAGAAACTGTGCAGAATAGTGGGGTAAGCCTTTGATTCCCCATGCCTGTGTAGGTTCTGTGTAGGCTATTATAACAAAAAATAGTGAGCGATTGTAGTAGTTTATTGGAATACCTTCACCCGCTCCAGCCGCCGTGCGGAATGTGCCGCGGCTTTGTCGCGATGCTTTTCTCCGCCGGAAACGGGAAGCGCCCTTCGCGTGAGTCCGCTATCCACGCCACATGACCAACTCCCTGATTCGCGTCGGCATCGGCGGCTGGACCTACGAGCCGTGGCGAGGTGTCTTCTATCCGCCCGGCACGCCGCACAAGCGCGAGCTCGATTATGCCGCGTCGAAGCTGACCGCGATCGAGATCAACGGCACCTACTACAGCTCACAAAAGCCCGCGACGTTTGCGACTTGGGCAAGGTCCGTTCCCGATGGCTTCGTCTTCACGGTCAAGGCCTCGCGTTTCTGCACCAACCGCAAGGTGCTGGCCGAGGCCGGCGAATCGATCGAGCGCTTCGTCGGGCAGGGAATCGTCGAACTCGGTGACCGGCTCGGGCCGATCCTGTGGCAATTCATGGCAACCAAGAAATTCGACGCCGACGATTTCGGCGCGTTCCTGCGGCTGCTGCCGACAAGCCATGCGGGCGTGGCGCTGCGCCACGCGGTGCAGGTCCGCCACGAAAGCTTCGCCTGCGCCGAATTCATCGCGCTGGCGCGCGCCGCCAATGTCGCGATCGTCTTCGCCGATTCAGCCGACTATCCCGCGATTGCCGATGTGACTGGCGATTTCGTCTATGCGCGGCTCGAGAACGCGCAGGAACCAGTGATCACGGGTTATGATGACGCGGCGCTCGACCGCTGGGCAGCGGCCGCGCAGACATGGGCGCGCGGCGGTCAACCTTCGGGATTGCCCTATGCCTCGACCGAGGCGCCTGCTCGCACGCCGCGCGAAACCTTCGTCTTCTTCATCAATGGCGCCAAGGTCCGCGCGCCGGCGGGTGCGATGGCGCTGATCGAGCGCCTGCGTTAGCGCGGGGGCGCCGCAGCTGGCGCCGTGCCGGTCGACGCGGGGGTTGGGCTCGGCGCGGGCGTGGGAGCCGATGGGACCGCAGCGGGTGCGCCCCCTGTGCCCTGCAGCGCCGCCGCCTCGAGCGTATCAAGGGCATGGCGGGCATCGATGTAGCGCCGGGCGGCGGCGGTCCATGCCATGGCCGTCGCTGCCCCCGGCAGCCGCGACACTTCGAGCAGCGCGGCTTCGACCTGTCCCGCGTCAAGGCTCTGGCGCGCGCGCGCGAGCCGGTCGGCCGGGCGCGGCGACGGGAGGTTGTCGCGGTGGAGCACGATCAGGCCCGACAACTCGCGCTGCAATCCGGCCCACCAGCCGTCCTTGGTCGTGCCGGTCGCCAGATCGGGCGCAATCGCGTCGAGCCCGATCCGCAGATCGGCGATCGTCACCGGCGCCTGGCTGGCGGCGACGATTGCGGCGACCTCGCGCGGCTGGCCCGCGCCGAAACGCGTGCGGAGCAGGCCTTCGACATAACCGAGCGCCAGCCCGCGATCGAGCGCGCGCCGTGCGGCGAACACCGTCAGCATCGCTTCGGCCCGGCCGGCATTAGCCGCGGCGGCGCGCGAATCGCGGTCGATGCTGTTGGCGCGCGCTTCCAGCGACGCCAGCTGCGCGGCCAGCGTGGCCATCCGCATCGCGACAATTCGGTCATCGGCGGTCGGCGCGCCGGGGCCGACTTCGGGCGGCGGCATGAACGGGACGCTCGGCGCACTTGCCGCCGGTTCCGCGTTCGCCACCGGCAGCTGCGTGGCAGCGGGTTGCCACATCCGATACTGGCGGAGGAACAGCGCGGTCGCCGCGATCCCGGTCGCAAAGGCGATCAGCACGATCAGCAGGATCGTGCGCAGGCCCGTACGATGCCGGGCAGGCGCGAACGGCGGGTCGTCGGTCATGGCTCCTTATCCGCGCCCGCGCCCGGTGGGTCAATCGCTGGCGGCGACGGCGGCGTCGATCAGCGCGGCGTCGCTTGGCCGCGCGGCAACGGCGAGCCGCGACCAGCCCGGCCCGGCGGCGTCGGCGACCGACGGGCTGAGCGCGGCCAGCGCAACCATGCCGCGATCAATGGCATAGTGATCGATCAGCGCGCCCAGCCGCTCGGCGGCGCGCGGCGAGTGGACTAGGGCAGTCGCGCCGACGATCGCCGCGAGGGCGGGGCGCCCGACCGGGACGGGGTCGCTCGCATAGACGGGGATCGACGCGGCGACGATACCAGCCGCAACGACGCGCGTCTCACGCCCGCCGAGGTGGAGCGCGCGGACGACGCCAGCCTGCGCGGCGGTGGCGACCAGGGCGTTGCCGTCATCGCTGCCCGTCACAGCGACAGTCATGCCCGCATCGACCGCCGCACGCGCGGTCGCCGCACCCACGGCATAGACCGGGAGCCCCGCAAAGCGGGACAGCACAGCCCCGGCGGTGCGCACGGCATTCGCGCTGGTCAGGATCAGTGCATCGAAAGCTTCCGGGTCGGGCGGTGACCAGGGCAGCGCCACGATTTCGAACAGCGGCAGTGCCATGGCGTCATGGCCTGCATCGTGAATGCGTGCGCAGGTCGCGGCATTGCCGGGTTCGGGCCGCAGGACGGCCAGACGGCGCTTCACCCGCCGAACAGCGCGCGCACGTCGGCGGGCGCGCGCGCGAGTAGCGCGTCGGCAAGCGCCGACGGCAACCCGGCGTCGCCAACCGATCCGCTCGCGCTGTCCGCGACATGCGCAGCGCCGTTTGCCGAGAACAGCTCACCGCGCAGGTGCAGCGTATCGCCCTCAAGCTCCGCAAGAGCCGCCATCGGCGAATGGCAATCCGCCTTCAGCGCGGCAAGCAGCGCGCGTTCGGCGCCCACACACGCCATCGTCGCGGCGTCGCTGATCGCCGTGATCGCACGCGCCGCGCTGCTGCCCGCCAGCGCCTCGACCCCGACCGCACCCTGCGCCGGCGCCGGCAGCATGACGTCAACCGGGATGGCGGCGCCGACGTCGGTCCGGCCCAGCCGGTCGAGGCCCGCCGCTGCCAGCAAGGTCGCGTCGATCTCGCCCGAGGCGACTTTCGCCAGCCGCGTATCGACATTCCCGCGCAGCAGCACGATCTGGAGGTCGGGGCGCAGTCGCCGCAGTTGCGCCGACCGCCGGGGCGAGCTGGTGCCGATCACCGCGCCCTGACGCAGCGCCTCGATCGATTCCGCGCCGATCAGCCGGTCGCGGACATCGGCGCGCGGCAGCATCGCCGCAATCGCGATTTCGGCAGGGCGGATCGTCTCGACGTCCTTCATCGAATGGACCGCGCAGTCGATCTCGCCCGCCATCAGCGCGCGGTCGAGCTCCTTCGTCCACAGCGCCTTGCCGCCGATTTCGGCGAGCGCACGGTCCTGTACGATGTCGCCGGTGGTCTTGATGACAACGATCTGGATATCGTCTTCCGCCCAACCGTGCGCAGCGGCAAGCGCGGCGCGGACCATCCGCGCCTGGGTGAGAGCAAGCGGCGAGCCGCGCGTGCCGAGGCGAAAGCGTGTCATCGCGCTTGTGCTAACGCGCCTTCCGGCTAGAGGGAAGCCGTGGCCCTGATCCTTGGCCTTGAATCGAGCTGCGACGAAACCGCGGCAGCGCTCGTCACCTCGGGGCGTCAGGTGCTGGCACACCGACTCGCCGGGCAGGAAGCGGCGCACCGTCCCTATGGCGGGGTGGTGCCCGAGATCGCCGCGCGCGCGCATGTCGAGATGCTGATGCCGCTTGTCGAAGCCGCGCTGGCCGAAGCAGGCGTCACGCTGGCGAAGGTCGACGCGGTGGCGGCAACCGCCGGGCCCGGGCTGATCGGCGGGGTGATGGTCGGGCTGGTGACGGGCAAGGCGCTGGCGCATGCGGCCGGCAAGCCGCTGGTGGCCGTGAACCATCTCGAAGGGCACGCACTCAGCCCGCGGCTCGCGGACCCGGACCTGGCCTTTCCCTATCTGCTGCTGCTGGTATCGGGTGGGCATTGCCAGTTGCTGTTCGTCGAAGGCGTCGGCCGCTACCGACGGCTGGCGACGACGATCGATGATGCCGCAGGCGAGGCGTTCGACAAAACCGCGAAATTACTCGGCCTTGGCTTTCCGGGTGGCCCCGCCGTCGAGCGCGCGGCCTTGGGAGGTGACGCCATGGCGGTGCCGCTGCCGCGTCCGCTGAAAGGATCGGCCGAACCGCATTTCTCCTTTGCGGGCCTCAAGAGCGCGGTCGCGCGCGCCGCCGACAGCGGGCAGTATCGACCCGACGATATCGCCGCATCGTTCCAGGCAGCGGTGGTCGATTGCCTCGTCGACCGGACGCTGCGCGCGATCACGCGCAGCCGGGGCGCAACCGCGCTGGTGGTCGCTGGCGGCGTCGCCGCCAACTTGGCGGTGCGAGGCGCCCTCACCGAGCTGGCGACGGCGCATGACCTTCGCTTCGTGGCGCCGCCGCTGTGGCTGTGCACCGACAATGCCGCGATGATCGGCTGGGCGGGGGCGGAGCGTTTTGCCGCCGGACTCACCGATCCGCTCGACGTCGCCGCACGCCCGCGCTGGCCGCTCGATCCTGATGCCGAAGCCGTGCGTGGCGCAGGGGTGAAAGCGTGAAGGTCCCGGAATGCACATAGGTGTCATCGGCGGCGGCGCCTGGGGCACCGCGCTGGCGCAGGTCGCCGCGGGCGCCGGTCCGGTCACGCTTTGGGCCCGCGAGGATGACGTCGTGACGGCGATCAGCCGCGATCACGCCAATCCGCTGTTCCTTCCCGGCATCGCTCTGTCACCCGCAATCCGTGCCACTGCCAGTCTCGGCGCGTTGGCCGACTGCGATGCGCTTTTGGTGGTCGCGCCGGCCCAGCATGTTCGCGCGGTACTGGCCGAAGCGCCGGTGGACGATACGCCATTGATCCTTTGCGCCAAGGGTATCGAGGCGGGGACCAAGCTGCTCGTCGGCGAAGTGGCGGCTGAAGTGGCTCCTGAGGCACCGATCGCAGTGCTGTCCGGCCCGACCTTCGCGCATGAAGTCGCGCGCGGACAGCCGACCGCCGTCACCCTCGCCTGCCGCGATCGGGCAGTGGCCGCGCGGCTCGCCGACCGTCTGGCGGGACCTGCCTTCCGCCCCTACCTCAGCGACGATGTGGTCGGCGCGGAAATCGGCGGAGCAGTCAAGAATGTGCTGGCGATCGCATGCGGCGTCGTCGAGGGCGCAGGGTTGGGCCAGAACGCCCGCGCCGCCCTGATCGCGCGGGGCTTTGCCGAAATGACCCGCTTCGGCCTCGCGCGCGGCGCCCGCGCCGAGACGCTGACCGGCCTGTCGGGTCTCGGCGACCTCGTGCTCACCTGCTCGTCGACCAGCTCGCGCAACTTCGCGCTTGGCGTCGGCATCGGTCAGGGGCAATCGGCCAGCACTCTGCTGGCCGGCAAGCGCAGCGTCGCCGAAGGCGCATTCACCGCGGCCGTCCTGCAGGCAGCAGCGCATGACGCCGGGGTCGAAATGCCGGTCGTTGATGCGGTGTGCGCTCTGCTGGGCGGGGCGCCCGTCGGCGAGGTGATCGGCGCGCTGCTTGCGCGTCCCTTGCGCGCCGAGAATTGACGGGCGCGGGGCAGCCGACGCCTAGAAATCGATCGCGATGCCCTTGAGTTCCCAGTCGCCATAGCGCACCGGATTAAGGCCCAGTGGGTCGTCAGGCGGGGACTCACCGTTCGGCGGCGCCGGCGGCGGCAGCGGCGGGTTGGGTGACAGGTGCGCGGGCGGCTTCACATGGTCGGGGCGCTGGCCCATCGTCTTGGCTCCTTTGACAAACGGAGAGATCGGATTTCGAACAGTGACGTGCAAGAGGGGCCGAGGGATGGGTTGGGCGCGGGCGTGCCCGCGCGGCTGGCGGCGCTGAAGCTGCTCGATGCGGTGTTGCGGCGCGGCCAGCCGCTCGAGGCGGCGCTCCCGGGCGCGACGCGCGGCATCGCCCGCGCCGACGACCGCGCGCTCGTGCATGCGATTGCGGCCGAGGTGTTGCGTCGCCTCGGCGATCTCGACGCCCTGATCGACTCGGCGACGCGCAAGCCGTTGCCCGATGACGCCAAGGCGCGCATGGCGCTGCGGATCGCGCTCGTCCAGGCGCTTGCACTCGGCACACCCGGCCACGCCGCGATCTCGACCGTCTTGCCGCTGGTTGATGGCGGACCACGAAAGCTTGTCCACGGCGTGTTCGGCACGCTGATGCGGCAAGGCGCGGCGTTGCCCGATCTCCCGTCGTTGCCGCCTTCGACTGCCGAGCGCTGGCGGCAGGCCTGGGGCGGGGCGATGCTCGACCATGCGGCGCGCGCGCTCGCGAAGCCGCCCGCGCTCGATCTGACGCTTGCCGATGCGAGTGAAACCGCAACGATGGCGGTGACGCTCGGCGGGGTCAGCCTGATGCCCGGCCATCTCCGGCTTGCCGAGCGCGGCGCGGTGCCCGATATCGAAGGCTTTGGCGAAGGGCGCTGGTGGGTCCAGGACCTCGCCGCCTCGCTTCCTGCGCGGCTGATCGGGCGACCGGCGACGATGGGCGAGGGGAGGGTGATCGATCTCTGCGCGGCGCCCGGAGGCAAGACGCTCCAGCTCGCCGCCGCCGGTTGGCGCGTGGGCGCGATCGACATCGCGCAAAGTCGCGTCGCGCGACTTCGCGAAAACCTCGCCCGGACCGGGCTGTCGGCTGACGTCGTGACGGCGGATGCGCTCGACTGGGCGCCGGATGCTGCTGCGGACGCCCTGCTGCTCGATGCGCCGTGCAGCGCGACCGGCATCTTCCGCCGCCATCCCGACGTACTCCACCGCGTACGCGCACCGCTGATCGCCGAGATGGCGGCGCTCCAGGAGCGGCTGCTCGCGCGGGCGGCCGATTGGGTGCGGCCCGGTGGCTATCTCGTCTATGCGACCTGCTCGCTCGAGCCCGAGGAAGGCGAGGAACAGATCGGGCGATTTCTCGCTGCTCGGCTCGACTATGCGATCGACCGGGTGCTGCCCGACGAACTGCCGGCAGGCGTCGTTGCCGCGCCGCAGGGCTGGCTGCGCACGCTGCCGGGCACGCTCGCGGATGATGGCGGCTGCGACGGATTTTTCATCGCGAGAATGATGCGGATCGGCTGACCAACCCGCTTGCGGGCAGAGTCGGGCGTGCTACAGAATCGGCCATGCAACAGTCTGTTCGCCCCGTTCGCATCGCGCCGTCGATCCTGTCCGCCGATTTCGCGCGGCTGGGGGAAGAAGTGCGCGCAGTAGACGCCGCCGGGGCCGACTGGATCCATGTCGATGTGATGGACGGGCACTTCGTTCCCAACATCACGATCGGCCCTGCCGTCATCAAGGCGCTGCGCCCGCACACGACCAAGCCGTTCGACGTGCATCTGATGATCTCGCCGGTCGATCCGCTGCTCGAAGCCTTTGCCGATGCTGGCGCCGACACGATCACCGTTCACCCCGAAGCCGGTCCCCATCTTCACCGGACGCTCCAGCGGATCACGGCGCTGGGCAAGCGTGCAGGTGTGGTGCTCAATCCGGCGACACCGGCCAAGATGCTCGACTATGTGCTCGATGAAGTCGATCTGGTACTGGTGATGAGCGTCAACCCCGGCTTCGGCGGGCAGAGCTTCATCAGCTCGCAGCTGCGCAAGATCGCGGCGATTCGGACGATGATCGACAAGCTGGGCAAGCCGATCGACTTGGAAGTCGATGGCGGCGTCGATCCTGCATCCGCGCGCGCCTGCATCGATGCGGGCGCCGATGCGCTGGTGGCGGGCACTGCCGTGTTTCGCGGCGGCGCCGACCATTATGCCGCCAACATCGCCGCGCTGAGGGGATAGTGGCCGACCGCGATCCCCGTGACACGCTCGGCGACACGATCGAGCAGGGCCGCCGCCTGATCCGGCAGGGCGGCGACAAGGGGCTGTCGCTGGCCGAGCGGCTGGCGGAACGTTTCAATCGGCTCGCCTGGCGCACCCCGCTGCACGGCATGCGGCTGAACGGTCGGCATCCGCTGAAGCTGGTCGCGGTGCCCGACGATCCCATTTTCGGCGATGTGTCGCGCGGCGCCGCGCTGCTCGAGGGCTGGGTCGATCTGCGCGGCGAGTTGCTGCCGCTGGCCGCGATCGATTTCGCCCGGCTCGACGCTTCGCCGGCGATGGCGGATTATCTTCATAGCTTTGCGTGGTTGCGCGACCTGTCGAGCGTTGCCACCCGCGCGCGCGGTGCGCCGATTGCCGAGGCGCTGATGCGCGCCTGGCTCTCGCAGCACGGTGAGAATGTCTCGGTCCCTGCTTGGCGCGCCGACCTGCTCGGGCGGCGGATCATGTTCTGGTCGGCGCATGCGCCGCTGATCCTGTCGAGCGCCGATCTCGTCTATCGCTCGGCGGTGCTGAACGCGATGGCGCGTGGCGCGCGCCACCTGGACCGCGCGGTCGAAAAGCTGCCGCCGGGTACCGGCCGGGTCGCGGGCTGGTGCGGCGTGACGATGGCAGGGCTGATGATGGCGGGTGGCGAGCCGCGCCAGCAGGGCGGCGAGGCGGGCTTGCAGCGCGCGCTGGCGGCATCGGTGTTCGCCGATGGCGGCAGCGTGCAGCGCTCGGGGCTTGCCCAGCTCGACCTGATCGCGCTGCTGACGATGCTGCGCGAAGGCTATGCCGCGCGGCGGATCGATCCTCCGGACTTCATCGCGGATACGCTGGCGAAACTGGTGCCCGCGCTGCTGGGGCTGATGCACGGCGACCGCGCGCTGTCGAGCTGGCAGGGCGGTGGGCCGCTCACCGCCGATGGCATCGCCGCCGTCATCGAGGCATCGGGCGTGCGCACCCGGCCGCTCCGCCAGGCGCGCGAATGGGGCTATCAGCGGATCAGTGCGGGCACTAGCGTGCTGATCATGGATGCCGCCCCGCCGCCGGTCGCGCGGCTGATCGAAGGCGGCTGCGGCTCGACGCTCGCGTTCGAATTCTCGGACGGACCGCAGCGGCTGATCGTCAATTGCGGCGGCGCGCGCGCGGTCGTCGCCAAGCTGCCCGCCAAGCTGGCGGAAGGGCTGCGCACGACCGCGGCGCATTCGACTCTGGTCGTCGGCGACAGCAATTCGACCGCGATCCACGCCGACGGCACGCTCGGCAAGGGCGTGAGCGAAGTCGAGCTGAGCCGCCAGGAAAGCGAGACGTCGAGCCGGATCGAGGCGAGCCACGACGGCTATGCCCGCCGCTTCGGCTTCGTCCATCGCCGCCAGCTGGTGCTGACGAGCGACGGCCGCGATCTGCGCGGCGACGACATGTTGCTGCCAACCGGTCGCAAGCCGCGCCGCGCCGACACGCCTTTTGCCGTGCGCTTCCACCTCGGCGTCGGCGTCGAAGCGACACCGACGTCGGACGGGATGGCGGCGCTGCTGCGGGTGCCCGGCGGCGCGCTCTGGCAGTTCCGCTGCCGTGGAGGATCGCTGGCGATCGACGACAGCTTGTGGGTCGACGGCGACGGCGTGCCGCAGCCGACCAGGCAGCTCGTGATCACCGGCGACGCGCCCGCCGGCGGCGCCAGCGTCAGCTGGGTCTTGAAGCGCGCGCGGTGAGCGGGCAGGGAGCGCCATCCCTTCCCGGAGCCGCTCATGACCCGCCTTAAGATCACCCGCGCGCTGCTGTCGGTCTCCGACAAAACCGGGATCGTTGAATTGGGGCAGGCGCTGGCGGCGCAGGGCGTCGAACTGGTGTCGACCGGCGGCACGGCAAAGGCGTTGCGCGACGCCGGACTGGCGGCGCGCGACATCAGCGAACTGACGCAATTTCCCGAAATGATGGATGGCCGCGTGAAAACGCTGCACCCCAAGGTGCATGGCGGCCTGCTCGCGGTGCGCGACGACCCGGCGCATGTGGCGGCGATGGCGGCGCACGATATCGGCGCGATCGACCTCGTCGTCGTCAATCTCTATCCCTTCGAAGCGACGGTCGCCAAAGGTGCCGCGCGCGACGAAATTATCGAGAACATCGACATCGGCGGTCCCTCGATGGTGCGATCCGCGGCCAAAAACCATGCCTATGTCGCGGTCGTCACCGATCCGGCTGACTATGCACTGGTTACGGGCGGCGAAACGACGATCGAGGATCGGCGGCTGCTCGCGATGAAGGCGTTTCAGGCGACCGCTGCCTATGACGCGGCGATTGCCGGCTGGTTTGCGCACGTCGACCAGGGCCAGCGTTTCCCGGACCGGGTGTCAGTGCCGATGATCAAGGCCGCCGAGCTCCGCTATGGCGAGAACCCGCACCAGATCGCCGCGCTCTACACCCAGTCCGGCGGCGGCGTACAAGGGATCGCCCAGGCGCAGCAGTTGCAGGGCAAGGAACTCAGCTACAACAACTACAACGATGCCGACGCTGCGCTCGAGCTGGTCAGCGAGTTTCGCGACGGACCGCCGACCGTGGTCATCGTCAAGCACGCCAACCCGTGCGGCGTGGCAACCGCGAACACGCTCGCCGACGCCTATCGGGCGGCGTTTGCATGCGATACCGTATCGGCCTTCGGCGGTATCATCGCGGTCAATCGCCCGCTCGACGGGGCGACCGCCGAGGCGATCGCGGGCATCTTCACCGAAGTGGTGTGCGCACCTGACGCCGATGATGCGGCGCGCGCGGTGTTTGCCGCCAAGAAGAACCTGCGGCTGCTGCTCACCGGCGCGCTGCCCGATCCGGCGCGGCGCGGGCGGGCGATGAAGTCGATCGCGGGCGGCTTCCTCATCCAGTCGCGGGACGCTGGCGCGATCGGCCGCGACGATCTGAAGCTTGTGACCAAGCGTGCGCCGACCGAACAGGAACTTGCCGATGCATTGTTCGCCTGGACGGTCGCCAAGCACGTCAAGTCGAACGCGATCGTCTATGCGAAGGACGGCGCGACGGCGGGGATCGGCGCGGGGCAGATGAACCGGCTCGAATCCGCGCGCATCGCTGCCTGGAAGGCGCGCGACGCCGCCGACAAGGCCGGCTGGGCGACCCCGCGCACGATCGGCTCGGCGGTCGCGTCCGACGCGTTCTTCCCCTTCGCCGATGGTCTTCTGGCCGCCGTCGAAGCGGGCGCAACCTGCTTGATCCAGCCCGGCGGCTCGATCCGTGACGAAGAGGTAATTGCGGCAGCCGACGAAGCGGGTCTGGCGATGCTGTTCACCGGCATGCGCCATTTCCGGCACTAGGCCGCGGGGGGTATCCGCTTGAACAGCGCGCGGTCCTCCGCCTTGAACGCCACCCGCCAGATCACGAAGAGGTAGCTCGCGGCAATCAACGGCAGGCCGATCACCAGCTGCGTCCATTCGAAACGGTGCGGCAGCATCGTGAATCCGCCGCCGAGCAGGATCGCCACGCCCGCCGCCACCGCCAGCTGCCACCGCCAGCCAGATACCGGCGCCCCCAGCCGCCGCCGCAGCAGCCACGCCTTCAGCAGCGACGTCATCCCCAGTGACGCCATCAGCGCGATCGCCGGGCCTGCGGCCTGGTAATTGTCGGGCCAGCCCCAGGCGCGCATCAGGAAGATCAGGCCAAAGCTGAGCGCGACCTGCACCGCCAGCATCACTCCGGAAATCAGCAAATTCCAGTGCCGCGCGACATAGACCAGCGCGCTTTCGCAGGTCGTGCCGGTGGCGGCGAGCACTTCCGCGGTGAGCAGAAACGCCAGCGCCGCGGTGCCGTAGACAAATTGCGGGCCGATCGTCCCCATCACCGCCTTGCCGGGAATCGTCCCCATCAGCGCCAGGCACCCCTGCGCGGCAATGATCCAGAAGCCGACTTGGCGGACCTGCGCGGCCACCGCGGCACGGTCGCCGGCCGCAAGGCTCTGCGTGATCACGGGGCCCAGGATCGGATCGAAGCTGGTCTTCAGCCGCCCGGGCAGCGACGCGATCTGCTGCGCCATGTAATAGATGCCGACGATCGCTGGCGGGAACAGCTGGCCTAGGATGAAGCGGTCGATGTTGCGCGTCGCCCATTCGATCGCATCGGCACCCGCGAGCGGGACATTGGCCCACGCCAGCCCCAGAATCGTCCCCAGCCGCGGCTTCCAGCCGAACGGCACGCCATAGCTGCGCATGAACGGGATCAGCGAGGCGACGACCGCCGCGACCATCGACAGCATGTACGCGATCTCGAGTCCGTCGCGCGGGCTGACATACCAGAGCGGCACGGCAGCAATGCTGATCGTCCAGGGTTCGATGATCGCCCGCGCCGTCACCGTGGCGCGCAGATTGCGGCGATAGGCGAGCGCCGCGAGGCTGATATCGGACCAGGCGATCGCGACGATGATCGCGGGCAGCCAGTGCGCCACGCCTTGCGGTGGTGCGGCGCGGTACATGATCTGCGGAAAGGCGAACAGCAGTGCGCTCGCGGCAAGCGAGGCGAACAGGGCGACGACGAGCGCATCCCAGGCGACGTGCGCATGCGGGCGGTCGGTCGTGGAGAGCGCCTGGGCAAGGCCGCGCTTCATGCCAAGCGTCGCGAGCAGTGCGGCGAGTTCGACCGCGACGACCGCCAGCGCGAACTTGCCGACGGTCTCGGGACCATAGAGCCGCCCCGCGACGAACAGGAACGGGACGCGCGCTAGCAGCCGCAGCCCGAAGCCGAACACATTGGTCCGCCCTCCCTTGGCCAGCGCGGCGATATCGTCGGACGGCGCGGCCCCTGTTTGGCTCAATGCGCGGCGCCCCAACTGGGCCCGGTACCGATCTCGACGCCGAGCGGCACCGACAGCGTCACAGCGGGCTCGGCAGCCGTCGCCATCACCCGCTCGATCACTGGCCGCGCGGCGGCGACATCGGCTTCGGGCAGCTCGAAGACGAGTTCGTCATGCACCTGCAGCAGCATCCTGACGTCATGCAGGCCGGCCTCGGCGAGCGCCGGCCCCATCCGTACCATCGCGCGCTTGATGATATCGGCGCTGGTGCCCTGAATGGGGGCATTGATCGCCGCCCGCTCCGCGCCCTGGCGCTCGTGCTGAACCGATGACTTCAGCCGCGGGAACCAGCATTTCCGACCGAACAGCGTCTCGGTATAGCCCCGCTCGCGCGCCGATTGCGTGGTTTCGGCGATGTAGCGATTGATGCCGGGGAAACGCTCGAAATATCGGTCGATCATCGCCTGGGCCTCATCGGCGCTGACGTCGAGTCGCCCGGCCAGCCCCCAGCGGCTGATGCCGTATAGGATCGCGAAGTTGATCGTCTTCGCCCGCCCGCGCGTGTCGCGGTTGACTTCGCCGAACAGTTCCTGCGCGGTCATCGAATGGATGTCGGCGGCGCTCGCAAAGGCATCGCGCAGCGCGGGCACATCGGCCATATGCGCGGCCAGCCGCAGCTCGATCTGCGAATAGTCGGCGGCGAGCAGGACATTGCCCGGCTCGGCGACAAAGGCATCGCGGATCTGGCGGCCGATCTCGGTGCGGATCGGGATGTTCTGAAGGTTGGGGTCGGTCGACGACAGCCGCCCGGTCTGCGCGCCGGTCAGCGAATAGCTGGTGTGCACGCGCCCCGTCAGCGGGTTGATCTGCGCCTGCAGCGCGTCGGTATAGGTCGACTTCAGCTTTGACAGCTGACGCCAGTCGAGCACGCGCGCGGCGATGACAGCACCCGGTGAGCCTTTGTCGGCGGCGATCTTTTCGAGCTCGGTGACGTCGGTCGAATAGACGCCCGACTTGCCCTTGCGCCCGCCTTTGATCCCCATCCGCTCGAACAGCACGTCGCCCAATTGCTTGGGGCTGCCGATGGTGAAGGGGCCGCCGGCAAGGTCGTGGATTTCGGCCTCGAGCGTCGCCATCTGCCCGGCGAACTCACTCGACAGGGCCGCCAGCCGGTCGCGATCGACCTTGATCCCGTGCCGCTCCATCTGCGCGATCACCGGCGCGAGCGGACGGTCCACCATCTCGTAGACGCGGGTCGCGCCCTCGCGCGCCAGCCTGGGCTTCAACCGCCGCCACAGCCGCAGCGTGACGTCGGCATCCTCGGCGGCGTAACGCGTCGCGGTCTTCAGATCGATTTCGGCAAAGCCGCGCTGGTTCTTGCCGGTGCCGACGACATCTTTGAAGGCGATGCACTGGTGCGACAGATGGGTCGCCGCCAGCTCGTCCATGCCGTGACCGTGCAGGCCCGCGTCGAGATCGAAGCTCATCAGGATCGTGTCGTCGAACGGCGCGACCTCAATCCCCAGCCTTGCGAGCACGATCATGTCGTATTTCAGGTTGTGGCCGATCTTGAGCACTGCCGGGTCTTCGAGCAGCGGCTTGAGCTTGGCGAGCGCGAGTGCCTTGTCGAGCTGCTCCGGCTTCTCGGCGAACATGTCGGTGCCGCCGTGCGCGAGCGGGATATAGCAGGCAAGATTGGGGTGAAGCGCCAGGCTGACCCCGACCAGTTCGGCCTGAGTCGCATCGATGCCGGTGGTCTCGGTATCGACGGCGATCCAGCCCTGGTGTCGCGCGACGGTGATCCAGCGGTCGAGCGCGGCTTCGTCGACCACCGTCTCATAATCGTCGTGGCGGCAGGGCGGATCCTCTTCCTGCTCGACGGTCGCCGGGGTCGCGACCGGCGCATCGGCAACCGCCGACAATTTCGACAGCAGCGAGCGGAAGCCGTGATGCTCGAGGAATGCGCGCAGCGGCGCTTCGGGAATACCCTGCAATTCGAGCGACTCGAGCGGATCGGCGAGCGGCGCATCATCCTTCAGCGTCACCAGCACCCGGCTCAGCCGCGCCATCTCGGCATGTTCGATCAGATTGTCGCGCAGCTTGCCGGGCTTCATCGCCGGCGCCGCCGCGAGCACGGCTTCGAGATCGCCATGCTCCAGGATCAGCTTCGCCGCGGTCTTCGGCCCGACGCCCGGCACGCCCGGCACATTGTCGACGCTGTCGCCCATCAGCGCGAGCACGTCGCCCAGCCGCTCCGGCCCGACGCCGAACTTCTCGACGACATGCTCCCGCCCCAGCCGCCGGTTGTTCATCGTGTCGTACAGGTCGAGCCCGGGCTCGATCAGCTGCATCAGGTCCTTGTCCGACGAGACGATCGTGACCGACCATCCCTGCGCGAGCGCCGCCTTGGCATAGCTCGCGATGATGTCGTCGGCCTCCAGCCCGTCCTCCTCGATGCACGGCAGCGAAAAGGCGCGGGTCGCGTCGCGGATCATCGGAAATTGCGGGATCAGGTCTTCGGGCGGTGGCGGGCGCTGGGCCTTGTATTTGTCGTACAGCTCGTTGCGGAAGGTGTGGCTGCCCTTGTCGAGCACCACCGCCATATGCGTCGGCCCGTCAGCTTTGTGCAGCTCGTCGGCGAGCTTCCACAGCATCGTCGTATAGCCATAGACGGCGCCGACCGGCTCGCCATGCTTGTTGGTCAGCGGCGGCAGCCGGTGATAGGCGCGGAAAATATAGCCGGAGCCGTCGACCAGATAGAGATGGGGCATGGCGAGGGGATAGCCCAACAACCGCGCCGTACCAACTGTTTCGCGCCGTGACGGCGGCGCGCAGGCTCAGGCGGCGTCGTGGAAAATGATGCCGAGCGTGTGCCGCTGGCCGCTGCGCACCGTCGCCACGCCGTGGCGCATCGTGACGCGAAAATCGCCCCGCGTGGCGCGCACTGGCCGCTGGCTCACCGCGAAAACCACGGCATCGCCCTGCATCAGCGGTACGACCTCGACGCGCGACTGCATACGGGGGCGCTGCTCGGTGAGCACGAAATCGCCGCCGGTGAAGTCGCGGCCCGGTTGCGACAGCAGGATCGCGACCTGCAGCGGAAAGACATGCGCGCCGTACAGATCCTGATGCAGGCAGTTATGATCGCCCGGCCCGTATCGCAGTAGTAACGGCGTGGGACGAGTCTGCCCCGCGCGGTGGCAGCGTTCCAGGAATTCGGCTTGGGTATCGGGGAAGCGAGTCCCGCTGCCGAGCCGCACCTGCCAGCGATTGGCGATCGCGGCGAGCGGTGGGTAGAGGTCGCGGCGCAGCTGCACCACCAGCGGCGGCAGCGGATGTGCAAAATAGCCATAATGCCCGCGCCCAAAGCCGTGGCGGGCCATGGCGATGCGGCTGCGAAACTGCGCATCGTCGTCGAACAGCGCCGCAATCGCCCGGGCCTGTTCAGGGACGATGAGCGAGGGCAATACTGCCCAACCCTGCGCATCGATCATGGCCGAGATGGCATCCCAGTCGTCGCGCCGACGGGCTTCGATAGCTTGCTGATCCATGCGCACAGGATGCTGCACTACCCGGTGCGGGACATCCCGGCGCTTGCGTTCGAACCGTGCGCCGCGCGATCGGGCTAGAAATGGCTGGCGACGACCGCTGCCACCACGGACTGCATCAGTGCCTGCCGCTCGGCGATCGGGCGGGGCGTGTCGCCGATCATGACGGCCAGCGCATAGGCCCTGCCATCGGGCGCGGTCAGGATGCCGACGTCGTTGTAGCCCGCGGTCCGGCCGACAAGGTCCTGGCCCGTGCCGGTCTTGTGGCCGAAGGTCCAGCCGGCGGGCACGGCACCGCGCAGCCGCTGACGGCCGGTCTTCGACGATTCCATCGTACCGATCAGATATTGCGTCGATCCGGGGGAGAGCAGCGCGCCCCGCTTCAGCTTCGCCAGCGCGCCGGCGATCGCGATCGGCGCGGCGCCGTCGGGCGGGTCGGCGACATAGGCCTGAAAGGCCTTGATCCGCGTCTCGATCGGCAATTGCGCGCGTGCGCGGATGAAGCGATTGCCGGTCGCGAAATCGGGTTGCCATGCGAGGCCGGCGGTCTGGCTCTGCAATAACCGCTCACCCGGGCCGAACTTGATCGTCCCCAAATCCTTGCGGCTGATGAAGGCGCGCACCGCATCGGGCCCGCCGACCAGCCGCAGCAGCCGGTCATTGGCGGTGTTGTCGCTTTCGGTCAGCGCGCGCTGCAGCAGATCGCCGACGGTCGTCTTGTAACCGTCGCCGCGCACCATCGCGGCGATCGGCTGATGAAACAGCGTCAGATCCTCGCGCGTGACGGTCACCGGATCATCGAGCGTCAGCTTGCCTTGGTCGCGCGCGTCGAGCACGGTCATTGCAACCCACAATTTGCTCACGCTCTGCTGCGGCAGCGGTAGATCGCCATTCGCCGATACCATCCAGTCGCGATCGACGCTGCGTACCGCGATCCCGACCTTGCCGTCGAATCCGCGCGCGATCTGCCCGATCGCCGCGATCAGCGCGGCGGGCGCCGGCGGCGGCAATGGCTTGGCGGGGAGTGCCGCTACCGGCTTAGCCGCAACCGGGACCGGAACTGGCGGCGCGGCCGGGGCGACGCGCGCGACCTCGGTCGTCTGGCAACCCGCGAGAATGATGATGGCGAGCGTCGCGCCAATCAGCGCGCGCGGATGCGGCAGGCTGGGGTTATGATTGCGATTCAAGGCGATGGGCGACATGTCGAGCGTTGTCATGACGCGGACATGGTTTCGGCGATATCACTCGCTGCCGCACAACGCGCCGAGGCGCGCCATTTGAGCGACGAATGGCGGCGATATCGCGCGATTCACGGGATCAGAATCGTATCGGCCGCTTCGGGCAACAGCGCGGGATAGTCGAGCGTGTAGTGCAGCCCCCGGCTTTCCTTGCGCGCCAGCGCGCAGCGGACAATCAGTTCGGCCGTCTGCAGCAGGTTGCGCAGCTCGATCAGGTCGGGCGTGACCCGGAAATGACCGTAATAATCGGCGATCTCCTCGGTCAGCATGCGGATACGGTGCTGCGCGCGCTCCAGTCGCTTGGTGGTGCGGACGATGCCGACATAATTCCACATGAAGCGGCGGATCTCGGTCCAGTTCTGCTTGATGACGACTTCCTCGTCGCTGTCGGTGACCCGACTTTCGTCCCAGGCGCGGATCGGCGGCGGCGGGGGCAGATCGTCCCAGTTGGCGGCGATGTGGCGGGCGGCAGCTTCGCCAATGACAAAGCATTCGAGCAGTGAGTTGGACGCCAGCCGGTTGGCGCCGTGCAGCCCGCTCTCGCTGCATTCGCCTGCCGCATAAAGCCCCGGCAGGTCGGTTCGCCCGTCGCGATCGATGACGATACCGCCGCAGGTATAATGCTGGGCAGGGACGACCGGGATCGGATCGACCGTCATGTCGATACCGAGCCCGAGCAGCTTTTCATGGATGGTCGGGAAATGGCTGCGGACGAACTCGGGGCCGCGGTGGCTGATGTCGAGATGGACATAGTCCAGCCCGAGCCTCTTGATCTCATGGTCGATCGCGCGCGCGACGATATCGCGCGGGGCGAGTTCGGCGCGCGGATCGAAATCCGGCATGAAGCGGTATCCGCTATCCGGCAGCAGCAACTGGCCACCTTCGCCGCGAACCGCCTCGGTGATCAGGAAATTCTTGAGGTCGAGATTATAGAGGCAGGTCGGGTGGAATTGCATAAATTCCATGTTGGCGACGCGCGCGCCCGCCCGCCAAGCCATCGCGATCCCGTCACCGGTCGCGCCGCGCGGAGCGGTCGAATAGAGATAGGTGCGTCCGGCGCCGCCGGTCGCGAGCATCGTCGCGCGCGCGGTGAACAGTTCCACGCGCCCCGTGGCGCGGTTGACGGCATAGACACCCCAGACATGGCCTGATCCCGAATAGCGTTCCTCATGCTTGCCGGTCGCCAGGTCGATCGCGACCATGTCGGGTACCAGCGTGATGTTGGGATGGATTTCGGCTGCGTGCTGGAGCGCCTCCTGGACGGCCCAGCCGGTCGCGTCGGCGACATGGACGATCCGGCGGTGGCTGTGCCCGCCCTCGCGCGTCAGGTGCAGCTCGTTCCCGTCCATGTTGAACGGCACGCCCAGCTCGACCAGCCGGGCGATCGCGCGCGGCGCGCCCTCGACCACGAACTCCACAGTCGCGCGGTCGTTGAGCCCCGCACCGGCGATCATCGTATCCTCGATATGGCTGTCGAAGGTATCGCCTTCCTCGAGCACCGCCGCGATCCCGCCCTGCGCCCAGGCGGTCGACCCTTCGTTGAGGCGGCCCTTGGCGAGCACAGTCACCTTGAACTGATCGGCGAGGTTGAGCGCAGCGGTGAGGCCTGCGGCGCCGGAACCGATGATGAGGATATCACTGATATGGGTACCGGCCAAACCACTCTCCGTTTGGGCTGAGCGTTTCAAAGCCCTGCCGTTCCTGGCAACCGTAGAGAGAAAGACGGCCCTTCGACAAGCTCAGGGCAAACGTCCGTGCGAGGTTAGCCCGGATTGCCCGCTCTTGTGAGGTTAAGGAACACGTCCTCGAGATCGGGTTCCTTGGTCGATACATCGACGATCCCGAGTCCCTGCGCCTGCACCGCCGCAAGCACTTCGCCAGCATTGGCGCGGTCTTTGCGGTAAGTGATTTCCAGCACCCGTTCGCCGCGCGCCTCGACCTTCTCGAACATGCCGCTGACGGGGGCTGCGGCGACATCGCGATCGACCGTCACCGCCACCACCTTTTCCTGCGCCATGCCGACCAAAGCCCGCGTCGGTTCGTTGGCGATCAGCTTGCCGTGGTTGATGATCGCGATCCGGTCGCAGAGCTGCTCGGCTTCCTCCAGATAGTGCGTCGTCAGCACCACGGTGACGCCGCCACGGTTGAGCTCGCGGACATATTCCCACAATTGCTGGCGCAGCTGGATATCGACCCCCGCCGTCGGCTCGTCGAGCACCAGCACCGGCGGGGTGTGTACCATCGCCTTGGCGACCATCAGCCGCCGCTTCATGCCGCCCGACAGCGTGCGCGAATAGGCTTTCGCCTTGTCCTCCAGATGCACCGCGCGCAGCAGCTCCATCGATCGCCGTTTGGCCTTGGGCACGCCGTACAGCCCGGCCTGGATCTCCAGCGTCTCGACGGGCGTGAAGAAGGGATCGAACAGGATTTCCTGATTGACGATGCCGATCGATGCCTTGGCGTTGCGCGGGTTCGCGTCGATGTCGAAGCCCCAGATGCTCGCGCTGCCGCTGGTCTTGTTGACCAGGCCGGCCAGGATGTTGATGAGCGTCGACTTGCCCGCGCCGTTGGGCCCGAGCAGGCCGAAGATTTGCCCCCGCGGGACTTCGAAGCTGACCTCGTCGAGGGCGCGCTTGCCGCCGGCATAGGTCTTGCTGAGGCGGTCGATCGAAATGGCGGCTTCGGGGACGGCGTCGGTCATGCCCGTGGCTTAGGCCGCCCGCGTGGCGCCGCCAAACATTTTCGTCCCGCGATCACCGCTGGATCAATGCCGACGGCCAGCCGATCCGCACCAGCAAGCCGTCGGGTCCGGCAATGCCGACTTCGTACAGCCCCCATTCGCGGTGGCGCAGCACCCCGCCGGGGCGGATGATCAGATCGTCGGCCCGCGCCGCGATCGCCTCCACCTCGGGCGTGCGGATGAAGACGCCGAACGGATTATGGTCCGCCGGCACCCGCCACGGCCCGCTCCCCGCCTGAATCAGATGCACTTCGCATCCCCAGCCGGTCATGATGACATACTCGTGCGATCCGCCGGTGATCTCGAACCCGATGCGCTGCCAGAACGGAATCGCGCTTGGCAGATCATTGCTCGGGACGATCGCGAAGGCGCCGACGGATGGTGTGGCCGACATGGGATAGCTTGCTCCTGCGCTGGCTTTGCGGTGATGGGCCGTCCGTCTCGCGTCGATCTGGGCGGCGTCAATGTCAACTTGCCTCGGTCACGCCATCATTGCTATCGGCGCCCGCATGAACGTTCCGCCGCCCCAGATCACGCGCGTCACCGATTCCCGCGTCAGTTGCGACGGCGCGCATGATGGTATCCCGACCGCGCTCGGCCATCCGCGCGTCTATCTGCAGATCGACGAGCATGGTTATGTCGATTGCGGCTATTGCGATCGGCGCTTCATCCTGGTCGGCGGGCCGGCCGATCTGCCCGACGGCGCGGCCGACACGGATATCGCCTCGGGCGCGAGCCGTTAAGGTGGCTGGGCGCCAGGCTTTGGCGCTGGCGCTGCTCGTCACCTTGACCGCGGCGGCACCGCAGAGGAGAAGCCCCGTGCACCACGCAACCGGCACGTTCGAGGTCAGCATCACCCCCGAAGCCCAGGCGCCCGCCACCGAGGGCGCGCTGCCGACCAGCCGGATGGGGCTGGTGAAGCATTTCTCGGGCGGGTTGACCGGCATCGCCACCGGCACGATGCTCGCTGCCGGCGCGCCCAAACCGGGCTCGGCCGCCGCCTATGTCGCGATCGACCAGTTCCAGGGCAGCGTCGATGGCAAGGCGGGCGGCTTCGTGCTGCTCCACCAAGGCACGATGACCAAGGCGGGGGGCGGCGATCTGGCGGTGACGGTCGCGCCCGATACCGGCACTGGTGCGCTTGCCGGCATTGCGGGCACGCTGACCATCACGGTCGAAGGCGGCGTCCACCATTATGATTTCGCTTATACGCTGCCCGAATAGACCGCGCGAGTTTACATCGCCGCCGAGCGTCCTAACTTGGCGGCATGACCGTTGATCCCCGCGCGTTCCTCTACGCCAGCCTCGACCCTCAAGAAGCCCGGCGCCTGACCGCCGCCGCGCTTGCCCGCGCCGACGATGGCGAACTGTACCTGCAATATCGCAAGGCCGAAGCATTCGGTTTCGATGACGGGAGGCTGAAAGCCGCCAGCTACGATACGCATGCGGGCTTCGGCCTGCGCGCGGTATCGGGCGAGATGACGGCCTTTGCGCATTCGAGTGAGCTGAGCGCCGCGGCGATTCGGCGCGCGTCCGAAACAATGGCACTGGTCGACCCCGCCTCGGGCGCCAAGGCGCCGCCGCCGCAGCGAACCAACCGGCACCTCTACACCGCCGCCGATCCGCTCGACCTGATGCCGTTCTCGGAGAAGGTGAGGCTGTGTCAGACGATCGACGCCGCTGCGCGCGCGCGTGATCCACGGGTGGCGCAAGTCTCGGTCTCGCTGTCGGGATCATGGAGCGTCGTCGAGATCGTGCGACCCGACGGCTTCGTCGCAACCGACATCCGGCCGCTGGTGCGGCTCAACGTCTCGATCGTCGTCGAGCAGAACGGCCGCCGCGAAACCGGCACTTTCGGCATCGGCGGGCGTTATCGCTACGATCGGGTGACCTCGCCCGACGTCTGGAACCGGGCGATCGACGAAGCGCTGGCGCAGGCGCTCGTCAATCTCGACTCGGTTGACGCGCCGGCGGGCGAGATGACCGTGCTGCTCGGCCCCGGCTGGCCCGGCATCCTGCTGCACGAAGCGATCGGCCACGGGCTGGAGGGGGACTTCAATCGCAAGGGCACCAGCGCCTTTTCAGGCCGGATCGGCGAGCGGGTGGCCGCACCCGGCGTGACCGTGGTCGACGACGGTTCGCTGGGCGATCGGCGCGGATCGCTGTCGATCGACGACGAAGGCACGCCGACCCAGGAAACGACACTGATCGAGGATGGCATCCTGAAAGGTTATATCCACGACCGGCTCAACGCGCGGCTCACGGGCGTCGCGCCGACCGGCAACGGCAGGCGCGAAAGTTTCGCCCACGCGCCGATGCCGCGCATGACCAACACGTTCATGAAGGCCGGGCGCGACAACCCAGCCGAATTGCTCGCCCGCATGAAGAGGGGCATTTTCGCCAAGAGCTTTGGCGGCGGCCAGGTCGATATCGTCTCGGGCAAATTCGTGTTCAGCTGCACCGAGGCCTATCTGGTTGAGAACGGCAAGATCGGCGCGCCGATCAAGGGCGCGACCCTGATCGGCGACGGGCCGAGCGTGCTCACCCGGGTGATCGGCATCGGCGACGACTTCGCGCTCGACGAAGGCGTCGGCATGTGCGGCAAGGGCGGACAAAGCGTTCCCGCCGGGGTGGGCCAGCCGACGCTGCTCATCGACGGGCTGACGGTGGGCGGGACGGCGGTTTAAGCCGATTTCAGATGCCGGTCAGCAGCATGTCAAAGGCGGAGACGATGGCATCGCGTGCGTGATCGAGCGACGCGATGGGCTTGCCCAATTCATTTGCACGGATCGCTGCGGCAAATTGCGGCATGAGCATCATGTCTTCGCCGTTGACCGAAAAGATCGGGTTGAGCCGTGGTTCTTGCCCATGGCTCCGACTGACGGGTTCGAGCGGTGCGACGAGCCGCGTGGCGAGGTTTCCAAGATGATCGGCTTGGCAGTCGACCACCATTTGGCCATCGGTCAACAGATGAACGTCACATTGTGCCATCAAAACAGGCGATATCGTTCAAGTGGCAGGCCACGCTCGTCGATCCAGCGATTGACCGAATCAGCCCAGTCACGATTGTCCTCGCGCCACTGCCGCGCACGTTCGTTCCGGCTTGCCTCGCGTAACGCCGCCTCGCACACCTGACTTAGATTGAGGCCGGCGGCGCGCGCCGCCTCGACGACGCCAGAATCGAGCGATAGGTTGACGGCCTTGCGCTTGCCGGATGCGATCGGGTCGATTTTCATGCGCATTACCTATGCGCACGAACCATGTGCGTCAATGTGGAGGTGAACCATGTCGACATTCTTCACTGCCATCAACGACGACCACCGCGCCTTCATCGCGCGCCAGCCGATGTTCTTCGTCGCTACCGCTGCCGAGGGCGCGCGCATCAACCTCAGCCCCAAGGGGATGGACGTGTTCCGCGTGCTCGGCCCCAACCGCGTCGCCTATCTCGACCTCGGCGGGTCCGGGAACGAAACGCAGGCGCATCTGGCCGTCGATGGGCGGATCACCATCATGTTCTGCGCGTTCGATAATCCCGCACTTATCCTCCGCCTTTACGGACGGGGCAGCTTTATCGGCGTGGACGATCCACGCTTCGAGGAAATGATGGCGCATTTCCCGCGCCTGCCCGGCATGCGCCAGATCTTCGATATTGCCGTCGATAGTCTCCAGACCAGTTGCGGCTGGGCCGTGCCGCGCATGACCTTCGAGCGCGAGCGCGACACGCTGGTGCGGTTCCACGCCCAGCAGGATCCGGTCGAACGCCTCGCCAGAATCGCCTCGCGCAACCGCAGCATCGATGGGCTGCCGGTGACCGTGCAGACGGTGATGCCGAGCTGGGCCGATTGATGGCGCTCGCCGAACTGGGCCGGTTCTCGAGGAACGAAGCCAACATCCTGATCGGCGCGCTCGAGGCTCAGGGCATCCCCGCCATCGCTTTCGACGAAGGGGCAAGCATTGCCGATGGCAGCCAATATTTCATCCCGGTGCGGGTGATGGTCAACGAGCGCGACCTTGCCGATGCGCAGGCGATCGTGACCGCGGCGCAAGGCTGAGCTGCCCAAAAATCGGGCAATCGTTCGCAACTGCACAAAAATGCGCCGTGTCGCGACATGATGTTAATCGAAATTCGCAGAGATTAACGCAAAGTTACGTTTGGCACGGTGTTTGCGTAGTGATCTTCCGTGGCAACAGCCGGGGGATCGATGTGAAGCTCGTCATTGCGATCATCAAACCGTTCAAGCTCGATGAGGTGCGCGAGGCGCTCACTGCGATCGGCGCGGCGGGCATGACCGTTACCGAAGTGCGCGGCTTTGGTCGCCAGAAGGGCCAGACCGAAATCTACCGCGGCGCCGAATACACGACGTCGATGGTGCCCAAGATCAAGATCGAGATCGCCTGCGGTGCCGATCTCGCGCCGCGCGTCGTCGAGACGATCCAGGCGGCGGCGCAGACCGGCGCGATCGGCGACGGCAAAATCTTCATTCTCGATATCGACCAGGCGGTGCGCATCCGCACCGGTGAAACCGACGAGACGGCGCTGTGATCATGGCCATGAGGGGGAATATGAGCAGATATGTGAAATGCGCGGTCGCGGCCGGAGCGTTGGCAGGGCTCGCCGTCGCAGCGCCGGCTCTGGCGCAGGCCGCACTCGTCAAGGCGCCCGATGCAGCCGCGCAAGCGGGCATGGTCAACAAGGGCGACACCGCCTGGATGCTGGTGTCGTCGGCACTGGTGCTGATGATGTCGGTACCCGGGCTTGCGCTGTTCTATGGCGGGCTGGTGCGCACGAAGAACATGCTCAGCGTGCTGATGCAGGTGTTCATGATCGTCAGCATCGCGACATTGGTCTGGTGCGGCTGGGGCTATTCGATCGCGTTTACCAGCGGCGGCGACAATCACTTCTTCGGCGGGCTGTCGAAGGCTTTCCTGAGCGGCGTCACCGGCTCGACCTATGCCGCGACCTTTTCCAACAACGTCTATATTCCCGAACTCGCCTATGTCGCGTTCCAGATGACCTTTGCGTGCATCACGCCCGCGCTGATCGTCGGCGCCTTTGCCGAACGCGTGAAGTTCACGCCGCTCATGATCTTCATGGTCGCATGGATGACGATCGTCTATTTCCCGATCGCACACATGGTCTGGTATTGGGCCGGGCCTGATTTCCTGCCCGATGCAAAGACCGATTCGGGCTATCTGTTCGCCAAGGGTGCGCTTGATTTCGCCGGCGGCACGGTCGTCCACATCAACGCGGGGATTGCGGGCCTCGTCGGCTGCCTGATCATCGGCAAGCGCAAGGGTTACAAGTCGGAGCCGATGCCGCCGCATTCGCTGACGATGACGATGATCGGCGCCAGCCTGCTGTGGGTCGGCTGGTTCGGATTCAATGCCGGGTCCAACCTCGAATCGAACGGCGTGACGGCGGTTGCGTTCGTCAACACCTATGTCGCGACGGCGGCAGCGGCCGTCAGCTGGGCGCTGATCGAGCAGTTCGTCCACAAGAAGCCGTCGCTGCTGGGCGCGGTGACCGGCGCCGTTGCCGGGCTGGTCGCGATCACGCCGGCATCGGGCTATGCCGCGCCGATGACGGCGATCGTGCTGGGCCTCGTCGTCTCGCCGATCTGCTATTTCTTCGTGACCACGGTGAAGAATCGCCTCGGCTACGACGACTCGCTCGACGTGTTCGGCGTGCACTGCGTCGGTGGTATCGTCGGCGCGCTCGGCACGGCGATCGTCGCCGATCCCAAGCTCGGCGGGCAGGGCTATTTCGACTATACCGTGTTCCCGGCGGTCGCGGTGACGCCCGAGGCGTACAGCATCTCGGCACAGCTCCTCGTCCAGCTTCAGGCGGTCGCGATCACGCTGTTCTGGTCGGGCGCGGTCAGTGCCGTGCTGTTTGTCGCGCTCAAATACACGGTCGGCGTGCGGCCGAGCGACGAAGTCGAAGCCGAAGGGCTCGACATCAACGAACACGGCGAGCGCGCCTATAACTATTGACGAGATCGGGCCGCGCGCACGGGGGTGCGACGCGGCCCAACCGAGGTTCCTCCTGCGGACGCCCTAGGGCCGGAGCGGCAACGCCCCGGCCCCTTTTTTGTCAGCTGCCGGACGGGGAATCGGATTGCGGGGCCTCAGGCGCGGGCGCCCCGGCCTTGCGCCGCCGCCGGGCCGCCATCGATGCGCCGATCAGAAAGCCGCCGGGCACGAACAGGATCGTTGCGACAAGGCCGATGCGACGCCAGTTGGTCTTTTCGCGGGGCTTCTCCATCCGCGATGCCTAAGCGCTTCGCCGCATACGCGAAAGCCTAGCCCAGATCGGCGCGCACGAATTCGGCGCAGCGCTCGCCGATCATGATCGACGGCGCATTGGTGTTGCCGCTCACCAGCTTGGGCATGATCGACGCATCGGCAATATACAGCCCCTCGACGCCGCGCACCCTGAGCTTCGGATCACATACCGCCTCGGCATCCGACCCCATCCGGGCGGTGCCGACCGGGTGATAGATGGTGTCGGCGCGCGCGCGGATCAGCCGGTCGAGCGCGTCGTCGTCGTCGAGGTCGATCGGGTTACGGTCGCGCCCCTTATAGTCGGACAGCGGCGGCGATTCGAGAATGCGGTACATCGCCTTCACGCCCTTCTTCATCAGCGCGATGTCGCGCGGATCGGTCAGGAAGGCAGGATCGATCAGGGGGGCTGCGCGCGCGTCGGTCGAGGCGAGCCGCACCGTTCCCTTGCTTTCCGGCCGCAGCACGCAGACGTGGCCCGAAAAGCCGTGCGCCTTCACTTTGGTGCGGCCATGGTCCTCGAGCGCTGCGATCACGAAATGGAGCTGGACGTCCGGGCAGGGCGAATCGGGATCGACCTTCAGGAACGCGCCGCCCTCGGCATAGGGCGACGTCATGGCACCGGTCCGCTTGGTGAACCACTGCCAGAAAGATTTCAGGCCGTTGATCTGCCCGGTCAGCGTCTGGCCCAGAAACCGCGTGTCGTCGCATTCGTAAGAGGCGACATAATCGAGGTGGTCCTGCAGATTGCCGCCGACATCGCCGCGGTCGATGCGCACGGCGATACCATGTTCGGCAAGATGCGCGGCCGGGCCGATGCCCGACAGCATCAGGATTTGCGGGGTGCCGAACACGCCGCCTGCCAGAATCACGGCCCGGCGCGCCCGGATTTCCTTGGCCTCGCCGTTCTGGAGATAGGCGGCGCCCCAGGCGCGACCTTCGTCGAACAGCACGCGCTCGACGGTGACCCCGGTTTCCACGCGCAGATTGGCGCGGTTGCGGTGGGGCTCGATATACCCGCGCGCCGCGCTCCAGCGCTCGCCACCCTTCTGCGTGACCTGGTACAGGCCGATGCCATCCTGCCGCGCCCCGTTGAAATCGTCGTTGCGCGGGATCTGGAGGCTTGCCCCGGCCTCGATGAACGCCATCGTCCCTGGATTGGGCGACACCTGTTCGCTGACATGGAGCGGGCCACTGTCGCCGTGGAAATCGTCGGCGCCGCGGACGTTGTTTTCGGCGCGCTTGAAATAGGGCAGGACGTCGTCATAGCGCCAGCCGTCGCAGCCCATCGCCGCCCAATTGTCGTAATCCCACGCATTGCCGCGGATGTAGACCATGGCGTTGATCGCCGATGATCCGCCCAGTCCCTTGCCGCGCGGCTGATAACCACGCCGTCCGTTCAGCCCGGCCTGCGGCACGGTTTCGAACTGCCAGTTGGTTGCCGGCGTCTGAAACGGGATCATGCCGGGGATGCGCGTACGATAGCCGGTATTGTTGCCGCCCGCTTCGAGCAGGGTGACCTTGTACCTGCCGCCTTCGCTCAGGCGGCCGGCGACCGCGCTCCCGCCGGATCCCCCGCCGATGACGACGATATCGGTTTCTTCCACGCGTCGCTCCCCAATTGCCGTTCTTGTTGTTGCCGCTGCAGCCAGCGTGCCTTGATGATTTCGGAGGTGTCGCGGCTGCCGTCGTGGCTCCAGCCGGGCGGCATCACCATATAGCCGAGCTTGGCCTTCAGCGTGGGCGCGGCCCACACGTCCCTGGCAATGCCGATCCATTCATGGAAGGCTGCCCAGAGCAGGTTGAAGCTGCCGAGATTCTTGACGATGCCATAGCGCGGCGGGTCGTCGGCGCGTTCGGGCTCGAAGGTGCCGAGCCATTTGTCCCAGACGATGAAGACGCCTGCGTAATTCTTGTCGAGATAGCGCGGATTGGTCGCGTGGTGGACGCGGTGGTGGCTCGGTGTGTTCATCACCGCTTCGAACCAGCGCGGCATCCGGTCGATCGTCTCGGTATGTATCCAGAATTGGTAGATCAGGTTGAGTCCGCCGACGAACGCCAGCATCGCCGGGTGGAAACCGATCAGGAACAGTGGAATCTTGATGAGGATGCCAAGCGAGATCGGCCCGGTCCAGGTCTGCCGCAGCGCCGTCGACAGGTTATAATGCTGGCTCGAATGGTGGATGACATGGCTGGCCCATAGCCAGCGGATGCGATGCCCGGCGCGGTGGACGAGGTAGTAGAAGAAATCGTCGGCGACGAAGGCGATGACGAACCAATACCACTGCCAGCCGATGTCGAATAGCCGGTAGCTCCACACCCACAGCGCAAACGCGCCCAGCAGTCCACCGAAGATGACGCCTGACACGACATTGCCAAGGCCCAGGCTGAGCGAGGTCAGCGTATCGCGCGGCTCGTAGCGCTCAGGGTGAGTCAGCTTCACCGCGACCATCTCGATCAGCACCAGCGCGACAAAGCCGGGGACGGCAAGATCGGTGGGATTGGGAAGCGCCATACCCGCTTGCTTACACCAGTGTCAGCGCTGAACCAATATGGCGCCGAACAGCGCCTCGCCCGTCTCGACGTGCCATCCCTCGGGCGTTTCGCGTACGGCATCGGCGTTCACCCGGCGGGCGGCAAGATGCGCGCCGTGCCGCTTCAGAACCGCCACGCTGCCGTCGCGACCGTGCACCAGCGCGCTTCGGCCATCGGCCGCAACCACCGCGGCGACGGCTTCGAAGCCCGACAGCATGCCTTCGGCCTCGGCGCGCGCGAAGGCCTCGCTCGCGATCGGCGGCGTCCGCCCCAGTCCGAGCAGCGCGGCCAGGCCCGCCAGCATCAGGATGGCGACCAGCGAGCCGCCGAGCTGGAGCCACAGGCCCGGCATGTCAGTGGCCGCCCGCCAGCGCCTGCATCATCCCCGCGACCGGTGAGAGATCGTATCCTGCTGCCGCCGCCTTGCGGAACAGCTCGGCGGGCTCGGCGCCGGCCTTGGCGCTGGCGAGCGCCCAGAGCATGCAGCTGCGCGTGCCCGAGCGGCAAAAGGCGAGCACCGGGCCGTTCGCCATCGCCGCCGTCGTCGCATCGAGTTGGGGATGAGCGAATCCCGCATGCGTGACCGGAATCTCGCTGTAGGCGATGCCCAGCGCCTCGGCCGCATGGCGGATCGCCGCCCCCTCGGGCTGGCCGGGTTCCTCGCCTTCGGGCCGGTTGTTGATAATCGCGCGATAGCCCGCGCGCGCGATTTCGATCACGTCGCCGGGCGTGATCTGCGGCGCGACGGCGAAATGTTGGTCGAGCGGAATGATCATGCGCTCAAGCCTAGCCTGCTTCGCGGATCACCGACAAGAAGGCGTCGCCATAAGCTTCCATCTTGCGCGCGCCGATGCCGCTGATCTGCGCGAGCGCCGCCCGGCTCGCGGGTTTGAGCGACGCCATCTCGCGCAGTACCGAATCGTGGAAGATCACATAGGGCGGCACATTCGCCGCTTGCGCCAGCTCGCGGCGCTTGTTGCGAAGCGCGTCGAACAGCGGATCGTCGGCCAGGGCACCGGCCGCTTCGCGGCCGCGGCGTCGGGGCGGGGGCGGGGCGACGATCTCGACGGTCTGTTCGCCCTTCAGCACGGCGCGCGCGCTGCCACCGAGTTGCAGCCCGCCGTGCTCGGTCGGCGTCAGCAGCCCACGTGCCTGCAACGCGCGCGACAGCGGCTTGATCAGCTTGGCATCATCGCCGCTGACGATCCCGAACACGCTCAGCCGGTCGTGCCCGAGCTTTTCGACGCGCTCGTCGACGGCCCCGGTCAGCACCTTTTCGATGTGGCCCAGGCCGAAGCTTTGTCCGGTGCGATACACCGCCGACAGGAATTTGCGCGCCAGCTCGGTCGCATCGAACAGCGCAGGGCGTTCGAGGCAATTGTCGCAATTGCCGCAAGTCTCGGGCGGCTGCTCGCCGAAATGGCGCAGCAACACGGCACGCCGACAACCCGGTGTCTCGATCAGCGTTTGCAACGCGTTCAGCTGGGCGCGCGCGGACGCCTGCCGGTCGGGCTCGATCTCGCCGACGCGGCGCCACGCCTGCGCCCAATCCTCCGCGCCCCAGAACAGATGCGCCTGCGCCGGGTCGCCGTCGCGGCCCGCGCGGCCGGTTTCCTGATAATAGGCCTCGACCGATTTGGGCAGGCCGGCATGCGCGACGAAGCGGACGTCGGGCTTGTCGATGCCCATGCCGAAGGCGATCGTCGCGCACATCACCATGTCCTCGGATCCCACGAAATCGGCCTGGTTGCGCGCGCGCACGGCCGGATCGAGTCCGGCATGATAGGCACGGGTCGGCCGCCCGGTCCGCACCAGCTGCGCGGCCAGCCGCTCGGTCGCCGCGCGTGTCGGGGCATACACGATGCCCGGCCCGGGCACCGCGCGGACGAGCGCTGCCAGCTGCGCGCCGACATTGTCGCGCGGTGTGATCGCGTAGCGAATGTTGGGCCGGTCGAACCCGGCGATCACCAGCCCGTCGGCCGGAATGCCGAGCTGGTCGAGAATGTCGGCGCGGGTATGCGCATCGGCGGTCGCGGTCAGTGCCAGCCTCGGCACCTCCGCGAACCGGTCGAGCAGCGGGCGCAGCAGCCGGTAATCGGGACGGAAATCATGGCCCCATTCGCTCACGCAATGCGCTTCGTCGATCGCGAACAACGCCAGCGGGGCCTGCCCCAGCAGATTGCGGAACGAGTCGTTCGACGCCCGCTCCGGTGCCACATACAGCAGGTCGAGCGCGCCCGCGCGGAACCGCGCGACCGTTTCGGCCTGGTTGGTATCGACTGACGTCAAGGTGGCGGCGCGGATGCCGACGGCCTCCGCCGCCCGCAGCTGATCGTGCATCAGCGCGATCAGCGGCGACACGACCACGCACGTCCCCGGCAGGGCGACCGCCGGCAGTTGATAGCAGAGCGACTTGCCCGCCCCCGTCGGCATCACCGCCAGCGTGTGCCGCCCCGCCATCACCCGATCGACGACATCGCGCTGGACGCCGCGAAAGTCGGCAAAGCCGAAGGTCTGCTGTAGGATCTCGCGCGCTGAAGGCATGCGCAAGCCGCTACCGGCGAAGCGACCCGGCCCGCAAGCGCCATCGCCACGGCCTCGACGATTGACCGCGCCACGGTGCGCGATTGATATGGACGCTTGACCTGAACTGGGCGCCGCGGCGCCGGGAGACTTCGCGATGCCGACACGCCGATCGAAAATGCTGCCCGCTGCCTGCGCGCTCGCCGGGCTCGTCGGGGCGGCCAAGCCCGCGCAGCCGCTGGTCGTGCGCGGCGACGGGCTGGTCGATGCGGTGGTCGGCGGCAGTCCGGCGCGGATCCGCATCACGCCCTGGGCACCGGCGGCGCCGACGCTCAATCCCGATTTCGCCGCGCGCATCGGGCTGCGAGGGGGCCTGTTCGGCTTTGCGGTGAAGGTCGGGCCGGTCAAAGTCGGCGGCCAGACCAGCGTGACGCGGCTCAATTTCGGCGCCCTGAATTTCCGCCGCCGCGTGGTCTGGTTCGAGCGCCGCTATGAGCCACAGGGCGATGGCGCCGTCGGACCCGGCGGCATCCCCGCCGAGGTGATCCGTTTCGAGCTTCGCAGCCCCCGCCCCGGCGAGAGAGTCGCGACCTTGCCGCTGGTGCAACGGATGTTCCAGCCGACCTACAGCCGGATCACGGTGGCGGGGCGCGAGGTCAACATCCTGTTCGATCCCCAGCACGCGCAGACGCTGGCGACGGCAGGCGCGGGCAGCGCGATCGCCGCCGATCATGGTGGTCAGCTGGTGGGAGCGACGGGCAAGGCCGAAGTCGCGTTCGGCATCGACCGGCCGATCCGGACATTGAAGCTCGCGCGTCCGCTGACAGTCGGGCCGCTCCGCTTCGACAGCGTGCCGGTGCGGATCGGCGACGGCGGCTCGGTGGCGGGCATTGCCGATGCCGACGCCGATCCCGACGAAGTCGTGGTCAGCGCCAAGGGCGGCGGCAAGCGCCGCGACGTGCTGATCGTCGGTCGCGACGCGCTCGCGGGTTGCTCGACGATCGTGTTCGATAAACCGGCGAAGGTCATCCGGCTGAGCTGCATCTGAGCTACTCCGCCGCCAGCGTTTCCTCGGCGCGCTCCTGCGCCTGGCGGTTCCACATCTCGGCATAGAGCCCGCCCTTGCGCAGCAGCGCGGCATGGGTCCCGCGTTCGCGTACCTGTCCCGCCTCCAGCACGACGATTTCGTCGGCGTTGACCACCGTCGACAGCCGATGCGCGATGACGATCGTCGTCTGGCGCTTCGAAATCGCCTCCAGCGTCGCCTGGATCTCGCCTTCGGTGCGGCTGTCGAGCGCGCTGGTCGCTTCGTCGAGGATCAGGATCGGCGGGTTCTTGAGCAAGGTGCGCGCAATCGCCACGCGCTGCTTCTCGCCGCCCGACAGTTTCAGCCCGCGCTCGCCGACCCGCGCGTCGTAGCCACCGGGCTGCGCGGCGATGAAATCGGCGATGGCGGCGCCGCGTGCGGCTGCCTCGATTTCGGCTTGGCTGGCGCCTTCGCGGCCATAGCCGATGTTGTAGGCGATCGTGTCATTGAACAGCACCGTGTCCTGCGGGACGATGCCGATCGCGGCGCGCAAGCTTGCCTGCGTCACCTGCGATATGTCCTGCCCGTCGATGGTGATCCGCCCGCCGGTCAAGTCGTAGAAACGATACAGCAGCCGCGCGAGCGTCGATTTGCCCGCGCCCGACGGCCCGACCACCGCCAGCGTCCCGCCCGCCGGAATGTCGAGATCGATCCCTCTCAGGATGCGGCGCTCGGGATCATAATCGAACACGACATTTTCGAAGCGGACATGCCCGCCCGTCACCACCAGATCGCGCGCACCCGGCGCATCGACGACTTCGGCGGGCGCATCGATCAGCTCGAACATCGCCGCCATGTCGACCACTCCCTGGCGGATCGTGCGATAGACCATGCCGAGCAGATCGAGCGGGCGGAACAATTGCGCGAGCAGGGTCGACACCAGCACGACATTGCCGGCGTTGAAACGCCCCTCGCTCCATCCCCAGACGACCAGCCCCATGCCGAGCGCCATCATGACGTTGGTGATCAGCGCCTGGCCGATGTTGAGCCATGCGAGCGAATTCTGGTTCTTGACCGCCGCCGTCGCATAGGCCGCCATCGCCTTGTCATAGCGGACCGCCTCGCGCTCCTCGGCGCCGAAATATTTGACCGTTTCGAAATTGAGCAGCGAATCGACCGCATGGGCGACAGCACCGGTGTCGAGATCGTTCATCTGCGCACGCAGCGCATTGCGCCAGTCGGTGACGATGCGGGTGAAGGCGATGTACACGCCGACCATCACCAGCGTGCCGATTACCAGCCACGCGCCGAAGGTCGAGCCGAAGATCTGGAGCACCAGCACCAGCTCGAGCACCGTCGGCGCGATGTTGAACAGCAGGAAATAGAGCATCGTGTCGATGCTCTTGGTGCCGCGCTCGACGACCTTGGTCACCGCGCCGGTGCGGCGTTCGAGGTGGAAGCGCAGCGACAGCATGTGCAGGTGACGGAACACCGTCGCCGCCAGCCGCCGGGTGGCATCCTGCCCGACGCGTTCGAACACCGCATTGCGCAGATTGTCGAACAGCACGCTGCCGAAGCGCGCCGCGGCATAGCCGACCACCAGTGCCAGGATCAGCGTGGTCGCGCCGCGATCACCTTTTGCCATGTCGTTGACGACACCCTGCAGCGCATAGGGCGCGCCATAGACCTGCACCAGTTTCGACGCGACGATCAGCAGCAGCGACAGGATAATGCGGATGCGCAACCCCGGCTGATCCTTCGGCCAGAGATAGGGCAGGAAGCGCCGGAGCATCGGCCACAGCGGTGGCTCGGGGCTCTTGGCGTGGGGGGAGGCGGTCGGCGGCATCTGTGCCCCATGTAGGACGCCAGCCGCGCGCGCGAAAGCACCAGCCCCAGGGAACCCGAGCCGTTCCTGGACGATTGAATCGCCACCAGATGGGAGTAGGGTATGGGACCGCTCTATTATGTGATGGCGATCATGGGGTGCGGCGACGGCGACCAGGCCTGTACCGAGGCGCGCATCGTGCCGGTGCGCTATCCGTCGATCAATGCGTGCCAGATGGCGATGCCGACCGCGCTCGCGCGCAACAGCGACATCGATTTTCCGGTAATCACGGCGTCATGTCGCCAGATCGGCACGCGGATGGCCGATCGCACCCCCGCTGCCCGCCGCAACCGCAGCTGAACCGACGGCTCAGCCCGAAAACAGCGACAGGCCGCGGGCGCGATCGGGCAGGTCGGTCGAAGTCTTGGCGATTGGGCGATCGGGCGCGATCGCGGGCGCGCTGCCCCAGCCGCGCTGCAATCCGTCGATCCGTTCGGGCGCCGCCGTGATCGGTTTGCGCGGTGCCGATCGGACGATCTTGGCCGCCGGATGGGCACGGGCCGGGGCACGGTCGCCCGTCGCTGACCCGACCTGCGTCGGCAGCGATCCGAGAATCCGGTCGCGCAGCATCGATTCGAGATCGTCGAGCCCCGCCGACGCCGCCACCGCGCGCCGTTGCAGCAACGTGGCAAGCGCGGTCGGCCGCACTGGCGTCATTACCAGCCGGCGCGCGCTTCGCATTTTCGACGGGCAATCGCTGAACGACACGCTGATTCGCACCCCTGCGCTTTATTGCCCGGAAAATAGTCGTCCAACTCTCACCGAAAGCGGACGAGACGCGGTTGACGCGGCATTAGGGGCGTTTGCCGACCTTAGCTTTCGGGCGCATGGCGCGGGCGAGTCCAGAGGTCGCCGCGCGGCGTCGGCGGGAAGCGCCGGACGCGCGATCGCGCCTCGCGCCATGCGCGCCAGATCGCACCGAGTTTCTCGCTCGCCGAAGTGGTGACACGCGCGTCCCAGGCCTGTCCGCCGAGTGCGGCGACCTTGCGACCGATATCGCCATAGATTTTGGCCGCCGCGAGCACTGCCCAGGCCGAGCGGAAGCCCAGCGCCCGCGTGCCCGCGCGGGCGCTATGTTCGAACGCGGCCGCCCGGTCGGTCAGCCGCGCGACCAGTTCGGTGAGCGCGGGCCGATGCCGCGCTGCCATCAGATCGCTGGCGGCAATGCCTTTTTCCGCCAGCCAGTCGGTCGGCAGATAACAGCGACCAACGCTCGCATCCTCGTCGATGTCGCGCGCGATATTGGCGAGCTGGAAGGCCAGGCCAAGGTCGCAGGCGCGGTCGAGCGTCGCTTCGTCGGCGGGATCGACGCCCATCACCACTGCCATCATACAGCCGACGACGCCTGCGACATGGTAGCAATAGCGCAGCAGATCGTCTTCGCTTGTCGGGCGCCAGCCATCGGCATCGAGCGCGAAGCCGGCGATATGATCGCGCACGAAGCCATGCGGCAGGCCGGTTTCCGAGACGACGATGCGCAGTGCCTCGAACGGCGGGTCGCCGGTTGCCTCGCCCGCCAGCGCCAGTTCGGTCAGCACGCCCAGTCGCGCAACGCGCGCCTGCGGATCGTCGACGACGGTCATGCCGTGGCCGTGGTCCTGCCCGTCGGCGATGTCGTCGCACGCGCGGCACCAGCTGTAGAGCAGCCACGCCCGCTCGCGCGTCGGCTTGTCGAACAATGTGCTCGCGGCGGCAAAACTGCGCGATCCGCGCGCGATCGACAGCCGAGCCGCTTCGACGACCTCGGCGCGGGTCACAGGTCGCGGGCGCCGATCTGCTGGATCGTGGTGATCGGCGCCGCATGCGCCATTTTGTCGAGCAGGCCGTCGAGCGTCGTGTCGACGATCATCAGCCCCTGATGCTGCGGACGAATGAAACCGACCTCGCCCATTTTCGCGGCAAAGGCGATCAGCCCGTCGTAAAAGCCCGCGACGTTGAGCACGCCGACCGGCTTCGCATGATAGCCGAGCTGCGCCCAGCTCAGCGCTTCCCACAATTCGTCCATCGTGCCGGTACCGCCGGGGAGCGTGACGAAGCCGTCGGAAAGGTCGGTGAACGCCTGTTTGCGCTCGTGCATCGTCCGGCAGACGTGCAGCTCGGTGAGGCCGCGATGCGCCACTTCGGCATCGACCAGCGCCTGCGGGATGATGCCGATCACCTCGCCGCCCGCGTCGAGCGCCGCATCGGCGACCGCGCCCATCAGGCCCAGCCGTCCGCCGCCATAGACGAGGCCGATCCCGCGCTCGGCGAAACCGCGACCGACGGCGCGCGCCGATTCGATATAGACCGGATCGGCAGGCGAGGCTGAGCCGCAATAGACCGCGAGGCGTTTCACCGCCCCTCCTCCAGCATCAGCTTCGCCGTCGCCTTGGCGCTGCCCACCACGCCCGGAATCCCCGCGCCAGGATGCGTGCCCGCGCCGACGAAGTACAGGTTCGGAATATGGTCGTCGCGGTTGTGGACGCGGAAATAGGCGGATTGCAGCAAAGTCGGCTCAAGGCTGAAGGCGCTGCCTAGATGCGCGTTGAGATCGGCCGAAAAATCGCTCGGCGCATAATGGAATTTGGTGACGATGCGGTCGTGGATATCGGGAATCAGCCGCTTGCCGACTTCGTCGAGAATCCGCTTTTCGAGGATCGGGCCGATCTCGTTCCAATCGACCGGGAACTTACCCTGATGCGGCACTGGCGCCAGCGCGTAGAACGTCGCGTGTCCCTCCGGCGCCATCGACGGATCGGTGACGGTCGGATGGTGGAGATAGAGTGAGAAGTCCTCGGCCAGCACGCCGTGGTTATAGATGTCGTCGAGCAGACCCTTATAGCGCGGCCCGAACAGGATCATGTGGTGCGGAATGTCGGGGAAAGTCCCCTTGACGCCGAAATGCACGACGAACAGCGACGGCGAATAGCTCTTGCGCTCCAGCCGCGCGCGCGTGCGCTGGGCGCTGCGCGATCCCTTCAGCAGATCGCGGTAGCTGTGGACGACATCGGCGTTGCTGGCGACTGCGTCGGCTTGCACTGACCAGCCGCTCCGGGTCGTGACACCGGTCGCGCGGTCGCCGAGCGTATCGATCGACGCGACCGGATCGGCCAGCCGCAGAACCCCGCCCAGCCGCTCGAAATGGGTGACCATGCCCGCGATCAGCTTGTTGGTCCCGCCCATCGCGAACCAGACGCCGCCGTCCTTTTCCAGCTTGTGGATCAGTGCGTAGATGCTGCTCGTCGTCATCGGATTGCCGCCGACCAGCAAGGTGTGGAACGACAGTGCCTCGCGCAACTTCGGATGTTTCACATAGCTCGACACGATCGAATAGACCGACCGCCAAGCCTGATATTTCATCAGGCTGGGGGCGGCCTGCACCATCGATGCGAAGTCCAGGAACGCGACATGGCCGAGCTTGCGATAACCCTCGGCGTAGACGCCAGCGGAATAGTCCAGAAACCGACGGTAGCCATCGACGTCGGCCGGATCGAGCTTGGCGATTTCGGCAGTGAGCAGCGGCTCGTCGTTCGAATAGTCGAAATTGGTGCCGTCGGGCCAGTTCAGCCGGTAGAAAGGCATGACGGGCGCCAGCTTTACATCATCGTCCATCGACCGGCCGGACAGCGCCCACAGTTCCTGCAGGCAGGGCGGATCGGTGATCACCGTGGGACCAGCATCGAAGACGAAGCCGTCCTTTTCCCAAACATAGGCGCGCCCGCCGGGCTTGTCGCGCGCCTCGACGATTGTCGTCTGCACGCCCGCCGACTGTAGCCGGATGGCGAGCGCAAGCCCGCCGAACCCGGCGCCGATCACGACGGCCGACTTCATGCCTTGGGCTTTCGCGGGCCGCTGGCGATTGCACGAATGGCGGCCGATATCTTGACGGGCGGCTTGCCCAGCAAGATGCGTGCTTGGTCGATCATGGTGGTTTGTCCTGCGTAAAAGCGCCCAACCAGCCCAGGATTGAGCCGATAGAAGCGTTCCAGAATGCGATATCGTTCGTCCGGGGCACCCGCGCGATACAGCATTTTGTCGAGCATGCGATAAAAGCCACGCCCGCGCCACGTCTGCGCGGCAAAACCATGCGTCAGCTCGTGCAGTCCGGCCCCGGACAGGTCGCCTGCGCGCGCGATCAGGCTCGCCGTGCGCACCGCATCGGGCAGCGAATAGCCGGTGGTCGGGTGGAACAGCGCCGCGCGCATGCCTGCCTTCGCCACGCCCTTGCCGCCGCTTCGCCAATAGGCCTCGAAATCGCCGCCGAGCGCGACGGGCAGTGCGCCCTGCTCCTCGCGGACGACATGACCGACATCCCAGCCGCCTTTGGCGACATAATCGTTCAGGCGTTCGCCGATCGGGTCGTTGTTCGCGCCTCCCGGAGCTGAGCGATAGAGATCGGGGGTGTCGCTGTAATAAGTATCCTCGACGAACAGCCGGGTATCCGAAAACGGCAGCACATAGACGAAGCGATACCCGTCTACTTGCGGCACGGTCGCATCCATCACCACAGGGCGCGTGACATCGTGGCGGGTGCGCAGCGCATATTCGCGGCCGACGAACTTCTGCCAGCCCAGATCGAGTGCAGCATAATCGCCCGCCCCGCGCGCATCGATCACCCCCTTGGCATCAATCCGGTCGCCATCCTCCAGCAGCACACCGGCCGCGCCGACGTCGGCGACGCGCCGCCCGGTGATGACGGCCTCCGCAGGCAATGTCGCCCGCACGACCGCGTCGAGCCGTTCGGACTCGATCGAATGGTAATGCGCCGCGATCGTCCGCCCGTGCGCCGGAAAGGCGATGTCGTACGACGCCCAGTCGTAACAGATCAGCGGTTCGACGATCCAGCGGTCACCCGGCGTAATATCGGTCGCGAAGAACGACCACAGATGGTTCCCGCCGATTGTCGCCCCGCCTTCGATGATCCGCACGTCGAGATCGGGGCGCTTTTTTGCCAGCGCGAGCGCGATCAGCCCGCCGGCGAGCCCGCCGCCGACAATCGCGAGATCGCACTGGATCGTGGCTGCCATCGGCTTGGCCTAACCAAAGCGGGGGCCGCGCGAAACCCTTTCGTGTCGCGCCGACGATCTTTGGTAGGCGCACATGCGCGATTCGGCCCGTTGCCGCCTTGTCGCGCTTCCATCGGCGAGTCGGAGCGCATAAGGAGTGACAATGCCGATTTTGCTCGCCGTCGCCATCTCGACCGTCGCGATGATCGCGATCGTCGGCGCGCGCTATCTGATTGTCAGCGGCGCCTTTGCGGCGGCGACCCGGGTCCGGCATCCGGGGCTCTATGCCGGGCTCGATCGCCAGATCCGCCGCGAAATCTTCTGGAGCCTGACCAGTGCCGCGATCTACGGCATCCCGGCCGGCATCCTGGCCTGGGGCTGGCAGAACCGCGGCTGGACCGCGATCTATACCGACCTGTCGGCATGGCCGTTATGGTATTGGCCGCTTTCGATTTTCCTCTACCTGTTCGCGCATGACAGCTGGTTCTACTGGACCCATCGCTGGATGCATGAACCCCGGCTGTTCCGGCTCGCCCATGCCGTCCACCATGCCAGTCGGCCACCGACGGCCTGGGCGGCGATGGCGTTTCACCCGATCGAGGCGCTGACCGGCGCGGTCGTCATTCCCTTCCTCGTTCTGCTGGTGCCCATCCACGTCGGCGCGCTGGCGATCGTGCTGACGGTAATGACGGTGATGGGCGTCACCAATCATATGGGTTGGGAGGTTTTCCCCAGGTTCATCTGGGCCGGGCCATTGGGGAGATGGCTGATCACGGCCAGTCATCATCAGCGCCATCACACGGAGTATAGGGGGAATTATGGGCTATATTTCAGGTTCTGGGACCGGCTCTGCGGTACCGATCGCGGGCTCGGGAGCTTCGATGCCGGCGCACGGCGCACCGCGGGGGGCGGTGTTCATGCGGCGGCTGGGGGCGGCACTCACGCTGGTCGCGCTGGCGACGGGGGCCGCGCCGACGGGCTCGCTTGACGTCAAGATCGACCGGCTGCGCTCGGCCAGGGGCGTGCTGCGCATCTGCCTGACTGCCGATCCGAAGAATTTTCCCGGGTGTGTCGACGATGCGCGGGCGATCACGCGATCGGTGCCCGCGAGCGAGCGCGAGGTGCAGTTCACCGGCCTGCCTTACGGCCAATATGCCGTCGCGGTGATCCACGATGCGAACAACAACGCGAAGCTCGATACGCTGCTGGGCATTCCGCGCGAAGGCTTCGGCTTTTCGCGCAACCCGGCGATCAATTTCGGGCCGCCGCGCTTCCGATCCGCCGAATTCGGTATCGAATCGTCGCCGGTCACCCAAACGATCGAGATGCGCTATTTCCTGTAATCGCGGCGGGCGCGGAGCTTTTGGCGTCGGCGCGGCGTTGTGGTGACTGATTTTCAGCCCGGAGACCGTCCGTGAGTCCAACTTGCCCGCCGCGTGCCTGCCTGCTGCCTGCCCTGCTGCTGATCGGCTTCGGCACGACCCCGGCACAGGCGCAGGACGCCGCCGGCGATCGCGCGGTGGTATCGGGTCCTGTGGATCCCAATGCCGACACCGGTCGCAATACCGTGACCATCGGCGGCGGCATTGCCGTGGTGCCGAGTTACGAAGGGTCGAACAATTATGTGATCGTCCCCGCCGCGGCGATCCGCGGCCGCGTGTCGGGATTCAACTTCGCCTCGCGCGGCACCGTGCTCAGCGTCGACGTGCTGCGCGACCGGTCGGTGCACGGGCTCGACATCCAGTTCGGCCCGGCGGTCAACTTCAATTTCAACCGCGTCGGCCGCCGCATTGACCAGCGCATCCGGCAGCTCGACGGGCGCAAGCTCGCGTTCGAGGCGGGCGGCTATTTCGGCATCGCCAAAACGGGCGTGTTCACCAGCCCCTATGACACGCTGGGCGCGAGCGTGACGGTGCTCGCCGACACGACCGGCATCCACAACAGCTATACGATCACGCCGACCGTCAACTACGGCACCCCGCTCAGCCGCAAGGCCTATGTCGGCGTCTCGCTGTCGGGAACCTGGGCTGGTGACGGCTATGCGCGCAGCTATTTCACGGTCTCCGCGCCCGAATCGCTGCGCAGCGGACTGCCAGTGTTCACCAACGCCAAGGGCGGATTCAAGAATTACAGTGTATCGGCGCTTGGCACCTATTCGCTCACCGGCGATCTGCGGCACGGGCTGGGGCTGTACTTCGTCGGCAGCTACAGCCGGCTGCAGGGCGATTTCGCGCGCAGTCCGCTGGTCAGCGTCGCCGGGAATCCTGACCAGTTCGTCGGCGCGATCGGGCTCGGCTATACATTCTGATTGCCGGGCAGTAGATTGACGACTTTCCCCGGGGAGACGCTGCGGCGTCTGAGAGGCAGGCACGAGCCTGCGACCCGCCGAACCTGATCCCGTTGGCACGGGCGGAGGGAGGGGGTGCAGGCGCGAAAAGCCCGTCCGTAGGACGGGCGCGCGCCGTAGCCCAGTCTCCTTCTGACAAGAAGGAGACTGCATCCCATGGCTGATATCCCCGCGCGTACTGAAATTGGCGTCACCACCGGGCCGATCCGGGGTAGCCGGAAGATCCACGTGGGTCCGCTCGGCGTCGCGATGCGCCAGGTAATGCTCGAACCTTCCTCAGGCGAGCCGCCGCTCAACGTCTATGACACCAGCGGCCCCTACACCGACCCGGCCGCGAGCATCGACATCATGGCCGGTCTTCCGCCCAAGCGCCGCGACTGGATCATCGGCCGTGGCGATGTCGAAAGCTATGACGCGCGCGAAATCCGGCCCGAGGATAATGGTCAGCTGGGGCCGGATCGGTCGGGCGGCGTCCAGCCCTTCCCGAACGTCGTCAAGCGCCCGCTGCGCGCGAAGCCCGGCGCCAACGTCAGCCAGATGCATTATGCCCGGCGCGGCATCATCACGCCTGAAATGGAATATGTCGCGACCCGCGAGAATCTGGGCCGCGAGATGCTTCGCGAATACACGCGCGATGGCGAGAGCTTCGGCGCCGTCATTCCCGACTATGTCACGCCCGAATTCGTCCGGGACGAGGTGGCGCGCGGCCGCGCCATCATCCCGTCGAACATCAACCACCCCGAAAGCGAGCCGATGGCGATCGGCCGCAACTTCCTCGTCAAGATCAACGCCAATATCGGCAACAGCGCGGTCGCCAGCGATGTCGCGCAGGAAGTCGACAAGCTGGTCTGGGCGATCCGCTGGGGCGCCGACACCGTCATGGATCTGTCGACGGGGCGCAACATCCACGACACGCGCGAATGGATCATCCGCAATTCGCCCGTGCCGATCGGCACCGTCCCCATCTATCAGGCGCTGGAAAAGGTCGGCGGCATCGCCGAGGAGCTGACCTGGGAAATCTTCCGCGATACCCTCATCGAACAGGCCGAGCAGGGCGTCGATTATTTCACCATCCACGCCGGCGTCCGCCTGCCCTACATCCCGCTCACCGCCAAGCGCGTGACGGGCATTGTGAGCCGCGGCGGCAGCATCATGGCGAAATGGTGCCTCGCGCACCACAAGGAATCGTTCCTCTACGAACGCTTCGACGAGATCACCGAGATCATGAAGGCCTATGACATCGCCTATTCGCTGGGCGATGGCCTGCGCCCCGGATCGATCGCCGATGCCAATGACGAAGCGCAGTTCGCCGAGCTCTACACGCTGGGCGAGCTGACCAAGCGCGCCTGGGCACAGGATGTGCAGGTGATGATCGAAGGCCCCGGCCATGTGCCGATGCACAAGATCAAGGAGAATATGGACAAGCAGCTGCAGGCGTGCGGCGAGGCGCCCTTCTACACGCTCGGGCCGCTGACCACCGATATCGCGCCGGGATATGACCATATCACCAGCGGCATTGGTGCTGCGATGATCGGCTGGTACGGCACGGCGATGCTTTGTTACGTGACGCCCAAGGAGCATCTCGGCCTGCCCGACCGCGACGATGTGAAGGTGGGCGTGGTGACCTACAAACTCGCCGCCCACGCCGCTGACCTGGCCAAGGGCCACCCGGCCGCCAAGCTGCGCGACGACGCGCTTAGCCGCGCCCGCTTCGAGTTCCGCTGGCGCGACCAGTTCAACCTCAGCCTCGATCCCGACACGGCGGAACAGTACCACGACCAGACGCTCCCCGCAGAAGGCGCCAAGACCGCGCATTTCTGCAGCATGTGCGGGCCGAAATTCTGCTCGATGAAGATCACGCAAGAGGTGCGGGATTTTGCGGCGAAGCAAAATCAGGAGGCTACGGCGTTTATTGCAGCCGACGAGGCCGAAAAGGGCATGGCGGAAATGTCGGAACTCTATAAGTCGAAGGGCCAGGAACTCTATCTTTCGACGGAGGAGTGACCCTGTTCGGCTGGGGCAAGAAACCACCGCTGACACCCGCCCAACAGTTGCAAAGCGGGCGCTGGCGTTGCGCCAAGTGCAGCGAGGAGCATGGCTGGCCGGTTGATCTGGCGGCGCATGCTCCTGATCCCTGGCGAGGCGACGGCCAATACGAACATAACGGAGCATTGCGCTACGACGGTGATTTCCTGTCGGAAGATTTCTGTGTTCTCGATGGGAAATACTTCATGGTCCGCGCGGTGTTGCGCATCCCGGTCAAGGACGTTGCTGACGATTTCGGCTTCGGCTGCTGGTCGACGCTGTCGCGCGAGAATTTTGACAAATATGTCCACGGCTTTGACAACGGTGAGTATCCGGATTGGGGGCCGTGGAGCGGATGGCTGTGCAATCAGCTCGCCGATTACGTCGGTGACGATCCGTTGGCTGTTTGGGTTGAGCCGCGCCCCGAGCGCAAGCGACCGCTCCTATGGGTAATGGACGACGACCACCCGCTCGCGATCGCGCAGGAAAATGGCATTACGGCCGAGCGAGTGTTGGAGTTGTTCGCTTACTACTGCTCCAACCCTCGAACGCGTTAACGACCTGCCTCAAATCCCGCTGGCGCGACCAGTTCAATCTCAGCCTCGATCCCGACACGACGGAACAATATCACGACCAGACGCTCGCCGAGAAGGCGCCAAGATCGCGCATTTCTGCAGCATGTGCGGGCCGAAATTCTGCTCGATGAAGATTACCGCAGGACGTCCGCGAATTTGCCCGGCTCCAGAACTAGCAAAGCGAAAGCTTCATCGCCGCATCAGAGGCGGATGCTGGCATGGCGGAGATGAGTGAGGTTTACAAAGACACCGGTCGGGAATTGTATATGGGGGGCCGGGGGAAGGGAGCGGGAATGAGCGTGGATGCAGCCCGCCATATTGCACAGGTCGCAAACATGTGAGAACATTTGTGGAACATACAGAGAGCGCGCATGATCGAAGAAATCTTTGACAGGATTCTGAGCGAACTGGATGAGCAAGGTCAGGCCGAGCTTGGCGATGACTGGGATGAGGCGGTTGCCGGGCGACTTGCAAACCTTCGGGATGCCTATGACGGCCTGACCATCGCAGGGCGTGAACCGATCGATTACAGCGAACTCTCGACGCAGGCAGCGTATGTATTCGCTTACGCAATAGCTCGAGCAGAGTTCACCTATGCGCTACTGAAGCGCCATAGGGCCGCCCTCGGCGAACCAATTTTCCCAAACCAAGTTGCCCGAATCACGAGCTTAGGCGGCGGGCCGGGGAGCGAGATTGCGGGTATCGTTAAGTATCTCGCTGACCCGGAAAACGGTGAAAATGTTAAATCCATAAAGTATTGGATTTTCGACAAGAATAATCTTTGGTCCGATGTATGCGAGCAGCTCGTAGCGGCGTTGAATAAATTCTTGCCAATCAAGCTTGAATACGCCGAACTTGATCTTTGCGATCAAGAGCAATGCTCTATGTTGTCGCTGTCTGGAGACGATTTACTTATACTTAGTTTTGTGATTTCCGAACTTTGTGCGTTAAATGAGAAAAATCAAATAGAGGCCAACTTACGCGAAATCTACAAGACCATCGACAATGGAGCAAAGGTTTTTTACAACGACAGCGATGCTGGTTCTTTTTACTGTTACTTCAATGAGACAAAGAAATATGTTAAGGGATTCGGAAAAATAAGTCAAAAGAGTGAAATTAAAGACAAAATCGTTGTTAATTTAAATTTTGGTGAAAGGTATGAAGAGTATATGGAGGAGTTCGGTGCGACTCCTCATTTGGTAAGTAATGCCCTATCAAAACTCTTAGTACGAACAATACTATGAGAGATCTGTTCACCATCGACCGGCAGTTTGAGCCGATCCCCATGCCCGACGCGGACTTGTCGATCCTGCACAATTTAGAGATGCCGCTTCCCTATGATGCGATGCTGCTTAAGTTGCATCAGCAAACAAAATGGCGTCAGGAAGCGGTCAGAATTTACGGTAAAGAATATCAGCAGCCCCGCCTCGTTGCGCTCTATGGGTCGCCAGATAAGCGATATGACTACTCGGGGATAAGGTTGTTTCCGTTGCCTTGGACGGACCTGCTGCGCGAGATCAAGCGTCGGATCGAGGATTGCACGGAGGCCACATTCAACGCAGTTTTCTTGAACCTGTATCGCGACCATAACGACAGCATGGGCTTTCACAGTGATGATGAGAAAGAGTTGGGTAAGAACCCAGTCATTGCTTCGCTGACCTTTGGTGCCACACGTACGTTTCTGCTTAAACACAAGTTTCGCAAGGATCTTCCATTGGTGAAGGTCCCGTTGGAGGCTGGTTCAGTTTTGCTGATGAAGGGCGAAACGCAGCACAATTGGAAGCATGGCATCAACAAGCAGACGACACCGTGTGGCCCGCGCATCAATCTGACTTTCCGGACGCTGTTCGACTAAGGCTCAGTAACAATACCAACACTGCGCCACCCCCAGCGTCTGCTCCTGCCCTTGCCCAACACCCGATACACCAGCCGCTCCTCCCTGCTGTTCCGCCGCGAGCACCAGCCTGACAGTTGCCGCCGAGCGAATGGCGCTCGCGAACGCCCGCAAGCTCTCATCAGCTACACCCATCCTTACCCCCAAAAGAGAACCGTCCGATTCGGCGCGATCCGCTTGTGCGATGCGGGCGCGCCGATAGGATTTGCGTGATCATCCGGGAGTCGACGATGCGCGTTGTTCTGCTTGTGCTGATGTTGCTCGCCATGCCGGTGGCTGCCTGCGCGGCGCCGTCCGGCGATCTGCGCGCAGAAATGATCGCGCGGCTGGCCAAGGCGATGCCGGGCGCGACGCTTTCGGCCGATCCCGACGATCCGCTCGTCATTGTCTTCAAGGGCGGCGATTGGGGTGAGGGCTCGTTCAACCTCCACCGGATCGACGGCTATTGCCGCCAGGCCAGCGCGCGCGACTGCGCCAACGTCAAAGCCGAATTCGTTGCCAAGGTTGCTCGCAAGCCGGCCAAGGCGACAGCCGCCAGCCTGCGTCTGATCGTGCGCGACCGCGACTACAAGGACTATGTCGACAGTGTCGGCAAACAGGCGCCGGACAAGGGCGACTTCGCCAAATACCGGCAGATCGGCGACGATCTGTTTGCCTTCCTGGCCGCCGATTCAGCGGACACGATCGCGCTGGTGGGCGACGTGACGCTGAAGGAGCTGGGGCTCACTGCCGATCAGGCTTGGGCACAGGCGCAGGCGCAAACCCGTGCGGTTTTGCCGCCACTGCCCGACCCGCAGCAGCTCACAAAAACGGCAACGGCTTATGAAGACAAGGAATATCTGGCCAGCCTTTTGATCGATTTGCCGGCGTGGGGAGCGATCGCCGCCAAGGTCGGCCCCGACTTGTTTGTGACGGCCGTCTCGGACCAGTTCGTGTTCGTGGGCACGCTGCCCGATGGCCCCAAGCTCGAGAAATTCCGCAAGACCGTGGCGGAGGACTGCCGCGCGCAGGAACGTTGCGTCTCGCCGCACATCTATCGCTTCCGGGACGGACGATGGGTCATCGCCAAATGACGTTGTTCCAGCTTAAAGCGGCCCATGCCCCACCTGGCCCACATCTCGCTCATTGTTCGCGATTATGACGAGGCGCTCGCCTTCTATGTCGGCAAGCTCGGCTTCACGCTCGTCGAGGACACGCCGCTCCCCGAGCAGGGCAAGCGCCCCGGCGATTCCGTCGGAATCGCATCAAAAAGGTGGGTCGTCATCCGCCCGCCCGGCGCGCCGGCGACCGCCACCACGATCCTGCTCGCCCGCGCTGGCTCGCCCGAAGAAGTGGCGGCGATCGGCCGCCAGGGCGCGGGGCGGGTATGGCTGTTCCTCGCAACCGATGATTTCGCGCGCGACCACGCCGCCTTTACCGCCGCCGGGGTGCGCTTTCTGGAGGCACCCCGGCACGAACCCTATGGCACCGTCGCGGTGTTCGAGGATCTCTACGGCAATCGCTGGGACCTGATCGAGCGGCGGTGAGCCGTCATCACGCGTTGCCGCTGGGCCACAGCCAGACCCCATTTTTTCCGACACCCGCCGCCGGGCAGGCGTAACCGCTTCCCAACACCCCGTCCGCGCAGCCACCGTCAACCAACGACTCGTCCGTACGCGCGCGGACGCACATATGGTCGTGACCTTTGGGACCTTTCGCCTCGGGCGGCGCTTGTCGGGTGGACGACGCGGCGATAGGCTTGGGCTGGCATCACGGGGGCCGCGCGCATGACGATCGTCGATCGGCTGAAGGCATTCCTGTTCCGCAAACGCCGCTGGCAATGGCTGGCGGTCGGCATCGCGCTGGTCGCGCTCGGCCAATATCTCGAAGCCCAGAAGATCGAGCCGAGCAGCATGGCGTTGCAGGGCCAGCAGTTGACGATGCGGCTGCACGATCGGCTGGCGGCGCTTCAGCCGGGGGCGATTGCCGATCTGTATGCGCGCGCCGGGCGCGGTCGGCACGGCATCGGCTGGTGCGGGCCGACGTCGGCGGCCGCGCCGCTGACGCTGGACCCGAAGCCGCATCTCGAGCGTCGATATGGCGCGACTCCGGCCGATCTTCAGGCGCTGCGCGACGAAGCCACGCGACGTCGCGCTCTGTCGAGCGGCGCCGGCGCCGATCCGATCGGCAATGTCATGGCGCCGCTGGAACGCGAAGTCGGCCTGCCCGACCCACGCGGCGCGGCTGATCGGCTGGTGACGGGGCGGCGGAGTGTGTTGACCGATCCGCGTCTGCTGCCTCGCCAATCTCCGGTCCAGCTGAACGTCAATCCCGATACCGATCGCCTGCGCGCGCTGCTCGACCGCGAGGGGCTGGGCAAAGGCCGTTCGGTCGCCGATGCGATTGCGACGATGCCGAAGGCGCCTGCCTCGCGCTGCTCGGGCGGCTGGGCCGCAACCGCCGATTCTGCCGTGCTCAATCTGCGTCTTACGCCCGAAATCGCCTGGGTGGTGTGGCGTGAAGGCGGCTGGTCGACGACGATCCTGCTTGCGCTCACGCTTGCGGGCATGGTCGCGCTGATCCTTGCGGTGTGGACCCAGAAGGACATCGGTCTGGCCGCGGTGCCAATCACGCTGTTCGTGCTTGCGCTCGGGCCGGTGATCGCGGGCGGCGTGTTCTGGCTGATGCTCCAGCTGCTGCTGGGGCTGACGGCGGTGCTGGGGCATGTGTTCGCCGGGCTGGCGCTGGTGCTCGCGTGGATCGCCGGGCTGCTGAAAATCGTGATGATCGGCGTCGAGACGCTGACCAAAACCGATGAGGCAAAGGAGAATTTCGACGCGCTGAAGGCGAGCCTGGGCGGGGAACCTCCGCCAGCGGATTGACGCGCTGGTCAATCGGGCGGTGGCAGCGCCCAGTCGATCGGCGGCAGCTCCCGCGCCTCGAAAAAGGCATTGGCCTTCGAAAAATGGCGGCAGCCGAGAAAGCCGTTATGCGCCGAGAGCGGGCTGGGGTGGGCTGCCTTCAGCACCAGATGGTGCCCGCCGGCCGTCACGTCGCGCACGAATGCCGCCTTTTTCTGCGCATAGCTGCCCCACAGCAGGAACACGACCGGCTCGGACCTAGCGGCGACATGCGCGATGACGGCATCGGTGAAGCGTTCCCAGCCGCGCCCCTGATGCGACGCGGCGCGGCCCTGCTCGACGGTCAGCACGCTGTTGAGCAGCAGCACGCCCTGGCGCGCCCAGCTTTCGAGGCAGCCGTGGGCCGGCGGATCGATGCCGAGGTCGCTCTTCAGCTCCTTGTAGACATTGGCGAGACTCGGCGGTGGCCGTACCCCGGGCGGCACCGAAAAACACAGGCCGTGCGCCTGGCCCGGCCCGTGATAGGGGTCCTGCCCGAGGATGACGACCCGCACCCGATCGGGCGGGGTCAGGTCGAGCGCGCGGAACCAGGCGCCAGCGGGCGGGAAGATCGCCTTCCCCGCCGCGCGCTCGGCCACCAGAAACGCGCGCAGCTCAGCCATATAGGGGCTGGCGAATTCGGGTCCCAGCGCGGCGCGCCACGCGGGGTCGAGCCGGACGCCTCGATCGGTCGCTGTCACGGCGCCTCCTTCACCGGGCCATCATGACGGTCGGCGAACGGCGGCGTCAATGGCGCAGCGGCGGGCGTTCCCAGCCACTGCGCCACGAATGCTTATGCAGGCATCGCCGCCCTGACCTGCGCGACGGCGGCCGTCAGCTCGGCATTGCCATCGCAGCCGGTGCCGCACGCGTTGGCCTTGGCCTGCAGCTGGGCGAGCATGGCCTGCGCCTCGGCCATGCTGCCCATCCTGGCATAGCTGATCGCCAGGTCGCGCTGGGCAACGATCAGGTCGGGGGCGAGCTTGACGGCCTTTTCGAGCATCTTCACCGCGCTCTTGTGGTTGCCGAGGCCCGCGCGCGACGCGCCGAGGAGGTAAAGCAGCTCAGGCGCCTTCGGGGCGTAAGGTAGCAGGCGGCTGAACGCGCTATTGGCGCGCCGGAAATCGCCCTTGTTGAAGGCGGCGAGGCCAAGCTGATACTCGGCCTGCGGGTTAAACTGCTCGGCGCCGACGTCGGCGATCGGCGCGCCGCCCGGGGCGGGGGTGCGGATCGACGGATTGCAGTTGGCACGCGCGGTCGCCGGCAGCACCGCGAGGCCGAGCCCGCCGCCGACCGACAGCAGAGTGGCAAGATTGATGGAACGCATCGAAGGGTTTCCTTTCAAATAGGGTGAGAGGGGCCTCAGCACGGTTTCGTCGATCGTGCATGCGCGGTTACCGCCAGTGGTGCGCCCCCGTCCCGCGATGGTCAGGCATCGAGCAATTCCTGCAAATCGAGCGGCACCGACGACAGGATTTCGACCGCGCGATCCTCGCCGCTGGGATCGAGCGCCGCGAGCGCGGCGTCGCGGGCGGCCAGCAAATCGCCGACCACCGGCCGAGCGAGTGCAACGGCCGCGGTCAGCCAGTCGTTGACAAGCGCGTCGCCGGGGGCGCCGCGCAGATCGAACGCGTCCAGCGCCGCCATGATCGCCGCTGCATCGAACAGCCATTCGTCGGTGACCCAGCGATTGGTTGTAAACGCACCGGTCGGCAGGCCGTTCGGCGCGACCGACAGCGCGACCAGATGGACGGCGTCATGCGCTGAATCGCCTGCGGCGAGCCGCGGAGCATCGGGGTCGGGCATCGTGCAGCGCGGCAGGAACAGATGGAAATGGCCGTGTTCGTCGCTGCCGCGCTCTTCGGGCGGGTGGCTGTGGTAGAAATAGCGTGACCCGCTCGGCGCGATCGCATCGCCTTCCGGATAATGGTCCCACAGATGCTGGGCGACGCCAGCTGGCAGGATGCGCCGCATCAGCGGCACGCCCTCGCGCGCCATCGCAAGACTCGCGTCGATCAGCAGGGTGGCGGCATCCGAACGGTTCATGGTCAGCGATACGCGGTACCGGCGCCTGCGGTGACAGGCTTTCGCTTCGCCGTCAAAACTGGCAGCACGCAGCGGTGCTGCCGTCGCTGATGATCATCGATGATTTCCTCGCCGATCCGCACGGCGTGCGCCGCGCCGCGCTCGGCCTCGGTTATGATCCCGCAGCGAAGGCAGGCAATTATCCGGGCCTGCTGTCGGACCGGCCGCTCGCGATCAGGGGATTGGACGAAGCGGTGTCGGCGAGGGTCGGCGTGCCGCTCGTGCCGATGACCGGGACCAGCCACGGCCATTGCCGGCTGACGCTGGCCGGCGACAAGGGCGCAAGCGGCGTGCACGTCGATCCATGCTTCTATTCGGGCATCCTCTATCTCAGCCTCCCCGAACATGCGCGCGGCGGCACTGATTTCTTCCGCCACAAACCGACGGGGCTGGAGCGCGTGCCCGCCGATGATCTGGGACTGGCGCAGAGCGGCTTTGCCGACGTCAATGACCTGGTCGAGCGCGTCGTCAATGCCGATACGCTGAAGCCAGCACGCTGGGAAAAGGTGATGACGGCACCGATGCGCTTCAACCGGCTGGTTTTGTTCAGCCCATGGCTGTTCCACAATGCCGCGCCGGGTTTCGGCAAGTCGGCCGCCGACGGGCGGCTGGTGATGCTGCTGTTCTTCCAGCGCAGCTGAAATGATGACGCGGACGTTGACCGGCTGATGCGTGCTTTTTCCAACCTGCTCGATTCGCTGATCTACACGCGCTCGCGCAACGCCAAGCTGAAGCTGATCGCCGATTATCTGCGGGCGACGCCCGATCCCGATCGCGGCTGGGCGATGGCGGCGCTCACCGGCACGCTCGACCTGCCGGCGATCAAGCCCGCCGTTATCCGCGCGCTGATCGAATCGCGGGTCGATCCGGTGCTGTTCCGGATGAGCCGCGATTACGTTGGCGATACCGCCGAAACCGTTGCGCTGCTGTGGCCAGCGCCGCCGCTCCCCGCCGAGCCGGCGCCGCTGTCGCTCGATGCGGTCGTCACGCGCCTGCTCGGCCTGTCGCGATCGGACGCAGCGGCGGCGCTGGCGGCGATGCTCGACCGGCTGACGGCGGAGGAACGCTTTGCGCTGCTCAAGATGGCGACCGGCGCGCTGCGGATCGGCGTGTCGGCGCGGCTCGCCAAGACTGGCTTCGCGCAAGCCTTTGGCGTCGATGTCGACGCCGTCGAGGAGCTGTGGCACGTCCTCGCGCCGCCCTATGTGGCGCTGTTCGCCTGGGCGGAGGGGCGCGCCGAGGCCCCGGTCGCCGCCGATCTGCCGCTGTTCCGCGCGTTCATGCTCGCCCAGCCGCTCGAGGATCTGCGCGTCGATCTCGCCGACTATGCCGCCGAATGGAAATGGGACGGTATTCGCGTGCAACTGGTGCATGCCGGTGGTGCGACCCGGCTTTATTCGCGCGCGGGCGACGACATCACCGCGAGCTTTCCCGAAGTCGCGGCTGCCTTTGTCGCGGACGGCGTGCTCGACGGCGAGCTGATGGTGAAGGGCGATGCGCAGGGCAAGGACCTGGGCCATGAAGGGGCGGCGAGCTTCAACGCGCTGCAACAGCGGCTGGGGCGCAAGATCGTCCCGGCGAAGATGCTCGCCGAGGCGCCGGCCTTCGTGCGGCTGTACGACATATTGTTCGACGGGGCCGAGGACCTGCGCGCGCTGCCGTGGCGCGCGCGCCGCGAGCGGCTCGAAGCCTTTGCCGCTCGCCTGCCGGCGACCCAGTTCGATGTGAGCGCGCTGATCGACGCGCCCGATTTCACTGCGCTCGAGGCGATGCGCGCCGGCGCGCGCGACGCGGCGATTGAGGGTGTGATGCTCAAGCGGCGCGATTCACCCTATGTAACCGGGCGCCGCGCGGGGCTGTGGTACAAATGGAAACGCGATCCGTTCACGGCCGATTGCGTGCTGATGTATGCGCAGCGGGGGAACGGTCGGCGGTCGTCCTACTATTCGGACTATACGTTCGGTTGCTGGACGCCCGAGGGTGATCTGCTGCCGGTCGGCAAGGCCTATTCGGGCATCACCGACGAAGAGCTCAAATTCCTCGACAAGTTCGTCCGCGACCACACGATTGCGCGCTTCGGACCGGTGCGCGAAGTTGAGCGCAAGCTGGTGCTCGAAATCGCTTTCGATTCGATCCACCTGTCAAGGCGCCACAAATCGGGCGTCGCGATGCGTTTCCCCCGCATCGCCCGGATCCGCACCGACAAGCCCGCCGCCGAAGCCGATACGCTTCAGGGCCTCAAGCGGCTGGTGACCTGAGCCGCTTTTCGAGCACGACGAAGGACAGGTCGGCGACGCGCGGACGGCCGAAGCGTTCGTCACCATATGGGAAGGGACGCGTTTCGCCGGTCGGTGCATAGCCGCGTCGGCGGTAATAGTCGATCAGCTCGCGCCGTTGGCGGATGACGGTCATTTCGATGTGGGTGGCGCCGAACCGGGCCTGGGCTTCGGCCTCGGCCGCCGCGATCAGCGCCTTGCCGAGCGCACGGCCCTGCCAGTCGGGCGCGACCGACAACAGCCCGAGATAGGCGCGGTCGCCGGCAACGCGGGTCAGCTCGACGCAGCCGCGCAGCGCCGCCGCATCGCGCGCCAGCAGGATCAGATGGTCAGGATCGGCTATGGCTTCTGCCAGTCCCGCCGGGTCGGTGCGCTGGCCGTCGAGCAGATCGGCTTCGTGCGTCCAGCCGCCGCGCGCCGAATCGCCGCGATAGGCCGATTCGACCAACGCATGCAGCGCCGGCACGTCAGCGGCCGTGGCGACGGCGAAGGCAATCGTCGGACTCATCGCCGCGGCGCACCCGGGAGCATCAGCGTTTCAAACAGCGACGGGTCCGGCCAGCAAACTGACCGAACCCGCCCGAAACACCGAATGTCGGCTTACTGGATACCCGAAAGGTTGACGGCCGCATACTTGCCGCGCCGATCGACCTCGAGTTCGAACTGGAGCCGGTCGCCTTCGTTGAGCGTCGGCATGCCCGCGCGTTCGACCGCGCTGATATGCACGAACGCATCGGGCTGGCCGTCGTCGCGCTGGATAAAGCCGAAACCCTTCATCGCGTTGAAGAACTTGACCGTCCCGGTCGCCTTCTCGCCGGTCAGCTGGCGCTGCGGGCCACCGCCACCCGCAGGACCTTCGCGGGGAGCACGCTCCTGCACTGCAATCGGTTCACCTTCGATCTTCAGGTCGGTCGCCGAAATGCGCCCGCCGCGATCGACCAGCGTGAAGCCGAGCGGCTGGCCTTCGGCAAGACCGGTGAGTCCTGCCTGCTCGACCGCGCTGATGTGCACGAACACGTCCTCGCCGCCGTCATCGCGAACGACGAAACCGAAGCCTTTCTGCGCGTTGAAGAATTTGACGACCCCGGTGCCTTCGCCGACGACCTGGGGCGGCATGCCCCGACCGCCGCCGCCGCCACCGCGGAATCCACCGCCGCCGCCGCCGCCAAAGCGGTCACCGCCGCCGAAGCGATCGCCGCCACCGAACCGGTCACCGCCGCCGAAGCGATCGCCACCGCCAAAGCCGCCACCGAAGCGGTCACCACCGCCGAAGCCGCCGTCAAAGCCGCCATCGCCGAAACCGTCGCGCTTGTCCCTGCCGCGCCCGCCGCGATCACCGCGGCGCCCTTTATCGAAACTCATGCCCTGTTCGTCTTCCCGGTCCGCCCGTAACACATGCAAGAATCCTGGCTTCGGACGACAAACGCAGGTCTTCGGGCGCTCACTGAATCCACGCCACGACACTTCATATCGTAAAAGCGGCGTCCCTGCGAACAAATTCGTCGCCAGTCGCGTGATCGACGTTTACGCCTCAAGCCGCAGCGCGGCGATCGCGCGTGAGGCGGCGGCGAGCGGGGCAAAATGCGCGGCCGTCCCATTGAGCCCCGGCGCACAAGCCGCTAGGCGCAAGCCATGACCGTCCATTTCCATGAAGAAGACCTGCCCGGCGACGTCTTTGCCCCCGGCGCGGCGATTGCCGTCGATACCGAGACGATGGGACTGATTACGCCGCGCGACCGGCTGTGTGTCGTCCAACTGTCCGACGGCGGCGGCGATGAGCATCTCGTGCGCTTCCAGCCCGGCAGCGATTATGCCGCGCCGCACCTCCGCAGGGTCCTGGCCGATCCCGCACGGCTGAAGCTGTTCCATTTCGCGCGCTTCGATCTGGCGGCGATCCGGCATTACCTCCATGTCACTGCCGCGCCGGTCTATTGCACCAAGATCGCGTCGCGGCTGGTCCGCACCTACACCGATCGCCACGGGCTGAAGGAGCTGGTGCGCGAGCTGCTGGGCCAGGAATTGTCGAAAGTGCAGCAATCGTCCGACTGGGGCGGTCCCGAGCTCAGCGACGCGCAGCGCGATTATGCGGCGTCCGACGTGCGCTACCTCCACGCGCTGCGCACCGAGCTCGACCGGCGACTGGCGCGCGAGGGGCGGACCGCGCTGGCCGAGGCCTGTTTCGCGTTCCTGCCCGCGCGCGCCGAACTCGATCTGGTCGGCTGGCCGGAAATCGACATTTTCGCGCATGTCTGACGTTGCTGCCCGCGTCCGCTCGCAGCGGCGGCGCTGGGCGGCGCCGGGCAGCAGCCACGACCGCATCGTCGCCGTCTCGCGCTTCAGCCTGCCGGTGCTGATCGGCGTACTGAGCGCGTTCATGGTGTTCATGCCGCTGCAGGGCGGCGGCGACGTGAGTTTCCTGCTCGACAAGAACAAGGTCGAGGTCGCCTCGGAGCGGCTGCGCATCCAGTCGGCGATGTATCGTGGCGCCGATCGGCTCGGGCGCCCGTTTTCGATCAGCGCCGATTCGGCGGTTCAGAAGAGCTCGGCCGAACCCGTCGTCCAGCTTAACGGACTTGCCGCACAGATCGGACTTGCCGACGGTCCGGCAGTCCTCAGGGCTGGTCACGGCCGCTATGACCTGCGACGCGAGCAGGTGGAAATCGACAGCGACGTCCGCTTCACCGCCGCCGACGGCTACAAGCTGACCGCGAGCAGTGCCGTCATCGATCTGAAGTCGCGCGAGCTGCGCAGCGATCAGCGGGTCAACGGTACACTGCCGCAAGGTGTGTTCAGCGCCGACCGGATGTCGGCCGATCTCGATCGCCGGATCGTTCGCCTCGACGGCAACACGCACTTGCGCATCGCGCCGCGAAGGCCGAGATAGCGCCCATGCGCTGGCAGCCGACCCTTGCTCTGCTCTTCGTCGCAGCCGTCGCTACCGGCGGCAGTGCGCAATCGCGGCACGACTCATCCGCCCCCATCGATTTTTCGGCGGCACATCAGGAGTTCGACGATCGCGCCAAGCGAGTCGTGCTGTCGGGTGATGTCGTCGTCCGCCAAAGCGAGATGACGCTGGCGGCTGCCCGTATGTCGATTGCCTATAGCGGTGACATTTTCGGTGGCGCCACGCCCCAGGCCTCGCGCGTCGACGCATCGGGCGGCGTCACGCTGACCCGCCCGGACCAGACTGCGCGCAGCCAATATGCGATCTATGATCTCAATCGCCGCGTCGTCACCATGATCGGCAATGTTTCGCTGCGGCAGAGCAATGGCAATGTCATCAACGGCGGTCGCCTGACCTTCAACCTCGATACCAATCGCGCGACGATCGACGGCTCTTCGGCGGCGCCACGGGCGCCCGGGGTGACCGAAGCCGCGCCTGGTGGCCGGGTCACTGGCCGATTCTCCGTCCCCAAGCGCGACGACAAGTAGCCGCTACGCGAGCAGTCGATCGGTACAACGCTTCCCAGCACCAAAATGTTCGGGCATTACGGCCATGCAGGAATCCTGCCAGCTGCACGGCGGGTCAGAATCGATTAACCATTTCAGGCCAGACGGAACGACGATGGACGATGTGACCAGCCTTGCTGCCCCAATCGCCGACGCGAAGGCGGCGTCCAGCGGGCTTGCCGTCGTCTCGATCGCCAAGGCCTATGACAAGCGCCCGGTGCTGACCGACGTATCGGTATCGGTCGGCCACGGCGAAGTGGTCGGCCTGCTCGGCCCCAATGGCGCCGGCAAGACGACCTGTTTCTACTCGGTGATGGGGCTGGTGAAGCCCGACTCGGGCCGCATCATGCTCGACGGAACCGACATCACCGGCCTGCCGATGTATCGCCGCGCCATTCTGGGGCTCGGCTATCTGCCGCAGGAAACGTCGATCTTTCGCGGGCTGTCGGTCGAGAAGAACATTCTGAGCGTGCTGGAACTCGTCGAGCCCGACGCTGCGGCCCGTACGGCCCGGCTCGATGAGCTGCTCGACGATTTCGGTCTGACGCGGTTACGCGATGCGCCCGCAATGGCGCTGTCAGGCGGCGAGCGGCGCCGCGCCGAAATCGCCCGCGCGCTTGCGGCCGATCCGTCGATCATGCTGCTCGACGAGCCGTTCGCCGGGATCGACCCGATTTCGATCGCCGACATCCGCGATCTTGTCATCGCGCTGAAGAGCCGGGGGATCGGCGTGCTGATCACCGACCATAACGTCCGCGAGACCCTCGAAATCGTCGATCGCGCCTATATCATCTACGATGGTCGCGTGCTGTTTGCGGGATCGCCCGACGAGCTGGTGGCCGATGCCAATGTCCGCCGCCTGTATCTGGGCGAGGGTTTCTCGCTGTAACGCCGTGATGCCCGGCGCCATCATTGCCCCTGGGTGGCGACCATGAGCCTCGCACCGCGGCTCGACCTGCGCCAGTCGCAGTCGCTGGTGATGACCCCGCAGCTGCAGCAGGCGATCCGGCTGCTCGCGCTTTCCAATCTCGAGATCGAAGCCTTCATCGCCGAGGAGATCGAGCGCAATCCCCTGCTCGAATCGGTGGGCGAGGACGATGGCATGCCCGAGCCGCCCGCGCCGCCGCCCGAACGCACCGAACCCGCGAGCGCAGATGAATTGCTGGCTGGCGTGGGGGAAACCGGCGAAGCCGCGCTCGACGTCGATTTCGCGACCGAGACATTCCACCACGACAGTCCCTGCGACGGTGCAGGGATGGACGGCGCGCTGGGGCTGAACGGCGCCAGCGGAGCAGCGAACCCCGATGCACCCGATTTCGATTCGGTCGCCGACACCGGCGTCAGCCTCGCCGACCATCTGCTCGCGCAGGCGGGGCCGGTCGTCAGCGGCGCCGATGCGTTCATTGCAGCGCATCTGATCGACCAGATCGACGACTGCGGCTATCTGACCGTTCCGCTGCTCGACATCGCCAACCGGCTCGGCGTGCCGCTTGCCCGGGTCGAGGCCGTGCTCGCGCTGATCCAGACCTTCGATCCGACCGGCGTCGGCGCGCGCAACCTTGCGGAATGTCTCGCGCTGCAGGCGAAGGAAGCCGATCGCTATGACCCGGCAATGGCACGGCTGATCGATCATCTCGATCTGCTCGCGCGCGGCGAGCTCGGACGGCTGAAGCGGATTTGCGGCGTCGATGACGACGACATGGCCGACATGATTCGCGAGCTGCGCGGTTATGATCCCAAGCCCGGCTGTCGCTATGGCGGCGAGCCGTCGCAGCCGGTCGTGCCCGACATCTTCGTTGCCCGCCGAAAGGGCGGCTGGGCCATCGAGATGAATGCCGCCACGCTGCCCCGACTGCTGGTCAACCGCAGCTATTATGCCGAACTCAGCACGGGCCCGCAGGACAGGAATTCGAAAGCGTGGCTGGGCGAAATGCTCGCCAGTGCAAATTGGCTGGTGAAGGCGCTCGACCAGCGCCAGCGCACGATCGTGAAGGTCGCGAGTGAAATCGTGAAGCAGCAGGAAGCTTTTTTCCTCAACGGCGTCGCGCACCTGCGCCCCTTGACGCTGCGCCAGGTCGCCGATGCCATCGAGATGCACGAATCGACCGTCAGCCGCGTCACCAGCAACAAATATCTGAGCTGCGAGCGCGGGCTGTTTGAACTCAAGTATTTCTTCACCTCGGCGATCCAGTCTGCCGACGGCGGCGATGCGGTGTCCGCCGAGGCGGTAAAGGCCGCGATCAAGGCGCTGATCGCAGGTGAAGGGAATGCGATCCTATCCGACGACACGCTGGTCGATCTGCTGAAGGCGAAGGGCTTCGACATCGCGCGGCGCACGGTTGCTAAGTATCGCGAAGCGCTGGGAATCGGGTCGAGCGTCCAGCGACGGCGCGCCAGAGCACTCGGCGGCGGCTAGCGCAAGGCGCGCTTGGACAGGTGCGCCGTAATCCAGTTTTCGCGCTTTTTTAACCCTGCCCCCGATATTCGTTACGCATGAACGCCAATTTCTCCTTCGACGTCGATCCGGCTCGCGATCTGGTCATCATCACGCTCGGCGGGTTCTTCTCGCGCGCAGATATCGATGCCTTCCTCGCCACGCGCGAAACCGCGCATGCACGACTGCTTTGTGGTCCCAACCAGCATGTAACGCTCGCCGACGTGCGCGCGATGCAGATTCAGGCACAGGATATTGTCGCAGCATGGGGCGATGTGCTGGCCGGTACCGCCTATCGGTCGCGCAAGCTGGCCTTCGTGCAGGCGTCCACGCTCGCGCGGATGCAACTGCAGCGTGCTGCCGCGATGCGGGACGTGCGCTACTTCACGGCCATGGCCGATGCCGAGGCATGGCTATTCGAAGATGAGCAGGACACGGCATACGCTGCACGTGCTTTCGGCTAGTATCGCAGCGCGCCAGTAGCCGGGTCTTGCCGTCTGCGGCAGGCGGGCAAGCGTACCGGCGGCGCGGGGGTTACTTGCGCGTCTTGGAACCGAAAGGGATACCGGCCTCGATCTGCACCTTCGCCCATTCGGTGACGTCGACCCCCGCCAGCAGCCCGACCATCGCGCCCCCGACCGCCGGATCCTTTACGAGCCCTTCCATTGAATATTCGCCGAGCGTGCCAAAAGCCTTTTCGAGCGCGGCATCGCCATTCTGCTTAAGCGATTCGACGGCCTGCGCACGGCAATCGACGGTCACCAGTCGATTGAAGATTCCACCTGCCTGCTTCGACAGCGCGTCACGCTGCGCGGGCGTTACGTTTGACAGATCCTTGACTTGCGGGCTGGCCGACATGACCGCAAAAATCCATTTGATCAACAGCAGCCGATCGGCAGGGGATGTCTTGTCGATCAGACATCCGGAAAGCCCGGAAGTGTCCTGCGCCGCTGCCGGTACTGCCGCCGTCAGGCCAATCGCAGCCGCTGCCAGCCATATGATGCGCATGTCGTAAAATCCCCGATCGCGGTCCCAGCCGCGTCGGCGCCTATCGCTGCTCCCCCGCGCGCACAAGCCGGGGATTGGTGCTCAATCGTCCTCATCTTCATAGCCGCTGAGCGCCAGCGCGCGCGCCTTGATCTGGCGGGTCAAGCACCAGTGCACCAGCGCTTCCTCGCGGCCGTGCGTCACCCACACCTCTTTCGGCGCGATCTGCGTGAGCGTATCGGTCAGCTCGTCCCAATCGGCATGGTCCGACAGGATCAGCGGCAGCTCGACGCCGCGTTGCACCGCCCGCTGCCGCACGCGCATCCAGCCGCTTGCCATCGCCGTGATCGGGTCGGGCAGGCGACGTGACCAGCGATCCTGCAGTGCCGAGGGCGGCGCGACGACGATATGCCCGGCCATATCGGCCTTCGACGCTTCGGTCGCGGGGCGCAGCTCGCCAAGATCGACGCCGTGCGCGACGTATAGGTCGCACAGTCGCTGCATCGCGCCGTGGATGTAGATCGGCGCGGCATGGCCCCGGTCGCGCAGCTCGCGGATGACCCGCTGCGCCTTCCCCAGCGCATAGGCACCGACCAGCACGCATCGCGCCGGATTGGCGTGGAGGCAGTTGAGCAGTTTGTCGATCTCGTCACCGGTGTCGGGATGGCGGAACACCGGCAGGCCAAAGGTCGCCTCGGTGACGAATACGTCGCAGGGCACGGGCTCGAACGGCGCGCAGGTCGGATCGGGGCGGCGCTTGTAATCGCCCGAGACGACCATCGTCTCGCCGCGATGTTCGAGCACAATCTGCGCCGAGCCGAGCACATGGCCGGCCGGCACGAACCGCACCGACACCTCGCCCAGCGCCAGCTGCTCGCCATAACCGACGGCCGTCCCTCGCTGCGGACCGTAGCGCACGCCCATGATCGCCAGTGTCTCTGCCGTCGCCCAGACGGCCCCGTGCCCGCCGCGCGCATGATCGGCATGGCCGTGGGTGACGAGCGCGCGCGGCTGCGGCGTCGCGGGATCGATCCAGGCATCGGCGGCGGGCACATAAATGCCGTGCGGATGCGGTTCGATCCAGTCGCCGAGCTTGGCCATGCCGCCTATATGCGCATGATGACCGTCAGTTCCCAGCCCGACGTGCCGCCAGCTCTGCCAGCAGTGCTCGCCGACTGGTTCGCCACCAAGGGCTGGGCGCCGCGGCGGCATCAGCTGGACATGCTCGCGGCTGCGCGCGCCGGGCGGCATGCGCTGCTGGTCGCGCCCACCGGCGCCGGCAAGACGCTCGCCGGCTTCCTGCCGACGCTCGTCGATCTCGTCGAACATCCGGCGGACGGGCTGCACACGCTGTACGTCTCGCCGCTGAAGGCGCTTGCGGTGGACGTCCAGCGCAACCTGATCGCGCCGATCGAGGAAATGGCGCTCGATCTCCGCGTCGAAACGCGCACCGGCGATACGCCGTCCGATCGCAAGGCACGCCAGCGTATTCGCCCGCCGCAAATCCTGCTGACGACGCCCGAATCGCTCTCGCTGCTGCTCAGCTATCCCGACAGCTTCCTGATGTTCGAGGGGCTGCGGACAATCGTCATCGACGAAGTCCATGCCTTTGCGACCCAGAAGCGCGGCGATCTGCTCGCGCTCGCGATGGCGCGGCTGCAGGCGATTGCGCCCGCGATGCACCGCGTCGCACTGTCGGCAACGGTTGCCGACCCCGATGGCTATCGCGCGTGGCTCGCGCCCGATGGCGATATCGATCAGGTCGCGATCGTCGAAGGCGAGGCGGGCGCCGAGCCCGATATCGCGATCCTGCTGCCGCAGGGGCGCGTGCCCTGGTCGGGCCATTCGGGGCGCTATGCCGCCGAACAGGTGATCGCCGAGATCGAAACGCACAAGACGACGCTGATCTTCTGCAACACCCGCGCGCTTGCCGAGCTGATCTTCCAGGATCTGTGGAAAGTCAATGATCTGCGCCTGCCGATCGGCATCCACCACGGCAGCCTTGCGATCGATGCACGGCGCAAGGTCGAGGCGGCGATGGCCGACGGGCGCTTGCGCGGCTTGGTGTGCACCGCCAGTCTCGACATGGGCATCGACTGGGGCGATGTCGACTGCGTGATCCAGATGGGCGCGCCCAAGGGGGCCTCGCGCTTGCTCCAGCGGATCGGGCGCGCCAATCACCGGCTCGACGAGCCGAGCGAGGCGATCGTCGTCCCCGGCAACCGGTTCGAATATCTCGAAGCGCGCGCGGCACTCGATGCGGTTGCCGAACGCGAACTCGACGCCGATGATTTTCGTAGCGGCGCGCTCGATGTACTCGCGCAGCATGTCATGGCCTGCGCCTGCGCCGCGCCCTTTGACGAAGCGGCGATGCTGGCCGAGATACGCGCCGCGCTGCCCTATTCGGCGCTCACGGCCGACCAATTCGGCCATGTGCTGCGCTTCATCAGCGACGGGGGCTATGCGCTGCAGGCCTATGACCGGTTCAAGCGGCTGGTGCGCGACGCCGATGGCCGCTGGCGTGTCAGCCATCCGAAGTTCGTCGCCCAGCACCGGCTGAACGCCGGCATTATCGTCGAGGCGACAATGCTCCAGGTGCGGTTTCGCAACGGCCGGCAATTGGGGCGCGTCGAGGAAAGCTTCGCAGCGACGCTGTCGGTCGGCGATACCTTCTTCTTTTCGGGCATGAGCCTCGAAGTCGAGCGGATCGAGACCGAGGAGCTCATCGTGCGCGCGACCTCGCGTCCGGCGCGCATCCCCAGCTATGGCGGCGCGCGGATGCCGCTCACCACCAATCTCGCCAATCGCGTGCGGCGCTTTCTGGCCGATCCGCACGAATGGCGGCGCTTTCCGCCCGATGTCCGCGAATGGCTCGACATTCAGTCGAAGCGGTCGACGATGCCGCAGCCCGGGCAATTGCTGGTCGAAACCTTCCCGCACGAAGGGCGGCACCACATGGTCGCCTATTGCTTCGAAGGGTGGAACGCGCACCAGTCGCTCGGCATGCTGTTGACGCGGCGGATGGAGACGCAGGGGCTGAAGCCGCTCGGCTTTGTCGCCAATGATTATGCGCTTGCCTGCTATTCGCTCGAGCCGGTCACCGATCCGGCCGCGTTGTTCTCGGCGGACATATTGGAGGATGAATTCGTCGACTGGGTACAGGGATCGCATCTGCTGAAGCGTGCCTTTCGCGAAGTCGCGGTGAACGGCGGGCTGGTCGAGCGCCAGCAACCGGGCAAGCGCAAGACGGGCAAGCAAGTGACCTTCTCGACCGACCTGATCTATGACGTACTGCGCCGTTACGAGCCCGATCATTTGCTGCTGAAGGCCGCCTGGGCCGACGCGCGTGCGCGGATGACCGATGTCGGGCGGCTTGCCGATCTGCTCGATCGCGCGGCGGGCACGATGCTCCACGTCGCGCTCGACCGGGTATCGCCGCTCGCGGTGCCGGTGCTGGTGATGATCGGCCGCGAAAGCGTGCCGCAGGGGCTGGCCGATGATGCGATCCTGATCGAGGCGGAAGCGCTCGCGACCGAGGCAATGCGGCTCGATTGATCGCTTGGCGAAACGGCGCAACCGGCGTATTCTCTGACAATGCGTGGCTTTATCGCCCTGTCGCCGTTGCTGCTGCTGTCCGCTGCTCCTGTCGCCGGCCAGGATCCCGAGCCGCCGACCGACGCGCAGATCCTTGGCATCGGCACCGATATTCCCGGGCGTATGACCGTCCCCGTTACGATCGCCGGCAGTGGCCCTTATCCCTTCACGATCGACACCGGCGCCGAGCGGACGGTGATTTCGCGCGAGCTGGCCGCGCGGCTGAACCTGGATGCCGGACGCGGCGTGCGGATGACGGCAATGACCGGCACGAGCACCGTCGGCACCGTCATCGTGCCCGCGCTGGCGGTATCGACCGCCGGCAAGGCGCGGATCGAAGCCCCGCTGCTGGCGGGGGAAGACCTCGGCGCGCCGGGCCTGCTCGGGCTCGATTCGCTTCAGGGCCACGCCGTGTCGATCGATTTCGACCAGCAGCGCATGGCCGTCGTCAAATCGCGGCGCGGGCGGCTTCCGGGCAGTGACCCGTCGGACGTCGTCGTCCAGGCCAAGAGCCTCCACGGTCAGCTGGTCGTCACCGATGCCTATTATCGCGGCACACGCGTACGCGTCGTGCTCGATACCGGATCGGTCATCAGCATGGGCAATCTGGCGCTGCGTGCGAAAGTAGCGCGCAAGCAGTCGGGCTTCATCCCGGTGACGGTGTCCAGCGTCACCGGCGCGACGATGACGGCGGACTATACCCAAATCGGCGAAGTCAGCCTGGGCAGCGTGACCTTCCAGAATCTGCCGGTTGCCTTTGCCGATGCCGCCCCTTTCAGGCAATTGGGGCTCAACGACCGCCCGGCGATCCTGCTGGGCATGGACGCGCTGAAACAGTTCCGCAGGGTCGATATCGATTTCGCCAACCGTGAAGTCCGTCTGGCCCTGCCGCGCACGCGGCGCTGAGTTACCCCTCCGCGCGCTGGCGGCGCCGACCGACTTGCCAAGCGCGCTGCGACAGGCTGTAGTTGCGACGACGACAAATTGGGGGTCTCGATGATGCGCTACCTTGGGCTTTCGATGGCGGCAGCCGCCGCGCTGCTTCCCGCGGCTGCGGCGCAGGCGCAATCGCGGCCCGACCAGCAGGCGTTCTTCGGCCTCTACAAGGAACTCGTCGAGACCAACACGACGCTGTCGGTCGGGAGCTGTACCAAGGCAGCCGAACAGATCGCGACGCGACTGAAGGCGGCGGGTTATGCCGCCAAGGATGTGACGCTGTTCGCCCCGCCCGGCCACCCGAAGGAAGGCGGGCTGGTGGCGGTGCTGGCGGGCAGCGATGCGGGCCTGAAGCCGATGCTGCTGCTCGCGCACCTCGACGTGGTCGAGGCCAAGCGCGAGGACTGGGCGCGCGACCCGTTCAAGCTTGTCGAAGAGAATGGCTATTATTACGCGCGCGGCACGGTCGACGACAAGGCGCAGGCGGCAATCTGGACCGACAGCATGATCCGCTTCAAGCAGCAGGGCTATCGCCCCAAGCGGACGATCAAGCTCGCGCTGACCTGCGGCGAAGAAACCAATGAAGCGACCAACGGCGCCGACTATCTGACCCGCGAGCGCCGCGCGCTCGTCGATGCCGAATTCGTGCTGAACGAAGGCGGCGGCGGCCGCTACACGCCCGACGGCAAGCGCGAAGTGCTGGCGCTGCAGGTCGGTGAAAAGGCATCGCAGAATTTCACGTTCACGGTCACCAATCCCGGCGGGCACAGCTCGCAACCGGTGCCCGACAATGCCATCTATCAGCTAAGCGATGCGCTGAAGGCCGTGCAGGGCTATGAATTCCCGATCAAGTTCACCGAAACGACGCGGCAGTTCTTCACCGCCATGGCCTTTGCCAAGGGTGGCGCGCTCGGGGCTGCGATAAACAAGCTGCTGGCCGATCCGACCGACAAGGCCGCCGACGCGATCGTCAGCCAGGACAAGGCGCTGCATTCGACGCTGCGCACCACATGCGTCGCGACGATGGTGAATGCGGGGCATGCCGGCAACGCGCTGCCGCAACGCGCGCAGGCGACCGTCAATTGCCGTATCTTCCCCGGCGAGACGGTCGAAGGCACGCTGGCCAAGCTGAGCGAACTGGCCGGGCCGAAAGTGAAGGTGTCGGCCAACCAGCCGATCCGCCCGCTCGCGATCCCGCCGACGCTCGACCCCAAGATTGTCGGCCCCGCCAAGGCGCTCGCGGCCAAGCATTTTCCAGGCGTGCCGCTACTGCCGATCATGTCGACCGGCGCGACCGACGGCATTTTCTTCGAAGCGCTCGGCATTCCGGTTTATGGCGTGCCCGGTACTTTCGTTGATCCCGACGGCAATGGTACGCACGGGCTTAACGAGCGCATCCGCATCGAATCGCTTTATGCCAGCCGCGACTATCTGTTCGATCTGGTGAAGGCTTACGCGGGATAAGGTGCGGGCGCGCTATTTCGCGCCTTTTTCCATCGCCGAGAGCGCCGCGCCGGCACCCTTCATTGCCTCGCCAGCACGCTCGAGCTCGGCGGCGCAGCGGGGTACTGCCGACCGCAGCGCGCTCTCGGTCACGCCGACAAGATTGTCTTTGAGCGTTGCCGTCAGATCGATCGCCGGGTTGCGCCCATAGAGCTTGCCCGCGAAATAGGTCGCGAGGGGCACCAGATCCTTGGCTTTCTGATTATCGACGCCGATCAGATAGGAGATGGCAGCGAGACACCGTGCATCGTTCGCTTCGGGGGCAGTGACTGCGTCGGCATTTACCGGCATGACAGCGAGGGCCAGCGCCAAAGGAATCATTTCAAAGTCTCCCCGATAGGTGCGGCCAATCCTGGGCGATGCCCAATGGCGCGTCCAGCCCAATCGGGCGCCGGGGCTAAACCGTCACCTGCTCGCCGAGCTCGAGCACCTTGCCCGGCGGGATGCGCAGGAAGTCGGTCGGATCGCTCGCGTTGCGCTGCAGGAACATGAAGATGCGGTCCTGCCACAGCGGCATGCCTTCGTCGGCCGATGCCTTCAACGTGTTGCGACCAATGAAATAGCTCGTCTTCATCGGATCGATCGGCGGCAGCGCCTCGTTGGTGCCGCAGGCCAGATCGGCGGGCACGTCGGGAGTTTCCATGAAACCGTATTTCAGCACGATCGCGGTGAAATTGTCGTCGATCCGCTGGACGTGGATGCGTTCCTCGGGTGCTACGACCGGACGGTCGGCCGTGCGCACCGTCACGATCAGGTTGCGCGCGTGCAGCACCTTGTTGTGCTTCAGATTGTGGAGCAGTGCGCCGGGAGTGTTCTGCGGATTGGCGGTCAGGAACACTGCCGTGCCCTCGACGCGCTCCGGGGGCCGCTTGGCGAGCGCGGCGGCAAGGTCGGCAAGCGGAATCGCCTGACGCCCTTCGAACGCGCCGACGATCTTGCGCCCGCGCATCCAGGTGACGATCAGCATGCCGATGGTGCCCGCGATCAGCAGCGGCACCCAGCCGCCTTCGACTACCCGGAGAATGTTCGCGCCGAAGAACACCAGATCGAGCGCCAGAAAGGGCGCGATCAGCATGATTGCCGCCGGCCGCCGCCAGTGCCAGTGGTGGCGCACGACGATATAGGCAAGGCAGCTTGTCACCACCATCGTCCCCGTCACCGCGATCCCATAAGCCGCCGCCATCGCCGACGACGTGCGGAACTGAGTGACCAGGATGATGATGCCGATCAGCAGCAGCCAGTTGATCGACGGTAGATAGATTTGCCCCAGATGCGCTGCCGACGTCTGGCGGATGCGCAGCCGTGGCAGCAGCCCCAGCTGGATCGCCTGCTGCGTCAGCGAATAGGCGCCGGTGATCACGGCCTGGCTCGCGATGATCGTCGCAAGCGTCGCAAGGATGATCAGCGGAATGCGCACCGGACCCGGCGCCATCAGGAAGAACCAGTCCTGGTTGGCGAAAGGTCGGCCGGCGGCGACCGCCGCCTCCAGTGCCGACAGCGCGAATGCCCCCTGCCCCAGATAATTGAGCGACAGCGCCGGAAAGGCGAGCGCGAACCAGCCCAGCTGGATCGGCGCGCGGCCGAAATGGCCCATATCGGCGGTCAGCGCTTCCGCGCCGGTCACCGTCAGAAACACCGCGCCCAGCACGAACAGTCCGACCACGCCGTGGCTCAACATGAAGCTGACGCCGTAGCTGGGAATCAGGACGCGCAGGATCGATGGCTCGTCGGCGATGTGATAGACGCCGATGCCGCCGAGCGCCAGGAACCACAGCACGCAGATCGGCCCGAACAGTTTCGACACGCTGGCGGTGCCGCGCGACTGGATCAGGAACAGTCCGACCAGGATCGCGATCGTCAGCGCGATGATCTTGTCTTCGCTGAACAAGTCCCCGGCACCGGGAATCGTCTTCAGCCCCTCGATTGCCGACAGCACCGACAGCGCCGGCGTGATGATGGCATCACCGTAGAAAAGCGCCGCACCGGTCGCGCCGAGCGCAAGCGCCACGGTTGCGCGAGCACCGGCCCCCTGCGATTCGCGCAGCGACCGTCGGGCCAGCGCCGTCAGCGCGAGCACGCCGCCTTCGCCCTGATTGTCGGCGCGCGTCAGAAACAGCACATATTTGAGGGTGACGACCAGGATCAGCGCCCAGAGCGCCAGGCTGAGCACGCCCAGAATTTCGCTGGCGTCGATGCCGTCACCCGCCGATTGCTGCAGCGCCTCGCGAAAGGCGTAGAGCGGACTGGTGCCGATGTCGCCGAACACCACGCCGATCGCGCCCAGCGTAAGCGGCAGCGTGGCAAGGCTGAGCCGCGTCGCGCCCGGCGGCGCATGGGGAGCGGACGAGGGGCTGCTCATGGGGTCGCGAGCGCCTTTACGCCGCTCGTTGCGCGGTGCAACAGATTTCGGTGCTTGATGGGGGCGCAGCGACCCGGCATAGCGAGGTATGGTTCGCCTTTCGTTCGCCGGGCATGATTTTGCCGCACTGCCTCAGGGGGCGCTGTTCTGGCCCGCGCGGCGGGCATTGCTGGTGGCGGATCTGCACTTCGAAAAAGCAAGCTGGTTCGCACGCAGCGGGCAGATGCTGCCGCCGTACGACAGTCTGGCGACGCTCGGTGATCTGGCGGCGATCGTCGCGGCGCTGAACCCGGTCGAAATCTGGTGTCTGGGCGACAGTTTCCACGACGGCGCGGGCTGCGAGCGGCTGGCGGGCGAGGCGCAGGCCCGACTCCGTCGCCTGACGGCGGCCGTGCGCTGGACCTGGATCACCGGCAATCACGACGTCGGCGGCGGCGCGGCGATCGCCGATCGCTGCGGCGGAACGGTGGTCGACGAAATACAAGTCGACGGGCTGCTGCTGCGGCACGAGGCCGACCCCACCGATGCGCGGCCCGAACTGTCGGGGCATTTCCATCCCAAGCTGCGCGTGCGATTGCGCGGGCGATCGGTGTCGCGGCGCTGCTTCGTTGCCAGCGCGACGAAATTGGTGCTCCCCGCGTTCGGCGCGCTGACCGGCGGGCTCGACGCCGGGCATCCGGAAATCGTCCGCGCGGTTGGCCGCAAAGCCGAAGCGCTGGTGCCAGTCGAAGACAGGCTGTTGCGCTTCGCCCTCGCGGCTTAGGGTCTGTTTCAGTTGCACTGAAACAGGTTCGGCGCCGGCCCGCTCCCCCTCCCCGGCCACCCACAGCGTATCCTGAATGGGTGGCCGGGGAGGGGGAGCGGGCCGGCACCGAGTCAGCAAAGCTGAAAACGACTCTAGTCCCGGGGCTCGATCAGCGCGCGATCGGCGCGAAGGCGGCCTTGAACGCGGCGAGCTTCGGCTTGTCCCAATGGACGATGTACGGGTGATATGGATTCCGGTCGAAGAAATTCTGGTGATAGTCTTCGGCAGCAAAAAACTGACCCTGCTCGATCCGCGTGACGATCTTTGCCGGGAACACATGCGCTTTGTCGAGCTGCGCGATATAGGCCGCCGCCACGGCGCGCTGCTGCGGCGTCTGCGCGAAGATCGCGGAGCGATAGCTCGGGCCGGTGTCGGGGCCCTGCCGGTTGAGCTGGGTCGGATCGTGCGCGACCGAGAAATAGACCCGCAGCAAAGTGGCATAGCTCACCACTGCCGGGTCATAGATGATCTTGACGGCTTCGGCATGGCCGGTCGTCTCGGAACTGACCTGGTCATAGGTCGCAGTCGCAGCCGTACCGCCGGCATAGCCCGACGTTACCGACTTGACGCCCTTCACATGCTCGAACACCGCTTCCATGCCCCAGAAGCAGCCGCCCGCGAATACCGCTGTCTGCGCCTTGCCCGAACGCGGTACATCGACCTTGGCCGCAGGGATCGCGACCGCGCGTTCGGCGTTCGCCGAACCGGCGCTGAGCGCGGCGATGGAAAGTCCGGCAAAGCCGACGAAAGCAATCAAGCTGCGAGCCATAAAAATCCTCTTGGTCTACCCAAGCGGTTGTTCGGCTGACTCGTCCCGGAGGTTACAGCGAAATCAGCGCAAGCAGCGGCGATGCACTGGCGGGCGATAATGCGACCACGCCGACCGTGCCCAGCGCGAAGCCGCTGGTGACCTGCCACAACAGCGGCGATTTGAAAAACTTCAGCATGTCCAACAATCCCGATAACCGGCGCGCGATCGGATAGCCGACCACCGCGTCGATGAGTTCGCGTTAGCGCGCAAATCGTTACGAACGGTGGCGAAACAAGACTTCCAATTCGTCAACGCTGCGTTTCCGCAAAGCCAGCCCGGTCAGCCGGTCAGCGTTTGCGATCAAGCTACGGCGGCGCAGGCTTCCTGGATGCGGGTGCATGCTTCGCGCAGCACGCTTTCCGACGTCGCATAGCTGATGCGCATTGCCGGCGACAGGCCGAAGGCGACGCCGGGCACCGCCGCCACGCGCGCTTCCTCGAGCAGATAGGTGATCAGTGCGCTGTCGTCCTCGATCACCGCGCCCTTGGGCGTACGCTTGCCGATCAGGCCCGAACAATCTGGATAGACGTAAAAGGCGCCTTCGGGCTTGGGGCAGCGCATGCCCATCGTCGCGTTGAGCATGCCGACGACCAGGTCGCGTCGCGCCTGGAACGCGGCGGCACGCTCCTTCAGGAAGCTCTGGTCGCCATTCAGCGCGGCGACGGCGGCCGCCTGGGCGATCGAACAGGGATTAGAGGTCGATTGCGACTGGAGCTTGCCCATCGCCTTGATCAGCCACTCGGCGCCACCGGCAAAGCCAATCCGCCAGCCGGTCATCGCATAGGCCTTCGAGCAGCCGTTGACGGTCAGCGTCCGCTCGTAGAGCTCGGGCACGACCTGTGCGATCGTCGCGAACTCGAAGCCGTCGTAGAGGATATGCTCGTACATATCGTCGGCGAACACCCAGACTTGCGGATGGCGCAGCAGCACCTCGCCCAACGCACGCAGCTCGGCGACCGAATAGGCGGCACCGGTCGGGTTGGACGGCGAATTGAGGATGAGCCATTTGGTGCGCGGCGTGATCGCCGCCTCGAGCTGCTCGGGCGTCAGCTTGTAATTCTGGTTGGGACCGGCGGCGGCGAACACCGGCGTGCCGCCCGCGAACAGCACGACATCGGGGTAGCTCACCCAATAGGGCGCGGGGATGATCACTTCGTCGCCCACGTCGATCGTTGCGACCATCGCGTTGAACAGCGTGTGCTTGCCGCCGACATTGGCCGTCACCTGGCTGATGCCGTAATCGAGGCCGTTGTCGCGCTTGAACTTGGCGACGATGGCGGCCTTCAGCGCCGGTGTACCATCGACATCAGTGTATTTGGTCTGCCCGTCGCGGATCGCCTGGATCGCGGCTTCCTTGACGAAATCGGGCGTGTCGAAATCGGGTTCGCCCGCGCTCAGCCCGATCACGTCGACGCCTGCCCGCTTCAGCGCGCCGACTTTCGCGCTGATTGCCAGCGTCGGCGACGGGCTGATGCGGTTGAGTGCGGCGGATGGCTGCATGCGGCGGGCCTTTTGCGGGAGTGTGGCCGGGCTATAGACGTGCCCGTTGCGGCGGCGCAACCACGGCGGGGATCAGTCCGCGCAGCGCATTGCCGATGAAAAAGCCGCCCGCGAGATCGGCGGGCGTCAGATCGGCCTCCACCGCGCGGCCGGCTTCGATCAGGCTCGCGCGCAGCACGCCCGGGAGCAGGCCGCGCGACAGCGGCGGCGTCAGCAATACCCGGTCGCGCGCGACGAACAGCGAGGTGAAGCTGCCTTCGGTCAGGAAGCCCGCAGCATCGGTGAAGGCGACTTCGAACGCCCCGGTCGACCGCCGCGCCGCATCGTAGAATTCGCGGTCGCTGGTCTTGTGTCGCAGCCGGAAGTCCGATGACGGCACCGGCAGCGGTACCACCGCGACCGGCACCGGCGCTGCCGTGACCGGCGGCGCCGGCGCGGTCTCAATCGCGAAGGCGCCGCTCGGGCTCAGCACCAGCCGCACCCGGCTCGGCTCGGTCAGGCGGAAAGTGGCGGCCTGCAATTCGTTGCGCGCGGCATGGCGGTCGAAGGCGAAGCCGAAAATCGCCGCGCTTGCCTTCATCCGCGCCAGATGCCGTTCGAGCAGCGCAATGCCCGCGACCGGATCGAACGCCATCGTCTCGATCAGGTCGAAATCGCGCAACCCTGTCGTCAGGAAGGCGCCCTTGGCCAGCGCTTCGTCCCATTCGGCGGTGCTGGTCGAATCGGCGACGATTCCGCCGCCCAGCCCGATCACCGCCCTGCCTTCGTCGCCGGCGATGCGCAGCGTGCGGATCGCGACGTTGAGGATCGCCTCGCCGCTGGCGTCGATCCGCCCGATCGCGCCGGTGTAGATGCCGCGCGGGCGCGCCTCGATCGCGGCAAGTGCGTCGATCGCGCGGATCTTGGGCGCGCCAGTGATCGATCCGCACGGGAACAGGGCGGCAAGCACGTCGACCGCATCCTTGGCCGGCGCCAGCTCAGCGGTCACGGTCGACACCATCTGGTGGACCGTCGGATAGCTTTCGACCGCAAACAGCGCCGGGACGGCGACTGATCCGGCGACCGCGACCCGCGACAGGTCGTTGCGCATCAGATCGACGATCATCAGATTTTCGGCGCGCTGTTTGGGATCGGCCGCGAGCGCGGCGGCGGCGGCGCGGTCGGCGGCGGGGTCGGCGGCGCGGCTGGCGGTACCCTTCATCGGCCGCACGGTCAGCTGGCCGCGCTCAAGCGCGAAGAACAATTCCGGCGAAAGCGACAGCAGCGTTTCGGCGCCCGTGGCAACCACGGCGCCATAGCCGGCCGCCGATGCCGCGCGCAGCCGGGCATAGAGCGCGAGCGGATCGCCTTCGACCCGCACCTCGGCGGGGAAGGTCAGATTGGCCTGGTAAAGGTCGCCCGCGCGGATCAGCGCGATCACCTCGGCGAGCCGGGTGTCGTAATCGGTGCGGTCGATCAGCGGCTGTGGCGGGCTGTTCCACGCGCCGGCGGGATCGGGCAGCCAGGTCGCGATATCGGCGATCGTCTCGAAGCGTTCGAACAGCCCGAACCACAGCAACGGCCCGGCCCCGACGACTGGCGGCGCGATCGCCGGTTCGAATGCAGCCGCTGCTTCGTACGCAAGATAGCCCGCCGCGTGCAGGCCACGCCGCTGCGCTCCTCGCACGGCTTCGAGCGCGGCTGCCACGCCGCCGACTTCATGCGCCACCAGCGTTTCGACCGGATCGCGATACAGCCGCGGCGCCGCGCCGTCGGGGCGGGCATCGTCGAGCAGGATGAAGGGAAGCGACAGCATTGACTGTCCACAGATGCACTTGGCCGCGCCCGCTCGGCAACCCCCGTTGCTTGCGGCGGATCGGCGCGGGAGCTATCGCCGGACGCATGACAAGTTCACCGATCCAGGCGGCGATCATCCCGGTCACGCCGCTTCAGCAGAACTGCACCCTGCTGTGGTGCACCCGGACGATGCATGGTGCGTTCGTCGATCCCGGCGGCGACCTGCCCCGGCTGCGCGCGGCGATCGCCAAGACCGGCGTCACGGTCGAAAAGATCCTGATCACCCATGGCCATATCGATCACTGCGGCGAAGCGGGCGTGCTGGCCGAAGAACTCGGCGTGCCGATCGAAGGCCCGCATGAGGCCGACCGCTTCTGGATCGCGCGGCTCGACGAGGACGGCCGAAACTACGGCATTCGCGGCGTGCCGTTCGAACCGGACCGCTGGCTCGACGAAGGCGACAGCGTGACCGTCGGCGAGCTGAAGCTCGCGGTACGGCATTGCCCGGGGCACACGCCGGGCCATGTCATTTTCCACCACGCAGAGGCCAAGCTCGCGCTGGTCGGCGATGTGCTGTTCCAGGGATCTATCGGCCGCACCGATTTTCCGCTCGGCAACCACCAGCAGCTGATCGATTCGATCGTCGGCAAGCTCTGGCCGCTCGGCGACGATACCGTCTTCATCCCCGGCCACGGCCAGCCGAGCGATTTCGGCACCGAACGCCGCACCAACATGTTCGTCAGCGACCGCGCGCTCGCGGCCTGAGGGGTTATCCGCGCGCGGGCGGCGCCTCGACCGCGACCGGCGCGGGCGCCGCGCGCAGCGGCAGCGAGAGTGCATAGAGCGCGAGGCCCAGCGTCACCAGCAGGGCGATGATCGTGCCGATGAAGCGCCCCTGCGGGAAGCGATTTTCCATGCCGAGGGGATGCGCGACCCGCCCGAACAGGAACAGCGTGGCGACGATCGCCAGCCACAGGCTCGACCCTTCCGCGAGTTCGATCGCGCCGATCAGGATCAGCGCGATCGGCGTATACTCCGCGAAATTGGTGTGCGATCGGCTGCGCGCAAGCAGCAGATCGTCGCCCAGATGGCCGAGCCCGCCGCCTGCCGCTGCGCGGGTGCGGCCGCTGCGAAATGCCAGCCAGACGTTGAGCAGGCCGGCGGCACCGGCGGCGCCAAGGGTAATCGGCAACAGGGCAATGGCCATCGTCAGTCTCACGCAGGTTGAACCGGCTCGCCTCTGCCAGCCATTGCGAGTGCTTGCAACGGCGCGCGAAATCGGTATAGGCACCGCCCTTCGCAAAGAGCCTGGCCGCTGGTGGCTATCGGCGGCCGATCGGTCGTGGTATCCATTGGCATTCCGGCGCTCGCCATTTGTTTGCCAATTTCGAAAGCTAAGGTGCCGCCATGGCCGTCCCAAAAAGAAAGACATCGCCCTCGAAGCGCGGCATGCGTCGCAGCCACGATTCGCTCACTGTCGCATCGTTTCAGGAATGCCCCAACTGCGGCGAACTGAAGCGCCCGCATGTGCTTTGCGGTGCCTGCGGCCATTATAACGGCCGCGAGATCGTTTCGGTCGAAGCCTGAGACCAGCCGGCCCGGGGGGACTGAGGTGGCATGAACTCCCGGATCGCGATCGACGCGATGGGCGGCGACGACGGTCTGGCAGTCATGCTGGCCGGGACCGCGCAGGCATTCGATCGCTCGCCTGGATCGAGCTTCGTGCTGGTCGGCGATGAGGAGGCGATTCGCGCTGGTCTCGCCCGCCACCCCGCGCTCGCCGCGCAGGCGGAGATCGTCCATGCCCCCGATGTCGTGAGCGCCAGCGAGAAACCGAGTGCTGCGCTGCGCCGCGCCAAGACGACCTCGATCGGCATCGCGATCGATCTGGTCAAGCAGGGCAAGGCGGCGGCGGCAGTGTCATCGGGCAATACCGGCGCGCTGATGGCGATGGCGAAGCTCGCGCTGCGCACGCTGCCCGGCATCGACCGCCCGGCACTTGCCGCAACGATGCCCAGCCTCGGCGCCAACGACGTGATCATGCTCGATCTCGGCGCCAACACCGAATGCGATGCGGCGAACCTGGTGCAGTTCGCGGTGATGGGTGCGGCCTATGCGCGCACCAATTTCGACCTGGCTTCGCCGCGCGTTGCCCTGCTCAACATCGGCACCGAGGATATGAAGGGTACCGACAACATCCGCGATGCCGCCGCGCAGCTGAAGGCGGCGACGCACCTGCCGATGACCTTTGCCGGTTTCGTCGAAGGCAACCGGCTGTCGCGCGGCGACCTCGACGTCATCGTCTGCGATGGTTTTTCGGGCAATATCGCGCTCAAGACCGCAGAGGGGACGGCGCGCTTCGTCGCCGACCTGCTCCGGCGCGCGTTCAGCAGCTCGTTCCGCTCGAAGGTCGGTTTCCTGATTTCGCGCCCTGCGACCAAGCTGCTGCGCGATCATCTCGATCCCAACAACCACAATGGCGCGGTTTTCCTTGGCCTGAACGGCATTGTCGTCAAAAGCCACGGCAGCGCCAATGAAAACGGCGTCGCCCATGCGATCGCGCTCGCCGCCAAGCTGGTACGCGACGATCTGACGCGCCGGATCAGCGACGATCTCGGCAATTTCGAAGCGAAGGCGGCATGATCCGCGCGGTCATCACCGGTACCGGATCGGCACTGCCCAGGCGCTGCGTCACCAATGCCGAGCTCGCCGAAATGGTCGACACCTCGGACGAATGGATCGTCGAGCGGACCGGCATCCGCATGCGCTACATCGCCGGCGAGGGCGAGACCACCGCCAGTCTCGCGACCGATGCGGCGCGGGTCGCGCTGGCCGCCGCGGGACGGACGGCGAGCGACGTCGATCTGATCGTGCTGGCGACGGCGACGCCCGACCAGACTTTTCCGTCATCGGCGACCAAGGTCCAGCATGCGCTGGGGGCGGGCGACTGCGTTGCCTTCGACATCGCGGCGGTGTGCTCGGGCTTTCTGTATGCGCTGCAAGTGGCGGAGAACATGATCCGTGCCGGTTCGGCCCGCTGCGCGCTGGTGATCGGCGCCGAAACGTTCAGCCGTATCCTCGACTGGGAGGATCGCGCGACCTGCGTGCTGTTCGGCGACGGCGCGGGCGCGATCGTGCTCGAGGCCGAAGACAATAGCGATCGCGGCGTGCTGGCCAGCAAGCTCCACGCCGATGGCGCCTTCAACGATCTGCTGTTTGTCGACGGCGGCCCCTCGACGACCGGCACCGTCGGCAAGGTGCGCATGAAGGGGCGCGAGGTCTTCCGCCATGCGGTCGCAAAGCTCGCGGGCGTGATGGAGGAAGTGCTGGCCATGGCGGGTCATGCCCCCGCCGAGATCGCCTGGGTGGTGCCGCACCAGGCCAACATCCGTATTCTGGACGCGACCGCAAAGAAGCTCGGGCTCGACCCCGACCGCGTTGTCGTTACCGTCGACCGCCACGCCAACACCTCGGCGGCGTCGGTGCCGCTCGCACTCGACACCGCTGTGCGCGACGGCCGGATCAAGCGCGGCGACCTGCTTGTGCTCGAAGCGATGGGGGGCGGCTTCACCTGGGGAGCGGCGCTCGTCCGCTTTTGATCGTTACAGGGTTACAACGAACAATTTGCCAAGGATTACGACTGTGTTAGGCTGAACTCCTGTCAAGGGGAGGAATGCCGCATGGCTGCTGCGGGAACTTTAACACGGGCCGACTTGGCCGAAGCGCTGCACCGTCAGGTGGGGCTGTCGCGGATTGATTCGGCGCGGATGGTCGAAAGCATCCTAGGCCACATGTGCCAGGCGCTGGCCGATGGCGAGAATGTGAAGATCTCGGGCTTTGGCACGTTCGTGCTGCGCGAAAAGGGCGAGCGGATCGGTCGCAATCCCAAGACCGGCGTCGAAGTGCCGATCGCGCCGCGCAAGGTAATGACGTTCCGCGCCAGCCAGATGCTGCGCGAACGGATCGTCAAGGCGGGCTAAGGCATTCCAATCATGTCGGAAAAGGCGCCGGGCGCCTATCGGACGATTGGCGAATTGTCCGAAGAGACGGGGGTCGCGCGGCACATCCTGCGTTATTGGGAAACGCGCTTTCCGCAGTTGCGTCCGCTGACGCGCGCCGGTCGTCGGCGTTATTACCGGCCCGGCGATGTCGCGCTGGTGCGCCGGATCAGCCGGCTGCTCGGCGACGAGGGCTATACGATCCGCGGCGTGCAGACGCTGCTGGCGAGCGAAGGCAAGGTGGCGGCGGCGTGCGATGCGCGGGCGGTCCAAGCGGTCCGCGACGCGCTCGCCGCCGCGCTCGCTTTCGACGCCGGTTGACGATCCCCTTCTTCGAGTCGCGCACGGTCTGCCCACTCGAGGGCGTTGCGACCGCCTGATTGCCCGCTATTCGCCACTTACTTACCCAGAGTGGGTATCGGCGTTCGCCGTCAGCCCGTGGCGCAGCAGCTGCGCGACCACGCCCGCGACTGTCGCCGCGCTCAATTCCTCACCCCAGACACCGTAGCGCAGACCCAGGAACACGTTCATCCCCATGATCGCCCAGGCGTGGACGTCGCTGTGTTCGCCGCGCACTTCGCCACGTGCTGCCGCTGCGTCGAGCCGCTGGGCGATCCGCTCTGCCGTCGTCGAATAATGCGCGCGGAAGCTGTCGGGATCGACGAATTCGGCCTCGTCGATGATGCGGTAGATTTCCTTGTGGCCCCGCACGAATTCGATGAAGGCCTGTAACCCGGCCTGTTCGGCGGCGACCTGATCGGGCGCCGACTGGAGCACCGGGGCGGCATGATCGCGGACCTGATCGGACATGTCGCGCACCAGCGCCCGGAACAGCGCGTCCTTGCTGTGGAAATAGGTATAGAAACTGCCGAGCGCGACGCCCGCCCGCCGCGTGATCCCGCTGATCGACGCGTCATGAAAACCGCGCTCGCCAAACTCGCTCCGCGCGGCGTCGAGGATCGCGCGCCGGGTCTTGCGACCGCGATCGGTGCGCGGCTGTTTGGTGTCGGGCGTGGCGATCGTCACCGGCATCGGGGGTCGAGCCAACTCCAAAGTTGAAACATGGTTCAACTTTCAGTATAGATGTCCAGACCCCGAGCGCAACCCGCAGAAGTCCGCGCCGGCCAGAGGAGGGATTTTCGATGACCTATCGTACTGCCTGTCTGCGCGCCGCATTGTTCGGCGGTGCTGCGATGATTGCTGTCCCAGCAGCCGCCCAGACTGCGCCCGCAACTGCGCCAGACGTGCAACCCGCCGTTAAAGAAGGCGACGAAGTCGTCGTCATCGCCCGCCGCCGCGAGGAACGGCTGCTCGACGTGCCGATCGCGGTGTCGGCGCTGTCGCAGACCGACCTGGCGAAGCTTCAGGCGATCGATCTGTCGGGCATCCAGGGCGCCATTCCCAACGTCAATCTGGTGCAGGGGCGGGGTTCGTCGACCAGTGCCAATTTCTTCATCCGCGGCATCGGCCAGCCCGATGCGCTCCAGACCTTCGATCCGGCAGTCGGCGTCTATGTCGATGGTGTGTACCTCAGCCGCATTCAGGGCGCGCTGCTCAACCTGTTCGACGTCCAGCGGGTCGAGGTGCTGCGCGGGCCGCAGGGCACGCTCTATGGCAAGAACACGATCGGCGGCGCCGTCAACATCGTCACCCGCAAGCCCGATCTGACCGGCTTCCACGCCAGCGCCGATGTGACTTACGGCGCCTATGATCAGGTACTGCTCAACGGCTATGTCACCGCGCCGCTGATCACTGACAAGCTCGCGCTGTCGCTCGCCGGGACTTACGACACCCGCGACGGGCTCGTCACCGATCCACGCACCGGGCGCCGCTTCAACGACCGCAATCTGTGGGCGGGGCGCGGCATCTTGCGCTTCAAGCCTGCCGATGGCTTCGAATTCACGCTGTCGGGCGATTACACCAAGCAGCGCAATGCCGCGACGCTCGGCTATCCGACCGCGCCCTTGCTCCAGACCAGCCTGTTCCCGGCGGGTGCGACCGTGCTGGTGCCGGCCGAGCCCTATGGCCCGTATAACTTCCGCGCCTCGACCAGCCTGACGCCGGGGCAAGGTCAGCGGCTCGACCATTGGGGCATCGGCTTCACCGCCAACATCGACATTACCGACACGCTGCAATTCGTGTCGATCACCGGTTACCGCAAGCTCGACCCCAATTTCTTCATCGACATCGACGCCAGCCAGTTCTTCCTCGGCGATGTGTTCGTCGGCGTCGATCAGAAGCAGTTCAGTCAGGAACTTCAGCTGAAGTATAACGGCAGCAAGCTGAAGGGCGTGTTCGGGCTGTACTATCTCGACGAGGATGTCCGCTCCAACCAGACCGCGTTCGGCAACGACATCTTCACATTCCTGGGCGCGCCGACCACCTTCACCCGGCTGATCAACGACGCGCAGAACACGAAGAGCTATGCCGCGTTCGGCCAGTTCACCTATGATTTCACCAGCCGCTTCGCCTTTACGGCGGGCCTGCGCTACACGCGCGAAGACCGGCGCTACAACCGCTTCACCACGACGATCTCGTCGCTCGCCGCGCTCAACAATCTCCAGTTCCGCTTTCCGGACAATCTCCCGGCGCCGCTCAACACCGACAATCTCGCGAGCTTCGATGCGTGGACGCCGAGCTTTACGGTCAGCTTCAAGCCCGACCGCGACACGCTGCTCTACGCCAGCGCCAGCCGAGGGTTCAAATCGGGCGGATTCAACGGGCGTGCCAACAGCGTCAACGACCTGACGCTTGTCGTCAACGGCACCCCGACGATCGTCAATCGCTTCCGCCCCGAAACCGTGTGGACCTATGAAGTCGGTGCCAAGGGCAGCTTCGCCGATGGCCGGGTCAAGCTGTCGGCCGCCGCCTTTTACTCCGACTACAGCGATTTCCAGGCCCGCGTCGGCGGCGGGGTGGTGGGGGCTGCCAACACCGGCGTGTTCCCGGTGATCAATGCCGGCAAGCTGCGGATCTGGGGCTTCGAAGTCGAAGCCGTCGCCAAGCCGTCGCGGGCGCTGACGCTGACCGGGTCGCTCGGCTATCTCGACGCGAAATATCTGCGCTTCGACGACGGTCGCCGGGTGCCGCCGGGCACCTTCTCGTGCAACCCGACCGGTGCTGCCGTCACCTGCCGTCCGGCGTTCGCACCGCCGATTTCGGCGCGGCTGGCGGGCGATTATGTCGTGCCGATCGGGTCGGCGCAGCTGACGCTGGGGCTGGAAGGGCGCTTCATCGACAAGCAGTTCCTGTCGGTCGACAACCGCCCCGGTCTTACCGAGCCGGGCTATGCGCTGGGCAATGCGTATGTACAGCTCGACCTCGAACGCAATTTCTACCTGCGCGCGGCAGTCAAGAATTTCTCCGACACGCGCTACCGCACCGACGGGCAGGAATTCTCGAGCGTGGCCAACATCCAGACCGTTTATTACGGTGATCCGCGGACATGGTCGATCACGGCGGGGTTCCGCTTCTGACCAGCGGTGTCGTGCTGATGTGCGCGGTGGGCAGCCGCGACGAGGCCGAGGCGATTGCCACGGCGCTGGTCGAGGCCCGGCTCGCCGCGTGCGTCCAGCTGATGCCGGTCGACAGCGTCTATCGCTGGGAGGGCGCGGTCGAGCGATCGAGCGAAGTGATGCTCCACGCCAAGACGACGCGCGATCGGCTGGCCGGCGCAGAGGCGCTGATCAAGGCGCGGCACAGCTATGCGTTGCCGGAGATTATCGCGCTGCCGATCGTCGGCGGGTCGGCAGACTATCTGGCCTGGATCGCAGCCGAGGTCAGCGCTCCCGCGTCGCGCTGAAAGTGACTTTGTTGTAGCGTTCGGCGATATAATTCACTTCCCAGGCCGATTTCGCCATGAACACCGGATTGCCGTCGCGGTCCTTGGCCATCGCGCCGCGGTTGAGTTCCATGAAGCTCTTCAGCTCGGCCGGATCGCCCGCGGATACCCAGCGTGCGGTCTCGAATGGCGCCAGCTCGAGCCCCGCGTCGACCTTATACTCCGCCTCGAGCCGCGATAGCAGCACGTCGAGCTGGAGCTGGCCGACGACACCGATGATCCAGTTCGACCCGATTTCGGGATAGAAGACCTGCGTCACCCCTTCCTCGGCCATGTCGTCGAGCGCCTTGCGCAGCTGCTTGGTCTTGGTCGGGTCCTTGAGCGCCACCCGCCGCAGGATTTCGGGCGCGAAATTGGGCAGGCCGGTGAAGCGGACATCGGCGCGCTCGGAAAGCGTGTCGCCCACCCGCAAGGTGCCGTGGTTGGGAATACCGATGATGTCGCCGGGGAAGGCTTCGTCGGCGAGTTCGCGGTTCTGGGCGAAGAACAGGATCGGCGAATGGATTGCGATCGGCTTGCCGTGCCCGGTCGGCGTCAGCTTCATCCCGCGTTTGAAAATGCCCGAGCACAGCCGCATGAACGCGATCCGGTCGCGGTGCTGCGGGTCCATGTTCGCCTGCACCTTGAACACGAAGCCGGTCACCTCGCTGCCCTCGGGGCTGACCGGCGCCGGTTCGGCGGGTTGCGGGCGCGGCCCAGGCGCGTGGCGGGCGAGCGCGTCGATCAGCTCGCCGACGCCGAAATCCTTGAGCGCGGAACCGAAATACACCGGCGTCTGGTCGCCGCTGCGATAGGCCTCGGGATCGAACGCGCCATAGCCGCCGAGCGCGAGTTCGGCTTCCTCGCGCAGCCGCGCCAGGCCCTCGATCGACAACGCATCGGCAAGCGCCGGATCGTCGAGCCCGGTGAAACGCGTTGCCTTCCCCAGGAATTCGCGGCTGCCGCCTTCGGGCTGGCGCAGCGTGTCGGCGTGGAAGTCGTAAATCCCTTCGAATTCGCCGCCCATGCCGATCGGCCAGCTCATCGGCGTGACGTCGAGCGCGAGCAGATCGGCGATCTCATCGAGCAGCGCGAACGGATCGCGGCCTTCGCGGTCGACCTTGTTGACGAAAGTGATGATCGGCACCGAGCGGAGCCGACAGACTTCGAACAATTTGCGCGTCTGCGCCTCGATGCCGCGCGCGGCGTCGATCACCATCACGGCCGAATCGACCGCGGTCAGCGTGCGATAGGTGTCTTCGGAAAAATCCTCGTGGCCCGGCGTGTCGAGCAAGTTGAAGGTGATGCCGTCCTTTTCGAACGTCATCACCGAGCTCGTCACCGAAATGCCGCGCTGCTGCTCGATCTTCATCCAGTCCGACCGCGCCCGGCGATTGGCGCCGCGCGCCTTGACTTCGCCGGCAAGATGGATCGCGCCGCCGAAATAGAGCAGCTTTTCGGTAAGCGTGGTCTTGCCGGCGTCGGGGTGGGAAATGATCGCGAACGTCCGGCGGGGAAAAACATTGGTCATCGACGCGCCCTAGCGAGTCAGGCAGTCAGCGTCACGCGCATCTCGCACGCCCAGGTCGCGCCGGGAGCGACTTCGAACACGCCCGGCTTGTCGCGGAACTCGCCCTGAAAACCGACACTGTCGGCAATGCCGTGCCACGGTTCGATGCAGACATAGCGCGCGCCGGGCTTGGTCCATATGCCGAGCCGGGGCGTGTCGGGAAAGGCGATGTCGAGCTGCGGGCCGCTGCTGGCGCCATAGCGCAGCCGCTGCGAATGGATCGGGTTCCAGATCAGCGCGTCGCGTTCGAACAGCGCATCGGCAAGCGCTAGCGTGTCCCCGACCACCGGCGTCGGCCGGTCCTCGGCGATCAGCCCGCCGGGTTCGAGCCCGCGGACCATGTCGGGTTCGGGGTGTTCGAAAACGATACGATGCTCCTCGCGTGGTGCGCCATAGGGCAGCGGCCACGCGAACGCAGGGTGCCAGCCGAAGCTTGCCAGCAGCGGCGTGTCGGCAGGATTGCCGATCTTCGCCGTCATCGTCAGCATCGTGCGCTCGACCGCGAAACCGATCTCGAGCAGGAAGGCGAAGGGATAGTGGGCGCGCGTCTCCGCCGAATCGGTCATCCGGAACAGCGCATGGGTGGCCGAGGACTCGGCGAGATCGAACGCCGACCGCCGCGCGAAACCGTGCTTTTCCATGCGATAGGACTCGCCGCCGACCCACAGGACATCATCGTTCAGCCGCCCGACGATCGGGAACAGGATCGGCGCCCGCCCGCGCCAGAAGGCGGGATCGGCATCGGTCATCAGCTCATTGCCATCGGCATCGCGCAGCGACGACAGCTCGGCGCCCATCGGGTTGATCGCGGCGTAAAGCTCGCCCGACCCGATCCTGATCCAGTCATCCACGAAGCGTCGCTCCCAGCTTGGCCGCTGCCGCCACGATCTTGTCGGCAATCGCCTTCAGCTCGTCTTCGGTAAAGCTCTTGTCGCTCGGCTGCAGCGTCACTTCGATCGCGAAGGATTTCTGCCCGTCGCGCTCGAACCGGTCGAACAACCGGGCGCTTGTGATCGTCTTCTTGTCGACACCGCGCACTGCCCGCACCAACGTGTCGGCGGCGAGATCGGCGGGCACCAGAAACGCGAAATCGCGCGTCACCCCCTGCAAGGCGGGCGGCGCATAGGCGGGGCGCATGAAGCCGCCACTGCCGCGCTTGGCCGGAATCGCATCGAGGTACAATTCGACCGCCGCGACCGCGCCGTCGAGGTCGAATGCCTTCAGCGTCAGCGGATGCAGCATGCCGAAGGTGGCGAGCACCGTCTTCGGTCCCAGCCGCAGCGTGCCCGACTGGCCGGGGTGCCAGGCGTCGCCTGCCTCTCCCGACACCTGAAGATTATCGACCGGCACGCCAGCCTCGGCAAGCAGTCCCAGCGCCTCGGCCTTGGCATCGAACGCGTCGAAGGGTTGCGCCTTGCCGCTCTGCCAGCTGCGCGGCGCCTTGTTGCCCGCCAGCACCACGCCCAGCGTCATCCGCTCGGCATCGCTCAGATAGCGCCGGCCGAGTTCGAACAGCCGTACGCTGGTCGCGCCGCGCTTCAGATTGCGCGCGGTCGCCGCGAGCAGGCCCGGCAGCAGCGACGGGCGCATGACCTTCAGCTCTTCGCTGATCGGATTGGCGAGCGTCCAGACGAAATTGGAGGCGCCCTGAAAGACCGCTGCCTGGGCTTCGGGCAGGAAGCTCCACGTCACCGCTTCGTTCAGGCCGCGTGCGGCGGCGGCGCGGCGGACGCGGCGCTCGAGCTTCTGTTCAGGCGTCGCGGTCGGGCGCGCGACACCGGGCGCGCGCGGCAGCGGCACCGACGGCACCTTGTCGATCCCTTCGATGCGGATCACTTCCTCGACGACATCGGCCGGGCCGTCGATGTCGCGGCGCCAGCTCGGCACGTCGATCTGCCAATCGGGCGACACAATGAAGCCGAGCGATTCGAGGATGGCGCGCTGGCGATCGGGCGCAATCGCCAGCCCGCCGAGCGTTTCGGCGCGGGCGGGATCATAGGCAATTGTCTTAGTCGCGATCGGCGGCGTGCCTGCGCGCGTCACCTCACTGGGGGTGCCGCCGCACAGCTCGACCACCAGCGCCGCCGCGATCGCGAGTCCCTCGTCGAGAAAGGCCGGGTCGACCCCGCGCTCGAACCGGGTCCGCGCGTCGCTGGTGAGGAGCAGCTTCTGCCCGGTCCGCGCGATGCTCTCGGGATCGAAATAGGCGCATTCGATCAGCACGTCGGTGGTTGTCGCGGACACGCCCGATTCCTCGCCGCCCATGATGCCGCCGATGTCGTGCACCTTCACCGCATCGGCGATCACGGTCATCGTCTCGTCGAGCGCATAGCTTTTGCTGTTGAGCGCGACCACGCTTTCGCCCGCCCGGCCTTTACGCGCGACAAGCTCGCCGTCGAGCTTTGCCACGTCATAGACGTGCAGCGGACGGCCCAGATCGAACATCACATAATTGGTGATGTCGACCAGCGTCGAAATCGGCTTTTGCCCGATCGCTTTCAGGCGGCGCTGCATCCATTCGGGCGCCGAGCCATTGGTCACACCCCGCACCAATTGCCCGTAGAAGGCCGGGCAGCCGTCCGGATCGTCGGTGGCTATCAGCGGCCCGGGTCCGGAAACGGACAGCGAGACAGGCTTGAGCGGGCGCAATTGGCCCATGCCGCCCGCCGCCAGGTCGCGCGCAATCCCGCGGACCCCCATGCAATCCTGCTTGTTGGGGGTGACCGAGACGTCGATCACCGGATCGGTAAGGCCGGCATAATCGGGGTAAGGCGTACCGACGGGGGCACCGTCGGGCAGCTCGATGATGCCGTCGTGATCGTCGCCGAGCCCGAGCTCTTGGGCCGAACACATCATGCCGTTCGATTCGACCCCGCGGATCGACGCGACCTTCAGTTCGAAACCGCTGCCCGGCACGATCGCGCCAGCAGGGCCGAACACGCCGAGCATCCCGGCGCGGGCATTGGGCGCGCCGCATACGACCTGCAGTGGGCCGTCGCCCGCGTCGATTTGCAGCACTTGCAGCTTGTCGGCCTGCGGGTGGCGCTCGGCCGACAGCACGCGCGCGACCCGGAACGCAGCGAGTGCCGCGCCGGGGTCTTCGACGCCTTCGACTTCGAGGCCGATGCGGGTCAGCGCGAGCACGATCGCGTCGAGTGATGCGTCGGTTTCGAGATGCTCCTTGAGCCACGAAAGGGTGAATTTCATGCGCCGACTCCCCCGCTCAAGGTCGGCACGTCGAGCACGCCGAAGCCGTAATGCCGCAGCCAGCGGATATCGCCGTCGAAGAAGGCGCGCAGATCGTCCATGCCGTATTTCAGCATCGCCAGCCGGTCGATACCGCAGCCGAAGGCAAAGCCTTGCCAGAGATCGGGGTCAAAGCCGCCGGCCTCGATCACCTTACGGTGGACCATGCCGCTCCCCAGCACTTCCATCCAATGGTCGCTACCGCCGATCACGCGCTTGCCGTTCTGGATGGTGTAGCCGACATCGACTTCCGCCGATGGTTCGGTGAAGGGGAAATAGCTCGGGCGCAGCCGCAGCACGATGTCGTCGCGCTCGAAATAGGCCTTCAGGAAGGTCTCGAGCGTCCATTTGAGATGGCCGAGCGTGATCCCCTTGTCGATGACGAGGCCCTCGACCTGGTGGAACATCGGCGTGTGCGTCGCGTCGCTGTCGGAGCGATAGGTGCGCCCCGGCGCGATGATGTAGACGGGCTTGTCGCCGCCCGCCGCTTGCATCGCGCGGATCTGCACGGGCGACGTGTGGGTACGCAGCACCATCCGCTCCGCGCGGCCTGCGGCATCGGCGAAGCCGACGCCGTCGGACGGCGGGCTTTGCCCACCGCCGGCCGCTCTCGGTTCCTCGAGATAAAATGTGTCATGCATCGCCCGCGCAGGATGCGTTTCGGGGATGTTGAGCGCAGTGAAATTATACCAGTCGGTCTCGATCTCCGGGCCCGTCGCGACGGCGAAGCCCAGATCGGCGAAGATTTCGGCCAGCTCGTCCATCACCTGGCTCACCGGATGGATGGTGCCGAGCGGCAGCGGCTCGGCCGGTAGCGTCATGTCGAGTGTTTCGGCGGCGAGGCGCGCATCGAGCGCGGCGCGGTCGAGCACGGCCTTGCGCGCGGCAAGCGCTTCGGTGACGGCTTCGCGCAGCGCGTGGATGCGCGGGCCATCGCTCTGCCGCTGCTCGGGCGACATGCCGCCGAGCGTCTTCAGGAGCGCGGTGACGCTCCCCGACTTGCCGAGCGTGGCGACGCGGATCGCCTCGACAGCCTCGGGCGAACTTGCCGCATCGATCTGGCCGATCAGTTCGGCGCGCATTTTTTCCAGGTCGCTCACATCATTCTCCGTCATCCCCGCGTAGGCGGGGATCCATAGCTACTTTGCCAGCGACAGGCGCCATGCCGAGGCCAATTGCAAGGTCGCGCCAGTCGGGGTTCCCAGCCTCGATCAGATTGAGCTTCCAGTCCCGGTTCCATTTCTTGAGCTGCTTCTCGCGGGCGATTGCCGCTTCCATCGTGTCGGCCATCTCGAAATAAACCAGGCGTGTGACGCCGTAGCGGGACGTGAAGCCTTGGATCAACCCCTCGCGATGCTGGTGTACACGTGCAAGCAGATTGGACGTCACTCCGATGTAAAGCGTGCCGCATTTGCCGCTGGCAAGGATGTAAATGCAGGGCTGCTTTTCCACCTGCTTCTCCCGGTATTGCCGAACGTTCGTCATTATGGATTCCTGCCTTCGCGGGAATGACGGCGAAACTTTATTTGGGCGAAACGAAAAGGGCGCCGGTGTTGCCACCGACGCCCCATATTCATGCTCGCGCCAGAACCGCTCAGGCGGCCTGGGGCAGAGCCGCCTTTGCTTGCGCGATGATGCCGCTAAACGCCGCGCCTTCATGCATGGCGATGTCGGCGAGCACCTTCCGGTCGAGTTCGATGCCGGCGAGTTTCAGCCCGTGCATGAACTGCGAATAGGTGAGCCCTTCGGCGCGGACGCCGGCGTTGATGCGCTGGATCCACAGCGCCCGGAACGAGCGCTTCTTAACCTTGCGGTCGCGATAGGCATATTGCCCGGCCTTTTCGACGGCCTGGCGAGCGATGCGGATCGTGTTCTTGCGGCGACCATAATAGCCCTTCGCCGATTCAAGAATCCGCTTGTGCTTGGCGCGGGTGGTTACACCCCGTTTGACGCGTGCCATTTACCGGTACTCCCTCAATTCAGGCCGTAAGGCGCCCACGCCTTGACGGTCGCGGTATCGGCCTTCGACAGCACCGAGGTGCCGCGGTTCTGACGGATATACTTGGCATTGTGGCTGATCAGGCGGTGGCGCTTGCCGGCCACGCCATGCTTCAGCTTGCCCGTCGCGGTGACGGTGAAGCGCTTCTTCACCCCGCTCTTGGTCTTGAGTTTGGGCATTTTCGTCTCCTCATGTTTGCGCGACGATTTATGAACAGCCACGGCAGCCCATACCGGCCGGACCATTCCTCTTACTCGCGGAAAGCGGGGCGCATAGAGGAAGTGGCGCCGCAATGCAACCACGCAGTCGGGAACGCGGCACGGGCAAAAGGGTTAGCAGATGGGTGACCTATCAACAGCCCATTGGGCCCTCTGCGGCCAGCGATACGGCGCCGGTCCGACGCCGGGCGGGACCCGTGCAATGGGCCGGACGGATCGTGCTCGGCGTCGTCGCGCTGATCCTTGCGGTCTGGCTGATCCTCTACATCACCAAAGGGCGGTTCCTGAAACACCCGTTCGAATGGATCGCCACGCGGACCAGCGGCCGCGCGGTGACGGTCGGCGGCGACTTCAATTTCTACTTCGACATCATCGACGCGAAATTCCTGGCCGAGCGGCTGCGCGTCGCCAACCCGGGCTGGGCAGGGCCACGCCCCTTTTTCGCGGCCGATCGGATCGAGGCTAATTTCGCGACGCTCACTTTCGTCTTCGGCGGGCGCCGCGTGAACTGGGTCGAGCTGCAGGGCGGTGCGATTGATCTCGAATGGGACAAGGCCCGGCAGCGCAACAGCTGGACCTTCGCGCAGACCGGCAAGCCGCTCGAGCTTCCCAATGTCGTGCGCGCGGTCGTCGATGGAACGACGATCCGCTATCGCGATCCCAAGATGCAACTCGGCGCCGACATCGCGGTCCGAACGATCCGCGCGCAGGGCAGGGAAGTGATGAACGCGGTACGCTTCGCCGGCACCGGCACCGCGCGGGCGACGCCCTTTTCAGTCGAGGGAGCCCTCCTCAGCCCGAACCAGACGATCGCGGGTGGCCGTACGAAGCTGGCGCTGAGCGTGCGCGCGGCCCGGACCGTCGCCGACATCGACGGCACGCTGCCTGGCGCGACGCAGATCGAGGGCGCCGACCTGCGCATCGACGTGCGCGGCCGCAACATCGCCGATCTGTTCGCGGTCGCCGGGATCGCCGTGCCCGAAACCCGCGCCTATCGGCTGCGCTCGGCGTTCACCAAGCGCGGTAGCGACTGCCGCTTCACCGGGCTGCGCGGGCGCTTTGGCGACAGCGATCTGAGCGGTCGGCTGATCGTGGCCATGACCGAGCCGCGTATGAAGCTGACCGCGGACCTCGCCACCCACACGCTCGACATCGTCGATGTCGCCCCCTTCATCGGCTATAATCCCGACCGTGTCGCGGCGATGGGCGCGAAGGGGGCTGTCACCATGGTCGGCGGCGCGCCCCGATTGCTGCCCGATGCGCCGCTGCGGGTCGACGCGCTCCGCAATTTCGATGCCGACGTCCATTACGCCGTGCGCCAGGTCCGCGCCAAAAGCCTGCCGGTCGCCAACATCGACCTGAAGCTGGCGCTCGATGACCGGTTGCTGACGCTGTCGCCGCTCACCTTCGACATGGCGCGCGGGCATGTCGATGGCGATATCGCGATCAACGCGCGGCGGCCGGCGGTCGTGACCGATTACGACATCCGCCTGTCGCCGACGCCGATGGGCGTGCTGCTGGCGGGGTTCGGCGTCGAGCAGTCGGGCACCACCGGCACGCTGAAGGCCCGGATCAAGATGACCGGCACCGGCAACAGCGTACACGATTCGCTGGGTTCGGCGAACGGGCGGATCGCGATCATCATGCCCAGAGGGAGCTTCTGGGCGCGCAACGTCCAGCTCTCCGAGCTCGACCTTGGCACCTATGTCTACAAATTGTTCCAGGGCAAGCTGAAGGAGCCGGTGCAGATCAATTGCGGGCTGATCGGCTTCACCGTGCGGAACGGCATCGCCGCCGCCGACCCGATTCTGATCGACACGGCCAAGAATGTGATGGTCGGGCGGGGCGGGTTCAGTTTCAGGAATGAAACGATGGATCTGGCGTTTCGCGCAGACGGCAAGAAGTTCAGCCTGTTTTCGGGGCAATCGCCGGTGTCGCTCGGCGGCTATTTCGCGAGGCCCGACATCAATCCGATTTCGGGCGACCTGTTCCTGCGCGGCGGGGCTGCGGTGGGGCTGGGAGTGATCGCGTCGCCGCTCGCGTCGGTACTGGCGTTCGTCGACATCGGCGACGCGAAGGCGGCGGCGTGCGGACCGGTGCTGGCAGGCGCGCGTGCCTCGGCCCAGCGCACCACCAAGGGCGCGCCGCGCGACGATGTCGGTCGCGGCACGACGGCCAAGTCCGAAAACGGCAATCGCACGGCCGACCAGAAAAAGGCGCAGCGCAAGAAGTTTCTGGGGATCTTCTGACGCGTCAGTGGCCGCGGCAGCCAAGCGCTTCGATGATGTCGTCGATCCGCGCCGGTTCGCCCGCCGCGATCACTTCGCCGATGCTGTCGCGCGTCAGCGGGTCGCCCTGCCAGTCGCACATCCGCCCGCCCGCGCCTTCCACGACCGGAACCAGTGCGGCAAAGTCATGAATTTTCAGCCCCGCCTCGACAACGATGTCGAGATGCCCGCTGGCGAGGCAACCGTAGTTGTAACAATCGCCGCCCAGCACCGTCGACCGCACCTGGGCGTCGAGATGCTCGAAGGCGTGCAGCTGGCCATCGTCGAACAGCGCCGGCGAGGTGGTGGCGAGCAGTGCTTCGTCGAGCCCCTTGATCAGCCGGGTGCGCGCCGGGCTGCCGTTGAACAGCGTCGGCTGGCCGATCACCCCCGTCCAGCGCTCCTTCAGGATCGGCTGGTCGATCACGCCGAGCATGGGCCAGCCTTCGATCATCAGCGCGATCAGCGTGCCAAAGATCGGCCGCCCCGAAATGAAGGCGCGGGTGCCGTCGATCGGGTCGAGCACCCAGGCGCGGTCCGATTTGCCGGGCTTGGTGCCATATTCCTCGCCGACGATCGCATCGTCGGGACAGGCGCGCTCGATCAGCTGCCGCATCGCCGCTTCGGCAGCGCGATCGGCGAGCGTGACCGGCGAGGCATCGCTCTTGGTCTCAAGCCCGTGAGCGTGGCGGAAATAGGGGCGGATCGCGGCGCCCGCAGCGTCGGCGAGAGCGGCGGCGAAATCGATGTCGGTTTGGGATAGGCGCATCACCGGTGCCTAGCCGTGCAGCCCTGCCAACGCCAGACTCGCATAAGTCACAAAGCCCTGACAAAAGACGGCCATGCGCCTCACCGCCCTTCTGCTCGCCCCGGCCGTCGTGATTGCAGCGGCCGCCAGCCCCGCCGCCGCGCAGCTGCGACCGCTGGTCGCCCCTCCCGAAAGTGCCGCCAAAGCGAGCAGCGACGGCGTCGATGTCTATCTCGTCAACGAAGGCCGCGAGGCGGTGCCGGTCGTTGCCCCCGATACGATCGACACGATCGCGCGCGACGGCACCGCGTTGACGCTCGAACTGATCCGCTCGACCGCCGACACCGCGCCGGTGCCGGCCGGCGGCTTCGCCAAGCTGCGCTACCGGCTCGCCCCGCTCACGACTGCGGCCCCGCAGGTCGCAGCGGCTGCTCCTCGCTCGCCTTCGGCGGTTGCAGCCAGCGAGACCGAGCTCGCCGATTCGCACGGGCTCGCCAGCGGATTCCTCGATCGCTTCCGGCCCTATGAGCCGACCTATATCGCGATCGGATCGGGGCAGGAGAACACCAAGGCGCAGTTCAGCTTTGCGCTGCGCCCGTTCGGCGGCACCGGGGCGCTGTCCTATCTGAACGTCGCTTATACCCATACCTTCTTCTGGGCGTTCAACCGCGCGTCGGCGCCGATCCCGACGTCGATCTACAGTCCCGAAGTGTTCGTCGATGTGCCGGTCGGCGATCAGGTCAACGTCGCCTTCGGCTATCGCCACAGTTCGAACGGCGGCGGCCTGCGCGATTCGGTGGACGCCAACCGGCTTTACCTGCGCGTCAACAAGTCGTTCGATCTGGGGCGCGGCTGGCGGCTCGACGTGGCGCCGCAGGGCTGGATATTCTTCGGCACGCGCGGCATCGCGACCGATCTCGAGCGCTTCTGGGGCAATGGCGGCATTACCGCATCGATCGCCAAGCGCGACGGGCTGAAACTGCAGCTCTATGGCCGGGGCGATCCGGCCAGCGGGCGCGGCGCGGCGGAACTGTTCGCTTCCTATCCGCTGCAGCGGATCGGCGGTGATTTCGGTGTCTATCTGATCGGCCAGGTCTTTACCGGCTATGGCGAGACGCTGCCGCGTTACAACCAGCAGCAGACGACCGCACGGATCGGGATTGCACTTACCCGCTAAGGGCGGGGTTGGCGCCGTGGGGCAGCAGGTCTAGGACAGGCGCACTTCAGGATGAGGATCTTGCCCATGCGTCTCGCTCTTGCTGCTGCTGCCACCTTGCTCGCCACGACGCCGGCGCTTGCCGAGCTGAAGCCGGGCGCCACCGCGCCGCTGTTCACTGCGCAGGGATCGGTCGCGGGCCAGCCCTTCACGGTCGATCTGAAGGCAGCGCTGAGGAAGGGTCCGGTGGTGCTATATTTCTTTCCGGCAGCATTCACGCCCGGCTGCAACGCCGAGGCGCATGCCTTTGCCGAGGCGATCGCCGATTTCAAGGCTGCCGGTGCCAGCGTGATCGGCATGACCGCGGGCAACACCGACCAGATCGCCAAATTTTCGAGCGCCTATTGCGCGGGCAAGTTCCCGGTCGCTGCCGCGACCCCGGTGGTAGCGGCGGGCTATGACGTCGCGCTCAAGAAACCCGACGGCAGCGCAAGCGGTTACACCAGCCGTACCAGCTATGTCATCGCGCCGGACGGCAAGATTTATTACGTCCACAGCGACATGAGCGCTGCCCAGCACGTCAGTCTCACCTTGGAGGCGGTCAAGCGCTACCGCGCAACGCGCCGCTGATTTCCGCCGAATCATCCTTAGCGCTCACCGAATATTAGGCCTTTTCGCGCTAGTAACGACCCGTGCGTCGCCACCGGATACGGGTGGCGGCGGGGCAGCGATGGGCTTGGCGGTCGATGAGCGGAAGCAGGGTTTTGAGGCAGGGCGTGAAAGTGGTGGATCGTCACGCGGCCGAACAGTCGATGTTCGATCGCGTCCGCGACTTCCTGACGCGCAACGCGCTCGGGCCGGATCCCGTCAATTATGAATTCGGCTACCGCGTCACCAGCAACCCCGACAGCGAACTGGCACGCACCGTCGACGAGCTGACCGACGGCGGCATCCGGCTCACCCGGAATGACATCGAGATGCTGGGCGCAACGGCCGCTTACGGCGCGACCGTGCCGAGCGAGACGCAGCGCGAGGCGATCGGCCAGATGCTGGTCGCGCAGACCCAGATGCAGGTCGAAGGCTTTCAGGATCTGGTCGCAAACATTCGCAGCGAAGCGCGCGATTTCGGGCGCGACCTCGCCGCCAAGGCCGATGCGATGCGCGACATCGGCCCGTCGGTGTCGGTCACCGACATCGTCCGGCTGACCAGTGCCATGCTCGAACGCGTGCAGAGCACCGAGGAACAGCTCGAAGCGGCGACCCGCGAAGCCGACGAGCTGTGCCGCAAGCTCGAGGAAGCGCGCGACAACGCCCAGCGCGACCCTCTGACCGGGCTGCCCAACCGCCGCGCGTTCGAAGAGGGTTATGCCGAACGCGCCGCTCGCGGCGCATCGATCGTGATCGGGGTCTGCGACATCGACCATTTCAAACGCGTCAACGACGGCTTCGGCCATGCGGTCGGCGACCGCGTGCTGAAGGCGATCGGCAAGACCTTGGCCGAGCGCTGCGAAAACCACTTGGTCGCGCGCTATGGCGGCGAGGAATTCGTCGTCCTGTTCGCCGATATCGGCCTTGATGCCGCGCATCGGCTGCTCGAGGAAGCGCGCGAGGAAGTGTCGCGCAAGCGCTATCGGTTGCGCGAGACCGATGCGCCGCTCGGCGAAGTCACGTTCTCCGGCGGCCTGACAATGGCGCAGGCGGGCGAGGCCGTGAGCGACGCGTTCGTGCGCGCGGACGGCTTGCTCTACGCGGCCAAGGCCGACGGACGTAATTGCATCAAGATCGGCTGACGGCTGGCGTTCAACACCAATGATTGGTGTATATTGCGGCGCACAACGGCGCAATTTGCAAAGTTTAGCATTTGTCGGTACCAAAAACGGCTGATTTCCTCAAATTTCCTGAACTGGCACGCTCAATGCAATCCCTTGGGCATCGCCGCCGGATGGTCCGGTCGGTGGTTCTAAAGGGAGAAATTCAATGGCTCGTTTCGAATCGGTTCAGCGCGCGGTGTTCTCGATCGCTGCTTCGCTCGTCGTCGGTGCGCTGATGTTTTCGGCTGCCGTGCCTGTCGTTCCGATTGTCTGATCGGAACCTGGCAGAAGGAATTTCAGATGACCAAAGTCGCTGTTCTTGGCCTGCTCGCTTTCGCGGCGACCGGCTTGCTCATCATCGGGCACAACGCCCTCATGAACCTCGTGCTCGCCGCCTGATGCGCGCGGGCGGCACTGCGGCGCGTCGATCGATGGCATCGCCACACGATCGACGCGCGCGCTGACGTCAATTGGTGCGGCTGGCCTCGAACAGGAACCAGGCGCGCTGCTCGGCTTCGTCGGTCCAGGTGTCGAGAATGCCGCTGGTGGCATTGTCCTTGGCTTCGTCGACGATGTCCTTCGCCTCGCGCAAGCTGGCGATCAGCTTCAGATTGTCCTCGCGCAGCTCGGCGAGCATCGCCTCGGGCGCGACATAGTCCTCGTCATTATCCCGGATCGTCTGGTGGCGCGCGATGTCGCCGATCGAACGCAGCGTGGTGTTACCAGTCTTGCGAACGCGCTCGGCAATCGCGTCGGTGGTCGCGAAAATCTGCGCGGCCTGTTCGTCGAGCAGCAGGTGGTAATCACGGAAGTGTGGGCCCGACACGTGCCAGTGAAAATTCTTGGTCTTGAGGTAGAGCGCGAAACTGTCGGCGAGGATGCCGTTGAGTGCCTCGGCGACGGTCTTGGTCGCATTCGATTTCAGGTCGGTCGGCGTCTTGAGAGCGGGGTCGGTCGCCATGTGCGATCTCCAGTTGCGGTTGGTCGTTGCGTTAACGGACCGACTAGCACTTTGGATCCCGCGCCGCGCCGCAAAATGTCGATCAGACTGGGCGATCGGCTAGATCAGCCGCAGCGCGCTCAGCGCCGCGATGCTGGCGGCGATCGCCAAGACCGCACCCACGCCCGCGCGAACCGGTCGGCGGCGCAGCGGCGCCACGTTCGTCTCGCCCAGCGCGAGCCCGGCGGCGACGATCACCGCTCCGCCGATCGTTGCGCCAATCATCGCGAACACCGGTTCGCCGACTCGGAGCGCCAATGCCATCGTCACGAATTGCACGCTGCCGAAGCCGAGCGTGAGCATGCCGATAAGCGGCGTCGCGAACGGCCCTGTCCGCCATCCGGCAAGTGATTCGGGCGGCTTCAGCGTGGCGAAGCAGCCCAGCGCGGCCGCGGCGAGGGCAAGTGCCAGAAACAGTGCGCGCGCATTGGGCGTCAGCCGCGGTGCAATCACCGCGCCGCCGGTCGCCGCCAACCCGTTGACGAGCGCGAGTGCCGCCACCGCGCCGAGCACGATCAGTGCGTGTTGCCGATAGCGCGTGCCAAGCGTCGCGATCAGCCACGGCGTGCGGTCGGTTGCGTGTATCAGCAGGGCGGCGACGAGTGCCGCCATCAATGCGTCCATGTCCGCCCCATCGTGTCGACACCGCCACGCTGCGCCCTGCCCGGTAAAGATGGCGTTAGCCGCAGCCGAACCGTGCACGCTTGACTTTGCCGTCGCGCTGCTTCATCTGGCCCGCCTGTTCAAGCGGCGGGCACCCCTGCTCGTCGCTTGTTGCTTTTTCAACCTCGCAGGAATTCGGGTCATGGCAAAGCCGACCACCGTCAAGATCAAGCTCGTCAGCTCGGCCGACACCGGCTTCTTCTATGTCACCAAGAAGAATCCGCGCACCAAGACCGAGAAGCTGAGCTTCAAGAAGTACGACCCGGTCGTGCGCAAGCATGTCGAGTTCAAGGAAGCCAAGATCAAGTAACGGCTCCGCCTTTTCGCGAATCGTCCGGCACCCGCCGGATCAAGGAGCCGCCGGCCCCGGGTCGCGCGGCTCTTCGCTTGTCGGGAGCAACGCCGTCACTTGGGCCATGAACGCGGCCAGCGCGATCGGTTTCGACACATAGGCATTGGCGCCGGCGGCGCGAATCCGCTCTTCATCGGCGCGGCTGGCATAGGCCGTGACCGCGAGAATTGGCGTCGTCCGCAAGGTCAGGTCGCCGCGGACCTGTGCGATCAGGTCGTAGCCGCTGACATGCGGCAGCTGGATGTCGGTGATCAGCAGGTCGGGCGCGAACGCGCGTGCCCGCGCCACCGCCTCGCGCCCGTCGCGCACGCCTTCGGTCTCGAACCCGTGCGCGCGCAGCAGATCGCAGAAAAGTTTGAGGTTGAGTTCGTTGTCCTCGACAACCAGCACCCTTTTTGCCACGTCCGCGCCACACCCTCTTCCAACGCATCGGGTTACTCGATTAGGCAATGCACGCGCGCGATACAAATGAAGACGCGGTCGCGCTCGCGCTGCGGGCGCTGGCGTGGACGCTCGGCGATGCGGCGCGCGCCGAACGGCTGCTTGCGTTGACCGGCCTAACCCCCGAAGATCTGCGCGCGCGCGCCGATGCGCCGACAGTGCTGGCAGCGGCGCTGTGCTTCCTTGAAAGCCATGAGCCCGATCTGATCGGCTGTGCAGCCGCACTCGCCGTGCGCCCCGAGGCGTTGGTCGCGGCACGCACCGCGCTGGAACAGCCATGAAACCGTTGTTGATCTGCGACTGCGACGAAGTGCTGCTGCACATGGTCCGCCATTTCGGCGTCTGGCTGCGCGAGCGGCACGATATCGCGTTCGACCTGCAGGGCGGCGATTTCGCCAACAGCATGAAGCGGGCCGATGGATCACCGGTCGACCGCGCCGAAATGTGGGGGCTGCTCGACGACTTTTTTCCGGGTGAGATGGAGCGTCAGACCCTGGTGCCCGGCGCGCGCGAGGCGCTCGCGGCACTGAGCGAAACTGCCGAGATCGTCATCCTCACCAACCTCGGCGATCATTGCCGTGATGCGCGCATCGCGCAGCTGACAGCATTCGGCATCGGTCACCGCGTCGAGACCAACCAGGGCGGCAAGGGCAATCCGGTCGCGCGGCTGGTTGCCGAACATGGCAACCCGGTCACGGTGTTCGTCGACGATCTCGGCGTGCATCACGAATCGGTCGCGAGGCACGCGCCCCAGGTGCACCGGCTGCACATGGTGTCGGAACCTGCGCTCGCGCCGCACATCCCGCCCGCGCCTTTTGCCCATGCGCGCATCGACGACTGGCGCGAAGCGCAAGCCTGGATCGCCGCGCGTTTCGCGCAGGATCTTCCCGCCCCAGACCAAGGAGCCTCGACATGACCGACCGCGTCGCCACCAAGCTTGCCGAACTCGGCCTCACGCTGCCCGAAGCGGCGGCGCCGGTCGCCGCCTATGTGCCCGCCGTCGAAGCAGGCGGGCTGCTCCACATCTCGGGCCAGATTTCGTTCGCGGCCGACGGCACGATCATGACCGGGCGGGCCGGTGAGGATCGCGATCTCGATTACGCGCGGGCAGCTGCCGAGCGTTGCGGGCTGATGCTGGTCGCGCAGATGCAGAAAGCGCTCGGCGACCTTTACCGCGTCGAGCGGATCGTGAAGCTCGGCGTGTTCGTCAATTCGGCGCCGGGGTTCACCGACCAGCCCAAGGTCGCCAATGGCGCATCCGAACTGATGGTCGCGCTGTTCGGCGATGCCGGTCGCCACGCCCGCAGCGCAGTCGGCGTCGCGGTGCTGCCGCTCGGCGCGATCGTCGAAGTCGACGCGATCGTGCAGGTACAGGGCTGAGGGGGCGATTACCGGCACAAACGCACCGTTTGTGTCGAGCGAAGTCGAGACACAGGCCGCAGGGCCAGTATCCGTCCCTCGACTTCGCTCGGGACGAACGGAGTCACGAAGCCGACTTCACCCCAGCGCGGCGAGCTTTTCCTCAGCCAGACGATCGAGCTCGGCGCGCGTCTTCTTTTCGGCAGCGGTCTTCAGCTGCCCGCAGGCGGCGTCGATGTCGCGGCCGCGCGGCGTGCGCGTCGGGGCGGAAATGCCGGCTTCGAAAATGATGTTCGAAAAGGCCTTGATCCGCTCAGGGGTCGACGTGTCGTAAGGCGCACCGGGCCACGGATTGAAAGGAATCAGGTTCACTTTCGCCGGCAGCTTATACTTGCGGATCAGCCGGACGAGTTCGCGCGCGTCGGCGTCGCTGTCGTTCTTGTCCTTCAGCATCACATATTCGAAGGTGATCCGCCGCGCGTTGTTGGCGCCGGGGTAATCGGCGCAGGCCTGCAGCAGCTGCTCGATCCCGTATTTGCGATTGAGCGGCACGATCTCGTCGCGGATTTCCTTGGTCACCGCGTGGAGCGAGACCGCGAGATTGACGCCGATTTCCTCGCCCGCGCGGGCCATCATTGGCACGACCCCCGACGTCGACAGCGTGATGCGCCGTTTCGACAACGCGAGGCCATCGCCGTCCATGACGAGTCGCAGCGCATCGCGGACATTGTCGAAATTATAGAGCGGCTCGCCCATCCCCATCATGACGATGTTGGTGAGCAGCCGCCCCTCGGGCTGGCTCGGCCATTCGCCGAGCGCGTCGCGCGCGAGCATCACCTGGCCGACGATCTCGCCCGCGCTGAGGTTGCGGACGAGCCGCATGGTACCGGTATGGCAGAAGCGGCAGTTGAGCGTGCAACCGACCTGGCTCGACACGCACAGCGTCCCCCGGTCGGCATCGGGGATGAACACCATCTCGTAATCTTCGCCGTCGGGTGCGCGCAACAGCCATTTGCGGGTGCCGTCGGTCGAAACCTGCGCTTCGATCACCTGCGGGCGGCCGATGACGAAGCGCTGCTCCAGCCACGGCTGCATCGTCTTCGAAATGTCGGTCATCGCGGCGAAATCGGTGACGCCGCGATTGTACATCCAGTGCCACAGCTGCTTGGCGCGCAGCTTCGCCTGCTTCGGTTCGAGCTGCGCGGTTTCGAGCGCGAGCCGCAGTTCGTCCTTCGACAGCCCGATCAGATCGATCCGGCCATCGTCACGGCGCGGGGCTGTGCGCGGCACCGCCACGGGGTCGACATGGCCGGGGATCGGCATATGGGCGGCAGGCTCGAGCATCGCGGGCACATAGCGACGCAGCGGCACATTTACCAGCGCGTCAGGCAGGCGCCTTCACTGGCGTTGCATAGCTGGCGAAAGCGCCGAGTGCCTGTTGCGCATGGCGATAGGCCTTTGGGTCGCGGATGCCGAGCCGCGCGCGGGCCGCGTCAATCGGCTCGTTCAGCAGCGCCGGATAATCCTCACCCGCCAGCCATGCTGCGCGCTTGCCGCGGCGATAGCCTTCCCAGACCGCGCGCGCGAAAGCCAAGTCCTTGGTGACGAGGATCGACTTGACCGCCGCACCTGCCGCGATGAACGCCCAGCCGAGCCCGCCGACTTGCGCATAGCTGAATGCGACCAAGCAGGCCTCGCCCAGCGTCTCGTCGGCCTTGTAGCCGGTCAGCACGTGCCAGATATCGTGGGTGTCGCGGATGCGCCGCCCGAACCAGGCATAGGGGTGGCGCATCGGTATCTCGGTCTTGTCGAGGTTCGACACTTCGGCGAGGCCCATCGCCGAATAGCCGGTCGCGGCCAGGAATTCGCGATAGGCGGCCCCGACCGTCCCCGGCGCGAACGACGCGATATAGGCCGGATCGGACAGGGTTTCGGCGAGCTCGACCTGGGCATAGGCCATTTCGCCGCCTTCGTAGCTGCGCACCAATCGCGCGAAATTGCGTCTGCCATTGCCGGCATTGAGCGCACGCATGATGACGAAGACCTGCGTCGTGTCGTCGCCGTTGCGCAGCAGCGTGCGCAGCGCGCGCCATGCAGTCTTCCAGTCGCGACGATCGGGGATGAGCGTTTCGGCCACGGCGATTCCCTTGCTGACAATCATGTTAATAGCATCGGCATGGACCCTGACGCAATCGTTTCGCATCGATCGCTGCGGCGCCTGACGTACATGTTGGACATAATGACAAGAGTTATTGACAGTACGGTCGAATCGTGACAAGAGCTCTTGTCATATGGTCAAACGCTCTTGTCCTCACCAGTTGATCGAACGGGCGCGCTGACCGTGGAAAACCGCTTGCGCGTGTTGCGGGCCGAAGCCGGGATCAGTCAGGGCGAACTTGCCCAGCGGCTCGGCGTGTCGCGCCAAACGATCAACGCGGTCGAAACCGACAAATACGACCCCAGCCTGCCGCTCGCGCTGCGGCTGGCCAAGGTTTTTGGAGTGCCTGTCGATGCCATCTTCCTCGATGATTGGAACCCCGATGAACCAGCCTGATCTGGCGCCCAAGCTGCCGCGCCGCGGCAACCTCCAACGCTTCCTCATCTCGGTCGCAGTATTTGCGCCGATCGGTGCCGTCACCGGCTATCTGCTCGGCCGTGCGTTGAAAAAGGCCGCGCCGGGGGATCCGCTGACAAGCCTGACGTTGGCGGACGGGTTCAGCCTGTTGATCGCGGTCCTGTTGATCGTCAGCGGTCTGGTGGTCGCTTTCGCCGCGTCGAGCGACCGCCGCTGGAACAGCATCGTCGAGCGCCAGCCCGCCGACGAGCCGGTCGATCCCGCCGCGCGCACCGCCGGACGGCGTCAGTCGCTCGTGTGCGTGCTTGCGGGCGGCATGATGATCCTGCCGCCGATCGCAGCACCGCTGGGGCTGAGCGGCGAAGTGCGTTGGGCGATTGCCGGTGCGATCGCGCTGCTGCTGGCCGTGCAGACCTGGCTCAACCTCAAGCTGTGGCGCGACGGCGACGAGCTGACCCGCGCGGTGATCGCGCAGACCGGTGCATTGTGCTTCTGGTCGCTGCAACTGGCACTGTTCGCCTGGGCCGCGCTCGCCAAGTTGGGCCTCGTCGCCGATGTCGACAGCTGGACGATGTTCACCGTCCTGATGGGCGTCTATCTGGCGGTGTCGCTAGTGATCGCGCAGCGCCGCGGGCTGACGCCTGCCTGACCTTTACACCCGCATCGGCATGATGACGTAAAGCGCCGGCGCCTTGTCGTTCTCGCGGATTAGCGTGGGCGCGGCGGCATCGGCCAGGTGGACCTCAACCATGTCGCCTTCGACCTGCGCTAGGATATCGAGCAGGTACCGGCTGTTGAAGCCGATCTCGAATGGCTGGGCGGCATAATCGCCGAGCACGTCTTCGGACGCGGTGCCGTTTTCGGGGCTGGTCACCGACAGCGTGATCTTGTCGCGGTCGAGCGCCATCTTCACGGCGCGGGTCTTTTCGGTGGCGATCGTTGAGACGCGGTCGACACCTTCCTGGAATGCGCGCGGATCGATCTTCAGGATGCGGTCGTTGCCGGTCGGAATCACCCGCGTGTAATCGGGGAACGTCCCGTCGATCAGCTTCGACGTCAGCAGCGCCTGGCCGAGATCGAACCGGATCTTGGTGTTCGACAGCGACACGCCGACCGAGCCGTCGATTTCGTCGAGCAGTTTGCGCAGTTCGGCTACGCATTTGCGCGGCACGATCACGCTCGGCATGCCTTCGGCACCGTCGGGACGTGCGACGGTTACGCGCGCGAGCCGATGACCATCGGTCGCGGCCGCCTTCAGCACCGGCGCCGGATCGTCCGACACGTGCAGGAAGATGCCGTTCAGATAATAACGTGTTTCCTCGGTCGAAATCGCAAAGCGCGTCTTGTCGATGATCTGCTTCAAGGTTTCGGCAGGCAGCTCGAACTGCGTCGGCAAATCGCCTTCGGCAATCACCGGGAAATCGTCGCGCGGCAGCGTCGCCAGGCTGAACTTCGCGCGCCCTGCCATGATCGTCATGCGGCCTTCGGCGGCCGACAGTGCAACTTGCGCGCCTTCGGGGAGCTTGCGGACGATGTCGAACAGCGTGTGCGCCGATACGGTGATCGCGCCCGGCTGGTCGACGGCGGCGGCGACATGTTCGTTGATCTGCAGGTCGAGATCGGTCGCCATCAGCTTCAGCGTGCCGTCGGCGGCGGCATCGATCAGCACGTTCGACAGGATGGGAATGGTATTGCGCCGCTCGACCACCGACTGGACGTGGCTCAAGCCCTTCAACAAGGTTGCGCGTTCGATCGTCGCCTTCATTCTGCTCCCCCGGGGCCGCCGCCCCTGAAATCATGCTGCCCGGATCGGCGCCGCGGGCAGAACGCCAAGCTTATTCCTTAAACATAAAAAGGGCCGGGGCAATGCCCCAGCCCTCTCCATCCGGCCCGATGCGGAACGGTTCGTTCAGAAGCGGTAGCCGACGCCGAGCGCGACCTGATGGCGATCGGTGTCGACCGAGAAATTGCTGGTGTTGGTGCCGTTCGGATATTCGAGCCGGGCCTTGCCATAGTTCGAATAGCGATATTCGATCTTGGCATAGGTGTGCGGCCCGATCGCCTTTTCGATGCCCGCGCCGACGCGGTAACCGTCGAGATTGAAATGGCTGCCGGTCTCGGTGGTGCCGTCGCTTGCGGTCAGGTCGAGCCGGGTGTTGGTGTAACCGCCCTTCGCATAAACCATCGTTGTGGGGTTCAGCAGCGTGCCGATGCGCGCGCCCGCATAGATATCGCGTCCTGCCTTGACGCGGCCGAAGCCGAGCGCCGCGGCATCGCGCGGCGAACTGCTGACCCGGCCGGTCGATCCGGTGATTTCGCCTTCGACGCCGATCACCAGATTGCGGTGCTGCCAGTCATAGCCGATGTCGCCGCCATAGAGCAGGCCGTCGGCACCGGCATCGTCGCCGCCGATGTTCGAATCGACGCTGCTGCCGGGGCGCAGGCCGTCATAGCCGATGATCACGCCCGCGCGCGGCCCGGTGAAGGGGCCCTTGGGCGCATCGTCCTGCGCGAAAGCCGGGGAAGCGAGCGCGACGGCCGCAGCGGCGGTCGCGATGGAAAAGATACGCATCACAATACTCCAACAAACACGCCCGATATGCTGGGCAGAACCGGACAATCGACAGCAGGCGCCGCGGTTGCATGAACGCTGGATAAACGCTGCCGGGCGTTGCATTTGGGGCACAGGCAGACGGGGAGGCGAGATGCGGCAGGGCAGGGACTTCATCGCGCGGCATGGCGAGACCGTCTTCAACGCTGCCCGCCGCTTGCAGGGGGAGGCCGCGCATACCCCGCTGACGCGTGCCGGCTTCGCCCAGGCCGACGAAATGGGGGCGGCGCTCGCGGCGTTCCTCGGCGATCGTCCGGCGCTCACGCTATGGGCGTCGCGTACCGGCCGCGCGCTCCAGACGCTGGCGGTCATCGCCGAGCATCTCGGGCTCGACTGGCACAGCGCGCGCGCCGACGAGCGGCTGGTCGAGATCGGCATGGGCAGCTGGGGCGGGCGCTATTACAGCGACGTGATTGCCGAAGTCGGCCCTGTTATCGATCCCGCGAGCGGCTTGTTGCGGCCGTCGCCCGATGGCGAGCGCTACCCGCAGATCGCCGCGCGCGTTGCGTCATGGCTGGCCGAGACCGACGACGATCCGGGCGACCGGCTGGTGATCATGCACGGCGTGTCGAGCTGCGTGCTGCGCGGGGTGATGACGGGCCTTCCCGACTGGCCGTCGCTCGGCGCCCCCGCCGCCAGGGGGTTGCCGCAGGGATCGGTGGTGATGATCGAGCGCGGCGTCGAGACGGTGATCCATCTGGGTGGCGGGCACGCCCCGGCATGAAGCGGCTGCTGCTCGGCGGATTGCTTCTGGCGGGGAGTGCCGCAGCGCGCGAGCCGCTTGGTGTCTATGACCGCTGGGGCGCGTTCCGCGATCCATCGCCGCGCCATTGCTATGCGATCGCCAGCCCGGAAGGCAGCGCGCGGCGCAGCGGCTGGCGACCTTTCGTCAGCATCAACGACTGGCCGCGCCAGGCGGTGCACGGCCAGCTTCACATCCGCCTGAGCCGGCTGCGCGATCCGCGCGCGCGGGTGACGCTCAGCATCGGCGAGCGCCGGTTCGAGCTGGTCGCGGGCGAGGCCGATGCCTGGGCGCCCGACGCGCGGACCGATGCGGCGATCATCGCGGCGATCCGGGCGGGACGGTCACTCAGCATCGAAACGCTCGCCAGGAGCGGGGCGCCCTTTGCCGATGTCTATCCCTTGCGCGGCGCCGCCACCGCGATCGACGCTGCAGCGCTCGGCTGCCTGCCCCGCTAGGCGCGGGAATTTGGCTGATACGGCACTGATTTTGCCTTTCGAACTTGAAAAATCGATTTAAAATCGGGACCTTGCCAGCAAGGGAGAGTGTGATGCGTCGGGTGCTTCGGTGGTGTGCGGCATTGCTTGCGCTGGCCACGGTGGCGGCGCCAGCGCATGCCGAGTGGCTCGAGGCGAGCAACAAGCATTTCGTCGTTTACGGCGACATCTCGCGGCGGCAGCTCGCGACCTTCACCGACCGGCTCGAACGCTATGGTGCGGCGGTCCGGCATCTGTTCAATTTGCCCGAGCCCCCCGGTGGCAGCGCGAATCGCGTCACCGTGTATGTCGTGCGCGGGACCGGCGCGGTCCAGAAATATCACGGCGGCAAGTCCGGCAATGTCGCGGGCTTCTATCGGACCAGCGTCGAGGGGTCGTTCATCGTCACGCCGCTCAGCGTCGACCTCGGCAGCGAAGACTTCAACGCCAATCTCGTGCTGTTCCACGAATATGCGCACCATCTGCTGCTGGGCAACAGCGCGGCGCTCTATCCCGGCTGGCTGAGCGAAGGGCTTGCCGAGCTGCTGTCCACCGCCACCATCGACAAGGATGGCGCCGTGACCTTCGGCGCGGCGAACAATGCCCGCGCCGGCAGCATCTTTGCCGACAATCTGATGTCGGTGAAGTCGCTGCTCGATTCGGATTCGCGCCGGCTCGACGAGGACGCGATCGAGCAGAAATATGCGCGCGGCTGGCTGTTGACGCATTACCTGCTGCTCAGCCGCAAGCGCGAAGGGCAGCTCGACAAATTCCTGCGGCTGATCGCGGCAGGTACGGCCCCCGTGCAGGCGGGCACCGAAGCCTTCGGCGATCTCGGCAAGCTCAATGCCGAGGTCAACGGCTATCGCACCCAGCGATTGAACGGGCTCATCATCCGCCCCACCAGCATTACGGTCGATCCGGTCGTCGTGCGCACGCTGACACCGGCCGAGGCATCGATCATGCCGCTGCGGTTCGAATCGGCGACGGGCGTCACGACGGCGGAGGCCAAGAAATTGCTGCCGGGCGCGCGCAAGATCGCCGCCGACAATCCGTCCAATCCCTGGATCCAGCGCGTGCTTGCCGAAATGGAATATGACGCCGACAATGACGCGGAGGCCGAAGCCGCTGCCGACCGCGCGCTGGCGGTCGAACCCGGCAATCTGATGGCGATGGTCTATAAGGCGCGGGTCCATATGCGCCGCGCGGTCAAGGCGTCGCCGACCGATCCGGCGCTGTGGCGCGATGCGCGGCAATGGATCGTCAAGGCCAACCGCATGGCCCCCGATTATGCGCTGCCGCTGGTGATGTTCTACACTAGCTTTCTGATTGCGCACGAACCGCCACGGCCGAGTGCGATCGACGGGCTGATGCGCGCGGTCGAGCTCGCACCGCAGGAAAGCGGCGTCCGCATCCTCGCCTTCGGCGCGCTGCTCGACAAGGGCGACCTTCCTGCCGCGCGCCGCGTGCTGGCCCCCGTCGCGTTCAACCCGCACGCAGGCGGCGACAATCCGGTGCGGGCGATCGTCGCTCTGATCGATAGCGGCGCCGATGTCGCGACGGTGCGCGACGCTGCGATCAAGGCCAAGCTGATCGGCGACGCCATCGACGCCGAGAGCTGAACGAGCGGCCGGCGCCGATTCAGCGAAGCTGAAAGCGACTCTAGAGCGAGTCGATCCGCGTCAAGCCGTGCGCCGCGAGCGCGGGGGCCAGCTCGGCGTCGCTGCTGCCGGTGAACACCGCGACCCCTTCCGCCGCAACGTCGGGCCAGGTCTGGCCCTGCGTCAGATGGGCGATCCGCCGCGCGATCCCCGCGCTGCCGTCGACAAACGCAAGCGGGCGCGGGGCTGCGGCCGCAAGCTCGGCTTCAACCAGCGGGAAATGGGTGCAGGCGAGCACCACGGTGTCGATGCGCGCGCCGTCCGGCTGATCGAGCAGCCCCGCCAGCGCCGCCCGGTAGCGGGCCGGATCGACCGCCACGCCCCGCAGTTTGGCCTCGGCCGCGGCGACCAGATCGGCCGAGCCGTGCCGCACCACCAGGCAATCGGCAGCGAATTGCGCGGCGAGACTGTCGACATAGGCCTGCCGCACGGTCGCGTCGGTACCGAGCACGCCGATCGCGCGCGTGCGGCTCGCCTCGGCGGCGGGCTTGATTGCGGGCACCGTTCCGACGATCGGCAGATCGAGCGCCGAGCGAACATGCGCCAGCGCGATCGTCGATGCGGTGTTGCAGGCGATGACGACCAGGCGCGGCCGATAGCGTTCGGCCAGCCGCCCCAGCAGCGCCGGCACGCGCGCGGCGATTTCGGCCTCGGACTTGGTGCCATAGGGGAACCCCGCCGAATCGGCGGCGTAGACGACCGGCATCGCGGGCAGCCGCGCGCGCGCCGCCGCGAGCACCGACAGCCCGCCGACGCCGGAATCGAAGAACAGCACCGGACGGGTGTCGGCCATCGCTGCCAGATGGCGGCTCCGTGCGCTTTTGGCAAATGCGGTCCGGCCGTTGCTTCTGTTGCGCGGCGCCCCCGCGCCCGGCTATTGACCGATCAGGATCGGGGAGCGGCTTGGCGCAGAACATGAATTGGATGACGCTGCTGCTGCCGGTCGTGATCGGCTATCTGCTCGGTTCGGTGCCCTTCGGTCTGATCCTGACGCGCATGACCGGCGCGGGCGACTTGCGCAGCATCGGATCAGGCAGCATCGGCGCCACCAATGTGTTGCGTACGGGACGGAAGGGTCTGGCGGCAGCGACCTTGTTCCTCGACGCCGCGAAAGGCGCGGTTGCCGTGCTCGTCGCGGCAGCGATCGATCCGGGCTATGCGGCCTGGGGCGGGCTCGCGGCATTTGTCGGCCACTGCTACCCGGTGTGGCTCAAATTCAGGGGCGGCAAAGGCGTTGCCACCGCGCTCGGCATACTGATCGGCATGCAGGCATTCGCCGTCACCCTGATCTGCGGGCTCGTCTGGGCAGCGACGCTCGCCCTGTTCCGCATTTCGTCGGTGGCGAGCCTTGCCGCAGTAACGGCGGCACCGGTCGCGGCGGCGCTGCTGGGCGAGACCCGACTGCTGCCGCTGCTGCTCGCGCTCGCGCTGCTGATCGTCTGGAAACATCGCGGCAATATCTCCCGCCTGCGCGCCGGGACCGAACCGCGCGTCGGCGCCAAGCCGCATGGCTGACGACGCCGCCGATCGGCTGCGGCTGATCCGATCGGCCAACATCGGCCCGGTCAGCTATCACCAGCTGGTCGCCCGCTTCGGCACGGCCGCGGCGTCGCTTGATGCAATCCCGATGCTCGCTTCGCGCGCGGGAGGTAAAGCGCCGGTACTGGCCGATCCCAAGATCGTCGAACGCGAACGGGCCGCCGTTGCCCGGCTGGGCGCGCGGCATGTCTTCATCGGCGATCCTGACTATCCGCCGCTGCTCGCCGAGCTCGACACCGCGCCGCCGGTGCTGATCGTGCGCGGCAACGCCAACCTCGCGCAGCGCCGTGCAGTCGCGATCGTCGGCGCGCGCAATGCCTCGGCGGCGGCATGTCGTTTCGCGCGCGACCTTGCCTATGGCCTTGCCGGGGAAGCGATCATCGTGGTTTCGGGGCTGGCACGCGGGATCGATACCGCGGCGCACCAAGGATCGATCGATGGCGGCACGATCGGCGTCATCGCCAGCGGCATCGACATCGCCTTTCCGCCCGAAAACGCTGAACTTCAGGCGCGTGTCGGCGAGAACGGGCTGCTCGTCACCGAATATCCGCCCGGCACCGAGCCGCTCGCGCGCCATTTCCCGCAGCGCAACCGCATCATCGCCGGGATCGCGGTCGGCACGATCGTGGTCGAAGCGGCGCCGCGATCGGGCTCGCTGATCACCGCGCGGCTGGCGGGTGAAGCCGGACGCGACGTGATGGCGGTGCCCGGCTCGCCGCTTGATCCGCGCGCGCAGGGGTGCAACCAGCTGATCCGCGAAGGCGCAACCTTGATCCAGTCGGTCGCCGATGTCGTCGAGGCGATCGGGCCGATCGACGCGCGGATGCTGCGCTCGCCCGCCCATGGCTATGGCGCGCCGCCGACCGCCGACGCGAGCGATGCCGAGCGGCGACGGCTGGTCGCGCTGCTCGGTCCGGTCCCGGTCGCAATCGACGAGCTGATCCGGCAGTCGGGGCTGTCGCCGGCGGTCGTGCAGATGGTGCTGCTCGAACTCGAGCTCGGCGGGCGGCTCGATCGCCATTCGGGCGGGCGAGTGGCGTTGGCATGACCGACGGCACCGATACGGGTAGGCTGATCGGCGCGCTTGGCGCGACAGCGCGCAAGAATTCGGGCCTTGCCATCGCCACGGTCGCAGGATTAACGATTGGAAACCTCGTGCTCGACAGCCTGGGATCGGAGCAGGCTGCGACGTTCATTGGCGGCGTCGCGCAATTCGCCGCTCAAGTGATCGTAACCAGATCGGCGATGCAACGACGGACTATAGGAGATCTTGCACCCAATGTCGCAGGTTTCTTCTTGCTAAATCTGTTGAGCACCATCGGCGTGCTCGCGGGGTTGGCGCTCTTGATCTTGCCGGGTCTTTATCTTGCGGCGCGCTGGCTTGTCGCCGGCCCAGTCCTGCTGATCGAGCGCGAAGGCGCGATCGCGGCGATCCGGCACAGCTGGCGACTTACGGCGCCGATTGCTTGGCCACTTGTCTCGCTTTTGGCCTTGCTATGGGCGCCGCCGCTGTTGGTGGCTTTCGGCGGGGGCGTTCTATCAGGTCTCGCCTTTGAAGAAGCCGTGAGCCAGACCAGCGACCTCACGGTGTCGGCGCTGGTATATGCGGTCATGTCGGTGGTTTCCGTAGCGTCGTGGTTGGCGGCGGTCGCGACTTATGATCTGCTCTGTCCTCGGGTCGATCCGCTCGAAGACGTCTTTGCGTGAGAGGATCTCCCGCTTGACGAACCCGGTTACGGCTTCCCACCCTCGCGCGTACGCGTAAGGGAACCGGCATGCAGCTTGTGATCGTCGAATCGCCCGCAAAGGCGAAAACCATCGAGAAGTACCTTGGCAGCGATTACCGGGTGCTCGCCAGCTACGGCCATGTCCGTGATCTGCCGGCCAAGGACGGCTCGGTCGATCCCGACCACGGCTTTGCGATGGAATGGGAAAACTACGCCGACAAGGCCAAGCAGCTGAAGGCGATCACCGATCTGGCGAAGACCGCCGACCGGCTGATTCTGGCGACCGACCCCGACCGCGAAGGCGAGGCGATCAGCTGGCACGTGCAGGAAGTGCTGCGAGCCAGGAAAGCGCTGCCCAAGGACGTGCGACGCGTCACTTTCAACGCGATCACCAAGGCGACGGTGACCGAAGCGATGGCGCACCCGCGCGATCTCGATAGCGATCTGATCGATGCGTACCGGGCGCGGCGCGCGCTTGATTATCTCGTGGGCTTCACGCTTTCGCCGGTGCTGTGGCGCAAGCTGCCCGGCGCCAAGTCGGCCGGACGTGTCCAATCGGTGGCACTTCGGCTGATCGTCGAGCGCGAACGCGAGATCGAGGCGTTCGTGCCCCAGGAATATTGGTCGGTCACCGCCGATCTGGAACATGACGGCACGCCGTTCACCGCGCGGTTGAGCAAGTGGCGCGGGGCGAAGATCGACCGGCTGACGATCGGCAAGGAGGGCGATGCGCTGGCCGCCAAGGCCGATGTCGAAGCCGGACGCTTCAGCGTCGCGAGCGTCGAGACCAAACCCGCGACCCGCAACCCGCCGCCGCCGTTCACCACGTCGACGCTCCAGCAGGAAGCCGCCCGCAAGCTGGGCTTCTCGGCCGATCACACGATGCGGATCGCGCAAGCGCTCTACGAAGACGGCGCGATCACCTATATGCGCACCGACGGCGTGCAAATGGACGGCAGCGCCATCTCGGCCGCGCGCAAGGCCGTCGCTGATCGCTATGACGCGAGCTACGTCCCCGACAAGCCGCGCCAGTACACGTCGAAGGCGAAGAATGCCCAAGAGGCGCATGAGGCGATCCGCCCGACCGATTTCGGCAAGGACCGGGCTGGCGCGGGCGATCACGCGCGCCTCTACGAACTGATCTGGAAACGCGCGCTTGCCAGCCAGATGGCGTCGGCGCGGATGGAGCGCACCACGGTCGAACTGACCGACGGCAGCGGCCAGCATGCGCTGCGTGCGACCGGCCAGGTCGTGCTGTTCCCTGGCTATCTTGCGCTGTACGAAGAGGGTTCGGACGACAGCGCAACTGACGAGGAAGCGCGCCGTCTGCCCCGCCTGCGCGAGGGCGATGCGCCGGCCAAGAAAGCGGTCAATGCCGAGCAGCATTTCACGCAGCCACCGCCGCGCTTTTCCGAAGCGAGCCTCGTCAAGCGGCTCGAGGAGCTGGGCATCGGGCGCCCCTCGACCTATGCCTCGATCATCAAGACGCTGAAGGACCGGCTTTACGTCCGCGTCGAGAAGAACCGCTTCTTCGCCGAGGAAAGCGGGCGACTCGTCACGGCCTTCCTCGAACGCTTTTTCGAGAAATATGTCGGCTATGATTATACCGCCGGGCTCGAGGAAGAGCTCGACGATGTCTCGGGCGGGCGCGCCGAATGGCAGGCCGTGCTCGATGCCTTCTGGCGCGACTTCAAACCGCGCACGTCGGAAGTGATGGCGTTCCAGCCGAGCGAAGTGACGGCGGCGCTCGACGAATTTCTCGGCAGCTATCTGTTCCCCGACAAGGGCGACGGCAGCGACCCGCGGCTCTGCCCCAATTGCGGTGAAGGACGGCTGTCGCTGCGCGGCGGACGGTTCGGGGCATTCGTTGCCTGTTCGAACTACCCTGCATGTAAATACACTCGTCGCTTTGCGCAGGGCGGCGGGGAGGCGACCGGCGATGCGGGACCGGAAGTGCTGGGGATTGATCCCGAAACCGGGCTGGAGGTGTCGAAGCGCTCCGGGCGGTTCGGACCCTATGTGCAACTGGGCGACGGCAAGGATGCAAAGCGCGGTTCGATCCCCAAGGATCTGCCCGGCGCGCTCGATCTCGACTGGGCGCTCAAACTGTTGAAGCTGCCGCGCACGATCGGGACGCACCCCGAAACCGGCGAGCCGATCACTGCCTCGATCGGGCGCTACGGGCCTTATCTGGCGTATGCCGGCAAATATGCGCGGCTGTCGTCGACCACCGAAGTGTTCGAGACCGGTATGAACGCGGCCGTCGTCAAGCTTGCCGAAGCGGCGGCGGGCGGCGGGCGGCCGCAGCGGGGCGCGCAGGCGCCGCTGAAGGTGCTGGGGCCGCACCCGCGCACCGAGGCCGAAATCAAGCTGATGGAAGGCCGCTACGGCGCCTATGTCACCGACGGCACGACCAACGCAACGCTTCCGAAGACGATCGAGAAGGACGCACTGACGCTTGAGGAAGCCGCGCAGCTGATCGATGCGCGGGCGGCGGCGGCACCGGCCAAAAGCAAGAAGAGGGCAGCCGCCAAAAAAGCTCCGGCAAAGAGGGCGCCCGCGAAAAAGGCGGCCAAGCCAAAGGCAAAGGCGGTCGGCTGATCAGGCCGTTTGCGCCAAATCCCTTCCTGCCTCCACCCGTTGGTCCCGAGCGACGTCGAGGGACCGGACACGGGCGGCGCGCAGCGTGTCTCGACTTCGCTCGACACGAAAGGAGTGGGGAAGGACTGGGCTGGGAGCGAGCGCTTAATTTTGGATCAGGCGCACCAATGTGCCGTCGGGATCGACCAAATAGGCAATGGTGATGCCGCTCGCTTCCCGGCGCGGCGGGTGCACGCGGGGAAAGCCGGTGGTCGTGATCGGCACGCCCGCCGCCACGCACGCCGCGTAAAGCCCGGCCAGATCATCGACCCGCAGGCAGCAGCTGAACGAACTGCTCCACGGATCGAGATCGGGATAAGGGAAGAACTCGAGCGTCAGCCCGCCGCGCGTAAGGATCATCCAACCGGCGTCGCGCCAGCCCTGTTCGAAGCCGAGCTTGCCGTAAAATTCCGCACTCGCCGCAAAGTCGCGCGCGGGCAAGTTGGGGGTTGCGTGGTCGGCCATCGTCAGCGCCCGAGCCCGCGCTTCTTCATCCCCTTGCGCAGTCCACCCGGCATCCACCGCGCGGCGAACATCAGTCGCTTGGCCGTCTTGCCCACCGGCGTGTGCAGCCGTTCGCCGTGTACTGCGTCCCACGCCGCCTGCGCCACGTCCTCAACGGGCGTAATCTCCAGCCCGCCCTCGACCACTGTCTCGCGCACCGTCCGGTTCGATCCCGCCATCCCGGCCGCGAGCAGTGGCGTTTCGATGAAGCTCGGCATCAGCGAACGCACCTTGATGCCGTCGGCGGCCCATTCGCCGTCGAGGCTTTCGGTCAGCGCGCGCACGCCGAATTTGGTGACGGCGTAGATGCCGATTCCCGGCCCGCCGTAAATGCCCGCCGCCGACGCGGTGTTGAGCAGGCACGATCCCGGGGTCGCCTTCAGATACGGGTAGCCGAGCTTAGCGCCGTTCACCACACCCATCAGATTGACGCCGACGACACGGTCGATCTCGTCGAAACTGTTGGCGGCGAGCGGGCCACCAGCGGCAATCCCGGCGTTGTTGAACAGCACATCGAGCCGACCGCCGCTCGCCTCGGCAAAGGCGGCCAGCGACGATTGCCACGCATCGCGGTCGCGCACGTCCATCTGGTAACTCGTCGCCATGCCCAGCGGCAGCATTGCTGCGGTTTCGGCCATCCCGGCGGCATTCACATCGGCTAGCCCTACGCGCCACCCGCGTGCAGCGAACAGCTGGGCGACCGCGCGCCCGATGCCCGATCCGCCGCCTGTGATGAAAATCGCCTTGGTCGTGTTTTCCCCCATGCGCGTGTGTCCCCCGGTTTGACCTGGGGCCTGTCATCCCGCATCACCGCGCGCGATGCCACAGGAATCGACCCGCGGACCCTCGGTTGCCTTCGATCGCGTGTTCAAGGCCTATCCGGGCGGCGCGGTTGCGGTCGACGGCGTTTCGCTGACCATCACTGCGGGCAGCTTCGTCGCGCTGGTCGGGTCGTCGGGGTCGGGCAAGTCGACGCTGCTCAAGACTGTCAACCGCCTGGTCGAGCCGAGCGCTGGCCAGGTGATGCTGAACGGTGCGCCGGTCGGCGACGAGGAACCGCACGCGCTACGCCGCCGGATCGGCTATATCTTCCAGAACATCGGCCTGTTCCCGCACTTTACCGTAGCCGAGAATATCGCGATCGGGCTGCGGCTGACGGGTGTGAAGCACAATGCCGATCGGATCGCCGAGCTGCTCGATCTGGTTGACCTCCCGCGCGACTTCGCCAGCCGCTTTCCCGATGCGCTGTCGGGTGGGCAGCGCCAGCGCGTCGGGGTCGCGCGCGCGCTGGCGACCGAGCCGGGGCTGCTGATCATGGACGAGCCGTTCGGTGCGCTCGATCCCGTCACCCGCGACCAGCTGGGCGAGGCGATCCGTGGCCTGCACGACCGGCTCGGCCTCACCACGATCATGGTGACGCATGACATGGCCGAGGCGCTGCTGCTCGCCGACCGCGTGCTGGTGATGGATACCGGGCGTGTCGTCGCCGATTGCAGCCCGGCGCAGCTGATCGCAGGCGAAGGCGGTCCGGAGGCGGCGGCGCTGGTCGCGGTGCCGCGCGAACAGGCGCGACGGCTGCGCGTGCTGGAACAAGGCGCATGAGCCCGTTTCTGGAGGCGATGAAGCGCGTGCCCGATCTGCTGGCGGCGCATCTGCTGCTGGCCGCATCGGCGCTGGTGCTCGGGCTGGTGATCAGCCTGCCGCTCGCGATCTGGTCGGCGCGGCGCCCGCTCGTCGCACGGACCGCGCTCGGCTTTGCGAGCCTCGTCCAGACGATCCCGAGCCTCGCGCTGCTCGCGCTCTTCTACCCGCTGCTGCTGACGCTGTCGGCGCTGGTCGGCGGCGGCATTCCTGCGCTCGGCTTCCTGCCGTCGGTGCTCGCCCTCACCCTTTATGCGATCCTGCCGATCCTGCGGAACGGCGTCACCGGGCTCGCCAATCTCGACCCCGCCGTGATCGAGGCAGCGGACGGCGTTGGCATGACCGCGTGGCAGAAGCTGATGCTGGTCGAGGCGCCGCTCGTCTCGCCGGTGCTGATGGCAGGCATTCGTACAGCAGCGGTGTGGACGATCGGCGCGGCGACGCTGTCGACGACGGTCGGCCAGCCCAGTCTCGGCGACATGATCTTTGCGGGCCTCCAGACCCAGAACTGGGCGCTGGTGCTGGCCGGGTGCCTCAGCGCCGCGCTGCTCGCGCTCGGTGTCGACGCGCTGCTGGGCGTGGTCGAACACGGCATTGCGATGCGCAAGCGGGTGCGGGCGATCGTCGCGCTTGTGGTGCTGGCGGCAGGCATTCTTGCCGCGCTCGCCCCTGCGATGCCGACCGGGCAGAAATCGGTGACGGTCGGTGCCAAGGGCTTTGGCGAGCAATATATCCTTGCGCGGCTGATCGGCCACCGCCTCGAACGCGCGGGCTACCGCGTCCAGTACCGCGAGGGGCTGGGGTCGGCCGTGGTGTTCGGCGCGCTCGCGAGCGGCGACATCGACGTCTATGTCGATTATTCGGGGACGATCTGGACCAACGAGATGAAGCGGCAGGACGTTCCGCCGCGCCCCGCGATCGTCGCCGGCATCGGCACCTGGGCCGCGAAGACGCACGGCATCAAGCTGCTCGGGCCGCTGGGTTTCGAGAACGCCTATGCCTTTGCGATGCGGGGCAGCGAGGCGAGCACGCGGGGGATCAAGTCGCTCGACGATCTGGTCGCGCAGGCGCCTGGGCTGAAACTCGGCTCGGACCTCGAATTCCTCGAGCGCCCCGAATGGGCGGCGGTGAAGCGCGCCTATCCGCTGAAATTCAAGGCGGCACAGGCGTATAACCCCACTTTCATGTACCGCGCAATCGACAGCGGGCAGGCCGATGTGATCTCGGCCTTTTCCTCCGACGGGCGGATCGCTGCGCAGAAGCTGACCGTGCTCAGCGATCCGAAGGGGGCGATCCCGGGCTATGACGCGATCCTGATGGTGACGCGCGCGCATGCCGACGACGCCGATTTCGTGGGTGCGATCCAGCCGCTGGTCGGCGCGATCCCGGTCGATCTGATGCGCGAGGCCAACTACATGGTCGACCGCGACAAGGACAAGGTCAGCCCGGAAGCGGCGGCGAAGTGGCTGGAGGGGAAGCTGGGGCGGTAGGGGTACGGATTACGTTAGCGATTGAAGCGTTGCTCAAGCTTTGAAAGCACGATCACGTTCCCGGCGAGATTAACTACAAAAAACGTTGCAATGCCGACCCATTGCACGATCGAGTCACGGTCGAAAACAATCAAGCAGCTCACAGCAACGCCAAAACTAGCAAGCATGGCAGCGACGACTGCCCATCCCCGCCAGTTGATCGGCATGTAACTGAACCACATCCATCTGCGGAACCAAGGTTCGTCCATCGCGCAGCCATAGCGAAGTTTGAAATCCGGCAAAAGCTTGGGCGATGCTTTTTCGGGCGTCGCTCAGCTCACAAACCCGATCCGCCGATGCGTCCCGTCGCAATAGGGCTTGGTCGCCGAACCGCCGCACCGGCACAGCCGCGCCGAAGTCACTCGGTCGAAGGTGCGCCCGGTGCCCGAACACAGCTCGAGATTGCCCGTTACCACCAGCGGCCCGTTGCGTTCGGGATCGATCGCCAGCGTGCCGCCGCGCGCTACCAACGGCTGCGAGTCGCGTGTCGCGGGTTCGCCGGTCGCTTCGAAGGGGATCGCGCTATGGCTGCCGTCGCAGAATGGCTTGTTCTTCGACGCGCCACAGCGGCACAGGGTCGCGCGATAGCCGACGCGTTCGCCGTCCAGCACCATATCGGCTCGCACCCCGATCGGGCCATTCTCGCGCAGCTGGACGAGGTTGACCGGCGGCGCTGCTTCCTCGGGCCCGCCATCGTGGCGGCGATACTGGATCGCGCCCGAGGGGCACATGTGTGCGACCGTCACCAGCCCCTCGGTCGTGGTCGCGTCGGGATCGATCCAGGGGCCGACGACATTGGCCTTGAACACCGCCGGCTGGCTGAGCACGCAGTGGCGCGCGTGGATGCAGCGCGGCGTGTCGAAGATGATGTCGATATGCTCGCCGGGAATGCGCTCGACGCCGTTGCCTTCGACGACGGGCGTCGGTGCTGTGGATGCAGCGGGCGCAGGCGTCGCAGGAGCCTGCCCGGTATCGGCGCGGTCGGCAATCACGGTGCGCGCCAACTTCGCCGCCAGCGCATCGAGTGCCGAGGCGGTCGCTTCGGTCAGCTCGGCCACGCTCGCGTCACCCGCGCCGATCGACGTGGCACGTCGCGCGATGTCGTGGAGCCGCTCGACCAGCACCGGAATCGCGCCCGGCTCGGGCGGCAATGCCGACGCCGAGCGCAGGGTCGCAAAGCTCAAGCCCGCCGTACAGCCCGGCGCCTCGTCGTTGGCAGGCAAAGCAGTCAGCCGCTCGGCCACGGGCGTCAGGATGCGCATCAGCTCGATCGCCGCATCGACCAGCCCGCGCTGCGCCGCCCGGTCGACGCCCGCATAGCCGAGCGCGAGACAGCGCAGGCTGTGGTTGTAGATCGCATTGCCCAGATCGAGCAGGCTCGCGGCGGGCTCGGCGGCGACCCATAGCTTGCCTTCGGGATTGGGCGGGCGGCGCATCACCGGATTATGCGCGGCGGGTCGGCCCGGCTTGAAGTCGGGCCGCGCCGCCAGCAACGCCTGATACTCGTCGCGGATGCGCAGGAAGCGGCGATAGTGCGATCCTTCCTCGTCGGGGTCCGATCCCTCGCCCTGCCGCACGATCGCGTCGATCGCGGCGACCGCGCTCTTCACGCAGCGCACCACCGCCAGATTGGGCAGCGCGACGACCTCGGGGCTGATCTGGTGGCACGGATCGCCGACGAACAGCGCGTCTTCGCCCAGTTCCTGCGCCAGCCGCTGGATGCCTTCCTCGATCGAGGCATAGAGCTGACCGACGGTCGCATAGTCGAACGTGCCCGACATCAGCCGGTCGGCGGCGAGCGTGCGGCTATAGGTCCGGTCGGGCGCGAAACCCGCGCCGTCGGGCATCTCGATGCTTTCGGGGCGCTCGAGGAAGATGAAATGGTCGAGCGTCTCGGCATTGAAGGGGGCGAGCTTCACGACGACGCCGGCCGGGTGATAGCCCGGCGCCACCGGGAAATTCTGGCGCCAGAAATGTGCCGGCGCGCCGAGTGCCGACAGGATGTTCGACACGATCGCGAGATGCGCCATCTCCTCGATCGCGACATCGAGGATCTCGCTCCGCCAGCGCCGGATCGCCGTCAGTTCGGCATCGGTCACGCCTTCGTCCGGCGCCGCCTTCAGGCTGAACATCGCATAGAGATAGCAGCACATCAGATTGTGCTCGATCTCCGCCGCCTCGAACAGCACCGCCCAAAGTTGTTCGCGGGAGGCGGGGACAGGGCGCTGCTCGGTCATGACGATCCTATTGGGCGTTGGCGGCTTCGCGGCGGGCGGGCGCGGGGGCATCCTGCCAGCCGCCGCCCAGCGCTTTGAACAGGCTGATCTGCGCGTCGGCAACCGCTGCGTCGGACTGCGCGCGCGCCGCCCGGGCGCTCGCCCGGTCGCTTTCGGCCTGGATCAGCTGGAGGAAATTGTCCGCACCGGCATCGAAGCGCAGGCGCGACAGCCGCGCCGCCTCGCTGCTTGATTTTTCGGCGCGGACGAGCGCGGCATTGCGATCGAGCGCGCCGGCATAGCGGGCGAGCGCCTGCTCGGTTTCGTTGAGCGCCGTCAGCACCGCCCCGTCGAACCGGGCGAGGCTGGCATCGGCCGACGCGCGCGCCTGGCGGATGCGTGCGCGCGCGACCGTCTGGTTGGGGAAATTCCAGCTGATCAGCGGGCCGATCGAATAGCGCACGGCGGTCGGCTGGAAGAACTGGCTGCCGCGCGTCGCATTCTGGCCGATGCTGCCGAGCAGCTGGATCTTGGGATAGAGATCCGCAATCGCCACGCCGATCCGCGCGGTGTCGGCGGCGAGGCTGCGCTCGGCCGCGCGGATGTCGGGCCGCCGCGCCAGCAACGCCGCGCCGTCGCCTGCGGGGATCACCGACTTGACGGCGGGTGGCGCCGTGCACTTCGCTGCATCGGCGTCGATTTCGGCTGCCGGTCGCCCGGTCAGCGTCGCCAGCGCATAAAGCGCCGCGCGCCGTTCGGCATCGAGGCCGGGCAGCTGCGCCTGCGTCTGCGCGAGCAGCACATCGGCGCGCTCGACGTCGCGGCGGGTACCGCGTCCGGCGTCGAACAGCGTCGTCGTCAGCTTGAGCGTCTGCTGCTGCAGATCGACCGTCTCGCGCGCGACGGCGAGCTGCGCGGCGTTGCTGCACGCAGTGACATAGGCGCGCGCGGTTTCCGCGGCGATCGACACGCGGGCAGCGTCAAGCTGCGCGGCCGAGGCCTCGACATCGCCGCGCGCGGCCTCGATCGCGCGCGTTACCCCGCCGAACAGGTCGAGTTCGTAGCTGACGTCGAAACCCGACTGGAACAGATCGAAGCCGAAGGTCTGGACCTGGCCACCCCCTCCGCCGAACGCGGCGGCGGCGGCACTGTTGCCCTGCTGGCGCGAGTATTGCCCGGTGATGTCGGTCGAGGGCAGCCGCGCCCCGCGCTGTTCGGACAGGACCGCGCGCGCCCGCTGCAGATTGGCCGCGGCCTCGCGGATGCTGGTATTGTGCGCGAGCGCATCGGTGACGAGCCGGTCAAGCGCGGGGTCCTGATACAGCTGCCACCAATGATCGGGCAAAGGCTCCGCCGATACCGCAGCGGGCGCGCGTGCGACTTCGGCGAGTGTGCCGCGCGCGCGGGGCGGGCTGCCGGGCCGCTCGTAATTCGGCCCGACGACGCAGCCCGACAGCAGCGCGGCGACCGCGACGGTCATCGACCGCTTCATGGCTGCACCTCCGGCGCGGGTTCGGCAGGCGGATCGGCGGGCTTGCGGCGATGCACATAACGGCTCACCCGGTCACCGAGCGTGCGGCAGATCACATAGAAGCTCGGCGTGAACAGCAGCCCGAAGGTGGTGACCCCGATCATGCCGAAGAACACCGCCACGCCCAGCGCGCGGCGCATCTCGGCGCCCGGTCCCGATCCGATCACCAGCGGCAGCGTGCCGAGGATGAAGGCGATCGAGGTCATGATGATCGGGCGCAGGCGCTGCGCGGCGGCATGTTCGGCGGCCTCGCGCAGCGCCATTCCGGCATCCTCATTGGCCTTTGCGAATTCGACGATCAGGATCGCATTCTTGGCGGCCAGTCCGATCAGCACGACCAGCCCGATCTGGGTCAGGATGTTGTTGTCCATCCCCATCAGGTTCACGCCGACGATCGCCGCGAGCAGGCACATCGGCACGATCAGGATGACCGCCATCGGCAGCACCAGGCTTTCGTAATTGGCGGCGAGCAGCAGGAACACGAACAACACGGCAAGGCCGAACACCAGCGCGCCGGTATTGCCCGCCTGCTGCTGTTCGAACGCCAGCTCGGTCCATTCGAACGACATGCCCGCCGGCAGCGTTTCGCCAGCGAGTTTCGCCATCGTCTTCAGCGACTGCCCCGACGAGAAGCCCGGCGCGGTGTCGCCCTGCAATTCGGCGGAAGGATAGAGATTGTAACGCACCACCCGGTACGGCCCGCTGTCGTTCTTGAGCGTCAGCACCGCATCGAGCGGCACCATCGCGCCCGATGCCGATCGCGTCTTCAGCTTGCCGACATCGGCGATGTCGTCGCGGTAGGGCGCATCGGCCTGCGCGGTCACCCGGTAGGTCCGGCCGAGGAAATTGAAGTCGTTGATGTAGCTCGAGCCGAGATAGGTGCCGAGCGTGCGGAAGATATTCTGCACCGGCACGCCGAGCTGTTCGGCGCGCGGCCGGTCGATATCGGCATAGAGGCGCGGGGTGCGCACGTTGAAGGTGGTAAAAGTGCTGGTGATGCCGGGAGTCTGGTTGGCGCGCATCATCATCGCAAAGGCAGCGCCTTCAAGCGCGGCATAGCCCTGGTTCTGCCGGTCCTCGATCAGCATTTTCCAGCCGCCGCCGGTGCCGATCCCGCGCACCGGCGGCGGCGGAATGACGAGCAGCACGCCGTCGGTGATCGACCCCATCGCCTGGCGCAGCTCGTTCGCGACCGCATCGGCGCTCTTGCGCTCGTCGTGCGGCTTCAGCGCGATGAACATCGCCGCGGCATTGGGCGCGTTCGAGAATGTCGCGCCGTCGAGCCCGGCAAAGGCGACCGTACCGACAGCCGCCGGGTTCTTGAGCGCGATCGCCTGCGCACGCTGGAGCACGTCGGTGGTGCGCTGCAGCGACGATCCGGGCGGCAGCTGCGCCGCGACGATCAGATAGCCCTGGTCCTGCGCCGGGATGAAGCCGGTCGGCGTCGCCGCAAAGCGCCAGCCGGTCAGGCCGATCAGCAGCGCATAGACGATCGCGACCAGCCCCAGCGCCCGCACCGCACGGGCGGTCAACCGGCCATAGCGTTCGCCGAGCCCGTCGAAGGCGCGGTTGAAGCCGCGCGCGAAGCGGCTGCCAAGGCCGCGGATGCCCGGCGCCGGCGGCGGAGCGGCATCGCCGTGCGGCTTGGGCTTGAGCACAAGTGCCGCAAGCGCCGGTGACAGCGTCAGCGAAACGAACGCCGAGATCGCGGTCGCCGACACGATCGTCAGCGCGAACTGGCGATAGAATTGCCCAGAAATGCCGGGGATGAAACTGGTCGGGATGAACACGCCGCACAACACCAGCGCAATCGCGATCAGCGCCCCCGACACTTCGTCCATCGTCTCATGCGCGGCCGCCAGCGGCGACAGTCCCTTTTCGACCATCAGCCGCTCGATATTCTCGACCACCACGATCGCGTCGTCGACGACGATGCCGATCGCCAGCACCATGCCGAACAGCGACAGATTGTTGATCGAAAAGCCGAACGCCGCCAGCACCGCGAACGATCCGATCAGCGACACCGGGATCGCCACGATCGGGATCAGCGCGGCGCGCCAACTCTGCAGGAACAGCAGCACAACAAGCGCGACGAGGATCAGCGCTTCGAACAAGGTCCGCTGCACTTCCTCGATCGATGCCGAAATATACTCGGTCGGGTTATAGGGGATGGCGTACGTCATCCCCGGCGGAAAGCTCTTGGCCGAATTGGCGATTTCGTCGCGCACCGACTGCGCGGTGGTCAGCGCGTTCGAGCCCGGCAGCTGGGTGATGCAGACCGCCGTCGTCGGCTGGTTCGAAAAGAACGGGTTGATGCCGTAATCCTGCGCGCCCAGCTCGATCCGCGCGACATCGCGCACCCGCGTCAGGCGGCCCTGATCATCGCGCTTGATGATGATCTCGCCGAATTGCTCGGGGCTGGTCAGACGCCCTTCGGTCTGGATGCCGAGCTGGAAAGCGGTACCGCCGCGGTTGAACGGCGGCGCGCCGACCGATCCGACCGCGACCTGCGCATTCTGGTTGCGCACCGCCGCCGTGATCTCGTCGACGGTCAGGTTGCGCGCGGCGGCCAGATCGGGATCGATCCATACCCGCATGTTGTAATCGCGCGCGCCGAAGATGCGGGCGCCGCCGACTCCCTGGATACGGCTCAATCGGTCGATGATCTGAGTCGTCGCATAGTTGGAGATATATTGCTGGCTGAGCGACTTGTCGGGCGAGAACAACGTCGCGCACAGCAGGATGTCGGGCGAATTCTTGCGCACCGTCACGCCGATCTGGCGGACGTCCTCGGGCAGGCGCGGCTCGGCGGTCGACACGCGGTTCTGGACGAGAACCTGCGCCTGGTCGACATTGGTGCCCTGTTTGAACGTCACCGTGATCGCGATCACGCCGTCGCCAGTCGACGACGACGACATGTAAATCATGTTCTCGACGCCGTTGATCGATTCCTCCAGCGGCGCTGCAACCGTCTCCGCCAATGTCTCCGCCGTGGCGCCGGGGTAGGTGGCGCTGACCACCACCGTCGGCGGCGCGATCTCGGGATATTGCGCGACCGGCAGGATCGGATAGGCGACCAGCCCGAAGACGATGATCAGGATCGACAGCACGGCCGCAAAGATCGGCCGGTCGATGAAGAAATGCGGGAAGCGCATGCTATTTGGCTTGCGCTTCGGCAGCGGGCGGGGCCGACAGCGGGGCCGAGACCGGCGCGGTATTGGCGGCGCGCGGCTTGAGCACCGTCATCATTGCTTTCACCGGCATGCCGGGCTGCAACCGGGTCAGCCCGTTGATCACCACACGATCGGTCGGCGCGAGCCCTTCCTTGACGACGCGCAATCCCTCGACCGGCGGGCCGGTGACGACCGGGCGCGGCGCGACCTTGCCGTCCTTGCCGACGACATAGACGAGCTTGCGGGTCTGGTCGGTGATGATCGCTTCGTCAGGCACCAGCATCGCGCGATAGGTGCCCGAGCCGAGCAGCCGCGCGCGCCCGAACAGCCCCGGCGTCAGGAACCCGTCCGGATTGGCGACGACCGCATGCGCGCGGATCGTACCCGAATTGGCGTCGATCGCATTGTCGACGAATTGCATGCGGCCGTGCCAGCGATAGCCGCTTTCGTCGGCGAGCTGGATCTCGACCGGATTGGGCGTGTTGCGCGACGATCCGCGCGTCCCTTCCTTATCCTGCCGCAGATATTTGAGGTAGAAGCTCTCGGCGCCGTCGAACGAGAACCAGATCGGGTCGGTCGAAACGACGCGGGTCAGCACCGTCGTGCCTTCCGCCACCAGATTGCCGCGGCTGACCCGTCGGTCCGAAATCCGCCCGGTGATCGGCGAGCGCACGGTCGTGAAGCCCAGGTTGAGCGCGGCGGTCGATGCCTGCGCGCGACCCGCGGCGACATCGGCGCTGGCAGTGCGGACCGCCGCCAGCTTCTGCTCATATTCTTCCTTGGAGATCGCCTGCGCCTCGAGCAGGGTCTTGGCGCGGGCCAGCTCGGTCTGGGCGTTGGCGAGCGCGGCGCGCGCGCGATCGGTCTGAGCTTGCGCCTGGGCAAGGGCAGCGCGGTAGGGGCGCGGGTCGATCTCGAACAGCGGCTGCCCCTGGCGTACCAGCTGGCCGTCGGCGAACAGCACGCGGTCGATCGCGCCCGACACGCGCGGGCGCAGCTCGACGTCCTGGATCGCCTCGAACCGGCCGATGTACTCGTCCCAATCGACGATCTGGCGCTGCAGCGGCGCGGCGACGGTGACCTGGGTCGGCGGTGGCGCAGGCGGCGCGGCGCCGTTCGAACAGGCCGCCAGCGCGCCGCTGATCGCTGCCGCCACGACGTTGCCGCGAACCCAACCCATGCGCATGCGAGCGTCCCCCGTCGATGTGGGTCGTGCCCCGACCCGTGAAACCGGCGCAGGGATGCTGCACATGCTCACGTGCGCTTAGGTGCGAATTCGTCCCGGCCTTTGCAAGGGGCGTAATGAAAACATTTGGTTACCGTAATGCGACAGCCGGGCCTCGACCGCGCGCCCGATCCCCGCTCGGGTCAGAAGCCCAGATAGGGGCGCATCAGCAGCGCGCCGAGCCACCCTGTCATCACCGCCAGCAACAGCAATGTGCCAAGGATGCCGACCGACCGACCGACGGTCAGCCCATGTTGCGATCCGCGCAGGCCGAAGGCGTGAAAGACCCGGACCGCGACGAACAGCGCAGCGACGATCGACAGCGCCAGCGGGTCGGCGGCATTGGCTTCGAGCAGGGCAATCAGCGCGAGGCCGATCGGCAGATATTCGGTGAGGTTGCCGTGAGCACGGCTGGCGGCGATCAACCCGGGGTCGCCCGCATCGCCGAACGGCGCACGTAGCATCATGCGGCGATTGATGGTGTCGGCGGCGAGCGCCAGCAGCAACAGGCTGAGCGCGGTGGCAGTGGCCGCGGTGATCATGAAGTGCATTCCGGCTCCGGCGTCAGATGGCGGGAACCGGTCTATCGGGCGGATTGCGCCCGGCTGCAAATGGTATCAGGCGGCGCGGCGTCCGGTCTGGACGATCCAGGCACGGGCCTGGCGCTGCGCCTCGGCGATTTCGCGCGCGGTCATGTCCTCGGCGATGTCGCTGCGGCACGTCTGGGCAGCTTCGCTGCCCCATACGGCGGCGAGGTTGAACCATTTGTGCGCCTCGATCAGGTCGATCGCGGTGCCGCCGGCGCCGGTCGAATAAAGGATGCCCAGATCGTAACAGGCATTGCAGTCGCCGCGCGCCGCATCGGCGATCCGGCTTTCGATCAAAAATGTCGCGCTCTTCAGGCTGTGCGCCATCGCTGCCACCCCATTTTTACCCCACTGGAAGGGATTGTGGCGCGAAGAGCTTCAACAAATGGTTAACGCAATTAACCCTGTTCGATAATTTCGACGGCGATGTTGTCGATCAGCCGGGTCCCGCCGATCCGGGCTGCGGCTAACAGGCGAAGCGGGCGGCCCAGGTCGGTCGATGGCACCAGTGTTTCGGCGTCGACCAGCGCGACATAATCGACCGCCTCGAACCCGCCATGCGTCAGCGCGGCAGCAGCCGCGGCCAGCGCCGCCTCGGCATCGCTGCCGCGACCGATTGCCCGCGCCGCATCGCCAAGTGCGCGCGGCAAGGCGACCGCGCGCGCGCGATCCTCGCCCGTCAGATACATGTTGCGCGACGACAGCGCGAGCCCGTCGTCTTCGCGCTGGGTCGGCACGCCGACGATTTCGATGCCTAGGTCCAGGTCCGCGACCAGCCGCCGGATCACCGCCAGCTGCTGGAAATCCTTTTCGCCGAACAGCGCGACATCGGGGCGGACCTGGTTGAACAATTTGGCGACGACGGTCGCGACCCCGTCGAAATGGCCAGGCCGCGCGGCACCATCGAGCCCTTCGCTCACCCCGCCGACCGAAATGTTGGTCGCAAAGCCCGCCGGATACATCTCCTCCACGCCGGGCAGCCACAGCAGCGCGCAGCCGGCGTCGCTAAGCATCCGGCTGTCCTGCAGTTCGCGACGGGGATAGCGCGCCAGATCCTCATTCGGTCCGAATTGGCGCGGATTGACGAAGATCGACGCGACCACCTTGTCGGCGACGCGCCGGGCGGCCTCAACCAGCGCGATATGCCCGGCGTGCAGCGCGCCCATCGTCGGCACCAGCGCGATCCGGGCTCCTTCGGCGCGCAGCGTCGCGATTTCCTGGCGGAGCTGAACAAGCTGACGGATGGTTTGCACGCGCGTTTGGCCTTCGATAAGGGGACGAGCGCGGCCTTCTATGGGGGGAGCCCGCGCCGATCAACAAGGGAAGCGGCTTGCCCAAAACGCACGTCATTGTGTTTGCCAACGAAAAGGGCGGCACCGGCAAGTCGACGACGGCCGTCCATGTCGCGATTGCGCTCGCGGCCAAGGGCGCGCGCGTGGCGGCCTATGATCTCGATCACCGCCAGCGCACCCTGGGCCGCTACCTCGACAATCGGACGGCGACGATCAAGCGGCTCGGCCGCGACCTGCCGATGCCGGTCTATCAGACGCACGACGGCGAGAGCCTCGAGCGGTTCGACGCGCAGGTCGAAACGCTGCGAACCGATGCCGATTTCCTGATCATCGACACGCCCGGCCGCGACGACCGTTTTGCCCGCGCGGCGGTGCAGCAGGCCGACACGCTCGTCACGCCGATGAACGACAGCTTCGTCGATTTCGACCTGATCGGCCAGGTCGACCCGACCACGTTCCGCGTCACCCGGCCGAGCTTCTACGCCGAGCTGATCTGGGACGCACGCAAGGCCCGCGCCAAGGCCGATGGCGCGACGATCGACTGGGTCGTGCTGCGGAACCGGCTCCAGCATATCGAGGCGCGCAACATGCGGCGGGTGTCGGATGCGCTGGGCCAGCTCGCGAAACGCGTCGGCTTTCGCGTCATTCCCGGGCTCGGCGAGCGCGTGGTCTATCGCGAGCTGTTCCCCAGCGGCCTGACGCTCATCGATTCGCGCGATTTCGGCGAAATGGGCCTCGGCCATGTCGCCGCGCGCCAGGAACTGCGCGAGATGATGGCCGCGCTCGGGCTGCCCGAGCCTGCCTTGCCGTTGTTCGCCTGATGGCCAAGCTGCTGCTCTTTGCGGCGCTGGCGGCTGCTGCCTGGTGGTGGCTGCGGCCCTATCTGGCGCCGCGCCGCGCCGATCGCGGCACGCGCTTCGAACGCAGCCTCGACGAGGCTGAAGCGCGCGCGATCCTGGGGGTGACCGCGACCGATGATGCCGAGGCGATCCGCGCCGCGCACCGACGCCTGGCAGCGGCCATCCACCCCGATCGTGGCGGATCGACCGAACTCATGCGTCGGATCAATCTTGCCCGCGACGTGTTGCTCAAATCCGGGGCGCAATGACGCCCGAAACCCCAGCCAAGAGGCTTCCCCATCAATGACGCACCAGTTCGACCGCACCTCGCTTCGCGAATATGACATTCGCGGTATCGTCGGCAAAACGCTCGGGGTCGATGACGCCACCGCAATCGGGCGGGGATTTGCCACGCGGGTCCGTCGCGCGGGCGGCACGCGCGTCGCGGTCGGCTATGACGGGCGCACGACGTCGGTGGCGCTCGAGGCGGCGTTGGTCGAAGGGCTGGTGGCAAGCGGCATCGATGTCGTGCGGATCGGCATGGGGCCGACGCCGATGCTCTATTATGCAGAAAGCGTCCTAGAAGTGGACGGCGGCATCCAGATAACCGGCAGCCATAATCCCGCCGAGTATAACGGCTTCAAGATGGTGCTCCAGCACCGTCCGTTTTTCGGCGACGATATCCAGGATCTGGCGCGGCTTGCCGCCAGCGGTGATTGGGAGACAGGCGCGGGCACCGTCGATAGCGCCGACATAATGGACGATTATGTCGGACGGCTGATGGCGGGCTATGCCGGTGGCGCCTACCGGATCGGCTGGGACGCGGGCAACGGCGCCGCCGGCCCGGTGATCGAGAAGCTCGTCAAGCTCCTGCCGGGTGAGCATCATTTGCTGTTCACCGATGTCGACGGCAATTTCCCCAACCATCACCCTGATCCGACCGAGGAAAAGAATCTCGCCGACCTGAAGCGTCTTGTCGCTGACAAGCAGCTCGATTTCGGATTCGCCTTCGACGGCGATGGCGACCGGATCGGCGCGATCGACGGCCAGGGCCGCGTGATCTGGGGCGATCAGATTCTGTCCATCCTGGCCGAGCCGATCCTGCGCGAACTGCCCGGTGCGACGATCATTGCCGATGTGAAGGCAAGCCAGGCGCTGTTCGACCGCGTTACCGAACTCGGTGGTACGCCGCTCATGTGGAAGACCGGGCACAGCCTGATCAAGACCAAGATGCGTGAAACCAATGCGCCGCTGGCCGGCGAGATGAGCGGCCATATCTTCTTCGCGCACGACTATTATGGCTTTGATGATGCCCAATATGCCGCTGTCAGGCTGATCCGCGCAGTCCATATGATCGGCAAGTCGATGACCGAACTGCGCAGCGCGATGCCTGCACTCGTCAACACTCCTGAAATGCGCTTTCAGGTCGATGAATCGCGCAAGTTTGCGGTTATTGAAGAAGTGCTTGCACGGCTTGAGGCCGAAGGTGCGCAAGTCGACCGCACGGACGGCGCGCGGGTGTCGACGCCCGACGGCTGGTGGCTGCTGCGCGCGTCGAATACGCAGGACGTGCTTGTCGCCCGCGCCGAAGCGCGGACGGAAGAAGGCCGCGACCGGTTGTTGGCCATGATCGACGCGCAACTGGCGGCAAGTGGACTGGAACGCGGCCCGCAAGCGGCGCACTAACTTTGCGGGATTGTGCGTTGAACAAGCCGCGCCTTATCAACTAGGCGCGGCGCTTGTTGACGCACGTGCCCGTCCACACGCGGGTTTTACGGATCGGTTACAGCGACAGCTTCGCAACCACCGCGCGTGACCGGCGCCGATCACAACCTTCCCTGATCTCACCGTCGCTTGACGATCCAGTCGCGTTTCGACAGGCGCACCATCGGTACGCCGCAATAGCTGCAAACGCTCTCATATTCTTCGGAACCCTCGCGCCGGTGGACTCGGCTCCCAGAACGATGGTGTTCGCCCATCAGGCAGCGCGCGCGGCCTGCGATCCAGCCGATCATGCCCGGCTGCCTTCCAACCTGCGCATCCGTTTCTCCTGCATATTCGATTTTTTCATTGTCGAGCTGTCATGATAAACTGCTTTCGGCGCCGCTGGAAAGGGTGGTAATCGTCCGGCGGACGCGCCACCTAGCGGCATGGCCGCGCCGTCCCAGATCATCCGTGTCATCGATCTCGAAACCACCGGCCAGGCGCCGCCCGCGCACGGCGTGTGCGAAATCGGCTGGCAGGACGTGGCTATGGGGCAGGACGGGCGCTGGGCGCTGCACGGTGATGGCGGCGCGCTGTTCGTCAATCCGGGACGCCCGATTCCGGCAATCACGCAGGCCATTCACCATATCCTTGACGAACAGGTCGCCGAAGCACCCTTTTGGCACGATGTCGCGCGGCCGGTGCTCGATCCTTGGCCACGTCGGGTCGCGCTGGCTGCGCACCGCGCCGATTTCGAGCAGCAATTCTGTACCGCCGCACTCACTCACGGTGCGGATTGGATTTGCACCTGGAAATGCGCGTTGCGGCTCTGGCCGGATTCGCCGTCGTTTTCGAATCAGGTGCTGCGCTATTGGCGCCGACCCGACGGGCTGGAGCATGAACGCGGCCTGCCGGTGCACCGCGCCTTTCCCGACGCCTATGTGACTGCGCATCATTTGCGCGACATGCTCAATCTGGTCGATGCCGCGCAACTGATCGAATGGTCGAACCTGCCCGGGCTGTTGCCGCGCGTCCGCAACGGCCCCGACCGCGGCAAGGAATGGCACGAGATCGAGGAGGAAGCGCTCGCCGCTTTTGCCGCCGATCGTGATCCCGATGTCCGCTACACCGCCCAGACCGAGCAGGCGCGGCGGCGCGGCGGCGGCGCCATCGGACGGTCGACCAGGCAGGGCGCGCTGTTCTGACAGGGGCTTGCCGACCATCCTGTAAATCGTTGCGCTATTGATCGAGATCAGTAACCCAAGGCTTTGCAATCCGGCCCTTAGTCCGTAAGCCCGCCGCATGGCCCGGTCGGACCCCTCAAGCTCCCCGGCTTCGCACGACCAGTTGCGGCGCACCCTGATCAGGTGCCTGGCGGTGGGGTTTGGCAGCTTGATCCTCGCCGCGCTCGCGACGGCCTGGCTCACCAAGCGCAGCCGCGAGCATGCGGCCTCGGTAACGCATACTTATGAAGTCGAAGGCGCGATTGCCGCGCTGCGCATCCCGATCTGGCGCAGCGAGGCAGCGCGACGCGGCTATATGATCACGCCGAATCCGGCCGTGCTTGACGTCTATCGCGACGCGAGTGGGCAATTGATGCCCACGCTCGACCGGCTCGCGGCCCTTACTCGCGACAATATGCGCCAGCGGCCGCGCACTGCTCGCCTGCGCGCGTTGCTGACGCAGTTGGAGGCCATCCGAGCGGCATCCATCAGGATGGTCGGCGACGGCACCGTGTCGGAAGCGTCACGCGCCGAATCGATCGATGCGAGCGTGCCGATCCTCCTTGAGATCAATCGGGTTGCGCGTGCCATGGTCGCCGAAGAGCAGCGCCTGCTCGCCATCCGCGCGGCGCGCGAAGCGCAGAGCCTATACGCATTTTATGTCGCGCTGACGGTGGCCGGGGTGTTCCTGATCATCGTCGTGGTGCTGACGGTGGTCACGCTGACACGGTACACCAACGACCTGCGGGCGTCCCGCGACCAGCTTCGCGCACTGGCCGACTCACTCGAGGACACCGTGCAGGAACGCACCGCCGATCTCAGCCGCGCCAATCACGAAATCCAGCGTTTTGCCTATATCGTCAGCCACGATCTGCGCGCGCCGCTCGTCAACGTGCTCGGCTTTACCAGCGAGCTCGAGGCGGCAACGCAGGTGCTCGCTCGGTTCGTAGACCGCGTCGAGGCCGAAGCACCCGTACTGGTGACGCGCGACGCCGTCGCGGCTGCACGCGACGATTTGCCCGAGGCGATCAGCTTCATCCGCAGCTCGACGCAGAAGATGGACCGGCTGATCAATGCCATCCTGAAACTGTCGCGCGAAGGGCGCCGGGTGATCACGCCCGAGCCGCTCGACCTCGCTGCGATCGTCGCCGATATCCGGGCGACATTGCATCACCACATCGACGCGATCGGCGCGCGGATCGATGTCAACGGGCCCTTGCCCGCGATCGCAAGCGACCGGCTGGCGATCGAGCAAATCCTGTCCAATCTGATCGAGAATGCCGTGAAATACCTCGATCAGGGACGCCCGGGCCGGGTGGTCGTGCGTGGACGCCGGACGAACGACCATGTCGCCCTCGAGATCGCCGACAACGGTCGCGGCATCGATCCGCGCGATCATCAGCGCATTTTCGACCTGTTCCGGCGGTCGGGCGTGCAGGACCAGCCCGGCGAGGGGATCGGCCTTGCCCATGTCCGCGCGCTGGTCCACCGGCTCGGCGGGCGGATCGAGGTCGACTCCCGGCTGGGACAGGGGGCGACCTTTCGGCTATTCTTGCCGACGACACTCACGGAGCCACGGAACCCCAGGTCATGAACAGCCATCACACCGTCAGCATCGTCATGATCGAGGATGACGAGGGCCACGCGCGGCTGATCGAAAAGAACATCCGCCGCGCCGGTATCCTGAACGACATCACCCACTTCACCGACGGGACGAGCGCGCTCGGTTTCCTGTTCAATTCGCCCGATGGGCCTGCGCTGAACGGGCCGGCGCTGGTGCTGCTCGATCTCAACCTGCCCGACATGAGCGGGATCGACATCCTCGCGAGGATCAAGGCGGACGAGACGCTGCGCCGCACGCCGGTGGTGGTGCTGACGACCACCGACGACAAGGTCGAGATCCAGCGCTGCTATGATCTGGGCTGCAACGTCTACATCACCAAGCCGGTCGATTACGAAAGCTTCGCACAGGCGATCCGCCAGCTCGGGCTGTTCCTGTCGGTGATCCAGGTGCCAGAGGTCGAGCCTGAAAGCTGATGGCCGACGCGCGCGTCCTGTACATCGACGACGATGCCGGGCTGCGGCGGCTGACGCAGCGCGCGCTCGCGCGGCGCGGCTATGAAGTGACGCTCGCCGAGGACGGGATTCAGGGGGTGGCGCTGGCCGCAGCACAGGCGTTCGATCTTATCGCGGTCGATCATTACATGCCGGGCATGGACGGACTCGAAACGCTGGCCAGCCTTCGCGCGCTGCCGACACCGCCGCCGGTGGTCTATGTGACCGGTTCCGAAGAAGGCCAGATCGCGGTCGCCGCGTTGAAGGCGGGAGCGGCCGATTATGTCGTGAAGGCGGTCGGCGAAAATTATTTCGATCTGCTCGCCAACGCATTCGACCAGGTGATGGAGCGCACTGCGCTCGCCCAGGCCAAGGAACGTGCCGAGAGCGACTTGCGGGCGAGCAATGCCCGGCTCGAAACACTGCTGCGCGAGGTCAATCACCGCGTCGCGAACAGCCTGCAACTCGTATCTGCGCTGGTCAGCCTGCAGTCGAATGCGTTGGCCGACGAAGGCGCGCGGACGGCGCTGCAGGACACCCAGCGCCGGATCGCGGCGATCGCGCAGGTCCATCGCCGCCTCTACACATCGAACAATGTCGAAAGCGTCGACATGCGCGATTATCTGGGCGCGCTGGTCGATGAATTGTCGGAGACCTGGTCAACCGCGACGGCGCCGCGGCATGTGCGGCTGATTGCCGAGCCGATCCGGCTGCCGACCGACCGGGCGGTGTCGCTGGGCGTGATCGTCAACGAACTCGTCAGCAACGCCTGCAAATATGCCTATTCGGCGACGGCGGCCGGTGAGATCCGGGTGGCGCTGCGCCGCGCTGGGGACGGCTTTGAGCTTGTCGTCGAGGATGACGGCGTCGGCATCGATCCCGGCGCCGCCGCGCGCGGCACCGGGCTCGGATCGCGCGTCATCTCGGCGATGGCGAAGAGCCTGCATTCGGCGATCGTCTATGACCCGACCCACCAGGGCGTCCGCGCGACCCTGCGCTGCGCGGAGGCCTAGACGTCGAGGTTGGCGACGCTCAGCGCATTGTCCTGGATGAACTCGCGGCGCGGCTCGACCACGTCGCCCATCAGCCGGGTGAAAATCTCGTCGGCCAGATCGGCCTGTTCGACCTCGACGCGCAGCATCGACCGATTCTGCGGGTCGAGCGTTGTTTCCCACAGCTGGTCGGCATTCATCTCTCCCAGCCCTTTGTAGCGCTGGATCGACAGCCCCTTGCGACCGACCGCGAGGATCGCGTCGAGCAGCTGGCTCGGCAGCGCGACCATCGTTTCGCCCTTCACGCTCGTCGCCGACGCTTCGTCGTCCTCGGGTGCCGCATCGTTTTCGGTCAGGGCCGCTGCTGCCTTTGCCGAAATCAGCCGCCCGGGCCGACCGAACGCCTCGCGCTGTTCGACCGCGAGCACGTGAAGCTTGCGTGCCTCCTGCGACAACAGGAAGGCGGCTTCGATGATGTGGTGATCGGTGACGCCGCGCCACATACGTTTGAAATGGATGCTGCCTTCATCGGTCAGGGTTGCGGCCCAGCGCGCATCCTCATCGGCGGCGTCGAGCGCGACGACCGTGGCCGCGAGCAGATCGGCGCGCGCGACGCTGCCGAGCGCAGGGTCGAGCACGCCACCCATCGCCAGTGCCTCGACGATCGTCGGATCGTAACGGCGCGGGACATAACGCATCAACGTGCGCATCCGGCGGGCATGATCAACCAGCGCGCGCAGATCGGCTCCCGAACGGGCACCGCTCGCGCTTTCGAGCACCGAACCCGCCACGCCGTTGTCGATGAGGAATTCATCGAGCGCGGCATCGTCCTTCAGATAGACCTCGGACTTGCCCTTCGACGCTTTGTAGAGCGGCGGCTGGGCGATGTAGAGATGCCCGCCGGCGATGATCTCGGGCATCTGGCGGTAGAAGAAGGTCAGCAACAGGGTACGGATGTGCGCGCCATCGACGTCGGCGTCGGTCATGATCACGATCTTGTGATAGCGCAATTTCTCGACGTTGAAGTCGTCGCGGCCGATGCCGGTGCCCATCGCCTGGATCAGCGTGCCGATTTCCTTCGACGACAGCATGCGGTCGAACCGGGCGCGCTCGACGTTCAGGATCTTGCCGCGCAAGGGGAGGATTGCCTGGAAGTGCCGGTCGCGGCCCTGCTTGGCCGAGCCGCCTGCCGAGTCACCTTCGACCAGAAACAGTTCGGACTTCGCCGGATCGCGCTCCTGACAGTCGGCGAGCTTGCCGGGCAGGCTGGCGATGTCCATCACCCCCTTGCGACGCGTAAGCTCGCGCGCCTTTTTCGCGGCTTCGCGCGCGGCGGCGGCGTCGATCACCTTCTGCACGATCGCGCGGCCGTGCGCGGGATTTTCCTCGAGCCATTCGGCGAGCTTGTCGGCCATCAGGCTTTCGAGCGGCTGACGGACTTCGGACGAGACGAGCTTGTCCTTGGTCTGGCTGCTGAACTTCGGGTCGGGGAGTTTTACCGAAACGATCGCGGTCAGCCCCTCGCGCATGTCGTCGCCGGTGAGCGTCACCTTCTCCTTTTTCAGCAGCCCCGACTTGTCGGCATAATTGTTGAGCGTGCGCGTCAGCGCGGCGCGGAACGCTGCCAGATGGGTGCCGCCGTCACGCTGCGGGATGTTGTTGGTGAAGCACAGGACGTTTTCGTAATAGCTGTCGTTCCATTCGAGCGCGACGTCGATCGTCACATCGTCGCGCGTGCCGGCGATCGCCACCGGCTCGGGCATCAGCGGCACTTTGTTGCGATCGAGATATTTGACGAACGCGGCAATGCCGCCTTCGTAATAAAGCTCTACCGTCCTCGGCTCCTCGTGGCGCGCATCGGTCAAGAACAGCCGCACGCCCGAATTGAGGAAAGCCAGTTCGCGATAGCGGTGCTCGAGCTTGTCGAAGTCGAATTCGGTGATCTTGAAGGTCGCGGGCGAGGGCAGGAACGTGACGCGCGTGCCCTTGCGCCCGGGTGCGTCGCCGACGATCTTGAGCGGCGCGACGGCGTCGCCGTGCGCAAAGCGCATGTAATGTTCATGGCCGTCGCGCCAGATCGTCAGGTCGAGCCATTCGCTGAGCGCGTTCACCACCGATACGCCGACCCCGTGCAGACCGCCCGAAACCTTGTAGGCGTTGTCGTCCGACGTGTTCTCGAACTTACCCCCGGCGTGAAGCTGGGTCATGATCACTTCGGCGGCAGAAACGCCCTCTTCAGGATGGATACCGGTCGGGATGCCGCGACCGTTGTCCGTCACGCTGACCGACCCATCGGGATTGAGCGTGATGTCGATCCGGTCGCAGTGCCCGGCGAGCGCCTCGTCGATCGCATTGTCGGAAACTTCGAACACCATATGGTGCAGGCCCGAGCCGTCGTCGGTATCGCCGATATACATGCCGGGGCGTTTGCGGACCGCGTCGAGGCCCTTCAGCACCTTGATCGAGTCAGCGCCATAGTCGTTGGTATTGGGGTCTTCTGCCATAGCGAGCATATAGGGATTCGACGGGACAAACGAAAGCGAAATGGAAGGCTGGACGCCTGGCACTTGCAAATGATTAGATATCTATCTAGATAGTTCGATATCTTACTATGACGAGATGGCGCATGGCGATTTCCCGACGGTCGATCATCCTTGGCGCAGGCGGTGGACTGGCGCTCATGGGCATGGGCGCGGTGTGGCGGGTGATGCGGCAACCCACTGCAGCAATCGCGCCGTGGACGATCGACCCGCAGCCCCCCGCAGACGTCCGACTGGACGCGCTGCGCCACGCAATCCTGGCGCCCAACCCGCATAATCGGCAGCCTTGGCTGATCCGGTTGATCGGCGAGGATCAGGTCGAGCTGACGTGCGACCCGGCCAGGCGATTACCTGAAACCGATCCGTTTGACCGCCAGATCACGATCGGCTTTGGCACCTTCATCGAACTCGCCCGCATCGCGGCGGCCGAGCGCGGGTGGGTGGTCGATGCCGTGCCTTTCCCAAGGGGCGAGCCAGTACCCCGCCTCGATGCGCGCCCCATTGCAAGGCTCGCTTTTCGCAGGGATGCAACCGTGGCGCGCGATCCGCTGTTCGCGGCGATTACGCGGCGTCACACCAATCGGAACGTTTATGGTGCCGATGCGCCGATGCCGCGTCAGCTCATGCAGGTCGGACAGCGTGATGCAATGGCCAGCGCCGACCCGAAGCTGATTGCGCAGGTCCGCGCGCTGGCCGTGCGCGCGATCACGATTGAGATCCTGACGCACCGTACCTTTATGGAAAGCGTCGATGTGATGCGGGTTGGCGCGGAGGCAATCGATGCAACGCCGGATGGACTGGCGATCGGCGGGCCGCTGGTGGAAGCGTTGCATGCCGTAGGGATGATCGACCGGACGCAATTGGCGGACCCGTCGAGCAGCGCGTTCAAGATCGGGCTGAAGCAAGCCCGGGACAGCTGCGGCTCTGTGCCGGCCGTGGTCTGGATCGCCACCGACGGGAACAGCCGTGCCGCGCAACTCGATGCGGGGCGCCGCTATGTCCGTGCCCAGCTGCGCGCGACGATGCTGGGACTGTCCATGCACCCGCTCAGCCAGGCCCTGCAGGAATATCCGGAAATGGCAGCGGATTACGCACGCGTGCACGCGATATTTGGCCTGGGCGGGGGACAGCGCCTGCAGATGCTGGCGCGGATCGGTGCCGCGCAGCCAGTGGGGCCAGCGCCGCGCTGGCCGCTCGCGACGCATCTGTTATGATCGGCCGATGAGCCAAACGCCGATCGCCTTTGAGTTTTTCAACGAGATCGGGATCATTGACCAGCTGGCGGGTACCATTTTCGAGCGCGCCCTGCCGACCGGCATGACCCGTGCGCAGTTTGGGGTTCTCAATCATTTCGTGCGGCTCGACCATCACGAGCGTTCACCCGCGCAGCTCGCCAGCGCCTTTCAGGTCACCCGACCCACGATGACGAGCACCTTGTCCCGGCTGGAGCGTGCCGGGCTCGTCGCGATCCGCGACGATCCGACCGATGGCCGCGGCAAGCTGGTTTCGCTGACGCCGCAGGGGCGGGCAGCGCGAGACGCGGCGATCGGAGCGATCGCCACGGTCCTGCCGCTGCTCGACACCGTGGTCGAACCCGGCGAAATCGAAACAATGCTGCCGGTCCTGCGTCGCCTGCGCATCGCACTCGATGCAGCGCGAGATTGACGCGCCAAACCCGAAGATCAATATTTGTAGCGTTCGCTACAAGTTTGGCATAGAATGGTGCAGCCAATTTACAGGAGCTGCCAATGTCCGATGCATCTGCGCCACGCACTGCACTTTCCGTCAGGTCGGTGACGATCCTTTTGCTGTGGGGCACATTTCTCTGGGCGATCGGGGTCGTCATCCTGCGCTGGCTTGCGTCGGTCGACGGGCTGCGCGGCATGCCGCAGCTCATCGCCTATGCGCTGGTCATCGTCGGCACGGCTCCACTGATCCCGCTGACGCCGCGTCTTGCCGGGCTGCCGCGCCGTGAAACGGTCAGCGCGATTGCTCTGGTGTCGATGACGGCGCTGCTGATCGATGGCATCGTGATCGGCTATTTCCCATCGCTCTATTCGACCGATCCGGCACTGGCGCGGGGCTGCGCCGGGGCGCTCCTGTGGGGAGTCGGGGTGGCGATCGCGCTGGCGTTCATTATGCAGCCGCGCGAGCGATAAGGGTCACGCGGCGCCGGGCGCCGTCGCCACCTTCACCACATCGCCGAGGCCGACGGCGTTGAGCAGGATCGATCCTTCGATCAGTTGCAACAACATCGCTGCCTGCTGGTCGCGCTGGGCCGGATCCCCGTCGATCCGCTCAGCGATCCAGATCAGGAAGCCGCGCCCGATCGCTTCGCCGACCGAGCGGCACACCGGGTCGCCGCCCGCCGCCATCGCGGCGGTCTGCAGCCAGAACCGCATGTAGCGCCAGAAGACGGGGCCGGTCGCGAGCGTCGTCAGTTCGCGCGCCAGCGCCTGAGCGGGCTGAGGCGGACCCGCGGCCAGCTCGCCGAGCTCGGCGGTCAGCCGCGCCGCCACATTGTGCATCAGCGCAGTCATCAGAGACGCCTTGTCGGGGAAGTAATAGAGCAGCATCCGGTCGCTGGTGCCGATCGCCTTGCCCAGCGTGCGCAGGCCGGTGTCGCCGATGCCATTGTCGAGCACATGGTCGGTCAGCCGGTCGAGCAGATGCTGGCGCTTGTCGGGCTTCATCGCGCCGGTTTCGGCCGCTACGGCCTCGGGGTCAAGCGGCGTGAATGCCGTCGTCGGCGATGTGCAGACGCGTCGCCCCCGCGCCGATGCCGTCGAACAGCGCCGGCTCGGTGCCTGTCATCCACACTTGGCCCCGCCCCGCGAGCCGATCGAACAGCGCCGCGCGCCGACGGGGGTCGAGATGCGCGGCGACTTCGTCGAGCAGCAATATCGGCGCGCGCCCGCTCTGCCCCGTAACCAATTCGGCATGGGCGATGATCAGGGCCAGCAGCAGTGCCTTTTGCTCGCCGGTCGAACACAGCGCGGCGGGTTGCTGCTTGGCGCGGTGCGTGACGATCAGGTCGCACCGGTGCGGGCCGACCAGCGCTCGTCCGGCGGCGGCGTCGCGGCGGCGTCCGGCGGCGAGCTCTGCGGCGAGTGCGCCGCCCGACCAGCCGTCGATCGCGAGCTCGGCGCGCGCGAACGGTCCCTCGACCTGATCGGCGAGCCGTTCGGCGAGCAGTGCGACGACCGCGCGCCGAGCGGTATCGATCGCGTGGCCATGTTCGGCCATCTGCGCTTCGAGTGCCGACAGCCACGCCGGATCGGGCTGGCCGCCTTCGACCATGTCGGCGAGCAGGCGGTTGCGCGCCCGCATTGCGGCTTCATAACGATTGGCATGAACGGCATGCGCCGGATGCAGCGCCAGCGTCAGCCGGTCGAGGAAACGCCGCCGCTCGCTGGCGGGCTCGACGAACAGCCGGTCCATTGCCGGCGTCAGCCACAGGACGGTCAGCCATTCGGCAAGCAACGTGGCGGCAGCCGGCGCCCGCTGCACGCGCACTAGCCGCCGCTCGGGCGCATCGGGTTGTGTGCCGGTCGCGATCTCGACATCCGCGTCGAGCGTTGCCACGATCGAGAAGCCGCCCGACCCGCCCTGCCGCGCCATTTCCCCCGGCGACGCACGCCGCAGCCCGCGACCCGGCGCGAGTAGCGACACGGCTTCGAGGATGTTGGTCTTGCCTGCGCCATTGTCGCCGGTCAGCACAACAAAGCCGGGGCCTGGCGCGATCATCGCTGCCGCGTGATTGCGGAAATCGGTGAGGACAAGGCGGGTCAGCACGCCGCCAGCCTTAGCCCAACTCGTGCAACTGTCGCGCGGGTTTCGCATTCGTGTGACAGCAACCGGTACGCGGGCTTCGCTGCCGACGCCCGAAATGGAGATTGCCGATGCGCCTGCCGCTCATTCCGCCCGCTCAGCTTACCGACCAGCAACGGCCGCTGTATGAGGATATGAAGGCCGGCATTGCGTCGAACTTCAACGATTTCAAAACGATCGCCGAAGACGGGTCGCTGATGGGGCCTTGGAATCCTTGGCTGCACGAGCCGGTGATCGGCAAGGCGGTGTGGGAACTGACGAAGGCGATGACGGCGCAGGCGACGCTGAAGGATGAGCCGCGCCAGATCGCGATCCTGGTCACGGGGGCACATTTCGACGCGGCCTATGAGATCTATGCCCATATCGCGATCGCCGAACGCGAAAAGATGCCGCCCAAGCGGCTGTCGGAACTCTGCGCCAACATCAAGCCCGCCGATCTGAGCGATGAGGAAAGCGTCGCGTACGACGTCGCCTTTGCGCTGGTGAACGGCGGCGTGCTGCCCGAGCCCTGCTACCGGCTCGCGGTCACTACCTTCGGCCAGCACGGTGCCAACGAGCTGATCTATCTGGTCGGGCTTTATGCGCTGGTGTCGATGACGCTCAATGGCTTCAACGTGCCGGTGCCCGAGCGCGACTAGAGCGCCGTCATCGCGATCGACAGGGTCCCGAGGCCGATCGACAAGGGCAGCCGCAGGCGCAGCCACCAGTCGGGCGCGAGCCCGGTGCGCTGCAGCTGCCAGTCGACGCCGAGCGCGCCGATCAGCGCGACGCCGATCACCACCAGCGACGGCCCCGGCCACGGTTCACCCGTCGCCCAGGGCAGGAAGCTCGCAAGCGCGATTAGCGAGGGTAGCACGGCGGCAACCCACAGCCACCCCGGCGCCTCTTTGGCGCGCGCGGCAAACCCCCACCAGATCCCGCCGAGAAAGCTCAGGATCAGCGCCGCATAGGCATAGCCCATCGACAGCGCGAAATAGCGCAGCTCATTATTGCGCTCGAGCAGCACGAGCACGGCGGCGATATGGGGGAGCAGTCCGGCGAAACCGAGCAGGCGGGCGAGCGTCGGCGGCATCACGCGCTCAACCGCCCCGCCCAGGCATAACCGCGATAAAGCGGCGTGAAGCGCGCGGTCAGCCCGCCTGCCGCTGCGATGCGGTCGAGCGCCGCCGCCAGATCGGCGCGCGGCGTCACGTCGAAGCGGGCGAGCCAGCCGAACAGCAGCGCCCGGAAGGCGCTCGGCAATTGCTCCTGCTGGCCGAAATCGACGACATCCAGCCGACCGCCGACCGCCAGTTTGCTGGCGCCTTCGCGCAACGCACCCTGCCAGTCGGGGATCATCGACAGCGTATAGCTTTGGAACACGCGGTCGAACTGCGCGACCCCGAACAGCGCCGCCGCGTCGAACGAGGTCGCGTCGCCCTGCGCCAGGGTGATCCGGTCGCTGAGCCCTGCCTTGGCGACGTTGGCGCGCGCGGTCGTCAGCATCGCTTCGGAAATGTCGATCCCGAAATAGCGCGCATCGGGCCAGCGCCTGGCGGCGGCGATCAGGTTGCGCCCGGTACCGCAGCCGATCTCGATCACTGCCCCGCCCGGCGGCGGCGCGAGTTCGGCGATCAGCCGGTCGCGGCCGAGCAGATAATATTTGCGCGTCAGATCATAGATATGGCGCTGGCTGCGATAGATCGCATCCATGTGTCCGGCATGATCGCCGGCATGTGCCATGCCGCTCAGTCCTTCAGCACGTAGAGATGGACGCCGCCATAGATCGAGCTGCGGTCGCGCCGCGTATAGTCGGCGGACTGTTCTGCCCGGTAATCCCAGCGATCGAGGATTGTGTCGGGTACGCGGCCGGGCAGGATCGACGGCGCGCCGGCGGTGCGGAACAACACCCGCGCAGCGGGCTTGGCCGTGCGGCTGATTTCGGTCCACAGGCCGGTCAGGATTTCGTCGGTCATCCAGTCCTGCGCATCGAGCAGCACATAGCGATCAAGCGACGCATCGGGCATCGACTTCAGATAATCGATGAAGTTGGCGTGGCGGACATCGACCCGGTCGGCGCGAGCGCGCACGGCTTCGTAATTGTCCTGCTGCAGATAGGGCGGGAGCGCCGCGTCGGGCGCGTCCTGGTAACCGCGCCCGAACGCCTGCCAAGCGAAGTAATTTTCACGCAGATCGAAATCGCAGGCGAGCTTTTCGAGCCGCTCGCGCAGCACCACCGCCATTTTCGAATCGCCCGCCAGCGCTTCATACTGCGCGGGCGGAATGCCGAGCCCGAACAGCGAGGCAGGCTGGTCGGTCAGCCAGCGGACGAACGCCTTGTCGAAGAACGGCGCGAAGTCGCGGTCGAAAATCTCGCGCTGTTCCTCGATCGACGAGGCACGCAGGATAACCTTCGGGTTCACGCCGTTGAGCCGCGCGAGCAGGTGCGCCACACCGATGAAATTGCCCAGCAGCCCGCGCTTGTAGACGCCCTTGGCAAAGCCCGAAATGCGGCGGCGGCCAATGATGTCGCGCCCTTCCCAATAGCGCCGCGTGGTATCGTCGAGGTGGGGCCGAACATATTTGCGATAAGCCGCGATATTCTCGCGCGTGTTGGCGCGGCCGAAAAAGCGGTAGAAGGAGGCGTAATCGGGCAGCTCGCGCGCCGCCACGAGCTTCAGCTTGTTGAGCGCGATGTGCGCGGTGTTGAGGTCGACCGCCGTGATCGCCTTGGGATCGGCGGTCAGATAGCTGAGCACGTTGCAGCCGCCCGAGGCAATCTGGACGATGTGGCAATCGGGCGTGACCGCAAGCGCTTCGAGATCGACCGCAGGGTCTTCCCAGATCTGCGCATAGACGAGGCCGCGAAAGGCGAAAGTGAAGGCCCGTTCGAGCAGGCCCTGCTTGCTCAGATGGTCATGGCGGTGGACCGCACTGCGGACAGCGCGGTTGCGCGGGGGTTTCATGCCTGTCGATCTCCTCAGCGCCCCAATCGGGAAAGGGTGCCGTGACATTCCCGATAGGCCAACCCGATGCGGCTGACAATCGCCGCGCCAATCCCGTTGGGGTCCCACAATAAATGGGGCCTGCCAGCGGATCGCCGGCAGGCCCCGATCGGGCACCGTCAAGGGGGGGACATACGGTGCCTTGCGCGTCCACTCGAAGGGGACAGTCGGAATACGGAACGCACCTGCTAAAGGTTGCACCCGAGTACCGATTTTTTTGGCGCTTACGGCAGCAGCACGCCGTCGATCACGTGGATGACGCCGTTCGACTGGTTGACGTCGGCAATCGTGATGTTGGCGGTGTTGCCCTTGGCGTCGGTGACGGTGTAGCCCTTGCCCGCCTTGGCAAAGGTGAGCGTGCCGCCCTGAACGGTGGTCAGCGTCGCCTGCCCGCCGCCCATCTTGACCTTGGCGGCAAGCTGCGCCGCGCTCACCTTGCCGGCGACGACATGGTAGGTGAGGACTGCCGTCAGCGTGCCCTTGTTCTCGGGCTTCAGCAGCGTCTCGACGGTGCCGGCAGGCAGCTTGGCGAAGGCGGCGTTGGTGGGCGCGAACACCGTGAACGGGCCCTTGCTCGACAGCGTATCGACCAGGCCGGCGGCCTTCACGGCGGCGACGAGCGTGGTGTGGTCCTTCGAGTTGACGGCATTCTGGACGATGTTCTTGGTCGGATACATCGCGGCGCCACCCACCATCGGGTTGGTCGCGGCGATCAGCGAGCCCGCGCCAAGGACAAAGGCGCTGGCGACGAGCGAGAAGCGAAGGGCGGTGTTCATTGTCGATCTCCTGAATAGCTGCGCCCCGGCTGGGGCACGGCGGAGATACGGGGCGGTCGCGCGAACGGATGCAGACGGTGTTTCCCGCGGCGACGGCGTCAGATTCCGACGAGCGATCCGGCGGCGACCAGCGGCCCCTGCGGCTTGCCGGTCGGCGAGCCGCCGGGCACCTCGATCGTCACGGCGAGCGTCGCGCCGGCAACCAGCCGCTGCCGGTCGGCATCGCGCAGCGCGAGCTGCGTCTCGGCACCCGGGCGCAGCACGCCAAGCGAGTGCGGTGTCTTGTCGGTCGCGCTGATCACCCAAAGCTCGGCGCTGTGCGATGCATCGGCCAGCGCCGCCGCCCCGATGCGCAGCGCGCCACTGCGCGGCTCGTAAAGCGCGGCGACCGGCGCACCCTTCTCGGATGGGGTGATGGCGGCGATCAGCACCGGATCGGGCGTGACCTTCACGACCGGGCCGACTGTCGGTGGCGGCACCAGCGACGGGCCGAACACCATGACTCCCAGCAAGGCGGCTGCCGCTGCCGAGGTGAGTGCGGCGACACCCTGCCACCGCCGTACTGCGCGATTGTCGTTCGTCGCCACCGGCCGCGGGGTGAGCGCGGCCTCGATCCGGGCGACGCCACCGGCAGGCGCGGCGGCTTCGGGCCAAGCGTCGAACAACAGGCCGAAATGATCGCGCCAGCGCTCGACCTCGGCAGCAAAGCCGGGTTCGGCGAGCATCCGGCGCATCGCCGTTGCGCGTTCCTCGCCGTCGAGCAGGCCGAGCGCGAACTCTGCCGCCATCGTCATCGGCGCATCGTCGTCGCCGGGGAGGGGCGTGTCGGTCATGCCTCGACGCACTCCTTCAGTCGAATCAGTCCGCGCCGCACCCAGCTTTTCATCGTGCCGAGCGGGACGCCGAGCCGGTCGGCAAGCTCGGCATAAGTGACGCCGTCGAAAAAGGCGGTGCGGATGGCGTCGCGCTGCCTGTCCTCGAGCTGATCGAGGCACAGGTGCAGTCGCCGGTCGGATTCCGCTGCCAGCATCGTGTCGGACGCGAGCGGCCGGTCGTCGGCGACCGGCAGCGCTTCGTCGATTACCGTCATCGCACGGTTTCCCTGCGCGCGACGCCAGTCGATTGCCCGGTTGCGCGCGATCGTCGCCAGCCAGGTAATCGGGCTCGCCCGCCCCGGGTCATAACCGGCCGCGCGTTTCCACACGGTCAGATAAACTTCCTGCAACACATCTTCCGCAGCCTGCCTTTCCCCGCAGATACGTAAGCATATGCCAAAAAGTTTTGCGCTGGTGAGCGTATAAAGCGGTGCGATTGCCGAACGGTCTTCCTGCCCGATCCGCCAAAGCAGTTCGGCGAGCTTGGCGCGCGCGGCATGGGCATCGGGCGAAGACTGCGTCACGTGGCGTTGACTAGCCGCCGCAACCCCGACCGACAATTGTTTTTGCAAGCGATATCGCCGGTCCGGGCCGGGATCGGCCGCGCGCCCGACACGGGTGTGGTAATGCACGCGCGGCTTCGCTAGAAGCGCCGCCTGTTCCATGACCGCCCCGGAGTGCCGCGCCGACCATGCGCATTGCCATCGCGTCCGATCACGCCGCTTTTGCGCTCAAGCAGTCGCTTGCCGGGTGGCTCCGCGACCAGGGACATGCGGTCGATGATCTGGGCACTCACGGGCCCGAAAGCGTCGATTACCCGGATTTCGGCAACAGGCTCGGCGCGGCGCTGACCGATGGTTCGGCCGAGCGCGGGATCGCGCTGTGCGGTTCGGGGATCGGCATTTCGATCGCCGCCAATCGGCATCACGGCTGCCGCTGCGCGCTGGTCAGCGAGCCGCTGTCGGCGACGCTCGCGCGCCAGCACAATGACGCCAATGCCATCGCCATGGGCGCGCGCCTGATCGGCGAGGAAATGGCGCGCGCCTGCATCACCGCGTTCCTCAGCACCGATTTCGAAGGCGGCCGCCACGCCGCGCGAGTCGCCAAACTCGGCCAGATCGAAGGAATTTCCGCATGAGCACCAATCCGCGCGACCTGCATGATGTCCAGCCCGACGGCTTTTTCACGCGCGGTCTGGCCGATGCCGACCCGGCGGTCTTCGCCGGCGTTCGCCACGAACTGGCCCGCGAGCAGACGCAGATCGAACTGATCGCGAGCGAGAATATCGTCTCGAAGGCCGTGCTCGAGGCGCAGGGGTCGGTCTTCACGAACAAATATGCCGAGGGCTATCCGGGCAAGCGTTATTATCAGGGCTGCCATCCGTCGGACGAAGTCGAACAGCTCGCGATCGACCGCGCGAAGGCACTCTTCGACTGCGCGTACGCCAACGTACAGCCGCATTCGGGCGCACAGGCCAACGGCGCTGTCATGCTCGCGCTCACCAAGCCGGGCGACACGATCCTAGGCATGAGCCTCGACGCCGGCGGCCACCTGACCCACGGCGCCAAGGCCGCGATGAGCGGCAAATGGTTCAACGCCGTCCAGTATGGCGTCGATCCGGTCACGCATCTGATCGATTATGAAGAGGTCGCGCGGCTGGCGCGCGAGCACCGGCCGAGCCTGATCATCGCGGGCGGCTCGGCCTATCCGCGCCAGATCGATTTCGCGAAATTCCGCGCAATCGCCGATGAAGTCGGTGCCTATTTCCTTGTCGATATGGCGCATTTCGCCGGGATCGTCGCGGCCGGACTGCACCCGTCGCCGCTGCCGCACGCGCATGTCGTGACGACGACGACGCACAAGACGCTGCGCGGGCCGCGTGGCGGCATGATCCTGTCGAACGACGAAGCACTCGGCAAGAGACTCAATTCGGCGGTGTTTCCGGGACTGCAGGGCGGGCCGCTGATGCATGTCATTGCTGCCAAGGCGGTCGCGTTCGGCGAAGCGCTCCAGCCGGGCTACAAGCACTATATCGCTGCCGTCGTCGAAAATGCGAAAGTGCTGGCAGCAACGCTTAACGAGCGCGGCTGCAATCTGGTCGCTGGCGGCACCGACACGCATCTGGCGCTCGTCGATCTGACGCCGCTCGGCGTCACCGGCAAGGATGCCGACGAAGCGCTCGAGCGCGCCGGCATCACCTGCAACAAGAACGGCATCCCCAACGATCCGCTGCCGCCGACCAAGACCAGCGGCATTCGAGTCGGCTCGCCGGCCGGCACCACGCGCGGTTTCGGGCCGGCCGAGTTCCGCGAAATCGGCCATATGGTCGCCGATGTGCTCGACGGGCTCGCCAAAAACGGCGAACAGGGTGATGCGCAAGTCGAAGCGGCTGTACGTCAGCGTGTTATTGCACTATGTCACCGGTTCCCGATCTATCCGGAGAACTGACATGGAAGATAAGCCCAAGACCACTCTCGAAGACACGATGCGCGCGGTCGGTGACGATGTCGTCGAAGCGCTCGACTCCGTCGTCGACCAGACAAGCAAGCTGATCGGCGGCGAAAATGGCAACAAGCTGATCGGCGGCGCGGCCGTCGGCGCGCTCGCGGCGATCGTGCTGCCGATCTCGATCGTCACCGGCGCGCTGCTCGGCGCGGGCTATGCGGCTTTGCGAAAGTCGAACCGCTAGGCGATGCGCTGTCCTTTCTGTGGTCACGAAGATAGCCAGGTAAAGGACAGCCGGCCGACCGAGGACGGCGCCGCGATCAGGCGACGTCGTCAGTGCGAAGGGTGCGCCGCACGCTTCACGACGTTCGAACGTATCCAGCTGCGCGATCTGGTCGTCGTCAAGAACGAAGGGACCGGCGGCTTGCGGCGCGAGCCGTTCGATCGCGACAAGCTGATGCGGTCGATCGCGATCGCGTGCCGCAAGCGGCCGATCGACGCAGTGCGGATCGAAAAGCTGGTGAGCGGCATCCAGCGCCAGCTCGAAACGCTGGGCGATAGCGAAATCGCCTCCAAGCTGATTGGCGAGATGGTGATGGAGGGGCTGAAGGCGCTCGACTCGGTCGCCTACATCCGCTTCGCCAGCGTCTACAAGGATTTCCGTGAAGCCCGCGATTTCGAAGAATTCGCTGGCAACGTCAGCGAAGTCGGCATCAGCGAGGCCGGCAGGGCATGAGCGAACCGGCATCGCCGCCCGCGATTGTCCTCGTGCGTCCGCAACTCGGCGAGAATATCGGCAAGGCCGCACGGGCGATGCTCAATTTCGGGCTTGTCGAGCTGCGATTGGTCAGCCCACGCGACGGCTGGCCCAATCCCGCCGCAGGTCCCGCCGCCTCGGGCGCCGACATCGTGATCGAGCGGGCGCTTTTGTTCGACAGCGTGGCCGAAGCGGTCGCCGACTGCCATCACGTCTATGCGACCACGGTGCGCAAGCGCGGCGTGACCAAGCCGGTCGTCACGCCCGAGCAGGCGGCGGGCATGATCCGCGCCCAGCCGGGACGCAGTGCGATCCTGTTCGGCCCCGAACGTGCCGGCCTTGAGACCGACGACGTGGCGCTTGCCCGCACGATCATCACCGCGCCGATCAATCCCGCGTTCGGGTCGCTGAACCTGGCCCAGGCGGTCATCCTCGTGGCCTATGAGTGGTCGAAGGGCGAAAAGCTCGCGATGCCCCCCGAAGTCGACCTGCCGCTGCCCGCCCCGCAGGAGGAACTCGACGGCATGATCGTGCAGCTCGAAGCGATGCTGGATGCGGCCGGTTTCTTCTTCCCGCCCGACCGGGTGCCGACCACGCGCCGGACGCTGCGCACGTTGCTCACCAAGCCCGGCTGGTCGAGCCAGGAGATCCGGACCCTGCGCGGCGTGCTGTCGGCGATCGAGCGCCCGCGCGACCGGCGCTAGCTGCTTGACGGCACCGATCGCGCCGATAATCTTCTCACGGCCTCAAGCCATTGGAGAAAAGCGGTGATTCGTCGGTATTTCCTGATCGGCGCGGCCCTGGTCGCCATTCCCGCGCTTGCCGTGGCGGAAGATGCCAAGCCTCCCAAGGCCAAAAAGCCGCCCAAGGTGTGCCGGACCGATGAAACATCAGGTTCGCGGATCGTCAGGCAAATCTGCAAGACCCAGGCGCAATGGGATGAAGAGGCGCGGCTCAACGACGTGAGCAATGGCGATTTCGAAACGCGCGGCAATCGTGTCGCTACCGGCCGTAACATCAACACTGGCTCGACCTCTGTTGGCGGACCACAATAGTCGCTCAGTTTAAATGGATGCGTTCGGCAACTTTGGACTTGCGGCATGATCCTCCCCATCCTCCTGTTGCTCCAGACCACGCCGCCCGCACCCGCCGGTGACACGACCGTCGTTACCGCGACCAAGCCTGCGAAGCCGAAGCGCATCTGCCGCTCGACCGAACACAGCGGATCGATGTTCCGCGACCGGGTCTGCAAGACTGCCGAAGAATGGCGCGCCACCGACGAATCGACCACCGGCAGCGAGGATGTGCAGACGCTCCAGCACGCCGCCGGAATGCCGAAGCCCGAATAACCGCCCCGTTCAGCTGCGCCGGTCGAACGCCTCGAACTCATAGGCGATCGACGCTTCGACCAGCGTTTCCCAGATCGCCATGACGGCTGCATCGGGTATGCCAGCTGCCCGTGCCTGCGCGCGGACATTGGCGATCACCTGTGCCTTGCGGGCTTCGTCGCGCACTGCATCGCGGGTCGGTTTGATGCGGGCAGCGGCATCCATATAGGCGAAACGGCGTGCGAGCAGCGCCACCAGTTCCCTGTCGACCTGATCGACGCCGGCGCGCACTTCGGTCATCGTCGTGCACTCAGGACCAGGGAGCGTAGCCGATCGTGAATTTGTCATGCGCGCCCTGATAGCCACGCGCGCCCCCTTGTCCAGCCTGCGTCCCGGGCTGACGGATCCGACGCGGCAAGGCTTGACGCGGCGATGCGGCTCTGCGAAAGGCGCGCGCTCGCAATTGGCCCTGCACCCCGGTGAAGCGGTGGCCCTGCCGTCCTGAATGACCCAGCAGCGCGATGACCGGGTAGCCCTGTGCCGCAGTGGTGCAGGGCGTTGTCGCAATTGAAGGAACTATCATGTCGAAGCGCCAGAGCGCCAAGTACAAGCTCGATCGCCGGATGGGCGAAAACATCTGGGGTCGCCCGAAGAGCCCGGTCAACAAGCGCGAATATGGCCCCGGCCAGCACGGCCAGCGCCGCAAGGGCAAGACCTCGGACTTCGGTCTCCAGCTCCGCGCCAAGCAGAAGCTGAAAGGCTATTACGGCGACGTCACCGAAAAGCAGTTCCGCGCCTGCTATCACGAAGCCAGCCGGATGAAGGGCGACACCAGCCAGAATCTGATCGGCCTGCTCGAACAGCGGCTCGACATGATCGTCTATCGCGCCAAGTTCGCGCCGACCGTGTTCGCCGCGCGCCAGCTCGTCAGCCACGGCCACGTCCGCGTCAACGGCGTCAAGTGCAACATCGCGTCGCGTCGCATCTTCCCCGGCGACGAAGTGACGCTGGGCAGCAAGGCGCAGGAAATGGCGCTGGTGATGGAAGCGCAGGCGCTGGCCGAGCGCGAAATCCCCGATTATGTCGCCCCCGACGGCGCCGCCAAGGTGACCTTCACCCGCGTTCCGACGCTCGATGAAGTGCCCTATCCGGTGAAGATGGAACCCAATCTGGTCGTCGAATTCTATTCGCGCTAAAGCGGGCCCATGACCGGGCTCACCTACGATCAGTTCGCCGAAAAGCCGGGCACAACATTTCGGATTGTGTCCGGCGATTCGGAACCGGTATCGTTGATCCTGCGTGCCGTCGAACCGCTCAACGATTCGGGCCGGGTCGGCGGCTCGTTCCGGCTTGAATTCGTGGGACCAACCGCGCGCTACCTGCCTCAGGCGACCTATCCGTTTGCCGAAGATGGCGGCGACGCGGTCGATATCTTCATCGTGCCGATCGCCGCCGAAGCCGACGGACTGGTCTACGAAGCCGTCTTTTACTGATCGCCACCCGCCGTGGCGGCGCGGGGTTCGGGGTGGCATACCAGCCGATCATAGACATCGTTGGCGGTCTTTTCGAAGACGAACCCCATCCGCAGATACAGGCGCCGCGCCGGGTTTTGCTGCTCGACATGGATTGACGTGCGCAGCCCACGCTTCCGCGCATAGGCGATGACGTCGGCAAGCAGCGCGGCGCCGATGCCGCCGCCACGCGCGTCGGGCAGCAGGGCGATGTCGACGATGCGCAGATCACTCGCGCCTTCCCAGAGGTAAAGCCGTCCGATATCTGCGCTAGCCCGCTGAATCGCGTAGCGCTGGATACCGGGATAGTGCGCGGTATAATGGGCATGCTGGGCGGCATGCTGTTGCGCCAGAAAGGCGTCGATCATCGGCTGCGGCCAGCCCGCCTGCGAAACTTCCTCCTGACGGGTGGAGGCATAGACCGCCGCTGCAAAAGGTAGGTCGGCATCGTCCATGACGCGCAAGACCACGCCGAGCGTGGCGGCGGCCGGAATCGGTACAGGCACGTCGGCAGCGTTCGCGATGACGTTCAAGTCCGCGGCGGGTAGACGCCCTGGAGCGCGATGTTAAAATAGAAGGTGAGATACGGCATCATGTTGTTGTGCGGCTGGCTGCCCCCGGTCGGGGCGACGGTCTGGCCGGACATCGGCGTCAGGCTGGCGGACGGTGCATAGCCGCGACCCTTGGAGCTCAGGGACAGGAAGACATTGGGAGAAGGCGCCTGCACGTCGGCGGGGTCCTGGCTGTTGGCACGCAAGCTGTGATTATGTTGCGGCATCTCGGATTGCAGCAGCGTCACCGTCTCGACGCCCGCTCGCTCGCCGAGATCGTGGAGCGACAGGCCGGGGCCCTGGCCGGGGTGCATTGGCGCCGATCCCTGGAGATTGGGCAGCGCAAAGTTCGATTTGCCGTCGCCGCCATAGGTCGTGCCGAGCAGCGAGAAGAGCGCGGTATTCTGCGACAGCGGCAGGAGTTGGCCGTCGCACCAGGCCCAGCCGCGGGGTGGGAAATTGAACGGAAAGATGCGGATCTCGGCGACAAAAGGATCCATCGGACAGTCCTTCAATTGGGGCTGGGGAAAATCCCGAAGAGCGAAATGATGAAATTGACGCACAGGTAAGGCTGAAGATTGGTGTGCGGCTGATTGCCGCCGGTCTGGCCGATCGCCGTGGCGTTCAGGTTCACGTCGGGCGAAATGCCGCCGAACATGTCAACCGACGGGCTGGCGCCCATCAGGTTGTTGGTCGCGTTGTTGGATGTCGCGGCCGCCGAGATAGCCACAAAATTGTGGCTGTGGTTCGGTATCTGGTTCGTGTTGAGCGTCACCTGTTCGACGCCGCCGGTCTCCGCGAGCACATAGGTGATGCCCGCGCCGCTGCCTTGATGGATAGGCAGCCGGCCGCGAAGATCGGGCATGGCAAAGTTGCTTTGGCCGTCGCCGCCGTAAGTCGTGCCGATCAGGTTGAACAGCGTTTCATATTCAGAGATCGGCAGGATCGATCCATCACAAAACTGCCAGCCAGCGGGGGCGAAATTTCCCGCGAACATGCGGATTTCGCCGACATAGGGTTGTGCCATTGGTCCGCTCCCTCAGTTCGACGACGGAAAGATGCCCTGCAACGCGATGCAGAAGCTGATCGTCAGATAAGGCTGCCGGTTTTCGTGCGCCTGACTGCCACCAACCGAGGTGATCGATCCCGGCGCGAGCACTGTCGAGCCGTTGCCTGGGGCATAGCCGTTCAGATAGCTCGCCAGCAGATTGTTGGTCGGCGTCGCGGTCGTGCCTCCCACGGATGTCGCCGTAGCGGCGTGGCTATGCTGCGGCAATTGCTGCTGCGACAGCGTGACCGAGACGGTGCCGCCCGCTTCGCCCAGCGTATGGCCGTTGCCGACGTGGATCGGCGTGCGACCCTGCAAATTGGGCAACCCAAAGTTTACCCGCCCGTCGCCGCCAAAAGTCGTGCCGAGCAGCGAGAACAGCCCCTGATTCTGGTTGATCGGCAGGAGCTGGCCGTTGCACAGCGCCCAGCCCCTGGGCGCGAAGACGAACGACATCATTCGGATTTCGGCTAGGAACGGTTCTGCCATCTGGCCCCTCCTTGTTTGTTTGAAGCTCGCTTATTTCGGGCGCGATGTCCACAGGTCGATGCGGTCGATCTCATCGGCCTGCGAAGCCGCGATCGCGCGTGCATCCGCCATTTTCGCGTTTGGGATACTTTGCCGGCTCCTTATTTGCCTCCCAGCGCACGCTTCAGGAACGAATCGGCCTTGTCGAGCAACTCCGCGCGGACGCTGCTGTCCTCCAGCTGATGGTCGAGGCCCTTATATTCGACATAGTCGACGTCGCGGCCCGCGCTTTTCAGCCGCGATGCCATTACCCGCGATTCGCGGACGCCCACATTCTGGTCCTGGTCGCCGTGGAACAGCAGCACCGGGGCCGTGATCGCCGCGGCATGGCGCGCCGGCGACCCTTCCTCGATGTGCGGACCCTTGCCGATGAACTTGTCCATGATGGTATAATTCAGATAACGCTCGCTCTCGCTCCGCAGGATATCGAGGTCGGTCACCGGGGCGACGGCCACGATCGCCTTGAACAGCCCGGGATCGACGACCCCGCTCTGCAGCGCGGCATATCCGCCATAGGACCAGCCGACGATCGCCAGCTTGCCGGGAGCGGCAATGCCCTGTTTCTCTAGCCAGCGACCGGCATCGTTCACATCGCCGATGGCCACGCGCCAGCTCTTGAAGCCGTTCTGCTGGTACCAGCCGTCGCCATAACCCGCCGAGCCCCGGTAATTGGGCTGGATGACGGCATAGCCGCGCGCCGCGAAGAATTGCGGCAGCCAGTCGAACGTCCATTCGTCACGCGCCGCAGGGCCGCCATGCGGCATGACGATGGCAGGCAGGTTCTTGCCGTCGCTCCCCGGCGGCAGGGTCAGATAGGCGGGCACCAGGGTGCCGTCGGCGGCGGGATAGCTGATCGGCTTCACCGAGGCGCGCTGACGCGTCGAGAGTTCTGACCGCACCGGGAGCAGCTCGGTCAAATGCCGGTCGGCGCGGTCGTAGAGATAAAAAATGCCGGGATCCGAATCGCTGCCCGCCCACAGCAGCAGCTTTTGTTCATCGGTGCTGGCGTCGATGATCGATATCAGCGGCTTTTCCGGCACCGCCTTTGCCATGCCGTTGGCGAAGCGTCGCAGGACCGGGTCGAACATCTCGGTCTGGCGGCGATCGGTCGCGAAGCTGGCGCCGACCACCCGATTCTGACGCCCGATCTGCACCAGGTCGTCGACGTCGGTGTCGGGCCGCGCGAACACCAGCTCGCGCTTCATGCTGCCATCAAGCGCCATCTTGAAAAGCGCGGTGTGGCCCTTTTCGGCATCATAGCCATAGGCCACGTCGAGATCGCGATCGACCGCAACCGGGCGAAAGCCGATGCCCAGGCCTTCCGGCGTGAAGGTTTCCGACACCAGGGGCAGCCACTCCCTGCTGCCCTTCTTGCGGTACATGTAATTGGTTTTATTACCGAAATAGCCGTCGCTGTTGCGCGGCCGGACGGCCATGATTCGCACCTGACCGTGGCCGTCGGAGATATAGCTGACGACGGTGTCGCGCGGCGGTTCGACGATACGGCGTGCCAGGGTTTGCGTGTCGACCAGCTCGACGCCCAAGCCCGAGCGGCTCTCGGAAATCGTCGAGCCGGTGCTGGATTCAGGGATCCACTGGCGTGTCATCAGCACTTTGCCGTCATCGCCGTCCACCTGCCAGTCGATCACCTCGCCGCCGCGATAATTCGCCTGCAAGGCATTTTCGCCGGTGCGTGCGGTCAGAATCTTCATCTGGCCGCCGTCGGTGCCGATCGTCACCAGTCGCGTGAAGCTGGTCATGCTCTCGCCGTCATAGGCGACGAAATACAAACCGCAGATCAGCCTCGTATTGGTCGACCAGCGGCAGAATTGCAGCCGGTCGGGCGACCCGGTCGATCGCAGCAACGGCTTTTTCTCCGGCTCGCCTTCGAGATTGACGACGTAGAGATAGCTGCCGCGCGCGCCGACCGGCGCGATCACTGCCATCTGCTTCCCGTCGGGCGACAGGCTGACCTGCTCGACCGACGGACGCGCGCCAAAGGCGATCGCTTCGGGGCTCGGCGCGGCGGCAGCCGCTACGGGCAGCAGTGACAGTGCAGCAATAAGCGACCTGAACATGATTCTCCCCCGCCGTAACATCGCCAGTCTGGCCAGAGCAGCGATTGTTATCAAGCGCTTGGGGTACAAATCGGTGCGCGTGCCGCTCGCTTGCGCGCGAGGGCGTGCGCTGCCAAAAGTGGAGGTCAGTGACCAATCGATCCGGAGAGCCGCATGCGCGCGCCTTTTGCTTTCCTGTGCCTGTTGCCGCTCGCCCTGATGGGAGCCGCGGCGCCTGCGCCGCGCATCTCGGTCGCAACGCTGAAGGCGGTCGACAAGGAACTGTCGTCGGACGCCTATGAAGGCCGCGCGCCAACCACTCCGGCCGAGGACAAGACGGTAGCCTACATCATCGCGCAGATGAAGGCGGCGGGATTGAAGCCCGGCAACAAGGGCCGCTGGACGCAGGATGTGCCGATGGTCGAATCGACCTTCGCCAATATCAGCCCGCTGGTGTTCACGGGCGGCAGCGTGCCGGTCAGTCTTGCGCCGGGCACCGACATGGTCGTGCGCAGCTACCGCGTGCTGCCGCAGATCGCGGTCAAGGACAGCGACGTCGTCTTCGTCGGCTATGGCATCAACGCGCCCGAGCGCGGCTGGAACGATTATGCCGGCGTCGATGTGCGCGGCAAGACGGTGATCATCCTGGTCAACGATCCCGACTGGCAGACGCCGGGTCGCGAGGGGCTCTTCGAAGGCCGGGCGATGACCTATTACGGGCGCTGGACCTACAAATACGAAGAAGCCGCGCGACAGGGCGCGGCGGCGGCGATCATCGTTCATGACACCGAACCCGCCGCCTATGGCTGGGGCGTGGTCGAGTCGAGCAACACGCGACCCTCGCTCGAACTCGACGTGCCGGGCGACCACCTCGATCAGAGCGCCGCGATCGGCTGGATGCAGCTCGACGCCGCCAAGCGCGTGTTCGCGAGCGCGGGCAAGGATTTCGCGAGTCTGAGCGAAGCGGCCAAGACCAAGGGCTTCAAGGCGGTCCCGCTCGGATTGAAGGCATCGGTGTCGATGACCGCGACGATCAAGCGGCAGAAATCGAAGAACGTCATCGGCGTGCTGCCGGGCAAGGCCGCGCCGGGCGACTATGTGCTCTACACCGCGCATTGGGACCATCTTGGCCGCTGCACGCCGGTGAAGGGCGACGGCATCTGCAATGGCGCGGTCGACAATGCGAGCGGCATGGCCGGCTTGATCGCGCTCGCGCAGGCGCATGCCAAGGCAGGTCCCGCCGCGCGCTCGATCGCGTTTCTGGCGGTGACGGCCGAGGAATCGGGGCTGCTCGGTTCGCAATATTATGCCGAGCATCCGGTCTATCCGCTCGCGCGCACGGTCGGCGGCGTGAACATGGATTCGCTGAACGTCGGCGGCGCGGTTCGTGATTTCGTGGTGACCGGCGCCGGCAAGTCCGAGCTCGAGGATCTGGTGAAGCCGTTCGTCGCGGCGCAGGGCCGCGTCATCCGGCCCGAAGCCTATCCCGAGCGCGGCGGCTATTTCCGGTCCGATCATTTCAGCTTTGCAAAGCTCGGCGTGCCGATGCTCGACGCCAAGTCGGGGCTCGACCGCGTCAACGGCGGTGTCGCGGCCGGGCAGGCGGCGAGCGAGGACTATGTCGCCAATCGCTACCACAAGCCGCAGGACGAATATGATCCTGCATGGGACTGGTCGGGAGCAGTACAGGACCTTGACGTCTATTATGGCCTGGGGCGCCAGTTGGCGCAGGGCAAGAACTGGCCGAACTGGTACCGAAACAGCGAATTCCGCCGCGTGCGCGACCAGCAGCGCGCTGGCCGCTGAACGAAAGGCTCCGCCATGGCGACTTCGATCCCGCCCGCCGAATGGGAACGGCACAAGGCCGTCTGGATCGGCTTTCCGAGCCACGCCGAGCTCTGGCTCGACGACATCGAGCCTGCGCGCGAGGAAGTCGCTGCCTTTGCCGCTGCCGTCCATGCCGATGGCGCGGGCGAGAAAGTGCTGCTCGTTGCCGCCGACGTCGATGCAGCCGATGCCGCGCGCAAACTCGCCCCGTTCGCTGAGGTCATCCTTGAGCCGTTCGGCGACATCTGGCTGCGTGATACCGGGCCGATCATGGTTTCCAAGGCCGAAGCGCGGCTGTTCGGTTTCAACGGCTGGGGCGGCAAATATGATCTGCCGGGCGATGAGGACATCGGCGAGCGGCTGGCGAAGGCGCGGCGGATCGAGACCGAGCGCTGCGACTGGATCCTCGAAGGCGGCGCGATCGACGGCGACGGGACGGGGCTGGTCGTCACGACCGAACAATGCCTGCTCAACCATAATCGCAATCCCGGCCTGGGCCGCGACGACATCGTCCAGCGACTGAAAGACGATCTCGGCTTTTCCCGCGTCATCTGGCTCGGCAACGGCCTGCTCAACGATCATACCGACGGCCATGTCGACAATCTGGCGCGGTTCGTGGCGCCCGGCCGGCTGGCGATTCCCGAGGCGGCCGAAAACGACCCCAATTGGCGCGTCTATCAACTCGCCGCCGAGCGCGCCCGCTTCTCCGGCGCCGATGTCGAGCTGGTCCGGGTGCCCTCGCCCGGCCGGATTCTGCGCGACGAAGAGATCGTGCCGGCAAGCTATATGAACTTCTACATTGGCAACGCTGCCGTCGTCGTGCCGATCTACGGCGCCCCCGATGACGAGGCGGCCGTTGCGGCGTTTGCGGAGATTTTCCCGACCCGCAAGGTTGTCGGCCTGCGCGCCGATCATATCTTGACCGGCGGCGGCAGTTTTCACTGCATCAGCCAGCAAATCCCGGGCTGAAGGACCAGCATGACCGAAATCACCGTCGCCGCGCTCCAGCTCGGCTTCTCGAATGATATCGCCGCGAACATCGCCAAGGTCACCGATGCGGTGCGCGAGGCGGCGGGGCGCGGCGCGCAGGTGATCCTGCCGCCCGAATTGTTCGAAGGCGAATATTTCTGCCGCGTCGAGGACGAAGGTCTGTTCGCGACCGCCAAGCCGGTCGGCGAGCACCCGGCCGTGCTGGCGATGCAGGCGCTCGCCGCGGAGCTCGGCGTCACCATCCCGACGAGTTTCTTCGAAGCCGACGGCCCGCATCACTACAACAGCCTCGCGATGATCGGACCCGACGGCGCGGTGCAGGGCGTCTATCGCAAGAGCCATATCCCCGACGGGCCGGGCTATGAGGAAAAATTCTATTTTCGCCCGGGCAACACCGGCTTCAGGGTCTGGCCGGGGGCGGGGACGACGCTCGGCGTCGGCGTGTGCTGGGACCAATGGTATCCCGAAACCGCGCGCGCGATGATGCTGATGGGCGCGCAGATACTGTTCTACCCGACCGCGATCGGCAGCGAGCCGCATGACGAAAGTCTCGACACCGCCCGGCTTTGGCGGCGCGCGATGGTGGGCCATGCGGTGTCGAATGTGGTCCCTGTCGTCGCCGCCAATCGCATCGGCAACGAACACGGCCAGATTTTCTATGGCACCAGCTTCATCACCGACGAACGCGGCGACATTCTCGCCGAACTCGGCCGTGAGGAGGAAGGCGTGATTAGCGCAACGCTCGATCTCGACCGCGTCAAACGTCACCGCGCGGCTTTCGGTTTCTTCCGCGATCGCCGCCCGGAGCTCTACGGACGATTGACGCAGGATATCTGATCGCCGTTATCGGCCGGTCGGGCCGGAACTTAACGCGCCGCCAAGCGGTGTGTCCTCCATGCGGCGGGGCGCCGATGGAGGACTCTCACATGGCCGAGAAAACGCTCGACGACCTGTTTTACGATACGCTGCGCGACATTTATTACGCCGAGCGGCATATCCTGAAGGGTCTGAAGAAGATGATGCGCGGCGCCGAATCCGAAGAGCTACGCGCCGGATTCGAAAAACACTATGTCGAAACCGAAGGGCAGATCGAAAGGCTCGAGCAGGTGTTCGAAATCATCGGCAAGCCTGCCCGCGGCAAGACCTGCGACGCCATCAACGGTATCCTCGCCGAAGGCGAGGAAATTCTTGGCGATTACAAGGGCACTGCCGCGCTCGATGCAGGGCTGATCTCGTCCGCGCAGGCGGTCGAGCATTATGAGATCGCGCGCTACGGCACGCTGAAGCGCTGGGCAGACGAGCTCGGTCTGGACGAAGCGGCGGCGCTGCTCGATGCGACTCTGCAGGAAGAACATGCGACCGACGACGCACTGACCGCGCTCGCCGATGCCAGAGCAAACGTCAAGGCGATGCAGCCCGCTGCGTAACGACCGGGTCGGCGGGTGACGGCCCGCCGTCCACCCCCGTCAGCGCGGGGTGACGCGATTGACGAGGATCGGCTTCGAGCAGCCGCGCTCACGGTAATCAACCGCGCGGATGAGCTGCGCATCGGGCAACTGGTCGAGCCGTTGCGGCCCAGCGCGGAGGGGAGCTTTGACCTGGCTCGCGCCGGCATTCCGGCAATCGGGCTGGCCCAGAGCGAGCCTGGGCGTTTCGCGCGCATCGGCTGCAACGGCAGCCAGCAGGATGGGGGCTGCAAGGGTCAAGCGCATCGATCAACTCCCTGAATGTAATGCAATAATATAACACGCCCAATATGCGGTGTCACGGCCCGATGGCGACCGCGCGCTCGAACACCGCATCGAACATCGCGGGCGTCAGCCGGCCGGTATTCTGGTTATAGCGGCTGCAGTGATAGCTATCGATCAACGTCTGTCCGCCCGGCAACGCATGTTCGGCCAGATGCGCAAACCGCGCCTTCGGCAGCTTGCCGCCCAGCGCCTTCACTGCCGACTGGTGGGCAATCTGCCCTAATGCGATCACGACCCGCAGCTTCGGCAGCGCCGCCAGCTGCTGTTCGAGGAACGGGCGGCAGTTGCGGCTCTCCTCGGGCGTCGGCTTGTTCTCGGGCGGCAGGCATTTGACCGCGTTCAGGATGATCGCGCCGCGCAGCCGCAGGTCGTCGTCGCCGCGCGCTTCGTAACGCCCGTCGGTGAAGCCGTGCTTTTCCAGCGTCGCGAACAGCAGATCGCCGGCAAAATCGCCAGTGAACGGCCGCCCGGTGCGATTGGCACCGTGCTTGCCTGGCGCGAGCCCGACGATCGCGAGCCAGGCCTCCGCATCGCCAAAGGCCGGCACCGGCGCGTTCCACCAGCCGGGAAATTCGGCGCGGCATGCCGTCCGATAATCGACGAGGCGGGGGCAGCGCGGGCAGTCGCGCGGCGGCTCGGCAGCTGGAAGCGGGCTTGGCGCGGGCATGGCGCCGGGATAGGCGGGGCCGATGCCGCTCACAAGCCACGCTTCCGGTCGCTATGTCATTGCGCTCGGCTCGAACCGCCGCAGCCGTCACGGCGGCCCGGCGGCAACGCTGGCGGCGGCGCTCGACGCGGTCGGCGGCGTGCTCGCGGCGTCGCGCGTCATCATGACCGCACCGATCGGGCCGTCGCGGCGGCGCTTCGCCAACCAGGCCGCGATCATTGCCAGCGACGAGCCGCCGCCGGCGCTGCTCGAACGGCTGCAATCGATCGAGGCCGCGTTCGGCCGACGGCGCGGGCGGCGCTGGGGCACGCGGGTGCTCGATCTCGATGTGATCCTGTGGTCGGGCGGGGTCTGGGCGTCGCCGGGGCTGGTCGTTCCCCATCCTGCGTATCGGACGCGCCGCTTCGTGCTCGCTCCGCTGCTGGAGATCGCCCCTGGCTGGCGTGACCCGCTGACCCGGCGCACGATACGGCAATTGTGCGCCATTGACCGCAAGCGGCGTCCGGCCTAACGCGCAGCCCTTCGCGGCCACAAACGCGTGCGGTGCGGGCCCGTAGCTCAGTCGGTAGAGCAACGGACTTTTAATCTGTAGGTCTCGGGTTCGAATCCCGACGGGCCCACCAAGCCGAAGCGTCGGTTGGCGCCAGTCAGGCGCGCGCGAGCAATGCCATGGCCGCCTTCAGATGCGGGGCATCGACCATCCGGCCATCAAGGCTGAGCGCGCCCGCGCCGGGATTGGCGGCGAACAGGTCGACGATCGCCTGCGCCCTGGCGATTTCTTCGGCGCTCGGCGTGAAGGCGGCGTTGATCACTGCGACTTGCGCGGGATGGATCGCCATCATGCCGGTAAAGCCGTCGCGGCGCCCGCGCGCGGCATAGGCGGCCAGCCCGTCGATATCGCGGAAATCGGGATAGACGGTCTCGATCGCCGGTACCCCCGCCGCATGTGCGCCGAACAGCGTGAGCGACCGTGCAAGCTGATAGGGCGCCGTGAAGCTGCCGTCCGCCTCGCGCGAGGTGCTGGCACCGATCGCCGCGGGCAGATCCTCGGCGCCCCAGGTAAGGCCGGCAAGCCGGGGCGTCACCCCGCCATAGTTGCCGAGCGCGAAGATCGCGGCTGGGGTTTCGGTCGCGATCGGCAGGATCATCGCTTCGCCGTCGAGCTTGGCATCGAGTGCTGCGAGTGAAGCGGCGCCCTCCGCCTTGGGCAGCACGATGCCGTCAGGGCGAGCGGGCAGGACGGCGGCGAGATCGTCGTCCGCCAGCCCCGAATCGAGCGGATTGATCCGCACGAAGAGCGTCGTCGAGCGCGTCTGGCGGAGGAAAGCGGCGACGGCGGCGCGCGCGCTCGGCTTCTTCGCCAGCGTCACCGCATCCTCCAGGTCGAGGATCAGCGCATCGGCACCCAGCGACAACGCTTTCGCCATCCGATCGGGCCGGTCTCCGGGAACGAACAGCAGGGATCGCAGGCGCGGCATGGCAAAGGCCTTAGGGGACAAGCGGGTGCGGCGCCAGCAGCGTGTGGCCGTTCGGTGGCCGCGTCATTATCACCTGGTCAGCCCCGCTCTGCCAGCTTGCGCTCCCACGCCAGCGCGTGCGCGACGATCGTGTCGAGATCGTCGAGTCGGGGCCGCCACGGGAGCGTTGCAAGGATCCGGCTGTTGTCCGCCGTCAGCGCATCAGGATCGCCCGCGCGGCGGCCTTCGTAGCGCCGCTCTATCTTCACATTGGTCACGCGGTCGACCGCGTCGAGCACGTCATTGACCGAATAGCCGCGCCCATAGCCCGCGTTCATCGTGTGGCTTTCGTGCGGCCGCGCAACCAGCAGATCGAGTGCGTCGACATGCGCTGCCGCCAGATCGCTGACATGAATGTAATCGCGCACGCCAGTGCCGTCGGGCGTCGCGAAATCGGTGCCGAAGATGCTGACATGGCCGCGCTTGCCGGTCGCCGCCTCGACGGCGACCTTGATCAGATGCGTCGCGCCTGCCGTCGACTGGCCCGATCGTCCTTCCGGGTCGGCACCCGCGACGTTGAAATAGCGCAGCGCGCAGTAATTGATGGGATGGGCGGCGGCGACATCGGCGAGCATATGCTCGGTCATCAGCTTCGACATGCCATAGGGATTGATCGGGCGGGTCGGGCTGTCCTCGCGCACCGGCACGGTCTCGGGAATGCCATAGGTCGCAGCGGTCGACGAAAAGATGAAATGCGGCACGCCACAGGCGACCGCACTTTCGATCAGCGATCGGCTCGCGGCGGTGTTGTTGCGATAGTATTTCAAGGGGTCGCTGACCGATTCGGGCACCACCACCGATCCCGCAAAATGCATGATTGCGCGGACGCCGTGGTCGCGGATCACGTCGCGGACGGCTGCCTCCTCGATATTCGCCGCGACCAGTGTCGCGCGCGGATCGACGGCCCAGGCAAAGCCCGTCACCAGATTGTCGACCACCACCACCCGGTGCCCGGCATCGCACAGCGCCAGCACGGCGTGGCTGCCGATATAGCCCGCCCCGCCCGTCACCAGTATCGCGCCGTCCATCCTTGGTCCTCCCCGATTGCGTGCCGCGCCCGCGCTCCTATCTAATGTCCACAGAGTTTAAAGGAGCAATTGATGGCCACCGAAATCGCGACGCTCGCCGGCGGGTGCTTCTGGTGCACCGAAGCGGTGTTCAATGATGTGATCGGCGTCGAAAAAGTCGAAAGCGGCTATATCGGCGGCCATGTCCCCAACCCCACCTATCGCCAGGTCTGCGGCGGCGACACCGGCCATGCCGAGGCGATCCGGGTGACGTTCGACAATGACGTGGTCAGCTATGGCGACATCCTGGACATGTTCTTCGCGACGCACGACCCGACGACCCTCAACCGCCAGGGCAATGACGTCGGCACGCAGTACCGCTCGGCGATCTTCCCGCATTCGGACGAACAGCGCGTCGAAGCGAAGGCAGCGATGCAGCGCGCGGCGGCGAGCTGGCCAGCGCCGATCGTGACGACGATCGAGCCCTTAAGCGAATGGTATGTGGCCGAGGATTACCATCAGGAATATTGGGACGGCGAAGGTCAGCGGAATCCCTATTGCATCGCCGTGATCCCGCCCAAGCTCAACAAGCTGCGCAAGAGTTTCGCCGCGCGCTCGAAGTCGGCGCAGGCGGTGGGGTGAGGGCGGCCTAGCGCGCCCTTCGTTGCCTCTTGGCGGGGCATGTCGATCACGAGCTCGCGGGAATGCTTGGCGCCAGCTCCCTGCTTTAGCGGCACACGGCGGCAGCGAAACGCTAATCGCGGTGCTCGCAATGACGGAGTTCGATGCGTTCAATGCGCCGCGCGCGCCAGCCGGTCGTTGATCGCTGCGCCCAGCCCTTCATCGGGCACCGGGGCGACCGCGATGCGCGGCTTGGCGCTGGCGTCGGCGCCGTGGAGCGTGTCGAACAGGTTCGCGGCCGCCTCAACCAGGTCGCCGGTCGCCGACAGCGTGTCGTCACCGGGGACGGCGCCGAAACCGATCAGCCATTCGTCGGCGCTCGCCACCGCTGCCCCGAGCCGCAGCGGCTTGGCCGGCGCATAATGGCTGGCGAGCTGGCCCGGCGCGATGATCCCGCCGACCGCGTTCGCCAGCGGCTGTCCAAGCACTGCCGCCACCGCTGCCGCCGTGATCGGGCCCGGCCGTAGCAGACGCGGTGCCTCGCCGGTCATCACGATCGTCGATTCGAGCCCTTGCGGGCACGGGCCGTCGTCGAGCACCAGCGGAATGCGGCCTTCGAGGCTCATCAGCACATGCGCGGCGCGCGTTGGGCTGATGCCGCCGCTGGCATTGGCCGATGGCGCCGCGAGCGGCTTCGCCGATGCCTCTATCAATCCCCGGATCGCGCGGTGCGCCGGCACCCGGATCGCGATGGTCGGCAATCCGGCAGTGGCGAGCGAGGCGATCCCCGCGTTCTTGCGGGCGGGCAGCACCAGAGTCAGCGGACCCGGCCAGAACGCCTCCGCCAGCGCGCGCGCGCCCGCGTCGAACTCGGCCAGCGCTTCGGCCGCCGCGAGGCTTGCGACATGGACAATCAGCGGATTGAAGCTGGGGCGTCCCTTGGCGGCATAGATTGCGGCAACCGCGCGCGGGTTGGTGGCGTCGGCGGCGAGGCCATAGACCGTCTCGGTAGCAACCGCGACCGGCTGGCCCTCGGCAATCAACTTGGCGGCTTCCGCCAAGGCGGCGGCATCGAAAGCCCGGCAGCGTGTGGCGAAGGAATTTGTTGCGTCCACACGCGCGAGCTATAGCGACGATTGGCTTTCGACAAGAGAGGATGAACATGCCCTTCACTGCCGCCGTCGCCGATCAGCGTTTCGTTCTGGATCATGTGGTGCGCCTGGGCGACATCGCCGCGAGCGATCGCTTCGCCGCCGCCAGCCCCGATGTGGTCGACGCCGTGCTGGAGGGCGCAGGGGCCTTTGCCGAAGGCGAATGGGCGCCGCTCAGCCGCGTGGGCGACACCGTCGGCGCGAAATGGACACCGGACGGCGTCGTCATGCCCGAAGGGTTCGGCGCGGCCTATCAGGCCTATGTCGAGGGCGGCTGGGGCACGATCGGCGTCCCCGAAGCGTTCGGCGGTCAGGGCCTGCCGTTCGTGCTGCAAACCGCCGTACTGGAGACGCTGGGTGCCGCCAACATGGGCTTTGCACTCTGCCCGACGCTGACGGTCGGCGCGATCGAGGCGCTGGCGCATCACGGCAGCCCCGAGCAGCAGGCGCTCTATCTGCCGCACCTGGCGACGGGCGCGTGGACCGGCACGATGAACCTCACCGAGCCGCAGGCGGGCAGCGATGTCGGCGCGGTTCGCGCCAAGGCCGAGCCGCGCGCCGACGGCAAATGGTCGATTACGGGGCAGAAGATCTACATCTCGTTCGGCGACCACGACATGGCCGAGAACATCGTCCACCTCGTGCTCGCGCGCACGCCCGACGCGCCCCCGGGAACCAAGGGCCTGTCGCTATTCCTGGTGCCGAAATACCGGCTCGATGCCGAAGGCAGGCCGGGCGATTTCAACGACGTCCGCGTCGTGTCGATCGAGCATAAGCTGGGCCTCCATGCCTCGCCGACGTGCGTGCTGAGCTTTGGCGACAATGGCGATTGTGTCGGCGAGCTGATCGGGCCCGAGCTCGGCGGCATCCGCGCGATGTTCACGATGATGAACAACGCGCGACTGAACGTCGGCCTACAGGGCGTGCAGATCGCCGAGCGCGCGACCCAACATGCGGTTGCCTATGCCCGCGAGCGCATCCAGTCGGCGCGCGCCGGCGGCGGGCGCGAGCCGGTCGCGATCATCGAGCATCCCGATGTCCGGCGCATGTTGATGCGGATGAAGGCGCAGACGCAGGCTGCCCGCGCGCTGGTGTATCTGGCGGCCGGTGAAGTCGACCGTGCGACGCTGGGGATTTCCGGCGCGCAGATGCGGGTCGATCTGCTGACGCCGCTCGCCAAGGCGCACGGTACCGACATCGGCTGCGAGGTGTCGAGCCTTGCCATCCAGGTGCATGGCGGGATGGGCTATGTCGAGGAAACCGGCGTCGCCCAGTTCTTCCGCGATGCGCGAATCACGCCGATCTATGAAGGGACCAACGGCATCCAGGCGGCCGATCTGGTCGGGCGCAAGCTTAGCATGGACAATGGCGGCGTGCTGCTCGGGCTGATCGACGAGATGCGCGGGCAAGTGCAGGACGACGGGCTGCGGGAGCTGATCGACGCGTGCGATGAAGTCACCCGGCGGCTGCTGACCGCCGACGTCGATGACCGGCTGGCGGCGAGCTATCCGTTCCTGACGATGCTCTCGACCGCGGTGTGCGGCTGGCTGATGGAAGCACAGGGCCGCGCGGCCGCAAGCGCGGCGGGCGACCCCGACTATCTGGCGATGAAGCGCGCGGTCGCCGACTTCTATGTCGGCCAGATCGTGCCCGAAGCGATGGGGTTGAAGGCGGCGGCGATGGCCCCCGCCACGCAGCTTTACGCGCTCCCGCCCGAAGTGTTCGCCGCGTGACAAACTGGTCGTGGATTCCGCCCGCCGATAGCGGGATCCGCGTCCGCATGCAGGCCGCAAACGGCCTCGACTTCGAACTTGCCGAACTCGATGCGGCGGATGGCGGCAGCGACCGGCTTGCTCTGTGCCTGCACGGCTTCCCCGAGCTCAACTTCAGCTGGCGCTTCCAGATGCCGCTTTTGAGCCAGCTTGGCTGGCGCGTCTGGGCGCCGAACATGCGCGGCTATGGCGCCTCGTCGCGACCGGCAGGAATCGAGGCCTATCGGCTCGATACTCTCGCTGCCGACGTTGCCGCGCTGATCGACGCGAGCGGCGCGCGCGAGGTGATGCTCGTTGCGCATGACTGGGGCGCGATCGTCGCCTGGCATTTCGCGATCAAGCGGCTGCGTCCGCTCGCCCGGCTGGTAATCATGAACGTCCCACACCCGATGGTGATACGACGCGAACGCCGCAATTGGCGGCAGCTGGCGATGAGCTGGTACGTCTTCTTCTTCCAGCTGCCGTGGCTGCCCGAACTGGCGTTGAAGCAGGGCACTGCGCGGCGGATCGCCCATGCCTTTACCGCGATGGCGGTCGACAAGGCGCGCTTCCCCGCCGAGGTGACCGATGTCTATCGCGCGGCCGCGCTGCGCCCCGGCGCGCTGACCGCGATGGTCAATTACTACCGCGCGCTCATGAAAACGCCCGATTATGCGGCGATCGGTGACGGCCGTGTTGACACCCCGACGCTGATGATCTGGGGCGAAGAAGACAAGGCGCTCGGCATCTGGTGCACCCAAGGAACCGAGCGGTGGGTCCTGAACCTGACGCTGCACCGGTTGCCGGCCGTATCGCACTGGGTGCAGCAGGAAGCGCCCGAAGCCGTGAACGAGCGGCTCGGCGACTGGCTGTCGCGCCCGGTCGCGTAACCGCCTCAGGCGGCGCGCGCGAACTGGCCCCGCGATGGGATGCCGGCCGCTGCAATCGGCAAGGCGGTCGCGCAGAAGGCGCATTCGGCAGTCAACCGGCCGACATACCAGTGCGACTTGCCACAGCCGGGGCAGGGATTGGGCACGTCGAGGCGAAAGGCGGGGCGAAAACCCGATCGACCGAGTTGAATAGGTGAGTGCAACATCTGCGGCTCCCGATGCTTCAATAGGTCTAAAGCACGGTGAACCGTATCCGGTTCCCGATGAACCGTTGATTTATGTACGCGACCGGAAATTTGGCGCGAAGAGCTCAGGCTAACTCGCCATTGAGCAATTCATCGGCATCGAGTCCGAGCAGATCGATCTGCGCGCGGACCTTGGGCCAGACCGAATCGATGAAATGCGTGCGTTCGGCGTGACGCAGCTTTTCGGCGGCACCCGCCAGCACGAACATGCCAACCCCGCGACGCACCTCGACATAGCCATCGTCCTGGAACCGCTGATAGGCCTTGGCGACGGTGAGCGGGTTGGCGCCATGCTCGGCCGCCAGCGCCCGCACCGATGGCAACTGGTCGCCCGCCTTGTAATCGCCGCGCAAAACCGCCGCGGCGATATGTTGCCGAAGCCGGATATAGACCGGGCTGTCTTCGCTGTTCAGGGCCGTCATGCTGCCTTAATACACCAATTGTTCGTCGGGTCCAGCCCTATCCGTCCCAGCGGGAGACCAGCTTGCCCGGATCGGGGCGCGCGCGTTCCTCGATCGGCTGGCCGGGGGATCCGATGAAGACGAAGCCGGCGATGCGCTCGGGCGCCGAGCCGAAGGCGTTGCGGACGGCGTCCGAATAGGCCGCCCAGCCGGTCAGCCAGCCCCCGACGAAGCCCATCGCATGCACTGCGTGGAGCAGGTTCATGCACGCCGCCCCCGCCGACAGCTCCTGCTCCCACAAGGGGATATGGCTGTCGGGCTTTGGCGAGGACAGGACGACGACCAAGGCCGGCGCCTGCCGCGCGAAGCTCTCGAGCGCTTCGATCTCGAGCCGCGCAGCCTGCGGTCGTTCGGCGCGATAGGCGTTGGTGATCACCGCGGCCAGCCGCTCGCGCTGGTCGGCGCCGACGATGACGAAGCGCCACGGGGCAAGCTTGCCGTGATCGGGGGTCCGCATCGCGACGGCCAGCATCGCGTCGAGCTGTGCGGCATCGGGCCCGGGCGCCACCATGTCGCGCGGGCGGCCCGAGCGGCGCGTGGCAAGCAGCGCGAGCGGCGTCGCGCGATCATTGAGCAGAACATCGGCCATTCAGCAGCCCTTAAGCGTTCACCCCGCCATTTACACCCCTGCTTTTGCCGTTAGTGTCGCGCCTTTCCCGCCCGGCAGAGGCGGCAAGGTATAAGATCGGGGAGCATGGAATGACGGATAGCAGCGTGGCGAGCGGCGCCACGGCATCTTCGGGCAAGACTTGGTTCGGGCATCCGGTTCAGCTCGCACGCCTGTTCACGACCGAGGCGATGGAGCGCTTCGGTTACTATGGGATGCGCGCGCTGCTGACGCTCTATTTGGCGCAGCACTTCCTCTTCAGCGACACGACGACGACCGGGATCTACGGCGGCTTCACCGCGCTAGTGTATCTGACGCCCCTGGTCGGCGGGTTGATGGCCGACCGCTTCCTCGGCTCGAAGCGCTCGGTAAAGTTCGGCGCGGTGATGATGTCGCTTGGCTATCTGACGCTGTGCTTCGGCGGCCAGCCGGCCAAACCCTTCGCAACCATCGATGGCCAGCGCTACGAAGTCAGCGTGAAGGGCAGCGGCGATGCGCGCCAGCAATTCGTGATCGACGGCGGTCGCGAGCTGCTGATCAAGGGCAATGAGGACAAGACTGTCTCGCTGATCGGGACTGATGGGAAGGAGACGCGCCGGGTCGCTGCCGGACGTTTCGAGGCTGGCGGCGACCGCGCCCCGCTGTCGGTGTTCCTGCTGCTGATCGGGCTCGCGCTGGTGACGATCGGCAACGGGTTCTTCAAACCCAATATCTCGACAATGGTCGGTGCGCTCTATCAACAGGGTGACCGCCGTCGCGATGCCGGTTTCACGATCTTTTATATGGGGATCAATCTCGGCTCGCTGTTTTCGCAGATCCTGTGCCCGCTGCTTGCGGTCGGTATGGGCAGCTGGGGCGGACTTGGCTGGTGGGCAGGCTTTGCGCTTGCCGCCACCGGCATGCTGATTTCTTGGACGTTGATCCAATTCGACGGCGGTCGCCTCGATGGCATCGGCGATCGTCCTGCCGATGCGCCGAGCAATCGCGATTTCCTGATCTATGGCGGCGCGATTCTCGCGATCCCGATCGTCTGGTTCCTGTTTTCCAATCTGATGAGCTATGTCCGGCCCGAAGCGGGTACGGGTATCGTTGGCTATTTCCTCGGCCTGCCGATCATGGGCAAGATCATGTTCGGCACCTTCCTGATTAGCGTCCCCGGCATCCTGATCTGGGCGTTCCTGAAGGGCAGCGCGCAGGAATTCCAGATGATGCTGGCAGCGATGGTGCTGATCACCTTCAACACCGTGTTCTGCACGCTGTTCGAACAGGCGGGATCGTCGCTGACGCTGTTCGCCGATCGCAATACCGATCTGTCGGTGTTCGGACTGTTCGAGATTTCAGCGGGGCAGACGCAGTTTTTCAACGCGCTGTTCATCGTGCTGCTTGCGCCGCTGTTCAGCGTGATGTGGAACGGCATGGCCAAGCGGGGGATCGAGCCGACGATCCCGATCAAATTTTCGATCGCGCTCATGGGGGTGGGCGCGGGCTTTCTGTTCCTGGTGTGGGGGTCGCAGTTCGCCGGACCCGATTTCAAGGTCGGCTTGTGGTGGCTGGCCGGACTCTATCTGATCCACTCGATCGCCGAGCTTTGTATTTCGCCGGTGGGATTGTCGATGATCACCAAGCTGTCGATTGCCCGCGTCGTCGGGCTGATGATGGGCGTGTGGTTCCTGTCGATCGCCGTCGCGCAATATGTCGCAGGGATCGTCGCGCAGTTCGCAAGTGTCGAGACGGTCGGCGGTCAGGTGACCAACCTGAAGGTCAGCCTCGACACCTATGTCGGGGTGTTCACGACGATCGCCGAAGTTTCGATCGCGCTTGGCGCGCTGCTGCTGCTGCTGTCGTTCCCGCTCAAGAAGTGGATGCACGGGGTCAAGTGATCGGCTAGCCTGCCGTCCGGTTCATTGGGGAGGTGGGCATGGACGGCACGGTGATGGTCGCACTCGCGGTGGCGCTGTTCGTCGGCAGCCATCTGGCGTTGTCGCATCCGCTGCGCGCGCCGCTGGTGCGGATGCTCGGCAATGGCGGGTTCACGGGGCTTTATGCGCTGGTGGCGCTCGCGGCGCTGTGGTGGATCAGCAAGACCTACAAGGATGCGCCGGTCACCCCGCCGCTGTGGGAAGTGGGCGACGCCCTGTGGGCGATCGGCACGCTGATCATGCTGGTCGCCAGCGTGCTGCTGGTCGGCTCGCTGATCGGCAATCCGGCAATGCCCGGCATGGTGAAGGCGGCGCCGACGCAAGCGCGCGGCGTCTATGCCGTTACCCGCCACCCGATGCTCTGGTCGTTCGCGCTGTGGGGCCTGGCGCATATCCTGGTCTTTCCGGTCGCGGCCAATCTGATCGTCGCGGGCGGGATTGCAGCGTTCGCCCTGATCGGCGCGGCTGCGCTCGACGCGAAGAAGGCGAAGATGGTGCCCGAACTCTGGACGCCGTGGAAAGCGGTGACGAGCTATGTCCCGTTCCAGGCGATTGCCGAAGGGCGGGCTCGGTTCGGCGGCTTCCGCCCGCACGACATTGCCGGCGGACTGGTGATCTGGCTCGCGGCAACTTGGACGCATATTCCCGCCGCCGGCATCGCTGCGGGGATCTGGCGCTGGGTTTTCTAAAGCCGCACCATCGCCATCATCCGCTCGCCATAGCGTGGACCCGCCGTACCCCCGCGCGGCGCCGCCGCGTCGAGCCGGGCAAGGTCGTCCGCTGTCAGCACGACATCGGCCGCGGCCATCGAATCCTCCAGCGTCACGCGGCGCTTCGATCCCGGAATCGGCACGATGTCGTCGCCCTGCGCGAGCAGCCAGGCGAGTGCGACCTGCGCCGCGCTGACGCCGTGCGCGGCAGCGATTGCCCTGACGACGTCGACCGCCGCCATGTTCGCTTCGAAGTTGCCGGGCGCATAACGCGGATCGTTCAGCCGGTAATCGCCCGCCGCCAGCTGGTCGCGGCTGGTGATGGCACCGGTCAGGAAGCCGCGCCCGAGCGGCGAATAGGGGACAAAGCCGGTGCCGAGGTCGCGGCACGTCGGCAGGATCTCCACCTCGATATCGCGCTCCCACAACGAATATTCGCTCTGCAGCGCAGCGATCGGGTGGACGGCGGCGGCACGGCGGATCGTCGCCGCACCGGCTTCGGACAAGCCGAGGAAGCGCACCTTGCCTTCGCGCACCAGCTCGGCCATCGCGCCGACCGTCTCCTCGATCGGCACGGCGGGGTCGACCCGGTGCTGATAGAGCAGATCGATCGTCTCGATGCCCAGCCGCCGCAGCGATCCCTCGCACGCCGCACGGACGTTGGCAGGCGATGAATCGGTGCCGCGAATGCCGCCTTCGCCAATGCGGAAGCCGAACTTGGTCGCGATCACCAGCCCCTCTCGCCTGCCCTTGATCGCGCGGCCGAGCAGTTCCTCGTTTGTGTGCGGGCCATAGACTTCGGCAGTATCGAAGAAACTCACGCCCAGGTCGATCGCGCGGTGGATCGTCGCGATGCTTTCGGCTTCGTCGGCGGCGCCGTACATCGCAGGGCCTACGCCCGCCATCGGCATCAGCCCGACGCCGAGCGCGGAAACATTCAGCCCACCCAGCGTGCGATACTTCATGCGATCATCTCCTCGGGGGTAACGACGATGCCGTCATCGGCGCCATAACGCTTCGAGATGACCGTCGTTACCGCCACATCCATCGTCACATTGCCGATCGTGCGGAAGATATCGGGGATGGTCTCGACCGCGATCAGCAGCCCCAGCGCCTCGATCGGCACCCCGATCGCGAGGCAGATCGGCGCGACACCGGCGTAGAAGGTGATCTGCCCCGGCAGCCCGACGCCGCTGAAGGTCGTAACCGTCGCGGCGCCCACGGCGGCGGCATATTGGAACGGCGACAGCTGAATGCCGTACCAATGCGCGATGTATAGCGCGACCGCGAGGTTCATCGGCGGCGCGGTCACCCGGAATACGGCGACCGCGAGCGGCAGCACGACGCCCGATGTCTCGACCGGCACCCCGAGCGCGCCCGCGCCGCGTAGCATCGCGGGCAGCGACGCGAGCGAACTCTGCGTGCTGATCGCGACCGCCTGTGCTGGCGCGACCCCGCGCGCAAAGGCGATCAGGCCGCGCCGCCCGCCGACCAGCGCCACCGGATAGGCGATCAGCCCGATCGTTGCGCCCACCGCCGAGACGATCAGGATATAATGGAGCAGCGCGCCGACCGCGCCTGTCCCCGCTCGCGCGCCGACCACGAACGCCAGCGCGCCGACCCCGATCGGCGCCAGCCACAGTACCCAGCCGACGATCACCAGCATCGCATCGGCAATCGCCTGGAAGAAATCGATCAGCGTCTTGCGCTGTTCGGCGGGGAGGCGGGTGATCGCAAAGGCAAAGGCCATGGTGAACACGATCAGCGGCACGATCGCGTCATTGGCGGCGGCCGCGATCGGGTTGGTGGGCACCACCGATTTCATGAACGCGGCAAGGCCGGGCACATCGCCCACCTTCTGCGCGCCGCTCAGCGCTGCCTTCAGCGCCGCCGCCGATTGCTGCGGCAGCGGGAACAGCGCGAGATAGGCCGGGGTCAGCACGGCCGCGAGCGCCGCGGCGCAGGCCAGGAAGCTGATGAACAGCATCAGCGACCGCGCCGCGATCCGTCCTGACCGTGCCGTCTCTGCCGTCGCCGCGATGCCGGTGATCAGCAGCGACACGACCAGCGGCACGATCGTCATCCGCAGGCCGTTGAGCCAGGTGTCGCCGATCGGCTGGGCGATGCCGACCGCGCCGTCGACCCATGCGCCACCGCTCGCCGCAGCCGCGATCCCGGCGATCAGCCCCAAAATTAGCGATAGCAATATGCGGGTGGGTTGTGACATGCGGCCTCTGATAAGGTCGTAAAACCCAACACCTGTCGCGAGGCTCCGCCCACGGCAAGCGAAATGAGCGATTGCAGATGGCAAGAAAATATTTCGGCACCGATGGCATCCGCGGCCTGACCAATGCCGCGCCGATGACCGCCGAGATGGCGATGAAGGTCGGCATGGCGGCGGGCGCGCATTTCCGGCGCGGCGATCACCGCCACCGCGTCGTGATTGGCAAGGATACGCGGCTGTCGGGCTATATGCTCGAATCCGCCATGGTCGCCGGCTTCACCAGCGTCGGCATGGATGTGGTGCTGGTCGGACCGATGCCGACCCCGGCGGTTGCGATGCTCACCCATTCGATGCGCGCCGATATGGGCGTGATGATTTCAGCGAGCCACAACCCTTATGCCGACAATGGCATCAAGCTGTTCGGTCCCGACGGCTATAAACTCAGCGACGCCGACGAGATGGCGATCGAGGCGCTGATCGCGGGCGACATCGCACTTGCGCCCGCGCCGCAGATCGGCCGCGCCCGCCGGGTCGAGGACGCGCGCGGGCGCTACATCAATTCGGCCAAGGCGACTTTCCCGTCCGAACTGACGCTCGATGGCCTCCGCGTCGTCGTCGATTGTGCGAATGGCGCCGCTTACAACGTCGCGCCGTCGGCGCTTTGGGAGCTCGGTGCCGATGTCGTCGCGATCGGGGTCGAGCCCAACGGCCGCAACATCAACGACGGTGTCGGCTCGACCGCGCCACAATTGCTGCGCGAAACGGTGGTGGCGAGCGGTGCGCAGATCGGGATCGCGCTCGACGGCGATGCCGACCGGCTGATCGTGGTCGACGAAGCCGGTCGCGTGGTCGACGGCGACCAGCTGATGGCGACGATCGCGATGGGCTGGGCGCGGCGCGGCTTGCTCAAGAACGGCTGCCTTGTCGCGACGGTGATGTCGAACCTCGGCCTCGAACGCTACCTCGAAAGCCACGAGCTCGGCCTCATTCGCACCAAGGTCGGCGACCGCTATGTGCTGGAGGCGATGCGGTCGCGCGGCTGCAACGTCGGCGGCGAGCAATCGGGGCACATCATCCTGTCGGACTATGCGACGACCGGCGATGGACTGGTCGCAGCGCTCCAGATCCTGGCGGAGATCGTCCGCGCGGACAAACCGGCAAGCGAAGTGCTGCACCGCTTCGATCCGCTGCCGCAATTGCTCAAGAATGTGCGCTTTGCGGGCGGCAAGCCGCTGGAGGACGCGGGCGTGAAAGCCGTGATCGCCGACGCCGAAGCCGAGCTGAACGGCAAGGGAAGGCTGGTGATCCGCCCGTCGGGCACCGAACCCGTGATCCGCGTGATGGCCGAAGGCGACGATCCCGCGCAGGTCGAAGCGGTGGTCGACCGGATTTGCGAGGCGGTGCGCGCGGCGGCGTGATCGAAATCCCCGCAAACTTCAGCTAGTGTTGGTTCATCATCACCGGGAGACATGGCATGAAAACGCTCTACACTGCCGTTGCCACTGCGCATGGGGGCCGTCAGGGCCATGTTACTAGCGACGACGGCGTGCTCGATCTCGACACGTCGACGCCCAAGGCAATGGGCGGGCCGGGCGGGGCGGCGACCAATCCCGAACAGCTGTTCGCGGCCGGCTATGCCGCCTGTTTTCAGTCGGCGATGATGTTCGTCGCGCGGTCGCAAAAGCTCGACATCGGCGATTCGACGGTCGAGGGGCATGTCTCGATCGGCCCCAACGACAATGGCGTGGGCTTCGGCCTCGCGGTCAAGCATGTCGTCACTTTGCCGACGCTCGATCAGGCAGCGGCCGAAAAGCTCGTCCACGACGCGCATCAGGTCTGCCCCTATTCGAATGCCACGCGCGGCAACATCACGGTCGACTTCGAAGTGAAGGGCGGCGCCTGATGCTCGAGATGCGCCCGGATTGCGAACGCTGCGGGGCCGATTTGCCCGCCGACACGCCGGGCGCGTTCATCTGTTCGTTCGAGTGTAGCTTCTGCGCCGAGTGCGCGGACGCGCTCGACGAACGCTGTCCCAATTGCGGCGGCGAATTGATGGATCGCCCGACGCGGGTCGGCGCGGCGCTCAAGAAGTTCCCGGCGAGCAGCGCGCGCAAATTCGCTTCTTGAGCCCTGCATCGTGACTCCGCGCATCCTGATCATTGCCGGCTCCGATTCGGGCGGTGGAGCGGGTATCCAGGCCGACATCAAGACGGTGACGATGCTCGGCGGCCACGCGATGACGGCCGTGACCGCGATCACCGCGCAGAACACACTGGGCGTGCAGGCGGTGCATCCGGTCCCGACCGAGATGGTGCTGGCGCAGATCGAATCCTGCCTGACCGACATCGGCGTCGATGCCGTGAAGATCGGGATGATCGGCTCGCCCGAAACCGCCGCTGCCTTGTTCGCCGTCCTCGACGTGCTGCGCACGATGCCCGGTCTGACGGGCCGCGGCACCGTTCCGATTGTCTTCGATCCCGTCATGGTCGCCACCAGCGGCGATGCGCTTGCCGATGCCCGCACGGTCGTCACCATGGGCGCGCTCGCGACGATCGCAACACTGGTCACGCCTAACCTGCCGGAATTGGCGGCGCTCGGCGGCGAGGCATCGCTCGCGGCAATGGCCCCGGCCGTGCTCGTCAAGGGCGGCCACGGCGAAGGCAATCGCCTCGTGGATCGCCTCGTGACGCGCGATGGTGAAGTTGGACGCTGGGATAGCGACCGAATCGCGACAAACAATACCCACGGCACCGGCTGTACGCTCGCCTCGGCGATCGCGAGCTACCTTGCTTACGGCTATCCGCTGAAGGCCGCCGTCGCGCGGGCGCGGCAATTCGTGCGAATCGCGTTGAAAGACGCGCCAGGCTTCGGCGGCGGGCATGGGCCGATGGGACATCAGCGGGTGCGGCTCGACCTCGGCCCCGGCGCGCGGCTCAACCAGGTGACGGTGCCGATGGCGGCGGGGTCGGAAGCGTTCTACCGCACGCTCGGCCTGAACCAGATCGTCGACACCGAGGACGGTCACTACGCCCGCTTCGAGGCGGCGGGCGGCACGACGCTGTCGACCGAGCAAGGCGCCGCGCCGACGATCTTCTTCGAGTGCGAGGACCTCGATGCCGAAGTCGCGCGGTTGCAGGCGGCAGGGGTCGTGTTCGATCAACTCCCGACCGAGCAGGATTGGCTGTGGCGCGAGGCGCGGCTGACCGATCCGGCGGGCAATGCGGTGTGCCTCTATCAGGCCGACGAGAACAGGCGGTTCCCGCCGTGGCGGCTGACGCGGTGATCGCAGGCGTCGACGAAGCCGGGCGCGGGCCGCTCGCCGGACCGGTGGTCGCCGCCGCCGTGGTGCTGTGCCCTGACGGGATTGCAGGGCTGGCCGACAGCAAGAAACTCACCGCCCTTCAGCGCGAACGGCTCGCCGAGGCAATCCGGCGCCACTGCCATGTCGGAGTCGGCATCGCCAGCGTCGAGGAAATCGACGGACTCAATATCCTTTGGGCGACGATGTTGGCGATGGAGCGCGCGGTCGCGGCGCTCGCCTGCGACATTCGCGAAGTGCTGGTCGACGGTAACCGCTGCCCCAAATGGCGCTGGCCGAGCCGCGCGATCATCGGTGGCGACGCGACCGAGCCGTGCATTTCGGCGGCATCCATCATCGCCAAGACCACGCGTGACGCGATGATGATCGAGGCCGACCGCGCGCACCCCGGCTATGGCTGGGCATCGAACAAGGGCTATGGCGCGGCGATGCATCTGGCGGCGCTCGAAACGCTGGGTCCGACGCCGCTCCACCGGCGAAGCTTTGCCCCGGTGCGTGCGGCATTGGAAAAATCGCACGCCCGTTACGAGTGAGTCTTTCGCGCCACACCGCAGCTAATAGCGGCTGTGGATAACTCGCGGACTCAACATCTGGTCAAGTCCGCAAATGTTCCGTCAAGTTAACGGATTCGCAAGGATTTTCGTTAACCATTCTTTGCTTGACGGTGGCCCCGTTTCGGCCACGGATGCGCGCTGTTTCAGGCGGGGGCTGGTCGATGGGGGTAATCGAAAAGGTTAAGCGCAGCGCTGCACCCGTAGCCGCGCTGCCGCTCGACCAGATCCTGCGCGGCGACTGCATCGCCCAGATGCGGGCGCTGCCGCCGAAATCGGTCGACATGATCTTCGCCGATCCGCCCTATAATCTCCAGCTCGGCGGCGACCTCAGCCGCCCGGACGGCAGCCATGTCGACGCCGTCACCGATGCCTGGGACAAGTTCGACAGCCTCGCCGCCTATGACCGCTTTACCCGCGCCTGGCTTGCCGAGGCGAAGCGCATCCTGAAGGACGACGGCACCATCTGGGTGATCGGCAGCTATCACAACATCTTCAAGGTGGGGGCTGCGATCCAGGACCTGGGCTATTGGATCCTGAACGACATCGTCTGGCGCAAGTCGAACCCGATGCCCAATTTCAAGGGCACGCGTTTCACCAATGCGCATGAAACGCTGATCTGGGCGTCGATGGGCGAAAAGGCGCGCTACACCTTCAACTATCGCAGCATGAAGACGCTGAACGACGAGCTGCAGATGCGCAGCGACTGGGAATTCCCGGTGTGCGGCGGGCCGGAACGGCTGAAGCGGGACGGGGTGAAGGTCCACCCGACCCAGAAGCCCGAAGCACTGCTGTACCGTATCCTGCTGGCGTGTACGAAACCCGGCGATGTTGTGCTCGATCCCTTTTTCGGCACCGGCACCACGGGCGCGGTCGCCAAGCGGCTCGGGCGGCGCTGGATCGGGATCGAGCGCGAAGGTGTCTATATCGAAGCTGCCGAGGAGCGGATCGCCGCTGCCCTGCCGCTCGATGAATCGGCGCTGGCGACGATGCAGTCGCCCAAATCGGCACCGCGCGTCGCCTTTGGCACCATCGTCGAGAACGGAATGCTGTCGGCAGGGACGGTGCTGAGCGATGCCAAGCGACGCTACCGCGCGGTAGTGCGCGCCGACGGGTCGGTGGTCGCGCCGGGCGGCGAGAGCGGGTCGATCCACAAGCTCGGATCGGTGCTGCAAGGCGCGCCCGCGTGCAACGGCTGGACCTTCTGGCACTATGAGGCAGACGGCGAGCTGAAACCGATCGATACGCTGCGGCAGCTTTATCTGCTGGCGACGCAGCCCTGACCCGAATCGTCACCCCGGACTTGTTCCGGGGCCCACCGTGCAGCAAGACTCGTCGCTTCGGTATTCGCGGAACGGTGGATGCCGGAACAAGTCCGGCATGACGGTTAAGGGCCTAGTTTCGAATGAGCAGTACCAAGCTCCACCTCCGCCCCGTCCAGTTCGTCGATACGCCGATCGGCCGCGATGGCGAGGTGGCGCGGCTAGCGGGCGGGATGCAGTGGTTCGCTGCCTATGAAGTGATCGAAGACGGCGCCAAGCGTGCCGTCTCCATCGCCGAATTCCAGACGACACTGGCGCAGGACAATGCGCGCGCCGCCGCGCTCCACACCGCGATCACTTCCCCGCGCGCGCCGATCACGCTCGGCGATCGCGTGCTGCGCTTCGACCAGCCGCATGTCGCAGGCATTCTGAACGTCACCCCCGACAGCTTTTCCGACGGCGGCAAGCTCGAGGATGATCCGCAGGCCGCTGCCGAAGCCGGGTTCGACATGATCGCCAAGGGCGCGTCGCTGATCGATCTCGGCGGCGAATCAACGCGCCCCGGCGCTCCGCTGGTGTGGGAAGGCGACGAGATCAAGCGGGTCGCGCCCGTCGTCGAGCGGCTCGCGCGCACCGCGCCGGTTTCGATCGACACGCGCAAGGCGGCCGTGATGGAAGCAGCACTGGCGGGCGGCGCGGCGATGGTCAACGACGTGTCGGCGCTGTTGTGGGACAGCCGCTCGGCCGAAGTGGTTGCCAAGGCCGGCGTGCCGGTGGTGCTGATGCATTCGCCCGACCCGGCAAAAGGGCCGCATGGCGGGAAGGGTTACGATAATCCGCTGATCGAGACCTTCGACTGGCTGGAGGCGCGGGTCGCAGCTGCCGTCGCGGCTGGGATCGACCGCGCGAAGATCATCGTCGACCCGGGCATCGGCTTCGGCAAGGCGCTGGCCGACAATCTCGCGCTGCTCAACGGGCTCGCGATGTTCCACGGGCTTGGTTGCCCGATCATGCTGGGCGCGAGCCGCAAGCGCATCATCGGCGCGCTGTCAGGCGAGGCGCCGGTAACCGAACGGCTGGCCGGCAGCCTCGCGCTCGCGCTGAAGGGCGCCGAGGCGGGGGTGCAGCTGCTTCGCGTGCACGACGTGGCCGAGACGGTCCAGGCGCTCCGCGTGTGGCGCGGCATGCGCGACGCGGCGCTGGTGGGGCGGTAGAGCAGGGCGGCCCGGCGATATTCGCTTGGTCGCCTGCGCAACTTCGTGTCGGCGACCCATCTGGTCGATTCACCGCAGTCCAAATCATCTCGGCAGGCGTTGTCCACGCACCCGCAATCGATTCCGGAGTGCTGCCGATGTTCGTCCACAACAAGCGCCTGCAATATACCGTCCGCGTCGCCGAGCCGAACCCCGCGCTCGCATCGCTCCTGCTAGAACAATTTGGTGGCCCCGATGGCGAACTCGCCGCCGCGATGCGCTATTTCACTCAGGGGCTGGCCGAGGAGGATGCGGGGCGCAAGGACATGCTGCTCGACATTGCGACCGAGGAATTGAGCCATCTCGAAGTGATCGGCTCGATCGTCGCGATGCTCAATCGTGGCATCAAGGGCGACGTTGCCGAAGCCAATATGAGCGAAGCCGAATTGTTCATGGCGATGAATGCGGGCGGTAACAGCCATACTCAGTCGCTGCTCTACGGCGGCGGGCCATCGCTCACCAATTCCTCGGGCGTGCCGTGGACGGCGGCTTACATCGACTCGCGCGGTGACCCGACCTGCGATCTGCGATCGAATATCGCCGCCGAATCACGCGCGAAGATCGTCTATGAACGCCTGATCAACATCACCGACGATCCCGGCATCAAGGAAGCGCTCGGCTTTCTGATGACGCGCGAAGTGGCGCACCAGAAATCGTTTGAGAAGGCGCTCTATTCGATCGCCGACAATTTCCCGCCGGGCAAGCTGCCCGGGATCGCGCCGCACGCCGACACCTATGTCAACACCTCGCAGGGCGAAGGCGACCGTGAGGGGCCGTGGAACAGCGGTCCGCAGTGGCACAAGGTCGATGGCGTGCTCGATCTGCCCGCCGACGAGGGCGACGGCCATTGCACGGTGACGCTGGACGCCGAGGCCGAACAGACGATCGCGGCGATGAAGGCGCGACTGAGCTCGGCCGCAGGCGATCCGCTGACGGGAGCCGATCTGGGCGCGGGGCCGGGCGCGGGCAAGACGACCGAGCGCGATTGCGGTTCGGCGGCGGACGTCGACGATGCCGCCCGGCAGGCGCGGCAGAAGCGGACGGCGCCGGTCGAATGAGCTGCTGCGGGGTCGCCGCTGCGCTTCAAGCCGCGTTGCTGTCGATCCCCAGTTCGCCGAGTTTGCGATAAAGCGTCGAGCGCCCGATCCCCAGCCGCCGCGCGACTTCGGTCATCCGGCCGCGGTAGTGGCCGATCGCGAGGCGGATGACATCGGCTTCGATCTCTTCGAGCGGGCGCATGTTGCCGTCGGGGCGGAACAGCGTGACACCGCCGCTGGCCGGCGTGGCGGCGGTACTGTGCGGGAGCGTGCGGCGTTCGCCAAGGCTCGCGATCTGCGGGAAATCAGCGGGCGTCAACGCGGTCGCGTCGCACAGCACGGCGGCGCGGAACAGCGCGTTCTGCAACTGGCGGACATTGCCCGGCCAGTCGTAATCGACCAGCAGCTGGAGTGCTGCATCGGTGATCCCGATCGGCCGCAACCCCGGCTGCTGCGCGATCCGCGCCATCAGATGGCGGGCAAGCGCGGGAATGTCGCTCGCGCGCTCGCGTAAGGGCGGGATCGTCACCTGGACGACGTTCAGCCGGTAATAGAGATCCTCGCGGAAACGCCCGGCTTCGACTTCGTCGAGCAGCCGCTTGTTGGTCGCGGCCACGATGCGGACATCGACTTCGCGCGGGTGCCGCGCGCCGATCGGCTGGACCTCTCCCGTCTCGAGCACGCGTAGCAGCTTGACCTGCGCATCGAGCGGCATCTCGCCGATCTCGTCGAGGAACACGGTCGATCCGTCGGCCTGCGCGAAGCGGCCGATCTTGCGCTCGAACGCGCCGGTGAAGGCGCCTTTCTCGTGCCCGAACAATTCGCTTTCGACGAGGTTGGCAGGGATCGCGCCGCAATTGACCGCGAGCATCGGCTTTTTCGCGCGTGGCGAGGCAGCGTGGATCGCCTCGGCCACCACTTCCTTGCCGACGCCGCTTTCGCCTTCGATCAGCACGGGCACTCGCGCACGCGCGGCCTTGGCGGCAATTGCCAGCGCGGCCCGGAATTTGGGTTCGGAGCCAACGATTTCCTCGAAGCCAAGCGGAGCGGCGATCTTTTCGGTCAGCGGGCGCAGTTCGCCATTGCCGACTCCGCTGACGGCCGCGTCGAGTGCCGCGATCAGCCGTTCGGGCGCGAGCGGCTTGACCAGGAAATCGGTCGCGCCGCTGCGCATCGCGCTCACCGCATGGCTGACCGAGCCATTGGCGGTCAAAACAAGGATCGGCAGTTGCGGGCGCCGTCCGCGCAATTCGCAGATCAGCGTGGCGGCGGCGCCTTCATCGGCCCAGTGATCGAGCAGGATGCAATCGAGCTGCATGCCGTCCTGGGTGCCGAGCATCGCAATCGCCATTTCGGCGTCGTTCGCAAACACCGAGCGCCAGCCCGCACGCGCGGCGAGCGCCGACACCAGCCGCCGCTGCGCCGGTTCGTCGTCGATCAGCATCAGCAATCGCTGGCCGTTGCGCGTCATGGCACCCGTCTCTTGTCCGTCCGATCGGTAACCTTAATGCGCGGGGGTAAAGGCGCCCTTAAACCGCGCGGGGCTTGAGGAGTCCGGGAGGCGCGGTTAAGGATCGGCGAATAACGAGGACCGAACCGAGGGGCTGATGACCGGCAACGGCAATATCGATTCGCATCGCGCGACCTATAATTTCGTGCTGGGCTTGCTGAAATATGGCGCAGCCGCATCGGCGGTGCTGGCGTTCATCGTCATCCTGCTGATCAAGCGCTAGCGCGCGCATGAAGATCGCGGTCCTGAAAGAGCAGCAGCCGGGCGAACGCCGTGTCGCGGCAACGCCCGAGACGGTCAAGAAATTCGTCGGTCTGGGGGCCAGCGTCGCGGTCGAAGCGGGCGCGGGCGCGGATGCCGCGATCAGCGACGTGCAGTTCGCCGATGCGGGTGCGACGATCGCCGATCGCGCCGCGGCGGTCGCGGGCGCCGACATCCTGCTTGGCGTGCAGGGTCCCGATCCGGCGAGCATCAGCGGCGCCGCGCCCGGCGCGTGGATCGTCGCCGGCCTGAACCCGTTCGGCGCGCGCGCGCGCGTCGATGCCTATGCGGCAGCGGGCTTCGAGGCGCTGGCGATGGAATTCATGCCACGCATCACGCGCGCGCAGTCGATGGACATCCTGTCGAGCCAGGCGAATCTGGCCGGCTATAAAGCAGTGCTCGACGCAGCGGCGGAATATGGCCGCGCTTTCCCGATGATGATGACAGCGGCGGGCACTGTGTCGGCCGCGCGCGTGTTCGTGATGGGCGTCGGCGTGGCGGGGCTGCAGGCGATTGCGACCGCGCGGCGCCTCGGCGCGCAGGTGTCGGCCACCGACGTGCGCTCGGCGACCAGGGAACAGATCCTGTCGCTCGGCGCCAAGCCGATCTTCGTCGAGAATGTGAAGGGTATCGAGGGCGAAGGTTCCGGCGGCTATGCGACCGAGATGAGCCCGGAATATCAGGCGGCGCAGGCCGAGTTGGTATCGTCGCACATCGCCAAGCAAGACATCGTCATCACCACCGCGCTGATCCCCGGCCGCCCCGCCCCGCGCCTGATCAGCGACGCGCAGATCGCGACGATGCGGCCCGGCAGCGTGATCGTCGACCTGGCGGTCGAAAGCGGCGGCAACGTCGAAGGATCGGTCGCGGGCGAGGTCGTCGAGGTGCACGGCGTGAAGATCGTCGGCCACCGCAATGTCGCCAGCCGCCTGCCCGCCGACGCCTCGGCACTGTTTGCGCGAAACCTGTTCAACTTCCTGTCGACCTTCTGGGACAAGGAAGCCGGCAAACCTGTGCTCGACGAGGAAATCGGCAATGCCGTGCGGCTGACGCAGGGCGGCAAGGTCGTGAGCGAGAGGTTGATCGGCTGATCCGGCCGCAGCCGAGGCATTTTTAGGAAAGCGCCCATGGACTTCATCTCGACTCTCTCGATTTTCGTGATGGCCTGTTTCGTGGGCTATTATGTCGTCTGGTCGGTGACGCCGGCGCTGCACACGCCGTTGATGGCAGTGACCAACGCGATTTCGTCGGTGATCATCGTCGGCGCGCTGATCGCGAGCGCGGCGGTCGGGATCGGCAATGGCGGCGCCGTGTCGAAGTGGCTGGGGCTGCTGGCGGTGGTGCTGGCGAGCGTCAACATCTTCGGCGGCTTTGCAGTCACGGCGCGGATGCTGGCAATGTACAAGAAGAAGGACCGGCCCGCGCCGGCCAAGCACTGAGGGGCGCCGGGGGCATGGAGCACATAGCAGTCAATCCCTGGGCGGCGCTGGCCTATCTGGTCGCAGGCGTCTGCTTCATCCTCGCCTTGCGTGGGCTGTCATCGCCCGCCACCAGCCAGCGCGGCAACCGCAATGGTATGATCGGCATGACCATCGCGGTGGTGACGACGCTGATCGTCCATGCGCCGCGCGTCGATCCCGCGACGATCGATTTCGTCACTGCCGCCGAAATCCTCGCCGCGATCGGCATCGGTGCGGCGATCGGCATCGTGACGGCGCGGCGGATCAAGATGACCGACATGCCGCAGCTGGTCGCGGCGTTCCACTCGCTGGTGGGTCTCGCCGCCGTGCTGGTCGGCATGGCCGCGTACCTCAATCCCGATGCCTTCGGCATCGCCGAGGCGGGGCAGATCCTGCTCCAGAGCCGGGTCGAACTTGGCCTTGGCGTCGCAATCGGTGCGATCACCTTCAGCGGTTCGGTGATCGCGTTTGCCAAACTCAATGGCAATATGAGCGGCAAGCCGATCCTGCTGCCTGCCCGTCATGTGATCAATCTCGGCACCCTCGCCGCGATCCTCGGCCTGGTCGGCTATTTCCTGACCGACCAGAGCCCGTGGGTGTTCTTCACGATCACGGTACTGAGCTTTGCGATCGGTTTCCTGCTGATCATCCCGATCGGCGGGGCGGACATGCCGGTCGTGGTGTCGATGCTCAACAGCTATTCGGGCTGGGCGGCGGCGGCGATGGGCTTCACACTGGACAACACCGCGATGATCATCACCGGCGCGCTGGTCGGCTCGTCGGGCGCGATCCTGTCCTACATCATGTGCGCGGCGATGAACCGCAGCTTCATCAGCGTGATTGCGGGCGGCTTCGGTGCTGAGGCCGGCGCGAGCGGCGGCGCCGCCAAGGAACAGCGCCCGTGGAAGCGCGGGTCGGCCGAAGACGCGGCTTTCCTGATGGGCCAGGCCGAACAGGTGATCATCGTCCCTGGCTACGGCATGGCGGTGGCGCAGGCACAGCATGTGCTGCGCGAAATGACCGACAAGCTGAAGGAACACGGCGTCAAGGTGAAGTTCGCGATCCACCCGGTCGCGGGACGCATGCCGGGGCACATGAACGTGCTGCTGGCCGAAGCCAGCGTGCCCTATGACGAAGTGTTCGAGCTGGAAGACATCAACAGCGAATTCGCGCAGACCGACGTCGCCTTCATCATCGGCGCCAACGACGTCGTGAACCCGGCGGCCAAGACCGACAAGGGATCGCCGATTTACGGCATGCCGGTGTTCGACGTCGAAAAGGCCAAGACCGTACTGTTCATCAAGCGGTCGATGGGCGGTGTCGGCTATGCCGGCGTCGATAACGATGTCTTCTACATGGACAATACGATGATGCTGCTCGCCGACGCCAAGAAGATGGTCGAAGACATCGTCAAGGCGCTCGACTGATTGGGCAATGGATGATTGGAGTGCCGCGGCGCCGACCGTTCTGCTGATCGCCGATCGCGCCGCCGCTCATGCCGCTGCCGCCGCGATCGAGGCAAGCGGCGCTCGTCCGGTCATCACGATCGACATGGCCGATGCCGCTGCAGGGCTCGACGACCAGCCGTACGCCGATGTGCTGATGGTGGAAGCGACCGGCGCCGACGCCGATCTGCTTGGCGGGGTGCTCGACGTGATCGCCGATCGCGCCGCACACGGTGCCGCCGTCATCGTCAGCTTCGCCGAAGCCCAGCTCGACCAGGTTGCCGCATCGATGCTGGGCCATCGCACGCAGCTGCTGTGCTCCCCCGGACCTGCGGATCGCGCCGCCGCGCTGGTCCTCGCGCTGGCGGGGCGAAGCGGCGGGCGCCTGCGCGAGGACGACCCGGGATCCGAGGCGGCCCGGCTGCGGCGGCTGAACGAAGAAGTCGCGCGCATCGCCGATCTGCTTGCCCAGATCGGGCGCGAGCCACAGCCGTCGGGACTCGCCGATCGCAGCCTGACCTTCACTGGCGAGCGCGACGATGCCGCGATTGCCCCCGCGGAGATTCGCCGCACAATCCGGGCACGGCGGCTGCGCGACCAGTTCTTCGGCGGCGGGCTTTTCGAGGACCCGGCATGGGACATGTTGCTCGATCTGTTCGCGGCCGATCTGGAACGCGCACGGGTGTCGGTGTCGAGCCTGTGCATCGCCGCCGCCGTTGCGCCCACCACCGCGCTGCGCTGGATCAGTCGCATGACCGAGGCCGGGCTGCTCGAGCGCGCGCCCGACCCCGGCGACCGGCGCCGCGCGTTCATAATGCTGTCGGCGGCGGCGCGGTCGGGGATGGTCGGCTATTGGCAGGCGGTAAGGAAATTGGGGGCGATGCCGGCCTGAGTTGACGCGGGCGGCACAGCGGCTAGAAGCGGTCGCCCGGAGCACCGGGGGCGATTAGCTCAGTTGGTAGAGCGTCTCGTTTACACCGAGAATGTCGGCGGTTCGAGCCCGTCATCGCCCACCATCGCCGCTGCCGATTCGGTGAAGCTGAAAACTGCGCTAAAGTTTGCGGACCAGCCGCACAGCCTGCGCGATCCAGGGCGGGTCGGCGACGACCTGCTGCCGTGCGCCCGCGCCCAGGGGCAGCAGCTGGAGCTTGCCGGGAACTTCCTCACCGCCGGGGGCCTCACGCCCGATCAGCCGGGCGAAAACGAAGCGACCGGCGGGGCGCGGCACCAGCACGTCGCGGTTGAGCGCGCGCGCGAAATCGGCGGGGGCGAGCCGTTCGGCCCAGATTTCGTCGCCGCTGCGGTAATCGCCGATGCTCGCGGCAACCGTGATCGCGACCAGCCCTGCGGCAGGGCGGGGCGGCACGACATTGGCGGGCTGGCGCGGGGCATGCGCGCCGCTCGCATCGAGGATCGCGGCAACCGCAATGTCGGCCGATTCAGGGAGCTTAACGAGATCGGCGGCTTCGACGCCCAGCGCGGCGGCAATGCGGTTGAGCCAGCCGACCGAAACCGTGCGGGTCCCGGTTTCGAGCCGACCGATCGTCTGCGCGGTCGTCGGCGGCACGCAGGCGCGGGCGACATCGTCGAGCGTCATGCCCTTGGCGCGGCGTACTTCGCGAATGGCGGTGATCATCGTCGCGGCTCCCCTAACCCATCTGGTTTTTCAACTTTCCAACATCGGTGCCGTTGTGGCAATAGCTTTCGCGAATCGGAACAAAGAGGGTACGTGGATGCGTGAGCTTGCCGAACGGACGATCGACGATCGCGGGATTTTGCCCGAAGGCGCTGCTGCCCCCGCCCGACGCGCGCGCAGCGTGACGGTCAATCTCGCCGAATCGCCGCTGGCGTGGCTGCGCGCGCGGCGGCTCGTCGATGCGCGCCAGTTCGAAGCAGGCGAGCGTCTGCGCGCCGATTACGAAACCGCGCAGCTCGGGCCCCGGGTGACGATTCGCTGGGAAGCGGCGCCGGTCGCGCGCGGCCGCCGCGCCGCCGATCCGCCGCTCGATCCCACGCTCGCGCAGATCGCCGCCAAGCGCCGGTTCGATGAAGCCGTGGCCGCTGCCGGACCGGGACTGAGCGACATTTTGTGGCGCGTGGTGTGCGCAGGCGAAGGGCTGCCGATCGCGGAAAAATCGCTCGGCTGGCCAGTGCGGTCGGGCAAGCTGGTGCTCGGCCTCGCGCTCGACCGGCTGGCGTCGCATTATCGGCTGCCCTGACCGGACAAGTTGCCGATTGAAACTGAAAGGCGTACAGCCCAACGCAAACATTAGCAGGAGAGCAGCGATGATCCTTTACGGCAACAGCATGTCCCCGTTCGTCCGCAAGACGATGGCCTTTGCGCATGAAAAGGGCATCGACCTGACGCTCGAACGCGCTGGCCTCGGCGGTGGTTCGCCCGAATTCCATGACGCCAGCCCGTTCAAGAAAATGCCTGCGTTCCGCGATCCCGGTGCCGACAACGGCAAGGACTTCGTGATTTCGGATTCGACCGCGATCATTGCTTATCTCGAAGCCAAATTCCCCGAACCCAATCTGATCCCGGCCGATCCGATCGCGCGGGCGCGCACGATCTGGTACGAGGAATTTTCCGACACGATTTTCGTGGCTTGCGGGGGCAAGATCTTCTTCAACCGCCTGGTCGCGCCGAAATTCCTGAAGCGCGAGGGCGATCTGGCGGCGGCCGACGCGGCCGAGGCCAAGGAATTGCCACCGCTGCTCGACTATCTCGAAAGCGTGATCCCCGACGGCGGCTTCCTGGTCGAGGACCGGATCACGCTAGCCGACATCGCGGTCGCGAGCCCGTTCGTGAACCTGTCGCATTGCAGCGATCCGATCGATGCGGCGCGCTGGCCCAAGACGGCGGCCTATGTCGCGGCGATCCTCGCGCGGCCGAGCTTTGCGCCGATCGTCGCTGCGGAAAAGGCGATGGTCGCGGCGATGGCGTAGGGCGCGGCGGCGCGTTACATTCACGGCATGCGGATCGCCTTCACCAAATGCCACGGATCGGGGAATGATTTCCCGCTGGTCGACGCGCGCGCGATCGACCTGCCCGATGCGCGCTGGGCCGGGATCGCGCGCGCGCTGGCCGATCGCACCGGGCCGGTCGGCGGCGACGGCTTGCTGCTGCTCACGGCAGGCGACGAGGCCCACGCCTTCGGCATGCGGATGTTCAACTCGGACGGGTCCGAGGCCGAAACCTGCCTGAACGGCCTGCGCTGCGTGGCGCGGGCAGGCTTTGCGGCGCTGGGCGGCAGCGAGGCGCGGGTGAGATTGAAGACATCGAGCGCGGTGGTGGCAATCGACCCCGAGCTTGCCCCCGGTGTTGCGACGATCCGCGAAACCGCCGGCCCCGCCGATCCCGATGCCAGCCACTGGCCGCTGGCGGGCGCGACCCTGCTGGTCGATGCGCGGGTGCCGAACCTGCCGAGCAAGCGGCTGTTCACGGCGATTGCGATTCCCAACCCGCATCTGATCAGCTTCGTCGATGCGGTCGACGATGCCGAACTGAGTGCGCTGGGGGCGGTGTGCGAGGCCGCGCCGCCCTGGCTCCCGAACCGTGCCAATGTGTCGTTCGTCGAGGTGCGCGGCGGCGATCTGTTCGTGCGCACGTTTGAGCGCGGCGTCGGGCTGACCGACAGCTGCGGGTCGGCAATGGCGGCATCGACCTATGCCGCGTGCCTGACCGGACGCGTGCCGTTCGACACGCCGCTGACCGTATTCAATGCCGGCGGCATGGTCCGCGCCGAAGCAGCGTCGGACGCTATGGTGACGCTGAGCGGCAATGCGACGTTCGAGTGGGAAGGTTCGGCAGAGGTCGATCCGGAGCGCGGCCTCGCCGGTGATCTGGTGATCGACCGCTGGTACAATGATGAAATTGCCGCCTGGGCGGGCGTTATCGAACGACTAACCAATCAGGCACAAAGCGCTTGACACCGTCACGCTGTTCTGGTACATAACAGGAACGCTGAAGAATTGCGAGTCGGAGCGGTCGGGCGATGAGCCGGGCCGCCCCTTTGCGTCGGCGCCGTCACGCGGCACGCCGATAATGCACAGCCCGGGAAAAGCAGGGGCCATGGTCGACAAAATTTCCGGCGGCAAGGACCGCAAGATCCAGCGCCGCACGTCACGGCGCGATGGCTGGACGAATGCCAAGCGTTCGGCCTTTCTGAACACGCTTGCCGCGACCGCCAATGTCGCGCAGGCCACGCGCGGCGTCGGGCTGAAGCCGCACGCCGCCTATAGCTTGCGGCGCCGCGACCCCGCCTTCGCCGAGCTGTGGCAGACGGCGCTGCAAACCGCTTATGCACGGCTCGAAGGCGAAGTGCTGGCGCACGCGCTCGGGACGTCGACCGACGATGAAGCGGTCGAGGCCGACCTCGCGGCCGAGGAGGCGGCCTTTGCCAAGCCGATCGATCCCGAAGTGGCATTGAAAATCCTCGCGCGACGCGGCGCTATGCCCGATCGCCACGCGCCGAATGCGCCCGGGCCAAAGTATAAAAAGATCGATCGCGATCAGCTCACCAAGGCGCTGGAGCGGCAGTTGGCGGCGCTTGAAAAGCGGTTGCGCGGGCAGTGAGTGCGCTGGATGCCGCCGTTGCGCGGCTGGCGTTGCTACCGACCGACCAGCGCCACAAGCTGCTCAGGCGGCTGTCCGACCCCGAGCTTCGCGCGCTGCTTGATAGTTGGGACGTCTGGGCGTTGCCCGGCCAGAACGCGCCACCGGGTGATTGGCATGTCTGGATGATCCGCGCGGGTCGCGGCTTCGGCAAGACGCGCGCCGGGGCTGAGTGGGTCAGCAACCTTGCCCGCGCCACGCCCGACGCACGGATCGCGCTGGTGGGCGGTACCGTCGACGATGTCCGGCGGGTGATGATCGAGGGCGAAAGCGGGCTGATGGCGGTGCGCCACGGCGGTGAGCGGATCGAATGGCGTTCGGGCGCCGGCGAAGTCGAATTTGATTCGGGCGCGCGCGCCTATGTCTATTCGGCGGAAGCGCCCGAAAAGCTGCGCGGTCCCGAACATCATGCCGCGTGGTGCGACGAATTGGGCAAATGGCGGAGCGGGGATGCCGCCTGGGACAATCTGCTGCTCGGACTGCGCCTTGGCGAACATCCGCGCGCGCTGGTGACGACGACGCCGCGGACCAATGCGCTGATGCGCCGGGTGATGACGATGCCCGGCTTTGTCGAAACGCGCGGCGCTACCCGCGACAATCCGCATTTGCCGGTCCATTTCGTGGAGGCAATGGCGCGGCTCTATGGCGGCACGCGGTTGGGGCGGCAGGAACTCGACGGCGAGCTGATCGACGATCTGGCGGGCGCCTTGTGGACGCGCGCGGTGCTGGAGGCGTGCCGGGTGCGCGCCCTGCCGCCGCTGGTGCGGGTGGTCGTCGGCGTCGATCCGTCGGCGAGTGTCGGCGGCGATGCCTGCGGGATTGTGGCGGTTGGGATCGATGCCGAGGGGCTGGGCTATGTGATCGAGGATGCGACGGTGATCGGTGCGTCGCCCGAAGGCTGGGCGCGCGCGGTGGCGGATTGCGCGGTGCGGGTGGGCGCTGATCGCGTGGTGGCGGAAGCGAATAATGGCGGGGCCATGGTTCGGAGCGTGTTGACGGCAGCCGATGCGGCGCTGCCGGTGGCGTTGGTGCATGCCGCGCACGGCAAGAGCGCGCGCGCCGAGCCGGTGGCGGCGCTGTACGAGCGCGGGCGGGTGAAGCACCTCGGCGCGTTTCCGGCGCTAGAGGATGAGATGTGCGGGTTGATTGCGGGTGGCGGTTACGAAGGACCGGGTCGATCGCCCGACCGTGCCGATGCGCTGGTGTGGGGGTTGAGCGAGTTGATGCTGCGGCGGCGCGGGACAGTGGGAGTGCGGCGGTTGTGACCCAAGTCCCCGTTGGTCCCGAGCAACGTCGAGGGACCGGCGCGAGGCAAATCGTTTGTGGCCCGTCCCTCGACTACGCTCGGGACGAACGGTGGGATGAATTGGCTAAAGGTTGCGTCCTCGCATCCGCCAGGCGCTGGCGGCGGGAAAGGCGCTGAAGATCGCCACCGCAAACCCCGTCATCGCCGTGTGCGGGTCGTTCATCGCGGCGCCGATCGCGCCGATCAGCGCGCTGTAGAGCGGGAGCAGATAGACGAGATAGGGGCCGATCCTGCCGAGCCGGCGGCGGGCGCCGTCCTCATCGACGAAATACCAGCCGAAACCGATCAGCGGCACCGCGAACAGCAGCGCCAGCGCGATCCAGCCGATCTGGGCGGGGATGACCATGGCGCCATCCTATCGCGGGCGCGGCGGCACGGCTATAGCGCGGGCGACCGGCATCGTGCCGCTGCATGGAGGCCCGATGATCCCGCGCGAGACGATCGATACGGTGCAGGTGCCCGGCGGCGGCGAGATGCGGCTGGTGCGGCGCGGCACCGACTGGTTCATCATGCTCGGCCGCGAGGAATTAATGTCGAGCCGGATGAGCGGCTCCGAAGAAGCGCTCGGCACCATGGCGTGCGACCGGATCGGCGCCGATGCGCGGGTGCTGATCGGCGGCTATGGCATGGGCTTTACCTTGCGCGCGGTGCTCGGGCGGCTGGGGCCTGGCGCGCAGGTGACGGTGGCCGAGCTGGTGCCCGCCGTGATCGCCTGGGCGCAGGGACCGATAGCTGAGTTTGCCGCCGGGTGCCTCGATGATCCCCGCGTTCGTGTGGTCGAGGACGATGTCGGCGCGGTGATTGCGGGGAGCGCGGCCGCGTGGGACGCGATCCTGCTCGACGTCGACAACGGCCCCGACGGGCTGACGCGCAAGGGCAACGACCGGCTCTACTCGCCCGCCGGCCTCGCGGCAGCGCGCGCGGCGCTCCGCCCCGGCGGGGTGCTGGCGGTGTGGTCCGCTGCCGCTGACCCGGCGTTTGCGAAGGCGTTCGCGCGGGCGGGTTTCGACGTCGACGAAGTGGTGGTCCGTGCGCGTGCGAGCGGCAAAGGCGCGCGGCACGTGATCTGGTTCGGGCGGCGGTGAGTTAGGCGGCGGTTCGGCGCCACGAGCGTATGACGAGGACGACACCCCAGAAGCAGCTGACGAGGACGAGCGTCGCGGTCGCCCAGTGATCGCCGTCCAAGGCGCGGGTCGCAACGGGCAGCAACAAGAAAATGCTCATGATGATCTGGGCCGCGCGGGGGAGCGATGAAAAGCGGCGGTTGAAGCCATCATAGTCGGCGAACCACCAGATGCACGCGACCGGTAAGGCGATCACGATCGCGGCTGTACCGATGGACACAAACCACCGTGCGAGGTCGAGCAAAGCCATTTCAGGAGCATAGCATGAAAATCTTCGGCTGGAAGGTGGCCGGGCGGGAGAAGTTCCGTCCGGCTTTGGCGCGTTATGGCTTGTCGGCGGGCGCTTCCCTCGGCGAATGGCCCTCGACCTACGAAGCGCAAGTCCGCGAAGGTTATGCGCGAAATGCGATCGCCCAGCGCTGCGTACGGCTGGTGGCGGAAGGCGTGGGCGGGGCGCCGCTGGTCGCGTCGGACCCGGCGCTGGCCGCGCTGGTCGGCGCGAGGTCGGGCGGGCAGGCGCTGGTCGAAACAGTGGCGTCGCAGCTGCTGCTCCACGGCAATGCCTATGTCCAGATCGCGACCGACGGCGAGGGTCGCGCCGCCGAGCTGTTCGCGCTGCGGCCCGAGCGGGTGCGGGTCGCGCCCGACGCGCGCGGCTGGCCGGTCGGTTACGACTACCGCGTCGGCGAGCGGGTGAGCAGCCTTTCCGCCGAAGAGCCGCGCCCGCAGGTCGTGCATCTGAAAAGCTTCAACCCGCTCGACGATCATTACGGACTCGGCTGCCTGGGCGCGGCGGCAGGCGCGATCGCGGTCCACAATGCCGCCGCGCGCTGGAACAAGGCGCTGCTCGACAATGCCGCGCGACCCTCCGGCGCGCTCGTCTACGAGCCCGGCGACGGGTCGAGCCTGTCGCGCGAACAGCTTGAGCGGCTGCGCGCCGATATCGAGGCGAGCTTTTCGGGCGTGGGCAATGCGGGGCGCCCGATGCTGCTCGAAGGCGGGCTGAAGTGGCAGCCGCTGAGCCTGTCGCCCGCCGATCTCGACTTTGCAGGGACGCGCGAGGCGGCGGCGCGCGAGATCGCGACCGCGTTCGGGGTGCCGCCGATGCTGCTCGGCCTGCCCGGGGACGCGACCTACGCCAATTACCGCGAGGCCAATCGCGCGCTCTGGCGGCTCGCGATCCTGCCGCTTGCCGAGACGATTTTGAACGGGCTGGCGCAGGCGCTGGCGGGGTGGTTCGACGGCGCGCGCCTGCGGGTCGATCTCGACCGCGTGACGGCGCTTGCCGAGGACCGCGAGCGGCTGTGGGCGCAGGTGAGCGCGACCGATTTCCTGACCGCGGATGAGAAGCGGGCGATGCTTGGCATTGCAGGAGAAAGCTGATGAACGATGGTGCAATCCTGGCGCAGCTGATGGCGCAGAGCCAGGCGGCGGGTGCCGATCTGGCGACGCTGCGCGCGCTTGCCGAGGAAGCGGGTGCACTCGCGGCCGAGCGGGCGCTGGCGCGGCTGGGGCTCGACGACGCGGCCGCAGCGAAGGACCAGGGCGAGCTGCGCGAATTGCTGGCGGCGTGGCGCGACGCGCGCGCGTCGCTGTGGAAGGCGGCGCTCGGGTGGGTGGCGAAACTTGCGGGCACGGTGGTGCTGGCGGGGCTCGCGATCCGCTTCGGGCTGGTCGTGCCGCTCAAATGAGCCTGCGCTTTGCCGGCTATGCAGCGGTGTTCGACCGGCCCGATCGCGGCGGCGATGTGGTGCGGGCCGGGGCCTTCGGGGAGCCGCGCCCCGTGCCCTTGCTGTGGCAGCATCGCGGGAAGCCGGTCGGGATGATCGAGACGCTGGCGGAAGATGCCAAGGGTCTGCGGGTGATCGGGCGGATCGACGATCCGGCGCTGGCGGCGCGGGTGCGGGCAGGCGCGGTGTCCGGTCTGTCGTTCGGCTACCGCGCGACCGGGATGAAGCACCGCCACTACCGCGAGCTGACGCAGGTGGCGCTGATCGAGGTCAGCCTGGTCGCGCAGCCGATGCAGCCGCTGGCGCGGGTGCATGCGATCCACGGCTAAGACGATCATTTTGTTTGAAATCTGAGGCGCGTCGCATCCCTGCGGCGCGCCTTTTTCGTGGGAGAAGGACATGGACATGACGACCGATACGCTGGCGGCGAGTTTCGAGGCTGTAACGATGAAGGGCGCCGTCGAGCGGCCGATGCTGAGCGGGGCGCGGGCCGGTGGTGCGGCGTTCGAGGGCTATCTGCGCAGCGGTGCCACCACCGAAGTGAAGGCGTTCGCGGGCACCAGCGATGCGGCCGGCGGGGTCGCGATCCCGCAGGAAATCGATGCGATGATCGACGCGACGCTGAAGGCGATTTCGCCCATTCGCTCGATCGCCAATGTCGTGCAGGTCGGATCGGCGGGCTATCGCAAGCTGGTGACGACGGGCGGCACCGCGTCGGGCTGGGCGGCCGAGGACGGCGCGCGCGCTGAAACCGCGACGCCCGCCTTTGTCGAGATCGCGCCGCCGTTCGGCGAACTCTACGCCAACCCCAGCGCGACCCAGGCAATGCTCGACGATGCCGCCTTCGACGTCGAGGCGTGGCTGGCGAGCGAAATCGCGACCGAATTCGCCAAGGCCGAAGGCGCCGCCTTCGTGAACGGCAGCGGCACCAACCGGCCCAAGGGCTTCCTGCAGGCGCCGACCGCAGCGACGGGGGACGCGACCCGCGCGTTCGGGACGCTGCAATATCTGGCGAGCGGGGCGGCGGGCGATTTCGCCGCTAACCCGCAGGACCGGCTGATCGATCTCGTCCAGTCGCTGCGCGCGCCCTACCGCCAAGGTGCGGTGTTCGTGATGAATTCGGCGACGCTCGCGCGCATCCGCAAGTTCAAGACGAGCGAAGGCGCGTTCATCTGGTCGCCGGGGCTGGCGGCCGGGCAGCCCGCGACGCTGCTCGGCTATCCGGTGATCGAGGCCGAGGACATGCCCGACATCGCCGCCAATTCGCTGTCGATCGCGTTCGGCAACTTCCGCGCGGGCTATCTGATCGCCGAACGCGCCGAGACCGCGATCCTGCGCGATCCGTACAGCAACAAGCCGTTCGTGACCTTCTACGCCACCAAGCGGATCGGCGGCTGCGTGAGCAATTCGGAGGCGATCAAGCTGATGAAGTTCGCCGCGAGCTGAAGCGGGCAACTGTGATCTTACCCCTCCCCCGAAAGGGAGGGGCTTTGATTGCGAAACAAGCAGTTCCCAAACATCGGAGACATCCCATGTCCGATCCCTTTTCGACCCGGGCCGACAGCGTGTCGGCACCGGCCGCACGCGCGCGCGCCGTGACGCCGCACGACAGCAATGCCCTGCCCGAAGTCCCCAAGGCGCTTTACGTCGGCAGCGGCGGGACGATCACGATGCGCGGCAGCGGCGACAGCGCCGACAGCGTGTGGACCAACATCGCCTCGGGCAGCACGCTGCCGTTCCGGCCGAGCCATGTCCGCGCGACCGGCACCACCGCGACCAACATCCTGGCGCTGTCGTGAGCAGCACGCTGGGGCTGGGCTTTGCGCTCGGCAGGGCCAGCGGGGCGTGCGGCTTCGACTTCGGCGGCGCCGCCTTGCCCGCCGGCGCCACGCTGACGCGCGGATCGGCGGGATCGATCATCGACGCGGCGGGCGCGGTCCGCACCGTCGCGGCCGATGCGCCGCGCTTCGACCATGACCCGGTGAGCGGCGCGCGCACCGGGCTGCTGATCGAACCCGCCGCCAGCAACGCGATTGCGCACCCGCATGGCTTTACGGTCGCCCCCTGGACGCTCGATCAGGGCGACGACGGCAGCCTGCCGGTGACGACGCCGGGACAGCCGGCGCCGGACGGCACCAATGGCGCGGTGCGGGTCGATTTCGCGCGCGGCATCGGATTTTCCCGGCTGCGCAACAATGTCGCGGTGCCCGCAGCCGGGCAATATTGCTTCAGCCTCTGGCTGTGTGCGGCGGCGCCGGGGCCGTCGATCACGCTGCGGCTCGATGGGACCGACAGCGGCACGCTGATGCTCGATACCCGCTGGCGGCGGGCCGCGTTCACCAGCGCCGTCGGCACCATCGTCGATGTCCAGCTGATCCTGTGGTCGCTCATCGCCGGGGCGCCGCTCACGACGAGCGTGTTCGCGTGGGGCGCGCAACTCGAGCCGGGCGCGTCGCCGACCAGCTTCGTCGAAGGGTCGCGCGCGGCCGACGTGCTGACGCTCGATTGGGGCGCGAAAGGCGTCGCCGATGGGGCGCTGGCGGTGCGTTACCGCTTCGACGACGACAGCTGGGCGACGGGCATCCAGACCGTGAGCGGCGGCCGCGCCGTGGTGCCTACCGACCTGCCGCGCGCGGCGCTGCGCCGCATCGAGCGCGCCTGAGGCGTCTCTTTCTTCAAAGGAATCGAACGATGACAATCGCGGCAAATGGCCCGGGCGTGGTGACGCTGGGGGCGGAGGATCGCGTGCGCGCAGTCGCGGCGATCAAGGCCGCGCTCGACCTCAGCCTCGACGATCATGACGATCTGCTCGCCGCGCTGGCGGAGACCGCGCTGGGGCTCGCCGAGCAGTTCCTGGGGCAGATGCTGGTCGCACGCACGCTGGTGGTGACGCTGCCGGTGCGCAGCGGGTGGCAGCGGTTGGCGCTCTCGCCGGTGACGGCAATCACCGGGGTGGCGGGCGTGGCGGCGGACGGCAGCGCGGTGGTGTTGCCGGTACTCGGCCATGACATCGACATCCTGCGCGGCGAAGGCTGGGTGCGGCTGCGCGATGTCGGCGCCGCGGTGCGGGTGACAGCGGCAGTGATGGCAGGCGCCGCTGCCGACTGGGATGCGATCCCGGCCGCGATCCGGCAGGGCGCGGTGCTCCTTGCCGCCTATCTGTTCAGCGAGCGCGACACCACGCGCCCGCCGCCCGGCGCGATCACCGCGCTGTGGCGCCCTTACCGAACCCTGACGTTGACCGGGAGTGTGCACGCATGAGCAATATCGACGACACGGTGCGCGACATCGCCGCGCGGGTACAAGCCGCCGCGACCGAACGAGCGGCAGCGGCGATTCAGGAGGCCTTGCCCGAAGCGCGCGTTTCGACCGAGCAAGGCCGCATCATTGTCGAGGGGCGCGGGCTCGCGCGGCGGCGGCTGGTCAACAGCGCGCTGCGCTGGATCGGGAGCTTGCTGCGATGAGCGCCGAGGCGGTCTTCCAGGCGGCGCTGGTCGCCGCGCTTGATGCTGCGATCGGCGCGCGTCTCAACGGCATCTTCGACGGACCGGCGGCGAAGGCAACGCCGCCCTATGCCGAAATCGGCGAGCTGCTGAGTATCGACTGGAGCACCAAGGATACCGAAGGGCGCGAGCTGCGCAGGCTGATCCAGCTCCGCGACCGGGCCGAGACGGCGGTGCAGCTGCAGGCCCTCGCCTGCGACGCCGATGCCGCGATCCGGGGCATGGCACCGGCGCTCAACGGCTGGCGGATCGCGAGCATCGTGCTCGTGCGCAATCGCATCGTGCGGTCGGGCGTCGGGCAATGGACGGCGCTGATCGAGCACCGCGTCCGCGTGCTGGCGGACTAGATTTTGAAGCCTTCAGCCATCCGTTCGTTTCGAGCGAAGTCGAGAAACAGGCCACGGGCGGTGCGCCAGGGTGTCTCGACTTCGCTCGACACGAACGGTGGTTGGGTAGGTCATTTTTGAAGTCATCATAATCTGATCGCGGGAGAGACGAAAATGGCAGCGGAAAAGGGCAGCGCGTTCCTGCTAAAGATCGGCAATGGCGCGACGCCGCCGGTGTTCACGACGGTCGCGGGACTGCGCACGACGCAGCTCCAGATCAACGGCGAGGCAGTGGCGATCACGTCGAAGGATTCGGGCGGCTGGCGCGAATTGCTGTCGGGCGCGGGTGTGCGATCGGTGAGCGTGTCGGGGGCGGGGATCTTCACGGGGTCCGCCGCCGAGGTGCGGCTGAAGGGCAATGCGCTCGCCGGGACGATCGACGATTACCGGCTGAGCTTCGAAAGCGGCGAGAGCCTGACCGGGCGGTTCCTGGTGACGCGGCTCGACTATGCCGGCGATTACAACGGCGAGCGCAATTACACACTCGCGCTCGAAAGCTCGGGCGCGGTGGTGAGCGCATGAACCCGGTTCGGGGTGAGGCCGCCATCCGCGTGGGCGGGGCGATGCTGACCCTGCGGCCGAGCTTTGCGGCGCTGGTCGCCGCCGAGCAGGAACTGGGGCCGCTGTTTGCGCTCGTCGAGCGCGCGGCGGATCAGCGGCTGGGCCTCGGCGAACTGGTCGCGCTGTTCTGGCACTGCCTGGCCGAAGTGCCCGAGGGGATGACCCGTGAGGCGTTCGGCGAGGGCGTGGCAGCGGGGGGGCTCGCCCAGGCGACGCCCGCGCTGCGGGTGCTGCTCGGGCAGATCCTGGCGGGGCGGTGAACCATGAAACCCGTTCGCCCTGAGCTTGTCGGGTCGCAGACGGGCGTAGCCCAACGGCGGTCCTTCTGCGCAACCGTCGACAAGAAGTACGGCCCTTCGACAAGCTCAGGGCAAACGGTGCTTTTTGGGGAAGCGGCAGCCAAACTCGCCGGCATGACTGGCGCCTTGTTCGGCTGGAGTCCCGACGCCTTCTGGCGCGCGACGCCGGCGGAACTCGCCAGCATCGTCGCGGCGCTTGCGGGCGACTCCGCGCCCGCACCACCGACGCACGACGAAATTGCAGCATTGATGGAGGCCTTTCCCGATGGATGAGGAAATCGACCGGCTGGCGGTGAGCGTGCGCGCCGACACGGCGGGCTTCGCGCGCGACATCGCGGCAATGCGCGGCCAGCTCGACGGGCCGCTGCAAGGGGCCGCCGATGCCGCCGGGCGCGGGATCGAGAATGCGCTGGTGCGCGCGACGCGCACCGGGAAGATCGGCTTCGACGATCTGCGCAAGGTTGCGCTGGCGGTGCTCGCCGACATTGCCGCGAGCGCGATCAGGAGCGGGCTCGACGCGATTCTGGGCGGCGGCAAGGCGGGCGGCAATGGCGGCCTGCTGGGCGCGATCGGCGGGCTGGTCGGTGCGCCGGGGCGCGCGACCGGCGGACCGGTGGCGCCGGGGCGGGCCTATCTGGTCGGCGAACGCGGGCCGGAATTGTTCGTGCCGACGTCGAGCGGCAAAATCGAGACGCGCACGAGCGGCGGGCGCGACGTGCGCATCGCGATCAGCATCGCCGCGCCCGCCGGCACCGAGCCGCAGGCGCTCGCGCGCTCCAGCCGCCAGATCGCGCGCGCGGTGCGGGCGTCGCTGGCGGAGGCCGAGTGATGGGGCACTGGCTGGCGACCGCCCGGCGCGGGCAGGCGACGGGCTTCATCTCGCGCTTCGATCCCGTTTACTGGACCGTCAACTTCCCGCGGCCGATGATGGCGAGCGTGGTGACGACCGCGCCCGATGCGCTCCGTGTCGATGCGGTGTTCTACTGCGGCGATGATCTGGCGGGGCTGATCTGGGAGGCGGAGGACCGGTTCGATCACCCGCTGCTGGCCTATGAGACCAGCCGCGACTTCCGGGCGTGCGTGCTGGATTTTCGCTGGCGGTCGGGCGGGGTGATGCCGCTCGATGCCGTGAACGGTCCGACATTGACGATCGAGGGACGCGACGCCGAGGGCAATCCGCGCGCCTGGTATGTGCGGTTGTGGAATTACGCGACCGGCACGCCCGATGACGCGCGGGTCCGGATCGATTTCGGCGCGCTCGACGGCGGCTTCCTGCTGCCGGGCGAGGCCGATCCGGTGTGGGCGGGCGATGTCGACCGGATGTTCGTCTCGCTGGTGCCGCCCGGGTTCGATCCGGCCGGGGGGATGCTGGCAGCACCGGTCGAGGCCTGGGTCGAGCTGAGCGACATCGCCTGCACGGGTGCCGGGGCGGTGCTGGGCATCGGCGACGCGATCGTGCCCGACCATGGCCTGGGCATCGCGAGCGGTTACGACGACAGCTATAACATCACGCCGGCGCGGCTGCTGCGGAACGCGCTCCAGCTCGGCTATCGCGGCGCGATCAACCATTATGTCGGGATGAGCCATTATTTCCGGCTCGAGGCCAATTCGGGCGGGCTTTACGCGAGTCTGGCAGGGGGTGTGCTGAACGCGCCGTGCGCGGCGTGGCACCGCGACTTCGCCGTCCGCGCGAAGGCGTTGGGTTACGACGTGATCTGGTCGCTGAGCTACGAGCTGTTCGACGCGCATTGCTGGGGCGACTGGAAGCAGCGCGCGGCGGACGGGTCGCCCGCGCTGACCGGGTGGGAGCCGCCGTCGACGCTGCTCAGTCCGGCGAGCGCGGGGGCGATGGCCTATCTGCGCGCGGTCGCGGACGCCTTCGTCGACATTGCGGTGGCAGCGGGGCTGCGGCCGCGATTTCAGATCGGCGAGCCGTGGTGGTGGGTGATGGCCGACGGGCGGCCCTGCCTCTACGACGATGCCGCGCGGGCTGCGCTCGGCAATCCGGGCGCGATCAATGTGCGCGGTGCGCAGGATGCGGCGGCGATCGCGCTGCTCGATGCCGCGGGGGCTATGCTGGCGGCCTCGACGGCGGCGCTGGCGGCTGCCGTGAAAGCCGCCGCGCCCGATTGCGAGACCTTGCTGCTCGCCTATCTGCCGAGCCTGCTCGATGCCGCCGCGCCGGAGGTGGCGCGGATGAACCTGCCGCTCGGCTGGGCTGCGCCCGCGTTCGACGTGCTCCAGCTCGAGGATTATGACTGGGTGACGGCGGGCGACACCGCCCGCAGCGCGCGCGGGGCCGCCGTCGCGACGGCACGGCTCGGTTATCCGGCAAGCGCGCAGCATTATCTGAGCGGCTTCGTGCTGCGCCCCGACCAGGCCGGGCAGTGGGCCGCGATCGATGCGGCGGCAGCGGCGGCGCGCAAGCGCGGGGTTGCGGCGACCTTCATCTGGGCACTGCCCCAAGTGATCCGCGACGGGTTCGTCCATTTCGACATCGATGAGGATGGGGAGGAAGATGACGTGCAGCCGTTCGACGATGTGCTGTTTCCGCTGGCGTTGGGGCGTGAAGCCGAGGTGACGCCGACCTTCTCGACCGCGATCGTCACCAGCGCGGGCGGGCACGAAGCGCGCAATGCCAGCTGGTCGGCGGCGCGCACGCGGTACGACGTCGGCCCCGGCGTGCGTTCCGAAGCCGATATCGCCGCACTGCTCGATTTCTTCCGTGCCCGGATGGGGCCGGCGCGGGGCTTTCGCCTGCGCGATCCGTTCGATTCCGCAGGCGACGACCAGCCGATCGGAACGGGCGATGGCGTCAGCACCCGCTTCGCGCTGGTCAAACATTATGGCGACGGGCTGCGGCGCATCACCCGCCCGGTTGCGGGCAGCGTGCGCGTGACGGTCGGCGGGGCCGAGACGGCGGCGTTCGCGGTCGAGCCGGGCGGCTGGGTGGTGCTCGATACGCCGCCTGCGACGGGTGCCGGGGTGCGCGCCAGCTATCGCTTCGATGTGCCGGTGCGCTTTGCCGAGGATGCGTTGAGCGTGACGCGCGCGACGTTCCTCGCAGGCGCGGCACCGTCGGTCCCGCTGATCGAAGTGCGTGAAGACTGATGCCCGCGTCCTTTGTTACCGGCGACCTGACCACCATTGCCCTGTGCTGGCGGATCGAGCGGCGCGACGGTGTGACGATCGGGCTGACCGATCACGACCGCCACCTCGAGATTGACGGGCTGATCCACCGCGCGGCGCCGGGAATGATCCCATCGGCGATCAAGCGCAGCGACGCTCTGGAGGCCGACACGATGGACGTCACCGGCGCGCTGACCAGCGCGGCGATAACCGCGCGCGATCTGATCGCCGGCCGCTGGGACGGCGCGCGGGTGATGCTGTTCGCGGTCGATTGGACCGGCGGGCCGGGCCGCATCGATCTGGGCGAGGGGTTGATCGGCGCGGTCGAGACGCAGGGCGACGGTTTCACCGCCGAGCTGCGCGGGCCGAGCGCGCTGCTCGATCGCGCAGTGGCCGAGGAAACATCGCCCGAATGCCGCGCCGAACTGGGCGACCGGCGGTGCCGGGTCGCGATGGCGGGGCGGCGGCGGTTCGCGCGCGTGGTCGCGGCGGACGGCGCGGTGCTGACGCTCGACACCCCCGAGCCGAGCGCCAATGGCTATGGCGGCGGGCGGCTGCGCTGGTTCGGCGGCAGCAATGTCGGGCTGGAAGCGGTGATTGCCGCGTCCGACGGCGCGTCGGTGACGCTCCGCGCCGAGCCGGTCTTTGCGCCAGCGGCAGGCGATCTGGTCGAGATCAGCGAGGGTTGCGACAAGAGCATCGCCACCTGCGCGGGCCGCTTCGCCAATGCCGTCAATTTCCGTGGCGAGCCGTTCCTGCCGGGGATCGACCTGCTGACGCGCTATCCGGGCGGATGACCGTGGTCGCGCGCGCGCGGTCGGCGATCGGCGCGCGGTTCCGGCTGCACGGGCGCGATCCGGCGACGGGGCTCGACTGCGTCGGACTGGCGGCGTTTGCTTGCGGCGAGGGGGCGGTACCGAGCGGCTATGCGCTGCGCGGCGGCGATCCGGCGCGCGTCGGCGCGCTGATCGCAGCGCGCGGACTGACGGCGGTGGCGGACGCGCGCGCGGGCGATCTGCTGCTTTGCGCGAGCGGACCAGGCCAGCTGCACCTGGCGATCGATAGCGGCGGCGGGGTGATCCACGCCGACGCAATGCTGCGCCGGGTCGTCGAGCGACCGGGGCCGGTGCCCTGGCCGTTGATCGGTCGCTGGCGAACGAAGGGAGAGATGTGATGGCGACGCTGTTGTTGACGGCGGTCGGCGCCGCACTCGGCGGGCGGATCGGCGGCGCGATCGGCGCGATCGCGGGCCAGGCGATCGATCGCGAATTGTTCAGGGGCAAGGGCCGCGAGGGTCCGCGGCTGACCGAATTGTCGGTCCAGACGTCGTCCTATGGCAGCCCGATCCCGGCGATCTTCGGGACGATGCGGGTGGCGGGCACGGTGATCTGGTCGACCGACCTGATCGAATCGACCAGCCGGACGAGCAACGGCAAAGGCCAGCCGAGCACCACCAGCTACAGCTATTCGGCGTCGTTTGCGGTCGCATTGTCGGCGCGGCCGATCCGCCGTGTCGGGCGCATCTGGGCCGACGGCAATCTGCTGCGCGGGGCCGACGGCGACTTCAAGACCATGACCGGATTCCGCCTCCACACCGGCAGCGAGGACCAGCCGGTCGATCCGCTGATCGCCGCCGCCGAAGGGGCGCAGGCGCCCGCGCATCGCGGGCTGGCCTATGCGGTGTTCGAACATCTCCAGCTGGCCGATTTCGGCAACCGCATTCCCTCGCTCACCTTCGAAGTGTTTGCCGACGAGGGACAAGTCGCGATCGGCGCCATCGCCCGGGCCATCGCCCCCGGCCTGGTGTCGGCGAGTGGCGCGACGGCCACGGTGACGGGCTTTTCGGCTTATGGCGAGAGTGCGCCGGCGACGCTCGCCGCGCTGACCGAGGCGGGTGGCTATTGGCTGGCGCCGAGCGGCGACACGCTGATGCTGCGGGGCGATGGCCCGGCGGAGCGTATCGTTGCCGACGAAGGCGCGGGTGCCGGCCGACGCGGCGCGCGCGGCGCGCGCCAGATCGCGGCGATCGAGACCGTCCCGCAAGTGATCACGCTCGCTCATTATGACCCGGCGCGCGATTATCAGACCGGCGTGCAGCGGGCGCGCCGTCCCGGCCCCGGCGAGCGGAGCACGCGGATCGAGCTTGCCGCCGCGATCGATGCGGGCACCGCGAAGGCAATGGCCGAAGCCATGCTTCGCCGTGCCGAGGCGGGGCGCGAGCGGCGCCAGGTCGCGCTCGGCTGGTCGTCACTCGACCTTGCGCCGGGGGCGGTCGTGTCGATCGCGGGCGAAGCGGGGCGCTGGCGCGTCACCGGCTGGTCGCTCGAGGCGATGGTGCTCGCGCTCGAGCTGGTCCGGCTCGGCGGCGCGGTCACCGCGGTAGCATCGGCGAGCTCGGGCCGCGTGCTGGCAAGCCCCGATATGGCCGCGGGGCAGACCATCGTCCATGCGTTCGAATTGCCGACGCTCGACGACAGCCTGCGCACGGTCCCGCAGCTGTTGGTAGCGGCCGCCGGGACGGGCATGGGCTGGCGGCGCGCGGCGCTGCTTTACAGCACCGACAATGGCGGCCGCTGGAGTCCAGCCGGATCGACCGCGCTGCCCGCCGTGCTGGGCACAGTGGCAGTGCCGCCGCGCGTCGCCGGCAGCGCGCTGCGCGATCTTGCCAGCCATGTCGAGGTCACGCTGGCGCGCGTCGACATGGTTCTTGCCGATGCCGACGATGCCGCGCTCGACGGCGGTGCCAATCTGGCGCTGGTCGGCGACGAGCTGATCCAGTTCGGTGCGGCGGTGCCGATCGGGCCCGGTCGCTGGCGGCTGTCGCGGCTGCTGCGCGGTCGGCGTGGCACCGAAGCGGCGGCGGGCGCGCAGCGGGCCGGCGACCGATTCGTGCTGATCGAGCGCGAGGCGCTGACGGCGATCGACTTGCCGCTGGCCGCGGTCGGCGGGCAGGTCGCCGTGATGGCATCGGGGGTGGGTGACGGCGACGGTCCGGCGCGCGTCGACACGGCGGTGACGGGCGCATCGGTGCTGCCACCGTCCCCTGTCCACCTACGCATCGATCGACGTGCCAACTTGCTCCGCTGGGCCCGACGCAGCCGCAGCGGCTGGCGCTGGATGGACGGCGGCGACGTGCCGCTCGCTGAGGAAGCCGAAGCCTATCGCATCGATCTTGCCGACGGCGCGAGCGTCGAGGCGCCGACACCGTCGCGGGCGATTGTCGGCGGCGCGGCATTGCCGATCGCGGTCCGCCAGCGCGGCACGCACGGGGTGTCACGACCGGCAGTGCTCGATTGAGGCGTGACGAACGGAGGATGGGATGATCGATGAGACGACCGCGCGGCTGGCATTGCCGCTGCTGCAGCCCGGCCAGGCGCAAAAGGAACTCTATCATAACGAGGCGCTCGCGCTGCTTGATCTGGCGACGCAAGCCGTGGTCGAGGCGGTCGGCGTCGATACGCCGCCGGCAGCGCCCGCGCTCGGCGCCTGCTGGGTGGTGGGCGGCGCGCCGGTCGGGGACTGGGCCGGGCAGGCGCTGGCGATCGCGGGCTGGACCAGCGGCGGCTGGCGTTTCGTGGCCGCGCGCGATGGCATGTGCGTATGGAACCGCACCGAAGGCCAGCCGAGTCGATTCGACGGCGCTGTTTGGCGCAGCGGCGAATTGCGCGGCTCAAAGCTGGTGATCGCGGGCGAGCAGGTGATCGGTGCACGCCAACCCGGCATCGCCGATCCGGCCGGCGGCGCGAATATCGACAGCGAGGCGCGTTCCGCCATTGTCGGGATCCTGGCGACATTGCGCGGGCACGGCCTGATCCAGGTTTAAGCCCGAGCGCCTGTGACCTTTTCGCCACAGTTCGGGGTATTTGTCCGCTTGCGTGGAAACCAAGCTTTGGCTAGGGAGTTCGGGCTGTCCGTAGTGACACTCAAGAAAGGGGATTATGATGCGGAAGCTGGCCGTTTCACTGGCACTTGCCTCCACGATCATCGCCACGCCTGCCCTCGCCCGCGACAAGTCGTGGTACGTCGGCGTCGATGGGGGTGCGACGATCGTCGAAAAGATCGACTACGACATCGGCACGGCGCGCAACGCGTCCTATGCTACTCATGACTATGGTTATGACGTGTCGGGCAACATCGGTTACGATTTCGGCGTGTTCCGGGTCGAAGCCGAAGTCGGCTACAAGCGGGCAACCGTGAAGAACTACGCGTCGGTCACGACGACCACGCCGACCTTCAGCACCACTGGTGTGCTGACCAATGCGGCTCCCGGTCTGTATCGCGGCGTCGGCGGTAGCACCTCGGCGCTCAGCTTCATGGTCAACGGCCTGCTCGACTTCGGCGACGATGATGGCATTCAGGGCTTCGTTGGCGGCGGTGTCGGCATCGCGCGCGTCAAGGCGTCGCGCTATGCTCTGAGCCAGTCGGGTGCCTTCCTCGACGATTCGGACACGCGCTTCGCCTATCAGGGCATCGCCGGCGTCCGCGCACCGCTTAGCAAGCACCTCGACGTGTCGGTGAAGTATCGCTTCTTCACGGCACCCGATGCGCGCTTTGTCGATATCCGTGGCCGCAACTTCTCGGGCACCTATCGTTCGCACAGCCTGCTGGGCGGCATCACCTACAACTTCGGTGGCGCGGAAGCACCTCCGCCGGCAGAGCCCACGCCTCCGCCGCCGCCCCCGCCGCCCCCGCCGCCGGCCGAGCCCGCGCCTCCGCCGCCGCCGCCGGCAGCGGTGTGCCAGCCCGGTCCGTTCATCGTGTTCTTCGACTTCGACAAGTCGGACATCACGACCGAAGCAGCGTCGATCCTCGACAATGCGATCGCGGCCTATGGTAACTGCGGCCAGGCGCAGGTGATGCTCGCAGGCTTCACCGACCGTTCGGGTACGCCGAAGTACAACATCGGCCTGTCGCAGCGTCGCGCCGACGCGGTGAAGGCATACTTCAGCGCGCATTCGATCCCCGAAGGCGTGATCACCACCTCGGCATTTGGTGAAGACCCCACCAAGCTGCGCGTCCAGACCGCCGACGGCGTTCGCGAAGTGCAGAACCGCCGCGTGGAAATCACCTACGGACCGGGCTCGGGCAACTAAGTCAGAGCTACGAATGCAAAAATCGGGGAGGTCGACCTCGGTCGGCCTCCCCTTTTTGTTGTCGATGAAGCGGACTGTCTAGCTGCCTGCGCCGCCCCGGTTGGATCGGTCAGTCGTCGGCAAGGGCGGGCGCGAGCCAGTCCGGGACAAATGCATCCGCCAGCGCTTCCAACCGGCGCAGTTCGACCATCAGCCCCAGCGTTTCGTAACGCGCGCGGGTTCGCTCACCCGCCGGGCCGAGCGGCGCCACCACCAGCCGCCGGTTGACCTTGGCGCGGTAATGCATTCGCGCGGTATTTTCCTGGCCGATGTAGCAGCCCTTGGTGAAGCTGACGCCATTCAGCTCGCGCGCGTTGCATTCGAGCCATAATGTCTCGCCGTCGCCCAGCTCGCCGACGCCTTCGGCAACGCCCAGCGCGAGCCGGTGTCGCACCCACCCGTCGGCCGTTTCCCCCGGCGGGCCGAGCCAGCGTCGCCCCAGCGCCGCCAGCCGGGGGTCGTCGACTCCCGCAGTCGTGCCGACGCTCCAATGCACCGCCAGTGGCGTCGGTTCGATCGTTATCGCCCGCCGCAGCCGGTAGACGCTCAACCGGCGCGCCAAGGCTTCGGCCCGACCGGCTTCGCAGTCGATCAGCACCGCGTCGTCCTCTCCACCGTCCGCACCATCCCAGAGCATGAAGTCGAAGAGCGCCTTGCCTTGCGGCGTCAGCAATCCGGCCCACAGCGGCCGCCCCGGCGCCAGCAGCGTCAGGTCCTGCGTTACCAGCCCTTGCAGAAAGTCGCGGACGCCGTCGCCGGCCAATCGCAATACCGCGCGGTCAGCGAGCATCGTCGCGCGTGGCGCTTCAGGGGTGGCATCTGTCATCCCCCCTAGCTAGGACAGGGGGGATGGAATCCCAAGTCCCTCGCCGCATCACGCTGCGCCGTCCCGACGACTGGCACGTCCATCTGCGCGATGGCGCGATGCTGAAATCGGTGGTCGGCTATACGGCACACCAATTCGCCCGCGCGATCGTGATGCCCAACCTTTCACCGCCGGTCACGAGTGCGGCCGCAGCCGCCGCCTATCGCGAACGGATTGTCGCAGCGCTTGCCCCCGGCGTCGACTTCACGCCGCTGATGACTTGCTACCTCACCGACGCCGCCGACCCCCGTGATATCGAAGCCGGGTTCGCTGCCGGGATATTCACCGCCTGCAAGCTTTATCCCGCGCATGCGACGACCGGATCGGCGCACGGCGTGACCGATATCGCCGCGCTGGCGCCGGTGTTCGAGACGCTCGAGCGGATCGGCATGCCGCTGCTTGTCCATGGCGAAGTGACCGATCCCGGCATCGACATCTTCGACCGCGAGGCGGTGTTCATCGACCGCGTGCTCACCCGGCTGACGAGCGAATTTCCGGGCATGAAAATCGTGTTCGAACATATCACGACCGCCGATGCCGTCGCCTTTGTCCGCGCGAGCGGGCCGCAGGTTGCAGCCACGATCACGCCGCAGCACCTGCACATCAATCGCAATGCGATGTTCGACGGCGGCATCCGTCCGCATGCCTACTGCCTGCCGGTTGCGAAGCGCGAGGTGCATCGGCTGGCGCTGCGGGCCGCCGCAACGTCGGGCGAGGCGAGCTTCTTTCTGGGGACCGACAGCGCGCCGCATCCTGCCGCTGCCAAGGAATCGGCCTGCGGCTGCGCGGGCATTTTCAACGCGCCCTTCGCGATCGAAAGCTATGCGGCGGTGTTCGAGGCTGAAGGCGCGCTCGACCGGCTTGAGGCATTTGCGTCCGAAAACGGTCCGCGATTCTATGGCCTGCCGCTGAACGAGGGCAGCGTCATGCTCGAACAGCGGCCCGTCACGGTGCCGGAGCGGCTGACAGCGGCGGGCGCCGATATCATCCCTTTCCACGCGGGCGAGACGCTCGGCTGGCGGCTAGTCGATCAGGATTGAGGGCGCGTTGCAGGTCGAAGCGGCCAGTCGATGACCGTGCCCGCCCACAGCGCCCACCAGATGATCACCGGCTGAAACAGCAACCGGGGGATATGGTACCACGGACCGAGCACGACGCCGCCGATCGCGATCCCATCGACGGCGTGTCTGATGTTCGCCGGAAAAACACAGGCCGCGTAGATCGCCAGCATTATGCCCGCGATGCGCCGCAACCGGAGGGAGAGCAGCGCCACGGCGCCGGCGATCTCGCAAATGCCGGTGATCGCAATCACGTGACGAGCGAACGGCACCCAAGTCGGCGTGATGGCGACAAAGCCGCCCGGCGCCGCCAGATGGAGCACGCCCGCTGCGAAGAAGGCCACGGCCAGGATCAGACGTGCGATGGCGCGGGCGTGGCCCACCGTAGCGGCGTCAGAATGGCTGCCAGCGCGCCTTCTGGCTGAACTTCATATAGCCGATATTCACACCCGCCCGCGCGCCGACGCCGAGCCGGATCGGGATCAGCACCTTGTTGCCGCTGCGCAGATAAGTCGCCGAAAAGCCACCGACGAAATAGAGGTGACCTTCGCCTTCGGGAAAGCGGCGGTAGATTTCCTGCGAATCGTAGAGGTTGTAGACCAGCACGAACACTTTCGAGGCATTGCCGCCCAGATCGAAGCCCACCGACGGGCCCGTCCAATAGATCGGTCGGTCGCCCTCGATCCGATGCGACAAGACGCCCGAGCCATAGCGAAGGCCGACGACGAACGCGCCCGATGCTTCGCGGCCGGCGATATAGGCGTTGGGTTCGCCCTGATCGCGCAGGATCTTTTCGAGGATGCCGGCCAGTCCCTGCGCACCCTTGCCGAACACGCGCTCGCCCGCGCTCAGCAGGTCCTTGCGCTGATAGGTCGACGCGGCCACGGTCGCGCCGGTCGCCGGATCGGAAGGCGGCGGCGAGGGAGCATTTTGCGGCGGCGCCGGTGGCTCGCTGTCATAGCGCGGCGCCTCATTCGCCTTGACGGGCGGTGACGGCGGAGTCGCGAGACCGTTCTGCGGGCGGGCAAGATCGCTGTCGATGGCGGTGTTTGGGTCGACGGTTCGTACCTGTGCTGCACCCGGCCCCGATCCGATCGGGGCGAGGAGCAATGCCAGGCTCATCCAGCGTGCGATTTTTCCCATCTTGCCAATCCCTTCGCTGTGCGCGCGGAACGCTAGCGCGCGCCCGCTCGGCCGTGCAACCGTCTGGCGGCAGTGCGAGTCGATTTCGCGCCCGATCGAATCGAACTGACGGTTGAAGCGGGCCGCAGGCACGGCTATAGCCGCCGCTTGCCGCAAGTCCGGAGACGTGGGTGAGTGGCTGAAACCAGCGGTTTGCTAAACCGCCGTACTGCGATTAGCGGTACCGAGGGTTCGAATCCCTCCGTCTCCGCCAGACAAGCGCCATTCCATCTGCATGGTAATCGATCCCGCAGCCGCGCCACGGCACGCGCGACCAAATGCGCGCGATCGTCGCTGACCCGCGCGATGTGGGATTGATATGATACATTGTTACCACTAATGGCTGCGGCACTCAGGGAGAATGACATGCAAAAGTTGTGCTTCGGCAGCAGTTTGATCGCGCTTGCCTTCTCGAGCGGGGCAATGGCGCAGACCGCGCCGACTGATGCCGGCAAGGACCGGGAGAGCACCGAAGTCATCGTGACCGCGCTGATCAATACCAGCGAAACCGATGTGCTTCAGGGTACGACGGTGCTTAAGGGCGAAGCGCTGACGCGTCAGCTTCGCTCGACCATCGGCGAAACGCTGGCGCGCCAGCCCGGCGTGTCGGCGACCAGCTTCGGCCCCAATGCATCGCGCCCCATCCTGCGTGGTTTTCAGGGCGAGCGCATCCGCGTGCTGTCCGACGGCATCGGATCGATCGACGTGTCGAATACCAGCGTCGACCATGCCGTCGTCATCGATCCATTGCTCGCCGAACGCGTCGAAGTGCTTCGCGGCCCGACCGCCTTGCTGTTCGGCTCGTCGGCGGTGGGCGGCGTGGTCAACGTCCTCGATCGCCGCATTCCGCGGTCGATCCCCGGGAATGGCTACCGCCTCGACGCGATCGGTACCTATGGCTCGGCGGCCAACGAACGCTCGGTCGCAGGTGCCGGGGATGTCGCGGTGGGCGGCAAGCTCGTGCTTCACGCCGATGGCTCCTATGCGCGGACGAGCGACCTGCGCACCGGGAGCGGCTTCCTCCTTGCGCGGCAGGCCCGGGCCGCAGCGCTTTCGCAAGTCGGACTGCCGCAGGTAGTGCCGCCCGGCGAAGACCCGATCGACTTTGCGGCATCGGCGAACCTGCGGAACCGGCTGCCCAATTCCGCCGCCGAAACCTGGACCGCCGGCGTTGGCGCCGCGATCATCACCGACACCGGCAATCTGGGCATCAGCTACAGCCATTACGACAGCCTCTATGGCGTGCCGATCCGCTATGCGACGCAGGTCGGTCAGGCGCAGGAGGCGCCCCGGCTCGCCGTCGTGCAGAACCGCGTCGATCTGCGCGGCGAAGTCCAGACGGGCGGCGGCTTTCTGGACCGTATCCGCATCCGTGCGGGCCACGCCACCTATCGCCATTTCGAGCTCGATCCAGCCGGTGCCATCGGCACCGCCTTTTTCAACAACGGCCTCGAGGGGCGGCTGGAACTGGTGCAGGCCAATCGCGGCGGATGGCGCGGCGCCTCGGGCGTGCAATATTTCAACCGGCAGTTCAACGTCGTGGGTGGCGAAGCTTTTCTGCCGCGCAACGAGACCGACCAGATCGGCCTGTTCACGCTTCAGAGCTTCGAGACCGGACGACTCCGCGTCGAAGGGGGGCTCCGTTACGAGCGTACCATGCTCAACGCCAAGACGCTGACGGGTGACCTCCGCTTCTTTGGCGGCAAACGGTCTTATGATGCGGTGTCCGGGTCGCTCGGCGTGTCCGTTGGGGTCACGGATGCCATCCGGATTGGCCTGAACGGGTCACGTACCGAGCGCGCGCCATCGGCCGAAGAGGCGTTCGCCAATGGCCCCCATGCCGGGACGCAGGCCTATGAACTGGGCAGCCCCAACTTCGCGCTGGAAAAGAGCTGGGGCCTCGAAGCCACGCTGCATGCCCATGGCGACGGGTTCAGCTTCGACGCCTCAGCCTATTACAACTGGTTTTCCAATTACATCTCGGAAAACCAGGTCGATCAGGCGGTATGCGAGGCCGCTGCTGCGCCGTCGGGCCGCGACGTCGATCTGCCGTGTTTCCAATATCAGCAGGCCGATGCCCGCTATTATGGCTTCGAAGCCGAAGGCTCGGTCCGGGTCGCGCGGATCGGGGGCTATACCATCAATGCCGATCTGCTTGGCGACTATGTCCGGGCCGACATCAGCAATCGGGGGCCGGTACCGCGGATCCCGCCGTTCCGCCTGCTCGGTGGTGTCGAGGCGCAGGGCGACAAGCTGACCGGCCGTGTCGAAGTCGAGCATTCGTTCAGGCAGGGCCGCGTCGCAGCGTTCGAGACCCCGACCGACGCCTTCACGCTGGTGAATGCGTCGGTTGCCTTCGCGCCATTTGGTCGCGACAGTCGCACGAGCATCGTCGTGAGCGCCAACAACCTGTTCGACGAGGTCGCCCGGCGCCATGCGAGCTTCCTGAAGGATTTCGCGCCGCTCGCCGGCCGCGATATCCGGGTCACGCTCCGGGTCGGCCTGTAACCGGGCATTCGGGCGGCGGCGAGCATCAGTCTCACCGCCGCCTGTCGCTGGATCAGACGACAGGCTTGCCTGTCACGGTTGGTGCGCCATTGGCGGCAGCCCAGCGGCGCGGTGACGCCCCCACGATCTTCGCGAATGTCCGCGACAGGGCGGCGGAGCTGTCATAGCCGACGGCACGCGCGACCGACTTGATCGGCTTGCCCTTGCGCATCAGATTCTGGGCAACCGTCATTCGCCAGCGCGTCAGATAATCGATCGGGGTCGTGCCCGTGACGGTGCGGAAATGGGCGGCAAAGCGCGTCCGAGACATGCCGGCGTGGTCGGCGAGGTCGTCGAGCGACCATGCGCGCGCCGGGGCTTCGTGGATCGCCGTGATCGCCCGGGCGAGCCGTGCGTCGGCAAGGCCCGCCAGCACGCCGCTGGTGATTGCTCCACTTGCGATGATGTGACGGAGGAGCTGAACGAAAACATATTCGAACAACCGATCAAGCGCGACCTGGCGGCCATCGCGGTCCGCGAAGGCTTCGTCGAGCAGCAGATCGAGCGTCGGCCCCAGATTGGCGATCTCGCCGAGCCGGATCACCATCAGATCGGGCAAACCCGCCGCCACCGGATTGCCGAGCCCGCCGCCGATCTGGATCGTCGCACAAACCAGATCGGCGCCGCGGTCGGCATCGACTTCGAAAGCGTGCGGCGCGTTGCGCGGCAGCACGAGCACCGATGGCTCGTCGACGTCGATCGCGTCAGGGCCGACACCGCTCAGCCGGAGCCGCCCGCCCTTCAGTATGTGGAGATAGCCCAGGCCATCGGGGTTTTCGAACCCGATTGCCTCGCACAGGTTGCCCGCGAAAAACGCGCGCGCGGTCGGGGTGAACTGGCCGAACAGGGCATCAAACTGGTCCATGGTACGATCTGCAAACGAGTTGGCACCAATAGTCGCTCATAATCCGCCATTGAGTCTGGGTGCAACCCGCACGGCTCAACAAGGAATTTCACGATGACCCGCATCGATCCCGTTAATGTCGATACCGTCGACGCCGCCACCGCCGCCACGCTCGACGCCGTCAAGAAGCAGATCGGCATGGTGCCGAACCTGTTCAAAGTGTTCGCTCACTCGCCTGCCGTCCTCAACGCCAACCTCGCCTTTGCGGGGGAGCTTGCCAAGGGCGTGCTGACCGCCAAGCAGCGCGAGATCGTCGCGCTCGCGACCGCGCAGGTCAACGAATGCCATTATTGTCTGTCGGCGCACACGCTGATGGGCAAGGGCGCCGGCCTGTCGCCCGAAGGCGTGCGCGCGGCGCGTGCCGGTCAGGCTGACGATGGCATCGACCATACGATCGCGGCGCTCGCCCGGCGCGTGACCGAAACCCGCGGCCAGCTGAGCGATGCCGAAGTCGCCGCAGCGCGCGCGAACGGCCTGAGCGACGCGCAGATCATCGAGGTGATCGCCAATGTCGCGCACAATGTGCTGACCAACTTCACCAACAACGTCGCGCTGACTCCGATCGACTTCCCCGTCGTCGACGTCGCGCTAGCCGCCTGAACCCGATGCGCCGGATGGTCAGCGACCGTCCGGCGCCTTGCTAGCTGCGCAGATCCTCGAAAAGCTCGACTGTGCGGCCCAAGGTGCATTCGGCCAGCGCTGCGTGAAAGTCGGTGGCAACAATCAGCCGCGCGATTGCCAGTTGCCGCTGGCTGATCAGGTCGATCGCCTGCAACGATGTCGCGTGCGCGGACACGACCGCATTATCGCTGCACAACTGCGCGCCGATGGTTTCGATGTCGTTGGCGATCGCTGCCAGTTCGCGTGCGACGATTTCCAGATGGGCGCGATCAGGCAGCAATGCACTCGCTCCTCGCCGGGCAGGCCTGGGCGGCCAGCTGTGTAGGCGCGGCCATGGCGGTCACGCCGCGCGCGATCGCCGCTTCCGCCATTGTCGGCACCAGCGCGGTTGCCGGATCCTGGACAAGGCAGACGCCGCACGCTGCGCGAATTGCGGCAATGCCCACCGCGCCGTCGCTGCCATCGCCCGACAGCACGACGCCGATCGCCTTTTTAAGCGCGGTCTTCGCCACCGAGCCGAACAGCAAGTCAGCCGACGGTCGGACGCCGTTCACAGGATCGCGATCGACGAGGCGGAGGCGCCCGTCGGGCCAGCGATCGACCACGGCGTGGAAACGCGGGTCGATCGCGACATAGACGACGCCCGGCTCGAGAAGGTCTCCGTCGGCGGCGAGCTTGATTTTCGCGGCGGCATTCTGGCCAACGCGCGCGACAAAAGGCTCGCCGAGGCCTTCGTCGATGGAGAGCGAGACGATCGTCGGCGGGCAGTTCGCCGGCAGCGCGCATAACATGTCGGTCGCTGCCTCGATCGCGCCCATGCCGCCGGCAATGGCCATCAGCTCGCCGTCCCAGCGATAACCGGCCGGGGCGGCCGCGGGCGCGGCGGGCGTCGACAGCTTGCGCGCGGCCAGATTGGTCTTCGCGGCCGTCAGCACGATCTTGCACAGTTTGCCCGAAATCTTGTCGAATTCGTCGGGTGTCGCTCGCTGCGGCTTGGGGAAGCAATCGACGGCGCCGAGTTCGATCGCTCTCAATGAAACGTCGGCGCCCTTCTGCGTGAGCGTCGACAGCATAACCACCGGGATCGGCCGCGTTTCCATCAGCTCCGCCAGGAAATCGAGCCCGTTCATGCCCGGCATTTCGATGTCGAGCGTCAGGACGTTGGGCCGCAATTCCTCGATCAGCTGGCGGGCTTCGTCGGCGCCATCGGCGGCACCCACGACGACGATGTCCTTGCTGCGTTCGAGCGCGTTGGTGAACAGCGCGCGCATCGTGATCGAATCATCGACGACAAGGACTTTGGTAACGGCCATTGGACAGGTCTTTCAGCAAGCAGGAGGTAAGCTAAGCCGCTTCGGCGGCAACATGCGCGTCGGTCAGCGATGGCAGGTCGAGCACCATCACCATGCGCTCTTCGATCGAGACAAGGCCTTCGAGGAAGCTGACGACCGCATCGCCCGTGGCTGGCGGCGGCTGGAGTGCAGCGACCGGGAAAGTCACGATGTCGCTGACCGAATCGACGATCAGCCCGCGGAACTGCCCGGCGATCTGGGTGACGATGATGACATGGCGCGCGGTCGGCTCGGTGGCGCGCCAGCCCAGCCGTGCGGCGAGATCGACCACCGGCAGCACCGTGCCGCGCAGATTGACGACGCCCGCGACATAATGCGGCACGTGCGGCAGCCGCGTGGTCGGCGTCCATGCGCGGATTTCGCGGATGGCCATGATGTCGATGCCGAAAACCTGCGATTCGACTTCGAATGTGATGAGTTGACGCATCGTCATGACATCTTCCCCTGTTTCAGTGCGTGACGCGGCGGACCGCGGCGGCGAGCTTTTCGGCGTCGAAGGGCTTCACGATCCAGCCGGTGGCGCCGGCGCTGCGCGCGCGTGCCTTCTTCTCGTCCGAGAATTCGGTCGACAGGACCAGGATCGGCCGGTGCACATGCGGCCCGCCGGCTCGGACACGCTCGATCAGGCCGAACCCGTCCATGCGTGGCATGTTGATGTCGGTGATGATGACGTCGCAGTCGTTGCTCGCCAGCCAATCAAGTGCGGCGACACCGTCTTCGGCCTGCGCAACCTCGAAACCCTGGCTCTGCAGGGCATGTCTCAACAAGCTGCGCATCGTCGCGCTGTCATCGACCGTCAGGATGCGCGTCGCGGCGTTCGGCGAAGTCATCATGGCATTCCCTCATCAAAATAGTTCGACATCGCCGCGGGAAGCGGCCGGCACTGGGGCGGGTTGCGGGGCGAAGGTTTCATCGACGAAGCGGAAGCGCGCCTGGCCGTGCGCGGGCCTGAAGTCGGCCCGGCGCGCAAGCACGCCCCCTAGCGACGAGCGTACGAGCGGGATGCGCTCCTGTTCGAGAAAATCGACGGCAAAGGCCGCGTTGGCCGATCCGATCCGGGTCATGCCGCTATGCATGTTCGCGCCGCCATACAGGTGCGCGCGCAGCGCCATGCGGCTGGCGCCATAGGCAAGCATCTCGTTGATCAGCACTTCCATCAGATAGGCGCCGTAATGTTCGTCCACGCCACGCCCGTTGGTTGGTTCGGCAAGCAGAAAATGGTTCATGCCGCCGACATTGCTGGTCGGATCGAACAGGCAGCAGGCGATGCAGCTGCCCAGCACGGTCGTCAGTTCGACGCGCGGATCGCCGCTGACCCGCGCCTGGCCTTGCATCACCGTGAGGCGAACGGGCTGGCGCGGCGCGGTGGCGACGGCGTCGATCGGCTGGTACAGCATTACGCGGCCCTCGCGACGACATGATCGGCGATCCGGTGAATCGGCGCGACCACGCTCGCCGCACCGAGCGCAATCGCTGCCCTGGGCATGCCGAAAACCGTCGAGGTCGCCTCGTCCTGCGCAATCGTGACGGCGCCCGCGCGCGCCATCGCCAGCAGGCCATGGGCGCCATCAGACCCCATGCCGGTCAGCAGAATGCCGACGGCCTGATCGCCGATGGCCTCGGCGACAGTACGAAACAGCACGTCGACGCTCGGTCGGTGACCCGAAACCTTGTCGTCCGCACGCATCCTTGCGATCGGGTGCGCGGGCGATCCGCGCACCTGCAGGTGCCGTTCATTGCCCGGCGCCAGATAGATGTGTCCCGGTTTCAGCGGCAGGTCGGGCTCGGCGATCGTGACCCTGGGCGCGCATTGCTGATCGAGCCGCCGGGCAAGTGCGTCGGCGAACTGGCCATTGATGTGCTGGACGATCACGGTCGGCGGGCAATCGGTCGGAAAATGCTGGAGCATGATCTGGAGCGCTTCGATCCCGCCGGTCGAGGCGCCGATTGCGATGAGTGCTGCGCGGTCCCGGCGCGCACCTGGCGCGCCATCCTTACTCGTCGGTGCAGGTGCGACGGGTGCCAGGGCACGGCCGCCGAGCCGGACCCGGGCGGCGCTGCGGACCAGGGCGGCCAGGCGGCCACCGTCGGTCGTCAATAGCGAGCCGATACGGCCGTCGGGCTTGGCGTAGCAATCGACCGCGCCGATTTCGAGCGCACGTACCGTCGCGTCGGCGCCCTCACGCGTCAGCCCCGACACGATGATGACCGGCGTCGGCTTCAGCCGCATCACTTTCTGCAGGAAGTCGAGCCCGTTCATGCCCGGCATTTCGATATCGAGTGTCACGACATCGGGGCTTTGTTCGCGGATGATCGTGCGCGCTTCGGCCGCATCCGCCGCGGCGCCGATCACGCTGATATCGGGTTCGGCGCGCAGCAATTCGCTCAACAGCGCGCGCATCGTCGGCGAATCGTCGACGATCAGAACACGGATCGTCATGCCGCGTCCCTTCGGTAGATCGTGGGGCCGACCTGCGTCAGCAGGCGCTCGGCAGGGCCGGTGACGCGCTCGCTATGGCCGATGTAGAGGTGCCCACCGGGAGCGAGCCGACGCGCGAAGCGGTCGACCAGCTGTTCTTTTGTCGCATGGTCGAAATAGATCATCACGTTGCGGCAGAAGATCACGTCGAACGGCCGTGCCATCGGCCAGTCACCGAGCAGATTGAGTGATTTGAAGCGCACCAGCGCGCGCGCCTCGTCGGCGATCACCGCCTGGCCATCGGTTTCGCGAATCCATGTACGGCGCAGCTCGTCCGGCACCGCGCCAAGCGCTTCGCTGCGATATTGCGCGGTTGCCGCCGCCGCGAGGGCATGATCGGCGATGTCGGTTGCCAGCAACAGGAAATCGGCGGCGCCCAGCCGTCCGGCAATGCCGCGCTCGGCGCCCAGCATCGTCATCAGTATCGACCATGTCTCTTCGCCGCTCGAACAGCCCGCCGACCAGATTCGCACCGGCTTACCCCGAAAGGTGCGCTTCAGCAGTCCCGGACGCACCTTCTCGCCGAGGTGTTCGAAATGGTGCTGCTCGCGAAAGAAGAACGTGTGGTTGGTGGTCAGTGCACAGATCGCCCGCCGCCGTTCGGCATCATCGGTTTCGATCCGCTTCACATAGGCCGCGAAAGTGCCGCAGCCGGTGCTGCGCACCAGCGGGGCCAGCCGCGAATAGACCAGCATTGCCTTGCCCGGCACGAGTACGATGCCCGCCGACTCGTGGACGATCGTTCGTACGGCCTCGAAATCGGCGGGGGCGTAGACGCCCCTGCCGATACCGGGCAGCTTTTCAAAGGCTTCGGCGAGCGCGTTCATGCGGCCTGCCGCAGCGGAGCGGCTTCGCCCACCGCGCCTGCGACAAGGCCGTCGACGTCGATGATCAGCGCGACCCGGCCATTGCCCAGAATCGTCGCGCCGGCGACACCGGCGACCGGGCGGTAATGCGTGTCGAGGCTCTTGATGACGAACTGGCGCTGGTCGCAGATCGTGTCGACGAGCAGCGCAGCCTGTCCCGCGGCTTCGGTATCGACGACGATCAACACCGCCTGCGTCGGATCGGCAATCGCGCTGCGCGCGCCGACCGGCCCTTCCAGTGGCAGGATCGGGATGAACTGCCCGCGCACATTGAGCATCGCTCGGCCCGCGCCCAGATGCTGAACATCGCGCGGTTCGGGCCGCAGGCTTTCGACGACATGGGCAAGCGGCACCACCAACGTCTGGTCGCCAACGGTCACGATCATGCCGTCCGAGATCGCAAGGGTAAGCGGCAATGCGAGCGTGAAGACCGATCCCCGGCCCGGATGCGATTCGATCGAGATGCGCCCGCCGAGTTCCTTCACATTCTGCCGCACCACATCCATGCCGACGCCGCGCCCGGAGATGTTCGACAGCGTCTCGGCCGTCGAGAAGCCGGGGGCGAAGATCAGATTGTCGATCTCCTCGTCGCTCAGCACTGCCTCGGCGCCGATCAGGCCTCGCTCGACGGCCTTGGCCTGGACGCGCGGGCGATTGATCCCGCGACCATCGTCAGCGATGCGGATGACAATCCGGCCGGACCGATGCTCGGCGGACAGGCTCAGCACGCCTTCCGGCGGTTTGCCTGCCGCGACCCGATCGGCAACGGGTTCGATACCGTGGTCGACCGCATTGCGGATCAAGTGCGTCAGCGGTTCACTCAGCCGTTCGATCACGGTCTTGTCGAGTTCGGTCGCTTCGCCGGCCACCTCGAGCCGGATCTTCTTGCCGGTCGATGCCTCAAGCTCGCGCAGAATGCGGGGCACGCGGCTGAAGACCGACCCGATCGGCTGCGCGCGGATCGCCATGGCGCTTTCCTGAATGTCGCGGGTCAGCCCGTCGAGCATCGCCAGCTCCTCGATCCCGCCGAGGCCGTGGTTGGACAGGCGCTGGGTCATCATCGCCTGTGCGATCACCAGCTCGCCGACGGCATCGATCAGACGGTCGAGCTTGGCGAGATCGATGCGGATCGATTGACCGGTCGCCGGGGCGGCAGCTTCGCTAGCGGGCGCGGCGGGCGGGACCGGCAGGGCCGGTTCGGCGGCGGGCGCGACGGCGATGGCGACAGACCGGACCGGGGGTGCCGGATTCACGCTCGTAGTCGGCGCCTCCGGCGATGCTTCCTCTCCGACGCGGGCAATTGTGACCGTGCAGCCGTCGCCCACGAAATCGAAAATCTCCTCGATCGCGGCGCGTTCGACTGATCCGGGCAGCGTCACGGTCCAGCTGACATAGCCCTCGCCGGGATCGAGTCCGTCGAGGTCGGGCACGGCGCCGTCATCGATCGCGACACGGCCATCGCCGAGCGCGCGGAGTTCGCGCAGCAATAGCAGCGGCTCGCCGCCATTGGCGATCGCACCAGCATGCGGATGGACGGTGACGACCCAGTCGGCATTGGCCGAAATATCGGCGGCGATGTCACCCAGCATCGCGTCGAGATCAAAGGCGAAATCGTCACCCGCTGGCGCAGCGGCTTCGACTTCGGCAACCTCGCCGGTTTGCGCAGCGGCGAGTTGCGCGAGCAGCGCGGCATCATCGGGCGCGGCACCGCCATCACGGGCGGCTGCGACGTGATCGCCCAGCAAGTCGAGGGCACGCAACATCAGAGCAACCAACGGATCGGTGACCGCCACCGTCCCGTCGCGCACGTCGGACAGCAGCGTTTCGAACCCGTGCGTATAGGCTTGCAGCGGCTCCAAGCCGAAAGCCCCGGCGCCGCCCTTGATCGAATGGACCGACCGGAAGATCGCGTTGACGGTCTCATGATCGGCACCGCCCGTACGGCACCGCTCGAGGGCGGCTTCGGCAGCCGCCAGCGCTTCATCGCATTCGATGAAGAAGATCGCCTGGATTTCCTCGTTCGTCACCGCATGGTTCCGTCATCGAACAGGTGATCGGCGCCGATCGCCTTGAGACTGGTCAGCATCGCGTCGGACATCGAGACGGTCAGCGCAGCCCGCTGCACCGAAGCGGTCTTGCGCGCGCTGAGCAGCAATTGCAGCATTGCGTGGCCCATTTGTATGACCGCGCTGCCGTCGATGGCGACGTCGCCGCTCGCTACTGCTTCACGCAAGCGCGGGAACAGTTCGTCGGCAGCTTGGCGATCGCAGCGTGCCGGCAAGGTCAGGATTGAGGGGGCCACGCCGCCGAACCTCGCTTAGAATTCGGACCAGTCGTCGTCGTCCTGCGCGTGCTTCAGCGCAAGATTGCCTGCCACCACAGGCGCGCGAGCTTTGCGCCGCGGCGTCAGCCGGGTCGGCGCAACCGCACGCCGAGCCTGAGCCTCGCCGCCAAGTTTGAAGCGGGCCACGATGTCGGCAAGCGCTTCGGCCTCGCTGGCGAGGCTGCGTGCGGCGGCGGTCGATTCCTCGACCATGGCGGCATTCTGCTGGGTCATCTTGTCCATTTCGCCAACCGCGCCGTTTACCTGCTGCAGATTGGTCGCCTGCGTCTCGGCAGAATCGGCGATCGTCGTGATCATTGCGCTGATGTCGCCAACGCGCGTTACCATCCTGTCGAGCAGCGTGCCGGTTTCGCCGACCAGCGAGACCCCCGCACTCACTTGTTCGGCAGAGGTCGTGATCAACGCCTTGATGTCCTTGGCGGCGTCTGCGGAGCGCTGGGCGAGCGCGCGCACTTCGTTGGCGACGACTGCAAAGCCCTTGCCCGCATCGCCCGCCCGCGCCGCTTCGACGCCTGCGTTGAGCGCCAGCAGATTGGTCTGGAAGGCGATGCCGTCGATGACGTTGATGATCTGCGTGATCTCGTTTGCCGACTTTTCGATCGCGCCCATCGCGCTCACCGCGCGCTTGACAACCGCGCCGCCATCGCTCGCTTCGCGGTGCGCTTCTTCGATCGAGCGGTTGACGTCGGCGGCGCCCTTGGCGGTATCGCGCACCATCGCCGTCACCTGGTTCATGGCGGCTGCCGTTTCTTCAAGGCTTGCCGCCTGCTGCTCGGTGCGCAGCGCCAGATCGTCGGAGGCCGCGCGGATTTCGGAGGCGCCGCTGTGGACGCTCGATGCGGTGTCCGACACGCTGGTCAGGATTTCGCCAAGCCCTTCGATCGAGTTGTTGAACCCCGTCCGCAGGCTTTCATATTCAGGGGCCAGCGGCGTTTCGATCCGGTAGGTCATGTCGCCGGCCGCAAGCGCGTCCATCGCGCGGGCCAGTTCCTCGACCACGGTACGCTGCTTGGCTTCGCTTTCGGCCTGCGCGCGCGATGCGCCGCGGAAGACTTCGAAGGCAGCCGCCATCGTGCCGATTTCGTCATGGCGTCCCGCCCCCGGCACCACAGCGTCGAAATCGCCGCCGGCCATGCGTTGCATCGCGTCAGCCGTTGCGGCGAGCGGCGTCAGCGCACGGCGAACGACATACCAGATCCCGGCGATCAACAGCCCCGAGACCATCAGGCCGATACCGACCAGCCACGCAATCGCTGTCGACAGTGCCGCGTTGCTCGACTCTGCCAGTTTTGCCTGGAAAGCCGTCGCGGCGCTGACCAGCGCGTCGATCTTGCGACGATGATCAGCATAGAGCGCCGTCAGCCGGGCGTAGCTGGCGCGGACGGCGTCGGCATCGCGGTGCTCGACGGCCGGTACCAGCGTGTCTTCGAATTCACTCCAGAATTTTTTCGCCGCGGCGCCGGACTCGGTCAACAGCGCCTGTTTCAACGCCGGATCCAGGTTGCTGCCCTGCCAATGCTCGAAACGATCATCGAACTGCTTGTGCAATTCGGACATACGCGCCTTGCGAGCGGGCAACGATGCCGGATCATTCACCAGCAGCGTCGCCTCGAGATAAGGTTCGATCACATATTCCGGCGGGGGCAGAATGTCGGCGACCAGATCGCTGACCTGAGCGTTCTGCAGCTGGACGGGGCCGCCAAAGCGAATGCGATTGATCTCGGTCGACGCAACGGCGCCCGCCAGTGCCATCGCTGCCAGTATCACTCCACCGCCGATCGTGGCGTTCCGCTTGATGCTCATTTCCTTCAGCCCCATCCGTCTTCAGATCGAGCCTGCGGAGTAGGCGGTCTTTCTTAATGAAATTTTTTTCATGTTGGCGTTTTGACGCCATTCCAGAGCCTTCGAACCGGGCCTCGATGACGCCTTCTGGGACCATATTGCCACCGGTTACCGTTGGCCTTCCGAAAAGTAGTTGGAGATACAGCGATTTGGAGGATCGGTGCTTACAACGCTGATCGCGCCGTCCTTTTCGAACGGCTTTGAGACGAGCGATACCCATTTTGGGCAGCTGGGACGCCACGAGACGCTTGCTGCGAAAAATCGGCGCGCGGTGACGCGTTCCGATCTGGCTCAAGCGAGTCGAAGGATGGTTGAAGATTGTGCATCTCGATCGCCGCCGCAGCGGCCAGAAGCGCGCCCAATCGTTGCCGATTGCAGGTCAGCCGCCTAAGGCAGGCCGAACTGTTCGTCATCGCCTGGCCAGTGGAATTGCCCTTTTGAACACCGTCCCGTCCGATGCCGCTGCACCGCTTGCACAGCCCTCGCCCGAGCAGGTCGCGCTCATCGAAACCATCGATGCGCGGCTGCGCTGGCTGGCATCGTGGACGATCCACAACGCCAATCATCTGCGCGACAGCCGCGACGGGTTGAAGGTTGGCGGGCATCAGGCTTCGTGCGCGTCGATCTCGACGATCATGGCCGCGCTCTATTTCGCCGCGCTCGGCCCCAATGACCGAGTGGCGGTCAAGCCGCACGCCGGGCCGATCCTGCATGCGATCCATTATCTGCTGGGCGAGCAAAGCCTCGACCAGTTGAAGGCGTTTCGCGGCTTCGGCGGCATGCAGAGCTATCCCAGCCGGACCAAGGATCGCATTCCGGTCGATTTTTCGACCGGATCGGTCGGGCTGGGTGTCGCCATCACGGCGTTTGCCGCGCTGGTACAGGATTATCTGCTCGCGCACGGCAAGCTGGCGCCCGAGGATAAAGGCCGGATGATCGCATTGCTGGGCGATGCCGAACTCGACGAAGGCAATATCTACGAATGCCTGATCGAGGCATACAAGCACGACGTTCGCAATTGCTGGTGGATCGTCGATTACAACCGCCAGTCGCTCGACGCGACGACGGCGGACCGGATGTTCGACCGGTTCGACGACATCTTCGAAACCTGCGGCTGGCGCGTGCTGACGCTGAAGCACGGCAAGCTGCAGCGCGCAGCCTTCCGGCAGCCGGGCGGCCAGCATCTGGAGCAATGGATCGACGCCTGCCCCAATGCCGATTTTGCGGCGCTCACCTATCAGGGCGGTGCCGCGTGGCGCGAGCGGCTGATGCGCGACATCGGCGACAAGTCGGGCGTTGCCGCGCTGCTCGCGGCGCATGACGACGCGGCACTCGCGCGGCTGATGACCAACCTTGGCGGGCATTGCGTCGAGACGATCCTCGATGCCTTCGCCCGCGCCGCCGACGATACGCCGACTTGCTTCATCGCCTATACCGTCAAGGGCTATGGCCTGCCGTTTGCGGGGCATAAGGACAATCACGCCGGGCTGATGAACCCCGGCCAGATCGAGGCGCTGCGCGACCAGATGGGCATCGCGGCCGGCGAAGAATGGGATCGTTGGTCGGGCCTGGGCGATAATGCGCGGGCGCAGGTCGAAGCCTTCATCGACGCGTCGGCGCTCAAAGCCAAAGTCGCCGACCGCGCCTTTGGCGAGGTGCCGGTGCCAGACCGGCTGCCGGTGCCCGAAGGCGACGAGCAGGCGACGCAGACGGCGTTCGGCAGGATCCTGCTCGATCTCGCCAAGTCGGGGCATCCACTCGCCGACCACATCGTCACCACTTCGCCCGACGTCACCGTCTCGACCAATCTCGGCGCGTGGGTGAACCAGCGCGGGCTGTTCCGGCGGCAGGACATGGCCGATGTGTTTGCCGCCGCGCGGATCCCTTCGGCTCAGAAATGGGCGGCGCGACCGGCGGGGCAGCATATCGAACTCGGCATTGCAGAGAGCAATCTGTTCCTGATGCTGGCGGCGGCGGGCATTTCGGCGCCGCTGTTCGGCACGCGGCTGATGCCGGTCGGGACGGTCTATGACCCGTTCATCGCGCGCGGGCTCGATGCGATGAACTACGGCTGCTACATGAACGCGCGCTTCCTGCTGGTGGCGACGCCATCGGGCCTGACGCTGGGGCCAGAGGGCGGCGCCCATCAGTCGATCAATTCGCCGCTGATCGGCATGGGCCAGCCGGGCCTGACCTATTACGAGCCCGCTTATGCCGATGAGCTGGCGCTGCTGATGGCGCAAGCCTTTCGTCACATGCAGGCGCCCGATGGCGGTGCGGTGTATCTGCGGCTCTCGACGCGCAGCATTGCCCAGATAGGACGTGAAGACGACCGCTGGGAGGACGGGGCGATCAAGGGCGGGTACTGGCTGAAGCGCCCCGCCCCCGGCGCCGAGGCGGCGATCATCGCGACCGGCGCGATCATGCCCGAAGCAATCGATGCCTGGGAACAGCTGCAGGACGACTTGCCCGGTATCGGCCTGATGGCCGTGACCTCGCCCGATTTGCTCCACCGCGGTTGGTCGGCGGCGCGGGCGGCGCGGTGGCGCGGCGGGGGTGAGAGCGCGCACATCGCGACCCTGCTCGGTGCGCTTTCGCCGACGGCCGGGCTGGTGACGGTCATCGACGGCAGCCCCGGCACGCTCAGCTGGATCGGCGGGGTGCGCGGCAATCGTGTCTCGCCGCTCGGGATCGACCGCTTCGGCCAGACCGGCGACCTGCCCGATCTCTACCGCGAGTACCGGCTCGACGCCCGGGCGATTATCGATGCCGCCGCCGAGTTGTTCCTGTGAGCGGCACACCCAGCCGAGGCGATGGGGCGATGTCGCGGCGCGACGCGATATTGCTGGCGGCGGGCCTCGCGGCTGCTCCCTCGGCTCCCGCAGGCGCGACCGTCCCAGCGGGCAAAACGATCGCGCCCGACGACGAGGCCGGCTGGGCGCGGATCGGCAAGCTCTATCCTGCGATGGGGCCGGTGACCCAGCTCGAACACGGCTATTGGGGCAATATGGCCGCGCCGGTGGCCGATGCGCACCGCGAGATTCTGGCGCGGCTCAATCGCGATACCAGTATCTATGCCCGGCGCGCGATGCGCCGCGACCAGATTGCGGCGCAAGCGCGGGCGGCAGCGGCGATGGGCGTGCAGCCCGAGGACATGGGCTTCTGCCGCAACGCCGCCGAAGCGCTGCAGGCCCTGATCAGCCAGTTTCAGGGCGTCGGTGACGGCGACGCGATCCTTTATTCGGACAATGACTATGAGGCGTCGCAAAACGCGATGGCCTATCTGGCGCGGGTGCGACGCGCGCGGGCGATCAAGGTGGCGCTGCCGCGTGCCCCGACGCGCGACAATGTGATTGCTGCCTATGCCGATGCGATCAGGCGCGCCGATCGGCTGAAGTTCGTGTTGCTGACGCACGGCACTCACCGTAGCGGGATGGTCGTGCCCGTCACCGAGATTGCCGCGCTGGCAAAGGCAGCAGGCGCCGTGGTGCTGGTCGATTGCGCGCAGAGCTTTTTCCAGCGCCCCTTTGCGATCCCTGATTTCGGCGCGGATTACGTCGTGCTCAATTTCCACAAATGGGTGGGCGCACCGGTCGGCATTGCCGCCTTCTGGTGCCGCCCGGGGATGGCGGCAGGAATCGCGACCGCGCCGTCCGAAGCGAGCGACTCCAAGCCGGGCGACGTGCAGTCCAAGGTGCATCTCGGCACGGTCGATTTCGCGCCGCAGCTGACGCTGCCGACCGCGCTCGATTTTCAGGCATCGGTGCTGCCGGTGCCGATGAAGCTCGCGCGGCTGCAATATCTGCGCAACCACTGGGTGCGGCAATTGCGCGGCCTTTCGGGACTCGAGATCATGCTCGGCGACGATCCGGCGACCTTCGGCGCGATCACTGCCTTCCGGATTGCCGGCCATGTCTCGGTTGCCGACAATGTCGCGATCACCGACACGCTGTTCGATCGCTACCGGATCATGACGGTCCATCGCACCGGGCTGGCCGACGGCGCCTGCGTGCGCGTGACGCCCGCGCTGTTCACGACGCCCGCCGATCTCGACCGGCTGGTGGTGGCGCTCAGGGAACTGGTCCCCGAAATCGCGCGCGGCTGAGCGCTGCTACCAGTAGCGCGCGCTCGCGATCCGTGCGCCTTCGGCGAGCACCGCCATTTTCGCCCAGACGATGTCGCGGTCGACGCCGCCCGATCCGACATGCACCGAAAAGCCGCAATCGACCCCGGCCATCACATTGTCGCGCCCGACCAGATCGGCATAGCGGCCGATCCGCTGCGCGATCAGTTCGGGATGTTCGATGTAGTTGGACTGGCATTCGACGACACCGGGGATCAGCACCTTGCCGTCGGGCAGACCGATTTCCCTGAACATTTCATATTCGTGCGCGTGCCGCGGATTGGCAGCCTCGAACTGGATCGCATGCGGCCGCGCGCGCCACACCAGATCGATGATGTCGCGGAAGGGCACGTCGCAGTGGTGCGGCCCTGGATAATTGCCCCAGCACATGTGCATGCGCAGCTGCTGTTCGGGGATGTTGGCGGTCGCGCGGTTGAGCGCTTCGATATTGAGCATCATCCGGTCGCGGAACTGCGCCAGCGTCAGATCGCGGAACTGGGTGTGGCGGCCCATCGCCAGATCGGGACAGTCGATCTGGAGCGTGATCCCCGCCGCCGCGATCGCTTCATATTCGTGGCGCAATCCTTCGGAGAGCGCGAACAGATAGGCTTCGTCGCTGTCGTAATAGTCATTGGCGAAGAACAGCGCGGTCACGCCCGGCGAGGCGGCGCTCATGAAAGCCTGGCGCCCCGGATGCTTCGTCAGCGCCGCGTTCAGGGTGCGGGTGTCGGCCTCGACCGCTGTCATGTCCTTGACGGTGATCGGCGCGTTGCACGCCGGCGTCTTGCGGTGCTTGCGGCCCGCGTCGGACAGGATGCGCTCCTTGACGCCAGGGTAATCCTCGACATCGGCGAAGACATAGCTGTTGCCGCTGCCGCCAAAGCCGTTGAGCCGGTCCTTGATGTAGGTGGCGTAGCTCGGCTTTGACTGTTCGCCGTCGTTGATGATGTCGATGCCGGCCTCGGCCTGTTTCGCGACGACATAGTCGACCGCCGCTTCGATCCGTGCGGTGACGGCGGCGGGATCGAGCGGCAGCCCTTCTTCGCGCGCGAACATCAGCGCGATCAGATCATCCTGACGCGGCAGGCTGCCGACATGCGTGGTGAGGAAACGCCCCGCGCTCATGCCAGTTCGCTCCGGACGATCGCGGCGCCATCGGCCATGGCCTTCATCTTGCCGAAAGCGACTGCACGCGGCAGATATTTCAGGCCGCAATCCGGCGCGATCACCAGCCGTTCGGGCGGCACGTGCGGGATCGCGCGCCGGATGCGTGCGGCGACCACCTCAGGCGTCTCGACCTCATGCGTCGACAGGTCGAGCACGCCGAGGATGATCGTCTTGCCGGTCAGCTTTTCGAGAATGCTGCAATCGAGGTTCGACTGAGCGGTTTCGATCGAAATGTCGTCGAGATCGGTATCGGCGAGCTCGGGCAGGAAATTATAGCCCTCGGGACGCTCGTGGATGAGCGCGGCATAGCCGAAGCAGATGTGAAGCGCCGTCCGCCCGGTCACGCCACCCAGCGCGGTGCGCAGCGCATCCAGGCCGTATTCGCGGGCCTTGGCGGGTCGCGCCTGCATATAGGGCTCGTCGATCTGAACGATGTCGGCGCCGGCCGCGAACAGATCCTTGATCTCGGCGTTGACCGCGACCGCATAGTCGTGCGCCATCTCGGCTTCGTCGGCATAGAAGTCGTTCTGCGCCTGCTGGGCCATGGTGAAAGGGCCGGGGACCGTGATCTTGATCATCCGGTCAGTGTTGGCGCGCAGGAATTCGACGTCGCGTGTCTCGACCGCGTGACGGCGCGCGATCTTGCCGACCACGCGCGGCACCGGATTGGGTTCGCCGCTGCGATCGAGCGCAACGCCGGGATTGTCGAGATCGACCCCGTCGAGCGCGGTCGCGAACCGGTTCGAATAGCTTTCGCGGCGCATCTCGCCGTCAGTGATGATGTCGAGCCCGGCGCGCTCCTGATCGCGGATCGCCAGGATCGTCGCGTCGTCGAAGGCCTGCTCGCGCCATTCGGGATCGACGCGCCACAGCTCGGTCGCGCGCACGCGTGGCGGGAAGCGCCCGGCGAGCTTGACCTTGTCAATCAGCCAGTCGGGCTGGGTGTAGGAACCGACGAGCGAGGTGGGGAGCAGCATGTTCTTGGCCTTTCAGCGGGGAAGGGATTGGATGAAGTCGAGCAACAGCGCGTTGAACTGCGCCGGCTGGTCGAGATTGCAGAGATGGCCGGCGTCCTCGATCTCAACGCTGCGACCCGTGGGGGCAGTCGCGCCGATGAAGGCGGCGACCCGGCGCCGCCAGGGCATGTCCCCGGCGCCTGCGATCGCCAGTACCGGCATCGGCAGCGCGGCGACGTCGGCCTCAGCGATCGCGATCGGCTGCTGCACCGCGCGCAGGTCGCGACCGTCATAGTCATCGAGCATTGCTTCGAGCAGCGGCTGCGCGGCGGGCGAGACACGCGTCAGCGGGTGCTGTCGCCATTCGGCTTTCATCGCCGCGAACCGCCCGTCGGCCACCATCGTCGAATAATAGCTGCGGGGGAGCGCGTCTTCCTCGCTGTCGTGCGGCACGACATCGTGGAGCGGTGCACCCACCAGCACCAGCCCGGTGAGCCGATCGGGCTGGCGCCGCGCATAATCGAGCGCGGCGGACGCGCCCTGCGACATGCCGACCAGAACGAACCGCTCGGCGCCGGCCAGCCGGTCAACGTCCTGCCACTCGCGCGCGAGATTGGCGGGAGCGGTCGAACCGCCGAAGCCGCGCCGGTCCGGCATCACCAGCCGCCAGCTATCGGCAAGCGGCAACTGCGGCGTCCAGCTGCGATGGTCGAGCGTCCAGCCATGCAGCAGCACGATCGGCGTGCCGCCGCCAGCTATCGCGACGTTAATTGTGCCGTCGCCGACGTCGATGGCGCGCGCGGTCGCTGGCGGGGTCAGCATCGCGCGCGACCGGACCGGATCAGTGCGCGGCGTCAGCCAGATGCCGGACGTCGTTGTTCGGCCGGTGATCGCCCGCCAGCCAACGCTTCAGCTCGCTGTGCGCGTCCTGCAGGCGCAGCGCGTTGATCTGTGCGGCATTGTCGGCATCGCAGGTGAATTCCAGGATCATGCCATCGGGATCGGTGACGTAGACCGAGCGGCAATAACCATGCTCGAGCACGTAGGTCGCCGGTTCGACAAACCCCGCGGCAGCGATCCGGCGCTCCAGCTCGGTCTGCGCTGCCGCATCGACGCTGAGGGCGAGGTGACGGAACGGGCTGGGCGGCAGGTCTGGGCCGAATTCGGCCTGATCGGCGGGATCGGCGAACGAGAAGAACGCCATCGCGCTGCCATCGGGCAAGCCGAAGAAACAGTGGCAATAGGTGCGAACCTTGCCGAACAGGTCCTCCTGCTCGCACCAGGTCGCCGTCAGCGGGAAGCCGAGGATGTCTTCATAGAAATGGCGCGTCGCCTCGAGATCCTTCGAGACATAGGCGGTGTGATGCAGGCGTCTGGGCAAATGGGCGCTCATGATCTGCTCCTGTCGAATGAAGTATCGAGTCAGCGCGCCAGTTTTTGCGCGATCCGGGCGACATGGTCACCCTGAAAACGTGCGCCGGCCAGTTCATTCTCGCTGGGCATGCGGCTCCCGTCGCCGCCAGCGATCGTGGTCGCGCCATAAGGCGTGCCGCCGCTAATCTCGGTCATCACGGTGTTGCCTGTAAAGCTATAGGGCAGGCCGACCACAATCATGCCGTGGTGCAGCAATGTCGTGTGGAACGAGGTGATCGTCGTTTCCTGGCCGCCGTGCTGGCTCGCGGTGCTGGCGAACACGCTGCCGACCTTCCCGATCAGCGCGCCGCGCGCCCACAGACCACCGGTCTGGTCGAGGAAATTGCGCATCTGCGCAGCCATGTTGCCGAAACGCGTGGGCGTGCCGAAGATGATCGCATCATAATCGCCCAGCTCGTCCGGCGTCGCAATCGGCGCTGCCTGGTCGATCTTCATGCCGGCCGCACGCGCTTGCGCCTCGGGCATGATTTCGGGAACGCGCTTCAGGATCGCTTCGCAGCCTTCGACAGCATCGACGCCCGCCGACACGGCACGCGCCATCGCCTCGATATGGCCATAGGACGAATAATAGAGAACGAGGATGCGGGTCACGAAACGATCCTTGGCTGGCAATCGATCAGAATTTGAGGCTGCCTTCCAGCCCGTAGATGCGCGGCCGTGCCTTGAAGACGAAGCCGCCGGGCGAGAATTCGGCATTGTAGCGTTTGTCGAACAGGTTGTTGGCATAGGCCGACACCGACCATTTGCCGCCGTCGACCGTGAAGCGCATGTCGACCAGATCGACCGGATTGCGCGACGTCGAATTGGTGACGTCGAACCAGGTGCGCCCGGTGCGGCGATAATCGACGCGGAAGCGGCCCTTCAGATCGCTGTTGCCGAGCTGCCATTCATACTGGCCGCCCAGATTGAGCGTGTAGCGCGAAATGAAGGGCGCTTCATTGCCGATCACGGTGCGATCGGGGAAGCGCTCGATCCGGCTGTAGGTGACGCCGAGCGCGGCGTTGAGCTCGAGCCCGCGGGTGGGGCGCAGGTTGGCCTCGATTTCGAACCCGCGCAGCCGTGCCGCCGGCACATTGCCCAGATTCTGGGTCGAGTTGGCGGCAAGGAAGACGAAGAAATAGCCATTCTTCGACAGCGTCGTATAGCCGCTGAAGTTGAAGGTCAGTTTGCGGTCGAACAGCGTCGATTTGACGCCAATTTCGAACGTGTCGGCGGTTTCCGCTTCGTAGATGTCCTGCACGCCCACGACACCGGTGCCGGCCGCGACTGCGCCGACGCCGGTCTGGTTGAAGCCGCCCGAACGGAAGCCGCGGCTGTAGCCGCCATAGACAGTGAGGTCGGGAATCGGCTTCCAGGTTGCAGTGATCTTCGGCTGCCACGCCGAGAAGCCGCGATTGCGCACCTGCCCGGGAATGCCCGCCGGGAAGCCAGCGACGACGGGGATGAACTGCTGCGGCGTCAGCGTCGTATTGGCGCGGTCGTCGCGGTCATAGCGGAGCGAGGCGTCGATCCGGAATGCCTTGCTGAATTCATAGCCAAGGCCGCCATAGATTGCCCAGGCGAAGTTGTTCTGGCTGTCGGCGAGAAAGGTCGCCTGCGGGTTGAGCGGGTTGGTGCTCGGCGTGCGGAACACCGCCGTCACGCCATTGCCGGTATCGACGAGATTGCCGGTCGAGATGTAGCGATCGGTCTGGATCAGATAGGTCCCGATCGACCATTGGAACCGGTCCTTGTCCGGGGACGAGATGCGCAGGTCCTCGCTGATCGCGCGGACGTCGAGATACTGGCTCTGATTGAGATCGAAACCGAAGAACTGAAACAGCAGCGATTCGCGGATCGGCAGGAAGTTGAACGCGTCGCCGGTCAGGATTTCGCTGACCCTGTCGTACGAAGTGAGCGACCGGATCGAGCCCCAATCGGCATTGTAATCGACCTTCAGCGAAACATTGTAGATGTCGCGATCGTCGATGCCGGGGTTGTTGACGCGCACCGGCAGGCTGACGTCGTTCACGTCGTTGACGATGTTGTAGTAAAAGGCCTGGGTCTTGAGCAGCGAGACATAGCCGCGCAGATCGACGCTGAAATTGTCGGTCGGCTGCCACAGCAATTTGCCGCGGATCGAAAAATCCTGCACCGGGTCGGCATCGCGGCCCAGGAAAGTGTTGGGGATATAGCCTTCGGTGTCGCGCCACGACCCCGACACGCGGAACTTCAGATTGTCGGTGATCGGCCCGCTGAGCCCGGCGCGCAGCGTATAGCCGAACCCATTGTCGATGCCGGCAAAGGCACGCCCTTCGAGCTGATTGGTGGGGTCCTTGGTCTTGATGACGATCGCACCGCCGATCGCGTTGCGGCCATAGAGACCACCCTGCGGCCCTTTCAGGATTTCGATCTGTTCGATGTCGAACAGTTCCTGGTTGAACTGGGCGGCATTCACCTGCTGCACGCCGTCGACAACCACCGCGACCGATGGTTCGGAATTACGGTTCTGGGTGATCCCGCGAATGATGACGAAGGCATTGCCGACGTTCTGCGTTTCGATCAGCTGGACGTTCGACGTCAGCGCGACGAAATCGGCGGGACGGTCGATGCCCGCCGACTCGATCGATTTCGCGTCGAAGGCGGTGATCGCGGCGGGCGTATTCTGGATCGTGCTGTCGCGGCGAAGCGCCGACACGACGACTTCATTGCTGTCCTTGTCGGCAGCCGGTGAGGCGGGCGCTTCCTGCGCGGTGGCGGGCGACGCGAACAGAACCAGCGCCGGGGCGGCGCTCGCGAGCAGCACGGTCTTGATTGAAGCGGATGCAATCACGGCGATTCTCCCCCCGAAGCACGGCCATTGTTGGTCGCCCGACGGGCGCCGACCTTTACCCGCGCCACCTAGAGCGCTTCGCCAAGCGAAGTCAAGTTCGATATGCGAAACTAGGGCGTGAGCCGCCCGGCGCGCTATCGCAACAATGCGTGAAATCAGTCGCGGACGAGCGAGTGGATGAGCGCCGGCCAGCGCTGAAGCGCGGCGCCGATCTCGCTGGCGGCGGTTCGCAGCATCGGCAGGCGCGTGCGCACGAGTTCGTCCTGCGAAATCCGCGTCGTCGAGGTCGAACAGTTGATCGCGGCGACGATCCGCCGTTGTGCGTCGAACACGGGCACTGCCACCGACACCAGCCCATAGTCGAGCTCGTCGAGCGCCGAATCATAGCCGTGCACGCGGACATCACGCAGCCGCGCCGCAAGCACCTCCGATGAGGTCACCGTGCGTTCGGTGAAGCGGGTCAATGCGGCGCGTCCAAGATAGGCGTCGATCACGTCACCGTCCTGAAACGCCAGCAACACCTTGCCCAGCGATGTCGCATGCACCGGAAACCGCGTGCCCGCCGTCGCACCCAGCCGGATGCGGCGGTTGGTCGAGACATGCGCGACGTAGAGGATGTCATCACCCGACAGCACCGCCATCGACGAGCTGTCGCCAGTATCGTCGCGCAGCTGCTGGAGCGGGGGCAGCACCACTTGCTCGACATTCATCGAAGACAGGTAGCTGGTGCCGAAGCTCAGCACTTCCGGACGGAGCAGAAACTTGCGCCCGAACTGCGCGACATAGCCGAGCTGCACCAGCGTATTGAGGCATCGCCGCGCTACCGCTGGGCTGAGCCCCGTGATCTGCGCGACTTCGCTCAGCTGCATTTCGGGATGAGTCGCATCGAAGGCGCGCAGCACCCTCAGCCCGCGCTCGAGCGTCGACAGATACTCGCTGTCCTTGGGCGGTTTGGCAGGGTCGGGCATGGCCTGCGTTACCGACGACCGCCGGGTTGGGCAAGCGGTCGACCGGTCGGGCTCACTGCGTCTCGGTGACACGCTGGCCCAGCAGCACGTCATTGTGCTGACCGAGAGTCGGGGGCGCCGTCACTTCCAGCTGACGCTCGCCGTCGAAGCTCAGCGGCGATCGGATTGTGCGGAACCGACCCTGCGGACCGTCCGGATCGTCGATGCAGAGCTGCAAGTGCTGCGCCTGCTCGGTCGCGATCACCTCGGGCGCGGAATAGACTGGCGAATGCGGCACTTCGAGCCGTTCGAGGATCGCGCACCAAGCTGCCCGGTCGCGCGTTGCAAAGATCGGCGCGAGGTGCGCGGCGACCTTTTCGTAATTGGCGATGCGGGCATTGCGGTCGGCAAATTCGGGACGTTGGAGCATCTGCGGTTCGCCCACCGCTTCGGCCAGATTCTCCCAGAATTTGGGCGGCGACGACATATGGAGCGCCAGCCACGCGCCGTCGCTGCATTGGAAAACATAGGATTGCGAGACATTGGGGCGGCTGTACGGCCCCATCACTTCGCCCGCCGACAGATAGTGGGTGAAATCGTCGAGGTTGAAGTGCGCCATCGCCTCGAACATCGACACCTCGACGAGGCGACCCTGGCCGGTGCGTTCGCGTTCGTGCAGTGCCGCCAGCACACCATAGGCGCCGTAGAAGCCAGTGATCGCATCGGCAAGCGCGGGCCCGACGACGCGCGGATTCGCGGGATTGACGAGCAGGCGCAGAAAGCCGCTGGCGGCCTGGGCAACGGTATCGAACGCGGGTCGGTCCCGGTCGGGGCCGGTCGCGCCGAAGCCCGAGATGGAGAGATAGATCAGCCGCGGATTGATCGCACGCAGCCGCTCGGGATCGACGTTGAGCTTGGTCGCAATGCCGGGACGGAAATTCTGGATGAAGACATCGGCCTTGGCGATCATCCGGTCGAATGCCGCCAGATCGTCCCCGCCGCGGGTGTCGAGGGTCACCGATCGCTTGTTGCGGTTATAGGTCTGGAAATGCGGGCTGTAGAGCTCGCCCTTGAAAGCGCGGAAGGGATCGCCGCCGTCAGGACGCTCGACTTTGACGACATCGGCGCCGAGGTCGGCGAGCAGCATGCCGGCGGCGGGGCCGGTGATGAAGGTCCCCATTTCCAGCACAGTGACATCGCCGAGCGGCTTGGCCATATTGACTACTCCCTGCCAAAGGGCATAGAAAATTCGATATACGAAATCAACTTCGTAAATCGAAATTATTGACGGCGCCTCCCTGCGCCGATTTTCCGGAAAGGCTTTGCCCCATGCGCATCGGCAAACAGGATGCTCCGTTCAGCTCGATCTGCACGTCGGATGCGGAAAGCATCACGGTGCGCGGGCGCGATCTGTGCGGCGAGATCATCGGCCAGATGGATTTTACCAGCTATTTCTGGCTGCTCGTCACCGGCAGCACGCCGAGCGAGACGCAGCGCTTTTTCGCCAATGCGGTGCTCGCGGCGATTGCCGAGCACGGACTCGTGCCGAGCGTGGTCGCGGCGCGAATGACCTATGCTGCTGCGCCCGAAGCCTTTCACGGCGCGGTGGCGGCGGGGCTGCTCGGCTGCGGGTCGGTAGTGCTCGGCAGTGCCGAGGTCGCGGGGCGATTCTATGCCGATCTCGTCGCACGCGCCGCCGCCGGCGTGTCCGAGGCGGAGGTGGCGGCGGCAGGCATCCGTGCGCTGCGTGCCGACAAGCGCGCCATCCCCGGTTTCGGCCATCCCCAGCACAGCGCTGGCGATCCGCGCGCGTTGCTGCTGCTTGAGCTGGCGACGCAGCACGGCATCGTCGGCCCGCATATCCGCATGCTGTACGCGATCCGCGATGCGATGCCCGAAGCATTGGGGCGGGCGCTGCCGATTAACGTCAATGGCGCGATTCCGGCCGTGATGCTCGACGTCGGTTTCCCGGTTGGGGCACTCAAGGGCATTTCGCTGCTCGCGCGCACCGCCAGCCTGATCGCGCATCTTCAGGAGGAGACCGAACGGCCGATCGGCTTCGTGATGTCGGGTGCCGCCGCTGCCGCGATCGAGTATGACGGACCACGCGTCTAGGCGCGATCAGCCGCGTCTGCGCCGAAAGTCCGCTGCGTCGATCGCGTGGCGCGCCATCTTCTCATACAGTGTCTTGCGCGGTGTTTGCAGGATCGCCTGCGCCGCGGTGACATTACCGCCGGTTTGGCGCAGCACATCCTCGATCACGCTTGCCTCGAACCGGCGCACGCGCTCGGCAAGCGGATATCTGCCTGCGTCCGGCCTCGCCAACGGCGCTTGGGTGAAGCCGAGCACAGCCTGCACGGCATAGTTGCGCAGCTCGCGGACATTGCCCGGCCAGTCGTGGCTCGTGAGGTGGCGCTGGACGGCCTCGGTCAGCGTGAAGCCGGCCCCGCCGGCCCGTGCGCGTGCTTCCTCGACAAACAGCGCAAACAACGGCGCAATGTCCTCGCGCCGGTCGCGCAGCGGGGGAACCTGCAGGCGCACCACGTTCAGCCGGTAGAACAGATCCTGGCGGAAGCGCCCCTCTGTGACCAGTTCGGCCAGATCGGCCTTGCTTGTCGCGATCACCCGCAGATCGACCGCGCGCGGGCGCGGGGAGCCGATCGGTTGGACCTCGCGCTCCTCGAGCACGCGGAGCAGCTTGGACTGGACCGGCAGCGGCATGCTGTCGATCTCGTCAAGCAGCAGCGTGCCGCCGCTGGAGCTTTCGATCTGGCCGGCGCGCGCCAGCCGGGTGTGCGGCACCGAATCGGCAGCGTGGCCGAACAGCTCGGTCTCGGCGAGCGCTTCGGGCAGCGCGCCGCAGTTGACGGCGATGAAGGGGCTGCTGCGGCGACGACTCAACCGGTGGATCATCGTCGCCACCAGTTCCTTGCCGGTGCCTGTCTCGCCTTCAACGAGCACGTCGATGTCGGACGCCGCGACCTGGCGGATCGTCGCCCGCAACCTGGCGATCGCCGCACTCTCGCCGATCAGCGGGTCGGCCTCGCCCTGGGCCTCGGCGGCGGCGCGCAGGCGGCGATTGTCGAGCACCAGCAAGCGCTTTTCGAGCGCGCGCCGGGTCGCGGCGATCAGGTGATCGGTCGCAAAGGGCTTGGTGATGAAGTCGAAAGCGCCTTCGCGCAGCGCGCCGACGGCCATCGCGACATCGGCATGGCCGGTGACAAGGATGACCGGGATGTCGGGATCAATCGCGCGCACCCGCGCGAACAGCTGGAGCCCGTCCATCCCGCGCATCCGGATGTCAGAGATGATCGCGCCTGCAAAATCGGGGCCGATACTGGGCAGCGCGCGGTCCGCGCTCGCAAAGGCTTCGACCGAAAAGCCTGCCAGTTCCAGCGTCTGCACCGTGGCGTCGCGCAGGGCGGGATCGTCCTCGACGAAACACACCGGTTGGTGGGTGGCGAACAGCATCAGCTTCGCTTCAGCAGCAGCGTGAAGGCCGCGCCGCCGAGCGGTGTGGGAGTCAATGTCAGTTCGCCACCGAATTCGCGGGCAATGTCGCGCGCGATCGCGAGACCCAGCCCGATCCCCGCCGGCTTGGCAGAGACGAACGGTGTGAACAGCGCATCGGCGATCGACGGATCGACGCCGGGGCCATTGTCGGCGATCGTGACGGTGATCGCGCGATTGTCTATCGCCGCGACGGCGAGCGAAATGGCCGGGTTGGCGTTACCGGCAATTGCCTCCAGCGCGTTTTGCAGGAGGTTGATCAGGATCTGCTCCAGCCGCACGCGGTCGCCGATCACCAGGGTGTCGGCCAGCGCGCGCGGCAAGTCGATCGCCGTGATGTGGCGCGCGCGCTCGCCCAGGATCATCAGCGATCCGTCGATCACCGAGCCGATCGGCACCGCGTCGATCGCCGGGACCTTGCGGCGCGCGAAATTGCGCAATTCAGCCGTGATGCTGCCGATCCGGCTGGTCAGCTCGATGATCCGGCGCAGATTGTCCCGCGCTTGCTGCTGCTGCGCGCGATCGAGCAGCATCCCGGCGTTCTCGGCAAAGGTGCGGATCGCTGCGACCGGCTGGTTGATCTCGTGCGCGACGCCCGCCGTGATCTGGCCGAGCGAGCCGAGCCGGTTGGCCTGCGCCAGTTCCTCGCGCGCGGCACGGAAGCGCCGGTCGGCATCGGCACGCTCGCGCGATTCGACGTGGAGCGCTTCGTTGGCGGCCTGCAGCTCGGCGGTGCGCCGTATCACTTCGGCTTCGAGCGTCCGCTGTGCCTCGGCCGCGAGCTGGCGCCTCTCTCGGTCGCGCAGGACGAGCGCGCCGACGGCAACGACAACGACCAGCATGCCGAGCCCCAACAGGCGGACGTTGCTGGTTGCTGCCGCCAGTGGTCCGGCAAGTGGTTCGAGATGGATGAGCCGACCGTCGGCCAGCGGGACCGGCTCCGTCGCGGCGCGGTAATATGTCGCCCGGTCGCCGCCGCCGACCTGCGCCAGCGGCCCTGACAGGTCGACGGCAGCAGGTCTTGGCGCCGCCCCGCCGAACTGCAGCGTCTCGCGCACGCGCGCCAGCGTCGCGGCATCGAGCGGCCGGGTCGCGCGAAAGCGCCAGCCGGGAACGGCAGTGATCAGGATTACTCCCTGCGCGTCGGCCACGAAGCTGGGACCGGCAGCGCGTGCCCAGATCGATTCGACGCGGTCGAATTCGACCTTCACGACGATTGTTCCTGCCGGTCGTCCGCCAATGTCGAGCCGCCGCGCAAGGTAGAGGCCCGGGCGCCCGCTGACCGTGCCAAGTGCGAACAATTCGGACTGGCCGCGCGCCATCGCGTCACGGAAATAGGGTCGAAAGCCGTAATTGCTTCCGACGAAGCTGGTCGCAAGCCGCCAGTTGCTGGCGGCTATCGTCAGCCCTTCGCGGTCGATCAGATAGATGGCCGCCGAATCGGTCCGCGCCGCGAGCAACTCCAGCGTGCGATTAAGCCGGGCAATCGGCGCGGCGCCATGCGTGGCGAGGGCCGCGGCGACGTCGGGATATTCGGCAAGCACGACCGGCAGCAGGCGGAATTTCTGCAATTCGCTGGTGAGCAGGCTGGCATGGCTGCGCGCGGTCCGCGAAGCGGTGAGGTCGGTCGCGGCAATCGCCTGCGTGCGCGCCCAGCGCTCGCCGAGCCTGGCGAACATTGCGACCGCCGCAATTGCCGCCAGCCCGGCAAGAATGAGGCCGCGCCGCCGCTTCCACAACCCGATCATCTGGGCGGTCTATCACACAGTTTGCGCAATGCACGTCACCATTTCCACACAGCTGTAGATGCGTGCCGTTGCATAAAAAACAATAACTACAGTGCAGTAACACGAGAACAGACAAATTTGCCAAGGTCGAGCGGCTGCTTATCCTAGCTCCAAAGCCTCGAATGAAGGCGCGCATGTTGCGCAAAGGGGAGCGATGAAGATCACGCCGATTTCGCCCGAGTCGCGGCAGGGCCAGCACCGCTGGTGGCAGCATCTCTATCTGCAGGTGCTGGTGGCAATCGGTCTGGGCGCGGCGCTCGGCCATTTCTATCCCGATGCCGGTGTCGCTTTGAAGCCGCTGGGCGATGGCTTCATCAAGCTGGTGAAGATGGTGATTGCGCCGGTGATCTTCCTGTCGGTGGTCAGCGGTATCGCGGGCATGCGCGACATGGGCGGTGTGGGTCGCGTCGCGGCCAAGGCCTTTGCCTATTTCATCACCGTGTCGACCGGCGCGCTGGTTCTGGGGCTTGTGGTGGCCAATCTCGTGCGACCGGGGGCGGGGCTCGACATCGATCCGGCGACGCTCGATCCGACGGCGGTCGCCGATTATGTCAACAAAGCGCACGACACGAGCATCATCGGCTTCCTTAGCGACATCATCCCAACCACTTTGGTTTCGGCGCTGACCGACGGGTCGATCCTGCAGACGTTGTTCGTCGCCATTCTGTTCGGCCTCGCATTGTCGCTGGTCGGAGCGCCCGCGGCGCCGTTGCGCGACCTGATCGAGCGGCTGGCGATGGTCGTGTTCCGGCTCGTCGCGATGCTGATGCGGCTGGCGCCGATCGGGGCATTCGGCGCGATTGCGTTTACGATCGGCAAGTTCGGGCTGACAGCGCTCGTCAATCTCGGCGCGCTGGTGGCGACCTTTTACGCGACGTCGTTGCTGTTCGTGCTGCTGATCCTGGGCGCGATCGCGAGGGCACACGGATTTTCGGTGGCGCGTCTGATCGTCTATCTGCGGGCCGAGCTGCTGCTCGTGCTCGGCACCTCGTCCTCCGAAGCGGCGCTGCCCAGCCTTATCGCCAAGCTGGAAGCGGCAGGGTGTGAACGCAGTGTCGTCGGACTCGTTGTCCCGACCGGCTATTCGTTCAATCTCGACGGCACCAACATCTACATGACGCTGGCGGCGCTGTTCATTGCGCAGGCGACCAACGTCGACCTCAGCCTGGGCGAGCAGCTCGCTTTGCTTGGCGTCGCGATGCTGAGCTCGAAGGGCGCGGCGGGGGTGACGGGGGCAGGCTTCATCACGCTGGCGGCGACTTTGTCGATCGTGCCGACGGTGCCGGTTGCCGGCATGGCGCTGATCCTGGGCATCGACCGGTTCATGTCCGAATGCCGCAGCCTCACCAATTTCATGGGCAATGCTGTCGCGACGATTGTCGTCGCGCGCTGGGAAGGCGCGCTCGATCGCGAACGGCTGGCGGCAGCACTTGTGGGCGGTGGCCGGTCGCCGACGTTGATGCCGGCGGCTGCCGACGCCGGAACCGACTGACAACAGAAACGAGGGGGAGAGCAGAAAATGAAGATCGGATGGAAGACGGCGCTGCTGCTGGCAGGCGCCAGCGTTACGATGCCGGCCTATGCACAAACCGCAGCGCCGGCAGCCAGTGCGCCCGCCGAAGAACCGGTTGAGGAAGTCGTGGTCGTCGGCTCGCAGATCCGCGGCAAGGCGACGCAGGCGCTTCCGGTGACCGTGCTCGATACCAAGCAGATCGACGCAACCGGTGCGTTGTCGGGCGACGAACTGTTCCGTGCCATCCCTCAACTCGGCGACGTAACGTTCAACCCGTCGAACAATCCGCAGACCAGCAATGCCGCGCGTGGCGACGTCAATTCGATCAACCTGCGCAACCTGGGCGTCGGCAACACGCTGGTGCTACTCAACGGGCGCCGCCTCGTCTCGCACCCGACCAGCCAGGCGGGCGAAGGCAATGTGCCTGTGCTGGGATACAACTCCAACTCGATCCCGGTCGCCAATATCCAGCGGCTGGAGATCCTGCGCGACGGCGCCGCCGCCATCTACGGCGCCGATGCCGTCGCGGGCGTGGTCAACACGGTGCTGAAGGAAAATTACGACGGCATCTCGATCGACGGTCGCTTGGGCGGCGCGCTCGGCACTCATCGTCGCGAATATCAGTTCACCGGCGTGTTCGGAAAGAAGTTCGCGGGCGGCAAGGGCAATGTCACGCTGTTCCTCGACTGGACGCAGCGCGATGCCCAGCTTTCCGACGACCAGCCCTATACCGCCACCAATGACCTGCGGCCGTTCTTCGCGAACAATCCCGCCTTTGCCGGCAATACCGCTGCTGACGGGCGCGCAACGCAGTCGCCCTGGGCCAATCTGACCGTTGTCGGTGGCCCCGGCACGATCCGCCGGGGAACGACCGCGCTGACGTCATCGGCGGGCGTGTTTCACACTCAATCGGCGCTCAATCCGGGCTGCCTCGTCACGATTTCGGTCAATACCTGCTTCGGCAGCGGCACGCGTGCGACCAATACCACGTTGCGCAATGAACGCTTCGATAACGCCGCCAATACCACCGTCACGCCGGGCATCGAGCGCTTCAACAGTTTCCTGACGGCGCATTACGAACTCAGCGACAACGTTACCGCCTATACGGAAATCGGCTATTACCGGGCGATGAGCAAGGCGGTGCAGCCGCCGACGATCAACCTCAACGCGATCGTGATCCCCGCCAGCAATTACTGGAACCCGTTCGGCCCGGTCATTTTCGCCAACGGCCAGACCAACCCCAATCGTATTTCCGGCCTCACCAACGTGCCCGTCACGGGCCTGCCGGTGCAGCTCAGCACCTATCGCTACGTCGATACCGGGCCACAATATGTCGATGTCACCAACTGGCAATCGCGCTTTCTGGGTGGCCTGCGTGGCAAGATCGGCGGGTTCGATTTCGACACCGCGCTGCTCTATTCGGAGGCCGAGGCGGTCGACCGGTCGGACGCGATCAACATGACCCGGCTGCAGCAGAACCTCGCGCTGTCGACACCCGATGCCTATAACCCCTTCAGCGGCGGTTGCAGCGCGAACCCGGCAATCGGCGACTGCTCGCCATCGTCGCAGGTCGCGATCAACAGCATCCTTTTCAAGCTGGTGCGGCGGTCGAAGACCACGCTGGCGCTCGGCGATTTCAAAATGTCGCGCCCTGATCTGCTCAAGCTGCCCGGCGGCGATCTCGGCATCGCGTTCGGCATCGAAGGGCGGCGCGAAACGCAGCAGGACATTCGCGACGACAATCTGAACGGCACGATCCCATTCACCGACGCGGTCACCGGCGCGGTTTCGCTCAGCAACGTGGCCGCCGTCAGCCCGACGCCGAGCACGAGCGGCAGCCGGTTCGTCTTCTCGGCATTCGGCGAGCTCGCGGTGCCGGTGATTTCGCCCGACATGAACATCCCGCTCGTGCGCCGCATCGACGTGCAGTTCGCGGGCCGGTTCGAGCATTACAGCGATTTCGGTTCGATCTTCCGGCCCAAGGTGGCAGGCGCGTGGGACATCATCGATGGCCTGCGCATCCGTGGGTCCTATTCGACCGGCTTCCGCGCGCCCAACCTCGAACAGACGCGGACCGTGCAATATTCGCGCCTCGGCTCGAACACCGACTATTACCGGTGCGAAGCCGATCTTCGGGCGCGGCGGATCGCCAATTTCACGCTCTGCAATCGCGGGATCAGCTATTCGATTTTCGTGTCGGGCAATCCCAATCTGCAGCCCGAAACCAGCACCAACTGGACGGTGGGCACAGTGATCGAGCCCAAATTCATCCCCAGCCGGTTCGGCAAGCTGACGGTGACCGCGGATTTCTGGTCGATCAACCAGGTCGGCATTGTCGGCCAGTTCGGGCCGCAAAATGCGCTGGTGCTCGATTATCTGCTGCGCCAGCAAGGATCGAGCAACCCGAACGTCATCCGTGCGGCGGTCACGACGGACGATACGCCGGTATTTACCGGCACCGGCCTCGCCCCTGCCGGCGCGGTGATCCAGATTCGCGACCAGTTCGTGAACCTGTTGCCTCAGACGGTCCAAGGCGTTGATCTCGCGCTCCTTTATCAGCTCCACGACACGCCGATCGGCGATTTCGACATCGACTTCAACATCGCCCGGCTGACCAAATTCTCGCGCGAGGTGCCGCCGGGGATCCAGGTGCTGTTCGACGCGCGCGCGGCCGGCGCGATCAACGCGGCGACGCCGCTCACCGATTCGAGCGATCTGATCAGGACGCGCAGCCGCCCCGAATGGCGCACGAGCACGACCATCACCTGGTCGCTCAAGCAGTTTCAGGTCGGCACGCAGATCAGCACGATCAGCGACGTCAACGACACCAGCTTCCTCGACGTGAACGGCAATCCCTATGTCGTCGCCGGGCAGGCAACAGTGAACCTCTATGCGCAATATCGCTTCAAGCGCGGCCCACTTGACGGCACCCGAGTGCGGATCGGCGTGCGCAATCTGTTCGATGTCGATCCGCCGCTGGCCAGCGACGGTTATCTCGGCGCGCTCTACAATCCCTATGGGCGTTATCTCTATGTAACCATCGGCAAACGGTTCTGACGGAGGCGGTATGACGGTGCGGCAGTTCCTGATCCTGTTGGCAGCCGCGCTGTCGGCATGGCCAGCAGTGGCACAGCGGGCGGCGGCGCCTGCTACGTCGGTCACTCCGGTCACGCAGGCACCGGCGAAGGCGCGGACGATCCTGTTCGTCGGCAACAGCTTCACTTATGCCGCCTATTCGCCGGTCCGCCGCTACCGCGCCGAAACCGTCACCGACCTGAACCAGAACGGCATCGGCGGCGTCCCGGCGCTGTTCAAGCGCTTCACCGAACAGGTCGGGCTCAACTACGCGGTCAGCCTCGAGACGAGCGGCGGGAAGGGGCTGGACTGGCATTATGACAACCGGCGCGCGGTGCTCGACCGGGCGTGGGACGTGGTGATCCTGCAAGGGCACAGCCTGCTCGATCGCGATCGGCCGGGCGACCCGACGCTGCACGTCCGCTATGCCGGGCTACTTGCGGCGATGTTCGCCTCACGCAATCCGGCGGTCGATGTCGAACTCAGCGCAACTTGGGCGCGCGCCGACATGGTCTATCAGCCCGGCAGCCGCTGGTCGGGGCAGTCGATCGAGCAAATGGCGCTCGACCTGCGTCGGGGCGCCGATATGGCCCGCGCCGCCGCGCCCCAGATTCGCGGCATCGTGCCCGTCGGCGAAGCGTGGAACCGGGCGATCGCAGCACGGATCGCCGATCCCAATCCCTATGACGGCATCGCCTTCGATCAGGTCGATTTGTGGACCTATGACCATTATCACGGGAGCGCCCATGGCTATTATCTGGAAGCGCTGCTGATCTTCGGGCGCGTGACCGGGGTCGATCCACGGCGACTGGGCGGGAAGGAACTGGCCGCCGATGATCTGGGCATTGCACCAAGCGTGGCCGAAGCGCTTCAGCGGATCGCGGCCGAACAGCTTGCCGCCGAGTCCGCGCGGTAGCAGCCGTCAGATGACATTTCCGTAGCGCCGCCGCGTTGCCGCGACCGTGGCGCGCGCGCGCTCGATTGCCGCTTCGACCGCTTCGCTTTCGGTGGCCTGGAGCAGCGCGTCGATCACGCGTCGCAGATGGTCGCGCATTGCCGCGCGCGCCGCATGCGGATCGCGGTTGGCTAGCGCGGCGATGATCGCCCGGTGCTCTTCGCCGCGCGGGCGGATGCCGGCACGGCGCACCTTTTGCGACAGCAGCCGATATTGCGGCGACCGCGCCCGCGCCGCCCATAGCATATCGATGCTCGCGACCAGCGCGCTGTTGTTGGTCGCAGCGGCAATGCCGAGATGAAAACGGCGATCGATCTCCTCGCTCCGCGCCACGTCGCGTTCGCTCTCGATTTCCATCGCTTCCACCATTTCGGCCAGCTGCGCGACGCCAGCGTCGTCGATCAGCGTGGCCGCCAGCGCCGCTGCCTCGCCTTCGATCAGCAGCCGCGCCTCGAGGATCTCGAAAGGACCGAAATCGGTCGTGTCGGCTTTCGCCTTGAGCGGCTCGCGCGCGACGACATAGACTCCCGATCCCGTGCGCACTTCGACCAGCCCGTCGAGTTCCAGCGCCAGGATCGCTTCACGCACCGTTGGCCGCGACACCCCGGTCGCGGCGGCAATGTCGCGCTCTGAAGGCAGCCGCGCACCGACCGGATAGTCGCCATCGGCAATCTGCTGCGCCAGCGTCTGCGCGACCTGCGCATAAAGCCGACGCGTCTCGTCGCGTGACGGACTGGTCATGGCTTCTCCCCCAAATTGGTCAGGCCAATATAGACAGGCGCGCGCCAATTGACTAGCGTCCATCCACCGGTCAGGAGGGGGCAGCAGCCGATGCGAATAACCGATGCACGCGTGATTGTCACAAGCCCGGGGCGCAATTTCGTGACGCTGAAGATCGTGACCGACGAGGGGGTTCACGGCATCGGCGATGCGACGCTCAACGGCCGCGAACTGGCAGTGGTCAGCTATTTGCGCGACCATGTCTGTCCGCTGTTGATCGGGCGTGATGCGCGGCGGATCGAGGACATCTGGCAGCTGCTTTACCGCGGCGCATACTGGCGGCGCGGCCCGGTGACGATGCGCGCGATCGCCGCCGTCGACGTGGCGCTGTGGGATATCAAGGGCAAGGCGCTCGGCGCACCTATCCATGATCTGCTCGGCGGGAAGAGCCGCGACGGCGTGCTCGTCTATGGTCATGCCAATGGCAGCGACATTGCCCATACGATCGACGAAGTCGCGCGCTACATCGACATGGGCTATCACGCGATCCGCGCGCAAAGCGGGGTGCCGGGGCTCGACAAGCCTTATGGCGTGTCGAAGGACAAATTGTTCTACGAACCCGCCGACGCCGAACTGCCGACCGAGACCATCTGGTCGACACCCGAGTATCTGCGCCATACGCCGAAGCTGTTCGATGCCTTGCGCGCGAAGTTCGGCGAGAAGCCGCTGCTGCTGCATGATGCCCACCACCGGTTGACACCGCAGGAGGCCGCGAAGCTCGCCAAGGCGCTTGAACCCTATGACCTGTTCTGGCTGGAGGATGCGACGCCTGCCGAAAATCAGGAAGCGTTCCGGCTGATCCGCCAGCACAGCACCACGCCGCTCGCGGTCGGCGAAGTGTTCAACACGATCTGGGACTGCAAGGACCTGATCCAGAACCAGCTGATCGATTATATCCGTGCGACCATCGTCGGCGCGGGCGGCATCACCCATCTGCGCCGGATCGCCGATTTCGCGGCCGTCTGGCAGGTCCGCACCGGCTGCCACGGTGCGACCGACCTGTCCCCGGTGACGATGGGCGCGGCGCTGCATTTCCAGAGCTGGGTGCCCAATTTCGGCATTCAGGAATATATGCGCCACACGCCCGAGACTGATGCCGTCTTCCCGCATGCCTATTCGTTCGCGGACGGGCTGCTGCATCCCGGCGATGCGCCGGGGCACGGCGTCGACATCGACGAAGAGCTCGCTGCCAGATATCCCTATGACCCGCGCCAATTGCCGATCGCTCGCTTACGCGATGGCACGATGTGGAACTGGTGACCCAGCGCCGCTTCAGTGTCGTCGGCCTGCGCTGGTGGATCGTCGGGCTGGTCTCGCTCGGCACGATCCTCAATTACCTGGCGCGCAATTCGCTGGGCGTACTCGCGCCGCAATTGAAGACCGAGCTGCATTTCTCGACCGAGCAATACAGCTATGTCGTGGGCGCCTTCCAGCTTGCCTACACGCTGATGCAGCCGGTGTGCGGCTTCATCGTCGACTCGGTCGGCCTGCGTATCGGCTTTGCGCTGTTCGCGGTCGCCTGGTCGGTCTCGAACATGCTCCATGCGTTTGCGGGCGGCTGGCAGAGCCTCGCCTTCTTTCGCGGGCTGCTGGGGCTGAGCGAGGCAGCAGCAATCCCGTCGGGCATGAAGGCGATTGCCGAATGGTTTCCCGCGCGCCAGCGATCGGTCGCGACCGGATGGTTCAACGCGGGCACATCGCTGGGTGCCGTGCTCGCGCCGCCGGTCGTGATCGGGATCAGCGCGCTCTACGACTGGCGGATGGCGTTCATCGTCACCGGTGCGATCGGGCTGGTCTGGGCCGCGCTGTGGTTCGCTTTCTACCGCTCGCCCGCCGATCATTTCGCGATTACGCCGACCGAGCTCGACCTGATCGAGGGCGATCGACCGCCGGTGATCGCGGATGCGAAGGTTTCCGCGCGGGCGATCGTGGGAACCCGCCGCTTCTGGGCGATCGCCGTGCCGCGCTTCCTTGCGGAGCCGGCGTGGCAGACGTTCAGTTTCTGGATCCCGCTGTATCTCGCCACCGAACGCGGCATGGATCTGAAGCAGATCGCCCTGTTCGCGTGGCTGCCGTTCCTGGCGGCTGACATGGGCGGCATTCTCGGCGGGTATCTGTCGCCCTTTCTGATGAAGCGCGTGGGGCTGACGCTGATCCCATCGCGCGTCACTGGCGTGGCGATCGGCGCGGTGCTGATGATCGCGCCGGGATGCATCGGTCTTGCCACCAGCCCGATGATGGCGATCGCGCTGTTCTGCGTCGGCGGTTTTGCCCACCAGATGATTTCGGTGCTGATCAATACATTGTCGGCCGATGTCTTCACGCCCGCCGAGGTTGGCACCGCGAACGGCTTTGTCGGTATGGCCGGATGGACCGGCGGACTGCTGTTTTCGCTGGCGATTGGGCAATTGGCCGACAGCATCGGCTATGCGCCGCTGTTCGCCTGCCTTGCGCTGTTCGACCTGATCGGGGCGGGCGTGCTCATATTGACGATCGGTCGCCTCGCGGTGCCCGGTGCGGCAGCCAGGCGATGAGGCGCGCGACGATCTCGGCGCCGCCACGTTTCGTGTTTGCGGGACGTGATCGCGCGCGCGTTGTGATGACGTCTGATACCGGCGCGGTCGCGCATGTCTTCGTTCTCGAGGAAGACATTGTCCGGCTGCTGCTGCTCGTCGATGGTACGCTGCGCAGCCCGCCGAGCTGGGCGATCGCGCCTGGTGCCGAGGACATTGCCGAGCCGGGCCGCGACCGGATGACGACCGACGGCTTCGCCTGTCCCGATTTCGCGGTCGCGCAGGACGGCGATATCCTGACGATCACGACGACGCGCATCCGCCTCAGCATCGCGCTCACCGGGCTGCGCTGTCGCTGGGCGCAACGCGTCGGCGACGATTGGCAGGTGATGGCCGAGGATCGCCCGACCCAGGCCTATGATTTCGGCTGGTGGGACGGGCGCGCGCATCATTATCTCGTTCGCCGCCCCGGCGAGCGCTACTACGGCCTCGGCGAGCGATCGGGCGCAATGGACCGGCGCGGGCGGCGCTTCCGCCTCACCAATCTCGACCCGATGGGCTATGACGCGGCGACCAGCGACCCGCTCTACAAATCGATCCCCTATGTCCTGACCGCGCAGGCTGATGGCAGCTGCCACGGTGCGTTCTACGATACACTCGCGCGCGCAACCTTCGATTTCGGGCAGGAGCTCGATAACTACCACGGCCCCTATCGGCACATGGTCGCCGATCATGGCGATGTCGATCTCTACATGATCGCCGGGCCCGATCCGCTGGCCGTCACCAGGCGGTTTACCTGGCTCACCGGCCGCCCAGCGCTGCCGCCGCGCTGGTCGCTCGGCTATTCGGGCTCGACGATGACCTATACCGACGCGCCGGACGCGCAAAGGCGGATGGCGGAATTCATCGACGGGCTGGCGACGCACGACATCGGCTGCGGATCGTTCCATCTCTCGTCGGGGTACACGTCGATCGGCGACAAGCGTTACGTCTTTCATTGGAACCGCGACAAATTCCCCGATCCGGCGGGCTTCGCGGCAAGCTATGCCGATGCCGGGGTCAAGCTCGTCGCCAACATCAAGCCCGCGCTGCTGCTCGATCATCCGCAGATCGATGCTGTTCGCGACGGCGGCATGCTCATTACCGACCGCGACGGTACCGCCTGCGAAGCGCAGTTCTGGGATGCGCCGGGCGTCTACCTCGACTTCACCAACCCGGCGACGGCGGCCTGGTGGCGGGGGCAAGTAATGACGGCGCTGCTCGATCACGGCATTGCGGCGACGTGGAACGACAACAATGAATATGAGGTTTGGGACGCGCGCGCGCGCATCTACGGCTTCGGCACGCCGCGTGCGGCGGCGGAGGCTCTCCCGCTCCAGCCGCTGCTGATGATGCGCGCGTCGCGTGCGGCCCAGATCGCGCATGCGCCTGCCAAGCGGCCTTATGTGGTGACGCGGTCGGGGATGGCGGGCCTGCATCGCTATGCGCAGACCTGGTCGGGCGACAATCGCACGGCGTGGCCGACGCTGCGCTACAACCTGAAGATGGGGCTCGGGCTCGCGCTGTCGGGCGTGTCGAACAGCGGCCATGATGTCGGGGGCTTCTCGGGTCCTGCGCCCGACCCGGAGCTGCTCATTCGCTGGGTGCAGGCGGGTATCCTGATGCCGCGCTTCAGCATTCACAGCTGGAACGACGATCGCACCGTCAACGAGCCGTGGATGCACCCCGCCGCGACGCCCGCAATCGCACGGTTGATGGCGTTGCGGCAGACTTTGACCCCCTTCTTCTACGACCTGCTCCACCGCTACGCGCGCGATTATGAGCCGATGCTGCGCCCGCTCTGGCTCGATCATCCGGCCGATCCGGGCGCGTGGCAGGATGGCGACGACCATCTGATCGGGCGCGATTTGCTGGCGGCGATCGTGGTCGAGCCCGGCGCGACGACGCGGGCGGTCCGACTGCCCGGCGTCGGTGATTGGTACGAAGTCTGGTCGGGCCAGTCCCACCGTGGCGGCGCCATGGTCGAGGTCGCCGCGCCGCTCGACGGCCCGCCGCCGTTGTTCGCGCGGGCTGGATCGGGCATTTTTGTCGATCTCGCGAAAGGGGGCTTTCGGCCCGGTTTGCCCGAACGCGGCGTCTGGCTGTTCCCGCCGGTCGGCGATGGCGATTTCGCCTGGGAAGCAATCGAGGACGATGGCGAGAGCGTCGATGCACCGCTGACGCGCTGGCGGATCGAGGGCAGAGCGCAGGGCGACCGGATCGACCTTGCCGTGTCGCGAACGGGTGAAGAGCGCGACGACACGCTCACGATCCTGCTCCCCGCTGGCGAGAGTCGCCGGATTGTCGTGATCGGCGGAGCGATCGAGATGATCGACTTGGGCAATCGGCCCGGCGTGCGGGTCGCGCTTCCTGCCTGACCCTATCCAGAAAAAAGGGCGCGCCCCGAAGGACGCGCCCCGAATTCACGCCATCCTTGCGCCGATCAATATTTGAAGCGGGCGCGGATCCCGAAATAGCGCTCGGCATCGCGCGGCACCTGGAGGCGCTGGTACGAGTTCGCCGTCACGCCGTTACCGGCCGGCGTGATGAAGCTGGTGTAATAGCTGTCGGTCAGGTTTTTCGCGAGCAGCGCCAGTTCGAACCGCCCGTCCTTGGTTGCGAAAGTGAGATTCATGTCGAACAGCTCATAGGGCGGCTGCTGGGCGAGCGGTGTCTGGTCGAGGTCGAAGTTGATCCGGCTCGTATAGGCAATCGACGAGCCCAGCCGCACGTCGAACGGCACCGCGTCGGTCAGCGGCAGGCGCCAGTCCATCGCGATGTTCAGCTTGTGCTTCGGCGCAAACGGCAGCGGCTGGCCGTTGTGCGCGAGGCAGGTCGCGAGCTGCGCCGCCGTCAGCGTGGCGGCGTTGCAGCGGAATTCGCGGATCGTGCCTTCGTTATAGGTATAGCCGCCGTTGAACGTCAGCCGGGGCGTCGCCCGCCAGTTGAAGTCGACTTCGACGCCGCGCGATTGCACGCGCCCCGCGTTGGTCAGGGTCACGAAGGTCTGCGCGCCCTGCGTCACGAAGCTGTTCGCCTGGAAGTTGTAGACGTCCTGATTGTAGAGCGCGAGGTTGAGCGTCAGCTTGCGGTCGAACAGTTTCGCCTTGAGGCCCAATTCATAGGCATTGCTGGTTTCGGGCGCAATCGCACCGGTGTTGGCGGCAGTGATGCTGAAGAACACGTTGAGCGCCGGCCCTTTATAGCCGCGCGAATAGGTGCCGTACAGCAACAGATCGTCGTTCGCCTGGAACTGCAGACCGGCACGTCCCGACACGCCGTCCGCGTTGGCCGATTCGGCGAAGGCAAATGGACCCTGAATGCCGGGGCGCAGCGTCGCGTCGGTGACCGAGTTCGCGCTGACCGTGCGAACATAATTATACGACACCGTGTCGTTGGTGTAGCGGATGCCGCCAATCAGTTTCAGCTTGGGCACGATCTCGAACGTCGCCTGGGCAAAGCCAGCTTGGCTGCGGAACTTTGTCGTCCAGTTGCCGGTGCCCGATGTCGTGATGAAGGTGCTCGCCCCTGCCGCCGTGCTGCACGGACGGAAGCCGGTCGCGTCGATCGCCAGCGTCGATGCCGAGCACAGCGTGTCGGACCGCGTGAAGGTGTCGTTCTCGTCGGTCCACCAGAAGAAGCCACCGAGCACATATTCGAAGCGGCCGCCGCTCGGCGAAGCGAGGCGGATTTCCTGGCTGTACTGGTTGAAATCGAGCGCACCGTCGTCGCGCTGGTCGATGTTCTGGTTCGCCGCCGGCGTATTGGCGTTGGCGACCGCGACATATTGCCCCGATTGCGACCCGAAATCGCCGTCGCGCAGCTGCCGGTTGTACCAGTTGCGATAGGCCGTGATCGAGGTCAGCGTGTGATTGCCGATCTGCCAGTCGATTGTCAGCGACGCGCCCGAATTCTGGTCGATGGTGCCGGGCGTGAAATTATAGTTGAGCGAACGGTTGCCGAAACTCGGCACGACCGGTCGCTGCTGAGGCAGGAAGATGTTGGCGAACTGCGCGTTCGGAATGGTGATGCCGAGGATGTCGCCGCAGCAATCATTGTTCTCGCGGCTGTAATCGCCGTTGAGGTTGATCGTCACATCGCCAAGGTCGAAGCGGAACTTCCCCTTGACGCCCCATTTGTCATAGCCGTTGACGCGGGTGTTGTTGAACACATTGGGCGCATTGCCGTCGTAATTGCCGTAATAGGCGCTGACCAGTCCGGCGATGTTGTTGGCCAGCGCGCCCGAGACGACGCCCGACGCGCGATATTCAGCGCGTCCATAATAAGCGGCCGAGGCGTCGACGGTCAGCTTGCTGGTCGGGGCACGGGTGGTGATGTTGAGCGCGCCGACCGAGGCGTTCTTGCCGAACAGCGTGCCCTGCGGCCCGCGCAGCACTTCGATCCGGTCGATGTCGGCGAACTCCTGCGTCGCCATGCCCGAGCGACCATAGACGACGCCGTCGATGATCGTCGACACGCTGGGTTCCGCGCCGCTGGCGAAGGATTGGGTGCCGAGGCCGCGGATCGCAATCGTCGAATTGACGTTCGCGGTACCGCGCTTGAACGTCAGCGAGGGCACGACGCGATCGAGCGTTTCGGTGCTGTTGATGTTGGCGTTGCGCAGCGAGTCGCCATTCACGACGGTGATCGCAACCGGCACCGACTGGAGATTTTCCGAACGACGCTGCGCGGTCACGACGACTTCGGCCTCATCGGCCTTATCGGTAGCAGCGGTCGGCTGCGGCGCGGTCTGGGCCTGCGCGGCGCCCGTCCAGCCCGCGACTGACAGCGTTGCCATAGCAGTCGCAAGGCTGAGCTTGGTGATCGGCTTCATCGTCTCTGATTCCTCCCCTGTGGCGCGGCGCATCTTGGCGCGTCTCGCCCTCTCGGCAGGTGTTAGACCAGAAAAGCCCCGATTTTGTCAAGTGGCATGACCAATTTCGGCTTGCGCGACACGGTCCATTTCTCAGTTGACGCGCGCGCGAAACCGCACCGTGAAGCTGCTGTTGGCGGCAAAGGAGCCGCTTGGCGTCAGGCGGATGGCGCGGACATTGGCATCGTAACTGGTCGTCGCCTGATAGGCGTAGCTGGTCCCGCCGTTGTTCGAATAGGCGATGCCGCTGGCGGGCAGGGTCAGCCCGCTTGTCCCGGCGTTGAACTCGAACGGCCCGGTTGCCGGCCCGCCGTCATCGATGTCGCCGCCGTAGAATGTGACGTTGGCGGGCAGGACATCGGTCAGCACCACGGTCGAGGCATCGACCGGGCTGCCGCCGGTGTTTGCGACCGAAAAGGTGTAGATCACGTCGGCGCCGGGAATGGCGAAGCGATTGATTCCGGTCGTGAGATAAGGCGTCGAGGTCTTGGTCACGCTGATGCGCGGCAGCGGGCAATAGCTGACGCCGCTGATGCCGATCGCCTGCTGGCCGGTCGTGTTCTCGCCCGTCACATAGGGATAGTTGCCATAGCGCAGCGTGACGCTCGTCACCGGTGCGGCGAAGCTGACGTTGATGGTCCCCTCGTCCGAATTATTGCCCGCAGCGGTGGTGCCGGCCGCTTGCGTCGCGGTCACTGAGACGGGGGTGGAGGCCGTGCCGAAGACGACCGTCGATCCGATTGCGGTGCGGGGCGCGGTGGCGCCATTGCCGTTGCCCGGCGGCGAGGCCATCTCAGGCGTGCCGGCCGAGCCCGTCACCTGAACCCAGTCGCGAAACTGGTTCGACGCGAAATCGACATCGTATAGGGTGAAGGCGACGTCGCGCACCGGCTCGGCGAAGCTGTAAGTCAGCGTGACGATGCGCGTCGTGCCGGTCAGGCTGGTCGTGCGGCCGCTGAATATGCCGCCGATGGTGAGCGTCTGTGCAAGGCTCGATCCGGTCACGAGCGTGCCGATCGCCGGCAGCGTCACTCCGCCTGCCACGGTCGAGGACAGCCCGTTCTGCGTCAGCGCCATCGTCACCGTTTGCGTGGCGCCGTTGCCGTTGCGGGCAGTGTAGCTGTAGGTCGTGCCATAGCTGAGCGTCGCCGCGCCCTGGTTCGCGAAGCTGAAGACATAGCGGTTGGCGGCGTCGCAATCGGCGCGTGCGGCAGTCGCGCCTGCCAGCAACGCGACGAACAGGATCAGTCGAGCAATCATTTCTGCAACCCAAGATCGGCCAGCAGGCCATTGTCAAACTTCAGCCTGAACGAGGCATAGAGGCCCTGGCGCGTGCTGCGCGTGGCGGCGAAGTCGCGGTCGTCGAACCCGGCGATGTTGTAGCCGATCACCAGCCAGCCGTTCCTGAACGGCCGCACGCCGACCGACGGCCCAACCGCATAGCCGACGGTCGCCGCCCCCGTCGAAAGCCGCGTGCTTGCCGTCACGCCAAGGTCGAGGTGGCTGCCGAGGTCGAAGCGCGTTTCGATCGCGACGATGTTGCTCCAGCCGCCGACATCGGCATCGCCGAAGCGCGTGTCGACATAGCGGCTGCCCCAGAACAACGAAACTTCGCTGCGATCGAGCCAATCGCTGCCGCGGTGGTCCTTCGCAGAATAGTTGAGCGACAGGCTGTTGATGATCCGGCGCGATGCGACATCGCCCGAAACGCCGAGCGGCGCGCCGCCGATCGGCCCCGGCTGGCCCGCGACCGCGCCGCGCACCAGGTCGCTGCGCGCTTCGAGCTTATCGAACCAGCTGAACCGCGAGGTCGATGGGCGATGCGCCCAGGACAGCGCCAGATTGGCGGATGCGGTGACCTGGCCCGCCCGATCCTGGGCGTGCGCGACGGTCAGCAGCGCGCCGAGCGCACGGCCTTCGCCGATCCGGCGCAGCGCTGATGCGGTGATCGCATAGCGATCGCTCAGCGATCCGGTGCGATATTCGGCGCGCGCAGCGGCGCTCCACCGGTCGCCGCGATAGGTCGCGCCGCCGGTGATCGCGACGAAATCCTCGGTGACCCCGCCGTCGGTCGTCAATTGTCCGCCCGACGCGACGGGCTGCGCCGGGTTGATGACTGAGGCGGGGTCGATGCCCGACAGCGTGCGGTTGCCATCGACCGAAAAATCGACCGACCAGCGGCTGTTGAGCGGAATCGTCTGGGCCAGGCCATAAGCGGCGAAGGCGCGCGGGCCGTACTCGCCGCCGCCCTGCTGGCCAATCGCGCTGGTCAGTCGCGCACCCGACCAGGGCTGGAGGTCGACGCCGATGCGCAGTGTATCGGCCTTCACCCTGTCACCCCGCGCGCGTTCATAGCTGGCGGCAAGACGTGCCGATTTGGTGAGGGCGAAGCGCGCGCTGATGCGTTGGCGCGCCGGAAAATCGACACTCTCGACCTTGCCGAGCGCGAATTCGGTTTGCGCGTCCAGCTCGAGCCGATTGCCGTACAGTCGCCGGGTGGCGCCGAGCTGGACAATCGTCGATTGTGCGGTGACGCCGTCGACCCGGTGATCTTGCGCGAACGTGGCCCCGGCCCTGAAATCGGTCGACGATGTCCGGTATTCGGCGAGCGCGCGCGCCGCGACGCGGCTGGCCGGGGCGCCGAGCGACTGTTCGTGCCACGCCGCGCCGGAGATCGTCAGCGGCTCGCTGAGCCGTACGCTGCCTTCAAGGCCGATCGTGCGGCGCGCCTGCGTTGTTCGTGCAGTCTGGCCGATGCCGAAACCCGCGCCTTCCTGGCGGACATAGCCAAGCAGGTCGAGCTTCTGGCTGTGGCGCTCGGCTTCAACCAGATAGGCGATCGACGTGCCATTGCCGCGCCCGGCCTCGGCGACGCTGGCGGCGGCCTCGGCGCGGATTTCGGTGCTGGCGTCGGGACGGAAGCGCAGGTCGGCGCCACCAAGGCTGGTCGCACCCAGATCGTCGGCGTCGCGGATGCCGGTCGCCCCGATCCGCAGCTTGCCGCCCGCAAGCGTTGCGGTCGCGCGCCCGCCGGCATTGAGCGACCGGCGACCGACGCCGTTCACTTCATAATCGGCGACGATGATCTGCGGATCGAGCGACGAACTGCGCGACAGCACCGGCTCGCGAAAGCGCAGGGTGCCCGCGCCATAATCGATGTCGTAATCGATGTGGCGCGTCAGCAGGCGGCGATCGACGAGCCGGTCGCCGCGCAGCCGGTCGCGCACCTCGATCGCGATCGTCTCGCTGTTCGCGAGCAAGTCGCGCGCCCCGAGCTGGTACGGCCCCGACAGGCCGGTTCCCTGGAGTTCATCGCGCCGGTGGCGGCTCGGCGCATCGGCGGCAAAGCCGAGCGCGGAGACATGCGCCGAGCGATACTCGGCCTTGATGCCGTTGAACGAGCGGACATAGCGCGCAAGCACCGGCTCGTTGATGCCAGTGTCATAATCGCCGAACAGCGCATAGAATTGCGGGCGTTCGAGCTTCAGATAAAGCTTGCGCACCGATGCCGCCCCGAAGCGGCGTTCGCTCTGGTCGGCATAGACGGTGTAATAGGTGTCGGGGTCGATCGTCCCGCCGAAGCGCGTTTCGCTTTCGCGCTTCTTGCTGTCGTAAGCGAGCGTCATCAGCCACTTGCCGCGCACACGACCGCGCGCAAAAAGCGCAATGCGCCCGTCGGCGCTGAGGGAGTCAGTGCTGGTCGCGGCGGGCTCGAGTCCCTGTTTCAGCCGAGCGTAGCCAAGCGTTCCCTCAGCCAACCCGACCAGCGTCCACGGTCGGTCGCCCGGATCGAGCCACAGGTCGATACGCCGCTGCCGGGTCGTCCTGCCGTCGGCAAAGGGAAGGACCAGCCCCAACGCGCCGCTGACTGTGGTCGGCTCGAGCACCACCCGCGCGATGCCGTCGTCGCCTTCGACGCGCCACTGCGCGCGCGGCCGTTCCATCCCGGCGAGCTGGCGCGCCTGTTCGGCATTGGCCTCGGCGGCGGGAGCATAGGGTGCGGGCAGCTGGATGTCGCCGGTCAGGCCGTGGTGGACCGGACGACCCTCGCGGTCGGTGATGCGCAGCGTGATCACTGGCTTGGTGATGCCGTCGGCGAGCAGCACCGACTGGTCGCGCAGCAGCACGGCATCGGCCGCTTGCGCGACGAACGCGACATGGCGTTCGAGCTTCTTGGCAAGGCTGCCGTCGGCGTTGCGCACTTCGGCAGTGAAACGCATGCCCGTCTCGCCGAGCGGCACGCCGCGCCACAGGCCGACCGCAATCGTCCGCTCGGCATTGGTCTTCTCGCCGTCATAGGTGACCGGATCGACCGGCTTGCCGCCGGCGAACAGCGTGACCCTCTGGCCCGGCAGATATTTGATGACGATGCGCACGGCGGGCGCGCGCGGATTGGTTTCGGGGCGGGGATAGAGCCAGTCGATGCCGGGCGTGTTGTCGGCGAACCAGTCCTCTTCGCCCCCGGCGGCTTCCTTGTCGCTGGCGACCGCAGCGGGCGCGACGGGGCGCGACGGTGCGTTTGCGGGCGGCACATAATCGGGGTCGAGCGCGATGCGGAAGTCGGTGCGGTGGAGCGAACCGCCGCCGCCCTCGACGAAGCGCGAGACCGCGCTGCCGCCGCTGCGTGTGTTGCGGGCGCAATCGACCGCCTTCGTTCCGCTGGGCAGCGTCGAGGGCTCGATCGCCACAACATGGACGCCGGGCACGATGCCTTCGAAGTGATAGCGTCCGTCGGCGTCGGTGATGGCGTAGCTGCCATCTTCGAGCAGCACGCGGACGCCGCGCACGCCCGGCCGACCATCGGGGTCGAGCCCGCAATTGCCCGCAATCACTCGGCCGATAATTGTCATGCGATCGGCAATCGTCTCCCGCGTGACCCTGACCGCGCTTTCGGCAATCGGGCTCTCGGTGCCGAGCGTGTCGCGCGTGCGCGCGCGATTGACCGCCACGCCATCGCGCGCATCGAGCCGGACTTCGAGCGCGTAGCGGACAACGCGGGCCGCACCGGGCGGTACATTGCCAAGATCGACCGTCAGCGTGCCGCCATCGGGGCTCGGCTTGACGGCGTCGGGCATTGCGCGCCCATCGACGCGCACAGTGTCGCGCCGCAGCCGCATCGCGCCGGGGAGCGTATCGACCAGCACCAGCCCCCGCTTGGGGCGCAGCGCGTCGGGATTGCGGACGGTGACGGTGTAGATCACCGGATCACCGGGCGCCGCGAGGCTCCGGTCTGCAACCTTGGTAACGCTGGCGGCGATGCGCGGCCGATCGAGCGGAATGTCCACGCGCACCGGTTCGGGCCGATCAACGACGATGGTGCGGCCATAGGATCCCTCGCCGATCTCGACCGGCTGGCCGTCGGGGCGGTGCAATGTGGCCAGCGCTTGCGGGGTTGCCGTCGAGGGCGCGACATAAGGCGCCGGCGGCCGAACGACGAGCCGATAGCGCCCTCGCGCGACCAGCGGGAAGCGATAGTCGCCTGGAATGCCGGGATAGACATGACCGCCGGCATCGGTGACCGGCGCGCCGGTGACGACGGTCGAGGGATAGTCGGAAACGCCGTCGGTGCCCTTTACCCGCGCGGGCTGGCCGGTCGCTTCGTCGATCAAAGTGACCGACACGTTATCGACGGCCGATCCGTCTTCGGAATCGAACGCAAAGCCGTATGGATCGACGAGCACATTGACCTGGGTCGTGACCAGCGGAAAGCCGTTGCGCGACGCCAGGCTGGCAACCGACACCACGTCGCCTTCCTCGACCGTCAACACGCAGTCACCCGGGACGGCGACCGGCGGTGACAGCCGAGTCTGGACCACGCCGACGAAGACGCCGGTGTTCACGCCCGTCTCATAGATCGTCAGGATTTCGCGGTCCTTGCCGTCGCGCGAATCGATAATGCCGGTCAGGCTGTTGATCCTCGTGGGATCGGTGTTGGCACCGGGAAAGGTGATCGAGAAATAGAGCGGCTCGCCGCCGCGAATGTCGGCGGTCGGCATCAGCTTGGGCTGCTCGCCAGCGTCGAGCGCGGCGGCATCGAGCGGGACCGGGATCGACCCTGCGCTGCCCTGACACATCGGGCGCGCGACGGATCGGGGACTCGCCGTCGGACCATCGCCGAGCCGGAGCGGCGCGATCGAAAAGCCGGTGGTCGGCGTCTCCTGCGTCGGGATCGCGACGCGGTTCGACAGCCGGGTCAGCTCGTCACTGCCCGACTGCCAGCGCGCCTCGGCCACGTTGACGATTTCGCGCACGGCTGGTGCGGCCGAAATATCCTGCGCCCGCGCCGCGCAGACGAGCGCGAACGCGGACAGCAGGGTCACGAGCACAGGGATAAGGAGGGGACGCAGACCGAACATGGCGTCATATCAAGCCGCGCCCGCCGTGGGCTGGGGTGGGGGACGGCGGGCGCGACTTGAACCGCTTAGTTGATCGTCACGCGGAAGATCACGCCGCGTGCGTCGCCGGGCGCCAGCGTGGGGATGGTCGCGCTGACCGTGCCCGATGCCTGGCTGCCGGTGACATTGCCGTCGGCGTTGCAGGTGCTGCCCGTCACCGTCGTATTGGCGCTGACGCCAAAGCTCGACAGATAGGTCGTGGCACTCGGCAGCGGATCGGTGATGGCGACGCTGTTGGCGACCGCACCGCCCGCGGCGTTGCGGATGATGACGCAATATTGCACCACTGCGCCCGGCACGGCCTTGGGATTGGTCGTGCCGTTGAACGGATCGCTGATGACCGTGCTCGATTTGGTGACGGTGATTGCCGCCGCCAGCACCGTATAGTCGTCGCGGGCCGAGAAGGCACCGTCGCGCGCGGCATCGGTCGCGCCCGCGCCGTCAGCGAAGACGGTGTCGACGCCGCTGGTGTTGGCGCCCGTCGTCTGGGTGATCGCGGTCCCCAGCGTGCCGGCGGCACCGCCTTCGCGCGCCGTCGCCGTCAGCGTCACGGCGGCGACATCGCCCGTCACGCGGTTGATCGGCACGTCGGCGACGACGAACACGGTGGCTGACGCGTCGGCCGCCAGTTCGTCGAGGCTGGTGACGAGCGTGTCTTCGGCGCCGAAGCTGCCGGCGCCTGCACCCGTCGCGTCACGATAGATCCGGACGTTGGTCACGTCGAAATTGTCGGTGTTGCTGTGCGCGCCCGCACCACCCGACTGCTGAGCTGCGGCGAGCGCAAAGTCGAGCACGGTGTTCGACGTGTTGGTGACGGTGAACGCAGTGACCGCCGCCAGTTGGTTGGGGGATACCGACGTCGTGGTAGTGCCGACTTCGGCGACCGTCAGGCTGATCTTGCGATCGACCGTGAAGGTGTCGGATGCCTGCACGGCGGTCTGCGCCGCGCCGCCGACGGTGAAGTTGACAGTAACCGTATTGGTGATCTGGGTGCCCGAGGTGGTTCCGTCTGCGAGGGCCGGCGTGGCCGTCATCGCGAGCACGAAGCTCCCCGTCGCGCCCAGCAGCTTGCTGGTGCGTTTCATGACTCAATAGTCCTTCGATATGTGGTGCGCGCCCTTGACCGACCCACCGGCGCGCTAAGTGGGCAGAAAGGCTAGCGGACCACGCCCCGGAAACTGAGCGAGCCGGTGGCGCCGGGTGCCATTGCCCCGGCCAGCACCCAGCGCAGGTGCGTGACGTCGACCGGCTGGGCCGCGCGGATCGTGCCGTCGGCCTTGCGGACCTTCAGCGTCGAAAGCGGGCCGAAGCTGCGCCCGCCATCGATCGACACCTGCACGCCCGGCGACGCTTCGCCGGTGAACTGGACGGCGGACGGCACCGGATTGTTGACGACAAAGTCATTGACCGGCTTGCCGGTCGCGTTGCGATAGCTGATCGTGATGACCAGCCGGTCGCCCGGGAATACCGGCTTGGGATCGCGCAGCACGGTCTGCTGCTTGCCGTTCACGACGAGCTGCTTTTCGACCTGGATCTTGCTCGACAGCTCAACCGTCGGCGCGGCTTGCGCGGCACCGGCGAGCGAGAGGGCAATGATCGCGACGGGGAAGATTTTCATGAGCCTCTCCAGTTAGTTGATCTTGACCTTGAAGGTCAGCACGCGTTGCGCGCCGCCCGGCACCGTGCCGAGCGTTGCGGTTACCTTGTTGGCGGCAAAGCTGCCGGCGTCGCTGTCGGCGGCATCGGTCAGCCGAACCCCGTCGAGATCGAGCGATTCAGCGACGTAGCTGGTACCGTCCGGGATCGCGTCGCCCAGCCGCAGGTTGGCAAGGCTGCCCGACCCGGTTGTGCGTGCGACGAGCTTGTAGGTGATAGTCGCACCGGGAACGGGTGCGGTACCGCCATATTGATCGGCGACCGTCGCCGACTTGATGACCTCGACGCTGGCTGCGCTCACGCGGAGGAAGCCGCTCGCCGTTCGGTCCGCCGTCGTGGCGCCGGTGATCGCGTCACCGCCGCCCGTACCACGGCCCGCAAAGGTCGTGCCAGCGGGGCCGGTGCCCGTCACCGCCTGCGCCTGAAGCGAAATTGCCGCGCGCGCCGCGTCGCTGAGGCCCGCCGGGATGTTGGCGATGACGAACACGGTGACCGAAGACTCGGGCGCGATCAGAGGGTCATTGGTGCCAGCGACATAGGCGACGTCCCTGGCGGGATCATACAGCCCGTCACCATCGCTATCGATCGCGATGCGCACGATAGCCGGCGTGAAGCCATTGCCACCCACCGCGCCATTGGCGGTCAGGCGGAAATTCTCCTCGCCATTGCCGGCGTTGGTGACGCGAAAGGTCAGCACTTCGCCCTGGACGGCGGGGCGGGTCGCGACGTCGCCCGAGTTCGCGCTCGCGACCGCCACGTCGAGCAATTCGTCGACCCGCAGCGACACGGTGTTCGACTGGACGGTCGTGGTCGTGCCGGTCGGGTCGTCGAAGCTCGCGGTTGCGGTATTGTTGATGACGACCCCGGCGCGGGTGAGTTCGGCTGAAGCCGGCATGGCGGCGCTCAGCAGGCCAAGGCCCGATGTCGCGGCCAGCCCGATGCGAAGGCCGGGCCGGGTCAGGATGGGGCACAAGGCCCGTTCGGAATGGGTGCGCTTTGTCATGGGCGGCGCTGTGGCCCGCAATAGTTAAACGAAAGGTTGGGGCGTCCCGCTTTGGCCGGGTAACCATACTAAGGGATGAGGGAATGTGGTTGCGAACGTCCGCTAGAGGGATGACGCCGCAGAAATCGCAGATTTGCGAGACTGTCATCGTGCCCTGCGCGCGCGTGCCGGTCGATCTGCGACGATTCGGCACATCGTAAACTAGAGAGTAATCGGTCCCGTTTATCACGATTGCAGGAGACGATCGCTTGGCCGTTAACATTCTGATTGCTGATGACCATCCGATCTGCGCGGCCGCGCTGGGCATGGCGGCGCGTCAGGTCGTTGCCGACGCGCGGGCCGAGCATGTCGAAAATCTGACCGCAGCGCTCGACATGGCGTCGCGCGGACGCTTCGACCTCGTCCTTCTCGACCTCAAACTGCCAGATGCGCAGGGCTTTGCCGGACTGATCGCCATGACGAAGGCGCAGCCGGGCGTGCCGGTCGCGATCATCAGCAGCGTCGATGCGCCCGCGACGATGCAGCAGGCCATGCGCCACGGCGCCAGCGGCTATATCGCCAAGAGCGCGCCGATGAGCGCCATGATCGCGGCGATTCGCGCGCTGCTCGCCGGGGGCCAGGTGTTTCCGCCCGAAGCGTTTCAGGATCTGCCGCCATCGCCATCGCCCGCTGCGGCGGCGCGAATCGCCGAATTGTCGGCGGCGCAGCTTCGCGTGCTAAGGGCCGCAGCCAGCGGCAGCGCCAACAAGCAGCTGGCCTATGAACTCGGCATCAGCGAGCCGACCGTGAAGACGCATTTCGCGCAGATCTTCCGCAAGCTCGGCGTCACCAACCGGACGCAGGCGATCCTCGCGCTTCAGTCGCTCGAGGTCGAAAGCTGATCGCGTAACCGTCGCAGCGCGTCGCACGCCTGCTCGGCGATCCAGCCCAGCCGCATCGGCGAGGGCGCCAGTGGATCGAGCTGCTCGATGGCGCTGCACGCGCCCGCCAGCGCTACTGCCCCCACGCCCGACGCCGCGCCCCGCAGCGCATGCGCCTGCCGCGACGCAAGCCGCGGCTGCGAGGTCGCCATCGCCGACGCAATCGCCCTGACGCGTGGCGGGATGTCTTGCAGCATCAGGTCGATCAGCGTGCGCAGCGCAGCATCGCCGAGCGACGCGCGCAGATCGGCAAGCTTCGACTCGTCGAGAATGATATCGACAAATGGCGGCGTTGACGTCGACGGGAGCGTGGCGGGCGTCATGCGGGACGTTCCCTGATCGCCGCCGACGACTCCGGATCGGAACGGGACGGCGTCCAGCGGGCAATCATCGCTGACAGATTGGCCATGGTGACAGGCTTCGCCAGATGGTCTTGCATGCCTGCAGCGGCGCACTGTTCGATGTCAGCGGCATAGGCATTGGCCGTCAGCGCGACGATCGGCAGCGTGTCGGCATCGATGCCGCTCGCGCGGATGGCGCGGGATGCGTCAATGCCGTCGCATAGCGGCATCTGCAGGTCCATCAGCACCAGCTGATAGGGCGCATCGCCCCGCGCCGCCGCCAGCACCTGCCGCGCGGCGGCTTCGCCATCGCCGACGACATCGGGCATGATTTCCAGTTTCGCGAGCATCGCGCGGATCAGCTGCTGGTTGACGGGATGATCCTCGGCCACCAGCACCCGCAGGCCCGCCGAGGGTCGGGTAATGGCCGGGGTCGTGTCGGGCAGGCCGGGGGCCATGATGTCGTCTTCGCCCGCGACGAGCAGCGGGATGCAGAAGCGCACCGTGGTGCCGACGCCGGGCGTGCTGTCGAGTGCGATCGTGCCTGCCATCAGCCGGACCAGCTCTGCACTGATCGCAAGGCCAAGCCCCGATCCGCCATAACGCCGCGCCGTCGTCTCATCGGCTTGTACGAACTCGCCGAACACTGCCTCTTGGTGGTGGCGATCGATGCCGATCCCGGTATCGCTGACCGCGACCTGCAGCATGTCCTGATCGCCATCGGCGACAATCGACACGTCGACCGCGATACTGCCTGCATCCGTGAATTTAACCGCATTGCCGATCAGGTTCAGTATCACCTGGCGGAGCCGCAGGTCGTCGCCGAGCACGGCCTGCGGCACATGATCCGCGATGGAGGTGGTGATCGTCAGCCCTTTTTGGTCGACGAGCGGTTTCATCAGCGACGCGCAGTTGCACATCAGCTGGCGGACATCGACTGCATGGCAGCCGATCATCATCTGGCCGACCTCGATCTTCGACAGATCGAGGATATCGTTCAGGAGTCGCATCATCGCCGCGCCCGAATCGGCGATCATCTGCACCGTGCCGCGTTGCGCGTCGGTCAGCGGCTCGGCGAGGAGCAGGTCGGTAAAGCCGATCACGCCGTTCATCGGCGTTCGGATTTCATGGCTCATGTTGGCGAGGAAAGTGCTTTTCGCCCGTGCGGCGGCTTCGGCATCGGCGCGCGCCTGGCTCAGCGCCGCCTCGCGCTCGTGGCGGTCGGTCACGTCGCGGACCGAGTCCGACACCTCGATGATCCGCCCGTCGGCGCCGCGATGGAAACGCGGCTTGGCCTCCAGCCATCGGACGCGGCCGTCCTTCGCGCGCACCCGGTATTCGATCGTCATGCGGTCGCCGCATTTGGCTTGCGCGGCGAAGGCCGCCGCCACCCGCGCATGATCATCGGGCAGGATGAACTCATAGGGCGTATGGCCGATCAGCTCCTCGGGCCGATAGCCGAGCATGTCCTCGACCGATGGCGAAATGTAACGGAACCGGCCGTCAACGCCGTAGACCGAGATCACATCGCTCAGATTGCTCGCAAGCAAGCGGTAGCGATGCTCGCTCTCGGTCAGCGCGAGGGCGGCCAGATGCTGGTCGGTGATGTCCTGAAACAGCCCGAAGATCGACGAAACCCTGCCGTTGGCATCGAGCGCGCACTCGGCCTTGGCGAGCGTGTGGCGGATCCTGCCGTCGGGGCGGCGGATGCGCAGCGTCAGTTCATATCCTTCGCCGGTCGCCAGCGCGTGAGCGACGCCCTGCCGCAGCATGTCGCGGTCATCTTCGTGGTACATGGCGAGAATCGCGGTAAAGTCGGGGACATCGCTTCCGGGCGGCACACCGAGGATACGATAGACCTGATCCGATCCGGTCACGCGCTGCGTCGCCACGTCGTAGCGCCAGTGACCGACGCCGGCCATTGCCTCGGCAATGCCCATCAGCCGCCGCTGCTCGTCGAGCGCCGCGCGCGCCCGGGCAAGATCGAGCTGGTCGACGACCAGCCGCCCCAACGTCTGCAGGAAGCGCAGGTCGCCCGGTCCGGGGCGACACCGCGGCCGGTCGTCGACGACGCACAGCACGCCGATCGGCTGGCCATCGGCCGCGCGCATCGCCGCGCCCGAGTAAAAGCGCACGCCGGGCGCGCCCTGCACGATCGGCGCCGACGCGAAGCGATCGTCCTGCGTCGCGTCCTCGACCACCATCATCGTGCCCGGGCCGTCATGCAGCACATGCTCGCAAAAGATCAGTTCGTCGGGCGCATCGGCGAGGTCCATGCCGACGCAGGCTTTCAGGCGGAGCCGATCATGTTCGATCAACGAAACCATCGCGATCGGCACACCGAAATGCTCGGCCGCGATTTCGGCAAAATAACGGAGATCCAAGTCGGACACGGGTTCGGTCGGCATGTCTGCCGCAAAAACCCCTTGCGCCGCTCCGTCGCGTCGCTGCTCGTCGTTGCTCGCCAACAAAACTGACTTCCCCACCCCGGTCCGGGTCGCTTGCCATGCGCCGAACATTGCCGATGTTTGCACCGGTCATGGTTAATTTTCTGACAGCCAAGGCCGCCATGGGGCACCAATAAGCCGTCGCGCGCTTGTGTTTAAGCACCATATTGCGGTCATGCGGCACGCATTGCACCGGACGGGATCGTCAACGTCGCGCGCAGCCGCAGTTGGGCTGCGTCCGCACAACGCGCAATCGACATATATGCAAGAGGAGCGGTGAGACTTTGGTCGGGACGACAGGATTCGAACCTGCGACCCCCACACCCCCAGTGTGATGCGCTACCAGGCTGCGCTACGTCCCGACCGAGGGGCTGGCGCATAAGCAGCTTGGCGCGGCGATGCAAGCATTCATGCGGTTTGTCCGTCGCGCGGCGGCACGCTGAACACCGCGCTCGCACGCGCGACCACCCGCCCGGAGGCCGCGACCGCGCATTCGGCGAAGGCCAGGCTGCGCCCGACCCGTACCGGCCGCGCCCGGAATTCGAGCCAGTCGCCGATCCGCGCGCTGCCGATCAGGTCGACCGACAGATTGACGGTAACGATCCCGCTCAGCCCCTCGGCCGCCAGCACGCAGGCAATGCCCATCGCATTATCGGCGAGCGCGGCGATCAGTCCGCCATGCGCCATGCCGCGCGCATTGGTGTGCGGGACCCCGACTTCGAGCGCGAGCACGAAGGCGTCACCGTCGCGCCTCGACCAGAGCGGCTCCCACGGATCGGTAAGCGGACTCCGGCGAAAATGCCGCGCGAAGCCGGCGGGCGGCTCAGACACGCGCCGCCGCCGTGCGCAGCGCGTCGTCCATCCATGCGGCCGGGGCGTCGTCGAAGCCATAGAGTGTCGTCGCGACGCGATCGGGCGCGAAGCCTCGCGCACAGCAATCGAGCAGCGGCGGCAGGTTGGCGCGGACATTGGCACGGCCGGTGCGCAGGGAAATGCCCTTGTGATACATTTCCATCATCGGCACCGGTGTAACGGCGCCAAGGTGGATCGTGACGCTGGTCAGCAGCCCTTCGGGTTCGGTGGCGCGGATCGCCTGGATCAGCGTCTCCGGTGTGCCCCGCGCGTCGACGACGATCTCGTACTGGTCCGCGATCTCACCCGGCAAGTTGATCGCCGTTGCGCCATAGCTGCACGCCGCCGCGAGCCGTGCCGGATCGTCGTCGGCATAATCGACCCGGCCTGCGCCGAGCACGACCGCGAGTCCCGCCGCATAGACGCCGATCACGCTCGCCGAGCCGCCCATCACCAGCACGCTCGCACCAGGTCGCTCGGCAAGTTGCGGTGCCACCGCGCGCCAGCTGTCGGCGGCCATGTCGGCAGCACCGATCATCGCCACCGGATCGGCGCCGCGCGGCAGCGGCACCAGCATCGCATCGGCATAGGGCACCAGCACCAGATCGGCGGCGGCACAGCCGAAGTCGCCCGGGCGCCCCATGCCGAATCCGGCCCCGAACGGCACCGACTGGCAGCGTCCGGTAAAGCCGCGGCGACAATTGCGGCAGGCGCTGCAACTGATCTGCGACGGCACGATCACGCGCTGACCGGGAGTCACCGACGTCACCGCGTCGCCGATGTCGACGACTTCGCCGATCATTTCGTGGCCGATCGGCTCGCCCGGTGTGAGCGGGAAGGCGCCGCGCACGAAGGCGACATCAAGGTCGCAGCGTCCGAGCACGATCGGGCGAACGAGTGCGGCCGCCGCGCTGGCGATGGTCGGCGCAGCAGCCTCGCGCCACTCGACGACGCCCGCGCCGGCGAAAGTCAGCCGCCGCATCAGGGGCGCGCGCCTTCGATCGCGAGCGGCACGTCGTAATAGGTCACCTCACCGGGCGTGCCGTAGGTCGCCTTCACGCGCGCGCGCCAAGCGTCGTTGAACCAGGCGTCGGCGGCGGCCTTGCTCGACCAGTAATAGATGCCGCCGAACGAGCTGCTGCCGATCGTGAAATATTTGCGGATCAAGCCGGGAATCTGCTGGTAGCGCGGCGCTGCCTTCTCGAATTCGGCCTTCAGCCGAACGGCATCGACGCCGGGCGGCGTCCTGATCGCGACGACGACGGCAATGCGCGCCTCGGCGGGTGCCGAGGTCGGCGCGGGTGCACTTTGAGCAGGCGCTGCGACTGGCAGCGCCGCCAGGCCGAGGGCGGCAATCATCAGCAAGGTCTTCATGGTCGTTCCTCCAGTTGGCAGTGGCGTGATGCGCCTGCTCGCCAATTGCGTGCCAGCCCTTATGGTGCGAAACAGTTTTGCGTATCGTGCAAAGGAGCCGCGCAGCGGATGGACATTCAGGCGCTCAGGACTCTGCTCGATCTCGATCGCCGCGGGTCGCTGAGCGCAGTCGCCAGCCACGAAGATGTCGCGGTCTCGACGATCGCACGCCGGCTCGACGCGCTGGAAGCGACGCTCGGACTGCGGCTGCTCGACCGGCGCGCAAATGGCGTCAGGCTGACGGCGGAGGGCCAGCGGATCGCCGCGCTTGCCGTGCCGATCGTCGATCAGGCCGCGCGCATCGACCGCGCGGCGGTGGCGCTGAAGGCATCGGCGCGGGGTGGCAGCGTGACCATTTCGGCGACCGAATTCGTTGTCAGCGAGATGCTCGCGCCGATGCTGCCCGACCTGTGGCGCACTGCCCCCGATCTGGCGGTGACGCTGCGCGCGCAGGGCGAAGTGGTCAGTCTCGCCGCGCGCGAGGCCGATCTCGCGATCCGCATGAGCCGGCCGACCGAGCCGAGCCTGATCGCGCAGAAAGTCGGCGAGGTACCGCTCGGCTGCTTCGCCAGTCCTGCATGGCTCGACGGGCGTGATCCCGCTGCGATCGCCCTCGGTGACGCGCGGCTGCTGGTCTATGACGACAGCTATGGCCGGATCGCCGAACTCGACTGGGTGGCAGCGCAGGGGCTGACCGGCCAGGTGATCCTGCGCTGCGGCAGTACGCGTGCGTTGATCAATGCCTGCGCGGCGGGCAGCGGCATTGCGCTGCTGCCGGTGCGCGCCGCCGAGCGCGCGGGCCTGATCGCGGTTCAGGCGCCGTTTGCGCTGCCGCCGCGCCCGGTCTGGCTGCTGACCCACCGCGACATCCGCCGCTTGCCCGCGATCCGCGCGACGCACCGCTGGATCGAGCGCGTCTTCGCGGCGCTGCGCTAAGCCCGCAACGCTCCTTGGTTGCAGTGTAGGCAACTGCGTGATAGCGCGCGCCGATTGATGGGCGGGCCATATTGGCCACGCCGCTCCAGCCAGTCCAGGACGTGCATGTTCGCATCCCCCGCTTTTGCCCAGACCGCCGGCGGTGCCGTTGGCAGTGACGCGACCGCCCAGCTGCTCGGAATCGCGCCACTCTTTCTGGTCTTCATCGCCTTCTACTTCCTGATGATCCGCCCGCAGCAAAAGCGGATGAAGGAGCTTCAGAACGCCGTGAATGCGGTCAAGAAGGGCGACGAGATCACGACGGCTGGCGGGATCATCGGCAAAGTGACCAAGGTCGACGACCGCGTCGCCGAAGTCGAGATCGCGCAAGGCGTGCGCGTGCGCGTCGTCAAGTCGACGATCGCATCGGTCGCGGCGACCGGCGCCACCAAACCGGCGAACGACTGAGCCATGCTCGATTTCCCTCGCTGGAAAGTGGCGTCGATCATCGGCCTGCTGGTGGCGCTGATGCTGCTGTCGGTGCCGACGTTCCTGCCCGAAAAAGTCACCGACAGCTGGGGCAGTTTCCCGCATCCGCGCGTCAATCTGGGGCTCGACTTGGCCGGTGGCAGCTATCTGCTGGTCGAAGCCGACGCCGATGAACTGGTCAAGACGCGGATCGAGGCGATGCGCGAGCAGATCATCAACGAAATGCAGTCGGGCACGCCGAAGATCGACATCGGCGAGGTGTCGACCGACAATGGCCAGCTGAGCTTCCTGCTGCGCGACGTGACCCAGCTCGATGCCGCGCGCGAGCGGCTCAACAAGCTGACGTCCGGCGTGGACCTCACCGGTCAGCGCGACTGGGACCTGACGTTCGTCGATGCCACGCGGGTGGTGATGAAGCCGACGAAGGCCGGCACCGACAAGGCAATCAACGACGCGATGAACACGGCGACCGATGTCGTCCGCATCCGCATCGACAAGCTTGGTACGCGCGAGCCGACGATCGTGCGCCAAGGCGCGAGCCGGATCGTCGTGCAGGTGCCGGGGCTGAAGGACCCGCAGGCGCTGAAGGACCTGCTCGGCAAGACTGCCAAGCTCGAATTCAAGATGGTCGAGAACATCCCCTACGTCGAAGGCGGCATCCTGCCGCCCGGCACGCAGGCGCTGCCCTACCCCGAAGGCGGTCAGGGCGCGAAGATCGTCGTTCAGCGCCGCGCAATCATCACTGGCGACCAGCTGCTGAGCGCGAAACAGGCGTATAAGCAGGAAGACAATTCGCCGATCGTCGAATTCTCGTTCAACGCCGAGGGTGGGCGCAAATTCGCCGACGTGACGCAGCAGAATGTCGGGCGGCGTTTCGCGGTGGTGGTCGATGGGCAGGTGATCTCGGCGCCGAGCATCAACACGCCGATCCTGGGCGGATCGGGCTATATCGAGGGGTCGTTCAGCGTCAAATCGGCGAACGAACTCGCGATCGCGCTCAGCTCGGGCAAGCTGCCGATTTCGCTCAAGGTGGTCGAAGAGCGCACCGTCGGTCCCGAACTCGGCGCCGACTCGATCCGCGCCGGCATCACCGCGTCGATCATCGCGACGGTCGCCGTGATCGTCTTCATGCTCGTCACCTATGGCCGTTTCGGCGTCTATGCGAACATCGCCGTCGTCATCAACGTGCTGATCATCCTGGGCGTGCTGGCGGTCGTCGGGGGCACGCTGACCCTGCCGGGCATCGCCGGTTTCGTGCTGACGATCGGCACCGCGGTCGACGCCAACGTGCTGATCAACGAACGCATCCGTGAGGAACAGCGGCGCGGGCGCAGCGTGCTCCAGTCGGTCGAGCTCGGCTACAAGGAAGCGAGCCGCACGATCTTCGAGGCGAACGTCACCCACGCTATTTCGGGCGTGATCATGCTGCTGCTCGGCTCGGGACCGGTGAAGGGTTTCGCGGTCGTGCTGCTGATCGGCATCGTCACTTCGGTGTTCACCGCGGTCGTCTTCACGCGCATGCTCGTGGTGCTGTGGCTGCGCCGCGCGCGGCCTGCGACCCTCAATATCTGATCGGCTGGACCCATGCGGCTTTTGAAACTCGTCCCCGACAACACCAACATCGCCTTTGTCCGGCTGCGCTATTGGGCGTTCGGCCTGACGACGCTGCTGTCGATCGGCGCGATCGTGTGCGTGCTGCTGTTCCGGCTCAATCTCGGCGTCGATTTCGTCGGCGGACTGACGATCGAGGAGAAGTTCGGCAAATCGCCCGACATCGAAACGCTGCGCAAGACGGTCGACGACCTTGGCCTCGGCGAAGTGCGCCTCCAGCCCTATGGCGACGGCAAGACCGTGTCGATCCGCCTGCCCCCGCCCAAGAGCGACGACAAGGGCGCGACCGAGGCGGTCGTCAAGAAGGTGCAGGCGGCAATCACCGCCAAATTCCCCGACGCGCGCTTTTCGAAGCAGGATGCGGTGTCGGGCAAGGTTTCGAACGAGCTGATCTGGAAGGGCATTCTCGCCGTCATCCTGGCGGTCATCGGGATCGGCCTGTTCGCGATGCTGCGCTTCGAATGGCAGTTCGGCGTGTCGACGGTGGTCGCGATTGTCCACGACGTGCTGATGACGCTCGGCTTCTTTGCGGTCAGCCAGTTCGAATTCGACCTGAACATCGTCGCGGCGGTGCTGACGATCATCGGCTACTCGATCAACGACAAGATCGTGATCGACGACCGCATTCGTGAAAACATGCGCCGTTACCGCAAGATGGACATGCGCGAGATCGTCGACCTGTCGGTCAACGAAACACTGCCGCGCACGGTGATGACGTCGCTGACGATCCTGCTGGCGCTGATCGCACTGCTGATTTTCGGCGGGCCGGTGCTGCGCGCCTTCACCGCCGCGATGATCCTGGGCGTCGTCGTCGGCACCTATTCGTCGATCTATGTCTCGTCGTCGCTGCTGATCACGCTCGGCCTGCGCGCCGAACCGGTCGAGCCGAAGCCTGGCAAGCCGTCGCCGATTGCGGGCGCCGAGCGGATCGGGCCGATCGACAAGTGATGCGCGGCGCGTGAAGCTCGCGCGCGAGAGTGGCGGCGACGGCCCGATGATTTCGGGCTTCGTTCGTGGCGGTTTCCGGGTCGACGACAATGTCTACACCGCGTTGCTGATCACGCCGCGCCGCGCCGATGGCTGGGTGCCGCCGCCGGTCACTGCGCTTGACGAAGCCGCGCTGGCGCCGCTGCTCACGCTCGATCCGGCGCCCGAGTTCATCCTGCTTGGCACCGGCGCCGACCTGATCCTGCCGCCACGCCCGCTCGTCGCCGCGCTGGAAGCGCGGGGCATCGGCCTCGAGCCGATGGACAGCCGCGCGGCGGCGCGCGCCTGGGCCGTGCTGCGCGGCGAAGGCCGCTGGATTGCGGGCGCAATCTACCCGCTTTAGCCCTCGACGGGGGCGGCAGCCGCGCTATGGTCGCCTCAAAATAGATGGGGAGGAGTGCCATGAAATTCGTCGCCCTGATCGCGCTGGCGGCCGCTGCCGCCGCCATTCCTTCGGTCGCGCAGCAGGTAGCATCGCCCGCGCCCGCGCCCGATTATGCCCAGCCCGAAACCTGGCTGTGCCTGCCTGGTCGCGCGGATGCCTGCGCGGCGAACCAGGATGCAACCATCGTTGCGGCGAACGGCAAGCAGACGGTCGAGGCGTTCAAGGCAGCCGCCGCGCCCAAATTCGACTGCTTCTATGTGTATCCCACCGTGTCGCTCGACCCCACGCCGAACAGCGACATGAAGCCGGGACTTGAGGAGCGTACCGTCGCGACCTTCCAGGCGGCGCGCTTCGGCAAATATTGCCGCGTTTTCGCGCCGCTCTATCGCCAGATCACGCTTGGCGCGCTGCGCACGGTGATGGGTGGCGGTGCGCTGACGGCCGACCGCGCATTGGCCTATGGCGACGTGAAGGCGGCGTGGAACCATTATCTCGCGACCGAGAACAAGGGGCGCGGCGTGGTCCTGATCGGGCATAGTCAGGGATCTGGCATGCTGAAAGAGCTGATCGCGCAGGAGATCGACGGCAAGCCGGTTTCGAAGCAGATCATCTCGGCGATGCTGCTCGGCACCAATGTCGCGGTGCCCGATGGCAAGACCGTCGGCGGGGACCTGAAGGCCTTTCCGCTGTGCACCTCGGCGACGCAGACGGGGTGTCTGATCACCTATGTGACGTTTCGCGCCGATGCGCCGCCGCCCGACAACAGCCGCTTCGGTGTGGTGCCGCAGCCGGGGATGGTCGCTGCCTGCACCAATCCGGCGGCACTCGGCGGCGGCAAGGCCGTTACCGACAATTACCTCGGCACCCGCGGCGCGGGGCTCGGCAGCGGCATCCAGGCGCCGTGGGTGAAGGATGGCCCCGCGGTCACTACCCCGTTCGTGAAGGCGCCGGGGCTGCTTTCAGCAGAGTGCGTCCGTCGCGGAAAGTTCAGCTATCTGGCGGTGACCGTGAATGCCGACCCGGCCGACCCGCGCACCGACACGATCGCGGGCGACGTCGTGATCCTGAACAAGATCCTGCCCGACTGGGGACTGCACCTGATCGACATGCCGGTCGCGATGGGCAATTTGGTCGAGCTGTCGAATGTGCAGGCGAAGGCCTGGGCGGCGAAGAAGCGGTGAAGACCCGGTGCGTCTAAATTCTTGAATACATGTCATTCCCGCGCATTCGGGAATCCATAATGGCTGAGGTCACCCGTTAATCCATCACGCGGGACTATGGATCCCCGCCTGCGCGGGGATGACGGGCTGCCTGGCAGCATCTGCGCGTCAGCGGCCCGGTACCAGCCCCTCGGCGATCTTCCCCATCGCATGCTCGACCACGTCGAGCCTGTCCTCGCGGGTATTCCCGAGCCTGACGAGCACATAGCCATGCGGCTTGCCGTCGCGGCCCGTGCCCCGGAACGTCAGCACATATTGGCCGAGATGACCGTTCATCGACGCGATCGCCGGTCCCTTGCCGTCGGCGGCGAAGCGGTTGAGCCAGGTCTGGCCGCCATAGATCGCCTTCCTGGGCGACGGCGTCTTCATGAAGGCGAGCCAGTCGGGCGCGATCACCTGCGAACCGTCGGCGCCCTTGCCGTCGAGCAACAGCGCGCCCATCGCCGCGAAATCATTGAGCGACAGATGGATCAGCGAGCCGCCGATCTGCGTGCCCGCGCCGTCGAACTCCAGAAAAGCACCAGTCGCGCCCGCCGGCTTGTAGAGCCGTTCGAAAGCGAAATCGCGGTACGCCTTGGCACGCGTCTTCGGGTCGTGGCTGTCCGTCAGTGCCCGCGTGACGATTTCGGCAAGGATGATCGTGGTCAGCGAACTATATTCGAACTTCTCGCCGGGTTTCGCCTCGAGCGGCTGGGCGATCGCGCGCGCGGCCATATCGGCGGTGCCGCTGACGAACAGCACCTGGTTGGTGTCGCTCGCCTCGATCGGCTTGCCGACTTCGGTGTGCTTCAGTCCCGAAGACATTTGCAGCAGCTGGCGCAGGGTGATGCCGCTGCGCGGATCGCCGGGCCGGTGCCATTCGGCGATCGGCGCGGGGGCGTCGAGCTGCAGCCTGCCGTCGCTCACCAGCTCGCCGACCAGCATCGCCGTCATCGTCTTGGCGGTCGACCAGCTGATGAAGCGATTGCCGTCCGAATAGCCGGGGGCATAACGCTTCGCGATCACCCTGCCGTCCTCGACCAGGATCGCCGCGCGGGTATCACCTTGATCGGGCGCGAACAATGGCGCCAGCACGTCGTCGGGCGAAGCCGCGATCGTCGCGGCACTTCCGATCAGCGTCAGCGCGGCGAGCGCGGGCAGGGCGAGCTTGCGTTGCATCGACGGCAGGATAGAGTGCGCGCCCATGATGGCAAGACGGATCGCCTTCGGCGCGCTGCTGATCCTGTTCGCTTCGCTCATCGCGGCGTGGCTTTATGCGCGATCGATCACGCCGCAGATCGAGCTCGGCGTCGGCTATGGCGCGCGTGTCGCCTGCGCGTGCCGCTACATCGGCAACAGAGATCTTAAGAGCTGCTACAAGGATTTCGAGCCGGGGATGGAGCAGATCAGCCTCAAGGACGATCCGGCGACGAAGACCGTCACGGCTTATGTCCCGCTGCTGGCGTCGCGGTCGGTGCGGTTCGATCCTATCCTCGGCTGCCAGGCCGAGCCGTTCAAGGGCACGCCGCTCAAGGTGCCTTGAACACTGTAAGGGTCGATTCGGCGGGGGAGCCCGAGCATTCCAACCCGTTGGTGTCGAGCGCAGTCGAGACACCGCGCGACTGACTGGCGGCCCGTCCCTCGACGATGCTCGGGACGAACGGTGGAGGAGCCTGAAACCCTTTAGGCCAGCGCGGCCTCGGCGCGCTCGGTTTCCATGATCCACCCGCCACCAAGCACGCGCTCGCCTGCGTAAAGCACCGCCGCTTGGCCCGGCGCCACGCCAAATTCGGGCGCGTCGAAGACCACGCGATCGCCGTCGAGCCGCGCGGGGACCGGCTTGGCGAGGCTGCGGACCTTGGCGGTGAGCGGCCCCATGTGATCGCCGCCGATCCAGTTGATGCCGCCCAGTCGCGCCGCGCCCACCGCCAGCGCGCGCTTGGGGCCGACCACCACTCGCCGCGTGTCGGCATCGAGCCGGATTACATAGAGCGGTTCGGGCGTGCCGCCGATTTCCAGCCCGCGCCGCTGGCCGACGGTGAAGTGGATGAGGCCACGGTGTGCGCCGAGCACCCGGCCGCTTTCGTCGACGATCTCGCCGCCGATTTCGGCCTCCGGCCGCAGCTTTTTCACCAGCCGCGCATAATCGCCGTCGGGGACGAAACAGATGTCCTGGCTGTCGGGCTTGGCCGCGACGCCCAGTCCGATGTCTGCGGCCAGCGCGCGCACCCGCGCCTTGGGCATGCCCCCCAGCGGAAAGCGCAGATAGTCGAGCTGCGCTGGCGTGGTCGCGAACAGGAAATAGCTCTGGTCGCGCGCCGGATCGACGGCGCGGTGCAGCTCGGCGCCGCCTGGGCCTTCGACACGGCGGACATAATGGCCGGTCGCGAGGCAATCGGCGCCGAGGTCGCGCGCCAGCTTGAGCAGGTCGGTAAACTTCGGCCCCATGTTGCATTTGATGCACGGGATCGGGGTGCGTCCGGCCAGATATTCGTCGGCGAAATCGTCGATCACGGCTTCGCGGAAGGCGGTTTCGTGATCGAAGACATAATGGGCGATGCCAAGCTTGTCGCACACCGCGCGCGCATCGCGAATGTCGCGCCCCGCGCAGCAGCTGCCCGCACGCCCGACGGCCTCGCCGTGATCGTAGAGCTGCAGCGTGATCCCGATCGTCTCGGCGCCGGTGCGCGCGGCGAGCGCGGCGACCACCGATGAATCGACGCCCCCCGACATTGCGACCACGATCCGCCGCGTGGTGGGGTCTTCGCCCAGCTGGAAATCGCCCTCGGTCATCGCGACGCAGATAGGAGGTGCGCCGCACCGATGCAAAGTCACGACGGAAATCGCCGGCCGCTGCTGCCTTTACCGGACCTTCAGAACCCCGCGCCTATACCCCGGCTGATGATGAGTCTGTGTTGGAAGTGTCTGTGAACCTTGGCTTTGCCCGCCTGCAATCCGATTCTTCGAGTACCGCGCAGCCGGTGTCGTTCGCGGTGCTGATGGTCGGCGTCGCGGCCCGTCAGGCGGCGAGTCCGACCGCGCGGCTGGCGATGCGGCTGGATCGCCCGGCCAGCGCGATGGCGTCGCTGTTCGGTCGACAGGGCGCCTTCAGCCCGGCGACGGCCCTCGCGCTCAGCAACTGGCAACGTCCGTGAAGACCCTGTTTACCCCGCCGTTTCAGTCCGTGTTCAAGTCCGGCTGCTATCGGTCGTTACTGCAATTTGAGAGCGCTTGCGCCAATCGAGGTTTGTAAATGATCGAGAACCAGAAGATCCGCCCGGCAAAGGTGATCGGCCCGCTCGGCGAACCGCTGACGCTCGAGTCGCTGCCGCCGCCCGAGACGACGCGCTGGGTCGTCCGCCGCAAGGCTGAAGTGGTTGCGGCCGTCAACGGCGGGCTGCTGAGCGTCGACGAAGTGTGCGCGCGCTACAATCTGACGCTCGAAGAATTCGCGGGCTGGCAGCGGGCGATCGATCGGTCGGGCATGCCCGGGCTGCGCGTGACGCGCATCCAGCATTATCGCTCGCTCTACGAACGCCAGCAGAAATACTGACCGCGCGCGACAGCGCCGCAACGGAACCAACCGGCCCCGCAAAGAGTCTTTCCGTCATGCTCGATGAGCGAGCGCGACGGAGGGTAAAATGGTGGGCATTATTATTTGGCTGGTTATCGGCGGCGTTGTCGGCTGGCTGGCAAGCATGGTGATGCGGACTGACGCACAGCAGGGCATCATCCTGAATATCGTCGTCGGCATCATCGGGTCGGTGATCGCGTCCTATCTGTTCGGCGGCGGCATCAACGATGCGATCACGGTCACGACGTTCGTCTATTCGCTGATCGGCGCAATCATTCTGCTGGCGATCGTCAATCTGGTCCGGCGCGGTACCGTGCGCTGATCCGCGCCACACGGTCGGTATCGTGAGAGAGGCCGTGCGGGGCGTCCGCGCGGCCTTTTTTCATGCATTTCGGGGCAGATCGCATGCCGCGGTGGGTTGCAGCGGGCGCCAAAAAACGGCATGTGCCCGCCCGCGCCTAGCAAGCCCCCTTGAGGTTAGTGATTTATTTCGCTAATACAGCGATACAGTATGGCATGGAAAACGCGGGCCGGGACGAAAGTGGCAGCAATGAATTATGAACCGGGGACGATCGGCAATGACGGGCGCCACGCGCTGCCTGACGATCACACGCGCCCATCGCGCCGTGGCCTGTGGATCGGCCTTGCGATTGCCGGGGTCGTCCTTGCGGCGCTGCTGAGCTTCTGGATTTTCGGCAAAAAATCGGACGCCGCAACGGCAGGCGACAAGGCGCCGGCCAAGCAGGTGCCGACGGTTACCGTCGCGGTGCCGGGACGCCAGCTCGTCGATCGCACGATCAGCGCGACCGGGTCGATCGCGGCCAAGGTCGACATGCCGATCGGCGTCGCGGGCGAGGGCGGTCGCGTGACGGCGGTGCTCGTCCAGCCCGGCCAGTGGGTGCGCGCCGGGCAAGTGCTGGCGACGATCGACCGTTCGGTGCAGGTCGAAACGCAAGCCTCGCAGGCGGCGCAGATCGCCGTGGCGCAATCGGACGCGCGGCTTGCCCAGGCCGAGCTCGACCGGGCAAAGCAGCTTGTCGATCGTGGGTTCATCTCCAAGGCCGACGTCGATCGCCGTACCGCGACGCGTGATGCCGCGCTCGCCCGGGTCAAGGTCGCGCAAGCACAGCTCGAGGAAATCCGGGCCCGCAACGGTCGGCTGCTGGTCCGCGCACCGGCCGCCGGACGCGTGCTGACGCGCAACGTCGAGCCCGGGCAGATCGTCGGCGCAGGGTCCGGCGTGCTGTTCCGGCTCGCTGCGGATGGTGCGCTCGAACTGCGCGCGACGCTGTCGGACGCCGATATGGCGCAGGTCCGGGTCGGGATCCCGGTAACGGTGACGCCCGTCGGCAACAGCCGCAGCTTCACCGGCCATGTCTGGCAAGTGGCGCCGGTGATCGACCCGCAGACACGGCAGGGAATCGTCCGCATCGCGCTCCCCTTCGACGAGGGGTTGCGACCCGGCGGGTTCGCGGCGGCAACGCTGACCAGCGGCGCGTCGCAATCGCCGTTGCTGCCGCAATCGGCGGTGCAGAGCGACGCCAAGGGCAATTTCGTCTATATCGTCAACGCCAAGCATGAAGTCGTTCGCCAGCCGATCAAGGTCGGCCAGGTGTCCGATGCGGGCGTGGCGATTACCGAAGGCCTGTCGGGCAACGAACAGGTGGTGGTATCGGCCGGCGCGTTCCTCAATCCGGGGCAAAAGGTCATTCCGGTACGCCAGCCGCGCAACGCGGGCTGAACCGAACGAACATTGGTGCGCTGGGTTTGCAGCGTCAGTTGAGGGTGCAGGGTCATGGGTTTCCGTAACATTTCGGCGTGGTCGATCCGCAACCCCGTGCCCTCGATCGTCTTGTTCGTCGCGCTGTTGCTGGCGGGTGTCGTCAGCTTTTCGCGGATGCAGGTGAACAACAACCCGGACATCGATTTCCCGGCGGCGTCGATCACCATCAACCAGCCGGGTGCGGCGCCCTCGGAGCTCGAAAAGCAGGTAACGCAGCGCGTTGAATCGGCCGTGCGCAGCATCGCCGGCATCGACGAAGTCAATTCGAGCATCGGCGAAGGCTACAGCACCACGCGCGTTTCGTTTGCGATCGGCACCCCGATCGACCGCGCGGTCAATGACGTGCGCAACGCGATCGCGCAGATCAGAGGCGACTTGCCCGACGGCATTCTCGAACCGCAGGTCGAACGCATCGACATCGGCGACGGCAATCTCGCCTATATTTCGGCCGAGGCGACCGACATGACGCTCGAGCAATTGAGCTGGTACGTCGACGATACGGTCGCCAAGCGGCTGCTCGGCAATCCGGGAACGGCGAGCGTCAGCCGCGACGGCGGCGTCAATCGCGAAATCCGCGTGATCCTCGATCCCGTGAAGCTGCAGGCATTCGGGATCACCGCCGCGCAGGTCAACCAGCAGCTGCGCCAGACCAATCTCAATGCCGCAGGCGGCCGGGCCGAAGTGGCGGGATCCGAACAATCGGTGCGTGTGCTGGGCAACGCGCGCACCGCATTCGCGCTCGGCGAGACCGAGATTTCGATCGGCGGCGGTCGCACGGTCAAGCTCTCCGATCTCGCGGAGGTGAAGGACGCCTATGCCGAGCAGCGCTCGGTCGCGCTGATGAACGGGCATCCGGTGGTCGCCTTCGGTGTCGGCCGCGCCAAGGGCGCGTCGGACGTGACCGTCTATGACGCGATGCAAAAGACGCTGAAGCAGCTCGAAAAGGAGAACCCGAAAGTTCGCTTCACCGAGCTGTTCACCAGCGTCCACTACACCAAGAACCAGTATCATTCGGCGATCGAGGCAATGATCGAAGGCGCCGTGCTCGCGGTCGTCGTGGTGTTCATCTTCCTGCGCGACTGGCGCGCCACGGTGATCTCGGCGATCGCGATCCCGCTGTCGGCGATCCCGGCCTTTTTCTTCATGGATCTGATGGGCTTCACGCTCAACTTCCTCAGCCTGCTCGCGCTGAGCCTGGTCGCAGGCGTGCTGGTCGACGACGCGATCGTGGAGATCGAAAACATCGTCCGCCACATGCGGATGGGCAAATCGGCCTATCAGGCATCGATCGACGCGGCCGACGAAATCGGGCTTGCCGTGCTGGCAACGACGATGGCGATCGTCGCGGTGTTCCTGCCGGTTGGCCTGATGCCTGGCATTTCAGGCCAGTTCTTCAAGAATTTCGGCCTGACCGTGGTGGTCGCGGTGCTGCTCAGCCTGGGCGTCGCGCGACTGATCACGCCGATGATCGCGGCCTATTTCCTGAAGGCCAAGGGCCACGCGACCCACGGCGAAGGCTGGATCATGGACCGCTATATGGACGTGCTGCGCTGGTCGCTGCGGCATCGATGGTGGACGGTCGGCATCGGCGGGCTCGCGTTCCTGGCGACGGTCGCGACCTTCGGCGGCATTCCCGGCGTGCTGAAGCCGATGTCGCTGGCTTTCCAGCCCGAGCTTAACCAGGACTTCAGCCAGATTTCGATCCAGATGGCGCCGGGCACGACGCTGGAACAGACGCGCCGCGTTGCCGAGCGGGTGACCGCGATCGTCAGCAAGGCGCCCGATGTGAAGACCGCCTATACCGTCAGCAACGTCGGCAATGCTGGCGTTTTCCTCACGCTCAACAAGAACCGCACGCGCACATCGAGCGAGTTCGAGCGCGCCTATGCGCCGCTGCTCAATGAAATCCCCGACGCGCGTGTCAATTTCCAGGCGCAGGGTGGCGGCGGCGGATCGGGCCGCGCGATTACCGTCACGATCGGCGGCAGCGATCCGGCGCAGCTCAACGAGATCGCCAACCGGCTCGTCGACGAGATGGCGACGCTGCCCGAACTGCGCGCGCCGCGCGTCGTCGGCGACCTCCAGCGCCCGGAAATCACGATCACGCCGCACATGGACCTCGCCGCCAATCTGGGCGTGACGACGGCCGCGATCAGCCAGTCGATCCGGATCGCGACGCTCGGCGATATCGACCAGAACGCCGCCAAGTTCTCGCTGTCCGACCGCCAGATTCCGATCCGCGTTGCGCTGTCGGAAGATTCGCGCCGGAACCTGTCGACGATCGAGAATATGGCGGTGCCGACGGTCAATGGCGGCTCGGTGCCGCTGAAGGTCGTCGCCGACATCGGCTTCGGCGCCGGCCCGACGCTGATCCAGCGCACCAATCTGACCCGGCGGATCAGCATTGGCGCCGATCTTGCCCCCGGTAAGGTGACGGGCGACGCCCAGCCCAAGATCCAGAAGCTGCCGGCGCTCAAGAACCTGCCGACCGGCGTGCGTCAGCTGACGCTGGGCCAGGACAAGTGGCTCGGCGAATTGCTTGTCAACTTCATCATCGCCGTCGTGTCGGGCGTGCTGCTCGTCTTCGCGGTGCTGGTGCTGCTTTACAAGCGGCTGATGCCGCCGCTGGTGAACATGGGCTCGCTGATCCTCGCCCCGCTCGGCTCGGCGATCGCGCTGCGCATTGCCGGCGACGCGGTGTCGATGCCAGTATTCATCGGCCTCTTGATGCTGCTCGGCATCGTCGCCAAGAATTCGATCCTGCTCGTCGATTTCGCGCTCGAGGAAATGGCGAAAGGGATCGACAAGACCGCTGCGGTGCTCGACGCCGGGCACAAGCGCGCGCAGCCGATCGTGATGACGACGGTGGCGATGGTCGCGGGCATGGTCCCGGTTGCGCTGTCGCTGACCGGCGACGGCAGCTGGCGCGCGCCGATGGGCGTGACGGTGATCGGCGGGCTGATGCTGTCGACGCTGCTGACGCTGGTGATCGTGCCGGCGACCTTCTCGCTCGCGGTCGGGATCGAGGAATGGATCGGCTCGCGGCTGGGCCGGCGCCTGCTCACCTATCGTCCGGGCGACGACGGCCGCCCCGTGATCGACCATGTCGGCGGCCCCGACAAGATCGGCTTCCGGCCCGAGGGCGGAGCGGTGCAGCCCGCCGAGTGAGCCGCAGGCGCGATCGCGGCTTGAACAAAAGCCCGCTTCAGGGCTTGTTCTGCCGATGATGCCCCCCAAGGCCGACCGGCTTGCTCCGCCCGCAGCGCTGGTGCGCATGCGCCTGATCGCGACCGGGCTGCTGGTGGCGATGGCGGGCGTGTTCGTCGCGACGCGCTGGATCGGGCCGGTGCACCCGGCAATCGGCTATCTCCGCGCCTTTGCCGAAGCGGCGATGGTTGGCGGACTGGCCGACTGGTTTGCGGTCACGGCGCTATTCCGCCATCCGCTCGGCCTGCCGATCCCGCACACCGCCATCGTGCCGCGCAACAAGGATCGTATCGGCGATGCGCTCGCCAATTTCCTGCGCGACAATTTCCTGGTGCCGGGGGTTGTCGCGCGGCGGATGCGGCGGCTCGATGTCGCGGCGTCGGCAGGACGCTGGCTGGCCGAGCCCGCCAATCGCGCCGGCCGCCTGGGCCACGGCGCGGCGCGGCTGTTCGGCGACCTGCTCGAGGCGTTCGACCAGCAGCGGCTGGGCGGCATGGTCAAGACGACGATCGGCAACCGGCTGCGCGCGCTCGAGATCGCGCCATTGCTGGGCCAGGCGCTGGCGGCCGCGATCGCCGATGACCGGCACGTGCCGCTGCTGAACGGAATGATTCGCTGGGGCGGCCAGATGCTGCGCGCCAACGAAGCCAACATCCGCGCGATGGTGCATGACCGGTCGGGATCGCTGATGCGCTGGACCGGGCTCGACGAGACGGTCGCCAACAAGATTATCGACGGGCTGAACCAGATGCTCGGCGAAGTCGATAACGACACCGAGCATCCGCTGCGCGCCAAGGCCGAGGAAGGGCTGGTCAAGCTTGCCGCCGACTTGCAGGGCGACCCGGCGGTGCGCGCGCGGGTCGAGGCCCTGAAGCTCGAGGTGATCGACAATCCGGCGATGCAGCGCTGGCTCGACGGACTATGGGAATCGGCGCGCCATTCGCTGCTGCGCTATGCCCGTGAGCCCGATGCGCAACGCGGCGGCGGGCTGGCCGAAGCGATGCAGCAGCTGGGCCAAACCCTCCAGCAGGACGCTGCACTGCGCGCGACCATCAACCGCTTCGTCCGCCGCGCCGCCGTCGGCACGGCTGCCGATTATGGTTCGGGCATCGTCCGGCTGGTCTCGGAGACGATCCGCAGCTGGGACGCGCGCACGATCTCGCGCCGTCTGGAAAATGCGGTCGGTCGCGACCTTCAGTATATCCGGGTCAATGGCACGGTGGTCGGCGGGCTGGTCGGGGTGGTGCTGCACGCCATCGACACACTGCTCTGACCGGTTCAGCGCCAGTCGAGCCTTTCCCAGCCGCGCGCTTCGGCCAGTTGTGTCAGCACGGGATCGGGGTTGATGACAAAGCCTTCGTCGGCCCAGCCCAGGCTCGGCGCATCGGAAATATGGTCCGAATAAAAGCGGATGTGCGCCTGGTCGCGGGCAATGCCCTCACGCGCCAGCCAGGCCAGCAGCTGGTCGAGTTTGGCCGCGCCATAGCAATTGTCACCGGCCAACCGATGCCGCACCCGACCGCGAGCATCGCGTTGCGCCTCGGTCGCGACGACCGCGTCGGCGCCGACCAGCCGCGCGATCGCCTCGGCATAGAAGCGGTGCGATGCGGTCGCGATGACGATCCGGTAGCCATCGGCACGGTCCGCCGCGATTCGTTCGAGCGCTGCGGCAAACAGCCCGCGCCGATACTCGCGCCGTGCAAAGCTATCAGCAGCGCGCGCGATCCGCGCCGGGGCCACGCGCTTGCCGATCAGCAGCCGGTGCGTCGCCTGCTTCAATTGGACGCGGTCGACCAGCTTCAGCGGATATCCGACCGCGAGCGCCCCTGCCACCGGCAGCAGTCCCAGCCGCCACGGCGCCTGCCGCGCGGCATAATGGATCAGGAAGCGCGTCCAGGTCGGCCGCCGCGTGATCGTCTTGTCCATGTCATAGATGGCGAGCCGCTGCATGGGACGCTTACTGGCCGCTATCTGCTTGCCGATCCAGCCCGATTGCCGCAGAGAAGGCCGCGATGAGCGCCAAAGCCGATTTTCATCAGGAAACCATCGGCGACGCCGCGACGCTGCGCTTCACCGGCAGCTTGTCGCTGGCGAGTCTGGGTGATTTTCCCGAGCGATTGCGCGCCTTCGACGGCCGGATCGACCGGCTCGATCTCAGCCGCATCCAGCGGATCGACACCGTCGGCGCGTGGCTCGTTCACCGCTTTGCCGCCGAGCATGACGCACGGATCGAGGGGCTGAGCCCGGAGGCGGCGCATCTGCTCGATCAGGTAGCCGCCGCCGATCAGCATGTCGAAATGCGGCCCGAGCGGCAGCACACGATCGTGCGCACCGTGGCCGAAATCGGCGCGGCGACGATGTCGGCGCTGACGACGCTCTATGGCCTGCTCGGTTTTTTCGGTGCGACCGCGATCGCGCTCGGCGCGGTTATCCGCCATCCCTCGCGATTCCGCTTCAACGCGACGGTCCACCGTTTCGAAGTGGTCGGCGTGTCGGCGCTCGGCATCATCGGGCTGATGAGTTTCCTGATCGGCATCGTCATCGCCCAGCAGGGGTCGGTCCAGCTTCGCCAGTTCGGCGCGGAGGTGTTCACGATCAATCTGGTCGGTCGCATTACGCTGCGCGAACTCGGCGTATTGATGACGGCGATCATGGTCGCCGGGCGATCGGGATCGGCCTTTGCCGCACAGCTCGGCACGATGAAGCTGACCGAGGAAATCGATGCAATGCGCACGATCGGCGTGTCCCCGATGGAGGCGCTCGTGCTGCCGCGCGTGCTGGCCGCCGTGCTGATGATGCCGCTGCTCGGCTTCTATGCCTCGGCATGGGCGATTTTCGGCGGCGGGCTGCTGTGCTGGGGCGCGCTCGACATTCCTCCAGTCACGTTCATCCAGCGGCTGCGTGAAGTCGTGCCGATCACCGACCTTTACGTCGGTCTGGTCAAGGCGCCGGTGTTCGGCGCGATCATTGCCATCGCCGGCTGTTTTCAAGGCATGCAGGTCGAATCCGATGCCGAGCAGGTCGGCAGCCGGACGACTTCGGCCGTCGTGCAGGCGATCTTCCTGGTGATCGTGCTCGATGCCTTTTTTGCGGTGTTCTTCACCTGGATCGGCTGGATCTGATGGTCGAGAGCGTCATCCGCGTGCGCGGGCTGAGCACCAGCTTCGGCGAGCAGATCGTGCACCAGAATCTCGATCTCGACGTGCGACGGGGCGAGATCTTGGGCGTGGTCGGTGGATCGGGCACGGGCAAATCGGTGCTTATGCGCTCGATCATCGGCCTGCAGGCGCCCGACGCGGGCGAAGTCACCGTGTTCGGCGAATCCACCCTCGGGCGCGAGGAAACCGAAACCGAGGAAATCCGGCGCCGCTGGGGCGTATTGTTCCAGGGCGGTGCGCTGTTTTCCACGCTGACGGTTGCTGAAAATGTGCAAGTGCCGCTGCGCGAATTCTACCCGGGAATCGGCCAGGGGCTGCTCGACGAAATCGCTGCCTACAAAGTGGTGATGACCGGCCTGCCCGCCGATGCCGGCCCCAAATATCCCGCCGAATTGTCGGGCGGGATGAAGAAACGTGCAGGCCTGGCCCGCGCGCTCGCGCTCGATCCGGAACTCCTGTTCCTCGACGAGCCGACCGCGGGGCTCGATCCGATCGGCGCGGCCGCGTTCGACGAGCTGACCCGATCGCTCCAGCGCACGCTGGGATTGACCGTGTTCCTGATCACGCACGATCTCGACACGCTCTATGCGATCTGCGACCGGGTGGCGGTGCTGGCCGACAAGCATGTGATCGCGGTCGGCACGATCGACGAACTGCTCGCGCTGGACCATCCGTGGATCCAGGAATATTTCAACGGACCGCGCGGACGCGCCGCAATCGCGACGGTCGAAACTGCCGACCGCCGCGCCGCTGCCGAGGCCAATCGAGGGACCAGCGACTGATGGAAACGCGTTCCAACCACGTCTTTGTCGGTGCGGTCGTCCTCGTCCTTTTGGCGATGGTGGCGCTGTTCCTGATCTGGCTTGCCCGCCTGAACGGCAGCCAGGCGAAGGAATATGACATCTTCTTCAAACAGTCGATCAACGGCCTGAACAAGGGTTCCGAAGTCGGCTATTCGGGGGTCCCCAAAGGACAGGTTGTCCAGATCGCGCTGTTCAAGGACGATCCGCAGTTCGTGCGCGTCCGCATCCGCGTCGACGACGATACCCCGATCCTCGAGGGCACCACCGCTTATGTGCAGGGCAGCTTCACGGGCACCAGCACCGTCCAGCTCGACGGTGCGGTAAAGGGCGCACCGCCGATCGTCTGCCCCGCCGTCAATCCGCAGCAATCCTGCCCCTATGGCGTGCCGGTGATCCCGACGCGGCAGGGCGGGCTCGGCGCGCTGCTCAGCTCGGCGCCCGAACTGCTCCAGCGGCTGTCGACGCTGACCGCCAAGGTGACCGAGCTGCTGAACGACCGTAACAGCAAGTCGCTGGCGAACATCCTCGCCAACACCGACCGGCTGACGCGGGTGCTCGCCGATCAGTCGCCCGACATCGGCAAGACGCTCGCCGAGACGCGGACGACGCTGCAGAAGGTCGGTGCCGCCGCCGATCAGATCGGCGCGCTCGCCGAAAAGACCGGTGGCACCGTCGACGATCTGAGACCCGCCGCGGCCAAGCTCAGCAAGGCGCTCGACGCCGCCCAGCACAGCCTGGAGACAATCGACGGCCTGGTCGCCGACGCCAAGCCCGGCGTACAGGCGTTCAGCAAGCAGACCGTGCCAGAGATCGGCCAGCTCGTCCGCGATCTGCGCGTGATGTCGGCGGCGCTGACCAACGTCGCCGAGAAGATCGATCAGGGCGGCGCCGGCGCGCTGCTCGGCCAGCCCGCCCTTCCCGATTACAAGCCCAAGAAATGAGGCCCGCGATGCGCCGTTCAATGAAGCTTTTGCCGCTGCTGGTCGCGCTCGCGCCGCTGGGCGGCTGCATCAGCCTGACCGCCAAGCCGCCGGCGATGCTGCTGACGCTGTCGTCAAGCGCCGCGCCTGCGGTGGGCACAACGCTGGATTCGCGGACCGCGCGCACGATCACCGTGCTGGTGCCGGTCGTGCCCGCGGCAATCGCGGGTCCACGCGTGCCGGTGGTGACGGGCGCGACCTCGATCGCCTATGTGAAGGGCGCGGTCTGGTCCGAGCCACCGGCGCGGCTGTTCGCGCGGCTGGTGGCGGACACGGTCGCGGCCAAGACCGGGCGCGTGGTGCTGTCGAACCAGCAGAGCTTTGCCGATCCCGGGGCGCGGCTGGCGGGCGAATTGCGGCTGTTCGGCGTCGATGCCGATCACGGCCAGGCGGTCGTCGCCTTTGAAGGCACGCTGGTCCGCGACGGCCAGAAGACGTTCGAGAAGCGCCGGTTCGAAGCGCGCGAACCTGTCAGCGCGATCACGCCCGAAGGCGCCGGGGCCGCGCTCAACCGCGCCGCCAACCGCGTCGCGGCAGAAGTGGCCGATTGGGTCGGCGCTTAAGGCGTCACCCGCCGCACTGGTACCGGCAAGTTGCACAGATCGGCGGCGTTTGCGGGCACGGTGAAGAATGGCGGCTGGCGGTTCGCCCTGCTGTCCAGATAGGCCGCGAAGTCGCCGCTGCCGGGCACCAGATAGTCCCAGCGCGGCCGCTCGCTCACCGGCACGTCGGCGGCAATGCGGACCTTGGCGATCGGCACGCGCTGCCTGGGATCTTCATACAGCCCGAGCCCGCCGCCGGTACCGCGCGGCAGCGCCGATAGCGCTGCCATCCCGTCGATGACGCGCCCGACCACGGCGATGTTGCGATCGAGATGGCGCGGGGCATGCCCGATCACGGTGTAGAGATCGGTGCCGCTCCCCGTGCTCGGCGCCAGATCGCGCGCGACGCCGACGGCGCCATAGCAATGCGGTAGCCATTGCTGCCTGCCGTCGCCGGCCACCGCCCAGCCGTCGCTGCTGAAGCCGGTCGTGCGGGCATAGGCATCGCGATAGGGATTGCGGACCAGCTTTCGGTCGCGCGCGGGCCATTCATATTCGGCCGGCGGGTTGGCCACGATTCCGGGTGGCGGCGCTTTCTTCTCGGTCGCGTCGCCCCACTGCGTGACGTAATTGTCCTGCACGCGGTAGACGGTCGCATCGTCCCACCAGCCGCTGCGCGCGATCGTGCGGATATTGGCGGTGTGGATCAGTACCAGGCGGCTCGCGAGCCAGATCGTGACGCGGCGCCCATCGGGGAAATCGATCAGCAGCAGGTCCTCGGGCGCAATCTGTGCCCAGCTGCTGTCCGGCGCCGCTTTCAGGATGTCGGCCGTACCGGGCTTGGCTTTGGGCTGGGGCCGGGGCGCTTCGGCGGCGGCGAACAGCAGCGGCAGGGCAAGGGCGAGCGAGGCAAGGCGGATCATCGCGGCACCATGCCATGCGCAGCCCGCTTGCGGAAGCCGGTGCGCCCGGCTACGGCTCCCGGCCTTGCCAAGCATGCGGAGCGGTGGCCGAGTGGTCGAAGGCGCTCGCCTGGAAAGTGAGTATACGTCAAAAGCGTATCGAGGGTTCGAATCCCTCCCGCTCCGCCATTTATCCCTGATTTCTACCTTCCAAAACCTCAAGAAAGTGGCTATTTTCTAGGTGCTTGGAGCGATATCGGCGTCCGCAGAAATCCACTCCAATCCGTCCGTTCCCACCAGCTCTGGTGGGAACGATTGTGGGTACTGGAAGGAGGATTCGAACATGGGACAGCTTACCGTCGCCCGCATAAAGGCGATCCGAGAGCCGGGCCGATACACGGATGGCGATGGTTTGATTTTGGTGGTGAAGCCAAGCGGCGCGCAAAGTTGGGTGCTTCGGGTACGGATTGGTGGTGAACGCCGTGACATTGGCCTCGGCTCAACCAAAGTGCTTACACTGGCGGAAGCACGGGCCAAGGCGGTCGATCTGCGTCGGGAGATCGCACGCGGTGTCGATCCGGTTGCCGAGAAAAAGAAGGAAGTCGATGCCGTTCCGACCTTCCGCGAGGCTGCTGTGCGCGTTCACGAGGAACACAAGGCGAGCTGGAAGAACGGAAAGCATCAGGCGCAATGGATCACGACGCTCGAAACCTATGCCTATCCGTTCATTGGCGACCGGCTCGTCAACAAGATTGAGGGGCCACAAATCCTCAAGGCCTTGCAGCCGATCTGGCTAAGTAAACCGGAAACCGCTCGGCGCGTTCGCCAGCGCATCGGTGCGGTGCTCGATTGGTCCTATGTCAACGGATATCGCGACAGCGAAGCGCCACTGCGCTCGCTGTCGAAGGGACTGCCGCGCCAGCCCAAGGATGACGGCCATTTTGCGGCCATGTCGTTCGCGGATGTCCCTGCTTTCCTCGGCAAATTGCGTGAACGCGTTTCGGTCGGTCGGGTGGCGCTCGAAGCGCTAATCCTTACCGCCGCGCGCTCTGGCGAAATACGCGGCGCGACCTGGGGCGAAATCGACCTCGAGGCTGGGCTATGGTCGATCCCGGCGGAGCGGATGAAGATGGCGCGGCCCCACCATGTACCGCTTGCCCCGCAAGCCATCGATGCGTTCGAACGCGCCAAGGCGTTCAGCGCGCCGTGCACCGATCTCGTTTTTCCCGGCATGAAGCTTAAGAAGCCCATGTCGGACATGACTCTGCTTAAGATTTTGCGCGATATGGATGCGGGCGTCACCGTCCACGGTTTTCGCTCGGCGTTCCGCGATTGGGTGGCGGAAGAGACCAGCTATCCCGGCGAAGTTGCGGAAGCGGCACTTGCCCATGCCAATTCGAACAAGGTCGAAGCGGCCTATCGCCGGACCGACTTTCTCGACAAGCGTCGATCGCTGATGGTTGAGTGGGCCGATTTCTGCACGAGCAAACTCGCGCAGCCGTCAGGCTGATCCCCGCTCGATCAGTTTGCGCAGGCTGGCCATCGTCACCAGTGTTGCGGTGCCGATCTTGACGGTTTGCAGCTCGCCCGCCTTGATCAGCTCATAGAGTTTCGATCGACCGATACCGGTCAGCCGGATCGCGACAGGTATTCGCACCGTGAGCGGCTCCAGCGGCAGCGCATCTTGCGCTGGCTGATCGTTCGGGACGATCGGTTGGGGCTTGGCGCGGTGCATGGCGGGAGCATCGCGCCGCGATTATCTTCGGATCAAGGCCTTGGCTATGCTGATCGCACTGTGGCGGGCAATCACCTGCAATTGGCGGTGGTGTTAGATCCTAGGCGGGCTGAAAGTCAGAAGGGGACCATGCGTTCGACGACGCGCATCGGCAAAACGAGACGCTGGGATTCCGGCAATCGAATGAAGCCATGCGCCGCATAGAACCCCGCCGCGCCCTCGTTCAAGGCATCGACGACGATCATCGATGACCCCACCGTCTCCGCGCTCGCCAAAGCGCGGCGGAGCGCGTCCGCCAGGAGGACCGCGCCGAGCCGCTGACCGTGCCGATCCTTTGCCACCGCGAGACGCCCGATCAAGGTGGCGCTGACCAATGGGTAGCGCGGGATATGCTTGCGCGCCGCCTCGGGTACGTCGCCGGGAGGAAGCGCTGTCGCGCACAGCGTGTAGTAGCCGAGCACTTGTCCGGGCTGGACCTTTTCGGTGAGCACGAACACCCCGTTCGCTCGGCGGCGGACATCCTGACCGGCTTGGGTCTGAAAGTAGCGGTCGAGGCTCTCCACCCCACTCGCAAAGGCGGCACGGTCGTGGCTGTCGTCCAGCTGGACGACGGCGAGATCAGGGTCGGCTGTTGCCACTGATTACGCGCTGACGCGGCGACCATGCTCGGCAAGCGCACGCGCGAGCCGCTCGCTGGGTTCAGGCGGATTGATCATCGCCTCGAAAAAAGCAGCGCGGTCTCGCTCGGACAGCCTGAGCGTCTCATGCTCGGCGATGGTCCGCCGCGCTGCCTCCGCGATGGCCGTGAGGCAATAATCGCTGACCTTGCGCCGCTCGAGCTGCGCAGCGCGCTCGATCAAACCCTTGGTCTGCTCGTCGAGCCGGAATCCAAGGCGGTCCTCGCGGGTGATACGTTCCTTGCGGGCCGATGCTTTGCTGTTCATGGCGCTTTCCGTCATCGCAAATATGTACGTCAAAACGACGCACATATCAAGAGATTACTACCCAGAACGCCCGATGGTGCCACAAAGAGCGTTGAAATTACTGGAGAATCTGCTTCCCGCAGCACGCGCGCCGACCGGACGGCACGGCGAAAAACAGGCCCTCTCAAGGGCTTGAGAGGCGCAAGTGCCGTTGCTTTTATCTTGCCCTCCTAAATCTGCCCCTCTTCCCCTTCCCGGCCAACTTCTTCTTTCTTATCAGAGGGCACGCCAGGGCGGCAGGCAACGCGACATTCTACGACGGGTCCGCTGAGTTCCTGGGGTGCCACTTGGCTTTGCCAGGACAGGCGCGCCTCGCTACTCTTCGTAAGACAGAGGGGGCGCATCTGACTGATTCTGGGTTGTTCATTTCCGGTGCGCTGTTCACCACCGATTATCTCGTCGAAGCGATCACGGGCACCGCTGCGTATCGCGCCGTCGATGTGGCCGGATTGCGCGCGCGGCTCGACCAGATCGCCACCGCTTTTCCGCAGAACCAGCGCACGAACGAAAGTCAGACCGAGGACGATTTCATCTGGCCGGTGCTGGCCGCGCTGGGCTGGACGGAGTCGCTCCGCCAGCAAAACCTGACCGTCAGCGGGCGCGATGACGTGCCCGATGGCCTGCTGTTCGCGGACGCTGCCGCGAAAGCGGCGGCCAATGCGCTCAGCGACCAATGGCGGCGCTATGCGCACGGGCTCGCGGTGGTCGAGAGCAAGCGTTGGGCGCGTCCGCTCGACCGTGCATCCGGCCGCGATGAAACGACCGCGCCGTCCACTCAGATGCTGCGCTATCTGCGCCGGATCGACGATCTGACGGGCGGCGCGCTGCGCTGGGGCATCCTCACCAACGGCACGCGCTGGCGGCTCTATTGGGCGGGTGCGCGGTCGATTTCGGAAGAGTTTCTCGAAATCGATCTGGGTCGCGTGCTCGGGCTGGGCGGCGACGATCTGTTCGCGGATGCCGCCACACGCGACCATTGGCTGCGCGTCTTCGCGGTCATGTTCGGGCGCGACGCATTCCTGCGCGACGGCGCGGACCAACGTTCGTTCCACGATCGCGCCCGCGCCGAAGCCGCGTTCTACGAAGAACGCGTCGCCGCCAGCCTGTCCAAGCTGGTGTTCGAGATCGTCTTCCCCAGCCTCGCCACCGCGATCGCGGACAGCGCGCCGGATGCGCCGCTGAGCGACGTGCGCGATGCCGCGCTGGTGCTGCTCTATCGGCTGCTGTTCCTGCTCTATGCCGAGGATCGCGACCTGCTGCCGGTCAATGACCCGCGCTATGACGATTATGCGCTCCGCCCGCTGCGGCTCGATGTCGGTCGGCGGATCACCAGTGGCGATGCGTTTTCCTCCTCCGCCGCGCGGATCTGGAGCCACGTCGCCGACCTGTCGCGGATCATCGACAAGGGCGACGGCTCGGTCGGCATCCCGCCCTATAATGGCGGGCTGTTCGCGACCGCCGGTACGCCGTTGCTCAGCGTCGCGCGCGTGCCTGACAGCGTGATGGCCCCCGCGCTCGATGCGCTGTCCTACGAGCGTTCGTCGGGTGAGCGGCGCTACATCAACTACCGAGATCTGTCGGTCCAGCAGCTCGGGTCGATCTACGAACGGCTGCTCGAATTCGAGCTGATCCGCGACGAGAACGGCGTGCTCACCGTCCGGCCCAACCTGTTCGCGCGCAAGAACAGCGGCAGCTATTACACGCCCGACGAGCTGGTCGGCCTGATCCTCGACGAAACGCTCGAACCGCTCATCACCGAGCGGATGGCAGCGTTTCGCGCCGCGCTCGGCAAGCTCGATTCCAGGGACGCCGAAGATTATCAGCGGCGGACCTTGCGCGACGCCGACCCGGCAAATGCCATCCTGTCGCTGCGGGTGTGCGACCCCGCAATGGGATCCGGCCATTTCCTCGTCAGCCTGGTCGATACGCTGGCCGACCATGTGCTCGACGCGATGGCCGAGGTCGCGGTGCTCGGCGCCGATCTGCACTATACCTCGCCGCTCGCCGACAAGATCGAGGACATCCGTGCCACGATCCAGCGCAATGCGCGCGAAGCGAACTGGACGATCGATCCCGAACAGCTCGACGATCGCCACATCGTCCGCCGCATGGTGCTGAAGCGCTGCGTCTACGGCGTCGACAAGAATCCGATGGCGGTCGAACTCGCCAAGGTCGCGCTGTGGCTGCACACCTTCACGGTCGGCGCACCGCTGTCGTTCATCGATCATCACCTGCGGAGCGGCGACAGCCTGTTCGGCCTGTGGGTGCGCGACGCGATCGACAAGGCGGGCGCGGGGGGCGAGCTGTTCTATATCGACGCGCTGCGCAACGCCCAGCGATCGGCGGAAGCGATGAAGACGATCGAGGCGCTGACCGATGTCGAGATCGCCGAAGCGCATCGTTCGGCGGCGATGTATGACGATGTCGAGTTGATGACCGGCGAACTCGACGGGTTCGTCAGCTTCATCCACGCGCTCGATTGGCTTGATCTGCCGCGCGATCAAAAGCCGCTGGTGCGGTTGTGGCTCGACGGGCGCTTTGGTGACCCGATGCCGATCGCGCGGGGCCGCAAGGCCCCGGCGGAGGGCAGCGCGAAGCCCGAGGAAGTCGCCGCCTTCACCACGATCTGGGAACGCGCCCGCGCGCTGATCGAGGAGGAGCGCTTTCTCAACTGGCAGATCGCTTTCCCCGGTGTGTGGGACAATTGGGCGAGCAAGGGCCGTCAAGGCGGGTTCGATGCGGTCGTCGGCAATCCGCCGTGGGACCGGATCAAGCTGCAACAGGTCGAATGGTTCGCGGCGCGCCGGCCGGAGATCGCGCTGGCGCAGCGGGCGTCGGATCGAGGACGGATGATCGCCGCGCTGAAGGCGGATGCCGATCCGCTGTACGAGGATTTCGAGAAAGCCGATGCCCGGGCCGCCGACACCGCGCGCATGGCGCGGGCATCGGGGCATTATCCGCTGCTCAGCCGGGGCGACATCAACCTCTATTCACTGTTCGTCGAACGCGCCCACACCTTGGTGAAGCCGACCGGCATGGTCGGGCTGCTTGTTCCCATTGGGATCGGCACTGACAAGACTAGCGCAAATTACATCTCCAGCATGACGGAAAACCAGCAGCTAAAAGCCTTCATCGCATTTGAGAATAAGCGCCGTTGGCTTTTCAAAGACGTCCATGCCGAAGATCAGCCGACAATCCTGATCGCCGCTAACCCTGGCCGTCGTTATCCAAAATTCCGCTATGCGGTGAAACTTCACCGTCTACCGGATGAGCAGTTTGATCCTACCGTCATGATGGACGCAGCGACACTCTTGGCGGTTAACCCCAACACGGGCACTGTGCCGATTTTTCGCTCGTCGGAAGACGCGCGGCTTGTTTCTGCTGCCTATCTGAAAACGCCTGTATTCGTCCGTAAATCCGGTCAGGTAGAAAATTCGGATTGGTCCGCAAAATACGTTCGAATGTTCGACATGACTCTCGACAGCAAGTTGTTTCGGAACAGGTCGGAACTGGAAAATAAGGAAGGTGCTTGGCCGATCGGCGGTCAGCGGTTCCAATCAGCTGCCGGTGTATGGCTGCCGCTCTACGAGGGCAAAAGCGTTCAAATTTACAATCACAGATACGCTTCAATCATCACGCCAGATGGGTCTGTGAGCGGACAAGGTCAAAGCGTTCACGCGACGTTGGAAGAGCTCGAATCACCAGATTTCATTCCGACGCCGCGATATTGGGTGAACGCCACTGAAGTTAATGCAATTAAGCGCGGCCATGCGATTGGGTTTAATGACGTCTGCAATACCAATAACGCTCGGTCGCTTATCGCGGCCATCGTTCCCCAAGTGGCGGCAGGTAACAAACTACCTTTGCTCGACGGCTTGGAAGCCGCTGAAAGTGCGTTGCTGATCGGTAATCTCGATTCGATACCATGCGACTATTTCGCGCGAAATAAAATTCAAAGCAGGAACCTTAACAAGTATATTCTTGAACAACTCCCCATCATCCCGCCCGCCGCCTATGCCCGCACCTTCGGCCCCAAGACCGCCGCCGACATCGTCCGGGAGGCGGTGCTGGAACTGAGCTACACCGCCCACGACCTCGCCCCCTTCGCGCGCGACATGGGGCATGTCGATACGAACGGCGACGTGCTGCCGCCCTTCATCTGGGATGAGGACCGGCGGCTGCGGCTGCGCGCCAAACTCGATGCGCTCTATTTCATCCTCTACGGCGTGTTCGATCCCGCCGATCCCGCGCAAAGCCGCGACGATATCCGCTACATCTATTCCACCTTCCCCATCGTCGAACGCGAAGAGGTGGCGCGCTGGGGCCGCTATCGCAGCCGCGACCTGAGCCTCGCCTGGCTAAACGCGCTGATCGCGGGCCAGCCCGATGCCGAGGTGGTGGGGTGAGCCTGTCGTAATTCAGTGTGTTAAGTCCTGATCGGTCGCGCTACGAATGTTGAATAGCACGGGCAAGTAACAGGGGGTCATCTTGGCGCTGTTCACCACCAGTAATTACCCACTGATGGCGCTGATCGAGGATATCGACCTCGGCAAGATCGGTCTGCCCGAACTCCAGCGTCCGTTTGTCTGGCCGAACGTCAACGTCCGCGATCTGTTCGATTCACTGTACCGGGGTTATCCGGCGGGCTTCCTGCTGTTCTGGGAGACAGGTGTCGGTGCCGAATTGAAAGGCATCGGCACCAAGAATGCCCAGGCGGCACCCAAGCTCGCCATTGTCGATGGGCAGCAGCGCCTGACCTCGCTCTATGCCGTCGTGAAGGGCGTCGAGGTGCTGCGCGCCAACTTCAAGAAGGAACGCATCCAGATTGCGTTCAACCCTTTGTCCGGGCGCTTCGATGTCGCCGATGCCGCGATCCGCAAGGACAAGGCATTCATCCCGGACATATCGATGCTGTGGCAGCCCGAGTTCAAACCGGTGGCCTACCGAAACGAGTTCTTGAAGCAGCTGCGCGACGTTCGAGAAATCTCCGAGGATGACGCCGAGAAGATTGAGGAATCGATCCACCGCCTTCGCGACCTCCTGCACTACAGCTTCGTCGCGCTGACGCTTTCCTCGACGGTGGACGAGGAAACGATCGCCGAGGTGTTCGTGCGGATCAACGGCAAGGGCAAGGCGCTCAATCAGGCCGATTTCATCATGACGCTGATGTCGGTGTTCTGGGACGAAGGGCGCGCCGAGCTGGAAGCCTTTGCGCTGGCGGCGACCCGGCCTTCGGACGGGCAAGCGTCACCCTTCAACCATTTCATCAAGCCTTCGCCGGACCAGCTGCTCCGCGCCACGGTCGGACTGTCGCTCAAGCGCGCCCGGCTGGAAAATGTCTATGGCGCGCTGCGGGGGCGCGACGCGAAGACGGGCCTCGATGATCCCGACCGCCGCGATGCTCAGTTCGCACTGATGCGCGACGGTCAGAAGGCCGTGCTCAATCTCGCCAACTGGCATCATTTCATGGATGCGCTGAAGCTGGCCGGCTACCGCAGCGAGAAGATGATCAGCTCGGGCACGACGATCATTTTCAGCTATGTCCTTTATCTGATCGGCCTGCGGGACTATGGCGTTGACCGCGTCACGATGCGCCAGGCGATCGCCGAATTCTTTTTCATGGCGGCGCTGACGGGGCGCTACACCAACTCGCCCGAGACGCGCTTCGAGAGCGACCTGTCGCTGATCCGCGATCTGCCGGATGGCACGGCGTTTCTAGCGCGGCTGCGCGAACTCTGCACCACGACGCTGACCGGCGATTACTGGACGATCACGCTGCCGAGCCAGCTTGCCACGTCGGCGTCGCGCAGTCCGTCATTGTTCGCCTATCAGGCTGCGCTCATCAAGCTGGACGCGAACGCGCTGTATAGCCCGCTGAAGATTTCCGCGATGGTCGATCCGGCGGTGAAGGGCACCAAGGCGGCGCTGGAGCAGCATCATCTTTTTCCGCGCGGCTATCTCGAAGAGACCGGGATCGACGATCTCAAGCAGATCAACCAGATCGCCAACTTCGCCGCCGTGGAATGGCCGGCGAATATCAAGATCGGCAAGAAACCGCCCGTCGATTATGTGCCGCCGCTCGACAACGCCCTGAGCGCCGATGAGCGCGAGCGGCTGTATGGCTGGCACGCGCTTCCGCCATTGTGGTGGGAACTGCCGTATCACGAATTTCTGGTCCAGCGCCGCGTCCGAATGGCCGATGTGATCCGCCAGGCATGGGAACTGCTGACGGTCGGCTCGGCTCCCGCCGCTACTGTCACGCCGATAGCCATCGCTGATCTCATCGCCGGGGGCGAGACCGGCGCGGTCGAGTTCAAGTCGACGCTAAGGATGAACCTGCATACCGGTCAGGTAGACGATAAGATCCAGGTGTCGGCGCTGAAAACGATCGCGGGATTCCTGAACGCGAAGGGCGGGACGCTGCTGATCGGCGTTGCCGACGATGGCGAAGTCTTGGGCCTCGACGCCGACGGCTTCCAGAACGAGGACAAGCTTGGCCTCCACCTCGTCAATCTCATCAAGGATCGGATCGGCGAGGTCTTCCTGCCGTACGTTCACCCTCATTTTCAGGACGAGAAGGGCGCACGCGTTTTGGCGATCCGCTGCGAGAAGGGGCCGAAAGCGGCATTTCTCAAAGACGGTAACTTGCAGCGGTTCTTTGTGCGTGGCGGCAATGCGACCACTGAATTGTCCGGAGCATCGATCACGGATTACGTAAAGCAGCGGTTCGGCTAGCAATCGGTAGGTACCAAAACGGCCGTCTGATCAAAACACACGAATACAAGAGCAATCAGGAATCTTGCTTGATAGGAGCGGGAAAAATGAACGGGGTTCAAAGTGACGAGATGCTCAGTCTTCTCCGTGAATTAGTCGTCGAGGTTGCTGGCCTACGAGCAGAATTCCAGGAGTTTACCGGTTATAACGCCTATAACGTAGCCGCATTACAAGAGGCGTTGACGGGACCTCTAGGATATCACTTAGGCGATATTCACGAGAAGATGAATGATATCATATCGGGCTTGGCGTCGGTCGAGTCCGCGATCGATTTGAAATAGCAGTTGCAAAGGTCTCCCGCTGATGAGCCGTTTACTCGCCAACCTGACTCTTGATCAGTTGAGTGCGATGGCGGAGCGCAACTGGGATAAGGCTAGTGAACTCGATTTTATCCTATCGGAACTGCGCCACCGCAACACCCAGGCGGCTGGCAAATTGCGGGGGCGCGTTGAGATCTGGATCCGCGATTGCAAGCGAGCTGCCGACAAGGGCGTAAAGAGTGATTCGATGGCTAGTACGACCGCCTCATCCAACGCAAAGCTGCCGCGTCATCCACAAGCGCGGGACTGGACGTACCAAGCTGTTGCCAAGCTCCGCGCCAAGCTGATCGATCTGTCGCGAAAATCGCCGCTGATTGCATTCAAGCATAGCTCACGCAGCGCGAGCCAATTGCGGTTCGTTGATGAGCGCCCCGACCTGCTGTTCGAACGCTTAAGCCAGGGCAGCATGGGCTTCGAGCCGCTACCCGGCGAGGAGCAGACGCCCACCGACGAGCGAACGCCGCAGTTTGGCATTGCCTACGAACGCGCGCGGCTCACCGACCCAGAATTCCTGACCGCAACCGAAAAGCTCGGCAATGATGAGAAAGATGCGCGCGCCTGGCAGGATGCCGAGCGGAGTTTGCGCGCCCGCGTCCGGGCGCAGCTGGGCCTGCCGAAGCTCGACTATGGCAAGAGCCTTGATCTAGCGGCGCTTGCTCGGGCGCATGGCTTCGACCCGTCCTATGACCTTAAGGCGAGCGACGATGGCGAGATTGCCGTGCATCATCAAGATGACAGCATCCGCGTTTTGCTGACACGCAAGGAACTCGACCGGCGGCTGAAATCGATCGCCGACCGGGCAACCAGCCACTTACGCGAGACCGGGCATCACACGCTTCACCTCGCTTTCGGCTTCGTGCAGTGGTTCGAAGACGATGCCTCGGATATCGTGTCGCACGCTCCGCTTTTGCTGCTGCCGGTCGCGCTTGCAAAGGACGAAGGGCGCGCGAAAAAGGACTATCGCCTCGGCCTTTGGGAGGGCGGGCTGGAGGTCAACGTCGCGTTGATCGAAAAGGCGCGAGAGCATTGGGGCCTAAATCTCCCCCCGCTCAGGGAAAGTGAAACGCCCGAATCCTATTTCGTTCGCGCCAAGGCGGTTCTGGATCAGGGCCGACGTCTGACGCTCCGCACCTACATTACGCTGTCTGTCTTGCCGCCAATGGTCCTGTGGCGCGATCTCGATCCCGAAAAATGGCCCGAAGACGCCTTCGCGGAGCATCGGCTCCTCCCCGGCCTGATCGGGGCGACTGAGATTGCGGGCGTCGATGGTGACGATAGCATCATCGATATCGACGACCCGGCTCACGCCGCCAGCGTACCCGCGTTGATCACTGATGCCGATGCCTCTCAGCATCGTGCAATCATGGATATGGCCGCCGGGCGCGACATGGCGATTGAGGGCCCTCCGGGAACGGGTAAGTCCCAAACGATCACCAACATGATCGCGACTGCGCTCGCTCAGGGAAAGCGCGTGCTGTTCGTTGCTGAGAAACAGGCCGCGCTCCGCGTCGTTTCCGATCGTCTGAGGGCCGCAGGGTTCGGGCCGTTGCTGCTTGAGCTCCATGGCGACAAGGCCAGTCGGACCGAAGTTTATGATGGGGTCCGCGAACGGCTGGCCGCGCGATCCGCTTCTGATCCGCGCATGCTTGAAGACAAGCGCGCCGAACTGCGCCGCCACCGCGATTTGCTGCGCCGATATCTTTCTCTGGTTCGCACGCCGCTGGGTAAGCTCGGGCAGACGGCCCATGCGCTCGCCTGGCGCGAAATCCGTTTACGCAACCTGTTCACGCGCGAACAGGCAAAGGCAATGGAAGCGCGCTGGTCTCCGGAAGACCCCCTTGAACTCGATCGCCCGACATTGACGGAAAACCGGGAACTGCTGGCGCAATACGGCAAAGCGCTGCTCGCAGTGGATTTGGGTAAGAACGGCACTCGCACGGGCTGGGCGTTGGCGGAGCGGCTTGATCCCTTCGACCAGAGCAATGCGTTGGATGCGGCGGCCGAGGCTGGACGCGCGGCAAGCGCCGTTGCGGAGGTGGCGAAGCGCCTCGCGGAGCTTGGCGTGAGCGTGCCCAATCCTTCAGATGATGTCCAAATCACGCGCGAACAGTTAGCGGCAATCGTTCCATTCACGTGCTGCGACGAACAAATCGTCGGCACCGCCCTGCATTATCGCGAGCCTGCGATGCAGTTAATTGCCGCGCAGCGGGAATGGCTATCGCAGATTGACGGCATTGCCGGCGACATTGATCGACCCGAAGCCGTTTCTTCAGAAAATGCTGAGGCGCTCCGCGATGCCCTTCGCATTGACCGCTGCCCAGACACTCTAGCCGATGCTCAGGAAGCTCAGGCGCTGAATGAACGGTTGTCCGCGGGACTAGCGACTGCGGCTCGCGACATCGAGCGCCTCGGTGCCAAACTCGCCACCGGCGCGGCGACGACAACGACCGATGCTCAGAAAGTATCGTCGGTAATTGCCGAGCTGGGACTGGCCAGTCCGGCTGTCGGGGCGTTGCTTTCGAGCGGCCTGCTCGATGTCGCGTCGGACGGTGCCATTGCCTCTGCGTCCCAGGAAGCCGCTGCGCTTTTAGCGGACCGCGACGAAGTCGTTGCGATAACCGAGAGCGAGGCACTTGCCCTGGAGCCGGCCGAACTCGACGAGATTGCCGAAACACTCGAATCGACGGGGCCATTCGCTCGCATCTTCAGCGGGCGCTACAAGACGGCACGGCGTCGCGCCGCTCGGTTTTTATCCGATGCGTCTGACCGCGAATTGGCAGCTTTGAAATTACGGAGGGCTGCGGCGTATTCGCGCGCACGGCGCACCTTCCGTGACGAAAGCAGGGCGCGAACACTCTTTCCCGCGATGCTCTGGGAGGGGCCCGAGAGCGATTTCACATCGCTCCGTGCCGCTCAATCGATGGTATCGCAAGCTGCGTCGAGACTCTCGGCGCTGGATGACACGGGCGTCCTGCGATGGTGGCTCGCAGCCGACACAACTGACCGCCAGACATTCTCGGCCGCATGCGAACGCCTGAAGCTGCTGCTTACCGGGATCATTGACGCCGGCTATTCCACAGTAACGCTCGCCGATTTGTCGTTGACGTGCACAAGCCGGATCGACGCGCTTCAGCAGCTTGTCGATGCCGCCAAAGCGGTAGGCGTTCAGCCGACTGCGCGCTTTCAACGCCCGGCAAGTGGTAACATCGCGGATGCGGTACTGAACCTGCGCGCCGCCTGCGACGCATTCGACGCACTGCGTGGGCATCCCGAGTTCGCATGGGTTGGCGATGTCACGAACCCGCTGCAATCCCTTGAAGTGAGCCTCGATGAAATCGAGAGGCTTTGCGCCATACCCGGCCCCATAGACGTCCGCGGTCTGCTGAGCGAAGCGCAAGCGCCTGCTGCGCTGGTTTCGTCCCTCGCTGCTGCGGCGACTGATTTCGCCAGGACCGCCGATGCATGGGAGACCGCATCCGATGCTCTTTGGGACGTGGCCGAACTCGACTCAATTGACGTGTGCGACGGTTTGGAATGGACGCAAGCTGCGGCTACGCTAGAAGCATTGAGCATCGACAGGCACGGGGCAGGTCTGGCTGCCGACCTTCTGAAGTATCGGGCAACGGTCGCCGCGTGCGGCTTGTCGGCGTTTGCTGACGCCGCAATTTCCGGGGACGTGCCGCCAGATCGTCTCGACGACATGTATGAATTGGTCGCGACGTCGGCGCTGTTGCGATCCTACCTGGGCAATGATGGCCAAGAGTTAGGGCGTCTCGGCAGCCTTTCTCTCGATGCGGCTCGGCAGTCGTTCAAGCGGGTCGATAAGGAACTGCACAAGCTGGAGGCTTCGGCGATCGTTGCAAAACGGCTATCGGATCGGGCGCCGCGTGGCGTTGGCCATGGGCCTCGCGCGACACACTCGGAGCTTGCGCTTCTCGAGCACGAAATCGAACTGAAGCGGCCCCGCACACCTCTGCGCGATGTTGCCCACCGGGCGGGCGAAGCTCTTCAGGCGCTGAAGCCGGTCTGGATGATGTCGCCGACCTCCATAGCGCAATTCATTCGTCCCGGTTCGCTCAAATTCGACCTGCTCATCGTCGACGAGGCGTCGCAAATGCAGCCGGAATTTTCGGTGAGCTGCATAATGCGCGCCGATCAGTTCGTCGTGGTCGGTGATGCCAATCAGCTCCCCCCGAGCGACCATTTTCAGGTCGCGAGTACGGATGACGGCGATGACGACGGCGATGGCGTCGGAGTCGATGAAAGCACGGAGTCGATTCTTGATCTGGCAAACCAACGGTTTCGGACCAAACCTCGCTTAAAGTGGCATTACCGATCACAACACGAAAGCCTGATCCAGTTTTCAAACCGGGAGTTCTATGATCGCGATTTGGTTGTCTTCCCAAGCCCGATGGCGAATGACGATGACCTCCTGGGCGTCAAATGTCTCTACACGCCCGCCTTCTTTTCAGACACCGTTTATGAATCGTCGATCAATCAGCGCGAAGCGGAGTTGATCATCGAACAGGCCTTTGGCTTGATGCAGACTCACCCTGAGCGGTCGATCGGCATTGTGGCGATGAATTCCAAGCAGACCGAGCTCATTCAAAATGAATTCGACAGGCTGATCGTCGAGGAGGAACGCGTTCGAAAATATGTCGAAGCCTTCGCCGGCACGATCGACGAGTTCTTCATCAAAAACCTGGAAAATGTGCAAGGCGACGAGCGCGACATAATCCTTATCTCAACGGTTTACGGTCCCGATAAAAATGGCACCGTACGCCAAAATTTTGGACTCATGAACCGCGAAGTCGGCTGGCGCCGCCTCAACGTGCTGGTGACACGCGCCAAGATGTCGTGCCGCCTAGTCACGTCACTTCGACCAGACGATGTGAAGGTAACGGAAAAGTCGTCACGCGGGGTTACTGCATTCAAGAGCTACCTGAGTTACGCGCACGGTGGTGCGCAGTACGACGACGCCTCGGGAGGTGAAACCGACAGCGATTTCGAGATTTTCGTCGCCGATGCCTTGCGTGGCGGAGGGTATGAAGTCGTCTACCAAGTGGGCGTCGAAAATTTCAGGATCGACCTCGGTGTTCGCCACGAAAGTTGCCCTGTCGGATTCATTGCAGGCATCGAATGCGATGGCGCGCCCTATCATTCTGGTTTGAGTGTTCGCGATCGCGATCATATTCGCCAGACGATCCTCGAAAATCTCGGCTGGAACATCTATCGCGTATGGTCGACAGATTGGTTCGCCGACCCGGCGCGCGAGACGGCGAAATTGCTGGCATGGCTTCAACGAGTGCGTGAGCGACTCGCGCGCGACTTGGCTAATCGCGAGCCAACGATCGAGGTCAGCAAACCAAAGCCAAAGCCCAAGGTTGCATCTCCGCTAACGCCGCCCACCACGGCTCCGCCGATCGTTGAGCCAGTTGCTGAAACGCTTGGAAGCCTGGAAGTTGAAGCTGGCAAAGTCGAGCAAGAGGCTAGCGTTTCGGGTCCCCGCGAGCCACGCGGTCGAGAACTTCGGTCGTTGGGAGATTTCCAGACCTATGAGGCGGTTAGAGGGAGGCTGTATGAGATTTGGCGTGGCCACGAACTGCTAGGTGAGGTCGAGGTAGTCAAACGAGCAACTGCTGCGCCCCGCCTATACGGAGACCGCGCACTTACAGCGCAATCTGAATATGAGGGACGCGTCGAAGCGACAGGCGACTGTTTTCGATCGTTCGATCTATATGCTGCCATGCGAGAGGTGGCCCGGCGAGCGTCTGAAGATGATGAAGACGACGAATCTTGACCGTTCGGTGCTTCGTCCAGACTTGCTAGCCGCCAATCGACCAGGGTCATGTGACTTTATTGTAGCGGCACTGCGTTTTCGTGGTGATCATCACTATCGTTAGTGGGCCACCACCCAGATAGTCACTGTCAGCATTGGGAAGATAAGGTTGCGCATCAGACGCGCATCGGGGGATGTGTTACCGAAGATAACCGGCAGGCACTTGGCCAAAAGCATCATAAGAAGCGATATTTTCCAGCCTTTCCAACCGGCACAGAAACCGGCACAACAACCGGCATGGATGTCAGCTCGATGGAACCCATGCTGCCCGCCGAAGCCGAGCGCTCGCTTGATGACGTGACGTTCGAGCTGGTGCGTGAGGCGTCGATGCTGGCGGGGCGGGTGCATCCGATCGTGCAGGAGGCGATCGGCGCGCTGGTGCGGTCGATGAACTGCTATTACTCGAACCTGATCGAGGGGCACGACACCCATCCGCGCGATATCGATCGGGCGCTCGCGCAGGATTTTTCGGTGGAGCCGCGCAAGCGGGCGCTGCAGCTGGAAGCCGTGGCGCATATCGAGGTGCAGCGGCGGATCGATCTTGGCGATGACCCGCAGGACTGGCCAGCGAGCCGCGCCTATGCGGAGTGGCTGCATCGCGCGTTCTGCGAAAAGCTGCCTGACGAACTCCTGTGGGTGGAGAATCCGGATACGGGCGAACGGCTGCGCGTGGTGCCGGGCGAACTCCGCCAGCGGGAAGTGATGGTCGGTCGGCACCTTCCGCCCGAGGCCGACGACCTGCCGCGATTCCTGGCGCGGTTCGAGGAGGCCTATAATCCGGCGCGGCTCAACCAGATGCGCCAAGTCGAGTCAGTCGGCGCGGTCCATCATCGGCTGCTCTGGATTCACCCATTCCTCGACGGCAACGGCCGCGTGACCCGGTTGATGAGTCATGCGCTCTTCAAGCGCCTGGGGATCGGGACAAGCCTCTGGTCGGTATCACGCGGGCTTGCCCGCGACGCGCAGCGGTACAAGGCGCTGCTCGCCGTTGCCGATGGCCCGCGCCGTGGCGACCGCGATGGGCGGGGCGCGCTTACACAGGCGGGGCTGGTCGAGTTTTGCGATTTCTTCCTGCGGACCTGCGTCGATCAGGTGCGCTACATGGCCTCGATCCTCGAGCCGCAGGAACTGCTGCGGCGGATCGAAGCCTATGCCGATGACGAGGCGCGCGCCGGTCGGTTGCCGAGGGGAGCGTTTCCGATACTGCGCGAGGCTTTGCTGACCGGCGAATTGTCGCGTGGCGAGGCGGGGCGGCTCACCGGCTATCAGGAGCGCAAGGGGCGGGAGATCGTGTCGACGCTGCTGTCCAAGGGCCTGCTGGTCGCGACCAGCGGAACCCACCGATCGGCCGTCCGCCTCGGCTTCCCGATTGACGTTGTGGAGCGTTGGTTCCCCCGGCTATATCCAGCGGGCCTGTCGTAAGGACGCGGCGAACGCGGGTGGATTACTGCGGATATCTTCGAGGTCGGTGGGAACGATTGTGGGCTAGGCTAGAACTAGCCTCAATAAAAGCGTTTATTTGCAATAGCTTAGGAGACTATCGCGGAAACCTCCCGCTCCGCCATCGGTCTTTGATTTTCCTTAATTAAATTCAAATTAGGCCGCCGGTTCCCCTAATCGCTCCCCGATAGGTCCGGCGCTTGAGGCGAATGCCAGCGGCTGGATTCGCTCAATCGGCGCGCATCTCAACATTTCTCTACAGGGGTGCGGCAAACGTCTGAATACCATTCGGGTGGCCATGCCGGTGCCCGCCATGAAAGCTGGAAACGGCTACACACCGAACGCGACAAATCGCGGCTGGAAATGGCTGGTTTGTGCGGATTCGAGAGGTGGCAGCTTCTCAGTCGTTGCCGTCTTCCAACGCCAACTCCACTCGTGGCCTCTTCCTATGCCCCGACAGTCGGAAGCCGCCAGTTGGCTACCGGCCATCTTGCCATGAGTGAGAATGGCAGCAGATGGGCCGTTCCGGACTGGCAGCTTCTGGCTTGAGATCGGCTAGAGCTGACACGGTATAGAAGGCGGACGGTTTCCAGTCTAATGTTCAGGGATGAACCCTTGTTGGTCAACTGACCAAACCGCTCGAGCTGCAAACGCCTGAGGCCAATCACCTCTGCGGCGCGGTGTCTCCTTCTTCGTGCCAGCCGGCGCCCAGCGCGAGGTTGGCAGAGGCCCAGGCGTCGCGCTCAGTTGCCTCGGCACCGGCCAGTGCAATGCGAGCGGCAAGTTGATCGGCTTCGGCCTGAGCCAGCACGAACGCCGGTGCGGCGCCCGCGCGCTGGCGGCTGCGAGCAGCCTCAAGCAGGATACTGGCGGCTGTTTCGGCGCGGCGCGTGGCATCGACAGCCTTGCGCGCGGCAACCCAGCTGTCGATGGCGCCGTCGGCTTCTTCGACCGCCACAAGCAGGGTCTGCTGCCACTGCGCGGCGGCTATTTCGCTCGCTGCATCGGCAGAGGCGATCGCTGCCTTGACCCGTCCAAGATTGAAGATGCCCCAGTTGATTGCCGGCCCGATCGCAAAACGGAAAGCGCCCGGCGCGGCCAAATCAGCCGGGGTGGCGGACAGGCCGCCCGATGCTCCTAGCGAAAGGCTGGGATAAAGTGCCGCGCGCGATGCCCCGGCGCGCTCGAACGCGGCGGCAAGGCGGGCCTCAGCGATCTGCACATCGGGCCGCATGCGCAATACTGTGCGAGGATCATGCGCCAGCAAGGTTGATGGATTCCGCACCTCGGCCGCGAGCCCTGCCCCTTGCGTCACGAAGCCCACTGGATCGCGCGCGGTAAGCACCGCCAGCCGCCGCAACGCGCTATTCTGCAATGCCCGCAGCGCTGGCCTGTCGGCGGCCAGCTGCTCGCGCGTTTGGCGCAATGCGGCCAAGTCTGCCTCGGTGCCGCCGCCCCTTTCCACGCGGCGCGCGGTTATTGCGATCATGTTGTCAAAAGCTTTGATCCGCGCATCGGCGAGCGACGAAAGCTGGCGGGAGCGCGTCAGATCGAGCCATGCCCGCACGACTTGCGCCGCCACCGAAGCCTCGGCCTGCCGACGCTGCCATAAGGCCGTGCGGGCATCGGCAAGTGCGGCGCGTGCCGTCTTGGCTCGCCCGCCAACCAAGTCGATTTCCCACGCAAGATCTCCACCGATGGTCACGATCGTCATGTCCGGGAACGCGCCAGGGGTTCGGAAGATAGGGGGTTGTGTTGCCGAGGGTTCCCGAAGTCGCTGGATACCGGCGCCGACGCCGCCTTGTGGCAGGCGCAATAGGCGGGCCTCACGCCCTATGGCACGGGCAGCCCGGAGGTTGGCCTGGGCGGCGGCAATCTCGTGATTTGCCGCAAGCGCTTCGTCGACAAGCCGGTCTAGCTCGGGCGAGCCAAATGCAGTCCACCAGTCAAAGCGCATGGTAGCGCCCGTCAGCGCGGGGTCCTGTGCGCTCCACTCGGCCGAAGGTGCGGCTGGCAAGGGCTTGGGCGGCGGTGCGCCTGCGCATCCGGCCAGCAGCAAGGCAAGCGCCATGGCGGGGAAAAGCGGTTTCGTCATCGGAAAGTCTCCGTCAGGCTGCGGCCGGGGCCTGCCGTTCGCGGAACAGCAGCGCGTAGAGTGCCGGAATGAGGACAAGGGTGATGAGCGTGCCGAGCGCGAGGCCGCCGATCATCGCGGCGCCCATCGGCTGCCACAGCTCGCCGCCGAAGAGGTAAAGCGGCACGAGGCCCATGATGCAGGCGAGCTTGGTCATCACGATCGGGCGCAGGCGGACCGCAGCGGCGGTGGCGACGGCATCGTTGATGGCAAGGCCCGCCTCGCGCTCTTCCTGGATCCGCTCGATCAAAAGCACCGCGTTGTTGACGATGATCCCGGCGAGCGCGAGCAGCCCGAGCGTTGCGGTGAAGCTCATCGCCTCGCCGCTGAGCTTGAGGCCGAGCGAGGCACCGATCAGCACGAAGGGGATCGAAGCCATGATGATCGCGGTCTTGCGCAGCGAACCGAACTGCCAGAGGAACAGTGCGGCCATGCCGAGGAGCGCGACCGGGAAGTAGAGTTCGATGCTGGCGTTTGAAGTGCGGCTCTCCTCGATCTCGCCGCCGAGCTGAACTTCGTGCCCCGGCGCCAGCTTGAGGCCTTCGACGGCAGGGGCGATCGCATCGACGATTTCCTGCGACGAGAGGGTCGGATGGCGCGCGGTAACGGTGATGACCGGGCTCTGGTTGCGGCGCACCAGCACGCTCGCCTGGCTGGCGAGGCGCACCGTGGCGATCTGGCCAAGCGGCACGCTGCCCTGGGTGCCGAACACCGGCAGCGCGGCGAGCCGTTCGGGCGCGCGGCGGTCGTCTTCACCGGCGCGCAGCACGACCGGCACCAGCACATCGCCTTCGCGCAGGACGCTGACCGGGGTGCCGGCGGTCGCCGTCTCCAGCGAGCGGGCAACCGCTGCCGAGGACACCCCGGCTGCCAGCGCACGACCCTGGTCGATATCGACGACCAGGCGGGCAATGCGGCCTTCGGCATCGTCGCGGATGTCGGTGATCCCAGGCACCTTGGCGAGTGCCTGCTTCAATTGCGCTGCGCCGCGTTCGAGCTCGCCGCGATCCGGCCCGGCAAGGCGGAACACCGCCGTGCCTGCTTCGGAAACACCGAGCGAAAAGCGCTTGGGCTCGATCCGCGCCTCGGGGAAGCGCGCCGCCAGCAGGCGGCGCAGCTTGTCGCGCGTGGCTTCGATATCCGCATGCTTGTCGAGATTGACGACGGCATAGATGCGGTGCGGCGCGGGCAGCGGCGGATTGAGACCGAGGATGAAGCGCGGGCCGCCGTCGTTCACGTAGATCGCATTGCTGGTGAGCTCGGGCAGCTGCTTGCGGTCGGCCAGCAGGCGCGACATCTCGAGCGCAAGCGTGTAGCTCGCGCGGGTCGAGGCGCCGGCGGGCAGTTCCGCCGGGATCTGCAGCTGCGGGCGCGCCGAGGCGGCGAGGAGCTGCGGCGGGATCGTCGCGAAGATGGCGAGCGAGAGCACCAGCAGCCCCGCCATCGCCCCCACGATCACGCGCGGGCGGGTCACTATGAAGCCGACCTTGCCTTCGTACCAGCGCTTGACCTTGGCGAGCCAGCCCTTGTCCTCGTGCTCGGCATCGTGCGCGCCGGCAAAGTACTGCGACATCAGCGGAATGATCGTCAGCGCGAGGAACAGCGAGAGCAGCAGCGTGATGGCGAGCACGACGGCGAGGCTGCGCATGTATTCGGCGGTATCGCTGCTGCCGGCGGCAAGCGGTGCGAAGGCGAAGATGATCGCGAGGCTGGAGGTGAGCAGCGGCGCGGTCATCGTGCGGCCGGCGGCCTCGGCAGCGGCGGCAGGGGTTTCGCCAAGGCCGAGGCGGCGCTGGTAGTCCTCGACCACGACGATGCCGTTGTCGACAAACAGGCCGAGCGAGATGATCACCGCCGCGATCGAGACCATGTGCAGCTCGATGCCGAGCAACCGCATGATCACGAGCGTGCCCATCACCGTCATCGGCACGATCACACCGGTGACCAGACCCGCGCGCCAGCCGAGGAAGGCCACGACGACGAGCATGACGACGACGACCGTCTCGATGAAGGTCTGGCCGACTTTCATCAGGTCCTTCTCGACCACGTGGGCCTGGTCGGTGATGTCGGTCAGCGTCATGCCGGCGGGGAGCGAGGGGCGCACCTCGGCAAGGCGCGCATCGAGGCGCTGGGCGAACGAGAGCACGTTGAGCCCGCTGCGCATCGAGACCCCGAGCACGACCGCAGGCGCGCCGTTGACGACGACTGCGGTCTGCGGCGGATCGATGGGCGCCTGCGTGATGCGCGCCAGTGTGCCGAGCGGCATGGTGGTGCCATTGGCCAGCGCGATCGGCACGCTGCCCAACGCGGCGGCATTGGGCACATCGCCGGTCGGCTCGAGCGCGAGGAGGCGGCGGCCGGTGTCGATCTCGCCTGCTGCAGCGGCAATGTTGCGCTCGGCGAGCTGGCCCGCGACCGCTTCGTAGCTGAGGCCTGCCGCCGCCAGCCGCGCCGGATCGAGATCGACGAACACGCGTTCCTCGCGCACGCCATGGAGCGAGACGCGTTCGGCCCCATCGACGGTCTGCAGCCGCTCGCGCACCGTGCGGGCCCAGTCCTGCAGCTGTCCGGCGCTGTAGCCCTTGCCGCTGAGCGCGAGGCTGCGCACCGAAACGCGGGCGAACTCATCGTTGATCGCAATTGGGCCCATGTTGGCCGGCAACTGCGCGCGGACCTCGTCCATCTTGACGCGCACGCGTTGCCAGATCGCTGGCAGGCGACTTCCGTCGGTGCCGTCGTGCAAGGTCAAGGTGATGAACACCGAGCCGGGGCGCACATTGGTCTCGATATTCTTGACCTCGGAAACCTCGCGCAGGCGCTCCTCGATCGGCTTGGCGACGAGCTGCTCGGTGCGCTCGCTGGTAGCGCCGGGGAGATAAGCCTCGACCGTGGCGGTGCGGACCTGGATGAAGGGTTCCTCTGTCGCCGGGAAGTCGAACAGCACCATCAACCCGGCAAGGATCAAGGCGATGGCGGCAGCGATGGTAAAGCGGCTCCGACGGAGCGCGACGGCAGTGATCGACATGAGGGATTCCTGGTTCGCGGGCGCTGCGGCGCGCTCAGCGGATGGCGAAGACGGGGCGCACGACCTCGCCCGGTGAAAGGAATTCGCCGCCGGCCGCGACGATGACATCGCCGGTCTTGAGTCGTCCCTCAACAAGGGCGTTGGCACCCACGAGGCTGACGAGGCGCACGGGTATGCCCCGGAGCTTGTTCTCACCTGTCACCACCAGCACCTTGCGGCTGCCGTCGCGGGCTTCCAGAATGGCGGCCTGCGGCACTTGCGCGCCGGCGATGCCAATGCGACCGGGGAGCAGAAGCTCGACCACTGCGCCCGGCGCGGGGCTGCCGGCGGTCACTGCAAAGGTTGCCTCGCGTCCGCCCGCGCCGCTTTCGCGGGCGCTCAGCCCGAGGAGGCGGGCTTCGCCAATGGCTTGACCGGCTCGAAAGCGGGCCTGCTGGCCTGACCGTAACCGAGCGGCAAGGCGCGCCGGTACCGGCGCGCTGATCCGGCGCTCGCCATTGCTTTCGATTTCAAACACTGCCGCACCCGGTGCAAGCACGGCGGAAAGGCTGGCTGGCCGTGCTGCGATTACGCCGCTGGCCGGCGCGCGCAACACAGTGAGGTTGCGGTCGCGGCGGACGATGCGCGCCTGAGCGCCGGCAGCGCGCAAGGCCGCGCGGGCACTGTTTGCCTCCGCCTCCGCGGCATCGAGATCGGCCGGCGATGCGGTGCCGTCCGCTACAAGTTGGCGCACCCGCTCCGCGTTGCGGGCCCGTTCGGAAGCGACCGCCGACGCCCGGGCCTTTTCCGCATCCGCAGCGTCGACCCGCAAATCTTGCGCCGAAGGATCCAGCCGGGCGAGCACTTGACCGGCGACAACCCGATCTCCGACATCTGCGAATAACGCGACTAGCCGACCGCCCTGCTCCGCAGACACCACGTCCATTCGGAGCGAACGCACGGTCCCGATCACACGATCGGCAGCTTCGACACCTTCGCCAACATGGCTGACCAGCACGGTCCGCGCCCCGGGGCGCTGCTCTTTGGTTCCATGATCCATGCAAGCGGAAAGCAGTGTAGCGCCGCTCATGGATAATATAAGCAATGGCTTATTCATATAATACTCCAAAAAAAGCGAGGCGCGGGTGGGACGCCTCGTCAAATTAGACCAAACAGGTTGATTCAGGCTGTCGCCCGATGCGTTCTGAACCCGATCCAGGGACTATGGTGCGGCAAGCTTCTCCAAAGCACGCCCGATAAAGGCATCCGCAGCGCTAACGAGGTCGATCTCTGACCGATCGCCCCACGCGACACGGCCGATCAGTCCGTCATAGAGTGAAATGATCAGCCGCGCTGCGGCCTCTGGATTGATTTCGTCATGGAGTTCCCCCTTCGCTTGGTATCGCCCAATCAGCGCAGCGAGCGCGGTGACCAGACGCTGATCGGCAGCTTTCACCACCGCTGCCATTGCCGGATTGCGCGAGGATTCGGCCAGAACTTCGAGGCGCAGCATGCTGTTTTGCAGGACTTTAGGGTCGGCCATGACAATGCGCGAGGTCATCTCCAGCCCTCTGCGGAAGCTGCCCGAGAGTTCGACCATTTCGACAAGATCGAGATCACCGGCCAAATCCTCTTCAATCAGCGCGTGGATCAGAGACTCCTTGGCCGGAAAATACTGGTAGATATTGGCGACGCTCACGCCTGCCTCTGCACTGATTTCAGCCGTCGTCGCGGCGTGGAACCCCTTGCGCAGAAAGCACACCCGCGCCCCGCGCAGGATCTGCTCGCGGCGCTGGGCCCGCGCTTCCGGATTGACGGGACGGCCAAGGGTCGTCGTCTTGAGGCTGCGATTCGTCATGGCTCATTTAAATAAACAAGCCCTCACATATGTCAACATCTCGTTCGCTGGGGCGGTTCTGGTCGTGTGCCCTTACAAGACGGCAGTGCTGACCGCGCTCTCCACCTGCGCTGACAGCCATCTGGCGAGGCGCTGAAACTGCGAGGCTGTCAGCGCGTCGGGGCGTCCAGCCAGCCAGTATCGCCAGTGGCCCTCGAAAGTGCGCTCGACAACCTGGACGAGAGCTCCTTGTGCAAGTTGATCCTGGCAGACGATGCGCGGAATCAACGCCAGTCCGCGGCCCCCCTCCGCTGCGCGGAGCACGCCGTCGTAGGAATCGAAGAAGAGCTCCTTTCGCGGGCTTTCAACGCCAAGCAAATGGCAGACATCCGCCCAGGCATTCGGGTGCAGTGTCAATGTCAGCATCGGCACATGGCCTAGCTGAAGGGAGGGACCAACGGTCACCTTTGCGGCAATCTGGGGCGCGGCGACCATGACCACTCCTGCGCCGCCGATTTCGGCTGCTGCAAGCGGGGGGGCTGGTCGAGGCCCGAAGCGCAGCGCAAGATCATGTTTGCCGGCTGCAAGGTCTACCGGGGCAATCGCGCTTTCAAGCTCGATGGTCATGTCGGGAAAGAGCTCGGCAAGTTCATCGAGCCGGGGCATCAGAATCTGAGCAGCAAACAGCGGCGCCGCCGACAGTCGCACCACGCGCGCGCTGCGCCGTGCGTGAAAGGCCGACGATATCGCCGCAAACGCCGGCGTGAGATCTCCCGCCAATTGTGCGCCCGTCTCGGTCAGCACGACATGTCGGTGGCCGCGATGGAAAAGCCTCACGCCCAGCAAGGCCTCAAGCCCCCGGACATGGTGGCTGATTGCGGACGCCGTCAACGCGACTTCGGCTGCCGCATCACGAAAGCTGCCGAGCCGGGCTGCCGCTTCGAACGCGCGGAGCGCCGCAAGCGGCAACGGCCCAGGCTTGGATCGTTGCATCGGGTGAATTCTGCTCATGCGATGCGCGAGATTAGTCGCTTGTCACCCCATGTCGAGTGCCAGCAGACAGCCGCTGGGAATGCAGCAGATTTACGCAATGGGAGCATGCCGAAGATGACAGAGCTTCTCGATCTCGGGCGCAGCATTCTGGCGCAGCAACCTTTCAGCCGGATGCTTGGCACCAAGATGACCGCCTATTCCTTGGACGGGGTCGAGCTGCGCCTCGCGATCAGCGATATGCTCCGCCAGCAGCACGGCTTTGTGCACGGCGGTGTGCTGGCATACCTGGCTGACAACGCGCTGACCTTTGCCGGTGGCGTGGCCATGGGCGGCGGCGTGCTGACCTCGGAAATGAAGCTGAACTACATTCGCCCTGCGGTGGGCGAGCAGCTTGTTGCGCGAGCGAAATCCATTGCAGCGGGCCGCACCCAAGGTGTGGCCCGCTGCGAGGTCTATGTGATCAGGGACGGCGCTGAACGGCTGTGCCTCGCGGCGCAAGGAACCGTCGCGAAAGCGGCTGGCATTCCGGTCGAGCGGAGGCCGGGTGCTGCTGTCGATGATCAAGGCACAGCAGTTGCATGATGGTGGCTCCGATCAGATCCGAAACACCGCTGCCGGCTTGCCGCGCAGCACCGTGTCGGGAACCGCCAGCTCCACAAGCCGCACGTCTTCAGCTGAAGGGACCCAAGCATGATGATCCAGCTCGACCATGTCGCCCTCGCCGTTCGCGACCTCGACGCCGCGGACAGACTGCTTCGTCAGCGCTATGGCCTTGGCAGTGTCGAAGGCGGTGCCCATCCGCAATGGGGAACAGCAAACCGCATCGTGCCGCTTGGCCCCCATTTCATCGAGGTGGTCGGCGTGACGGACATGGCGCTGGCGGCGTCCAATCCGGTTGGTCGCATCATCCTCGAACAAACGAAGGATGGAGACCGGTTCGTCGGCGTCTGCCTCAATACGGACGACAAGGAGGGCATTGCTCGCCAGATCGGATCGGCCTGGGTCGAAGGTTCACGCGATACGGCAGGCGGCCGGCTCACCTTCCGGTCGGCCGGGATCGAGCGATCCATCATGGAAGGCGCCGGCTGGCCCTATTTCTTCGAGTATGACGATGCAGGATTGCGCTCAGGCCTTGGCGATCCGCACCACCGGATCACGCCCGTTGGCATCGCAAGGGTCGTGCTTGGCCACGATGCCCAGCGGTTGCGGACTTATCTCGGCGGCGACGTGGAGCGGGTTGTTGTCGAAGAGGGGGCTCCCGCCTTCAAGGCCCTCGTCATCGAAACCCGCGACGGTGAAATCTGCATTCCGGGGCTGCTTGCCTAACCCTGTATGGCGCGTTCAGCACCGCGCTGCTCCCACCGCCCACAGCCCCGATGATCACCTCATCAGGGCAGGTCGCCCGCCGCTGGCGGCTTCGACTCGATGCCCTGGCTGTCGCTCTCGTTGAGCAGAAAGTCGAACGGTTTGTTGGGACAGGGCTTTGGAACCCAGCTGCGCAAAACTAAAATGTGGCGATCGGTTCGTGTTAGACTGACAGCACCGTGGCCGGCGTTCGCCAGCTAGGCGTCACATTCAACGCGCGGACTCTATCGTGCAGAGACGAGCTCGCTTTAGACTGACAGCACCGCCACCACCCCTGACTCCTGCCTTTCAAAACCTCCAGTAAATGGCTATTTTCTACTCAAAGGCCTCTTGTCAGCGCTGCGACGGCTAACGCGACTCCCCCGTAAACTCCCGCATCTGCTCCGAGCGACGGGGGTACTATGACACCTTTCAGCGACTCCTCGGTGTGGCCGGGTAAGTAGTTATTCAGGAGGCACGCAGTCGCGTGGCGCAGACGCGGTAGAAGCCAAGCTTGACCAAAACCTACCCCTCCGCCGAGGACGATGCGCTCGGGCGAAATCGTCAAGATCAGCGAGCACAGCATCTCTGCGATCTCGGCGGTAACGGTAGCCCAAATTGGGTGGTCGGCTGGCAAGTTCTCCGCGGGTTGTCCAGCCCGTGCCGCGATCGCCGGCCCCGATGCAAGACCTTCAAGGCAATCGCCGTGGAACGGGCAAATGCCAGCAAAGCGATCGCTGGGCGCTCTTCGAACGCGTATGTGCCCGATTTCTGGATGATGAATGCCGGCATAGGGTCGGCCGCCGATAACGATACCGCCGCCGATACCGGTACCGATCGTGATATAGGCATGCGTATAGCAATCGACTGACGCGCCCCAGCTCCCTTCGGCCAGCGCCGCACCGGCTACGTCGGTGTGAATACCGATCGGGCCATCAAATCCGCGACTCAAAGCGCCAATGACATCCGTGCCGGACCATCCCGGCTTGGGCGTATCGAGAATTCTTCCAAAGTCTTGCGAAGCGGGGGTGATGCCAAGCGGTCCAAAACTCGCAATACCAAGCGCCGCGAGGTTGAAAGTGCGCTGGCGGTTTTCAAGCCAGTCGGCGATAGCAGCCAGCGTTTTTACCGGGTCATGCCCGGTCGGCCATTGCGCGCGGTCGATGATGTTCCGCCCCTGCGCGACGACCGCGATCGATTTGGTGCCGCCGAGCTCGACACCGGCAACTCGCGGCTCCGCCATATTCACCCTAGGCCTGCGCGATTGCCATCGAGCACGAGCCTGAGCAGCGGTGCGGGGGTCCCGACGAAGTGCCGGCGCGCAGCGGCGGGGTCAGCCGGCTCTTCGGTCAGACCGGGTTTGTCGACGAAGCTGAAAACGCTGAGATCGGGAAGCACTTGCCAGCTGTAAGCTTGAGCAGGTGAGCTTGGCGGATTGGCGAAGACGAGCCCCGTATCGTTGAGCGGCGTCCAAGCGCCCTCCAGGCTTCTAGCTACCATGCCATAGAGACCGGTGGGGCCTGCCGGACCATGTTGGGCAAACACCTTCCGCTGAGTGGACCAAAAACAGTAATAACGTCCGTGATGATAAATCACGTGCGGGCGTTCAAGCTCATTGTTGACGCCTTCGGCACTGATGATTGGAACATGCAGCCGCCAACATCCGTATTCCCGCTGCGCTAGACCGACCGCTCCATTCCAAGGCGAGGATGATTGCTCCAGCGAGGCAGCAAAGATCAAATACTCTCTGCCATCTGCGGGATCGCAGAACCATGCGGGATCACGGAACGCCTTGATGGTGCCAATCTCGCCGCCGCCGGCCATGTCCCGCGCATATATTTTGCCATCGCTCGCGACCGATTCAGCCGGCGTTGTCCAACCGAACAGGCGCGGCACGCCATCGTCAACTGCAAGCGTCGCAGTGGTTTCGAACAGGCGTTGATCAAAGCTCAGCTCGACCTCCCCGCGATGACCTGCCGCCGTGAAGTAAAGCGTTACCCGATCGTGATTATCACTGATGATCGCCGATCCCGACCATTCACGGCTTCCAGGCGAAAAGCCGTCGGGCAGCAAATTGCCGAGGTCGCGCCATCCGTCCGCTGTTTGGTGCATCAACCGGATCCGCGCAATCGCATGCCGCTGGTCGGGGTCTGGCAGGATTGGTGCTGACAGCAGCATGTACAAGGCGCCGTCGGCGATTTCGGCTGTGCTGCCATCGCGTTCCTGCACAGGCCAATAATCCCAGAGATCAAAGCCAGGCAGGATCGGGCGGCAAGCCGCTGGATCGATCACCGGCGCCACAGGCATAGGATTGTTGGCAATGGCGGCAACCGCACAGGCCGACCAGGCAGTTGTCATTATCAAAACACCCGAACAGGGTCGGAAAAATGTGCCCTGGGCGCGACAGACGTACCCAGGGCGATCATCGATCAGAAGTCGAGCTTCAGCGCTGCGGAGATAGTGCGGCCGTTGATCGAACGCGCGCGAACTATGCCATTGGCAGGGATCGCTCCCTCCTCGGCTTCTGTGAAGCCCGTCGTGTTGAATAGATTGTTGGCATTGATCGACAACTGCACCCTGTCGACCGGCCGGAAGTTCACAAACGCATTCACCTGAGTAAAGCCTGGCAACTTCAGTTGGTTGTTGTCCTGCGCATAGCTGTCGGTCGTACCGATTGCGCTGACGCCCACACCGAACAGTTTAGTGTTGTAGCTTGGCGTGATGCGATAGATGAAATCCGCTTGGCGGCGGGGTGTACGCCCGACCGTAGTGGGATCAAGCGACCGGACGATCTTTGCATCGGTGAACGTTCCGCTTGCCGCGAGCGAGAAATTGCCGATCCGGTAGGTCCCTTCGAGCTCGATGCCATAGGCACGATAGGTGTTGGCCGTCGAACGCTGCGTCGTCGCTTCGTAATTCTGTTCTTCTGTGCGCGCCCAGAAGCCGGTGCCGTAGAGGTTCAAACGCCCGGACTGGTATTTGGCGCCGATTTCCGCCTGTTGAACGAAATCGACCGGGCGGGCATTGGGCAGCAAGGCGCCCGAAGTCGGGCTGGTGTTGCCGCCGAACACAAAACGGTCTGCGTTGGCCCGGCCGCCCTTGCTGTAGCGTGCAAAGACGGAAAGTGTGTCCATCAGCCGATAATTCGCGCCGAACGAGTAGGACCAGTAGGAGTAGTTATAATTGACAGGCCGTTGCGCACCAAGCGGGACCGTCGTGTTCGTGCGCTCCGGGACTGAGATGATGCCGTTACCGTCAACATCGAAGGGTGCCGCGGCGCCATCGCCGGCGACAAAGCCGCGAGCGCTGCCTGCGTCGTAGCGTGCGCTCGCGTCCAAAGTCAGCTTATCGTTGCTGAAGCCGAGCAAGACATATGGCGCGTTGGTGTTGAAATCGAGATTATATGTCCGTCGGCAGCAGTTTCCGAAGAAGGACGCGCTGTAAGAGACCAGGCCCGTGTCGGTTTGCAGAACGCCAGCAGCGTTGCGGACGTTTATGAGTGCCGCGTTATTCCCGTTCGCTTCGAGCAGATAAGACGACCACGTCCAGTCCATGTTTATCGTCTGACGGGATTTGTAGAAGCCGGCCGCGAAGTTGACCTTGCTGCCACCGCCCAGATCGAATTCGTGGGTGATCTTCAGGTCGTTGGTGACATTGCCCAAGCTGTTGAGCTTTGTGTTGAACAGCACAACCCCGATCGCAGTCGTGTTGGCAGGCACAATCTGGCCGGAAAGCGGGCCGTTGGCATAGCTTGCCGTCGCGCCGGCACCGCCGATCCCGGTTGCAAGGTTGCCCACCGTGTCAGCCGTCGCCGGGAAGGGCGAGATGAAACGACCAGAAATATCCGAATAGCGGAACTTGTTATTGACGATCCACCCGTTCGCTACATCAAACTGTGCTTCAAAGCCTACCGACTTCACAATCGGGTGCATGCCATCGCGAATGTCGTCGACTTCGCGATTATTCTGTCCGTCGAGCGTCACCGCTCGCGTGAACAAGGCGCTATGAATGGTGTCGTTGTTAGGGCTGAGGCCCGGCAACGCGACGTAATTCGGGTTGGCATTGGTGCCGGTAACGCGAACAGGACTGGGCAAATAACCGATCGCGCGATCGTCAAGGAACTTGAAATTCAGCCGGAAATAGCCCGTATCGAATTTCTTCGTGATGTTGCCTTTGATCTGACCGCCCTTGTTCCCGTCATACCCGGCGCGCCGGGGTCCTTCACCGATCCGATAGAAGCCACCGACGTGGAAGCTCAGACTGTCCGAAATCTTCGCCGCATAATCGGCATCAACGCGATATTCGCCGTAGTCGGCACCGATCGTGCCCTGGATCGACCCACCTTCGCCTTCACCAGTCTTCGAGATCAGATTGATAACACCGCCAGGCGAATTGGACGCGAAGGTCGATGCAGAGCCGCCACGGACAGCTTCGACGCGAGCGACATTAAAATCAGCGCGAAGAAAGATATCGGCATTGCCGAATGCGATATCTCCGAATTCGAGGATGGGCAGGCCATCTTCCTGCAGCTGCAAGAACTTTGCGCCGCCAGTTGAAATTGGGATGCCGCGAACCTGGATATTGGCGTTACCCTCACCGCCAGAGGATTCAGATCGGATGCCGGGCAAGCTTCGAAAAAGTTCTGCAGCTGAACGCGGCGCGGCGTTGGCAATTGCCTCTGCATTGAGCGAGCTCACCGAGATCGATGTGTCGAGCCGATTGCGCTGACCGGCGACCGCGGTGACGACAACATCGTCGCGAGCTTGGTCTTGCGTTTCCGCTGGGGCGGTGGGGTCGGCTGGCGGCACCTGCTGTGCGAATGCGGGCGATGCGACCATCATTGCTGTCGTCGCCAGAAATAGGGTGCGCCCCTTCAGCATAACTCTATCCTGACTTTGCCGGCCGGTTGTTCGGCTCACGCTCACCCTACTCTCGCGATGCAAACGATTGCAAGAGAAATTTGCAATCGTTTGCGCACGCGATTATGAGTTGGAAAATTCCTAAAAGAGCTACTGGCGGGAGAGTTTATCTGACCACCTCATCAGTCGATCCGTCGTCCGGCAAAAAGTGGCTCTCGTTCGCTAGCATCCTTCAGATGAACTTGGGGTTCCTCGGGCTTCAGTTCAGCTTTGGGCTCCAACAAAGCAACATGGGCCCGATCTACAGCTATCTGGGCGCCGATGAGGCCAGCATGCCCCTGCTATGGCTTGCAGGCCCAATGACAGGTTTGGTGATCCAGCCGCTTATTGGATCAATGAGCGACCGAACGCGTAGCCGATTGGGACGGCGGACGCCGTACTTCCTGATCGGGGCAATCTTGTGCAGCCTTTCGCTACTGGCGATGCCTTACAGCCGCACTCTGTGGATGGCCGCAAGCTTGCTCTGGGTGCTTGACGCCGCGAATAATGTGACGATGGAGCCGTATCGCGCTTATGTGAGCGATCGGCTGCCCGAAAAGCAGCGGCCGCTCGGGTTTCTTACGCAAAGCGCATTCACGGGCCTTGCCCAGACACTGTCCTATCTCGCGCCTTCGCTGCTGGTGTGGTGGGGCATCAATAAGGACCTGCTCGATAGTAATGGCATTCCCGAGATAACTCGGATCAGCTTCATGATCGGTGCCGTGCTGTCGATCACCACCATCTTATGGTCGGTATGGCGAGTACCCGAATTGCCGCTAACGACGGCCGAAGAGGCCGCCATTGCCGCCGATCCCCTGTCGATCCGATCGACCATGGCCGGCTTGATTGATGCGGTTCGCGACATGCCACCGACGATGCGTCAGCTTGCGGTGGCAATGCTATTCCAGTGGTTCGGCATGTTCTGTTACTGGCAATTTGTTGTGCTCGCATTGGCGCGGGGCGTATTCAATACAACCGACCCTACCAGCGTCGGATTTCGCGACGCGAGTTTGCTCAACGGCCAGTTGGGGGCCTTCTACAACTTTGTTGCCTGCGTTTCGGCCTTTGCGATGGTACCCTTTGCCAGACGCTTTGGCGCAAAGGCGATCCACGCCATCGCCATGCTCGTTTCCGGGTTGGCTATGATAACTATTGCAACAACCGGTTCGATCCCGCTGCTGGTGGTCGCCATGGTCGGCATTGGCATTGGCTGGGGCAGCTTGATGGGGAATCCTTATCTGATGCTTGCCAACGCCATCCCGCCCGAGCGAACGGGCGTCTATATGGGCATTTTCAATATGTTCATCGTCGTGCCGATGATGGTGGAGATCCTGTTTGTCTGGCTTGCCTATCACCCGTTGCTCGGCGCCGACCCCCGGCACGTCGTAATGCTGGGCGGCGCGATGATGATCGCCGCGGCAGTGGCAACGTCACGCGTTCCCGTACCTACTGCCTGTACAAATCCGGCGATGACATGATCAGGCCGAGGCGCGGAGAATGAGCTCCGGAGCCATCGTCACAGACTGGACATCGTCGCCTTCCATCCGGCGGAATAGCAGGTCGACCAGCAAAGCCGCTCCAAGGGAGACGTTCTGCCGTACCGTCGTCAGTGGAGGGGTCGTGTACATTGCGATCAAGACGTCGTCGTAGCCGACCACGCTGACATCCTGTGGAACGCGCTTGCCCGCGCTTGCCAGGGCCCGCAGCGCGCTCATCGCGATCACGTCCGAGGCAGCAACAATGCCATCGGGCGACGGGTGGCGCGCGAGATAGCCGCCAATAGCGCTGTGGGACGCCTCGCTGGTCAAATGCACGGGCAACAATGTCGCCTCGGCGATGCTCGACGCCTCGATCGCTTGCTGAAAGCCGGCATACCTGGCAGCAAACTCTGGGACTTCGATATTCCCGAAAAAAGCAAGTCGCCGCCGCCCTTGAGATATTAGGTGCTCAGCGGCGAGGCGGCCGCCCGCAATATTATCTGTTCCCACCGTGATTTGCTGCCGGTCGGGCATGCCGGCCCCCCACACTACAATTGGGCGATAACGGGACGCCACGCGCTCGATCGCATCAACCTGATTTGATTGACCGACCACGACAACGCCATCGACTCGCCCACCGTCGACTATTGCGTCGAGCCACTGGTCGTTAGCGGGCACCACCCGGGACAGCAGCAGATCGTGCCCTCGGTCTGCAATCGCGTCAGCCAGTGGTCCAAGCAGGCTCATGAAGAAGGGGTCCGATACATGTTGCTCGGCCTCATGCCCCAGCGGCAACACGACGCCGATCGCCCCTGTGCGCCCGAGCCGGAGATTGCGGGCGGCTTGATTGACCGTGTAGCCGCGCTCCCGAGCTAGCGAGACGATCCTGTCCCGCGTGGCCTTCGCAATCACCGGGTTTCCGGCAAGCGACCGAGATACCGTCGCAACGGAGACGCCTGCCAGTTCGGCCAGCTCGGCTAGAGTTGAGACAGGGGTGGTCGGCATCCCTCCCTTTTGCCGCTTCCTCGACAAAACGCCAATCGTTGTTGATCCCCACTGCCTTCGACCTCCCTCAATCGGACTCGAGTTAAGGCGATTGAGGTGCGGCACGGGGCTAAACTTTGGTCAGTTCGCCTCTTTGGTGAATGCGGCGATCGTTGCCGGCACTCCGACATCGAACGGCGTCACATCGCCCCCCCCAGAAGCGCTTGCGCCACTTGGCCGCATCAACCTGATACGGCCGGTCTCACCCGCTTCAGCGAGAGAGCGCTTCGCACGAGACTACCCGCTCCGCCATTTGGATCACACCGCGATTTCGTCGAACAGGCCGCGCTGTCCCTCGTCGGATCGCCACACCTTGGCGCCGTTGCGGGCAAGCGCCGTCAGCAGGGCGCCGAAGGGGATGTTCTTGCCAAAGCCCTTGTCGGCGGCCTGCTTGGCGTCGACCGGCACCAGCGAATGTTGCAGCCGCGCCATTTTTTCGACGCCGTGCTCGCGCAGCGTCGCATTCAGACTGGCATGGTGGCCGACCTTGTAGACGATCGTGCGGGCGATCAGATCGGGCCCGGTCACCGGGCCGTCCGGCAAAGCCCAGGTCAACGGCAACCATGACAGCCAGTTGCCGACCTGCGCGTCGGCGGCAAACAGCAGCACGTCCCCGCCCGGTTCCAGCTCGATCGCGAGCACCAGGCTGCTGTTGTTGACGGCCCGGTCGAGCAGCAGCGCCAGGCTCTCGCTGTCGTTCAGCCAGTCATTGTCGATACGGCGCCAGCCATTCTCCTCGGCGAGGTAGGTCCTGGCGAGGAACGCGTTGTCGCCGATCCGCTCGCTCGGGATCGTGAAACGCGGCGCAAACGGCCCTTGTGACTCGTCGCCCAGCTCGGCCACACGTGCCATCGCCTGCAGGCTGTAGGTTTCGGGCGCGGACTTGCTCGGGTCCATTTTGCGCAGCTTCTGTTCGTCACGCGGGGGCCCGAGCACGAAGATCCGCGCCGTGCTGCCCGGAATCGCGATCGGCCCTTCGCCGGGATTGCGATACGCGCGATGCGCGGCGAGTTCGGCCGCGTTGCGCATCGCATCGGCGGTCCCGCCCGAGCCGGTGACGCCCAGAAACGCCGCCAGCGCGTCGATGTTCCCAACGGCAAGGCCGGCGTCGCGCATTGCCTGCTGCCGCATCCGCACGGCGGTTTCGGCGGTTGCAAAGCTCGACTTCAGCCGCTTGGCATCCGGATCGGCCGGATTTTCCGTCCAGGCGAACCAGACTCTGTCGACGGCGATCTGCTCCCACGCCGCCTTCGCCTGGACGAAGCCCGAGACATGGTCCCAATGGGGGTGGGTAACGACGAGCAGATCGAGCGGCGCGCCGCCAAGCGTCACCTTCAGATGTTCGACGACTTCGGTCATCTTGTCCTTGGCGCCCGGAACGCCGAGGATCAGGCCGCAGTCGAACAGGATCCGGTAAGGCGCCGCCCCGGCGCGCATGATCTGGAGCAGGATGCAGTCGCCCAGGCCGTGGCGATACATCCGGATCGTCGCGCGGGGCGGGGTGGCGGTGGCGCTGGGCGCGGTCGCGCTGTTTGCGGTGGGCATCGGATCACTCGTCGGCAAGAGCGTGGAGCATGGCGAAGGGCTCGCCGAGCAAGGCAGCGTCGCTGTCGAAATAGGCCGCGCGCAGCCCGGTCGGCGGCATCAACCGGAACGCCCGCTGCGCCGCCAGCCGGCGCGAACTGGTGATCCGCTTGCGGATGACATAGTCGAGCTTGCCGGTCTCGCGGTCGAGGATGATCGTACTGCCGCCGCGGAACGGCTTGCGGTCCTCGCCGCTGTCGGCATACCAGCTTTGCGTCACTTCGATGATCACGCTCGAACGGACGCTGCCGTCCGGGCCGACGCGGCGCAGGGTGCGTACCGAATGAACCTCGGGCCCGCGCAGCGTGCCGGCAATCTCGACGGGCGCGGCCCCTTCGCCGTCATTGGGCACCGCAAGCGTCAATGCGCCACCTGAACGGCGGATACCGAACACTTCGAGATTGTCGTCGCTCACGGCGTCCGAGGTCAGCCATTTGTGGAAGATCGCCGCATTGCTGCGCGAACGCTTGTCGATGTCCTCGCGGCTTTCATCCTTCAGCGAATCGAGCTTCATCCTGCCGAACACCTGGTCGAACCGCGGTGCCTTTTCGGGGAAATCGGGCTTTTCCCAGGCGAGCGAGTCGGGCGATACGCTGCGCACACCCCAGGGCACGATACCGCGCGCCCGGAACGCGGCGGCCAGCGCCACGCGATAGCCATGCGGATCGTCTGCAACCAGATCGCGGTCAGCGGTGATGACCGCGCGCAGATATTCACCGAAATCGATGTCGAACGGCGGACAATAATCGAGCGCGCGGATCAGGATGTTCAGAAACTGATCGGCGACGGCGCAGGCAAGGTCGCCGAGCGCCTTGACCAGCACAGGCGGCAGATCGCCCGCGGGCGCGATGCCGCTGCCGCCGGTCGCCAACCGGAAGACCTTCCGGGCGCGCATTTCATAGACCTGAAGATAGGCGTCGAACACCGCCGCCACCAGCACCGCGCCGCGCGCGTGCGGCTCGGTCGCGCTGGTATAGTCGTTGACGTCGGCGCGGCGGCGCTGCCAGTTCCCGGCGTCGTCGTAAAAGCCGATGTAGTCGCGCAAAGCGCCGCGCCCGCCGGTGCCGCGGCCGAACTGGCTGGCGATCTCGCCGAGCCGGTTGCGCGTCAGCAGGTCGCCCCGTGTCGCCGCGATTTCGGCCGCGACGGCATTCGGCAGCGCGAAATGCTGGAACAGCGCAACCATGTCGGCAAAGGCTTCGTGAAATGCGAGGCAATCGGGGTTAGTCGGCTCGACATAGCGGCGGTGAAGCCCATCGAGCAGCGCGTGCGCGGTCTCGTGCGCGATCACGTCGTGCGACAGCGCCGCGAACACGATCGGCCGGACCGTGTCTTCGCCATCGCCCGCTTCGCGCCCGTTGAAATAGCCGAGCAGCAGCGCCTTCTTGTCCGGGCTGTAATAGGCATTGGCCGCGCGCACGCCGTGCGGGTAGATGCGCAGCCGCTGGACGAATTGCGATCCCTGCGTTCGGCCGTCCTGGTCCTTGATCAGGCGCGGCGCCCAGAGCGCGCGGCGACCGAGCGCCCGTTCGAACACCGCGATCGTGCGCGATGCGACCGCATAGGCCATTTGCTGGTGGAACCGCGGGTCGGTTTCGGTCGCCGGCAGCCCGGCATCATGGGTCAGGAACGGATGGTCGAGATCGACCGGCGCATAGGCGGCGTTGCTCGCCGGATCGACGTCGACGACTTCGAGATAGTCGCCCACCGGACCGGGCTGCAGCTTTTCCCACGGTACCTCGACGATGATTTCGGCGCGATCATAGGTGGCGAGGTCGGCGCCGAGCGTGGGATCGGACGCATAGATCCGCAGCCGACGTGTGCGGGGCGCGGCAATGGCCGGGCCGGCGAGTGCCGTCTTGAGTACATCTTCCTGATTGAGGCCGCCGACATTTGGACCGGCTTCGTTCGACTTGTCCAACGGTCAGCTCCTTGCAAAAGGAAGACGCGCAAAATGAAGGCAACGGTTTGAATATGTAATCGAGCCCGAAGGCCATCGGGATTAGTCAAGCTCAAGCCGACTGATCCCAAGTGACTCGACGGAGCGCAACGCTGCAACGTTACGCCGATATTGCCGACGTGCAAGCAGTTGCAGGAAGGCATGCAAGGTAGGAGCCCCTCAAGCGCGGTCGAACAGTCGTCTCGATCTTGAACCAGAACGGCCGCGACGGCGTCCGCCCATGCAGCTTTCGGAGCGCCGCTTCACGCCAGTGGTTGGTCCTTTTGTCTGGCACAGAGCCATGCCTGTCCCGCCGGCTTTTTCCATAATGCGATGCTGTGGCAGTCGCGGACCGGCACGGCCGAGGATTCCGACCATTTCATGGGCGTCATCTGTCTGCACGGCGCCCAGGCTCCGGACCGCCGACGGCGACGTCATCCGCCCGCGCGAAACCCACCGCGACCGGATCGACCTTCACATTCCCGCAGCAGGCCGGGTGATCCTCAGCTGGGACTGATCGGCGACGCGGCGGCGCTTATCCCATCGTCGGGATGACAAAGGCATTGCTGCCGTCGGGCGTCCCGTCGGGCCAGCGCTGTGTGATCGTCTTGATCTTGGTCCAGAATTTCACGCCTTCGGGGCCGTGCTGGTTGGTGTCGCCAAAGGCGCTGCGCTTCCACCCGCCGAAGGTGTGATAGGCGACCGGCACCGGGATCGGCACGTTGATGCCGACCATGCCGACATTGACGCGCGCCGCGAATTCGCGCGCGGCGTGGCCGTTGCGGGTGAAGATCGCAACGCCATTGCCATATTGATGCTGGCTGGGCAGCGCGAGCGCTTCTTCGAAATCGCTAGCGCGCACGATCTGGAGCACGGGGCCGAAAATCTCTTCCCGATAGCTTTCCATGTCGGGCGTGACTCGGTCGAACAGCGACGGGCCGATAAAGAAGCCCTGCTCATGCCCTTGCAGCGTGAAGCCGCGCCCGTCGATCACCAGTTCGGCGCCTTCATCGACGCCTTTTTGGATCCAGCCTTCGACGCGCGCCTTGTGCGCCGCATTCACGACCGGGCCGTAATCGGCGTCCTTGTCGCTCGACACGCCGATCCGCAGCTTGGCGATGGCCGGGATCAGCTTGTCGCGCAGCCGTTCGGCGGTCTCGGCACCGACCGGCACCACCACCGGCAACGCCATGCAGCGCTCGCCCGCCGACCCGAATGCGGCCCCGGCAAGGTCGTTCACCACTTGGTCGAGATCGGCGTCGGGCATGACGATGCCGTGGTTCTTGGCACCGCCCATTGCCTGGACGCGCTTGCCGGCCGCGACGCCGCGCCGATACACATAATGCGCGATGTCGGACGATCCGACGAAGCTGACCGCGCTGATCGCCGGATGGTCGAGGATGGCATCGACCATTTCCTTGTCGCCGTGGACGACTTGCAGAATCCCCTCGGGCGCACCCGCCTCGCGCATCAGTTCAGCGAGGCGGACGGGGACCGAAGGGTCGCGCTCGCTCGGCTTCAGGATGAAGGCATTGCCGCAGGCGATCGCGACGCCGAACATCCACATCGGAATCATCGCCGGGAAGTTGAACGGGGTGATGCCGGCGCCGATGCCGAGCGGCAGCCGCATCGAATAGACGTCGATGCCAGGCCCCGCGCCTTGGGTGTATTCGCCCTTCATCGCGTGCGGAATGCCGCAGGCGAATTCGATCACGTCGAGTCCGCGCTGGACGTCGCCGCGCGCGTCGGCGAGCACTTTGCCGTGTTCGGACGCCAGCAGCCGCGCAAGTTCATCGATATTGGCCTCGACCAGCCGCTTGAATTCGAACATCACCCGCGCGCGCCGCTGCGGATTGGTCGCGGCCCAGGCGGGCTGCGCCGTCTGCGCTGCCGCCACGGCGCGGTCGAGATCGGCGGCCGTGCCGAGCACAACCTGCGCCTGCACGCGACCCGAATTGGGATCGAACACATCCGCCAGCCGCGCCGCACTTGTGCCCGCCCCGGCTCCAGCTGCCAAGCCGGCGAGGTGATGATCGATGATGCGCATGGGTCAAATCCTGATCGTTGAGCGCGCTCTATGCCGCCGCAAGCGGCTGCAAACAATGGCCTGATGCGCGCGATCCCATTGGTTCCGCCGCCGGCTGCCCCGGGCCTGTTGTCAGTCGCCGCATCGCCATGCTCCGGTGTGGTGGAACCGTATCATCTCGCAGGCGATGCACATGCCGCTTGAAATGTCGCAACCTTATTGATACCGGTGTCAACGAAGTCACGAGCGATGCTTAGTCGCCGGCCAGGGGAGGGGTTCTGATGATCACCAATGCGTCCAAGCTCTTTATCTCATGCTCGACACTGAGCCTTGTGCTTGGATGTACGGTTTTTGCAGCACCGGCTGTGGCGCAACAGGCGCCCGCCAGCACCAAAGCCAGCGCAATCAGCGCCATCGAGCCGGCGGGTGGACCCGCCGCCCAAGACGTTGCGCCCGCAGGCGACGAGAAGCCCACCGACGTCGTTGTCACCGGTTTCCGCAAGTCCCTTGCCGATGCGCTCGATCAGAAGCGTGCGTCCAACCAGATCCTTGACGCGATCACCGCCGAAGATATCGCCAACTTTCCCGATGCCAACCTCGCCGAATCGATCCAGCGTCTGCCCGGCGTGTCGATCGACCGCGACAATGGCGAAGGCCGTACGATCACCGTGCGCGGCCTCGGCGGCGATTTCCAGCAGGTCCGGCTGAACGGTGCGGATGCACTCAGCATATCGGGCGGCAACCAGTCCGACTCAGGCGCCAACCGCTCGCGCGGCTTCGACTTCAATACGTTCGCGTCGGAACTGTTCGGTGGCATCACCGTGACCAAGTCGACGGCGGCATCGAACGACGAAGGCTCGCTCGGTGCGATTATCGATCTCAACACCGGCCGTCCGCTCGCCAGCAAGAAGAACCGCTATGCGCTGGGCGCCGAGGCCGAGTATCGCGAGAATGGCGCGACCTTCAATCCGCGCATCACCGCGCTCGTCTCGCAGCACATCACTGACAATTTCGGCATCCTGGGCACCTTTGCCTATCAGAGCCAGAGCCAGCAGATTGACGCTTACCGCCGCAATCCCGGCCAGTTCGAATATACCTATCGCAACTCGCAGCTGAACGGCATCACGCCTGCGACCTATGGCTTTGCGCTGCCGTCGAACCAGGGTACCGGCATCCTTTACGGCTCGGATCCCGCTGCCTATGCGCTCGTCACGCCGACGACGATCATCCCGGCGCTGCCGTCGATCACGCGGCAGGAGCTTTTCTACGAACGCATCGGTGCGACGCTGACCGCGCAGTGGCGCCCGACCGACCACACCGAAATCACGATCGACGGCGTCTATTCGAGCTACAAGCAGGATTCGACCGTCAGCGGCATCACCACCATCGGCCTCAACCGCAACGGCACCAATGCGCGCGCGCAGCTGACCGGCACCAACGGCCTGCGCGCGATCGGCACAGCGAACGGTAATGCCGACCGCGTTGCCTTGTATGCCAATTGCGTGCCGTCGGCCTCGCTCGATTGCAATGGCGACCTGCCGGGTACCGGTGTCGGTGCAACGCCGCTGCCCGGCTATCTCAACAGCCTCAATCCGAACAATCTCAATCCGTTCGATTATTACAACAATCCCGCGTCACCCGGCTTTGTCGCAACGGCGAACCAGACCGGCTTCTATAACCAGCTGATTGGTCGCCCGAGCACTGTCATCCGCGCCGCCAATGTCAATGCCGCCGGGCAGGCCGACTATCTCGTGCTCGATCGGCTCGACTGGCGCAGCTTTGCTGATTCCCAGTTCGGCAAGACCGAGTTCAAGCAGGGCACGATCAACATCAAGCATGACTTCACGCCCAGCCTCCATTTCGAATATACCGGCGGCTATTCGGAGGCGCAGTTCCGGGGGCGCGGCTTCCTGACCGAATTCAACGCGATCGATCAGAACGGCTTCACCTATGACGAGCGCAACGGCGGCCAGGTGCCGGTGTTCAACCCCGGCTTCGACGTCGCCAATCCGGCGAGCTGGAACCTGGTAAAGGGCCTGTCGACGATCCGCGCATTTTCGGATGACGTCACCAACACTTTTGCGGTCAATCGCGGCAGCCTGGCGTGGAAGGCGAACGACGAACTGACCTTCCAGGTCGGCCTTACCTGGAAGCGCTTCACCTATTCGAGCACGTCGGGTCGCAACAACACGACGATCGAAGCAATCAATCCGACGCTGGCGGAAGCCGGGATCGGGTCGATCACTTCGCTGGGCCGGACGGTTGGGTTCGGCCAGGGGCTCAACCTTCAGGCGGGCACGCCGACCAGCTTTTTCGTGCCCGATCTCAACCGCTTCATCAACACCTTCGGCATCGACTGCAACTGCGTCAATCGCTTCTCGGACTATCGCCTGACGACCGACGGCCGAAATGCAAACCAGGTAACCGAGCGCGACTTCTCGGGCTTCTTCCAGCTCGACTGGGATACCGAGCTGTTCGGGCATCCGTTCCGCGGCAACGCCGGTGTGCGTGTCGCCAACACGCAGGTGCAATCGACCGGTTCGGTCGGCGGCGCCGGCAATGGCGGCATCGGCGTGGTCGTGACGGCGCGCAACGAATACACCGACGTGCTGCCCTCCACCAACCTGGTGTGGACGATTTCGCGCAACTTCCTGTTCCGTTTTGCGGCGTCGAAAGTGATTGCGCGTCCGCAGCTGGCATCGCTGACGCCGGGCACCACAGCCTTCCCGACCGGCCTGCCCACCAACGGATCGGCGCCTTCGGTGACGGTCGGCAATCCCTATCTCCAGCCGTTCCGGGCGACCAATTTCGACATCAGCTTCGAGCGCTATTTCGGCAAGAACGGGCTGATCTCGATTGCCTTCTTCCTGAAGGACCTCGCCAATTTCCCGCAGCAGACGGCAGGCGAAGTGCCGCTGTCGTCGGTGTATGACGCAGCGACCTATCAGACGATCTTGGGGACGATCACCAGCCCGACGCTGCTCGCCTATACCCAGGCCAACGGTGTCTATGCGGTGCGCCAGTTCAACGATGCGCCGGGCGGCGTCATCAAGGGCTTCGAACTGAACGTCCAGTCGAACTTCAGCTTCCTGCCCGCGCCGTGGGACAATTTCGGCGTGACCGCCAACTATACCCACATCGAATCGCGGTTGAGCTATCTGACCGGGACGGCGCTGTCGACGACGCAGACGGGCACGGTGGCGACCGCGGTAAACACCTATGCCAGCGCGCCGTTCCTGAACACCTCGCCCGACGCGTTCAACGCGACGCTCTATTACGAAGACAAGAAGTTCTCGATCCGCTTCTCGGGCGCCTATCGTACGCGCTATGTGAACCGGTTCCCGCTGTCGACCGGCACCTGCAGCGTCGGCTTGACGACCAATGCCGGCGGTCCGTGCAACTCGCCGATCGTCGCTGATTTTGGCTATCGCGAATCGACCTTCAACCTCGATTTCTCGTCGAGCTACGCGTTGACGCCATGGGCGCGTATTTCGCTGGAGGCGCGCAACCTCACCAATACAACGCAGTGGAACACAATGTACGCGGCGAATCCGCTCAGTTCGGTCGCTGCCAGCACCGGGCGCATCGTGACGGCCGGGATTCGCGTCGTCTTCTAAGCCATCGGGGCGCGGGAAAGGGGGCCGCAGATGCATTGCCTTTCCCGGCGCGATCTGGTGGTCACCGGGGGCGCGGCGGCAGCGATGGGGGTCGCTGCCGCCGCTGCCGCGATCGCACCGGCGAACAGTGGCTGGGTGCGCGCGGCGTGGATCAGGCGGATGCTGCAACCGCCAAGCTTCGCCGCGCGGGAATTCGACATCACCGCCTTCGGCGCGCGCGGGGATGGCGTCACGCTCAATACCCAGCCGATCGCCCGCGCCATCGCCGCTTGCGCCGCCGCAGGCGGCGGGCGCGTGCTGGTGCCCGCGGGTCGCTTCCTGACGGGGGCGCTCGAACTCAAATCCGGCGTCGAGCTGCATCTGGCACGCGGCGCGACGCTCTTGTTCAGCACCGACCCGGCCGACTATCCGCTCGTCCCGACGCGGTGGGAAGGCATCGAGCTGATCAACTATTCGCCGCTGATTTATGCCTTCAAGGCGCACAACATCGGCATCACCGGCGAAGGGACGCTCGATGGTCAGGCGAGCGCGCAACATTGGTGGTCGTGGAAAGGGCCCTGGGGTGGCACCGTCGATCATGGCTGGCGCGAGGGCATGCCCGACCAGCGCCCGGCGCGCGCGCGGCTGTTCGAGATGGCCGAACGCCGCGTGCCCGTCGAAAAGCGCGTATTCGGCGACGGCAGTTTCCTGCGCCCCTCGTTCGTCCAGCCCTATCTCTGCGACAATGTCTTGATCGAGGGGGTGCGCCTGCGCGGCGCACCTTTCTGGCAATTGCATCCGGTGCTGTGCCGCAATGTCATCGTGCGCGGCGTCGATGTGATGGGGCACGGGCCGAACAACGACGGCTGCGATCCCGAATCGGTGCGGATGATGCTGATCGAGGATTGCCGCTTCGACACTGGCGACGATTGCATCGCGATCAATTCGGGCCGCAACGAAGACGGTCGCCGGATCGGCGTTCCGGCCGAGGACATCGTCATCCGTCGCTGCCGGATGAAGGAAGGGCATGGCGGCGTGACCGTCGGTTCGCAGATTTCGGGCGGCGCGCGGCACGTCTTCGTGGAGCAGTGCGACATGGACAGCCCCGATCTGTGGCATGCGATCCGCTTCAAGAACAACGCGTTGCGTGGCGGGCTGCTCGAACACTTCCGCTACCGCGATATCCGTGTCGGCGCCGTCGGACGATCCGTGATCGCGTGTGATTTCAATTATGAAGAAGGCGCGCTAGGCCGCTTCACGCCGGTGCTGCGTGACATCGTGATCGAGCGAATGGCGGTCGCGCAGGCGCGATGCGTGCTCGACAGCCAGGGGCTGCCAGGCGCCCCGGTCGGCGGCATCGCGCTGCGCGACTGCCGCTTCGACGGCGTCACCGTGCCGAGCATCATCCGCCATACCGCCCGCGTTCAGCTCGACCATGTTCTGGTCAATGGCCGCCGCGTTGCCACGCTCGCTTGAGGAATTGCCCGTGATCCGCTCCGTCCTGACCGCCGCGCTGCTGCTCGCCGCGACGCCCGCTGCCGCCGAACAGCTTGCCTTTCCGGGTGCCGAAGGAGCGGGGCGATTTGCGCTGGGTGGGCGCGGCGGCAAAGTGCTGACCGTCACCACACTTGCCGACAGCGGTCCTGGCAGCCTTCGCGCCGCAGTCGAAGCGAAGGGCCCTCGGATCATCGTGTTTGCGGTATCGGGAACGATCAAGCTCGCCAAGCCGCTGCGCATCCGTGAGGGACGTGTGACGATCGCGGGCCAGAGCGCACCGGGCGATGGCATCACCCTGCGCGACTATCCGCTCGAGGTTGCGGCCGATGACGTCGTCATCCGCTACCTTCGATCGCGCCTAGGTGACGAATCGAAGACTGAAAGCGACGCGATATGGATCGCGGCCGGCCACCGCATCATCCTCGATCACGTCTCGGCGAGCTGGTCGGTCGATGAGACGCTGTCGGCATCGGCCAATTACACCAAGCCCGGCGAAGGCTGGTTCGACCTGACGGTGCAATGGTCGATCATCGCCAATTCGCTGACCCATTCGCTCCACGCCAAGGGCGAGCACGGCTATGGCAGCCTGATCCGCGGAGGGCGCGGCGCAAAAGCGAGCTGGCACCATAATCTGTGGGCCAATCACGAAGCGCGCATGCCGCGGCCCGGAAATTATTCGGGGCCGGAGGTCGATCCAGTCGGCGCCTTCTTCGATTTCCGATCGAACGTCTTCTATAATTGGGGCGGCGGGCATTCGGGGTACAACGCCGACAAGGCGACGCTGTCGCGCTACAACTTTGTCGACAATAGCTATGTCGCCGGGCCTCAATCGAGCAAGCCGGTGGCGTTCGAGGAATCGGACACGCTCGCAAAGGCCTATTTTGCCGGCAACAGCATGAACGGGGTGATCCCCGCCGATCCGTGGAGCCTCGTTGCGGGCATCAATCCCGACGGGTATCGGCTCGCCACGCCGGTCGATGTCGCCGCGGTTGCTGCCGATCCTGCGCCAAACGCCTACACTCGCGTGCTGGCGTCGGCAGGCGCGTCGAAGGTGCGCGACGCCATCGATCTCGCGGTGGTGGCAGGCGTTCGTGACAAAACCGGCCACCAGATCGACAGCCAAACCGAAATGGGCGGCTGGCCAGAGCTCAAATCGCTCCCGGCGCCCAAGGATAGCGACCATGACGGGATGCCCGATGCCTGGGAAAAGGCACATGGCCTGAACCCCGCTCAGGATGACTCCGCCGAGGTTCGCAAGGATGGCTATACCAACGTCGAGGCCTATCTGAACAGCCTGGTGCCGCCCGCGCCCTAGAGCGCGCGGTAGGTAAAATCCCTGAACCGCGCGCTGCCTTGGCCCGCTGCGTACAGCCCGGGGCGCAGCATCAGGAAGCCGCCGCGAACATTGTGGTGATAGCCCGAAACTTCCATGCCGCGGTCGAACCGGGTCCAAGTCCGCCCGCCGTCGCCGCTGGTGTCATAGGTGACGATGTGGCGGTCGTTGGTCACGCGAATGCGCATTGACGTGCCATGCGGATTGGCGGGGCGCCCGCGTTCCAGCCCGAACTGATGGGTCACGAACCGCTTCGCATCGAAGCCGAGCCCGCAATAAAGCCGGTCGTCGTAGAACAGCAGCAGCCCCGCCGTCGTGCCGTGATCGATCTCGACCGAGCATTCGAAGCGATAGGCGGTGTCGGTGGCGATCGTCAGCAGCGGCGAAGAATCAACCGGCGCGCTGCCCTTTGCCGCGAGTGTCAGCACGCCATCCGCGGCGCTTAATCGCTGCGCCTCGACGGGCCCCGGGCGGAAAAAGCTCCAGCGCGTGCCGAGCGCTAGGCTGTCGAAGCGGTCCGACAGCGCGAGGCCGTGCGGCACCGGCTGGCCACCCCGTGGCTTGGCGAGCGGCCGCGAAAGGTCGCCGCCGGTCATGCGCGGCCAGCCGTCCTTGGTCCATGCGACTTGGTCGAGCAGCATCTGTCGCCCGAGCGTCCAATAGCCGTTCTCATAGCCGTGATAGAGTGCCCACCAGTCGCCCGCGGGCCCCTCGACCAGCGAGGCATGCCCGCGCGACCACCAGCGTTCGGCGACATCGCGCGTACGCACCAGCGGGTTATGCGGGCAATTCTCCCAGGGCCCATGGATCGATTTCGACCGCGCGGCGATCACCATATGCCCGGTCGGCGGGCCGGCGGTGCCGCCGATGGCAGTGATCAGGTAAAACCACCCGCCGCGCCGCGCGATCTTGGGCCCTTCAGGCGAGAAGCTTTCGACCACCCAGTCGGCTGGATAGTGCCACGGGTCATAGACATGTTCCGGACTGCCGACCGTCGCGAGGCCATCATCCGCGAGCCGTACGCGGTCACCACCCGACAGGAACAGCCAGCGCGAGCCATCCTCGCCGACGACATGGCAGGGATCGATATGGCGGGGCAGCTTGAGGTCGATCGGGTCGCTCCACGGCCCTTCGATGCGGTCGGCATAGGTCACGAAGATCGAGTTGGGCGATGCCTTGACCGGGATATAAAGGAAATAGCGACCCCTATATTTGTCCAGGCTGACCGCCCAGACACTGCCGATGTTGCGCGTAAGGGCAGGGCCGATCGGTTGCCAGCTCACCAAATCGCGGGAGTGCCAGATGATGCAGCCGGGATAGCTGTCGAAGCTCGAAAAGGTCGCGTAATAATCCTGCCCGTCCTTCAGGATCGCCGGGTCGGGGTGATCGCCCGCCAGCACGGGATTGAGGAATTGGCCATTGCCGAGATCGGGGACGCGCTGGTTGTCGAGGCCACGGCGCGGCGGTGGCGCAGCAGCGGTGATCAGCGCCGCGCCACCGGCGGCGAGCAGCGCCTCGCGGCGGGAGAGGCTCATGCGCGCCGCCTGATCTCGTCGCCGCGCATCCGCCCGTCCACCAGCATCGCCTGATTGAAGCGGACGAGCGCGGCGCCGCGCTTGCCTCGCGCGCCGTCTTCGATCGCGAGCGCGAACAGCATTTCGGCGGTGCGTGTCGCGGGCTCGGCGGTGATCCGCGCGAGGTCGGCATCGAACGGTGCGAAATAGGCTGGGACACCCTGCCATTCGACCAGCCGCGCTTGCGCCTGATCGATCGACCAGCCGTAGGCATGGATCCCAATATCGGCACGCGCGCGGGCGATACGGAACAGTCGCCAGTGGAGATAGCCGAGCATCGCCCGCGGATCATCGGTCCAGGCGCCGGTCTGTGCGACCAGCCGCTCGGCATGGATGCTCCAGCCCTCGGCGAACCCTGGCGCGTAGGTAAGGCGCAGCCTGTGCGGGCGGGCGGCAGCCTCGGTCGGCAGCTGGATCATGTGGCCGGGCAGCAGTTCGTGCGCCACCACGCTCGGCAGCGAGCAGCGCGGGCGGTCGGCGATGCGTGCGAGATCGACGACATAGGCGCCGGGGCGACCCGGCAGCGGCAGGCGGCGCGTGCCGACTTTGCCTGCGGCCTGTTCCTCGGGCGATCCCCGCGTCGCGCTGACATTGCGGCAATAGGCGGGAACCGGGCCGATCAGCGCAGGCAGCATCGCGCGCAGCCGATCGAGCGTCGCGTTCATCGCAGCAATTGCGGCGTCGCGACCCGCGTCGCCGTCGTCGAACCGGCCCTGCGCTTCGCCCCATAGCCGCGTGAAGCGTTCGCCTGGCGTCTGCCCGGCAATGCCGAGCCGGTCGAAAAGGCGCAGCGCCGTTGTCGTCGCGATCCGTTGCTCGCGGATCAGCCGCCGCTCGACCGCTGCGGCACCGCGATGGCTGCCGAACAACCGCTCGAGCTGGCGGTCGAAGCCGGGCGCGCGGGCCAGCGCGACGTCGCAGGCAAGGCCCGCGCGTGCGGTGATGAGGTCGAGCGCGGCGACCGGCGGAAAATCGCGCGGATCGAAGCCGTCGAGCAATTTGAGCGCGATAACCGGATCGCGCTCCCCCGCCGCCGCATCGAGCGCAGCGGTCAGCGTGATTGCGGCCTCTGCCCGTGCGGCCATCGCGAGCACCGCGCCGCCGATCAGCACTGCCCGTCGCGTCACGCTCATCGTGGCGCCGCCGCCAGCGGAACGGCGTTGTTCAGGCGCGTGACCTCGGCGCGCTGATCGGCCTGTCCGATCCCGACCTCCACCGTCGCAGGGTCGAAGCCCTTCGGCACAACCAGCCTGACGGTTATCGTCCTCGGCCGGAGATCGGTCGGCGCAGGGAGCGGTGGGATCGACACCTGCGCGATGATGCCATCCCCGTCATGCGTCAGCCAGGCCATGCCCGGCGAGGTCGCCTGCGCGCCAAGGCTGTGGACGGTCAGCGTCAGCGTGCGCCCGTTCAGCTTGAGGTCGTCGGGCCCAATGCCGAGATCGGGCCGCTGCTCGACCGGTTCACCGGGGGTGACGAGCTCAAAGTCGAACGTCGATGACCCAGGCGGGAGGAACAACACGGTCGGCGTGCTGCGCTCCAGCGTCAGGTCGGTCTTGCCGTCCGCTGCGGTCATTCGCCAGCGACCCGCCATGACATTCCACGTCGTCATTGTCGCACGCTGCTGCTGGTCGGTTGTGTTGTAGGCGATCACCCGGAACTTCTCCGGCGTCGCATTGGGCAGCAGGATCGCGACCTTCTCGGCCGCCGCGTCATCCTCGAAGCGCCAGCTTACGGTATTTCCCGGCCAGGTCTGGTTGCGCCGGAGCGCGATCCCGCCCAGCCGTTCGCGCTGGAGCCATTGGCTGTCCATCTCGACCCGGTCGGACCACCAATGGCCTTCGGTCAGCATGTCGAGCCGTGCGGCCTTGTCGGCAAAAGCATCGGCATGGAGATCGGCGATCGCCTCCAGATCGCCGCTTGCCTGCCAATGCGCGAAGCGGCTTGCGGGATCATCGCCGTTGCGTGCGGCCCTGGCGAGCAGCGCCGCGCCATCGGGAAGGGCAGCAAAGCCGTTTTCGTTGAACTCGCCGAGGGTGCCCGCGCTCTTCGCGATCCGCCCCGCGATCGGGCGGAGATATTTCATATCGCCGGTGAAGCGCCACGCTGCCCACGCCGATTGCAGCGGCGTTGTCACGCCGCCGCCATCGCCCGCGCGCTCGGCATCGCTGCGCCAGTTGATCTCGTTAGGGTAGCTCCAGGTGCCGTCGCTGCCCTGCTTGTCGTGCGCCATCCAGCCATCGACGACGCCCGTCACCAGATCGCGGGCGGTGCGATTGCCATTGTAGAGCCCGATCAGCACTGGCGCGTGCATCACGGTGAAGCTGTACGGTTTCTGCCATTCCCACGCGCCTTCGCGATACATTTTGCGCGCGCCGTACCAATTGCTGGCGAAGTGCAGATGCCCGGCGGGATTCTTCAGTATCACGCCGGACAGCGCGCGCGTGGTCGCCATCAGCCGCTCGACCGCGCGCGGCTCGCCCCAGTTCAGGTACAGCCGCTCGGCGTCGCTGTTGAGACCCTCCTCATAGGCGTGAAGCTCGTCGGTCGTGATAAAGCCCAAGCCGTTCACGACCATGCCGTTCTTGTAGGCGGCATCGGACAGTGCCCGAAGCGACGCGTTGATCTTGTCGGGCGCCACGCCCATCAGGGCGAGGCCGGGCCATTGCTGTGTCAGATCGGTATCGTCCGAAATGCCGCCGCCGAAATCGCCGTACGGGACCTGACGATGGTCGATCCACCATTCGACGAAGCGGCGGGTGATCTTCAGGTCTTCGAGCTGCAGGAATGCCCAGCGCGGCACCCCGGTCGGGGTGGTCGGCACTGCGACCTTGGGCATGTTTTCGGGGCGGTAGTTGATGTCGGCCCAATAGGCGCGGGCCCGGACATTGTCGGGGTCGACGCGGAGCAGATCGGAAATGTCGGCAAACAGCCGCGCATAGAGCGCCTGACGCTTCGACGCGGTATGCTCCTCGACAAGGAAGCCCCAATTGTCCTTCACCTGGTTGAAGCGGTCGGCGATGTGCTCCTTGAGTGCTTCGGCGCGGGGCTTGAAGACCAGCCGGATCCGCGTGCCGTGCAGCGATTCGGCATCGAAATCCGCTACGCCCGACGCGATCGTCAGGTACAGGCTGTCATCGGGCAGGATGCGATCGCGCAGGTCGAGCCACAGCGTGCGCGCCTCCCCCGGGCGTACGCTGACCGACACGTCGATCATGTCGCGCGCGGGCCAGAGCGGGTCCTTGACGCGGATATCGAGCGGGATCAGCCCGTCCTTGCCCGGCGTCGCCTTCAGCGCGGGCAGGTCGATCGCAATGCCGTCGAGCCCGTCGTGCAGATTTTGCCAGCCATAATCGAAGGCACGCGCGATCGGCCGGTCGGGATAGGCATCGCCAAGGCTCGCCGGGATCAGGATATGGACCAGCGGCAGTCCCTTGGCGCGCGCCTCGGCCTTGCCGCCCGCGTTGGCCCCCGCACCGACGGCCGCCCGGATGCCCGAACTCGGCAACGCAACGACGGTGGCGCGCTCCTCCGGCGCGTATCGCCCGGCGATGAAGGCGTTCAGCCGATCGAGCGCGGCGGCTTTGGGCGAGGCACTGCTGTCGACCGTGAAGGCGAGTTTGAAGCTGCCACGGGGTTCGGCGCCGGGATGGACATCATAGGCCCAGATTTCCTGGATCGGCTGCTCCTGCATCGCATTGACGAAGCCGAGCGTGCCGCCGGTCTGCGGCGCGATGCTGTCGACCGAGCGGACCACACCTTGCGGGCGGGTGGCGACGGTTCGGCCATTTGCGAGCAATGACCCGTAAGCCGCGCCGCGAATCTCGACGCGATTGACGCGTTCGCCCGCGGGGATCGTCAGGTCGTAACGCTTGCCGCCCTCGACATAGGTGTTCCAGTCGGGCAGCTCGAAATAATCATCACGTCCGGGCAGGCGCGACCGGTTGTAGACGCCGGGCCACGTCGTCTCGGCGATCCCGTCGACGCCTTTCCACATCCATTGCTTCAGGTCGCGCGCGTCTGCGAATTCGATTTTGCGAATGACGGTCGCGGGCTCCTCGAGCAGCGGCGGCGACGCGTGGTCCCAGCCGTAGCGATGCTGCCACGCGGCCCAGCGCGCGTCAGCATCGGGCGCGCGGGCAGGCCCGGGCTCCTGCCTGGCGGCGAGCTTTTCAACATCGCCCGCAGCGAGTGCGCGGTCGTACACGCGGATTTCATCGACATCGCTGCCGCGCATGAAGTTGTAGCGGCTCTGCACCTGATGCGGCGACATCACCCGCCCGGCGAGCCCGAACTGGTCGAGACCGCTGTCTAGATCGGCCTTTTGCAGCTTGCGCGCGACTTCCTTGCCATCGACGTAGAGCCGCACGCCCTCGGTCTCGTCCCACGCAAAGGCGAGGTGCTGCCACGCGTCCGCAGCGGGGACCTTGCCGATCCGCCAAGACACCCGCACGCGTGACAGGTTCGCGTCGGTAACGAAGGCGTCGAAGCCGTGGCCGTTCCAGTCGATCCGCAGGAACGCCATGTCCCAGCTGCTATGATCGGCAAAGCCGACGCGGAAGATCGCGAACGGCGCCTCGCCAAGCGGATCGCGCGGCCGCCAGAAGAAGCTCAGCGTTCCCCGCTGCGCGCGAATATTGCCGGGGGCCTTCCACGCGACATAGCCCTCGTCCGACCAGCGCGCCGCGCCGCCGATCGCGCCGTCGGGCACAACCTCCACGCCGCTGCGGAAATTGGGGAGCGGGTCGCCTTGGGCGACATCGGCGTCGAGCGACTTGTCCGCCGACACCCGGAACAGCAGCCCCGTCGGTTCGGCCGGTGCCGCTGCCGGGACCAGCGCCAGGATGATCGCGGCGACCAGCCGCCGCATCACGCGACCTCGACGCGGGCCAGTCGCGGCGAGAGGAGGTGAACCACAAGCAGCGCCACGAAATAGGCGCTCGCGCAGATCGCGAACAGGATCGAATAGTTTTTACCCGTCGTGTCGAGGATGTAGCCGGTGAACTGCGCCATTCCCATGCCACCGATCGCGCCGATCATCCCGCCGATGCCGACCACCGACCCGACCGCGCCGCGCGGGAAAATGTCCGACGGCAGCGTGTAGAGATTGGCCGAAAATGCCTGATGCGCAGCGGTCGCCAAGCCGATCACCAGCACCGCGCTCCACAGCCCGTCGATCGACTGCGCGAAGTAAATGGGCGTCACGCAGAAGGCGCAGAGCAGCATCGTCAGCTTGCGCGCGCTGTTCGGGGTGTAGCCCGCCTTGATCAGCCGCGACGACATCCACCCACCGGCGATGCTGCCGAAATCGGAAATCAGATAGATCGCCGCGAGCGGCAGCCCGAAGGTCTTCAGGTCGAGGTGATAGCGTTCGTAAAGATAGCCCGGCAGCCAGAACAGGAAGAACCACCAGATCGGGTCGATGCAGAATTTGCCGAGCGCATAGGCCCAGGTTTCGCGCACGGTGATCAGCTTGCCCCAGGCGATCGGCACCACCGGGTCGGCGGGGTCCTGCTCGATCCACGCCAGCTCCGACGGGCTGACGCGGCCATGGTCGCGCGGGTGGCGATAGATCAGCCACCATGCCGCTAGCCACAGGATGCCGAGAATGCCGGTGACGTAAAAGGCAACCCGCCAGTCGAATGCGAGCACCAGCGCGGGCACCAGCAGCGGGGTGATGATCGCGCCGATATTGGCGCCGGCATTGAACAGACCGATCGCGAGCGCCCGCTCGCGCTGCGGGAACCAGTCGGTGACGGCGCGGATGCCCGCCGGGAAATTGCCTGACTCGCCGATCCCCAGCCCGAACCGCGCCATCGCAAAGGTCGTGACGCTGGTGGCGAGGCCATGCGCCATATGGCTGGCAGTCCAAATGACGATCGCAATCGCGTAGCCCAGCCGCGCGCCGACCATGTCGACGACCTTGCCGAAACTGACGTAACCGATCGCATAGGCAACCTGGAACCAGAAGATGATCGTCGCGAAATCGCTCTCGGTCCATGCGAATTCCTTGGTCAGCGTGGGCTTGAGCACACCGATCATCTGACGGTCGACATAGTTGATCGCGGTCGCCGCGAACAGCAGCGCGCAGATCACCCAGCGATAGCGCCCGACCCGTGTCGCCGCCGCTGCCACGCCCGGCAGTTCCGCCGTTGCCATTCGCTCTCTCCCCAAGCTCCCGCTTCGCGGGATTATCCCTCTGCCTTGATCGTGCAATGTACCGATAACTGGGCGTTGAAGCGCGCTTCAACGCGGTCGCCGATCGCGACCCGGTGGACGCCGGTGACTGCCCCTGTCGAAATCCACTGGCCGGCTTTCAACCCGATGCCGCGTTCGGCCATCAGCTCGAACAGGAACCGCGCCGCGCCGAACGGGCCGTCGAGCATCGTCGCCGCCATGCCAGCGCCGATCAGCTGGCCGTTGATCATCAGTTCAACCGGCCAGTCGAGCAGATTCTGGCGGCGCCAGTTGGCAATCGCGCCGCCCACCACCAGTCCGTTGTTGTTACCGAAATCCGAAATCGTCACCCCGGCGCCCAGGTCATTGATGCCCGGGAAGGGTGAACTCGCGATCTCGATGCCGATGTGGACGGCGTCGATCATCGCCGTCGCCTCGGCAAGCGTATAGCGCCGCCTGGTCGGATCGGGCGCCGTGCCGATCCGAAGCAGATATTCGGCCTCGGCGGCGGCAAAGCCCCCTTCAAACACGGGCATCGCTACCGGCGTCGCGGCTGGCGCTGCGGGAACGCTTGCAAAGATCGGCCCGACCAGCCGATCGACGCCGCCCAGCGGGGGATTGATCCTCCCGACCTTCCAGCCGACGATTTCGCCCTTGCTCAGCGCAATTGCGGCATCCTGCACGGCATAGGCATCGGCAAGGTCACCGGGGATGACGCCAGGATAATCGGGAAGGGCGGTCGCGTTCCGCCGCGCATCAACAAAACGGCTGGCGATCTGCGCAATGTTATCGTCGTGATTGCGCCGCATCGGCTCGCCCTGCCCCTCGATCATGCATTTCAACCATGCTTGCTTTTCTGCCACAGTGGGGCCTTGGGAAACCGGTGTCAATGGTTCGTCTTGGCATCAGCCCGTTCCAAAGACGCGCGACCAGTCGCCATCAAGCACGGCCTGTGCCGCCCTTGCGATAGCGGTGGTCAACGCGGCATCGGATCGCCAGTCGGCAAGGAACACGACGGCCTGCTCGCTTGCTCGCGCGATGAAACGCGCGGCATCGGCGTCGCTCGCGGCGTGCGCGAGCAGCGATGCGGCCGGATCGACGATTGCAACGCCCGCCTGTACCCGCGCGATCACGAAGGCGACCCAGCATCCCAGCGCGGCGGCGGCATGTGCAGGCAGCCGGCCTGCACGGCGATTGGCGATGATCGTATCGACCAGACGGTAGGGCAGCTTCTGCGTGCCGTCCTGTGCGATCTGGTCGAGCCGGTGGACGATCGCCGGGTTTCGGAAGCGGTCGAGCACCGTCGTCCGATAAGCGTCGAGATCGAGCCCGGCGACTGGCGGCAGTACCGGGGCAATGTCGGCGCGGATCATCGCATCGACGAAGCTGCTCAGCGTGGCGTCGCCCATCGCCTCGGCAACGCTCGCGTGACCGCGCAGCAGTCCGGCGTAGGCGAGCGTCGAATGCGCGCCGTTCAGGATGCGCAGCTTGGCGCGCTCATGTCCGGCCGGATCGGCCGTGACGATCGCGCCGACGCTCGCGAAGTCGGGGCCGACGCTTGGCCCGACATCCTCGATCACCCACGCAACGAAGCTTTCGCGTTGCACCGGTATCGAGTCGGTAAGCCCAAGCGCGGCGTCGACATCAGCGTGGAGTTTGGCGTCGCTGGCAGGCGTGATCGAATCGACCATTGTCGAAGGGACGCGCACTTCGCCATCGATCCACTTCGCCAGCTCGGCATCGCGCGCGCTCGCAAAGCTGACGAGCGCCGCGTGCAGCTTGGCGCCATTGCCGGCCAGGTTGTCGCAGGGCATCGGCACGAACGGGGTAGCACCGGCGCTTCGGCGAGCGGCAAGCCCCGCGACGATCCAGCCGATCACGCTGCGCGGCGTCCCGCTGCCGGCAAGATCATACACGATGTCGGGGTGCGCAAAGTCGAGCGTGCCGTCGGGCCCAAGGCAATAGCCCTTTTCGGTCACGGTCGTCGTGACGAGCCCGATCGCGGGGTCCGCCAGCAGCGCCGCAACGGTTGTCGCATCATTAGGCCCCAGCCACGCGCCATGGGCCCCGACGACACGATAACCCGACACGGCGTCGCGTTCGGCAATTGTGTAGAGCCCCTGCTGCGTCGCCAGCGCCGCCACGGTATCGGGACTGCGCAGCGCGACCGCCGCGATGCCCCAGCGCGGATCATGGTCGAGCAGCCGGTCGATGAAGCTTGCCTGATGCGCGCGGTGAAAGGCGCCTGGGCCGAAATGGAGGATGCCGACGCGCGGCGGGGCGGCGCGTTTCGGCCTTGCAATGGCGGCGGGCAGGCGCTCGAGGGTCGCGTAGCTCAACCGGGTCATAGCGTCACCCCGCGCTTCCAGATCGCCATTTCGCGTTCGTCGTTACGTTCGGCGGCGGTCGGCGCGCCCGATGCTATCGCGACGATCCGGTCAAGCAGGGCGTCGGCGCTTGCCGCCATGCCCAGCGCCAGCGTCGCGCCGGCGTCAAAATCGATCCACCCCGGCTTGGCGGCGGCGAGCGCGCTGTTGGACGCGATCTTGAGTGTCGGTACGGGCGCGCCGAGCGGGGTGCCTCTACCGGTCGTGAACAGGATCAAGGTCGCTCCTGCCGCCGCCAGCGCGGTTGTCGATACCGCGTCATTGCCTGGCGCTTCGAGCAGGGTCAGTCCGGCCAGGCTCGCCTGCGCGCCATAGCCGATCACGTCGACCACCGGGGCGTTGCCGCCCTTCTGCACCGCGCCGAGCGACTTCTCCTCAAGCGTGGTGATGCCGCCCGCGATATTGCCGGGGGACGGGTTTTCGGACACCGGCTCGCCGTGGCGGGTGAAGTATTGCTTGAAGTCGTTGACCATCGCGCCGATCGCGTCGAACACTGCCGGACTGGCGGCGCGCGCCATCAGCAATTGTTCGGCGCCGAATATTTCGGGGATTTCGGTCAGGATCACGCGGCCCCCCGCGCCCGCGATTCGGTCGCTCATCTGCCCGACGAGCGGATTGGCGGTCAGTCCGGAAAATCCGTCCGATCCGCCGCATTTGACTCCGAGCACCAGCTTGTCGAGTCCGACCGCCACGCGCCGCTGCGCCGTCTGCGCGACCAGTTCATCCACCAGCGCTTCGCCTTCGGCGATTTCGTCGGCCGACTTCTGCGCAATCAATGTACGAATGGCCCCGCGCCGTTCCGCGGGGAGTTCCGCGACCAACGCATCGAGCTGGTTCGACTCGCAGCCCAGACCGATGATCAGCGCGCCGCCCGCATTGGGATGGTTCGCCAGCGCAGCCAGAATTTGCCGCGTGCCTGCCAGATCGTCGCCAAGCTGCGAACAGCCGAACGGGTGCACCAATGCATGCACGCCGTCGACTTTGCCCTCGTGACGTACATCGGCCCGTGCCGCGATCCTTTGTGCCGTCCGGGCGACGCAGCCGACCGTTGGCAGGATCCAGATCTCGTTGCGTGTCCCGACTCGCCCGTCCGGTCGTGGATAGCCCATGAAATTCGCGCTTCCCGCGCCGGTGACGATGGCCTCGGCACGGGGGGCGGGAGCATAGTCGCTGTGGCCTGTCAGCGCGGTCGCCAGATTATGCGTGTGGACGTGATCGCCCGGGGCGATCACGCAGCGGGCCATGCCGATCGCGAAACCGAATTTGATCACCGGGTCACCGGCGTTGATCGGCGCCAGCGCAATCTTGTGGCCGCGCGCAATCGCGTCGCGCGCCGCGAGCTGGCGTCCGCCGAACGCCACAACTTCCCCCGCCGCCGCAGCGCCCAGCATCGTTGCCACGTTGTCGTTGGGTTGAACTTGCCAGGCTTCGGCCAAAAACTGGGCTCCCGTAAATATCGGTAACCGGTATCAAAGCGCGGCGCTTGTGCCCGAGCGTTTGCCGCGGCGCAAGTCGGCAAGGCTGGTCGAAGCCGCCGCCGCGCGATATGACACCGCGAATGAGGAGCAGCGGCCAGCCCACGATCAACGACGTCGCCCGCATTGCTGGTGTGTCCAAAAAGACCGTCAGCCGCGTTATCAATCATTCGCCTTTGCTCAATGAAGACACGCGCCGCAAGGTCGAGGATGTCATCGGCGAGCTCGGTTACATTCCCAACCCGCAGGCGCGCGCGCTCGCGTTGCGGCGCAATTTCCTGATCGGCCTCGTCCATGACAACCCCAACGCGCAGACGGTGATGAACGTCCAGGCGGGTATGCTCGAGGCATTGCAGGGCAGTGAGTTCGAAATGGTCGTGCGGCCGCTCAATCGCGGCTCGGCGACGATGCTCGACGATCTGCGCCACTTCCTCGAACGCCAGCGGCTGTTCGGCGTACTGCTGATGCCGCCGATCAGCGAGAATGATTCGATCGCGCGATTGTGCGACGAAATTGGCTGTCGCTATGTCCGCATGGGATCGGCGATGCTCGACGATGCCGCCCACATGGTCGCGTCGAACGATCGCGAGGCCGTGCGCACGGCGGTTGAGTACCTGATCGATCAAGGGCATCGCCGGATCGGACTTGTCGCCGGACCGCACGGCTTCCGCTCGGCGCGGGAACGTCGCGAGGGGTTTGAGGAAGCACTCAACGCGGCGGGGATCAGCCTGCCGCGATCGATGGTTGCCGATGGCAATTACACGTTCGATTCGGGGCGTGTCGCTGCCGACCGCCTGCTCGACGTGGTGCCGCGCCCCACCGCGATTTTCTCGTCGAACGATGAGATGGCGGCGGGGGTGATGCACGCGGCGATGGAGCGGGGGCTGCATATCCCGCGTGACCTGTCGATCATCGGTTTCGACGATACACCTGTCGCTGCGCATGTCTGGCCACCGCTGACGACCGTGCGCTGGCCGATCGTGTCGATGGCGCGCTCGGCGGCGCTCAAGCTGCTGGCCGGCGTCGATGGCGGTGATAGCGTCGAAGAGCCGTCGCGCTTCCTGTCCACGCTGATCCGCCGCGCTTCGGTCGCGCCGCCACCTGCCTAGACGGTTGCGAAACACTTTGACACCGGTTACCACCGCGCAGCTTGCGCCGTAGATGCAAGAGAGAGGAACGAGATGGCCCGGCCGCTGACTTTGCACCCCGACCGCCTGTTCCCGGCCGATCCGGCAACGCGCGACATCGCGCGTGCGCTTTATGCCGAAATCGCCGATCTGCCGATCGTCAGCCCGCACGGCCACACCGATCCACTGTGGTTCGCCGACAACATGTGTTGGGTCGACGCAACCAGCCTGCTGCTTGCGCCCGACCACTATATTTATCGCATGCTCTACAGCCAGGGCGTCGACCTCGACGCCTTGGCGATCCCGCGCCGCGACGGCACGCCCTCGACCGAGGCCCGCGCGGCTTGGAGGCTGTTCGCTGCCAACTATCATCTGTTTCGCGGCACGCCGTCGCGGCTGTGGCTCGATCATGTCTTTGCCGAAGTATTCGGAATCGAAGTCGCGCTCGAAGCGAGCACGGCCGACCATTATTTCGACGCGATCGGCGTGGCACTTGCGACCGATGCTTTTCGTCCGCGCGCACTGTTCGACCGGTTCGGGATCGATTTCCTCGCGACCACCGAAGGCGCGCAAGACAGTCTTGACGCGCATCATCGCATCCATACGAGCGGCTGGGGCGGGCGCGTGGTCACAACCTATCGCCCCGACGGCGTGATCGACGTCGAGCACGAAGCCTTCAAGCCCGCGATGGTGCGCTTCGCCGAGCTGACTGGCGAGGACGTCTTCAGCTGGCGAGGGTATCTTGCCGCGCACCGCAAGCGCCGCGCCGATTTCCGCGCCGCCGGCGCGACCGCGACCGATCACGGCCATCCAACCGCAGCGACGGCGAACCTTTCGACCGGCGAATGCGAAGCGCTGTTCGCCCGGATTATCGGCGACAGCTGGACGCCTGCCGATGCCGAGCGGTTCCGGGCACAGATGCTGACCGAAATGGCAGCGATGAGCGTCGATGACGGGATGGTGATGCAGATCCACCCCGGTTCCTTCCGCAATCACAACGCTCGACTGTTCGCGAGCCACGGTCGCGACAAGGGCGCCGACATCCCGACGCGTACCGATTATGTTCGCGCGCTCAAGCCTTTGCTCGACCGGTTCGGGAACGAGCGCGACTTGTCGATCATTCTCTTCACGCTGGACGAAAGCGTTTATGCGCGCGAACTCGCGCCACTGGCCGGGCATTATCCGTGTCTGAAGCTCGGTCCGGCGTGGTGGTTCCACGACAGCCCCGAAGGCATGCGCCGCTTCCGCGAGAACACCACCGAGACGGCGGGCTTCTACAACACCGTCGGCTTCAACGACGACACGCGGGCTTTCCTGTCGATTCCGGCGCGGCACGATGTCGCGCGGCGCGTCGATTGCAGCTTCCTCGCCCGGCTTGTCGCCGAGCACCGGCTCGCCGACTGGGAAGCCGCCGAGCTTGCGCATGAACTGACCAGCGGCCTCGTCCGCCGCGCCTATCGCCTCGATCAACCGCTGCCCGCCGCCAAGGCCGCCTGACCCGGAGACAAGCCCATGTTCGAACGGACCTATTACGCGACGCACCCCGACATGATGGAATGCGTGTCGAACGACGAACTACGTGACCGCTATCTGATTCAGGATCTGTTTCGGCCCGGCGAATGCGTGCTCAATTACACGCATGCCGACCGGTTCGTGATCGGTGGCGTGGCCGTCGCGGATGCGCCGGTCGCGCTACCGACGCAGACCGAGCCGCCCTCTGCCGTCGGCCATCCCTTCCTCGAACGTCGCGAGCTGGCGGTGGTGAACGTCGGGGCGGTCGACGGCGTGGTGACAGTCGACGGCGAGGCGTTCACCCTAGCCAACAAGGATTGCCTTTACGTCACGATGGGCGCGAAGGACGTCGTGTTTTCAGGGAGCGGCGCGCGTTTCTATTTGGCGTCCTGCCCCGCGCATAAGGCGTTCACGACGCGCAAGCTGTCGATTGCCGATGCCAATGCGCTCGATCGGGGCAGCCTGGAGGAATCGAACGAGCGCACGATCTATCAGCTTGTCATTCCGGGCGTGTGCGACAGTGCCCAGCTGGTCATGGGCTTGACAGTGCTGAAGCCCGGATCGGTCTGGAACACGATGCCGCCGCACATCCACGAGCGTCGCAGCGAAATCTATTTCTACTTCGATCTGCCCAACCCCAACGATCGCGTTTTCCATTACATGGGCGAAGGCGAAGCGATGCGGCACATCGTGATGGCCAATGAAGAAGCGGTGATCAGCCCTCCCTGGTCGATCCACATGGGATCGGGCACGCGCGCCTACGCCTTCATCTGGGCGATGGCGGGCGAGAACCAGGATTACACCGACATGTCGGTGCTCGACATTTGCCAGTTGGCGTGATGGCCAATCCCTTCGACCTGACCGGCAAGGCCGCGATCGTCACTGGCGCCAATACTGGCATCGGCCAGGCGATTGCGGTCGCGCTCGCCGCCGCCGGTGCCGATGTCGCCTGCGTCGGGCGCACGCCTGCCGATCAAACCGTGGCGCAGATCGCGGGGCTTGGTCGCCGTGCGGCGCTGATCGCTGCCGACCTCTCGACCATCGAACCGGTCGGGCGGATCGTGGACGAAGCCCTGGAAAAGCTGGGTCGGATCGACATTCTCGTCAATAACGCCGGTATCATCCGGCGCGCGGATGCGGTCGATTTCACCGAGGAAGATTGGGACGCGGTGGTCGACACCAACCTGAAAAGCGTGTTCTTCCTCTGTCAGGCGGCAGGGCGGCACATGATCGCGAGTGGATCGGGCAAGATCATCAATATCGCGTCCATGCTGACCTTTCAGGGCGGCATCCGGGTGCCGAGCTATACCGCGTCGAAATCGGGGATCGGTGGCTTGACCAAGCTGCTGGCCAACGAATGGGCGGCGAAGGGCGTGAACGTGAACGCGATCGCGCCGGGCTATATCGCGACCAACAATACCGCAGCACTGCAGGCTGACGAGGTTCGCAACAAATCGATTCTCGACCGGATTCCGGCCGGTCGCTGGGGCGCGGCGAGCGATCTGGGCGGGGCGGCGGTGTTCCTTGCCTCATCGGCTTCGGATTATGTCCAGGGGCATATCCTCGCGGTCGACGGCGGATGGCTGGCACGTTGATGGGCAAGTTTCTGGCCTTTGGCGAAATCATGCTGCGCCTCTCACCGCCGGGGCGCGAGCTGCTGATGCAGACGCCCAAGCTCGACGTGTGGGTCGCCGGTGCCGAAGCCAATGTCGCCACGGCACTGGCACGGCTCGGCCATGATGTCGGCTTTGTCAGCGCCGTCCCCGACAATGACCTTGGCCGCGCGGCAGTGGCCAGCCTGCGCGGGCACGGGATCGACACCAGCGGTATCCAGCAGCGCGGCGAGCGCATGGGGCTTTATTTCGTCACCTCGGGCGCGGGGATGCGCGCGACCGAAGTGATTTACGACCGGGCGCATTCCGCTTTTGCCGATACGCCTGCCGACGCGTGGGACTGGGACATGCTGTTGCGCGGCGTCGACCGATTGCATCTGTCGGGGATCACCCCCGCGCTTGGCTCTGTCCCGGCCCAAGCTGCGCTGGCCGCAGCGCGGGCAGCGAGCGCGCGCGGGATCGCGGTTTCGTTCGACGGCAATTATCGCGCGAAGCTGTGGGAGCGCTGGGACTCGAACCCGCACGTTATCCTGCACGAGCTGGTCCGCCACGCCGACCTGATGTTCGGCAACCACCGCGACATCGCACTACTGCTCGATCGCGATTTCGCTGGCGACGGCGAGGCGTGGCGGCGCGGCGCGACCGAGGCCGCCTTTGCGGCTTTCCCGAAGCTTCAGACGATCGCCTCGACCGCGCGCCATGTCGAGCATGTCGATCTCCACCGGCTGTCGGCGCGGATCGATACCCGCGCGGCGCACGCGCAGACCGACGAAGTCGTGCTCGCCGGGATCGTCGACCGGATCGGCGGTGGCGATGCCTTTGCGGCAGGTGTGCTGCATGCGCTGCGTGCCGGCGGATCGATCGAGGATGCGGCACGCACTGGCCTCGCGCTCGCCGCACTCAAGCACTCGCTGCCGGGCGATGCCAGCCTGTTCCGTCAGGCCGACATCGACGCATATCTGGCCGGCGGGCTCGATGTCCGGCGGTGAAATTGGCCGTCGCACGCTGATCGCCAGCGCCGGTGCTGCGCTTATGCTGCGCCCTTTTGCTGCACAATCAGCCGCAGCAAATCCTATTGTGCGCGCGCCTGCGGGTGATGTCGTCGGGAGTTTCTCGGCAGGAATCGCGTGCTTCACGGGCATCCGCTATGGCCGTGCCGAACGGTTCCGCGCGCCCACACCGGTCGCCCGATCCGGCGAGCGCATCGAGTCGTTCACCTTCGGCCCCGTCGCGCCGCAAGCCGGGACGCGCTATGGCCCGCAGTCGGAGGACTGCCTGTTCCTCAACATCTGGACCAGCGCGCCGCGCGCCGGCGCGAAGTTGCCCGTCATGCTTTACATCCACGGCGGTGCCTATTCGAACGGCAGCGTCACCGATCCGCTCAACGACGGACAGGCGCTGGCGGCGCGCGGCGACTGCGTGGTGGTGACGGTGAACCACCGGCTGAACGCGCTCGGCTATCTCTATCTCGCCCGAATCGACCCGCGCTTCGCCGACAGCGGCAATCTGGGTCAGCTCGACCTGATCCTCGCGCTACGTTGGGTGAAGGCGAACATCAACGCGTTCGGGGGAGACCCGGCGCGAGTGATGGTCTTCGGCCAGTCGGGTGGCGGTGCCAAGATCGCCACGATGATGGCGATGCCCGCCGCGCAAGGCCTGTTTCACCGTGCCGCGACGATGAGCGGGCAGCAGGTGACGGCCTCCGGTCCGCTCAATGCGACCGCGCGCGCGCGGGCCTATCTGGCTAAACTGGGGGTGAGCGAGCGCGATCTGTCGCCGCTGCTGACGATGCCGGTGGAGCGACTGATCGAGGGGCTGAGCGCGACCGATCCGATTCTCGGCGGCGGCGTCTACTTCGGGCCGGTGCTCGACATGAAGTGGCTGATGCGGCATCCCTTCTGGCCCGATGCTGCGCCGCAATCTCGCAGCATTCCAATGATCCTCGGCAATACGCGTGACGAAACCCGCGCCTTTATCTCGCCCGATGCGGATCGGGTGAAGGCGCTGACCTGGGACAATCTCGCCGAGCGGATCGCGCCTGAACTGCGCATCGACATCCTGCCTGAATGGGTGGTGGCGCAGTACCGCGCGCGGTTTCCGAAATGGTCCCCGACCGACATCTTCTATGATGCAACCACCTGCGGGCGCAGCTGGCGCGGGCAGGTGATCGAAGCGGAGGCACGCGCGGCGGCAGGCGCTCCGGGCTGGGTTTATCAGGTCGATTTCACCGCGCGCGTCGATCCGCGCCGCCGCGCGATGCACACGATCGATATCCCGCTGGTGTTCGGCACGCTGGGCGCCGAAGGGTCGTTGACCGGCACCGGCGCCGATGCCCAGGCCGTGTCGAAAGCGATGCAGGACAGCTTCGTTGCCTTTGCCAAGTCGGGCAACCCCAACCATGCGGGGCTGCCGCGCTGGCCAAAACATGATCTCGCCAAGCGCAGCACGATGATTTTCGACACCCGTTCGAACATCGAGGACAACCCGCGTGCGTGGCAGCGCGAACTGTTCGCGCGCGTGCCCTATATCCAGCCGGGGAGTTGAGATGATCGACCGTCGCCAGGCCCTGATCGGCTCGCTCGCGCTGGGGCTCGCGGGCGGCGCCGGTGCGCAGACGCTTCCCCCGCGCATCGGGGCCAAGCCCCCGGTTGCGGGTCTGCCCGAACCCGACGAGACGATCGACCTCTGGCCGACGGGCGCGCCCGGGGCGCCCGCCAAATCGCTGGTCGAAACCGTCAACGAACGCAGCAAGGATGCGGCGCTCACCGACCGCGCGGTGTTCGGCATCAGCCGCCCGCGCATGGTGGTGTTCCGCCCCGACATCCCGAACGGCAGTGCGGCGCTGATCACGCCGGGCGGAGGCTATCGCTGGGTGGTGATCGACAAGGAAGGCTATGAAATCGCGCGCTGGCTCGCGGCGCGCGGATGGACCTGCTTCGTGCTGTTCTACCGTCTGCCGGGCGAGGGCTGGGCGGCTGGCCCCGATGTGGCGTTGTCCGATGCGCAACGCGCGATGCGGCTGATCCGCGCCCGAGCTCGCGACTATGGCATCATGCCGGAGCGGGTCGCTGCGATGGGATTTTCGGCGGGCGGGCATGTCTGCGCCGATCTGGCAACGCGGTTTGCGGCGAACACCTACGCGCCAGTCGATGGTGCGGACAGTCTTGCGGCACGGCCCGATATCGCCGCCCCGATTTATCCGGTGCAGTCGATGCGGCTGCCCTTCGCGCATGCCGGATCGCGCGATCTGCTGCTTGGGCCGAATCCGACGCCCGCGTTGGAGACGGCGCATTCGCCCGAGGATCAGGTGACGCCAGCCACCCCGGCGACGTTCCTCGTCCATGCCGAGGACGATCCGACGGTGCCGGTTGAAAACAGCCTGCGGCTACGCGCCGCGCTGAAAGCCAAGGGCGTTGCCGTGGAAACCCATTTGTTCACCCACGGCGGCCACGGGTTCGGCCTACGCCGCGCCGCCGGCAAGCCGGCTGAACGCTGGCCTGAACTGTTCTTGAGCTGGGCCCGCACGCAGGGGCTGGGTTGATCTTTACTCGCTGATCACCCGCGTCTTGCCCTGCGCGTCCGCCGCGATCGCCGCGGCGCCGAACGGGAGCCGCACGAACTTCTTCGCCGAATAGAGCCGCGTCTGATCGGCATAATGCGGCGAAGCGGGATCGGTCGATTGCGAATAGCTGAGCACCGCATCGGCAATCGGGCCGGCTTCGTCGAAGGTCACGACCTGGACATAGCTCGATCCGTGGAAGGGCACGAGCCCGCCGGCCTCGGGCGCGCTTTGCTGAACGTTCAGCACGCCCAACTGTCCATCGCCGCCGTGGACCGGGATATGCTCGGCGCCACGCACCGCAAAATGCGTGTCGCCCCAGCGCGCGTCGAGCTTGAAGCCATCCTTCAGCAGCCGTGCCTGTGCATCGGCGAGCACTTTGAGCAGCTTCGCGCCGACATCGCCGCTTGTCACCAGCCCGCGCGGGGTGTGCACGGGATCGGCTGGATCGAACGGCACTTGCCAGATCCCCGGAATGCGGCTGGCGGCGGGCCAGAAGGCCGCGAACACCACCGCACCCCGGCTGTCGAGATCGAAGCGGCCATTCCACAGGTTGAGCGCGGCGCAAGCCTCTGCGACCTCGGCCTTGCCCGCGCACAGTGCCCGCACCGGATCGAGCGCGAGTTCGGCGGCGAGGCTCTTGTTCGCAAACGCCATCTGCTCGGCCTTGGTCTGATCGACCTTGGTGCCACCGAGCCCGTCGCTGCCGTCGAACCGCCGTGCGAGTTCGACGAGGCCGGAGCGGGTGCGGAGCGTGCGCTGCGTGCCCCACGGCCCCAGCACCGGCGACAATTGGCGATAGGGCGCGCTCGCATTGCTCAGCCAGTAGCTGTCGTTCGAATTGGCGACATAATCGCGCCGTTCCCAGATTGCCTGCTCGCTCGCGGGCATCAGCCGGTGTGCAGCGGTACCGGGCGTGTCGTCCCAGTCGCAGGCCGATCGCCGCCCGTCGAGCAGCACGAAACGGCTGGCGACGGCCGCCGACGCCGGTGTCGCGCAGTCCTTCGCCTTCTGGGTCGAAACATTGGGGGCCGCCGTCACATCGGCATGGAGCACATTGCCGTTGCGGTCGGCGGCGATCGTATTGACCCACGGAATGCCAAGTGTCGACGACACCGCAGCCTTCACATCGGCGACCGACCTCGCCTTGCCGATCGCGATCCACGCGGTGAGGCTGCGGTCATTGTCGTAGTTCGCATCGCGTACCGCATAGGCCCTGTCGGCCTTCCACCCGAGCCCCAGCAGCGGGATCGTCACCACCGGGCCATAACGGCTGGCGTAGAGCGTCCGCGTGACGGGCGGCTTGCCGTCGCCCATCGGCACGCTGACGTTGATCGTGCGCATCTTCTCGGGTTTGCCGTCGACCAGATAGGTCGTCGGGTCGCCGGGCGCGAGTTGCAGCTCGAAGCCAGTGAAATGTTGGGCCGCAGTAACGGTATGCGTCCAGGCGACATCCTTGTTGAAGCCGAGCGCGACCAGCGGCGTGCCCGCAAGGCCCACCCCCATCACATCGATTTCGGCCGGAATGGTGACGTGCATTTCCCAGAAACGCGACGGGCCGTTCCACGGGAAATGCGGATTGCCGACGACCAATCCCTTGCCCGTAGTGGTCGCCTCAGCGCCGAACGCCCAGCCGTTGCTGCCGAAGCCGATATCGCGGTCGCCGGGAAGTGTTTCCGGCAAGGCCGTCGCCTGCGGCTTGCCCGGCGGCTGCGCATTGACGATGAAGGCGGCAAGCGCGAGCGAACTTGCCAGCAGCACCTGCTTCTCGCCGATCCGCAGCATGTCGTCGGTAGTGATCGCCCGGACCCAGGGCTTGCCCCGGCACGCTTCGGGCACACCCGCCGGTCCCAGATCCTTGAGCCGCCGATTATAGCCGGCCGCATAGCCCGCCAGCAGTGCCGCTTCGCGCGGCGGGCGTTTGGCAAGGCCACGCTTGAGCGCGGGCAGGTCGATCATCGCGCGAAAGAAGATGTCGGACGACAGATTGTCGATCTTGTCGAAGCCCAGCGTCGCCTTCTCGCCCGCTCCCCAGAAGCGCGAACGATCACCCGCGACGGTCGCGAATTCTTCTGCGAGCAGGCAGAGATTGTCCTCGGCATAGGCATAGCCGATGCCGTACCCTGCACCGCCCCAATTGGCCGCCTTGATGTGCGGAATGCCATAGCTGGTGCGGGTAATCGACGCGCTGTAGCGCGGCCCCTTGGCCGCCGCCGGTGCGCCGATGACAAGTGCTAGCGCCAACGCGCCCAGAGCCGCTTTCCGCATCGCATCCTCCCCAATTTTCGTTGGGGGCAACGCTAAGCGTGTTCGCGGACCGAGGCAATCGCACGTCCCGCTTGCCCCGGCGCGCTCGCCCCGCCAAGCTTGGCGAAACGCGGGGGAAGTAAATGGCCTATTGGAAAATCGCGCTCGGCGTGATCGTGATCGTCGGGCTTGCGGCGGCGGCGTTTTTCTTTTTCGTGTCGCCGCCGCGCCAGCTCGACCTGATCGACGGCATGATGGGCAGCGAGGGCGATTCGGCGCGCGTCGCCGAAGGCGTGCGCTTCGGCGACCAGCCCCGCCAGCAACTCGACGTCTGGGCGCCTGCCAACGCGCGGGGCAAGAAGCTGCCGGTGCTGATCTTCTATTATGGCGGATCGTGGCGCTGGGGATCGCGCAGCCATTATGGCTTCGTGGGACGCGCCTTTGCCGCGCGCGGGTATGTCGTCGTGATTCCCGATTATCGGCTGGTGCCGCAGGTGCATTTCCCCGCCTTTGTTCAGGACAGCGCGCTCGCGGTGAAATGGACGCGCGACCACATCGCCGGTTTCGGCGGCGATCCGGCGCGGATCGCAGTCGCGGGCCATTCGGCGGGCGCCTATAACGCGGCGATGGTCGCGCTCGATGCGCATTACCTGCGCGACATCGGCGTCGATCCGAAGATCATCCGTGTCGGCCTGCTCCTCGCCGGCCCCTATGACTTCTATCCGTTCGACAGCCCGGCGACCAAGGAAGCCTTCGGCGCCTGGCCGCGTCCTGACGAAACTCAGCCGGTCACTTTTGCGCGCGCCGATGCCCCGCCACTGCTGATCATGCAGGGCACCGCCGATGATGTCGTCCGCCCGCGCAACGCGCCTGCGCTCGCGGCGCGCCTGAAGGCTGTCGGCGCACCGTTCGAACAGCGCGACTATACCGGCGCCAATCACAACGACCCCATCATGGGCCTGTCGAAGCCGTTTCGCAGCAATGCGCCCACCCTTGCCGACATCATCGCATTCCTCGCGCGGTACGATCGCTGAGCCGGGGCATTGCAGGTCGGCGTGGCGGCTCCCACATCGCCGTCCATGAATGAACAGAAGGCGGTGTGGCACGGCACCACAATCCTATCCGTGCGGCGCGGCGGCAAGGTCGTTGTCGTCGGCGATGGTCAGGTCTCGATGGGCCAGACCGTGATGAAACCCAATGCGAAGAAGGTCCGGCGGCTCGGCGACGGCAGCGTGATCGGCGGGTTCGCCGGCGCGACCGCTGATGCCTTCACGCTGTTCGAACGGCTCGAACGCAAGCTTGAACAGCATCACGGCGCGCTGCTGCGTGCGGCGGTCGAACTCGCCAAGGACTGGCGGACCGACAAATATCTGCGCAATCTCGAAGCCATGATGATCGTCGCCGACAAGGACGTGACGCTGATCCTGACCGGCAACGGCGACGTGCTCGAACCCGAGGCCGGGATTGCGGCGATCGGATCGGGCGGCAATTTTGCGCTGTCGGCCGCACGCGCGCTCGCCGATTACGAACAGGACGCCGAAGTGCTGGCGAAAAAGGCGATGAAGGTCGCTGCCGATATCTGCGTCTACACCAACGAAAATCTGACGATCGAAGCGCTCGACAGCGCTGCGTGATCATCCCCCTTCAGGAAATTTCCATGAACGACGCCCTGACTCCAAAGGCCATTGTGGCCGCGCTCGACGCGCATATCATCGGTCAGACCGACGCGAAGAAGGCAGTCGCGGTCGCTTTGCGCAATCGCTGGCGGCGCCAGCGCCTGGGTGCTGACTTGCGCGACGAAGTGACGCCCAAGAACATCCTGATGATCGGTCCCACCGGCTGCGGCAAGACCGAGATCAGCCGCCGTCTGGCGAAGCTCGCCGATGCGCCCTTCGTGAAGGTCGAGGCCACCAAATTCACCGAAGTCGGCTATGTCGGCCGCGACGTCGAACAGATCGCCCGCGATCTGGTCGAGGAAGCCGTGCGGCTGGAGAAGGAACGCCGCCGACTGGCCGTCAAGGACAAGGCCGAGGAAGCGGCGATGGCGCGCCTGCTCGATGCGCTGACCGGCAAGGGCGCGTCCGAGGCAACGCGCGAGGCCTTCCGCCAGCGGTTCAAGGACGGTCATCTCGACAAGACCGAAATCGAGATCGAGATCGAGCAGGCGCCGCAAATGCCGTTCGAACTGCCGGGGGGCGCGCAGATGGGCATGATCAATCTCGGCGACATGATGGGCAAGGCGTTCGGCCAGCCCCCGCTCAAGCGCCGCAAGCTCGGCGTCCCCGCTGCATGGGACAAGCTGGTCGAGGAAGAGGCCGACAAGCGGCTCGATCAGGACGAGGTGTCGCGGGCGGCCCTTGCCGACGCCGAAGCCAACGGCATCGTCTTTCTCGACGAGATCGACAAGATCGCGGTCAGCGACGTGCGCGGCGGCTCGGTCAGCCGCGAAGGCGTGCAGCGCGACCTGCTGCCGCTGATCGAGGGCACGACGGTTGCGACCAAATACGGCCCGATGAAGACCGACCATATCCTGTTCATCGCGAGCGGGGCCTTCCATGTCGCTAAGCCCAGCGACCTGTTGCCCGAACTGCAGGGCCGCCTGCCGATCCGTGTCGAGCTGAAGGCGCTGACCGAGGCCGATTTCGTCGCGATCCTGTCGGACACCAAGGCTTCGCTGACGACGCAGTACAAGGCGCTGCTCGGTACCGAAGATGTGACCGTCGACATGACCGACGACGGCATCCGCGCGGTGGCGAAGATCGCCGCCGAAGTGAATGCCGAGATCGAGAATATCGGCGCTCGGCGCCTGCAGACGGTGATGGAAAAGCTGTTCGAAAGCCTGAGCTTCGATGCCGAGGACCGGCGCGGCGACGCGGTGGTTGTCGACGCCGCCTATGTCGAGCGCGAACTCGCCAGCATCGCCCGCAATACCGACCTCAGCCGCTTCGTTCTTTAGGGCTTCGGCGCGGGCTTGACCTTGTCGTAGGGGGTGAAGCGGCCAAGGATGCAATAGGCCGAAGGGATCCCCGAATCGCGATTGACCACCCGGAACCGGTCATAGCGGCAAATCTGGTCGCCGAAGGTCTCGATGACGAGATAGTCGTTGCCGCGCAGCGTCGAACATTTGTCGGACAGCTCGTTGCGCCAGATCCGCGCACCGGATTGCTGGTAAAGGAGGTTGCGGTCGTCGATGATCTCGGGGCCGCCGACCCGGCTACGGCTGATGCAGTTCTCGGGCTTGCCCGGCACCCGTCCGGCCAGCGCCTTGGCAAGATCGGGCGACAGCGGCGCGCTGTCCTGCGCGAGCGCGGCCGCACCGCAGGCGAGTGCTGCGCCCGCCAATCCCATCCGCCAGCGCCCGGTCACGGGTTCTTCCGATAGGGGATGAACTCGCCGAACGAACAGCTGCCGGTCGGATTGCGGCTGATCGCGTCGAAGGTGCTGGCGATCTGGCCCCGGCACAGCCGACTCTGGTTGGTCCGGGTCAGCAGCACGTCGCCGCGCTCGACGCCCGAACAACCGGTCGTGTCATTGCGGTAAATCACCCGGCCGCCGTTCGAATAGAGTAAGGTGTCGCCGACGCCCGTGGTGTTATACTGGCCGCTGATCTGCGGCAGGCAGGTCATCGGCTCGCCCGGGGTATAGCCCTGCAGTAGCCGCGCCAGCTTGGTTTCGTCGGCAACCTTCTGGTCGGCCGCGACCGCCTGTTGCCGCGGCGTTTCCGCACAGCCCATCATGACCAGCAGGGGGATCAGCACGAGACGACGCATCATAAACTCCTGACGCCAGCAGCCCCCTGCCGTGATGCTATAACGCACTCAGCCGCGAAATTCATCCTTTCCTTGCCGCAACCGCGCGAATTCATCGACGGTGCGCGCGCGGAGGAAGGGATTGGTCGCGCGCTCGGCGCCGATTGTGGTCGGGACGGTCGCTTCGCCGATCGCGCGGGCCGCGCGGACGTCGGCCATCCGCGCGACGAGCGCGGCATTGTCGGCGTCGACGGTCAGCGCGAAGCGGCCGTTCGATTCGGTATATTCATGCGCGCAGTAGATCGCGGTCGCGTCGGGCAACGCGGCGTAACGCTGCATGTTGGCGAACATCTGCGCCGCCGTCCCCTCGAACAATCGGCCACACCCCATCGCGAAGATCGTGTCGCCGACGAAGATCGCGGCGTCATCGGCGAAGTGATAGCTGATGTGTCCGGCAGTGTGGGCGGGGGTTTCCATCACCAGCGCGCGGTGGGCGCCCAGCGTCACGACATCGCCTTCGCTCACCAGCCGGTCGGCGGTCGGGATGCGCGACGCTTCGGCGGCCGGCGCGATCACCTCGACGCCGTGCGCGGCCTTCAGCGCGGCGTTGCCGCCGGTATGGTCGGGGTGCCAATGCGTGTTCCAGATGCCGCTCAGCCGCCAGCCGCGTTCGGCAAGAACGGCCTCGACCGGTGCCGCTTCGGCCGGATCGACGACGATCGTCGCGCCCGACGCATCGTCGTGGACCAGCCAGATGTAATTGTCGGACAGCGCCGGGATGCGGACGACTTCCAGCGCCATTACCAGTGCCCCGTGTTGGGCATCGATGCCCAGGGTTCCTGCGGCGGCAGATGGCCGTCCTGCAGCAGCTCGATCGAGATATTGTCGGGCGTCCGCACGAACGCCATGTGGCCGTCGCGCGGCGGGCGGTTGATCGTGACGCCCGCATCCATCAGCCGCTGGCAAGTCTCGTAGATATTGTCGACCCGGTAGGCGAGGTGACCGAAATTGCGCCCTTCGCCGTAAGCTTCGGGCTCGCCGTCGACCGGCGGCCAGTTATAGGTCAGTTCGACCTGCGCCTGTTCATCGCCGGGTGCTGCCAGAAAGATCAGCGTGAAGCGGCCCTGCTCGCTGTCGAACCGCCGCTGCTCCTTCAGGCCCAGCAATTCGAAGAATTTGACCGTCGCGTCGGGATCGCTGACCCGAATCATCGTATGCAGATATTTCATGCGCGCGCCTCCAGAACGATTGCCGGCGAGATAGAATGCGGCGCGGCGAAGCGCCAGCCGCTATTGCTTGGGCGCGTCCTCGAACTGCTTCATCGCGGCGCGTGCCTGGGCGGCGGCTTCGCTGCCGGGGGCGAGCCGGATCGCTTCGCTCCAGCCGCCGCGCGCGCCCTCGGCGTCGCCGCTGGCGGCGGCGATATTGCCGATCTCGAGCATCACCGAAGCGTCGTCGCGCGAGAGGTCATAGGCGCGGGCGATGTCGGCGCGCGCGCGCGGCAAGTCGCGGGTGCGCCGCGCGAGCGTCGCCGAGGCGAGCCACACCAGCGGGTCGTCCGCCGCCAGTTGCTGCGCGCGGTCGAGATCGGCGCGCGCGCCCTCGAGGTCGCCGAGCAGCACTAGCGCGCGGGCGCGGTCGAAGCTTGCCTCGCCGCGCTGCAGCCCGGTCAGCGTCGGCGTCGCGAGTGCCGCATCGAGTGCGCGGCGCGCCTGCGCCGGATCACCCTGCGCCAGTCGCGCATTGCCCGACTGCGCCCAGTAATGCGCTGCGCGCGAATCGTGCGCGACTTCGGCGTCCTGTGCGGCCCCTGCGAACTCGTCCGCCGCCGCCTGCCAGCGCCGCTGGTTGGCAAAGGCAATGCCCAGGCATTGGCGCGCAAAATAGCCGCCGCCGGCCACGCGCCACTTGGTCGCATCGACCTCGCCGGCCTGCGGGTCGGATGTCGCGAGATCGACGCAGCGGTCATAGCGCGCCTCGGTCGCCGTCGATGCAGCGCTTGGGTCGGGCTTCGGCGGCGCCTGCGGGCCGAACGGCTGTGCCTGGACCATCGACAGTGCGAGCAGGATCGTCACAGAACAAGCTCCTCGATGGCGCGCAGGATCAGCGCGATGTCGCGGTCGCGCGACAGCCGGTGGTCGCCGTCCTTGACCAATATCGTCTGCACATCGGCTGAACGGAGCAGCTCGGCGAGCCGCACGCTGCGCAGATAGGGAACATCGGGATCGAGCATGCCGTGGACCAGCCGCACCGGCACGTCGATCGCGATCGTGCCTGCCATCACCCGGTGCGCCTCGCCCGATGTCCAGAAGGCGCGCGAATAGACGGTCGGCGACGGGCCATAGGGATTGGGCCGCTCCAGCCGCCCTTCCGAAAGGATTGTCATCTTCTCATCGGTCGAAAAGCCCCAGTCGGTGAAGTCGGGCGCCGCCGCGATGCCGACCAGCGCCGCGACGCGCTCGGGCCGGGCGAGCGCCGCCAGCAGCATCAGCCAGCCGCCCATCGAGGAGCCCACCAGCACCACCGGCCCGGCGACCATGTCGATCATCGCCAGCACGTCGTCGCGCCAGTCGGCGAAACGCTGCTCCTCGAACACGCCTTCGCTGGCGCCGCAGCCGCGGTAATCGAAGCGCAGGCACGATCGCCCGCGCGCCCGCGCCCAGCTCTCGATCGCTGTCGCCTTGGCGCCGGTCATGTCGCTGGCATAGCCGGGCAGGAAGATCACCGTCGGCCACAGCCCGGGGGTGTGATGATGGGCAAGGGCCGGGCGGGGCAGATCGTTCATGCCCCGCTCTTTAGGCGCGTGTCCCCGACGATAGAAGCGCCGTCGTCAGCGTTCGCCCAGGAATTCGCGCAGCGCGTCGGCAAAGGCCTTCGGCTGGTCGAGCATGATGAAATGCCAGCTATCGGCGATCGGCACCAAGCGGGCCGGCGAGCCGACATAGCCGCCTTCCCAGATCGTCTTGGCCTGCGGCCCGGCGCCGGTCGCATAAAGCACCGTGAAGCGCTTGGCGGTGATCTTCGAAAGTTCGGGGCGCAGATCGGTGGTCATTACTTCATACAGCGCCTGCGCGGTTGCGGCGGGCGCGGCCTTCGCGCCCCAGTTGGCGACCTTGATCCGCCCCTCGGGCGTGTTCGACCAGATGCCGCCGGGGTCGCTGGTGACGGGCGCGGTCGCCGCCGGTGTCGCCAGCGTGCGATCGCGCGCCTGTTCGGCGAAGGGGCGGGCGCGTTCGACCGTCATGCCGGGGTCGAACAACAGGCTGAAGAACGGCAGCGAATCGACCACCAGCACGCTGCCGGTCGCCGCCGGATAGCGCGCGCCCATCATCATCGCGAGCAGCCCGCCCATTGAATGGCCGATGATCGCGGGTTTCGCGATCTTGTGGCGGGCGATGTAGCCGTTCAGGTCGGCAGCGATCCCCTCGAGCATCCCTGGCTTGGCATTGTCGCCCGCGGCATCGCCGCCGAAGCCGTTGACCTGAACCAGATAGACGCGGTGCGTCTTGGCGAGCTCGGGCGCGACGCCGTCCCACACCGCGCGCGGACTGGCGAGGCCGGGGATCAGGATCACTGCCGGGCCGCTGGTGCCAAGCGTCGTCACCGAGATATGCGCCAGCCGTTCCTCGGCAGGCGCCGCCTCGCAGCGCGCCGCCACGGGGTGCAGGATGGCGACCGGTGCGAGCAGTGCGGCCGCGAGCCGCAATGCGAAATGCCGCATGTCAATTCTCCCTGGATGGACTGATGAAAATGTCCTCGATCGTCAGCTCGAACAGCTCGGCGATCCGGAAAGCGAGCGGAAGCGAGGGATCGTAACGCCCGGTCTCGATCGCATTGACGCTCTGGCGCGACACCTCGAGCCGGTCGGCGAGGTCGCCCTGGCTCCAGCCGCGCGCCGCCCGCAGCGTGCGCAGATGGTTCTTCACGCCGCGTCCCGCTCGCGGGCGTCGCGCTCGACGATCAGGTTGACGACGCTGCCGACGCCCAGACCGCCGAACCAGATCACCGGGATGTAGAAGGTCGGCAGATGCACCGCATCCGCATAGATTTCGAGGAAGCCCCAGATGCTCGCGATCGACAAGGTGAGGGCGGTCGCGACCAGCGCTTTGCGCACTTCGAGTACACGTACATATTCATCGCGCAGCTCGACGATGTAGCGCGCGATCAGCCAGAACACGCCGATAATCGGCAACGCAGGCAGCATCGCCAGCCCCCACAACAGCGGCCCCTGCGCTTCGAGCGCCCAGATCGCATAGGGCGCCGCGAACACCAGCACGGCATAGCCCAGCATCATCGGCACAAAGCGCCGCACATAGGCGCGCGCGGCGGCATTTCGGTGGCTGGAAGGCATGGCTGAACTCCCTTCGACTCGTGTGAAGGAAGCTTTACAGTAAAGGACGCTTGTCAGTCAAGCGACCTTTCCATCCTTATATTCAGATGATGTACTCGACCGTCTTCATCTGCGTCGTCGCGGCGCGCTTGGCGGCGCGTTTGGCGACCAGCTTGGCGTGCAGTCCTTCGATCGTGCGGCTGCCGGTGGTCTGGAAGGCAAAGGGCAGGAAACCGTGGATGACCGCGCCGATCCCGCCCGCGATCATCGCCAGCCCGAAGCTCGTCGCGACGCCGAAATGCTCGGTAAAGCTTTCGCCGACCGAGGCAGGGTGATCGAGGAACAGGCGGCGGATCATGGCGGCTCTCGCGGTTAGGTTGTCGTCACAATCTTATCAGACGCCGCGCGCGCGGCCAGCCCCGCAACCATCTCGGCCGCGAGCAGGCTGAGCGTGTCGTCGCGTGCGCCCATCACCACGATGCGGTCGCCGGGGCAGGCCTCGGCGACCAGCGCGGCAGCCGCGTCGGCGCGATCGGCGATGTAGCGGGCGGGCGCATTGCGTGCGATCAGGTCGGCGACGATGTCGGCGCTGGTGACGTCGCGCGCGACCGTGCCGCCCTGATAGACCGGATCGGGCAGGACGAGCAGGTCGCCTTCGCGCAGGCGTTCGGCCAAGCTGTCGACCAGCGCCTCCCGCATTACCTTCAGCGGGCCATAGCCATGCGGCTGGAACAGGACCAGCAGCCGCCCGGGAAAGGCATGCAGCGTGTCGATCGTCGCGGCGATCTTGTCAGGGTTGTGGCCGAAATCGTCGATCACGGCCACGCCATTTGCCTCACCGACCAGATCGAAGCGGCGCTTCAATCCCTTGAACCCGCCGATCGCATCGACCGCGTCTGCCAGCGGCACCCCTGCCGCGCGCACCGCGCCGATCGCCGCCAGCGCATTGGCGACATTGTGCCGCCCCGGCACCTGCAGCGCGACGCGCACCGGCGCGGCACCGCCTTCGCTCAGGTCAAACGCGACCGCGAACGGCGCCTCGACGATATTGCGGGCGCTGAGATCGGCGGCGGAGTCGATCGCCACGGTCAGGCGGCGCTCCGCAGGCACGGCATCGGCCAGCGCGGCGGCCTCCGGATCGGCGATGTTGATGACGGCCGTCCGCGCATGCGCCACGAAATCGCCGAACAACACCCGCAGTTCTTCGAGCGATTTGTGGTCGAGGCTGACGTTGTTGAGCACCGCGACCGTCGGGCGATAGAGCGCGATCGACCCGTCGCTTTCATCGACTTCGCTGACGAACAGGTCACCTTCGCCAACCAGCGCGCTCGCGAACGGTGCTTCGGGGCGCGCGAAATTTTTCATGACCGCACCGTTCATCACGGTCGGCTCGCGGTCGAGGCTGTGGAGAATCCAGCCGATCATGCCGGTAACGGTCGATTTGCCGCTAGTCCCCGCCACCCCGATCGAAACCGTGGCGCGGTTGAACAGGTGGCTCAGCAATTCGGCGCGGCTCAGCCGCTTCGCACCGACGCGCTCGGCGGCGACCACGTCGGGCACCGTCGGTTCGATCGCGGCGGAGGCGACGACGATCTGCTCGGGCGAGGTAATGCCGCTGCCGTCCTGCGGGTGGAGCGCGATGCCCAGCGCTTCGAGTGCGGCGAATTTCGCCGGCACCCGGCCTTGGTCGAGGCTGCGGTCCGACCCCGCCACCCGCGCGCCTTGCCCGGCGAGGATCATCGCCAGCGGCATCATGCCCGATCCGCCGATGCCGACGAAAAAGTAGGATTTGCTAGCAGCCATCGCTCGGCGCTATCGCGATTATCGGCAACAGGAGCAAGTATGCGGATTGGGATCGTCGCCCCGGCACGACCGATCGATCAGGACATCGCCGCGCGCGTGGCGGCAATCGCCGCGACCTACGCCGGCGTCGAGCTGGTCGTGTCGCCGCAATGCTTCCTGAGCGAAGGGCATTTTGCCGGTCCCGACGCAGTGCGCGCGGAGGCGTTCGTGGCAATGGCCAATGATCCCGCGATCGACGCGATCTGGTGTGCGCGCGGCGGCTATGGATCGAACCGCATCCTGCATCTGATCCGCGACCAACTGGGGCCGGCGGCGGCACACAAGACCTATCTCGGCTATTCCGACATCGGCTTTCTGCTCGGGGCGCTGTATGCGCGTCGGCTCGGGCGGCAGGCGCACGCGCCGATGCCAGGCGATGTCACACGCGACGGCGGCGAGGCCGCGGTGCGGCGAGTGCTCGGCTGGCTGACGGGGGATCGCAGCGGTGTGGAACCGGGGCTCGGCAGCCGACCGGCCGTGGCCTTCAACCTTTCGATCGTCTCGGCGCTGGTCGGGACACCTTGGTTGCCCGATCTCGCCGATCACGTCCTGCTGATCGAGGATGTGTCCGAGCCGATGTACCGCATCGACCGGATGCTGTTCCAGCTCGCGCATGCGACGCAGCTAAAGGGGCTCGCCGGCGTCCGGCTGGGACGGGTGAGCGATGTTCAGCCGAATGATCCGCCCTGGGGCGAGAGCCTGTCGGTGATGCTGCCGCGCTGGTGCGGCGAACTCGGCGTGCCCTATCTGGGCGAAGCCGACATTGGCCACGACATCGCCAACAAGATTGTGCCGTTCGGCCTCGGCTGAAACACGCGCCACGCGCGCGGGAAACTGGTGCTGCCGGTGAGGATTGAACTCACGACCTCAGCCTTACCAAGGATGCGCTCTACCACTGAGCTACGGCAGCAAATCCCGCCGCCTGTCGGGCGGGAGCGCGCCTATGGGCAGAGGCGGGCGATCTTGTCAAGGCATTGCCCGGCAGCGTAGGCAGCGGCCATGGCCGACACGCAATCCAAAGCCGCGCAGGAACGGGCCGAGCGGCTTGCCGCGGCGCTGCGCGACAATCTCAGGAAGCGCAAAGCCCGCGCCCGCGGGGCGGCGTCCGAGCCCGTTGCCGACGCTGACCCCGACCTTGCGCCCGACGGCGCCTAGCCGCCCATCACGAACGCGTTGAGCTTGTTGCCGTCGGGATCGCGGAAATAGCCGGCGTAAAAGCCTCCGTCGCCGCGCGCACCGGCCGGCCCTTCGCAGGTGCCGCCATGGGCGAGCGCAATCGCATGTAGCCGGTCGACCTGCGCGCGGTCTTTCGCTTCGAGCGCGACCATCACGCCATTGCCGACCGTCGCCGGATTGCCGTCGAACGGCTTGGTCAGGCCGATGCCCGGCGCGCCGCCGGGGGCGCCCCAGGCAATGAAATTGTCGAACTCCATCATCCGCCCGACGCCGAGTTCGGCCGCCAGCGCGTCATAGAAAGCCGCGCCGCGCGCGAGATCGTTGGTGCCGAGCGTCACATAGCCGATCATTGCCATCTTCCCCGAATCGTTATGAGAACATACAACGAACAAAACCAAAGCTCAACCCGGCAAGGCCGCTCAGATCGGCGCGCATTTGCCTTCGAGCCAAGCCAGCTCGTCACGCGCCATCTGCGGCCCCAGCACTGCCAGCACCTTGGCATGATAGCCGTTCAGCCAGTCGCGCTCGGCGCTCGTCAGCAACGCAGGGTCGATCATGCTGCGCTCGATGGGACAAAAGGTGAGCGTTTCGAACCCTAGCATCGGTCCGCCTTCGCACGCGCGCTCCTCGACCAGGATCAGATTCTCGATACGGATGCCGTATTCGCCCGCTTTGTAGTAGCCGGGCTCGTTCGAAATGATCATGCCCGGGCGCAGCGGCTCGGCGGGGCCGCCGCCTGGGTAGTTGGGCATCGCGATCCGCTGCGGCCCTTCGTGCACGGCGAGATAGGCGCCGACACCGTGGCCGGTGCCGTGCGCGTAATCGAGCCCGACTTCCCACAGCGGCCGCCGTGCAAAGGCATCGAGCTGGCCGCCGTTGGTCCCCGCCGGGAATACGGCCGTCGCGAGCGCGATATGGCCTTTCAGCACGCGCGTGAAGCGGTCGCGCATCTCAGGCGTGGGCTCGCCGATCGGCAGCACGCGGGTCACGTCGGTGGTGCCATCGGCATATTGCCCGCCCGAATCGACCAGATACAGCTGCCCCGGCTCGAGCCGCGCGTTGGATTCTTCGTCCACGCGGTAATGCGGGCTCGCGCCATGCGCGCCGGTGGCGGAAATCGTGTCGAAACTGGTGTCGAGCAGCACCCCGGACTCGGCGCGGAAAGCGTGCAGCCGGGCAACGCAATCGAGCTCGGTCAAGCCGCCTTTCGGCGCCTCCACCTCGACCCAGCGCAGAAAGCGCGCGAGCGCGGCGCCGTCGCGTGCCGAGGCGGCACGGTGGCCGGCGATTTCGACCGGGTTCTTGCAGGCCTTGGCCAGTACAACGGGGTCGCGCACCGGCAACACTGATGCGCCGCCGCGTTCGAGCACGTCGAAGATCGCTGCCACCGCGCGTTCGGGGTCGGCGGCAACCCGCTTGCCGCCGAGCTGGCCGAGCGCGGTGGCGAAGGCGGCGCGATCGTGCAGGCGGATGGCATTGCCCAGGTGGCGGCGGACGTCGTCGGTCAGCTTTTCGGGCGCAATGAATAGATCGGCGGTGCCGTCGGCCCCGACGATCGCATAAGCCAGTGCGACCGGCGTGTGGGCGACGTCGCGCCCGCGGATGTTGAGCAGCCACGCAATCGAATCGAGCGCCGTCAGTACCACGGCATCGGCGTTGCGCTCGGCCAGCCACGCCCCCACCTGCGCCCGCTTTTCGGCCGATGTCTGTCCGGCCAGCGCATCGTCCTGCACCGACAGCGTCGCGGGCGAAGGGGCGGGGCGATCGGGCCACACCGCATCGACCGGGTTGGTGTCGACCGCCACCAGCGTGGCGCCGCGTTCGGCAAGCGCAGCGCGCGCTTCGTTCACCCAGCTGCGCGTGTGCAGCCACGGGTCATAGCCGATCCGCCCACCCTGCGGCGCGTGGGTGCCGAGCCACATCGCGACGCTCGTCGCCGGTACCGCGACGAATTGCCAGTCGTCGGCCGAAACCTGCTGGCGGACTTGCAGCGTGTAACGCCCGTCGGTGAAGATCGCCGCTTCGGCAGGCAGCACTACCGCCGTGCCGGCCGATCCCTGGAATCCGGTCAGCCATGCCAGCCGCTGCGCATAATCGCCGACATATTCGCTCATATGCTCGTCGGTCAGCGGTACGACGAAACCGTCGAGCGCGGTCCGCGCGAGCTGGTCGCGCAGCGCGACAAGGCGGGCGTGATGAGTCGACAAGGGGCATCCTCCGTCAGGACATGGACCGATCGCCTGACTTAAGCCGACCGGTCTTCCCGTGCAAATGGGCACTCGCTACCCCCGCCGGTGATCGGCGCGGACGTCCTGTGGCGTGACGATCCGCCCGAGCTGGGCCCTGCGCCAGTCGAAGCGGCGCCGGAAACCTGACCTTAACCTTGTTCGGACTAGATCGAGGCGATGACGAAACAGCAGTGTCACGTCTGTTCGCGCGATATCAGCAAACCGTCCCTGGTGCGCTGCCAGGCGACGGCGTGCCCGCTCAACAAATCGAAGGCGCCGGCGTCGCGCCAGACGCTGATGGGCATCTTCGGACTAGGGCTCGGTGTCGTCGGCGCTATTGCTGCGGCATCGTGGTTGTTCAGCACGCCCTCGGGCAGCCGCACGGCGGTCGCATCGACCTTCAGCCGCAGCACCGTCAACAACTGGCTCGATGGCCTCTGGCGCCCGAGCACACCCGATTTCACACCAACCGTGCAGCAGGGGAGCGGGTCGGACTGGGGAGCTGCGACCCGTGTCGAAACCTTCTCCTGCGAAGGCCGGTTGTCGGCGGCCAGATCGGCGATCTGCAGCAATTGGGACCTTGCGACGGTCGATTACAATCTCGCGCTGGTCTATCGCCATGCGCTGAGCAGCGCGCGCAATCCGGCTGCCGTGCGGGCCGAGCAGGAACGCTGGCTAGCGCGCCTCGATGCGCTCGATGCAACGCCCGAGGCGGTGATGGCGCATTACCGCGCGCGGCTCGACGCGCTTCAGGCTGCCAACCCCAAGCTCGCCGCGCAATAATCGCCAGCTTGAGTTGCCGGGCGTAATTCTGGCAAGGACCGGTCACGCCGATTTTGTTGCGGCGCGGCAGGGGAGTGTCGGGTGCCGAATCAGAAAACCCAGATCGTGGTGGTGGGCGGCGGTGCCGGCGGGCTCGAGCTCGTGCGCCGGCTCGGCAGCCGCTATGGCCGCAAGCGCCACGACATCATCCTGATCGACCGCAACCTGACGCACATCTGGAAGCCGCTGTTGCACGAAGTCGCGGCCGGGTCGCTCGACGCCAATCTCGACGAGGTCGGCTATGGCGGCCATGCGGTGCGCTGGGGCTATCGTTTCTTCAACGGCAGCATCGAAAGCATCGATCGCGCCGCGCGCACGATCACGACCGCGCCGATGATCGACGATAATGGTCAGGAAATCATCGGCCGCCACACGATCCGCTACGATTATCTGGTGCTCGCGATCGGCGGCATTTCGAACGATTTCGGCGTGCCCGGCGTGCGCGAGCACGCGATGTTCCTGGAGGATCGCCCCCAGGCCGACCGCTTCCGCCAGAAGCTTCTCAACGCTTGTCTGCGCACCAACCACGCGCACCAGACCGGCAATCCCGATGCCCGCGTGCGGGTCAGCATCGTCGGCGGCGGCGCGACCGGCGTCGAACTCGCGGCCGAACTGTACAATGCGGCCAAGGCGCTGCGGCATTACGGCCTCGAAGTGTTCGACGAGACCAAGCTCGAAGTCTCGCTGCTCGAAGCCGGTCCGCGCATCCTGCCGGCGCTCGACGAACCGCTCGCCGAAACCGCGAAGCGCGAGCTCGAAAATCTCGGCGTGCGCGTGCTCGACAAGACGCAGGTCACGCGGGTCGGCCCCGGCGAAGTCCACACCGGCGACGGCCAGGTCATCGCCGCCGACCTGATCGTCTGGGCAGCGGGCGTGAAGGGCGCCGAGGAACTGAAGACGATGAGCGACCTCGAGCTCAACCGCGGCAACCAGATCGTCGTGCGCCCGACGCTGCAATCGGTGACGGACGATCGCATCTACGCGCTCGGCGATTGCTGCTCGTGTCTGCTGCCGGGGCGCGACAAGCCGATCCCGCCGCGCGCGCAATCGGCGCACCAGATGGCCAGCCTGGTCTACACTAACCTGGCCCGTGCGCAGGCAGGCAAGCCGCTCAAGGATTTCGTCTATCAGGATCGCGGCTCGCTGGTCTCGCTCAGCCGCTTTTCGACCGTCGGCAGCCTGATGGGTAATCTGGTCGGCGGGCGGATGTTCGTCGAAGGCTGGATCGCGCGGATGGTCTATCTGTCGCTGTACCGCATGCACCTGATCGCGATCCACGGCTGGATGCGCGGCATGGCGCTGATCGTGATCGGCCATGTCAACCAGATCGTCCGGCCCAAGCTGAAACTGCATTAATGGGATAGTCGGCGGAATATCGCTGACCCCAGCCCGTTCGTGCTGAGCTTGTCGAAGCACCGTTTTTCCCTTTGGCGTCGGTGGAATAGAAGGACGGCCCTTCGACAGGCTCAGGGCGAACGGCTTTGACGTCTGGGGTGAGAAAAAGCCGGGGTTCGAATTCGCGGCGCACCGCGTTAAGACGCGGCGATGACCACCACGCCCCCGCTCGCCCCCCGCCGCCCGCACAGCTTCACTGCCCACGGCCAGACGATCGAAGACCCTTATGCCTGGCTGAAAGACCCGGGCTACCCCGAGGTCACCGACAAGGACGTGCTCGGCTATCTCGAAGCCGAAAATGCCTATTTCGAAGGCGTGATGGCGCCGCTCAAGCCGCTCACCGACCGGCTCTACGAAGAGATGAAGGCGCGGATCAAGGAAGACGATGCGTCGGTCCCTCAGAAGGACGGCGACTGGCTCTACTGGACCGCATTCGAAACCGGCGGGCAATATCGCAAATGGTGGCGCAAACCCGTTGGCGGCGGCCCCGACGAACTGATCCTCGACGAACCCGCGCTTGCCGAGGGCAAGGAATACTTCCGGCTCGGCGCGCTCTCCGTCAGCAACGACGGGCGGCTGCTCGCTTATGCGATCGACGACAATGGTTCGGAACGCTTCACCGTGCGCGTCAAGGACCTGACCACCGGCGAGCACCTCCCCGATGTCATCCCCGGCATGCTTTCCGAAATCGTCTGGGTCGCCGACGACAGCGGCTTCCTCTACGGCCTCGCCAATGAACAGTGGCGCACCGACAATGCGCGGCTTCACCGGCTCGGCACCGACCCCGACAGCGATATCGAGCTGTTCAAGGAAGCCGACGAGGGCTTTCGCGTCGGCGTCTCCGAAACCAGCGACCGGCAGTGGCTGGTAATTGCGACCGGCGATCATGTGACGAGCGAGGTCTACCTGCTGCCCGCCAATGATCCGCTCGCTCCCTTGAAGCTGGTCAGCGCGCGGGTGCCGGGCCGCGAATATGATGTCGATGCGGGCGAAGGCACGCTGTTCATCCACACCAACGACACGCACCCCAATTTCCGGCTGTGCACCGCCAGCCTCGATGCGCCGGAAGTGTGGGAAGAACGGATCGCCGCCTCGCCGCATTTCTACATGACCGGCGTCAGCTGCTTCAAAGACTTCCTGATCGTCGACGGGCGCGAGGACGGGCTCGATCAGATCGAGATCCACCGCTACGACGCCAGCATCGCGCCGCAGCGGATCGTCTTCCCGGAAGCGAGCTATGACGCGGGCCTCGGCGACAATCCCGAATATGACATGCGCGTGCTGCGGCTCGGCTATGAATCGATGGTCACGCCGGGCACCGTCTATGACTACGACGTCGAGACCGGCAGCATGACCGTGCTGAAGGTGCAGGAAATTCCGAGCGGCTATGACGCGGCGCGATACGCGACCGAGCGGGTGAAGATCACCGCGCGCGACGGCACCGACGTGCCGGTGTCGATCGTCTATCCGCGCGACTTCCCCCGCGACGGCAGCCGCCCGCTGTTCCTCTATGCCTATGGCGCCTATGGCTATGCGATCCCGCCGGGCTTTTCGACCGGGCGGCTTTCCTTGCTCGACCGCGGCTTCGCATATGCGATCGCGCACATCCGTGGCGGCGACGATCTCGGCCAGCAATGGTATCTCGACGGCAAGCTGGAAAAGCGCACCAACACCTTCAACGATTTCGTCGATGTCGCGCGCGGGCTGATTGCGCAGGGCTGGACGAGCGCCGGCCGGATCGCGATCGCCGGCCGCTCGGCCGGTGGCGAGTTGATGGGCGCGGTGGTGAACTCCGATCCCGAGCTTTGGGGTGCGGTGATCGCCGATGTGCCGTTCGTCGACGTGCTCAACACGATGATGGATGCTGATCTGCCGCTGACGCCCGGCGAATGGCCCGAATGGGGCAATCCGATCGAGGATAAGGCGGCCTTCGAGCTGATCCGCAGCTACAGCCCCTATGACAATGTGACCGCGCAAGCCTATCCGCCGATGTTCATTAGCGGAGGCCTGAACGATCCGCGCGTGACCTATTGGGAGCCGGCCAAATGGGCGGCGAAGCTGCGCGCGACCAAGACCGACGACAATGTCCTGCTGCTGAAGACCAATATGGGCGCGGGCCACGGCGGCAAGTCGGGCCGGTTCGAATCGCTGCGCGAAGCGGCCGAGGAGCATGCCTTCGTGCTCTGGCAATTGGGCGTGGAGGGATAGGCTTGGCCCGCTTCAGCCGCCGCATCACCGCGACCAACGCCGACATCGACGAGCTCGGCCATGTCAACAATGCGGTGTGGGTGCGCTGGATTCAGGACATCGCCGTCGCGCACTGGGAAGCAGTGGCGCCGCCCGAGCACCTCGCCGCGCACGTCTGGGTCGTGACGCGGCACGAGATCGATTATCGCGGCAATGTCCGCGCAGGTGAAACGGTGACCGGCGAGACCTGGGTGCCCGCCCCGCCCAAGGGCGCCCGTTTCGACCGTCATGTGCGCTTCACCGGCGACGACGGCAAGGTGAAGGTCGAGGCGGTGACGACCTGGGCGTTGCTCGACCGCGCAACCGGGCGGCTGCTGCGCGTTCGGCCCGACATCGCGGCGCCCTTCCTCGCTTAACCCGCCAAGGTTGGCGGTTGTCATCCCCGGGAAGGCGGGAATCCATATCGGCTGACGGCGGTGCTTCTCTCGCCGCGAGGGCTTATGGATTCCCGCCTGCGCGGGAATGACGAAGAAATCAGGCCGGGCGATCGAGCCTCCGCCCCAATCCCACCAGCAGATAGATCACCGGCGGCACGATCAGTGCCGACAGCACCACTTTCACGATCATCTGCCCTACCAGCAGTTCAAAGATCGGAAACACGCCGTAAAAGGCGATCGAAACGAACAGCAGCGTATCGACGATCTGGCTGAGCACGCTGGCCACGCCCGCGCGCAACCACAGCAGCCCGCCGCCCTCGGTCCCCTTCAGCCATGAAAAGATCGTGACGTTCAACGTCTGAGAGATGCCGTAGGAGATGATCCCGCCAAGCCAGATGCGCGGCGTCGCGCCCATCATCAGCGCAAAGGCATCACGCCGCGCCGGCTCCATGTCGGGCGCGGTCGGCGCCGCCAGCACCAGCACCGACAGGAAAATCGAAAAGACCAGCGGGACGAAGCCATATTGCACCAGCCGGTTCGCCGTCTGGCGCCCGTACAACTCGGCGACCGCACTCGAGACGACGACGAGCAGCAGGAAGGCGAAGATGCCTGCCTCGATCGCCAGCGGTCGCAGCCCGAACAGCGGGCCGAGTGCCGACAGCGGCCCGAGCGCCACCTGCTTGTTGCCGAGGACGCCGGCAATGCAGACCATGCCGCCGTAGAAGATCGAATAGACGAAAAGCGAGCGCGGGATCGCGGGGGCGGGTTGGTCCATGCCCGTTGCTAGCGCGAATTCGCGCCGTGGCAAATCCTCTAGCCGCGTCCGCCCGCGCGTGTATGCTGCCGCGCAACAGGGGATCGACCAACATATGAACCGTTTCGCGATCGGCATTGCCGGGATCATCGTCATCCTCGCGATCGCTGTTCTGTTTTCCGCCAACCGCCGCGCGATCAGGCTGCGCGTCGTGGGGGCGGCGTTCGCGCTGCAGGCGGGGATCGCCGTGCTGGTGCTTTATGTACCGGCCGGGCGCGCGGCGATTCAGGGGCTGGCGACGGGCGTGTCGGCGCTGCTCGGCTATGCGAACGAAGGCACCAAGCTGATCATGGGGCCGCTGGCGACCGATCCCAAGTTCGGTGCGGCCTTCGCCTTTTCGGCGCTGCCGGTGATCATCTTCTTCGCCAGCCTGGTCAGCGTGCTCTACTATCTCGGCATCATGCAGCTGATCGTCCGCTGGGTCGGCGGCGCGATCGAGAAGATCGTCGGCGTGTCGAAGGTCGAGGCGCTATGCGCGGCGGCGAACATCTTCGTCGGCCAGAGCGAGGCGCCGCTGGTGATCCGCCCCTATCTGGCAGGCCTTGCGCCGTCGCAGATGTTCGCGGTGATGTCGGTCGGCATGGCCGGCGTCGCAGGCACGATCCTTGCCGCCTATGCCGCGCTGCTGGGGCCGGGGGCGCTGCCCTATCTTCTCGCCGCCTCGTTCATGTCGGCGCCGGGCGGCCTGCTGATGGCCAAAATCATCATGCCCGACGATCCCGCGCTTGCCGCCGAGATCGCGCAAGGCGAAGCGGTGGTCGCGGTCGATCGCGATGATGAGGAGGAAAAGCCCGCCAACATCATCATGGCCGCCGCGATGGGCGCGCAGACCGGCGTACGGATCGCGGTCGCGGTGGCGGCGATGGTGCTGGCGTTCGTTGCGCTGGTCGCGCTCGCCAATGGCATTCTCGGCGAAATCGGCAACTTGCTTGGCTATCCGGGGCTGAGCTTTCAGTCGATCCTCGGGATCATACTGGCGCCCATGATGTATCTGCTTAATATCCCAGCGAACGAAACGGCGGCAGCGGGCGGGCTGCTCGGCACCAAAGTCGTGCTCAACGAATTCGTTGCCTTCATCGATCTCGGGCAGCTCAAGAACCTGACGCCGCGTACCACCGCGATTGTCACTTTCGCGCTGTGCGGTTTCGCCAATTTCAGCTCGATCGCGATCCAGATGGCCTCGGCGGGCAGCCTGGCCCCCAACCAGCGGCCAACGATCGCGCGGCTCGGCATCCGTGCGCTGATCGCGGGGAGCTTGGCGAACCTGATGTCCGCCGCCCTCGCCGGATTGCTCATTCAATAGGGGTTGCCGATGTCCGATCACCCGCCTGATCCCGATCGCCCGCACGCGACGCGTCACGGCCCGGAACATGCGCTGGAACGGCTGATCTTCTTTTCCGACGCGGTCTTCGCCATCGCGATCACCTTGCTGGTGATCGAAATCCATGTGCCCGAACTGCCGCATGGCGCCAGCGACGTGGCGTTCATCAACGCGCTATTGGCGCTCATTCCCAACTTCATCGGCTTCATCGTCAGCTTCTTCGTGATCGGCGCCTTCTGGGGCGGTCACCACCGCGCGTTCGGCTGTGCGGCGCATTGGCATGACCGGCTGATGGCACCCAACATCCAGATGCTGCTGGCGATCGCGGCGATGCCGTTCTTCACCGCCTTCATGAGCGAATACAGCAACCAGCGCGTGCCGGTCGTCGCCTATTGCCTGTGGCTGCTGGTGACGGCGCTGCTGAATGTGCGCCTGCAGCGGGCAGCGACGCGCGCGCCGGTGGTCGATGAAAGTGTGTCGGCAGAGACAATCCGGCGCATCGGGCTGCGCGGCTGGGCGACTGTCGGCGGCGCGGTGACGGCGGTGGTCGTGGCGCTGGTGTCGCCGATTCCGTTCGCGGCGCAGGCATCGCTGATGACGATCCCGCTGTGGCGGTGGGCGCTGATGCGCGCGACACGCGAAAAAACCGCTTGAAGCTGACGCAGCGTCAACCGCTATCACGGCGGTATGACGCACATTATCGACATTGCCGACGTATCGCGTGCCACCGGCCTTTCGGCGCGGGCACTCCGCTTTTACGAAGCGCGCGGCCTGGTGAAGCCGCTGCGGACCGGCTCTGGCCGACGCTGCTATGGCGCGGGCGAACTTGAGCGTCTGCACCAGCTGATCGCGCTCAAGCGCGCGGGGCTGAGCCTCGTCCAGATCAAGGCGCTGTTCGACAAGCGCCCGATCGACCTGCGCGCGCTGGTGCAGCTGCAACTCGAAACACTCGATGCCCAGGCAGCTGCGCTCGGCGAAGCGCGCGCGATCCTGCGCACCACTTTGTCCCGAATCGATCGCGGCGAGCCGATCGATGCCGCGACCTTCTGCTCGCTGATCAGGACAGGAGACGTGATGATGACTGACGAAGCGGAAAAGTGGAAAAGCGTGACCGATCGCTACATGAGCGAGGAGGCCAAGGCCGATTTCGCGGCGAAACGCGCTGAACTGGGCGACGCCTTTGGCGACACCCACGCCAACATTGGCGCCAAATGGAAGGATCTGGGCAGCCGTATCAAGGCCGCGCTGCCGATGGATCCGGCAAGCGACGAGGCGCAGGCGTTCGTGCGCGAATGGGGGGCATTGCTCGAACCGTTCGCGCGGGTGGCAACGCCGGCGATGATGGAAGGGTCGCGGCAACTCTACGCGAACATGGAGAAATGGGAAGGTGAGGCCGATCCCGGCTTCGACCATCATGTCTTCCAGTTCATCCAGCAGGCGATGGCGGTCGCCAAGGCGCGGGGCATCAACCCGATCCCGACGGCGGCGGGCTGATGCGTCTGATCGCCCAATTTGGCGGCGTGCTGCTGTTTTGGGCGGTCTATGCGATCGCGGGCCTCAAACCCGCGATCGCAGCGATGCTTGCGCTGCCAGCGCGGGTGGTTCGCCTAGGGCGTTTCGCCCAGCGCCTCGGCGGCGATGACATCGTCCTGCGCCGAAGTGCCGCCCGACACCCCGATCGCGCCGATGATGCGACCGTTCGTGACGATCGGGCGGCCACCCGCCACCGCGATCACCCCGGGCAGCGACAGTGCGCCGGGGCCGTTCGTCAGCCCTTGCGCGAAGACGGCCGTTGTGCGGCGAAATCGTGCGGCGGTTGCCGCCTTGCCCTGCGCCACGACGATCGAGCCATATTGGGTGTCGTCCATTCGCGCAAAGGCGACGAGGTTGCCGTCGGGCTCGACGATCGCGACCGCCATGCGGAATCCCTTTGCCCGCGCCGCCGCCAGCGCGCGATCGAGCAGGCGCTGCGCATCGGCGAGCGCGATCGGCGCGCCATAGGGCGGTGCGGGCGCCGCAGCGGGCGCGGGGGCGGGCGTCGCAGCGGGGGCTGGGGTGCCGGCGGGCGGGGCGGCAGGCGCGCTTTGTCCGGGCGACGCGAGCGCCAGCGCGAGTGCAATCGCGCCGATCATCGCGTCGGCACCGGTTCGGCGCCCGAATAGTCATAGAAGCCGCGTTTCACCTTGCGGCCATACCAGCCGGCTTCGACATATTTGACGAGCAGCGGCGCGGGGCGGAACTTGGGATCGCCGGTCCCTTCGAACAGCACTCGCGTGATCTCCAGGCAGGTATCGAGTCCGATGAAGTCCGCGAGCGTCAGCGGCCCCATCGGATGATTGAGTCCCAGCATGCACGCGGTGTCGATGTCGGCAATCGTCGCCACACCTTCGCCGAGCGCGAAACAGGCTTCGTTGATCATCGGCATCAGCACGCGGTTGACGATGAAGCCGGGCGCGTCGTTGGCGTGGACGATCTTCTTGCCGAGCGACTGGCCGAACGCCTCGACCGCCGCCACCGTCGCGTCGCTGGTGGCGAGGCCCCGGATCAGCTCGATCAGCCCCATCACCGGCACCGGGTTGAAGAAGTGCACGCCCATGAAGCGCGCCGGATCGGGGGCGGCCTGCGCCAGCCGGGTGATCGGGATCGACGAGGTGTTGGAGGCAAGGATGGCCTCGGCGCCTAGCACCTTGCCGACACTCCCGAAAATCGCGCGCTTGATTTCCTCGCGCTCGGTCGCGGCCTCGATCACCAGATCGCACGCGCCCATCGCCTCGACGCTCGCCACCGGCTCGATCCGCGACAGCGCCCCGTCGCGGGCTTCGCCGGTGATCTTCTCCTTCGCGACCAGCCGCTCGAGCGCTTTGGCGATACCGGCCTTGCCTGCTTCGGCGCGCGCGAGATCAACGTCGGACAGCAGCACATGGTAGCCCGCTTGCGCCGAGACCTGGGCAATGCCTGCGCCCATCTGCCCCGCGCCAATCACTCCGACCTTGTTCATGCTTGCCTCTCCGCGCGAATATGGCAGCTTCCTAACCGCTGATCGGGTTCAGGGCTAGGAGGCTGGGCGATGCTGTTTCCGGCGATGGTGATGATGGCTGCGGCGGCACCAGCGGTGCCCGCGCCGCGACCGGGAGCGATCAAGAGCTTCGGCGCATGGGCGGTCGCATGCGACAATGTCCATGACTGCGAGATGACTTCGCTCTGGCCCGAAGACAGCCAGCCCGAGGAAGGATCGCCTTATGATGCGCTGTCGGTATCGGTCGCGCGTACGGCGGGACCCGCAGGCGGCTGGACGGTCGAAATCCAGCTGCCCGCCAAGAGCGGGTCGAGCCCGCTGCGAGTGACCACCGAACAGGGTCTCGACGTGCGCGCCGTGCCGCGTCAGGACGTGCTGCGCTTCACGGGCACCGATGCCGCGCGAATCGTTGCGGGCATGGCATCGGCCACCGACCTGCGGGTCGGCGACGAGACATCGGTGCTGGGCATGGTGTCACTGAAAGGGTCTTCGGCGGCGCTGCGCTACATCGACGCCGATCAGGGGCGCGCGGGAACGGTGACCGCCGCCGTCGCCAGGGGCTCGAAGCCGGCAAGCGCGGTGCCCGCCGCCGCGCCGCCGCCCGTCATTGCCTATGTGCGCCCCGGCGGCACGCCCGCGCCGTTCCCCGCCGCCGCGCGCAAGGCGCTCGACAAGGCCAGCGAGTGCGGCAGCGCCTACGAAGGCGGGGAGGGAAACCTTCCCAAGCCCGAAATCCATGCGCTCGGCGGCGGCAAGACGCTGGTGCTGCTGCCGTGCGGCAATGGTGCGTATAATTTTACAAGCCGCGCCTACATCCTCGCCGCCGGTGTCAAGCCGGTGGTCGCGGCGTTCGATAATCCGCCGGGCATGGCGCCCGACGGGCCGCCCGACCTGGTCAACGCAGGCTTCGATGCCAAGACGGGGCGGCTGGAGAGTTTTTCCAAGGGCCGGGGCCTCGGCGATTGCGGTTCGTCCGAAAGCTATGTCTGGGACGGGGCGATGTTCCGTCTGGTCGAACAGCGCGTGATGTCCGAATGCCGGGGATCGGTGAACTGGCTGCGCGTATGGCGCGCGACGGCGGTCGCCAAATAGGATCAGGGCGTCAGGGCGCGGTCCGTGGCGGCTGTGCTTCGGTCAGGATCACCGCGAACCGATCGTCGGGGTCGGTCCATTCGGCGATCGGGGTCCAGCCGCCCGCGCGCAGCAGGATGCGCGCGTCGCGCGGGCCGTATTTGTGGCTGTTTTCGGTGTGGATCGTCTCGCCTGCCGCTATGTCGAACCGCTGTCCCTCGATCGTGAAGCTCACGTCGCGGGTCGCCTCCAGATGCATCTCGATCCGCGCACGCATGTCGTTCCACAAGGCGCGGTGGCGAAACGCCGCGACCGGGATCGTGCCGCCGAGTTCGCGGTTGATCCGTTCGAGCAGGTTGAGGTTGAACTTCGCCGTCACCCCCTGCGCATCGTCGTAAGCGGGGACCAGTGTCTCGACCGGCTTGATGCGGTCCATCCCGATCAGCAGCATCGCGCCGGTGCCGAGCCACATCCGCATTGCGCGAAGCAGGTCGACCGACGACGCCGGGATCATGTTGCCGATCGTCGAGCCCGGAAAGAAACCGAGCTTGGGCAGGCCGGCGACCGCATCGGGCAGCGCGATCGGGTGCATGAAATCGGCTTCGAGCGGCAACACCGGCAGGCCGGGAAAAGCAGCGGCGAGCTGCGCCGACGACTGCCGCAGAAAGTCGCCTGAAATGTCGATTGGCACATAGGCGGCGGGCGCGATCGCGCGCAGCAGGAGCGGCGTCTTGGCCGACGATCCCGATCCGAATTCGACGACCGCGCGGCCCGGTCCCACGGCATCGGCGATCGCCGCCCCGGCGCTTGCCAATATGCCCGCTTCGGTGCGGGTGGGGTAATACTCGGGCAGATCGGTGATCGCCTCGAACAATTCGGACCCGCGCCGGTCATAGAACCAGCGCGCCGGAATCGCGCGCGGGCGCGAGGCGAACCCGGCAAGCACATCGGCGCGGAAGGCTGGATCAGCGAGCGTTGCCTCGCCGTCGCCGATTTCGGGCTTGAGCATGCTACAGGTCCTTGGCGAGCCGCACGCCGGTGAACTGCCAGCGCTGATGGGGATAGAAGAAATTGCGATAGGACGCGCGGACATGGCTGCGCGGGGTGGCGCAGGATCCGCCACGCAAGACGCACTGGCCGCTCATGAACTTGCCATTATATTCGCCGACCGCTCCTTCGACCGCGCGGAACCCCGGATAGGGGCGGAAGGCGCTGCCGGTCCATTCCCAGACATCGCCGAACCAGCCGCCCCCGGCGGTCGCGGGGCGCGGCTCGACCGGTCCTGCCGCATCGAGCTGATTGCCGCTTTCGCGATCTTGCGCTGACGCGGCCGCCTCCCATTCGAATTCGGTCGGCAGCCGCGCGCCGGCCCAGGTCGCATAGGCATCGGCTTCGAAAAAACTGATGTGAGTGACGGGCGCGGCAGGGTCGATCGCGCGCCGCCCGTCGAGCCCGAAGCGCGTCCAGCCGCCGTCGCGCTGTTCCCAGTATAGCGGCGCGACGATGCCGTGCGCCTTCACCCAGGCCCAGCCGTCCGACAGCCACAGCCGCGCGTCGCGATAGCCGCCGTCGGCGATGAACGCGGCCCATTCGCCGTTGGTGATCGTGCGGTCGGCAATGGCATGCCGCCCGAGCAGGGTCTTGTGACGGGGTCCTTCGGCATCGAAAGCAAAACCGCTGCCGTCGTGGCCCACCTCCACGATACCGCCTGCATGCTCGATCCAGCCGATCGGACCGGGCATGCCGACCGGCACTTTCGCAGACGCGGGCCAGATCGCCGGTTCGATCGGATTCTGGGCGAAGAGATGGAGGATGTCGGTAATCAGCAGCTCCTGATGCTGCTCCTCATGATGGCAGCCGAGCTCGACCAGCGCCTGCGCCGCATCGGGCAGCTGCGGCAGGGCGTCCGTCATCGCTGTTGTCACCGTGCGCCGATAGTCGAGAATTTCGGCAAGGCTGGGTCGCGTCACCATGCCCCGCCGCGCGCGCGCATGGCGCTGGCCTTCGGCTTCGTAATAACTGTTAAACAGGAAGGGGAAGCGATCGTCGAACAGTCGATAGCCCGGCAGATGATCGCGCAAGACAAACGTCTCGAAGAACCAGGTCGTGTGCGCCAGATGCCATTTGGCGGGCGAGGCATCCTCCATCGACTGGACGGTCGCATCGGCGTCCGACAGCGGCGCGACCAGCGCCTCGGTCAGCGCCCGGACGCTGGCAAGGCGGTGCGCTAGCGCATTGCTGTCGATGTCGAGCGCAGGCGTGGCGGGCATCGTCGTTCCATCCGTGCGGGGCGACCGGATCGGCCGCCGATGTTGCGTCAAAGCTGCGCCCAACGCCGCTCGCGCCTCAGCGCGACGCGCCGGGTATCCACAGAACATCGCCGCCCGCCTTTTGGTTCACATGGCGGGCCGCGACGAACAGATAGTCCGACAGGCGATTGAGATAAGCAAGCGCACACGGGTTGATCGCCACGTCGCGCATCGCCGCCACCGTCGCGCGTTCGGCGCGGCGGACGATCGCGCGGGCGAGGTGCAGCGCGGCGGCGCCCGGCGTGCCCCCCGGCAGGATGAAGCTGGTGAGCGGCGGCATCGTGTCGTTCATCGCGTCGATTTCGGCTTCGAGCCGTGCGACCTGCGCGGGCACGATGCGCAGCACCATCGCCGACGGCGCGAAATCCTCGCCTGGCGTTGCCAGATCGGCGCCCAGGTCGAACAGGTCGTTCTGAATGCGCGTCAGGTCCGCGGCGAGCGGATCATCCCCCATCGCGACAATTGCGAGCCCGATCGCCGAATTGGCTTCGTCGACGTCGCCCATCGCGGCCAGGCGCGGCGCATTCTTGGCCGTGCGCGATCCGTCGACCAGGCCGGTCGTGCCTTCGTCGCCGGTGCGGGTATAGATGCGATTGAGCTTGACCATCGGCCCAGCCGCCGATCAGCCGGTGCGGCCGGTCGCCAGCAGGATCACGACCACGACCAGGATCGCCAGCGCCTGAAAGAAGATGCGCGCCTGCATCATCCGGTTCGATTTCATCCCCGAAACGCTCGGGCCGGTGCCTTTCAGATCGGCTTCGGTCGCCATCAGAAAGGTGATGATGCCGCGCACCAGCGCAACCAGCGTCGCGATCATCGCGGCAATGAGCAGGATCCAGAGGAAAACGGTCATGCCCCTATCTAGGCGCAGCCGGCGGCAAAGCCAATGGTGAGCCGGCAGTCATAGCGGTGCGCAATCGTGCCGCCAGCGTGCGGCCATCCTCCCCCACCAGCCGTCGCGCGGCAAGCATCGGTGCGCCGTCGCGCTTGGCGAGCCGTTTGCCGCCGGCGTCCGTCAGCAGCGGATGGTGGTGATAGACGGGCGTCGGCAGGCCGAGCAGCGCCTGCAATAATCGGTGGACATGCGTCGCAGCGAACAGGTCCGCGCCCCTGATCACATGGGTTACGCCTTGCGCAGCGTCGTCGACGGTAACGGCGAGGTGATAGCTCGCCGGGGCATCCTTGCGCGCGAGCACCACGTCGCCAGCGCTTGCCGGATTGGCAATGACTGTCCCGGCAATTTCATCGACCCAGTCGAGCGACCCTCCGCGCGCAATCGCGGCTGCCATGTCGATCCGCCAGGCGTGCGGTTCGTGCAGCCGCGCGGCGCGTACTGCTGGATCGAGCCGGCGGCAGATGCCCGGATAAAGCGGCCCGTCGGCGCTGTGCGGCGCGCTCAGGCTGGCAGCGACCTCGCGCGTAATGTCGGCGCGGGTACAGAAACAGGGATAGAGCAGGCCCATCCCGTGCAGCCGCTCGAGCGCCGCGCGGTAGTGGTCGAGCCGCGCTGACTGGAAGCTCAGATCGTCCCAGTCGAGTCCCAGCCATTCAAGATCCGCGATGATCCCTGCGATATGCTCGGGCCGGCTGCGGTTGCCGTCGATGTCCTCGATCCGCAGCAGGAAGCGGCCACCTGCGGCGCGCGCGCGGTCATGCGCCATAATCGCCGACCACGCATGGCCGATGTGCAGATTGCCGGTTGGGCTGGGGGCGAAACGGGTGATCATCGCCGGCCTGTCGCACGTCCGATTCGGCTTGTCGCGCGGCAAGCTGGCCATTGACCACGAGTCGCGCGATCTGTCATCATGCCGTCATCCTAGTCGGCGAAAGGCGACTGCGAGAAGTGTGGGAGGGAAAATGTATCATCCCGATCTGATCCGGCACCCGGACATGGTCCGCCATCCCGATGGATGTCCCGCGCTGGTCCTGAATGCCGATTACACCCCGCTCAGCTATTATCCCTTGAGCGTCTGGCCTTGGCAGACCGCAGTAAAGGCTGTGTTCCTCGACCGGGTCGATATCGTCGCCTATTATGAGCGTGAAGTCCGAAGTCCCACCGCGAGGCTGAAGCTTCCTTCGGTCATCGCGCTCAAGCAATTCGTCAAGCCTTCGCAATTCCCCGCCTTCACGCGCTTCAATCTCTTCCTCCGCGACCGTTTCGAGTGCCAATATTGCGGCTCCGGGCGCGACCTCACCTTCGATCACGTCGTCCCCCGCGCCCAAAAAGGGCGCACGACCTGGGAAAATGTTGTCACTGCCTGTGCGCCGTGCAATCTGAAAAAGGGCGGCCGCACGCCGAAGCAGGCACATATGCCGCTCCATATCCAGCCGATCCGCCCGACCAGCTGGCAGCTGCAGGAACACGGCCGCCGTTTTCCGCCCAATTACCTGCATGAAACCTGGCGCGACTGGCTTTACTGGGACGTCGAGCTGGAGGCTTGAGTGGCGCTGGCCGCGGCGCGCAATTGCGCGCGCAACCATGCCAGCAGCGGGTCGCCGCCGCGATAGCTCGCCCATACCGTCACGACGCCGAGCCGACGGTTTTCGAGCGGCGGATCGATCAATTGCAGCCGCATCTGTCCGGCGATCCGCTCGGCAAAAGCGCGTGAGATCGTGGTGACGGCATCGCTGACCGCCACAATCTGAACTGCCGCCCTGAAATTGGGCACGATCGCCGCGACCGGTCGTTCGAGCTGCCGCGCCGCGAGCTCTGTGTCGAGATCGGACGTGCTGTCACCGATCAGCGCGATCAGCACGCTCGGATAGGTGGCATAATCGGCCAATGTCCAGCGGCCGCCGCACGGATGGCCGGTGCGCACGACGACCGCGAGTGCATCTTCCATCAGCGGTTCGGAAGACGCGCCGCGCGGCAGCGGCGTCGTGTCGAGCGCAAGGGTGAGATCGACCTCGCCCGCGCTCATCCGCGTGGGCAGTCCGGCACTGATCGGCACCCATTCGATCAGGACGTTCGGTGCCGCCGCCGCGACGCGGGTGACGAGCGGGGCCAGCAGCAGCTCGGCCTGCGCATCGGTCATTGCCAGCCGCAGCGTGCGCGTCTCCTCCGCCGGATCGAATGGCGGGGCCACCAACAGCGTGCGGATTTCGCCGAGCAGCGCCGCCAGCGGCTGGCGCAGCGCCTCGGCGCGCGGCGACAGCATCGCGCCGCCGGGCGCGCGCACCAGCAGCGGATCGTCGAGCAGATGCCGCAGCCGACCGAGCGCGCGGCTCATCGCCGGCTGGCTCAGCCCCAGTTCGGCGCCCGCTCGTGTGGCGTTGCGCAGCCGCAGCAGCGCGTCGAGCACCGGCAGCAGGTTGAGATCGATCGCCCGTATATGCTTCTCGCGCATGATTGACATCATAACGTTGCATTTCACGCATGGCAAAGGCCGCGCTACATCGGTGGCGTTCCAACCAGGAGACGCACAATGACCGGTGATATTCTGATGATCGGCTATGGCCCCGTCGGCCGCGCGACCGTCGCGCTGCTTCATGCACGCGGCACCAGGGTGCGCGTTGCCCAGCGCTCGCGCCCCGTCGACCTCCCCGACGGCGTCGGCTTCACGCGCTGCGACGTGCTCGATGCGGCTTCGGTCGCTGCGGCGGTCGCGGGCGCGGCGCAGGTCGCGGTCGCGATCGGCTTTGAATATACCGGCGCGATATGGGAAAGCGTATGGCCGGCCGCGATGCGCAATCTGCTCGATGCCTGCGCGGGCGTGGGCGCGCGGATGGTGTTCCTCGACAATCTCTACATGTACGGGCCGCAGACCGCGCCGCTCGTTGAAACGATGAAGCTCAGCGATCACGGCCGCAAGCCGCGCGCGCGGGCGGCGATCACCCGGATTTGGCAGGACGACCGCCGTGTAAAGGTCGCCGCGTTGCGCGCGCCCGATTTCTACGGCCCCGGCGTGCTGCTGTCGCACGTCGGCGAGACCGGACTCGCGGCGATCGCCCGGGGCAAGGCGGCGATGTTCGCCTTCAACCCCGATCAGCCGCACGACTATGCCTATGTCCCCGACATCGGCCGGGCGATGGTGAGCCTGCTCGACGCCGACGACAGCGCGTTCGATCAGGCCTGGCACATGCCCTGCGCGCCGACGCTCAGCACCCGCCAGATCCTCGCGCTCGGCGCGAAGCATGCGAGCGTGAAACTGCGGCTCCAGACCGTGCCGGGATGGTTGCTGCCGCTGCTGGTGCCGTTCGTGTCGTTCCTGCGCGAGCTGCGCGAAATGCGTTTCCAGTGGGATCGCCCCTATCGGGTCGATGCCTCCAAATGGCGCGCGCGCTTCTGGTCGGATGTGACGCCGTTCGACGAGGGCGTGGCCGCGACGATCGCATCGTTCAAGGCTTAGCGTCACCGGGCCGGGGAAATCGCGGCATCGGCGCCGATGCTGCTTGACCGCGCCATTGCCGCAGCGCAGCATCGTGGCATGGCCGAGCTTCCTGCGATCACCAACAACCCCGACATCCGCTTCCTCGGCAAGCTGCTCGGCGATGTCATCCGCGCTTATGGCGGCGTCGATCTGTTCGACCGGATCGAGGCGATCCGCTCCGCCTCGGTCGAGCGGCATCGCGGCCTGGGCAGTGCGGCTGCGACCGACATGGCGCTCGACCGGCTCAGCCTCGACGAGACGCTCGATTTCACGCGCGGCTTCATGCTGTTCTCGATGCTCGCCAACCTTGCCGAGGATCGGCAGGGGGTCGCGCGCGAGGCCGGGGCCGATCTGGAAGCCGCCGTCGCGCGGCTCAGCGGCGCGGGCATCGACCATTCGGCGATCGACGCGCTGCTCGAAGGCGCGCTGATCGCGCCGGTGCTGACCGCGCATCCGACCGAGGTCCGGCGCAAGTCGATGATCGACCACAAGAACCGCATCGCGGAGCTCATGAAGCTGCGCGATGCCGGCCTGCCGACCACGCCCGACGGCGACGATGTCGAACAGGCGATCGCGCGTCAGATCGCGCTGTTGTGGCAAACCCGCGTGCTGCGGCGCGAGCGGCTCTATGTGACCGACGAGGTCGAAACCGCGCTCAGCTATTTGCGCGACATCTTCCTGCCGACGCTGCCCGCGCTCTACCAGCGCTGGGACCGCGCGCTCGGGCGCCGCGTGCCGAGTTTCCTGCGGCCCGGCAGCTGGATCGGCGGCGACCGCGACGGCAATCCCTTCGTGGTAGCGGACAGCCTGCGCACCGCGCTCGTACGGGCATGCGAGACCGTGCTCGACCATTATCTGGATGCCGTCCACGCGCTCGGCGCCGAGCTGTCGATCTCGACCGCGCATGCCGATGTATCCGCCGCGGTTCAGGCGCTCGCCGACGCGAGCGGCGACCTTGCCGAAGCGCGCGCCGACGAACCCTATCGTCGTGCGCTGTCGGGCATTTATGCGCGGCTGGCGGCGACGCATCTGGCACTTACCGGCAAGCCGGCGGCGCGCCCATCGGCGCTGGCGGGCGATCCCTACCCGAGTTGCGACGCGTTTCGCGACGATCTGATCGCGATCGCGCATGGCCTGGCTGCCGAACGCGGCGGTGCGCTCGCCTCGGCTGGCGCGCTCGGGCGGCTGATCCGCGCGGTTGAAACCTTCGGCTTTCACCTCGCGACGCTCGACATGCGCCAGAACAGCGCGGTGCACGAGCGGGTGGTTGCCGATCTGCTGCAAGGTGCCGGCGTCGAGGCCGATTACGCCGCGCTCGACGAGCCGGCACGAATCGCGCTGCTGCGCCGCGAACTCGCCAGCCCGCGACCGCTCGTCAGCCGCTTTGCCGTCTATGCCGACGAAACCCGCAGCGAACTCGCCATTCTGGGCGCGGCGGCAGAAGCGCATGCGCGCTACGGTCCGGCCTGCATCCGCAACTATGTCGTGTCGATGGCGCAGTCGGTGTCCGACCTGCTCGAGGTGCATGTCCTGCTGAAGGAAGTTGGGCTCTACACGCCCGGCGATCCGCCGCGCGCCGCGATCATGGCGGTGCCGCTGTTCGAGACGATCGGCGATCTCGAAGCCGCACCGCAGGTGATCGCCGACTGGTTCGCGTTGCCCGAGGTCGCCGCCATCGCCCGGTCGCGCGGCCATCAGGAAGTGATGATCGGCTATTCGGACAGCAACAAGGACGGCGGTTACCTCACTTCGACCTGGAGCCTCAGCCGCGCTTCGACCGCGCTGGCGCCGGTGTTCGCGGCGGCGGGCGTGTCGATGCAGCTGTTCCACGGCCGCGGCGGCGCGGTCGGGCGCGGCGGCGGATCGGCCTTTGCCGCCATTCGCGCGCAACCGTCCGGTACCGTACAGGGGCGCATCCGCATCACCGAACAGGGCGAAGTGATCGCCGGCAAATATGGCACGCGCGAAAGCGCCGCTGCCAATCTGGAGGCAATGGCATCGGCGACATTGCTCGCGAGCCTTGAGCCGCAGCCTTTGTCGCCTGCCGACCATGCGCGCTTTGCCGCCGCGATGGACACGCTGTCGGCACGTGCCTTCGCGGCCTATCGCGACCTGGTGTACGCGACGGCGGGGTTTCGCCAGTTCTTCCGCCAGATGACGCCGATTGCCGAGATTTCGGGTCTCAAGATCGGCTCGCGACCGGCCAGCCGCACCAAGTCCGATGCGATCGAAGATCTGCGTGCGATTCCCTGGGTGTTCAGCTGGGCGCAGGCGCGCGTGATGCTGCCCGGCTGGTACGGTGTCGGCAGCGCCTTGCGCGATTTCGGCGATGCCGCCTTGCTCGCCGACATGGCTGCGAGCTGGCCGCTGTTCGCGGCAACGCTTGCCAATATGGAGCAGGTGATGGCCAAGTCCGACATGGGCATCGCCGCGCGCTACACCGCGCTGGTCGAGGACCGCGCCGCCGCCGAGACGATTTTCAGCCGCATCCGCGACGAGTGGCAGGCAAGCCATGACGGCCTGCTCGCCGCGACCGGCCAGGCCCATCTGCTGGCGAAAAACCCCGCGCTCGATGCATCGATCCGGCTGCGGCTCCCCTATATCGAACCGCTCAACCTGCTGCAGATCGAGCTGATCAAACGGCGCCGAAGCGGTGAAAGCGACCCCCGCGTCGGGGAAGGCATCTTGCTGTCGATCAACGCCATTGCGACCGCGCTTAGAAACAGCGGCTGATCGGTAGCAATTGCGCGCAATCGCGCCTACATCATCGGGGTCGGCAAACGCCTGATCGGGTGTGCAGGGGCCGACCGGGGACGACAGGACGGCATGGCGGCGGTGATCGCACAGGGTAATCTCGACGCGAAGTTGCTGAGCCTCATCAACGACAGCCCGATTGCGTCGGTGCTGAGCGATCCGCGCCAGAACGATAATCCCATCGTCGCGTGCAATCAGGCCTTCTGCGACCTGACCGGCTATCCGCCCGAAGAAGTGATCGGCCGCAACTGCCGGTTCCTGTCAGGGCCCGGCACCGAACCGTGGCTGTCGGAACGGATTCGCCAGGGCGTGCGTGAGCATCGCCCGGTGCTGGTCGAAATCCTGAACTACAAGCGCGACGGCACGCCGTTCCGCAACGCGGTGCTGGTCGCCCCGATCTATGACGAATGCGACGAGCTGCTCTATTTCCTCGGCTCGCAGGTCGAAATCGACAGCGACATGCCGCTCCCGTCGAGCCAGCGGCGCCTGCGCGCGGCCGAACTGGTCAAGTCATTGTCGCCGCGCCAGTGGCAGGTACTGAAGCTTGCCGCGAGCGGGCTGCTCAACAAACAGATCGCCGCCGAGCTCGGCCTGTCCGAAAAGACGATCAAGATGCACCGCGCGATCCTGATGGACCGGCTCGGCACGCCGACCACCGCCGACATGATCCGGGTCGCCGTCGAGGCAGGGCTATAGGGCTGCGGTTGCCGGCGGGTCCATTGGCCGTATAGCGGCTTCGTCACGAAGCTCTTATCTCCATTAACGGACGTCGTGATCTTTACTTCCCGGCGGCGCGCGACCCTGCCCGATCCCCGTTGTGCACCGCGTATCACGGCGTCCAACTCCCCGGCCGCTGCTGACAACTCGCCCTGCTACGTGATAGCGAGCGGCGCTTCGCAGCAAGGGGACAGGCGTGGCCGGAAATAATCGTCACGCGCGGCGAGCGGGCCAGGCTCGCGACCGGCGCGCGCCCGCGCCCCGGCTGCGCCCGGTCGATCAAGCACGGGCACTGCTCGCGGCGGGACGGCTAGGCGAGGCATTCGATGCCTTTCGCATCGCTGCCGCCGCAACCCCGCCCGATCGGGCCGCGCGTGCGGCTTTCGGCGCGTTCTTGATCGCCAATGTGCCCGCCCGACCGCATCCCGACATCGACGCGGTCTTTGCCGCAGCACTCGACGACGCGTGGTTGCGGCCCGAAGCGCTGGCGCCGGCCGCGATCCGCTATCTCGACCATGCTGCAGGGGCGGTCATCGCCGCAGTGCCCGATCTTGCCGAGCCCGCCTTACAGGCGCTGCTGTCGCACCCGCTGCTGCTGGCGTTGCTCCGCGCGACCCCGGCGGCGACGCCAGCGCTGGAGATTTTCCTCGCCCGCGTGCGCCATGCGGCTCTCCGCGGCGGGGGCGGTTCGGTGCCGCTGCCGTTCCTGATCGCGCTGGCCGAGCGGGCGGTGGCATCGGGCTTTGCGCTGACCCTGCCCGCGCGCGATGCCGACTGGCTGGCCAAGGAGCCGCGCCGCCTCGTCGAACTGCGCGCGGCGGCGACGACCGGCGATCCGGCAAGCGTGGCACTGCTTGGCTGCTATCAATCGCTTCGCGACCTGCCCGAGCGCGTCTGGTCACAGCCTGCGCTCGCGTCGCTCCATGCCGCGCAGGTGCTCGCCCCCCAGCGCGCCGAAGCCATCGCGAACGACCTCGCACCGGTCACGCCGATCGACGCGAGCAGCGCCCCGGTCGCGGCGCAATATGAAGCCGATCCCTATCCGATGTGGGTGCGCGAGCCGGTCGGTCTTGCCGTCGCCTTGCCGCAGGCGGTCGCGCGGCGGGCCGATCCGGCACGCGTGCGGCGCGTGCTCGTCGCCGGCTGCGGCACCGGGCAGCACGCGCTGGTCGCCGCCGATCGCTGGCCGCGCGCTTCGCTGCTCGCGATCGATCTGTCGCGCGCGAGCCTTGCGCATGCGATTGCCAAGACCTCGGCGCTCGGCATCAGGCGCATTCGATTCGCGCTGGGCGATTTGCTCGAAGTCGCCGCGATCGGCGAGCGTTACCCGGTGATCGAAGCGGTCGGCGTGCTACACCACCTTGCCGATCCGGCGGCGGGGCTGAAGGCGCTGGCGGACGTGCTCGCCCCCGGTGGGGTCATGCTCGTTGCGCTCTATGCGCGCCGCGCCCGTGCCGGCTTGGCGGCAGCGCGCGCGCTGGTCGACGATGTCCCGGCGTCGGCAGCGGCGATCCGCAGCTGGCGCGCCCGCGCGCTCGACGAACTTGCCGCGCCCGAGATTCTGCACTCGCCCGATTTCTATAGCATCGGCGGCTGCCGCGATCTGGTGTTCCACGTCCGCGAACACAGCTACGACCTGCTCGAGATCGGCGCGCTCGCTCAGGCAGCGGGGCTTGCCGTCATCGCGCTCGAGCCGCCGCCGCGCGCCGTCGCCGATCCGCCGGACCCCACCGATCTGACCGGATGGGATACCCGTGAGCAGGCCGAACCGATGCTGTTCGGCGGCATGTACCATGTCTGGCTGGCACCGATGCGGGGCTGACAGCCCGCGCCGCGCATGGCAGAGCGCCGCCATCTGCACGGAGGATAGGTGGCCGAAATCGTTCCCGACAGCGAATATCGCGGGGCAATCGCGCTGTTGCCACAGGTGGCGCGCCCCTTCGCCTCGCTTGCCCGTTTCGACCGGCCGATCGGCTGGTGGCTGCTGTTCTGGCCCGGCGCCTGGGGCGTGGCACTCGCCGGTGGCGCGATCGCGCGCTGGGATTTGCTCGCGTGGCTGCTGCTCGGCGCGATCGCGATGCGCGGCGCCGGCTGCGTCTACAACGACATCATCGACCGCGATCTCGACGCCCAGGTCGAACGCACCCGGGGCCGCCCGCTGGCATCGGGCGCAGTGTCGCTGAAGGCAGCATGGGTGTGGCTGGTGCTCCTGTGTCTGGTTGGCCTGATCGTGCTGGTGCAGCTCGGCCTTTACGCGGCGGTCGTCGCGCTGCTCAGCCTCGCGCCGGTCGCAGCCTATCCCTTCATGAAGCGGATCACCTGGTGGCCGCAGGCATGGCTCGGACTCGTATTTTCCTGGGCGGCGCTGGTCGCGTGGAGCGAGGTCGCCGGGGCGCTTACGGCGCCGGGGCTGCTGCTCTATGCCGGGTCGGTCGCCTGGGTGGTGGGCTATGACACCATCTATTCGCTGCAGGACCGCGATGACGATGCGCTGATCGGCATCCGCTCGTCGGCGCGCGCGCTCGGGGCGCATGTGCATGGCGGAATCGCGGGCTTTTACGCGCTCGCGGTCGCGTTCTGGGCAGCGGCGATCTGGCTGGTCCGCCCCGATCCGCTCGCGCTCGCCGCGCTGCTGCCGGTCACGCTGCACCTCGGCTGGCAGGTGGCGACGCTGAAGCCCGACGATGGCGGCAATGCGCTGGCCCGGTTTCGCGCCAATCGCGGTGCGGGGCTGCTGATGTTCCTTGCCTGCCTCGTCGTCGGCACCGCCAGCCGATTGTGATTTGCCGGTTCAAATCGGCTGCAATGCCGCCTAAGCCCGGCCGATGATGACAGTTGAACAGGCGCGCGACCGCGCGCTCCACATTGTCGAGCGGGCACGAAAGGCAGGCGCCGACGCCGCCGACGCGATCTTTTCCTCGGACGCCGCGACCGAAGTGTCGGTCCGGCTCGGCACGCTCGAAGATGTCGGCCGGTCCGAGGAAGCCGAACTCGGCCTGCGCGTGTTCGTCGGCAACCGCAGCGCGAGCGTTGCCACGTCGGACCTTGGCGATGGAGCGCTGGCGGCGCTGGTCGAGCGCGCTATCGCCATGGCGCGCGCGGCGCCCGAAGACCCCTGGGCGGGGCTGGCCCCCGCCGACCGGCTGCTGCGCGGCGCGCCCCCGGCACTCGATCTCGATGACGGCGGCGATGTGCCGCCCGAAGCGCTGAAGGCGCGCGCGCTCGAGGCCGAGGACGCTGCCCGCGCCGTCCCGGGCGTGACCAACAGCGAAGGCGGCAGCGCCAGCGCAGGGCGCGGGGTCGTTGCGCTCGCCACCAGCCACGGCTTTGCGGGCGGCTATGCGGTGTCGAGTCACGGCACGTCGGCCAGCGTGCTTGCCGGCAGCGGCGGCGCGATGGAGCGCGACTATGCCTATCACAGCGCGCGCCACCTGAAGCACCTCGACGATCCCGCGACGATCGGGCGGCGCGCGGGCGAACGCGCGGTGGCGCGGCTGAATCCCGGCCGGGTCGAAAGCGGGCCGATGCCGGTGGTGTTCGATCCGCGCGTCGGCAACTCGCTGCTCGGCCATTTGCTGGGCGCGGTCGCGGGCGCCGCGATCACCCGCAAGACGAGCTTTCTGCTCGACGCGCTCGGGACCGCCGTGTTCGCTGCCGGAATCACGATCGAGGATGATCCCTTACGTCCCTATGGCCTGCGCTCGCGCCCGTTCGACGGCGAGGGGCTGCCGGTCGCGCCGACCACGCTGGTCGCGGGCGGCGTGCTCCAGACGTGGCTGCTCGACAGCGCCTCCGCCCGCCAATTGGGGCTGGCGCCGACCGGCCATGCCTCACGCGGCGGCCCAGGTGCGCCCGGCGTGTCGGCGACCAACCTCCACATGGCACCCGGCGCGGTCGGTCGCGATGCGCTGATCGCCGACATCGCCCGCGGCATCTATATCACCGAGCTGATCGGCATGGGTGTCAACGGCGTGACCGGCGATTATTCGCGCGGTGCCTCGGGCTTCCTGATCGAGAACGGCGAAATCACGGGGCCGGTCGCCGAATTCACGATCGCGGGCAATCTGAAGGACATGTTTCGGTCGCTGACGCCCGCCGACGATCTGGAATTCCGCTACGCCGTCAACGTGCCGACGCTGCGGGTCGAGGGGATGACGGTGGCGAGTGGCTGAGCTGATCGACGCCGTCGCCGCGGTCGCCGCCGAAGCGGGCGCGCTGGCGCTGCGGCGGTCGGGCGAGGATTATGCCCGCTGGGAAAAATCGCCGGGCAATCCGGTGAGCGACATCGATCTGGAAGTCGACGCGCTGCTCCGCACCCGGCTGTCGGCGCTGGTGCCGGAAGCGGGATGGCTGTCGGAGGAAACCGCCGACAATGCAGACCGGCTCGCCTGCCGACGGCTGTGGGTGGTCGATCCGATCGATGGCACGCGGGATTATCTGCGCGGGCGCAGCGGCTGGGCCGTCTCGGTCGCACTGGTCGAGGGGGGGCAAGTCGTGCTCGGCGTGCTCGACGCGCCGGCACTCGGCAGCCGCTGGCGCGCGGTCGCGGGTGGCGGCGCACAGCGCGACGGTGCGCCGATCCGCTGCGGCAACCGGACAACCCTTGCGGGCGCGCGCGTGCCGTTCGACCAATTGCCGCGCGAGGACATGGACCTGACGATCGTGCCCAAGCCCAATTCGATCGCGCTGCGCATTGCGATGGTCGCCGCCGATGAGGCCGATCTGGTCGCGACCTTGCGCTGGGGCTATGAATGGGATGTCGCCGCCGCCGCACTGATCGCCGCCGAAGCCGGCGCGAAGGTGAGCGATGCGTTCGGTGCCCCGCTGGCCTTCAACACGCCCAGCGCGCAGGCATTCGGTGTGCTGGTCAGCACGCCCGGCATCCACGCTGCCGCGGTCGACCGGTTGGCGAGGCGGGCAAGCGAGCTGGTGGGGCGATAGCCGCGCCTTGTGCCACCCGCGCCCCGACCATATCTTGGAACCACTGGGGAGCGACATGGCCGAACCGACGATCAGCTGGAACGACATTCTCGAAGTTGGGCAGGGCGGTCCCGGCTGCGGCCAGCTGTTCATCGACGGCAAGCAGCCCAAAGGTGCCTTCCGCTATCTGCCGCCCGCGCTGGTGCATGACGGCCATGTCTATGCCTCCACTTTCGTCCCCGGCGGCTTCATCGTCTGCGAGATCGACCCGGTAACGCTCGTGCGCCGCGAAGTGACCGGCCGACTGCCCTATGCCCGACTGGAGGCGATCGACGGCGACGAGATCGTCTATGTCGATCGCCACGACGGCGACAGCGTGTCCCGCGTCGCGATCAAGCGACCGCGACCGTTTCTTGCCCGGCTGGCGGGGCGGTTCGGGAAGCGTTAACCCTCCGCTGCGATCTTCCGCAGCGCGCGCTCGAAGGCTTCGGGCGGCTGGCCGCCCATGATCGCGTAGCGGTCGTTGATCACGATCGCGGGCACGGCATTGATCCCTTGCGCGTGCCAATAGCGCTCCTCGGCCCGGACCTCATGGGCGTAGCGCCCGTCGACCAGCACTGCGCGTGCCGCGTCGGCGTCGAGCCCGACATCGGCGGCGGCGCGCACCAGCACGTCGGGGTCCGACACATTGCCGCCCTCACTGAAATAGACCGCGAACAGTCGGTTCTTGAGCCCCGCCTGAAGTCCGAATTGCTGCGCCCAGTGCAGCAACCGGTGCGCGTCGAACGTATTGTAGATGCGGCTGTCCGCCGTCCCGGTCATCGCAAAGCCCAGTTCGGCCGCGCGCGCCTGAATACCGGCGCGGTTCTTCGCCGATTGTTCGGGCGTCGCGCCATATTTCTCCGCGACATGCTCGGCGATGTTCTGCCCCCCGGGCGGCATGGCGGGGTTGAGCTCGAACGGGTGGAAGGTGATTGTCGGCGCAACCACGTCCGCTGTCGCGACGATCGCCTGTTCCAGCGCGCGCAGCCCGATGATGCACCACGGGCAGACCACGTCCGACACGAAGTCGATCTTCATCGGCACGGCCGTCACGCCGCGTCGCCGTCGCCGCGATATTTGATTTCCAGAAATCGCCCGCGCGTCGCGAGGCTGTCGAGGTCGCCCTGCGCCAGATCGGCGGTCATGTCGCCGATCTCGGCCTCAATCAGCTTCAGTCCATCCAGCAACTGCGCATCGGGCGTCTTGCCGTTGCGCGGCACCGTGCGCAACGGCTGCGGCACCCGCTTGTAGTCGTCGACGAACTGCGGGAGCTGCTCGCTCACCAGTTTCCGGATTTCCGCTGCCGCCGGGGCATCGTCAGCGAGCCCGGCGAGTTGTGGCTTGAGCGTGTCGAGCCGCACCGCGATCGCATCGAGCAGCGGCACGGCGGGCGCGGGCAGCGCGCGGCGCTGCGCATCGAGCCAGCGTTCGGTCTGCGACGGCAGCGCAGTCAGCGGCGCCTGGCGCAGCTTTTCGGGGCTAGGCGGCGGTGCGGTCGGCGCCATCGCCAGCAGCAGCGTCGCGAGGATCATCAGCGCCATCACGCCGACTGCGCCGAGCAGCCCGAGCGGCCCGACCGCCAGCCCGAGCACCACCGCCGCGACCAGAATCACTGCGTTGGCGGCAGCGATCCGCGTCAGCCGCCGCCCGACTTCATTCACCTTCTGCCGCCGCCGCACCGGATCATAGACGCCCGCCGCACGGTTCGACCGGCTGCGCGCGAGCACTTCCTCGGCGCGTTGGTGAATGTCCTGCGCGTCGCTCATATCGCTTCCAGCTTGAACACGTCGCCGCCGCCCTGCGCCGCCCCTTCTGCACGCGCGATATAGCCCTTCGACTTTTCGACTTCGGTCGACAGCGCGCCGACGGTTGCCTTCATGCTGTCGAGCGCTTTCAGCTTGAAGGTGTCGATCGCGTCCATCGTGTCGTAAATATTCTGGAACGCACGCTGGAGAGTCTCGAGCGGGATCGTCGAGGCCGCTGCCTGTTCGTGGATCGTCGCGGTCTGGCTCTTGAGGAGCTGGCCGGTCGACTCGATGATGTTCGCGGTCGTCGTGTTGAGCGCGGTGATCTGTTCGAGCACCAGCTTCTGGTTGGTCATCGCCTGCGCGACCGTCACCGCCGTGCGCAAGGCGGAGACCGTAGTGGTCGAGGCGCGGTCGACGCCCTTCACCAGCTCGACGTTGTTCTTCTTGACCAGATCGAGCGCGAGATAGCCCTGCACCGTCACTGCCATCTGGGTCAGCAGGTCCTGCACGCGCTGACGGACATAGAAAAGCGCGGTCTCGCGGATCGCCTTGGCCTTGGCGGGGTCGGTGTGGTCGAGTTCGTTCGCCTTGTCCTCCAGCTTCGCGTCCATCGTCTTCGCAAGCAGGATCATCTGTTCGAGCCGCCCCATCGCGGTCCACAGATTGGCGCGCTCGGTGTCGATCGCGGCATTGTCCATCAGCAGCTCGTCCTTGCCGCTGGCAAGCGATTTGAGGATCGCCGAGATATGCGTTTGCGACGACTTGTAGCTGTCGAAATAATTGCGCATCGAATTGCCGAACGGAATGATGCCGAACAGCTTCTTGGGCGCCATCATCTTCTTGCCCGGGTCGAGATCCTCGATCGTGCGGCGCAACTGCGCGAGGTCGGCGCCGACGCCCGATTCCTGGTCCATCGCGCGCACCGGACGGTCGAGGAACCGGTTCGATTGCCCTGCCGCCTCGCGGATTTCGCGCTGCCCCATCGCGCTGATCGCATCAACGCGCTTGCCGAATTCGGGCGAATTCACGTCCTGCGCGACCAGATCGGCAATGAAATTGTCGACCCGCTCGTCGAGCTTGGTCCGCGTGGCATCATCGACGGGGACGAGCCCCGCCGCCTTTTCGGGCGCGACGACGGGGACGGGATCGGGCGGCGTCAGCTTCAGCGTATCGGTCACGGTTTCGGTTGCGGTCGCCATTCGAGTCCCTCCAGACCAGCCCGGGGCTTCAATGCCGCCGATGCCGGTTCGGTTCAAGTGTGTCAGCTATGTAACACGCGCGGGGTGAGAGGCAAGGGCTGCGGGTCGGCGATCGCCGCGGCCGCTAAGCGTCGGCGCAAAGTCGCTTCCAGAACAGGAAATCTTGAGCGACCTCATCGTCGTTCATTAACAATCGAATCATCTTCTGGGGTCGCGACCTCGCTCCTTACCCCCCGGGATGGTCGTAACCTTTGTGACCTTCCGCCCCCGCCTGCGCCAGCCGCGTCGCGACCCAGGCCGACAGCATCAGCTGCATCTGGTGGTACAACAATAACGGCAGGATTGCGGCACCCGCCATCGCGGGGGGGAACAGGATGCGGGCCATGGGCGCGCCGGTCGCGAGGCTCTTGTGGCTGCCCGCGAACAGGAGCGTCGCACGGTCGGCAGGGTCCAGGCCGAGCGCCGCGCCCAGCCCCCACGCCGCGGCGAACGCGCCGAGCAGCGCCGCTGCCATCACGGCGGCGAGCTCGACCAGAACACCCACGCTAATGCGCGTCCACAGCCCCTCGGTCGCTGCCTGCGCGAAGGCGACATAGACGGCGAGCACAATCGTCAGCTTGTCCATCATGCCCGCGATCTTCGCGTGGCGCTCGACCGTCGGCAGCACCCGGGCGCGCAGCAGCTGCCCGAGCGCGAACGGCACCAGCAGCAGCATCGCGACCTTGCCGACTGCTTCCAGCGACACCCCGCCCATCGCGCCACCGAGCAGGAGCGCGAACAGCAGCGGGGTCAACACCACGCCGAGCAGGTTCGACACCGCCGAGGCAATCACCGAGGCGGCGACATTGCCGCGCGCAATTGACGTGTACGCAATCGACGACTGCACCGTCGTCGGCAGCACGCCGAGGAACACGATGCCTAGCAAAATCTCCGGCGCGAGCCGCCCCTCCAGCGCCGCCCGCGCGGCGACCATCGCCAGCGGGAAGATCGCATAGCCGAAGCCAAGGATCGCCAGCTGCAACCGCCAGTGCTTGGCGCCTGCCGCGACGGCGGCCGGGCTCAGCCGCGCGCCGTGGAGGAAGAACAGCACAAAGATCGCCGCGTTCGATGCCCAGCCGATCGCCACGAGCAAGCCGCCGGTCGCGGGCAGCAGCGTCGCCGCGACCAGCGTCGCGACGAGGACCATGATGAAGCGATCGGGCAGGAGGCGGTGCAGCTGCATCGGCGGCGGCGTAGGCGGGCAGGCGCGGTTCGGCAACCGCGCAGCGCACGCCCTCTGGCGCAATCGCCGTCCCGCGCGTCAGCCCGCCGACACCAGCCGCCGTGCAGCGTTGGCGACGACTCGACCCCGGAATGCGCCCGAGCTCAGCAGACGCAGGCTCTGGTCGATATTGTGGTCGCAGTGGCACGACGTTTCCGTGATCTGCCGGTGGATCGCCCGCGCTCGATCCGATGCAAGCAACGCGCTGATATTATGATCGAAATCACGGATGTTGCCCATGAACACCGCATCCATCCCGCGCAGATTGGGATAGCCGAGCTTCTCGCACGGATAGATGTCGCCATTGGGCGCCATCACCACGCGGATCTTGCCCGACGTGCAGCCTCGCTCGAAGGCGGGTGCCGCGAAATAATCGGCGCTGCGCTCGCGCGTTTCCTGCCGGAACGCGGCCAGAACCGGGTGCTGCTTGTTCCAGCGCTTGAAATAATGCCGGTTCGCCGCGCGAAACCCCTCGATGTCGAGCTTGGGCGCATAATCATTATGCGTGCGGGCAAGCTGGAAGCTGAAATCATCGACGCCGACATCCTCGTGCAGCCAATCGATCAGCTCGATGAACCGGTGCTGGTTGTATTCATTGAACGTCGCAAGCGCGACGATCGTGATCTGGGGAAAGCGCTTGGCCGCGATCAATGCGGCATCGATCGACCGGCGCCAGCGCTCGAAACTGCCCTTGAGCTGGGTGAAATGATCCATCTCCGCCGGGTCGGGCGAATTGATCGAGAAATGGATCCGCAAGTTGCCGCGACCGTGCTGACCGAAATGCTCGATGGCGGCAAGGATGCGATCGGTGAACCAGCCATTGGTCGGCATGCAGACGACGCCGGCATGCCATTCGTTCGAAACGGTGGTCGCAATCTGCGCAATATCGGGTCGCGTGACGGGCTCGCCGCCGCCGAGATGGACGCGCTGCACCGCGGGAATGTGGCGCGCCATCAACATAAGGTCTTCGACGCCGAGCTCGGGGCGCTTGTTGTTGAGCGCATCGTGCACGAAACAGTGCCGGCACTTCATGTTGCACCGATCGGTCGTGAAAAAGGTGAGTTCGGTCAAACGATGCTCGAAGACGAGCGGCGTCAGGTGGCGGGCATGGCGGAGCATGGCAAGTCTTCCTTGGTCGGGCGCGCAGCCCGGAACTGGCTGAGCGTTTCGAGATAGAGATAACGCATCCCCGCGCGGCCTTCGAGGAAGGGCCAGGTGATGACGACGCTGACGATCCAATAGATCAGCCACCGCGCGGGCAAACGCTTGAACAGCATCTTCAGCAGGGCGCGGCGCTCGAAATGCGTGCCGTGCCAAAGCTTCGCCAGCGGCGGGACGGGTTCGTTGCCCGCGGCACGTTCGATCCGCTCGAGTGCGGCGTAGCGCATTCGGCGCGCCAGCCAGTGATCGATCCCTTGCGCGAACTGATAGTGGAGCAGCACGCCGGGCAGCCGCTCTACGCCACCATCGACGATCAGACGTTCGTGGACCGACCCCTCATATGCCACCCGGTCCGGTCGCACCAGCCGCGCGATCCAGAAATGCGCGCTCAGGTTGCGGCGCAGCACCTGTCCGTCGAGGCAAGTGAAGCGGCGCACCATGAAGGCGCTCGTCGCCGCCAGCGCCGGATCGTTCGACCCGATCCGCGCCAATATCGTGTCGCGCAATCGCCGGTCGACCACTTCGTCTGCATCGATGACGAGTACCCACGGGTTGGCATAGCGGATCTGGTGCAGGCCGAAATTGCGCTGGCTGGCATAATCATCGAAGCACCGTTCGAACAAGCGGACATGCGGATGGCGGCGCGCGATGGCGGTGGTATCATCGGTGCTGCCGGAATCTAGCACGACGATGTCGTTCGAGAAGTCGAGCGAGGCGAGACAGCGTGCGATATTGCAGGCTTCGTTGCGCGTGATGATGAATGCCGAAATCGAGGGTGCGGCGGTCGCGGCGCCGCTTACGGCGGATGATGCACCGTCCCCCTTCGCAACCAGCATCGAGTCCCCGTCTTGCGCCAGCCCGCGCACGTGCTTCCTGTGCGGTGCACGCTGCACCGATTGCGCGAGCGACTCAATCGTTATTGTTCCGCAGCGGCGCGCGACTTCAGAATATTTTTACTTCGGTGGCGCATGGCAGCGCTGATTTTCTGAAGCGGGGCGCGGACGTGAAAGGCATCATCTTCAATTTGCTCGAAGAACAGGTGGTCACTCAGTTCGGTGACGGCACCTGGGATGACCTTCTCGACGACGCCGAGCTCGACGGCGCCTACACCTCGCTCGGCAGCTATGACGATCGCGAGATCATGGCGCTGGTCGCCGCCGCGTCCGCCAAGCTCGACAAGTCGCCCGCCGAAATCCTGCGCTGGTTCGGCAAGTCGGCGATCCCGGCGCTGGCGCTGCGCTTTCCGGCGTTTTTCGAAACGCCGAGCAACACGCGCAATTTCCTGCTGAGCGTCAACACCATCATCCACCCGGAAGTGCGCAAGCTCTATTCGGGGGCGGGCTGCCCGCATTTCCGTTTTCACCATGCCGGCGATGACGAGCTGGTGATCGGCTATTCGTCGCCGCGTAAGCTGTGTGCGCTGGCCGAAGGGTTCATCGAAGGGACGGCTGCACATTATGGCGAGCAGGTCGCGGTTACGCACCGCGACTGCATGCACACCGGCGCCAGCGCCTGCCAACTCGCGGTCCAATGGGTGTCCTGAAGCCAGAAGATTTCAGCGACGTCGCCGATCTCGCGCGTACGCTCGAGCGGCTGGAGCGCCGGCTGGCGCGCGAACGCGCGGCCCGCGCCGAGGCCGAGGCGATCGCCGAAAGCGGGTTGCGCGCGCTTTATCTGTCGCAGCAGCGGATCGATCTGCTCCAGCGTATCGCCGCCAAGGCCAATGAAGCGGCGGACGTCCGCGAAGCGCTGATCTATGCGATCACCGAGATTTGCGCGAGCAACGGCTGGGCATTCGGCAACGTCTTCCTGATCGACCCGGCCGACGGCAACAACCTGGTCGCGTCGGACATCTGGTACGCCGCCGACCCCGACGGGCTGATGCCCTTCATCGACGATTCGCTCGCGCGCCAGTTCCGCCGCGGCGAAGGGCTGCCGGGGCGCGTGCTCGACAGCCTGGCGCCGTTGTGGCTGAGCGACATCACCAAGGCTGCCAATTTCCCGCGCCGCGATGTCGCGCGCCAGTGCGGGCTCAATTCGGCCTTCGCTTTCCCGGTCCGCGTGCAGGATCAGGTGGCGGCGGTGATGGAATTCTTCGCCCGCGACAACCCGGCCGAGGACGCAAGCTTCCTTGCGCTGATGGGCCAGATCGGCACTCAATTGGGCCGCGTGATCGAACGCGAGCGCTTTGCCGCCAAGCTGTTCTATGACGCGCTTCACGATCCGCTGACCAACCTGCCCAACCGCGCGCTGTTCCGCGACCGCGTGACGCGGGCACTCGAGCGGCGCGCACGTCAGAGCGATTACCGCGTGGCGGTGCTGTTTCTCGATCTCGATGCATTCAAGTTCATCAACGACAGCCTCGGCCATCAGGCCGGCGATGCGGTGCTCGTGGGCACCGCCGAACGGCTGAAGCGCGTGCTGGAACGCGGCGCTGCCGACCCGCAAGACCGTTGGCCCGAATGGACGCTCGCGCGACTGGGCGGCGACGAATTCACGGTGCTGCTCGAAGGCTTCACCGATGAGTGGCAGCCCAAGCGGATCGCCATGCGCCTGCTCGACGCACTGACCGAAGCGCACCAGCTTTCCGGGTCGGAAATCCATAGCGCGGGCAGCATCGGGCTGGCCCATGCCGTGACGCCCGACGTGACGGCGCAGGATCTGATGCGCAAGGCCGATACCGCGATGTACGAGGCCAAGGCGCGCGGGCGCGGCCAGGTCGCGGTGTTCGATGCGGCTTTGCGCCAGCGCGCGATGACGCGGCTCAACACCGAAAATGATCTGCGCGGGGCGCTGCGGCGCGGGGAGTTCCAGCTTTATTACCAGCCGATCGTCGATCTCTGCTCGGATCGGCTGGCGGGGTTCGAAGCGCTGCTGCGCTGGCAGCGGCGCCCTGGCGAAATCGTCTCGCCGGGCCAGTTCATCGACGTCGCCGAGGAAACCGGGCTGATCGTGATGATCGGTAACTGGGTGCTACGCGAAGCATGCGAGGCAACGGTCAAGTGGCACCGCCGTTTTCCCGATCGCGCGCCGGTGACGATCAGCATCAATGTCTCGCCCCGCCAATTCCTGCAGCCGGGCTTTGCCGACATTGTCCGCGACACCATTACCGAAATCGGGATTGCCCCCGATACCATTTCGCTGGAAATTACCGAGAGCATTGCGATCAGCAATCCCGACCGCGCCGTGCGCATCATGCGGCAGTTACGAGATCTCGGCGTGCGGATCAGCCTCGATGATTTCGGCACCGGCTATTCATCGCTCGGGCATTTGCACCGTTATCCGTTCGACACGCTCAAGCTCGACCGCAGCTTCGTTGCCGAGATGGGCGGCGAGCGGGGCAAGATCGGCCGCGGCATCGTGCGTGCGGTGCTCGATCTGGCCGCGACCATGGAGCTGAAAGTGATCGCGGAAGGGCTGGAGACACCGCATCAGCGCAGCGATCTGCGCGCGATGGGCTGCGCCTATGGCCAGGGATATTTCTACTCGCGTCCAGTCGATCGGGTCGCCGCGGGGATGCTGATCGCACGCGATCGCTGAGCCCGCGCCGCGCGGCCCTTCCCGCGCCGCAACATTTACGCTATGCGCGCGGCCGATCCTTCATCCCGCAGACATATCAGGACCCTGTATGAGCCTCCGCAACGTGGCGATCATCGCCCACGTCGATCACGGCAAGACCACGCTTGTCGATCAGCTGTTCCGCCAGTCAGGCACGTTCCGCGACAATCAGCGCGTTGAGGAACGCGCGATGGATTCGAACGATCTGGAAAAGGAACGCGGGATCACCATCCTGGCGAAGTGCACCTCGATCGAGTGGGAGGGCACGCGCATCAACATCGTCGACACCCCCGGCCACGCCGATTTCGGCGGTGAAGTGGAGCGCATCCTGTCGATGGTCGACGGCGTGATCCTGCTGGTCGATGCCGCCGAAGGCGCGATGCCGCAGACGAAGTTCGTCACCGGCAAGGCGCTCGCGCTCGGCCTCAGGCCGATCGTTGTCGTCAACAAAATCGACCGCAGCGACGCGCGCGCGCAAGAAGTCCTCGACGAAGTGTTCGACCTTTTCGTCAGCCTGGAAGCCAACGACGATCAGCTCGACTTCCCGGTGCTGTTCGCGAGCGGCCGCAACGGCTATGCCGGCGACAACCCCGACGTGCGTGAAGGCACGCTGGCGCCGCTCTTCAACAAGATTGTCGAGCATGTGCCGGCGCCCTCGGCGGACCCCGATGGCCCTTTCAAGTTCCTGGTGACACTGCTCGACCGCGACAATTTCCTTGGCCGCATACTGACCGGCCTCGTCTTCTCGGGCTCGGTCAAGACCAACATGCCGATCCATGCGCTCGATCCCGAGGGCAAGATCGTCGAGACCGGCCGTGCTTCCAAGATCATGGCGTTCCGCGGGCTCGAGCGCGTGCCCGTGGAAGAAGCAAATGCCGGCGACATCATCAGCCTGGCCGGGCTGACCGTCGCGACGGTCGCCAATACCATCGCCGACCCGAGCGTCACCGAGCCGCTGAAGGCACAGGCGATCGACCCGCCGACGCTGTCGATGCGCTTTGCCGTGAACGACAGCCCGATGGCGGGGCGCGAAGGCACCAAGGTGACGAGCCGGATGATCCGCGACCGGCTGTTCCGCGAGGCGGAATCGAACGTTGCGATCAAGGTCACCGAAAGCGACGATCGCGATTCCTATGAAGTCGCCGGGCGCGGCGAACTCCAGCTCGGCGTGCTGATCGAGACGATGCGGCGCGAAGGCTTCGAGCTCAGCATCAGCCGCCCGCGCGTGCTGTTCAAGGAAGACGAGAACGGCAACAAGACCGAACCCTATGAAACCGTCATCATCGACGTCGACGAGGAATATTCGGGTACGGTCGTCGAGAAGATGAACCTGCGCAAGGCCGAGATGACCGACATGCGCCCGTCGGGCGGGGGCAAGACGCGCATCACCTTTTCGGCGCCATCGCGCGGCATGATCGGCTATCACGGCGAATTCCTGTCCGACACGCGCGGCACTGGCATCATGAACCGGCTGTTCGAGAAATACGGCCCCCACAAGGGCAAGATCGAAGGCCGCAAGAACGGCGTGCTGATCTCGAACGGTGCGGGCGAGGCCAATGCCTATGCGCTGGGGCCACTCGAGGAACGCGGCATCATGATGGTTGGACCCGGCGAGGCGCTCTACGAAGGCATGATCATTGGCGAGAATGCCAAGACCGAAGACCTTGAAGTCAATCCGATGAAGGCGAAGCAGCTCACCAACTTCCGTGCCAGCGGCGGCAAGGACGACGCGATCCGCCTAACTCCACCGTGGCGGCTGACGCTCGAACAGGCGATCGCCTATATCGATGACGACGAACTCGTCGAAGTGACGCCCAAGTCGATCCGCCTGCGCAAACGCTACCTCGATCCGAACGAACGCAAACGGATGAGCCGCGCGAAAGCAGCGTAGGTCAGCGGGCGCCGCCGACGCGCACCACCATCGCTTCCTCGCGCTGGGTATAGGCCGACCGCCCCGATGGCGCGTCGTCGGGGACGGCCGTGGTGTAATAGGCGATGCCCTTGCCCGTCGCCGGCTCGACCCACAGGCCCGATTTGAGGCTGTAGGCATCGCCAGCGTGGCCAATCCGCAGCCTACCGTCGCCGAACGGGTCATCCCGGCAGGCGGCGGGGCGACCGGGCGCGGCGAGGATCATCACGCCCAGCCCAAAGGTGCAGTAGAAGCCGCCTTCGATATCGCCGTTCGTCCCGTCGTAGCGCCACTGCGGCCGCGTCATCATCGCAAGGCTGGCGACGGAGAGATAGCCGGGCCGCACCAGCGCGCCGCCAATCCGGGCGAGGCCGGTGGGCGCAATCCGCATGCCGCCTTGCGGCGAGAAGAAGCCGCTGCTGCGCGTCAGCCGGTAGCGGGTGAGATCGCAGCCGCCATCGCTGGCCGGATTGCCGGGGCAGGCGGGCGGGCGGCCGTGGAGATCGTCATACGCCACTTCGCCCCACGCGCGGTAGAGCACGACTGCGTGCGCTGCGGCGTCTGGCGCGCAGGTCGACCAGTTGAAGCAGCCCGCGATCTTCAATGGCGCGAAGACCTGTTCGGCCATGATCCGGTCGAAACGCGTGGCCGTCGCGCCTTCCATCACGGCCGCGATCAGCGGGTAGTTGAGATTGGCATAGGCGAAATAGCCCGCGCCGTGCTTGGCATCCCACGCGCCCGGCTCGGCCATGCGCGCCGCCAGGTCGCCATCGAGCGCCATGCCATAACCCGCCGCGTCGCGCACGCCGCTGGTGTGCGACAGCAGCTGGCGCAGCGTGATCGGCGCCGTGGGGGAGGCCGGATTGCGCAAGGTCCAGCCGAGATAGGCCGAAACGTCGCGGTCGAGATCGAGCTTGCCGCGCTCGACGAGCCGCATCACCGCGAGCGCAACCGCGAGCTTGGAAATCGAGGCGACCCGCACCGGATCATCGGGCGTGACGGGTCGGTGCGTCGCGCGGTCGGCCTCGCCCTCGGCCAGCCGCGCTACGATGCGGTCGCGTTCGAACCGCACGCCGGCCGAGGCGGGCAACGGGGTAGCGACGACGAGCAGGAGCGCAAACATGGTCATGAAGACTGGGCGAAGCGGGCAGCCCGATCAAGCGGCTTGAGCAGCGTCACGCCGCGCCCTAAGCCTGCGGGGATGGCGGGGTATGAACTGCGCGACCGGGTTGATCTGCCCGAAACGACGCTCGATCGCGCGGGGTTCGCGCTGGGCGCGGGCGGGCTGCTGGGCGGCGCCGTCTGGCTGCTGCTCGCGCTCGGGAGCGGGACGGCAACCGCGCTGGCCGTGGCGACGGCGTTCATTCTGGGCACCGTGTTCACGATGCTTGGCATTGCGGCGGTCGGCGTGCCGCTGTGGCTGGTGCTGCACCTGAGCGGCAGGCGGCGCTTGCGGCACGCCGCGATGGCCGGGGCGGCGATTGGCTTTTTGCTGTTTCTCTTTGCGCAGACCTATGGCTTCGGACTGTTCAACGCTCCGGCGAGCGACGGCAGCACCTTGCTCTATCGCTGGGCGAGTGCGGCGGCGACCAGTCTGCTGCTGGCGGGGGTGGCGTCGGCGATCGCCACGGTGATGTGGGTGATCGCCTATCGCCCGCGCAGCTGAGCGATCAGGCTGGCCCGACCCGGAACGCGCACAGCTTGTTGCCCTCGGGATCGCGGAAATAGGCGCCGTAGAATGCCTGCGGCCCTTCCTCTCCCCGAAGTCCCGGAGGGCCATCGCAGCTCCCGCCGAGCGCCAGCGCCGTGGCGTGGAAGGCATCGACCTTGTCGCGGGTATCGAACGGGATCGCCAGCATGTTGCCATTGCCCGGCACAGCCGCTGCGCCGTTATAGGGCCGCGTCACCGCGATCCCCGGCTTGTCCCAGCCGGTACCCCATAGCGTGAAGCTGCCCGCCTCCTCGCCGAACTCCATGATGCGCTTTGCGCCAACCGAGCCGAGCAGTGCGTCATAGAAAGCGCGCGCCTGGTCAGGATCATTGGTGCCTAGCGTTGCATAGCCAATCATCGCATTCCCTCCCTTGTCGTGTCAGGCCGTTCGGGCGTCAGCAGCCGCTGAGTCGCCGTCCGGTGGTGCGCGTGCGCATCGTCATCGACGTGCGCCCCGACATCACGCCGCTGCCCGACACCGAATAGCTGGTCGGCGTGTAAGTCCCCTGCGAGACGACCCGCATCGTGCCGCCGGGCCGAGTGCACACCAGTTCGCTCGCGATTTTGCCGCCCGCTGCCGAATAGCGGACGAAACGGCATGATTTGTCGGCGTTCATCGCGGCTTGCGGACCAGCTGCGGCCTGCTGCGGCGTGATGCAGCTGGTGACGACCATAGGCCGGCCCTTCATCGCGGCGGTCAGCGCCGGCGGCGCGCCCTTCATCTGCACATCGATCACCTCGACACGATTCTCCCATTTGCCCGGGGTAATGATCGGCCCCGGCGGTGCGGCCGCGATGCCCAGCAAGGCTACCGACGCGACGATCCCCAAACGTGCCATCGACCAATCTCCTCTGTCGCCCGCGCCGCCGTGCGCGCGTTGCGTATGGCGTGACAATCCCCATATGTTCCCCTGATGGCAATCCAGATTCGCACCAGCCTGGCCGAACCCGACACTGGCCAGGCCTTCGTCCCGCACCGGCCCGACCGGCCGCCCAAGGCCGAAGGTGGCAAGGCGTTCCGGATCGTGTCGGACTATACGCCGGCCGGCGACCAGCCGGCCGCGATCGCCGAGCTGGTCGAAGCCGCGCGCGGCGGCGAGCGCGACCAGGTGCTGCTCGGCGTCACCGGCTCGGGCAAGACCTTCACGATGGCGAAGGTGATCGAGGAGTTGCAGCGCCCGGCGCTGATCCTCGCTCCCAACAAGATCCTCGCCGCTCAGCTTTACGGCGAGATGAAGTCTTTCTTCCCCGAAAACGCGGTCGAATATTTCGTCAGCTATTACGACTATTACCAGCCCGAGGCCTATGTCCCGCGCTCCGACACCTACATCGAGAAGGAAAGCTCGGTGAACGAAGCGATTGACCGCATGCGGCATTCGGCGACGCGCGCGCTGCTCGAACGCGACGACGTGATCATCGTCGCGTCGGTGTCGTGCCTTTATGGCATCGGCTCGGTCGAAACCTATTCGGCGATGATCTTCGACTTGAAGAAAGGGCAGAGCGTCGATCAGCGCGAGATCGTCCGCAAGCTCGTCGCGCTTCAGTACAAGCGGAATGACGCGGCGTTTGCGCGTGGCAATTTCCGCGTGCGCGGCGACAATCTGGAGATTTTCCCGTCGCATTATGAAGATACCGCTTGGCGTGTGTCGTTCTTCGGCGACGATATCGAGGAGATCGTCGAATTCGATCCGCTGACCGGCAAGAAGATCGCGAGCCTCAACTACGTACGCGTCTATGCGAACAGCCATTATGTCACGCCGGGGCCGACGCTGAAACAGGCGATGGAGGCGATCAAGTTCGAGCTCGCCGAGCGGCTGAAGGAACTGGTGGCGGAAGGCAAGCTGCTCGAGGCGCAGCGGCTCGAACAGCGCACCAACTTTGACCTGGAAATGATCGCCGCGACCGGCAGTTGCGCCGGCATCGAGAACTACAGCCGCTTCCTGACCGGGCGATTGCCCGGCGAACCGCCGCCCACCTTGTTCGAGTACCTCCCCGACAATGCGCTGCTGTTCGTCGATGAAAGCCATGTCACGATCGGCCAGATCAACGGCATGTCGCGCGGCGACCACCGCCGCAAACTGACGCTCGCCGAATATGGCTTTCGCTTGCCGTCGGCGATCGACAACCGCCCCTTGCGCTTCAACGAATGGGAAGCGATGCGCCCGCAGACGACCTATGTATCGGCGACGCCAGGCAGCTGGGAGATGGAGCAGACCGGCGGCGTCTTCACCGAACAGGTGATCCGCCCGACCGGGCTGATCGACCCGCCGATCGAGATCAAGCCGGTCGAGGAGCAGGTCGACGACCTGATCAACGAAGCGAAGAAGACGGCGGTGCTCGGATACCGGACGCTGGTGACGACGCTGACCAAGCGGATGGCCGAGGATCTGACCGAGTTCATGCACGAGGCAGGGATCAAGGTCCGCTACATGCATTCGGACGTCGAAACGCTCGAGCGCATCGAGCTGATCCGCGACCTGCGGCTCGGGGTGTACGACGTGCTGGTCGGCATCAACCTGCTGCGCGAGGGGCTCGACATTCCCGAATGCGGGCTGGTCGCCATCCTCGACGCCGACAAGGAGGGGTTCCTGCGCTCCGAAACCTCGCTGATCCAGACGATCGGCCGCGCCGCGCGCAACGTCGACGGGCGCGTGATCCTCTATGCCGACCGGATCACCGGCAGCATGGAACGCGCGATCAACGAAACCAATCGTCGCCGCGAAAAGCAGCTCGCGTACAATGCGGCGAACGGCATCACCCCGCAGACGATCCGCCGCAACATCGGCGACATCATCAAGGACGTGGCGAGCCGCGACCAGGTGACGGTCGAGATCGACGAAGACCGGCCGCACATGGTCGGCCACAATCTGCGCGCGTACATCGAGGAACTGGAGAAGAAGATGCGCGCCGCCGCCGCCGACCTGGAATTCGAGGAAGCGGGCCGGCTGCGCGACGAAATCCGCGCGCTGGAGGCCGAAGAACTCGGCCTGCCCGAACACGAGCGCAAGGCGCCGGTGATGGGGCGGAGCAACGAAGGCAAGCCCGGGACGAGGAAGACGCGCTTCGGCAAAAGCCAGAAGATGCGCGCCGGCATGGCGGGGAGTTCGCGGCGGGGGCGGTGATGCGATCAGGCTGACCCCGTTTCAGCGCGCGCGGGCCGACGCCCATGCAGCGAAACCAAGAACGGCTCTAATCCTCGGCGATCAGGCTTGTTCGCTTCGTCTCCGGCATCAGCACAAACCCGAGCGTGGCAAGGCCGATGATCGCGGTGACATACCAGTAGAAGCCGCTTTCGGCGCCGGCCTGCTTGAACCACAGCGCGACATATTCGGCGGTGCCGCCAAATGCGGTATTGCCGATCGCATAAGGCAGCGCGACCCCCAGCGTGCGCACCGCGGGTGGGAACAACTCGGCCTTGATCAGCCCCGAAATCGATGTGTAGGCGCTCAGCAGCAGCAAGGGGACGAGTACCAGCCCGAACGCCGCCGCCGTCGACGACGTTGCCGCCAGTGCGCTGAACACCGGCACCGACACGATCATCCCGCCGACGCCGAACAGCAGCAGCATCGGCTTGCGGCCGACCCGGTCTGCGATCGCACCGAAAGCGGGCTGTGCGAGCATGTAGATCACCAGCGCGGCAGTCATGATCTCGGTTGCGGCCTGGCGGCCGAAACCGCTCGTGTTGACCAGGAATTTCTGCATGTAGGTGGTATAGGCGTAGAAGGCGCAGGACCCGCCGCCGCTGATCGCCGCGACGATCAGGAATTCGCGCGGGTGCGCCGCCCACAGGCTGCGCGCGGTCGATCTGGCGCGGCCCTTGTCGAGTTTCTCGAAGGCTTCGGTCTCGGCAAGGTTGCGACGCAGCAGATAGACGATCAGCGCCAGCGCCGCGCCGATCGCAAAGGCAACGCGCCAGCCCCATGCCTCAAGCGCTGCTTCGTCGAGCACCGCCTGCAGGACGAGCGTGACGCCGAGCGCGAGCAATTGCCCGCCGATCAGCGTGACATATTGAAAGCTCGCCCAGAAGCCCCGGCGTTTGCGCGTCGCCATTTCGGAGAGATAGGTGGCGCTCGCGCCGTATTCGCCGCCGACCGACAGTCCCTGCAGCATGCGCGCGACCACCAGCAGGGTGGGCGCGAGGACTCCTGCCTGAGCATAGGTCGGCGCGACCGCGATCAGCAGCGATCCGCCGCACATCAACGCGACCGACAGCGCCAGCCCCGCCTTGCGGCCGTGGCGGTCGCCATAGCTGCCCATCACCCACGCGCCGATCGGTCGCATCAGAAATCCGACCGCAAAGATGGCCGCCGCGCTCAGCAACTGAGCGGTCTGGTCGCTCTTCGGGAAAAAGCTCGGCGCGAAATAGATCGTCAGCACCGAATAGGCGTACCAGTCATACCACTCGACCAGATTGCCTGCCGACCCCCCGACGATAGCGGTCAGCCGCTTGCGGTCCATGCTGCCTGTCATGGCGCTAACTTGCCGAAGCGCCCGGTGAAGGGAAGTGCTTTGTCGGTCCAGTAGGCGCGGAAGCGGTTGAGCCTGCCCCGCGCTTCGCCCATAGCATCGGCATGCGCACCGCCACGCCCATCCTTGTCCTCGCGCTGTTTGCCAGCGCCTGCGCGTCGGCGCCATCCCCGCCGCCAGCGGTCGCCGCCGCGCCGGTCGCGCCGCCGGCGCCGCCGCCCGCGCCGATGCCTGCCGCCGCCTCGGCGACGCCGCGCGGCGACTGGCGCGACTGGCCGCTGACGCCGGGGGATTGGGTGTACCGGCAGGACGCGCGTGGATCGATCGCGCTGTTCGGTCGACCGGGCAGCGACGCCGATGTCACGCTGCGCTGCGACCGGGCAGCGGCAGTGCTTTATCTGTCGCGGCGGGGCACGGTGCCGGGCAACGCGCCGATGACGGTGCGAACGACCAGCGCGGTGCGCACGCTGGCAACGCGCCCGACCGGCGGATCGCCCGCCTATGTCGCGGTGACGCTCGCCGTACGCGATCCGCTGCTCGATGCGATGGGGTATAGCCGGGGACGGTTCGTGATCGAACAGGCCGGGATGACGGTGCTCGTCGTGCCCGCCTGGGCCGAAATCCTGCGTGTCGCGGAGGATTGCCGCGCATAGCGCGACCGGTTCGAAATGGACCGTGCGCAGTCCTTATCATTGGCGCCAAAAGAAAATCATTACAAGGCTTGCATGTGCGAATCACATGATTCAAACAGGAGTCGCGCTCAGGCAGAGCGTACCGTTTCAACTGGCGAAAGGAGGTGATCCGATGTCTCATGGTTCAGCAATGGGGTCGGTTCAGTTCGTTCGGGGGACGCGCCGCTGATCCGCCGGGCCTGACGGGGGGTATCCTCCCCCAGTCAACGTCCAGGCCCACAGGATTGGCGGTCCGCATGGTCTCCCGGGCTGGAGCATCCGGCCGCTGACCATGTTAGGAGGTTGCCGGGGAGGTGCGTGGCATCCCCCGGCAGCCTCTTTTCATTTGTGGCCAGCAGATCGACGATCGCGCACCTCGTTGAGATTTCAAGGCTCTTGTAAAACCACGCTTTCCTTGGTTAAGCGCCGCCCGATCATCACATTGGGGATCGGTAATGCGCTTGCGATTCGCTGCCCTGCTCGGAATGTCTGTCGTTGCGGCGTGCTCGCCGACGACCGGCGGAACGTCCACAGCCACGGCCGTAACCCCGGCGCCCAGTCCCTCGCCCAGCCCGACGCCGACACCCACGCCTACTCCTACACCCACGCCGACCTCCAGCGCCTACACACCATTTGCGTCGCTGACGGGCACTGTCACGTTGCAAAGCGGCAACAGCGGTTTTTCGACGATCGTCTCGCCGCCGCAGGCGTTCGGGATCAATCCGTTCGGTGCCGGCATCCCGCTCAACTATGATGCCACCAACCGGTCGATCGGCGTACTGAACGGCCCGCCCGGTACCGTCACCGATCTGTTCGTCGCCAGCGAACTCGACAACACCGCGCCGACCGGCACGTTGCGATTCATCAAGTCCTCCGGCCCGCGCTTCACGCTCAGTTCGCCAAGCGGAAACGAACAGTATGTACGCTTTTACGACTACACGCCGTCGGTTCCATCCAATACCCGAATTCTGGGATTGACCGGCATTGGAACCCGGACAGTCGACATCCCGACGTCGGGCACACGTACCTTTGCCAATGCGATCCTGGGCGGCGAGGCTTTCATTGGCCAGCAAGGCGGCAGCAGCACGGCCTATTTGCTCAACCGCAGCACCGTCAGCCTCAGCATCAATTACAGCACGCAGCGGATCACGCTCAACATCCAGCTGGTTGGCACGCCGCGCGGAGGCGGCGCCGACGTCAGCCTGGGCACGCTGAGCGGGACCAGCAATTTCGACGGGTCGGCCGCAAACCTGACGTTCACCTCAAGTGCCTATCCGCGCGTGCCGACACTCATCGCAAGTGGCGCGCTGTTTGGTCCCGCTGGTGCGGAGGCAGGCCTGATCCTGTCCCTGTTTGCGACCAGCAACGACGGGGCGAACCAGCTGAGCCTCGTGGCGCTCGGCGCCGCACGCTAATCAATATCGAGGCCCATGCCCCGTCACATGGCGGGCCTCGGTCGATCCATCGGCAATACCGCCTGTTGGCCACTTGCCAGCGGTTGTCCCAGCGCTAGGCTCATGGCCAACGACAAAAGGGGAAAACCGATGCGTCCGATGATCGCTCTCGCGCTGCTCGCCGCTGCCGCCACGCCGACACTCGCCCAGACCGCACCCAAGGTCGAGGAAGCCTCGATCGACCAACTCCGCGCGATGATGGCCAAGGGCACGTCGTCCGAGGCGATCACGCGCGCCTATCTCGCGCGGATCGCCGCGATGGACCGCAAGGGGCCGACGCTGCGGTCGGTGATTGCGGTCAACCCCGATGCCATCGCGCAGGCGCAAGCCGCCGACGCGCGGCGAAAGGCAGGCAAGCCGCTTGGCCCGCTCGACGGCGTGCCGGTGCTGGTCAAGGACAATATCGAAACCAGGGATCCGGTCGCGACGACGGCGGGCAGCCTGGCGCTGAAGGACAATGTGACGGGCCGCGACGCGCCGGTGGTCGCCGAATTGCGCAAGGCCGGCGCGGTGATTCTCGGCAAGACCAACCTCAGCGAATGGGCGAACATCCGTTCGAACAATTCGATCAGCGGATGGAGCGCGGTCGGCGGGCAGGTGAAGAACCCCTATGCGCTCGATCGCACGCCGTGCGGATCGTCGAGCGGGACCGGATCGTCGATCGCCGCGAGCTTCGCCGCTGCCGGGCTCGGCACCGAGACCGACGGATCGGTGGTCTGCCCGTCGTCGATCAACGGGCTTGCGGGACTGAAGCCGACGCTCGGCCTCGTCAGCCGCACGCATGTCGTGCCGATCAGTCACAGCCAGGATACGCCCGGGCCGATGGCGCGCAGCGTGCGCGACGTCGCGATCCTGTTCTCGGCGATGGTCGCTACCGATCCCGCCGACCCGGCGACTGCCCGGGCCGATCAGTATCGCAAGGATTACGCCGCCACCCTTGCCACCGCTTCGCTGAAAGGCGTGCGCATTGCGGTGCGCCGTCCGCCGATGGGTCCCGATCTCGCCGCACGGTTCGAGGCGGCGCTCGCCGTGCTGAAGGCGCAGGGCGCAGTGCTGATCGATGTCGAACAGCCCAAGCTCGAGGGGCTCGGCGAAGCCGAATTCCAGGTGCTGCTGTATGAGCTTAAAGGCGATCTCAATGCCTATCTCGCGACCACGCCGCCTGCCGTGAAGACGCGCACGCTCGCTGATGTGATCGCGTTCAACGAGGCCAATAAGAATACTGAAATGCCGTTCTTCGGCCAGGAAACCTTCATCGCGGCGGAGAAGACGCGCGGGCTCGACGATCCCGAATATCTCGGCGCGCGCGCGAAATCGCTGCGCCTGGCGGGCAAGGAAGGCATCGACGCGATGCTCGCCAAGGCCAATGCCACGATCCTGGTCGAGCCCACCTATGGTCCCGGCTGGTTGATCGAGCCGATCTATGGCGATCAATATCAGGGCCCGTCGTCGAGCGAGCTTCCGGCCGTGTCGGGCTATCCCAACCTGACGGTGCCGATGGGCCTTGCGAAGGGGATGCCGGTCGGGCTGTCGTTCATCGGCACGGCCTACAGCGACCAGAAGCTGCTCGAGGCGGGTTACGTCTATGAGCAGGCGTCGCGGGCGCGAGTCGCTCCGCGTTACCTGCCGGGCGCAGATGTCGGACCAGGGATGGACGGCACTAAATAAACCGGTTCATTCGCGCTCGCGTTCGAGCAGCTCGACCCGGACATGGGTGGCGCGCAGCGACAGCCGGACCTCGATCATGAACATGACGAGGCCGGCGATCAGCAGCAGCATCGCGCCGATGAACATTATGCCCAGAACCGTGCCGATGTGCAGGTTGAGCAGTTCGGCGACGAACAACAGCGCGACGACGCAGCAGATGAGGATGGCGCTCGCGACGCACAGGAACAGCGCGGCGTTGATGACCGCCATCCGCCGGTCGAGCAGCCGCAGTTCCCAGACATGGCGGTCGTGCTCCGGCCCGGTCGAGCGCGGGTGCAGCGCTTCGAGGGCGCGGGCGCGATCGACAACGCGTCCCAGCCGTCCGGCGATCACGTTGAGCATCGCCCCCAGCCCGGCGAGCAGGAACACCGGGCTGACCGACAGTTGAATCGTCTGGGCAATGGTGGTGACGGCGGGTGACAGGCTCATGCCGCCTTGGTCGCCGGGTGCACCGATCGCGTCAAGCGCCAACCCGTTGGTAATATCGTCTCGCTACGATCGCACCCGATGACCAAGCCGATGCTGCTCGCCGAGTTCACGCGACTGCCGCCTGCCTATCGCGCGCGCCGCGTTGATGGTTTGGCGAGCGGTATCGATCAGGTGGTCGAGCGCGCCCGAACTTCGCATCGCTTTCTGCGCTACCAATGGTTTGCGGCAGCACTGTCCGCTTATGGCGGCGAGGCCCAGACGCTGGTGGTGGAAGGTGAGCGCGGGCCGGTTGCCGCGCTGCCGCTGGTACGGGTCGGGCCGCGGGCGCTTGGTGCTGCGACGGTGCCGGGCTGTTACTGGCCGTTTCGCAGCTTCCCGAAGGCGGCGGGGCTCGATGCCGCAGGATTCGACTCGCTCGTGGAGGCGCTGGGGCAGCATGTCGCCGTGCTGCGGATCGGCCCGGTCTATGATGGCGACCCGGCGACCGGCGGGCTGATCGCGGCGGCGCGGCGGCGCGGCTGGGCGACGATCGACCGCTTCATCGCCAACAGCTATCTGTTCGACATGGCGGCAGCGGCGGCGGAGGGCTGGCCGCGCAATTCGACGCTGCGCAAGAACCGCTTCCACGAAAAGCACCTCGCCGAACATGGCGTGCTCGACTGGCGCTTTCTGAGCGGCGCCGCGCTGGCGGATGGCGGCTTTGACCAACTGGCGGCGATCGAAGCGAAAAGCTGGATCGCCGCGCGCACCGATGGTCGCGATGCCAAATTCACCGCAACCGGGCACGGTGCGTTCTGGCGCGCGGCCGCTGTCGATCCGGTGCTGGCCGAGATGCTGCATGCCGCGCTGCTGACGATCGACGGCGTGCCCGCTGCCTTCTCGTTCGACATCGACGCGGGCGCGACCAAATATGCGATCGCCAACAGCTATGACCCTGCCTTTGCCAAGCACTCGCCGGGCAAGCTGCTCTATTATCGCAACCTTGTCGCGGCGCTCGCCGACGGAACAACAACCGTCGACTGGGGCGCTGGTGACAGTGGCTACAAGCAGGTGATCGGCGCCGCCAAGGGCCCGGCGATCCGCGACTGGGTGATCGTACGCCCCGGCGCGTTGGCGCTGGCGGCACGCGCGTTCGGCGGGCTGTGGCGGCGCAGCGGGCAGGGCTAGTCGGGCAGCGGTTTCACAAAGACGATCTTGTCCTCCCCGGCCTGGTAGAAATCGCGAATGCGCGCTTCCTCGCGATAGCCGCGCTGGCGATAGAAGCGGCGGGTGGCATCGAATTCTGTTAGCCCCGAAGTCTCGACCAGCAGCAGGCGCACGCCACGTGCACCTAGCTGCCGCTCGACGGCGGCAATCAGCGCGCTGCCGATTCCGGTCCGCTGGCGGTGTGGATCGGCGGCGATCAGGAGCAGGTTCCACGTGCCGTCTGTCATGCGTTCGGGCGCAGCATAGGCCAGCCCGGCGACGGCGCCATCGTCGAACACGCACCATAGCTCGTCGGCGTCGGCCCTGGCGAGATAGGCCGCCGCCATGTCGTTCAGCATGGCGCCGGGGAACAGCCCGGTCGCGTCGACCACCGCGATCAGGGCGGGCAAGTCGCCGGGCATCAGCGGGCGGATGAAATCGGTCATCGTCTCTTCCTTTCAGCTTCGATTGTCGGATTGCGCGCGCACCGATCGCCGCCCGAGCAGGCTGATGCGGTACGGCGCGCCGCCGCGTGATTCGATCAGGCGGCGTCGGCGCAGGCGCTGGAACAGCGCCAGCGTGCAGTCGGTGAGGATATGGCCTTCGTGCGTGAAGCAGAGCGCTTCGACGATCTGGCCGGCGTCGTCGCGGCGATGACGGATGACGCCGCCGCGCGCGAGTTCATGGAGCACGCGTTGCTCCATCTTCGAAATGTTCATGGGATTGCTCGGTAGCTTGCGACCATGGGGCATCGATCGCCGCGAGGGCGTTCGATGCGGCACGGACCTGACGCGATTACGCGATCAGGTCAGGCGAGGGTGGCAAGCTCTTGCAAAAACACTCCGTCGGGCAGTGGTCGCCCGACACTGTGGTAACGCCCGCGGCACGGTGCTGCAAGCGTCAGACGCGCAGGTATCGGAAGTACCAGACCTCATGCCCCTGCCGCCGCGCCTTGGCTTCGTAGCGGGTCTGTGGCCAATCGGCCGGACGCGTGAGGAAGTCGGCTGCGGCGTTTGCCTGCCAGGCGAAATCGCGGCGGGTGTGCATGACCATCATCGCCCAGCGGCAATAGGTGGGGTCGTCGGTGCCGAGCCGGAATTCGCCGCCGGGCTTCAGCTTCGCCGCGATCAGATCGAGCGGGCCGGGATTGACCATCCGCCGCTTGGCGTGGCGCGCCTTGGGCCAGGGATCGGGGTGGAGCAGATACACCCGCTCCAGGCTTGCATCAGGCAACCGCTCGATCACGCCCAGCGCATCGCCCATGTGCAGGCGCACGTTCTTCAGATCGCCGTCGCGGATATGGCCCAAAGCGCCGACGACGCCGTTGAGAAACGGTTCGCAGCCGATGAAGCCGATGTCGCAACGCGCGGCGGCCTGGGCGGCCAGATGCTCGGCCGCGCCAAAGCCGATCTCGAGCTGAAGGGGGCGGGCGTCACCGAACAGCCGCTCGGGGGTGAGCGGGCCGTCTTCGGGGATGGCAACCTGCGGCAGCAGCTCCTCGATCAGCGCTGCCTGCCCCTGCCGCAGCTTGTGCCCGGCGCGGCGGCCATAAAGGCGGCGAATGGTGGCGGGGTCGTTCATAAATAAGGGGCGATAGCTCCCTGCTACCGCCCCTGCAATTATCTGGTTGACGGGCTTACGCCACCGCCGCCTTCAGCTTGTCGACCAGGTCAGTCGCTTCCCAGGTGAAGGCATTGCCTTCCGCTTTGCGGCCGAAATGGCCATAGGCGGCGGTCTGCTGATAGATCGGCGCGTTGAGCTTCAGATGCTCGCGGATGCCCTTCGGCGTCAGGCGGACGAGCTGCGGGAGCACTTGCTCCAGCTTCGCTTCGGGCACGGTGCCGGTGCCGTGGGTGTCGACATAGACGCTCAGCGGCTCGGCGATGCCGATCGCATAGCTCAGCTGGATCGTGCAGCGGCGCGCGAGGCCTGCGGCGACGACATTCTTTGCGAGATAGCGCGCGACATAGGCAGCCGAGCGGTCGACCTTGGTCGGGTCCTTGCCGCTGAACGCGCCGCCGCCGTGCGGGGCCGCGCCGCCATAGGTGTCGACGATGATCTTGCGCCCGGTCAGCCCGGCGTCGCCGTCCGGCCCGCCAATTTCGAAGCGGCCGGTCGGGTTGACGTAAATCTTGGTGTCACCGGTGATGAAGCCGTCGGGCAACACACGGTTGAACACGCCGATCACATAATCGCGCAGCACGGCGTATTTTTCGGGGTCGCTGCCATCGGCGCCGTCGTCGCAATAGCCGGGCGCATGCTGGGTCGACACGACCAGCGCGGTCGCGCGCACCGGCACTTCGTTTTCGTAATGCAGCGTCACCTGGCTCTTGGCGTCGGGCCCAAGGAAGGGTGCGGCGCCCGAGTGGCGGTCCGCCGCCATCGCCTCAAGGATGCGGTGCGAGTAATAGAGCGTGGCGGGCAGCAGGTCGGGCGTTTCGTCGGTCGCATAGCCGAACATGATGCCCTGGTCGCCGGCGCCCTCTTCCTTGTTGCCGGCTTCGTCGACACCCTGAGCGATATCCGCGCTCTGGCCGTGGAGGTGGTTGGCGAATTCGAACGTCTGCCAGTGGAAGCCGTCCTGTTCGTACCCGATGCGCTTGACGGTCGCACGGACGGTGGCTTCGATTTCCTCGAGCGCGCCGGGTGCCCACTCGCCGTTTTCATAGACGCCCTTGCAGCGGATTTCGCCCGCCAGCACCACGCGGTTGGTGGTGGTCAGCGTTTCGCAGGCGATGCGCGCATAGGGGTCCTTCGACAGGAACAGATCGACGACCGCGTCCGAAATCTGGTCGGCGACCTTGTCGGGATGGCCTTCGGAAACCGATTCGGACGTGAACAGAAACGAAGAACGCATGCGAATTCCCTTGTCTTTGAGCGCGCTGCGGCCCCGAGCGGACCACATATAAAGCTTTCCTTATATGTGCCCCTATCGCGCGCGGCGGCGGATGGCAACAGCAAGTGCGGCAAGCAGCGCCGCGACGGCGAGTGCCAGCCAGTTGCCAAGGCGCGCGAACAAGGTCGGCGCGTGCGGCGGAGGTAGGGGCGCTTCGGCAGCGCCTGTCTTGCCCCAGTCGATGCTGTCCACGATCCGGCCATCGGCATCGACGATCGCCGATATACCCGTCGGCGTGGCGCGGATGATCGGCAGTCCTTCCTCGATCGCGCGCAGCCGCGCCTGCGCCAGATGCTGCTGGGGGCCGAACTTCGCATACCAGCTGTCGTTCGACGGGTTGAAGATGAACGCGGGGCGATGCGTGGCATCGACGATCTGGCCCGAAAAAATCACTTCGTAACAGACCAGCATCCCCGCCGTGCCGAAGCCGGGCAGCGGCTGGCTGCGCGGGCCGGGGCCGGGGGCGAAATCATATTCGCCGGGGACGAGCCGCGAAATGCCGATCTGCGACAGCAGCGGGCGCCACGGGAGATATTCGCCCCACGGCACCAGATGCGCCTTGTCGTAACGGCTGAGGATCGTGCCCTGCGCGTCGATCGCGAAGATCGAATTGGTGACGGCGGCAATGTCGCCATTGGGCTTGAACTGCACGGCATTGCCGCCGGTCAGCACGATGTCGCGCGGGCCGAGCGCGGCAGCGACGCGCTTGCGGATGATCTGCGGGTCGCCGCGCCAGTAATATTGGGGGGGATAGCCGTCCTCGATCAGGTAGCGTAGCGCGCCTTCGGGCCACATGATCAGGCGCGGGGCAGGGCCGGGCGTGCCACTATTCGCCAGCAGCGCCCGCAGATTGGCTTCGGCATAATCGGGCCGGGGGCGTTGTTCCTGATCGAGATTGGGCTGGACAACGCGGACGCTAGGGGTGGCGGGATCGGTTGCGGCGGGAGTCACCGGAATCTCGATCGCGCTCAGTGCCAGCAGCGCGAGCACCGGCGTGGCGACCGCTACCGTCCGCCATTTGCCCCCCAGCAGCAATGTCAGCGCGCCTGCCACCACAACGGTCAGCCCCGACAGCGCATAGGTGCCGACCCACGCCGCGCTCCACGCCACGCCCAGCACCGGCAGCCAGATCGTCGCGAGCGGCGGCCACGGATAGCCCGTCAACGCCCAGCTTCGCAGCCATTCGGTGAGGATCCACGCCGCGCCCGCGATCAGCACGAACCGCAGGTCGGGCGCGGCGCCGGGCTTGTGATCCTTGCCCCAGCGCCACGCCAGTCCCGCCGCCATCATCGGATAGATGGCGAGGTACAGGCACAGTAGCGCGACCGCGGGCACGCCGAGCCAATGCGGCATCGCATCCTGATAGGTAAAGGCTTGCGCGATCCACATATTGGCGAGCGTCAGCTGCGCCCAGCCGAACAGCCAGCCGCGCCACAGCGCCGAACGCGCGGTCGGTGCGGCATGCACCAGCGCCAGCCACAAAGCGATACTGGCGAGCGTGATCGGCCAAAGCTCGAGCGGCGCAAAGCCCGTCGACGCCAGCGCACCGAGGATCAGCGCGGCAAGGCCGGGCCGGCGGGAAAGAATCGCGGTCATCGTCGTCCTCGCTATGCGCTGGGGCTGCGCCGAACAAGAGCGGTGACGTGGCGGCCCCGGTGCGTTAGAAATGGAGCATGGCGCGCCCCTTCCACCTCGCTTTCCCGGTCCACGATCTTGCCGCCGCGCGCGCATTCTATGGCGGGCTGCTCGGCTGCGAGGAGGGGCGTTGCTCGGACCATTGGGTCGATTTCAATCTGTTCGGGCATCAAATCGTCGCGCATCTTTCGCCAACCGCGAGCGCGGTCGCGCATCACAATCCGGTCGACGGCAAGGACGTGCCCGTGCCGCATTTCGGTGTGGTGCTGACGATGCCGCAGTGGGAAACGCTCGCCGCGCGGCTGACAGACGCGGGCGTCGATTTTCCGATCCCGCCGCACATCCGCTTCAAGGGCGAAATCGGCGAGCAGGCGACCATGTTCTTCCGTGATCCCAGCGGCAATGCGCTGGAGTTCAAGGCGTTTGCTGACGACGCGATGATTTTCGCGAACTAATCCGCTCAGCTTTCCTCGCGATCGATGATGCCGAGCCGGATCAGCATTTCGGCGGTTTTGGTGAATTCGATCATGATCGGCTCGAGGATCGGGGCGATGCCGAGCTGTTCGACCATCCCGATCGGTGGCGTTACGCCGCCGCGCGGGTCCTCGATCAACAGGCCGCGCGCGATCATCTTTTCGACCTGGCGGCGCACCGTTTCGCGCGGCAGCCCGGTGGCCGAGGCAATGGCATTGCGCGAGATCGGCACCACCCATTCGCGCGGCAGGATTTCGGTGCCGGTGAACTGCTCGGGGATTTGCCGTTCGCGCATCAGCTTCTGCACATTGGCGACGGCGACGGTCAGATAGATCTGCAGTTCGGTCGGGTTGATCGCGATGTCGGTGCTTTGAAAGGCGCGGTGCGTGGCAAGGAAGAGATTGGCGAGCCCGAACATCGCGATCCGCCAATTCGCGGCCATGCGTTCCGGATTGGTAACGACCCTTACTGCCAAGCTATCGCCCCCGTGTTCCCTGTTGCCGGGCAGGATAAATCACATCGCCGCGACGCGCCAGACGCGGTTGCCGACGTCATCGGCGACAAGCAGCGCGCCGGTGCGATCGGTGATGACACCCACGGGACGACCCTGCGCGCGGCCTTCTGCGTCGAGGAAGCCGCTCAGCACGTCGACCGGTTTGGCGGCCTTTTCGGGATAGCCCTGTGCGTTGAACGGCACGTAGATCACCTTGTATCCGGACACCGGCACCCGGTTCCACGAACCATGCTGGCCGATAAAGGCGCCGTGCGCGAAACGGTCGCCGAGCCTGGCATCGCCGGCGAACGTCAGCCCCAGCGACGCGGTATGCGGTCCCAACGCATAATCGGGTCGCTTGGCATATTCATACAGGTCGGGTCGGCTCGGCGAGACGCGCTCATCGGCAAAGCCGCCCCAATAGCTATACGGCCAGCCGAAGAAGTCGCCGAGGCCGACCGAGGTCAGATAATCGGGCGCAAGGTCCGATCCGAGCATGTCGCGCTCGTTGACTGCCGTCCACAGCCGCCCACTGCCGGGCTCGAACGCCAGTCCCTGCGGATTGCGCAGGCCCGAGGCGAACACGCGGAATTTCTTCGCGACCGGATCGACCTCGAGAATGCAGGCCCGGTTCACTTCCTTGTCGAGGCCCTTGTCGGCGATATTGGTTGCCGATCCGACGGCGACATACAGCCGGCTGCCGTCGGCATTGGCAACAACGTTGCGCGCCCAGTGATGGCCGCCGCCGGGATAGCGAACGACGACTTCGGGCGTGGCGGTAATCCGGGTCTGGCCCGGCGTGAACGGCACGCGGACCAGCGCATCGGTATTGGCGATGTACAGCCGGTCGCCCACCAGCACCATGCCGAGCGGGGAATTGAGCCCCGTGATCAGCGGCGTCTTCAGCTCGGCCACGCCATCGCCATCGGCATCGCGCAGCAAGGTGATGCGGTTGGCCGAGGGCACCCCGGCCCCGGCCTTGTTCATCAGATAGCTCATCACCCAGTCGGTGATGCTGAAACCCTCCGACCGCGGCGGCGAATTGGTTTCCGCGACCAGCACGTCACCGTTCGGCAGCCGGTAGAGCCAGCGCGGATGGTCGAGCCCGGTGGCGAAGGCCTTGACCTTCAGGCCCGGCGCGGGCGTGGGGGTGGCGTTGCCCTGCCACCCGATCGGATCGGCGATCTTGACGGTCGGGATCATCTGCGGGCGCGGCGCGGTGATCCTGGGCTTGACGCCCGCCACTGCCGCGACGTCCAGCTTCGCCTGGTCTGGCTGGCTTGCCCAGATCCACCAGCCGATCACCGCTGCCGCGATCAGCCCTGATATAATGAGAATATGACGTAGCATGTCGGCCAGATATCCTTCGCGCAAAGCGGCGCAAAGCGGAAACGCACGATCGGCGATCAGGGCCCATGCCGACACGCGATTTTGCGTGTCGTGCGGCTGTCAGCAGCCCAATCCGGTGACCGCGCCGAGCAGGCTCGGCTTGCACCGCTTCCTTGGCGGATCGCGGCGATTGTCCGATCCGCGTGCGTCGCCCATTTCCATCCCGGGCAGGAACGACGTCATCGAACGGAAGCGCACGCGTGCGGTCCATTCCTGGTTCCAAGGGCCTTTGTCGGGGCGCGGCGGATAGACGAAATTTTCCTCGGGGCCGTAGGCGACCAGATTGCCGAACATGCCCTCGCCCGTCGCTTTGCGGACTTCGGCCGGGATGATGCAGCTGGTGGTCGAGGGCGCCATCACCGTCCCGTCGCGGACGAGGCCAGCGACGACCGGCGGACTGATCCAGTCCCACAATGCGCCGCCGAAATCGCGGCTGTTCGACGACGACCACCAGACGATGTCGCCGGTGTCGTTGCGACCCTTGCGGCCCGCGCCCGACGCGCCGATCAGCCACGCGTAATAGCCGGTGGCGGCATTCACCGGGTTCCAGCTGAGCGCGACGGTGCCGTCGGCCGGCAGGCTGGTGCGCAGCTGGATGCCCGGCATGTAATCCTGCTGCAGCGTGAAGCTGATTTCGGGGGCGTAATTGCCCACGATGCGGTGCTGGCCGAGGAGCGAACCGGCCTGCGGCATCCGTCCCGAGCGCGCATTGGGCCATTCGCCATAGGTGCGGCTGTTGTTCACGCTGGGGCCGCGATCGAAGCTGACGCGGCTGGTGAACAGATCGGGCGGGATCTGGCCCGCAGCCAGATTGGCGAAATCGATGATGACCGGCTGTCCCGCCGGGGCATGCGCACCGCAGCCCCAGAACAGGATCAGCCGCCCGCGGGGCCGCTCGAACTGTTGCGGCACTTCGGCCGAACCCGGCTGGATCGCGGGCGTCACCAGCGGCACCGATGGCCCCATGTCAGCGGGCGGCAGGAAATAATGATCCGCCCGGGGACCGCCAGCTGTCGGCGCGAGGGTCGAGCCGAGCCGCAGGTGGAGCGTGTGGCTTTCGCTGTTGCCGCCGCCCGATGCCATTCGCATCATGTCGCCCATGTTCGGGCGGCCGCCGCCCATCATGCCCGCCAGGCCCGATGTCGTGCCGACGTCCATCGCATAGCGCGCCTTGGGCGGCGTCACGAGCTGCGCCGCCGGTTTCGCGGCAGGGGGCTTGGCCTTGGGGGCGGGCTTGCGCTGGGCTGCGACAGTCCCGGTCAGGGCCGCCAGCCCGATCGTTGCGATCAACACCATCCTGCCGCGCATGCGCTATCCCCCGACCGTTTATGGACGCAGAGATACCAGTTCAGCCCGCCTCGGCCAATCCCTCGGCGCGGTTTGTCGGCGGATGTAGCCGCAGTTTCTGGATGCGCTTGGTGTCGGCCGCCACGACTTCGAGCCGCCAGCCGCTGGGGTGATCGATGCACGTTCCCGCCGTCGGCACATGCCCGGCGAGGACGGCGGCGAGGCCACCGATCGTGTCGATATCGTCGTCGGTCTCGGCAAGGCGCGGGTCGATCGCCTCGGCGACATCCTCCAGCTCGGCGCGGCCATCGGCATCCCAGCCGCCGCCGTCGATCGGGACCAGCAGCGCCTGCGGCGCCTCGTCGTGCTCGTCCTCGATGTCGCCGACGATTTCTTCGATCAGGTCCTCGATCGTCACCAGGCCTTCGGTGCCGAAATATTCGTCGAGGACGATCGCGAGATGCACTCGCTTGTGGCGCATGTCGGCGAGCAGATCGAGCGCGCCACGCGACATCGGCACGAACAGCGGCTCGCGGATCAGACCGGCGATCGTCGCCGGGTGGGGAGCACCGGTTGCCAGGATGTTGAAGACATCCTTGATGTGGACCATGCCGATGATCGTATCGAGTTCGTCGCGATAGACCGGCAGGCGGCTGTGGCCCGCATCGGCGAACTGGCGGACGAGCTCTGCAAAGCTGATGCTTTCAGGGACCGCCACGATGTCCGCGCGCGGGACGCCGATGTCGCCCGCGTCGCGCTCGCCGAAATGGAGCAGGTTGCGCACCATCTGACGCTCGAGCGGCGACAGGTCGCCTTTGGTATCCGGCGCAGGATCATCCTCATGCGCGTCGATCGCTTCCTCGAGCTGCGCGCGGAGCGAATCGTCGCCATGATCACCGAAGATCAGCGCGCGAAAAGAGCGCCATAAACCGCCTTCGTGGGTGCCGGCGTCGCCGGTGCCGCTACTTTGGCCATCAGGCATAGGGAGTATTTCAGTCCTCTTGGTCGTGATAGGGGTCGTGTAATCCGAGCGCCCTTAGCACATCTCGCTCGATCTGCTCCATCGTCTCGGCGGCCGAATCGTCGACGTGGTCGTATCCCAACAGGTGCAGCGTGCCGTGGACGACCAGGTGGGTGGCGTGATCGGCCAGACCGATGCTCTTGTCGGCGGCCTCCGCCGCGCAGGTTTCATAGGCGAGAACGATATCGCCGAGCAGGACTTCGCCGTCGTCGGAATTTTGCGTGACGATGTCGATCAGGTCGGGCTGGATCATCGGGAAGGACAGGACGTTGGTCGGCTTGTCCTTGCCCCGGAAATCACGGTTGAGCGCCCGAACCTCGGCGTCATCGGTCAGGCGGACGGAGATTTCGATGGTGGCCGAAGTGGCGAGGAGCGCGCCATGCGGCGTGGCGGCGAGGGTCGCGTTGATCGCGCGGGTGGCGAGTGAATCCCAGTCGATGGCGTCGGGCCAGATGGGTTCAGCCGAGAGAGCGGCGTCAAGCATCTTTCCCCTCATAGGCCTCGACGATGCGGCCGACGATCGGATGCCGCACCACGTCACCCGCGCCGAAGCGGCAGATCGACAGGCCTTCCACGCCTTCCAGCCGCCCGACCGCATCGTTCAGGCCGCTGGCGCTCATGCCGCCGGGCAGGTCGGTCTGGCGCGGGTCGCCGCACACCACCATGCGGCTGTTCTCGCCGAAGCGGGTGAGGAACATCTTCATCTGCGCAGGCGTGGTGTTCTGTGCTTCGTCGAGGATGATGAAGGCGTCCGCGAGCGTGCGCCCGCGCATGAAGGCGATCGGCGCGATCTCGATCTCGCCGCTGGCGATGCGGCGCTCGACCTGCTCGGCGGGCAGGCAGTCGTTGAGCGCGTCGTACAAGGGGCGCAGATAGGGATCGACCTTTTCCTTCATGTCGCCGGGCAGGAAGCCGAGCTTTTCGCCCGCCTCCACGGCTGGACGTGACAGGATCAGCCGCTGGACGCTGCCGGTGATCAGCTGCGCGACCGCCTGTGCGACCGCGATATAGGTCTTGCCGGTGCCCGCCGGCCCCAGCGCGAAGATGATATCGTTGTTCAGCAGCTCGCGCATGTAATGCGCCTGCGCGACGGTGCGCGGGACGATCGTCTTCTTGCGGGTGCGGATCATGATCGAAGGCGGGGCCGAAGACTCGGCGCTGATGATGCCTGCCAGCGTCGGTTCGGCCGACTGCGTGATGACCAGTTCGATGAGGCCGGTGTCGATGATCTCGCCGCGCACGATCCGGTTGTAGAGATTGGTGAGCACGTCGCGCGCCTGTGCGACCGATTCGGCGGTGCCCTCGATCTGCACCCGGTTGCCGCGCGCGGTAATGTAAACCCCCAGACGGCTTTCGATCAGCAGCAGGTTGCGATCGAACTCGCCAAACAGCTGCGGCATCAGCTGTGGGCGATCAAAGCTGAGCTCGGCGCGGCTGCGGTCGCCGGATTGCGCAGGGATGGGCTTACGGCTCATGCGGTTCCTTGGAGCGGGAGGGGCGCGATAGGGCTGCGGTGGTCACGCGCGGCATCGTCGGAACCGCGACGGCCGCCGGGGCCAAGGATCGCGGAGGAGAGGCGGGCGTGCGGCATCCGCAGGCGAGTTTGGCAGATCGGCAACGTTGGGGACAGGGGGAAAAATGAGGGCTTAGGCGCAGACCCGGCAGCGCCGGTGCCTCGGTCGCTGCGCGCGGTCCTGGCGGGGTGCGATTAGCGGCGATCGGCGTGCCAGCCGTCTAGAATGGTCGCCGGAGTAAAGGCAGCGGCTTCGGCTGGCGTCAGCTGGCGCCGGGTTTCGCTCGCAGGGGCGACGCCGGGGCCGGTCGTGGCGAATTCGGTAAGCCGGGCTTCCCGCGGGGTCAGCATGCGCAGTACGCCATCAGGATTTCGATAGCCCATCGACGTCCAACCTTCATGCCGGATATGCGCGTCCATCCAGCACCGCAGGAAAGTCGCGCTGCCGGTCAGCGCCATGTTCCCCCCTGCGCGCCAGGGGCGGCCGAGGAATGTCGATCGATCGGGCACGCCGGGTTCGCGGGCGAGGCGGCAGCGGTCGAACACTAGCCCGAAGCGTTGTGCAGCGGGCGTGCTCGGGGCGGCAACATAGCCTTGGCCGGGAGCGTCGGGCACGTAGCGCGTGACGATCTCGCAGGCATCGAATAGCGCCGCGCCGCCGCCGAAGATGAAGTCTACGCCGCCGGCGATGCGGCACCGGCGAAACCAGGCCCGCGCGTTCACGTAGAGCGTGTCCTGAAAGCCAGCGATCGCGCAGTCTAGAACGCGCGTCCGGTCGGCGCTGCGGTCGATCAGCAGGGCGACCGCCTGGAAGCCGTTCTTAACGGCGTCGTTGCCCCCGCGGGCGCTGATGAAATCGAAGCCATTGGCGATTGTCAGCCCGCGCAAGGTCACGTCGTGGGCGGCGATCGTCAGCGTGGCCGATCCGGATGTCCCCCAAGTGCCGCCGCCGGGTTTCGGCGTACCGCTGGCAAGGGCATGCGTCAGGATCGCGGCGCGGCTTTGGCCGACGATCTCGACGCCCGGTGTCGTGATGGTCAGTTTTTCGTCATGGATACCGTTGTGGAGCAGGATGCGGAAACGCGGCCGGCTGGCCGACGCGGCAGCCGCCAGCGCGGCGCCGAGCGTCGGGAAATCACCGCCCTGGCCGACCGCTGCGTCGATCTGTCGCGTCGCTGCTCGCACCGGCAAGGCGGAAACTGCGACGGCCGCGCCGGAAAGAAGAGCTCGACGGTTGATCATGCGCGGTCTCCGTCGCGGAACGACCGGGCGGTCATCACGGCCGCCCGGTCACCGAATTCGGGCCGGCGTCGCTCACCTCAACCATGATCAAGTCGCCGATCTTCGCGTCGGTTTCGATGATCGTTGATTGCAGCCACGGGCTCTTGCCGAGCATTTGCCCCGGCCGCTTGCCCTGGCGTTCGACCAGCACGGTGCAGCGCTTGCCGATGGTCGCCTGGTTGAACGCCATCTGGTCGCGGTTCAGCGCCTCTTGCAACCGCCGCAGCCGGTCGTCCATCACTTGCGGCGCGATTTGGTCAGCCATCGTCGCGGCAGGGGTGCCGGGGCGGGGGCTATATTTGAAGCTGAAGGCCTGGGCATAGCCGACTGCATCGACCAGGCTCAGCGTCTCGGCAAACTCCGCTTCGGTCTCGCCGGGGAAGCCGACGATGAAGTCGCCCGACAGCGCGATGTCGGGGCGGGCGGCGCGCACGCGGTCGAGAAGCCGCAGGTAACTGTCGCGCGAATGGCTGCGGTTCATCGCCCGCAGCACGCGGTCGCTGCCCGCCTGCACCGGCAGGTGGAGGAAGGGCATCAGCTTTTCGACGTCGCGGTGCGCGGCGATCAGCCCGTCGGCCATGTCGTTGGGGTGGCTGGTCGTGTAGCGGATACGGGCGAGGCCCTCGATCCGGTCGAGCGCGGCGATCAGGTCATGGAGGCCTTTCCCCTCGTCCTCCCACGCATTCACATTCTGGCCGAGCAGCGTGATCTCCTTCGCCCCCGCATCGACCAGCGCCTTGGCCTCGTCGACAATCGCGGCAAAGGGGCGCGAGACCTCCGCCCCCCGCGTGTAGGGCACCACGCAATAGGTGCAGAATTTGTCGCACCCCTCCTGCACCGTCAGGAAGGCGCCCGGCGGCACGCGCCTGCGCGCAGGGAGATGACCGAACTTCATCTCGACCGGCATGTCGGTGTCGACCGCCGCCTCTCCCGCAACCGCCCGTCCCACCAGCGCGGGCAAATTGTGGTACGCCTGTGGGCCCACCACGACATCGACCTTGGCGCGGCGGACGATTTCCTCGCCTTCCGCCTGCGCCACGCACCCGGCGACCGCGATCATCGGGTCGTCGCCGTGCTTCCTCAGGCGGCCGATGTCCGAATAGACTTTCTCGGTCGCTTTCTCGCGGATGTGGCAGGTGTTCAGGATGACGAGATCAGCGGCATATTGGTCGTCGGTCGCGGTCATCCCGTGCGCGGCCATCAGTTCTGCCATGCGGTCGCCGTCATAGACGTTCATCTGGCAGCCGAAGGATTTGACGTGGAAGGTCTTGGGGCGCGCGTTCATCGGCGCGGCTATAGCGTCGTGGACCGGAGAGGTAAAACAATCGACCTTCATGGTGCAGGCGGAGGCGCGGAGCGCGCAGCGGCGTCGCGTTTGGCTCTTCCGTCGCGCGTCTGCCGGGGCGTTTATCGCACGAGCGTGCTGTCGCAGGATCGTTCTCACGCATCGCCTCCGCGCGCTCCGCGCCTCCGCGTGAACTAATCTATTGGTCGCTTGTCTCGGCGGGCACCACATATGCCACCCCCGGGGGCACCGTCGCCAGCGCGTCGTGGCCGGGGAAGGGGCGCAGCGGGTGGCCGAGAATGCCTTCCATCGCCTCGGCGATCCGCCGCCTTGCCTCGGCGCTGATTGCCTTGCGGCCGGGATAGTCGCGCGGGTTGAATGGTTCGAGGAAATGGACCGTCACGGGAAAGCTGCCTTTGCGGGACAGCACGCGGAACGCATTGTCCTGCCCTTCCTCGACGCCGACCCAGGCGATCTCCTGCGCCACCGACCCGTACTCGAGCGCGACGGGCTGGACCATGATGCCCGGCGGCGGCGGGTCGAGCACGGCGAGCAGGCTGGGTTTGAACGGCAGCAGCGACAGGCCGTCGGTGGTGGTGCCTTCGGGAAAAATCGTGATCGCCCAGACATCGGCCAGCGCTTCGCGCAGTTGGTTGATCTGTTCGGCCACGCCCATCCGGTCGGCGCGACTGACGAAGACGGTGCGGTTCATTTTCGCGAGCCAGCCGATGACCGGCGCATCGGCTAGCTCGTGCTTGGCGATGAAGGCGGTGCCGTTGGCGCTGGCAATGACCGGAATGTCGAGCCAGCTGAGGTGATTGGCGACGAAGAAGACGTCGCGTTTCAGCGGCACGCCGACCGTGCGCCGCTGCACGCCGCAAATCCGCGCGGCGGCGACCATGAACCAGCGCGGCCATGGCGAGGACAGGCGGAACAGCCGCCACACCAGGTGCGGTCCGGCGCAGAGCAGCACGAGCCCGGCCAGAAGAAACGCGCGTAGTAGAAAGCGGACCCAGCCGGCGGCGTCAGCCCTTGCGTTCAAGCGCAACGCCGTAAAGTTCCATTCGGTGGTCGACGAGGCGGAAGCCGAGCCGCTCGGCAATCAGCTTCTGCAATTGCTCGAGCTCGGGATCGACGAATTCGATGACCTTGCCGGTCTCGACATCGATCAGGTGATCATGATGCGCCTCGGGCGCAGGCTCGTAGCGCGAGCGGCCGTCGCCGAAATCATGGCGGTCGAGAATGCCCGCCTCCTCGAACAGGCGAACGGTGCGATAGACGGTCGCGATCGAGATCCCGGGGTCGATCGCCGACGCGCGTTCATATACTTTCTCGACGTCGGGATGATCCTCGGCGTCGGACAATACCCGCGCGATCACGCGGCGCTGATCGGTGATCCGCAGGCCCTTTTGGTTGCACAGCGCTTCGAGATCGATTTTTCGCGCCATGCCGCTCCGTCCGACTCCCAATGTCCGTCGGTATTCCTTAGCCGCGATGCGCCGCGCCGGAAAGTGCCCCCGCCCGATTGTGCGATCCGGCGGCGGGGGCGGGGATCATCAGCGACCGCTGCGGCGGCGCTTGGTGCCCAGACCGATCTTCTTGGCGAGCGTGCGGCGCTGCTCGGCATAGTTCGGCGCGACCATCGGATAATCGGCCGGCAGGTTCCACTTGGTCCGATATTGTTCGGGGGTCATCTGATAGTGGGTCATCAGGTGACGCTTGAGCATCTTCAGCTTCTTGCCGTCTTCAAGGCACACGATGTAGTCGGGCTTGATCGACGCGCGCACCGAAACGGCGGGCTCCTGCTTCACTTCGGGCTCGGCAACCGTCCCGCCCAAGTTCGCCAAGGCATTGTGAACATTGGCGATGAGCACTGGCAAGTCGGAAACCGCAACACTGTTGTTGCTTACATGCGCCGCCACAATATCGGCGGTCAGCGTGATAAAGGTTTCCTGCATTTCGTTACGCTCGTCCATCTTGTTTTCCTCTGATACTGTAAGGCGACAATTGGGCCTTGACAGTGCGCCTATCGTGGAATTCACGGCCATCTGCAAGCGGAATTGATCCAGCGCCGCCCCGATATCAGACGATCTGGCAGCGGAAGGTATAGGCATCGAACAATTGTCCGTTCTGCCCGCGATAATATCCGCGTCGTTCGCCGACCTTCGCGAACCCTAATGACCGATATAATCCAATCGCTTCGTTATCGGCGCGTACTTCGAGGAACAGATACTTGACTGCGCGGTCGCGCGCCTCGTTCAGCACCGAACGCAAAAGAGCACCGCCGACTCCGTTGCGCCGCACGCGCGGATCGGTCGCCAGCAGCAGCAATTCGGCCTCGTCGCCGGTCGCGCGCGTGATGGCGAAGCCGACGGTCGAGCCATCGATGTCGGCGAGCGTCAACCAGACGCCGGGCATCGCCATGATCCCCAGGCACTGTGCCCGCGTCCATGCTTCGCCATATCTGGGATCGAATGCACGCCGCATGATGCCGTCGACGGTGCCCAGATCCGCCGCCGTGCCGCTGCGCAGCTCGATCAGGTTGAGCGTCGCGCTCATGCCGCCGCCATCGGCTTGGCATCCGGCGCTCGGCCATAGATCGGCTGGGGCGGCAGAGTTGTAAAACCAGTCGGCAGCAGCCGCGCATCGGCGGCGCGCGGCAGCCGGTCATGGCCGGGCAGCGCAGTCGTGAGCGGCATCAGAAAGCGCCGCCCGCTGCCGATCACGGGCAGTGCTCCCGCGGCCTGCAACGCGGCGTGCGGCAGCAGCGACTGCAGGGGGCCATGCGCGACAAGGAGGCCATGCGCGACAAGGGGGCCATGCGCGACAAGGGGGGCAGTGAAGGCCTGCACGAAGACTTCGCCATGCCCGCCCTCGATCACGACCGCAAGCATCGGCAGCTCGGGGTGTTCAGCAAACGCTGCAGCGGCGATCAGCGGGAGCGACGAATAGCCGCCGAGCGTCGCGCCCCAGGCGAACGCGAGCGCCCGCGCGGCCGCCAGCCCGACGCGGATGCCGGTGAAGCTGCCAGGGCCGCAATCGATCAACAGGCGCGATGCGAGCCCGCCGTCGGGTAGCGAGGCAATCATCGGCAGCAGTTGTTCGGCATGGCCGCGCCCGACGATCCGGTGCTGTTCTGCCAAGATGGCATCGCCCTCGATCAGCGCCACCGAACAGGCAGCGGTGGCAGTTTCGATCACGAGCGTGCGCATCGCCCGGCGCCAGCGGAGATCAGCGGCGCGGCCGCGGCTTGGCGGCGGCGGGCGCAGGCTTGACCGGCGCGGCGGCGGGCTTCGGCGGCACCGCGACCGGCTTGGCCGGGGTCGCGCCGGGCAGCACGACTTCGGGGCCGAGATCGGCGTTCGGGGTGGTCGCCGCCGCGGGCGCGGCGACATAGGCGGGCGGGTTGTCGGCGGCGATCCATGCGTGCAGGATCCGCGAGGGCTTGAGCGGCGGCTCGCCCCGCTCGATCGCATCGACATATTGCATGCCGTCGATCACCCGGCCGAACACGGTGTATTTGTTGTCGAGCTTGAGCGTCGGTTCGAACACGATGAAGAACTGGCTGTTGGCGCCGTTTTCGGCGGCCGCAACTTCTTCAGGCGGCGCTCCCTGCTGCGCGCCGGGTCGCGCGGCCGACACTGCGCCGCGCACATGCGGCAAATAATTGAACTCGGCCTTTACATTGGGCAGATCCGATCCGCCGGTGCCGTTGCCCTTCGGGTCGCCGGTCTGTGCCATGAAGCCTTCGATCACGCGGTGGAACAGCAGCCCGTCGTAGAAATGCCTGCGAGTCAGCGTCTTGACGCGCTCGACCATCAGCGGCGCGACATCGGGCCGGAGCAGGATGGTGACTCGCCCGCCGGTCGAAAGATCGAGGTAGAGCAGGTTTTCCTTGTCGCCGGCATTGGGGGCGGGATGGACGCTCGGCACATATTGCGCGGCCGCCGGGCTTGCGACCAGCCAGCCGAGGGCCGCCATCAGGCACATCAGAATACGCATCACATCCCCACAAAGCATTACCCGGACCGCTCGGCGCTTAGAGCAAATCGACGGGCGCGCCAACGCTAACGTCAGCCGCCTTCACGTGGCAGGTGCGACCGGCTCCCCCTTGCGCCCGATCCTGTCGACGCGGGCGACGACATCGGCGTTGACGGCGGGCGTAACGAACTTGCGGATGTCGCCGCCGAACATCGCGATCTCCTTGACGAGCCTTGAGGCGATCGGCTGCAGCGCGACATCGGCCATCAGGAAAACCGTCTCGATCCGGTTGTTCAGCTGCTGGTTCATGCCCGCCATCTGATATTCATATTCGAAATCGGCGACGGCGCGCAGGCCGCGCACGATCACGCCCGCGCCTTCGCGCTCGGCGAAATTCATCAGCAGCGAATCGAAGCTGACGACATGGATCTCGCCATCGACGTCGGCGACTTCGCGCTGGACCATCGCCATGCGCTCTTCGAGGGTGAACATCGGCGACTTGCTTGGGTTTGTGGTGACCCCGATCACCAGCCGGTCGACGAGCTTCGCGCCCCGCCGGATGATGTCCATGTGCCCCAGCGTCACCGGGTCGAAGGTGCCCGGATAGACGCCGGTACGTACACTCAACGGTCGCGTTCCAGCGTGAAGCGGGCGATCTCGCGCAGCAGATCGGCCTCGGCGCCATAGCTGTTGAGGTGAGTCAGTGCCTGATCGACCAGCATCCGCGCCTGTTCGCGCGCACGATCGACGCCGAGCAGCGACAGGAAAGTCTCCTTGCCGGCATCGGCATCCTTGTGGAGCTTCTTGCCCATCTTGGCTTCGTCGCCTTCATGGTCGAGCAGGTCGTCGGCGATCTGGAAGGCGAGGCCGACGTCACGGGCATAGCCGCGCAGGCCGGTGCGGCCCTCGGGCGGCACCTTGCCCAGAATTGCGCCTGCCTCGACGGCGCTCGCGATTAGGGCGCCGGTCTTCAGCGCCTGCAGCCGCGTGACGGCGGGCAGATCGAAATTCGAGCGTTCGGCTTCGATGTCCATCATCTGGCCGCCGGCCATGCCTGCGGGCCCCGCCGCCCGCGCCAGATCGAGCACCAGTTCGGCGCGGACGAACGGGTCGGCGTGGGTCGCCGGGTCCGACAGCACTTCGAACGCCAGTGCATGCAGGCAATCGCCGGCCAGGATCGCGGTCGCTTCGTCGAACGCCTTGTGCACGGTGGGCTTGCCGCGCCGCATGTCGTCATTGTCCATCGCCGGCAGATCGTCGTGGATCAGCGAATAGACGTGGATGCATTCGATCGCGAGGCCCGCACGGCCTGAACATTCGCGGTCGACGCCGAACAGCCGCGCCGTCGCATGCGTCAGCAGCGGGCGGAGCCGCTTGCCGCCGCCGATCGCGGCATGGCGCATCGCGCGATAGAGATCGGCGCGCGGATCATCGGGCACTTCCAGCAAGACGTCGAACCGGCGATCGACGTCGGTCGAGATATCGACAAGCGCCGCCTTCAACGACATCGCGGACTCCCCCATCATGCCCTCAGCCCGCGGCAAAGGAAGTGGTTCCGGTTGGGCGGCCATCCGCATCGAGCCGGATCGCTTCGATCCGGGCCTGCGCCGCATCGAGCCGTTCCGCGCAGCGCTGGCGCAGCAAATTGCCGCGTTCGTAAAGTGCAATCGAGGCATCGAGCGGCTCGTCGCCGCTTTCGAGCCGCGCGACAATGCGCTCAAGCTCGCGCAGCGCGTCCTCAAAACGCATTTCTTCGATCGGAAGTGCCGGTTCCATCTTGCCGCTATGGGGCAGGCAGGCGAGGAGGGTCAAGCATGCGCGCGGACCCGTGCGCCTTGCCAGTGCGTTTCGCGTCCGAAAACGGGAAGAGGAAAACCATGTTCCAGAGCGTCAACCCCGCCACCGGCATCCCGGGCGAAGCCATCCGCGAACTGACCGCCGACGAGGTCGAGGCGCGGCTCGCGCGCGCTGCGGCGGCTTGGCGCGACTGGCGCACCACCGACCTGGCGACGCGCGCGGCGCTGCTTGAGGCAATCGCCGAACAGTTCGATGCCCATGCCCAGCGGCTTGCCGAAATTGCAACGCGCGAAATGGGCAAGACATTGAAATCGGCGCTGGCCGAGGTCCGGAAATGCGCTGGCGGCTTCCGCTATTATGCGCAGGAAGGACCGGCGATGCTCGCCGATATCGCAGTGCCGCTGGCCAGCGGTCGCGCGCGCCAGCAATGGCTGCCGATCGGGCCGGTGCTGGCGGTGATGCCGTGGAATTTCCCCTATTGGCAGGTCGTGCGCTTTCTTGCGCCGACGATCATGGCGGGCAATGTCGGACTGCTGAAACACGCCTCGCTGACGCAGGGCTGTGCGGCGGCGATCGAGGAAATGGTGATCGCCGCCGGGGCCCCGGCCGGGCTGTTCCAGAACCTGGCGATTCGCAGCGGTGCGGTGCAGGCGCTGATCGAGGATCCCCGCATCGCCGCCGTCACGCTCACCGGCAGCGAGGAAGCCGGCGCGCGGGTCGCCGAGACGGCGGGACGAGCCCTAAAGAAAGTGGTGCTCGAACTTGGCGGCTCCGACCCTTTCATCGTGATGCCCTCGGCCGATCTGGATAAGGCGGTGGCTGCTGCCGTCACCGCGCGCATCCAGAACGCCGGCCAGTCGTGCATCTGCGGCAAGCGGATGATCGTCCATGCCGACGTCCACGACGATTTCCTAGCGCGGTTTGCAGCGGCGATGGCGGCAGTGAAGGTCGGCGATCCGATGGATGCCGCCAACGACATCGGTCCGCTGTCGAGCACCGAACAGCGCGACACGGTGCTCGACCAGCTCGCGCGTTTCCAAGCGGCGGGCGCGAGGCTGATCGGTGGCGAAGCGATGCCGGGCAAGGGCGCCTATATGACGCCGGGCATTCTGACCGATGTGCCCGCCGACGATCCGGTCGCGCAAGAGGAAGTGTTCGGCCCGGTCGCGATGGTCTTCAAGGTTGCCGATATCGACGCCGCAATCGCGCTGGCCAACGACGTGCCCTTCGGCCTCGGCTCGAGCGTGTGGACCAACGACCCGGTCGAACAGGATCGCTTCGCGCGCGACATCGAGGCGGGGATGACCGCGATCAACCAGGTGCTCGCCAGCACGCCCGAAGCGGCGTTCGGCGGCATCAAGCGGTCGGGCCACGGCCGCGAGCTGGGCCCGTGGGGGCTGCACGAATTCATGAACCTGAAAACGGTGATGATCGCCTGAAACGGTGCGGTGTCGTGGAACGAGGCTATGGCGCACGGATTGAGCAGGCTAGGCTCAGCCTAGCGCGCAAGAATCGAACGAGGAGATTAGGCATGCGGATCGCGATCACCGGGCTGATGATGGTCACATTGGGCGGAGCGGCCTTCGCCGGCTTTGCATCGAAGAAGCTGGGCGCGCCGCTTGCCAACGGCCGGACCGCCGTGGCGCTTTTGAAAACGCCCGACGGTCGCGATGCCGGTCGCGCGATGGCGCGCGAAGTCGTCGGCGGCCTGCGCGTGACGGTCGATGCGCGCGGTCTGACGCCGGGCGACCACGGCGTCCATGTCCACACCATCGGCCGCTGCGACGCGCCCGACTTCATGACCGCGGGCGGCCACTGGAACCCGACCGGTGCCAAGCACGGATCGATGAACGCCATGGGTCCGCACGAAGGCGACCTGCCCAATCTGACGGTCGGCACCGACGGTCGCGGGACCGTGGGTGTCACTGTACCCGGCGCGATGTTCGATGCGCTGATCGACGCCGATGGCAGCGCGTTCGTGGTTCACGCGAGCCGCGACGACCTGATGACCGATCCGTCGGGCAACAGCGGCGCGCGTATTGCCTGCGGGGTGTTTGCGAAGAGCTGAAGGCGGGCCGTGTCAAATCTGGACCGGATCCGGTCCCTCAGAGTCAGCCGAAGTCGAGATATGGTGCGCACCGCTTGGCGTCTGTTTCTCGAATGCGCTTGAAACGAGCGGAGGTTGGTGAAGCGATCCTATCAGAGCCGGATGACATAGGGTCAAACCCCTTTTCGTCATTGCGAGCATAGCGAAGCAATCCAATTCCGGCGCGCTGGATTGCTTCGCTGCGCTCGCAATGACGGAAGGGCGCTAAATCACCTCGCCCGCCGCCCTGGCCCGTGCTTTGCGATTGGCTTCGGCGGCGGGGACGAGGCGATAGGCGAGGATCGCGGCGGTGAACGTGACAGGCACGACCACTAGCATCGACAGCACGCCCACCGACAGGCTGCCCGACAGCGTCGAGACACGGCCCGCCAGATAGGGTCCCATCGCCAGCCCGAGTAAGGTGGTGCCGATCAGGAAGGTACCGGTCGCGGTGCCGCGCATGCGCGGCATCACCAGATCCTGCGTCGTCGCGGCCGCCGCGCCGAGCGCGCAGCTCGCGCAGGCCTGCGCGGGGAAAAGCATCAGGTAGAAGAGCGTGATGTTGCTGGTGCTGAACGCGGTTGCGATCGCGAGCGATGGGACGACCGCGCCGAACATCACCACGATCAGCCGCCCGGCGGGATTGCGCTGCCGCAGCCGGTCGGCGGCCAGACCGCCGATGGTGACGCCCAGAAAGCCCGACATCGCGCCCATGCCGCCGATGATGAAGCCCGCTTCGGCAGGGGTCGCGCCGAGTACCCGGATCGCATAGGGCGACGCCCAGAAGGAGACGGTGTAGCTGAGGAAGGCATTGAGGCCATAAGCGACCACCGTCAGCAGAAAGGCCGGATTGGCCACGATCAGCGCGAAGGTCGGCGGATCGCGGCGCTTGAGCGCGCTCGCCCAGGAAAAGACCGCATAGACGCCGATCCCGATCGCGATCCATTGCGGCGCCGGCTCGCCGAGCGCGACCAGACCGCTCACCAGCCCCGCGATCAGCGCCAGACCGGCGACGTTGCGGCCAAGAGCCACCGCGCCGCCCTGGGCCGCGCCGACGAGCGTGAATGGCGGAACGATCGTGACGAGTTCGTTCAGGAAGGCGCGGAACGGCGCCGGGTGCGGCGGCGGCGCGGGAAGCCCTTCGGACTGGCCGCGTGTCGGTTCGCGCAGGGTGAAGATCAGCAGTGCGAGCAGCAGACCGGGAATGCCGACGATCAGGAAGGCCGCTTGCCACCCCGCCAGCCCCAACGGTCCACCATCCGGATAGGCCTTGTTCCAGCTGCGGACGATCAGCCCGCCGATGCCGAGCGAAATGCCGCCGCCGACATAGAGTCCGGCCGAATAGATGGCGAGCGCGGTCGCGCGCAGCCGCTTCGGGAACCAGTCCGAAATCAGCGAATAGGCCGACGGCGCGGCGGTCGCCTCGCCGATGCCGACGCCGATCCGGGCGCCTGCCAGCGCGATGCCGCTGCGCGCGAACCCCGACAGCGCGGTCATCGTCGACCAGAGCGCCAGGCCAAGGGTCATCAGCCGCACCCGGTGCCAATTGTCCGCCAGCCGCCCGAGCGGGATGCCGAACAGCGCATAGAACACGCCGAACGCCGTGCCATAAAGGAAGCCGAGATCTTCGTCGCGCAGGTGGAGGTCGCGCTTGATGTCTTCGGCCAGGATCGAAATGATCTGCCGGTCGATGAAGTTCAGGACATAAACGATGAACAGGATCGCAAGCACATACCAGGCATAAGGCGGCGTCCGTGGCGCGGCGCCTGCCGCTGTGTCTGCCGATGATGTCGCCATGTCCGCTCCCGCCTGCCTGGTACGAACCGTCGGGCTAGCAGAGCGGCGCGGGCGAGCGAAAGGGTTTTATCTGGCCGACCGGATCAACCGAGCGGCCAGCGCTCGACAATTTCATACACCGATCCGCCGCTGCCGAGATGGCTTTCGAACAGAATCAGGTGCGGCAGGGCGAACACGGCGCTGCCGAGCGCGGCGTGGCGGGCAACGAATGCATCGATCGCAGGGCCATTGCCCTGTGCGCGCGCCAGCCGCGCGAGCGTGATGTGCGGCACGAATGCCCGCGTCTCCGGCGGCAGGCCGATCGCGACCAGCGCGCGGTCGACTTTGCGGTGGAGCGCCGCGAGCGGTTCGGCCGGGCGCGCCCCCGCCCATATGGTATCGGCGCGCCCGTCGCGGTTGAACGTGGCGACACCGGCGATCGCCGCATGCGCGACCGGCGCGCGGACCCGGGCGAGCGCCAGCAGGATATCGTCAGCGCGCCGGGCATCGACTTCGCCGACGAATCGGAGCGTCAGGTGCAGCTGATCGTCGCGCTGCCACCGCGCGCCGGGGACGTCGGCCATGATTGCAAGCAGCATCGACCGGATCGCGGGCGGCGGTTGCAAGCCAATGAAAAGCCGATGCATTATTGGTGAATCCCAAGAAATTTGATGCAGGCGAGCGACACCCGACCGTTCATTTGCGGTTAAGAGTATGAAAACGCGCTTCTTTTAAGCATCAGAGCATTGCCGCGCCGATGCCGGTTTCGCTTGAAAGACGCCGGTGAAACGCCGATATTCGTAGCAACCGGCATTGGGCCGGTCAAAGGAGTTGGTTCACAATGGCAAATTGGTCTGATCCCCGGCCGGACGCCGCTGCATGGGGGGCTAGCGCCGCCGCGCGTGGCGCTGCGTACGATGCGGGGCTGCGGTCCTACATGCTGTCGGTCTATAACTACATGGCCTCGGCGGTGCTGCTCACCGGCATCGTCTCGCTGGGCTTCGCCGCCAGCGGGCTCGCCGAGCAGGTCTTCGTGACGATGCCGATCGTCGGCTTCATCCTGAAGCTGGCGCCGCTCGGTTTCGTCTTCGCGCTCAGCTTCGGCCAGGCGCGGATGTCGCCCGCTACGCTGCAGGCGATGTTCTGGGGCTTCGCGGTCGCGATGGGCCTGTCGCTTTCGACGATCTTCCTGCAGTACACCGGCACCTCGATCGCGGGGGCGTTCTTCGCCACGGCGGCGGGCTTTGCGGGGCTTAGCCTCTATGGCTACACCACCAAGCGCAACCTGACCGCGCTCGGCAGCTTCCTGATCGTCGGTCTGATCGGCCTGATCGTCGCGAGCCTGATCAACGTGTTCCTGCAGTCGGGTCCGCTGTCGCTGGTCATCAGCGTGATCGGCGTGTTGATCTTCGCTGGCCTGACGGCTTACGATACGCAGCGCACCAGGTCGCTGTACGCACAGGTCGCCGGGACCGAATGGGAGAGCCGCAGCATCATCATGTCGGCGCTCAATCTGTACCTCGACTTCATCAACATGTTCCTGTTCATCCTTCGCCTGTTCGGCAGCAGCCGCGACTGAGCGACAGGGTAGACCGGTCGTCCTAGAAGGCCCGGCGGCACGCTCCGCCGGGCCTTTTTCATGTGCGCTGCGCCGTCGTGCCGCGGCGCAAAAGAGCGAAATGACTGGTTACAAAAGTTACGATCGAAGCTTTTTGTGCAGTACAGCGTAATCTAATTGCATCCGGCGCGCAGATATGATGATTTCCGGTCGGCGGGCGGTGAACGTCAACATGGCGTTAACCAACCACCGGGCATGATGCCGGGGTCAACAGGAGCCGATTGGACGACGACATGAGCGCAAGGATGAAGCCGGCAGCAGGCGCGTTGGCCATCGCCGAGATGAAGGAGTTTGCAGGGTTCACCGCCGCGACCCAGCGCTACGTCCGCCGCTCGCTCGACATCGGCCTCGACCGCGAAGACGCGCTCCAGCGTTGGTCGCGTGACGTCGTCGAAGCCGCCAGCATCCGTGCGCAGTACCGGCTCTACGACCGCCTGCCCGACATTCGCGCGACCGTGCCGACCGAAAGCGGGCTCGAGCGCGTCGATGCTTTCCTTGGCCAGCTCGTGACGCTCAGCGCCTTCGATCTCGGCCAGGCGCGGCTGACGAGCTTTTCGGCCTATCGGTTCCTTTATGAGCGACTGATCGGCGCGCAGGTGCGCCCGTGGCTGCCCGCGGCCTTCTGCGCCGCCGCCGCGATGCCGCATCTCCAGCCCGACATGCGGCGCAAGTTGCTGCAATCGATCAGCGAAGCCGCCGCGACCGCGCACGGCTGGTCGACGCGCGAACCCGCCTTCTTTCCCTACTGGGTCGAAAAGGTCGATTCAGCGGCGATGCACTAAGCCCGTCTGGCGCCGCTCAGCGGCTCGGCGGTCACGGGATAGCCGGCGTCTTCGGGAATGCAGAGATAGTCGGTGCCGTCGCGCGCTTCGGTCCAGGGCGTGATCATCGGCGTGCCGTGTCGCGCGGCATCGGCGACCGCTTCCTCGAACGTCGCAAAGCGCGCGAGCCGCTCGAGATTGCGCCGTGTCGGGAAGATGATCGTCGCGCGTCCGGCATCGGCTTCGTCGATCACCGTCTGGGCGCTCGCCCAGAATGCGCGGCTGTTCTCGGTTGCGTCGACTTCGGGTTCGGCCGCGCCTTCAGGCAGGCGCGCAACGAAGAACATCGTGTCGAAAATACGCATATTGGCGTGGCGCGGGCACCAGCGGGCAAAGGGCGTCAGCGCGGCCGGATCGAGCCGCAGGCCGTGCGCGTCGAGCAGGCCGGCCAGCGGTGCGCCGTGATGAAGCGCGGCACGAATTGCGGCAAGCTGCACCACGTCGGGCATGGGCACCAGGCCGACCGCGATTCCGGCTTCCTCGATCATCTCGCGGATCGCGGCGATACGGGCGGCGCCGTGTTCGTCGCGGGGCAGGTCGCGCAGCGCGAGCGCGCGGTCTTCGGCATCGACGCGCCCGCCTGGGAACACAAGCGCGCCCCCGGCGAAGGCCATCGCCGCTGCCCGCTCGACGATCAGCAGGTCGGGCGGCGCACTGCCACGGGCGCGGAACAGTACCAGCGTGGCGGCCGGAATCGGATCGGCATAGATGTCGTCGGGCATGCCGCCACCCTAGGCGTGCAGGCGAGGGCGTCCAGCGGCTTTCGCGTCAGGCGGCGAGGGCGAGCCGGTCGCGACCGCCGGCCTTGGCGCGGTACAGCGCTTCGTCGGCCGCGCGCATCAGTTGCAGGCGCGATGCGGTCGGCGTGATCTCGGCGATGCCGGCACTGACGGTCACCGTCACTTCGGCGCCGCCGGGCGTGCGGGTGACATCGCCGGCAATGGCCCGGCGCACCCGGTCGCAGATGCGGGTCGCTTCCTCGATCGTCGCCCCTTCGAGGATCAGCCCGAATTCCTCGCCGCCCAGCCGCGCGACATGGTCGTTGGCGCGGACCGTGCGCTGCGCGGCTGCAGCAAAGGTTTCGAGCACCAGGTCGCCGACCGCATGGCCATAGGCGTCGTTGACGCGCTTGAAGAAGTCGATGTCGAACAGCGCAATGCAGCCATAGCTCTTGTTCTGGCGCCGGTCGTCGATCTTGCGGTCGAGCAGCGTGTCGAAGCGGCGCCGGTTGGCGAGACCGGTCAGCGGATCGGTCGAGGCGGCGTGGGCGAGCTTCAGCTCCAGCGCCTTGCGGACCGACACGTCGCGAATCGCGCTGACCCAGCCCGACAGCTTGCCCGATTCATCGAACGTGCCCCGGGTGTGCGCTTCGTACCAGCGCGATTCGCCAGATGCCGCCCGCGCGCAATATTCGACGGTGGTGGGGCTGCCGGCGCGGCCGTGGGCGTGATTGACGGCCGCGTTCATCGTCGCCGGGTCGGGACCGCAGGCCAGCTGCTGCGGCATGTGGCCGATCATCTCGGCGCCTTCGAACCCAGTCACCTCGCGTGCCGAAGGGGAAGCATAGGTGATGACGCCCGACCGGTCGAGCGTGACGATCAGGTCGGTCGAGCTTTCGGTGATGAGCTTGTAGCGCGCCTCGCTTTCATGCAGCCGCCGGAAGACGTCGCGCCGCTGCGCGAGCTCGGCGGCGACCGGCAGCACGGTCAGCACCGTGATCGCCATATAGAATTGAAACAGCCTTGCGTGGTCGGCAGCCGACCCCTCGACCAGATTGACGGGGCCGTGGCCGCTCGTCGTCAGCACCGCGCCGACCGTGGCCAGGATCACGACCGCGAGCGCGCTGCCGACCTGTTCCAGCCGGAAAGTGATGATCATCAGCGGCAGGATCGGCAGAAACAGCAGCGGCACGGTCGACACGCTGAACACCAGCCAGCTGAATCCCGCCATCACCGCCATCAGGACCGTTGCTTCGGCGCGCCGTGCGGGCGTTGTCTCGCGCAGCCAGGATGCGAAATCGCCGCGCAGCAACAACACCATCACCGGCGCGAACGTCAGCGTGCCGAGCCCGTGCCCCAGCAGCCACGAGCGGAATTCGACGGCAAAAGGCTGGCCGATCGACCACGCCGCGATCGCCGCACCGGGCAGGCCCGCCAGCGACGGCGCGGCCAAACCGGCGATCAGCGCGAAGGCGATGATCCCGTCCGAAGACTGAAGGAACGAATTGGCGCGCCGCAGCCACCGGAGCGCCGTCGCGGCGATCAGCGCTTCACCGATGTTGACGAACGCCAGCGGGGCGGCAACCGCGATGCCGAAGCCGAACAGGCTGGTCGCGACGAAGCTCGCGATCAGGCAGGTCGCCAGCGTCGCGCGGCGGCGGGCGCGATCGGCACTACACAGCTCGGCGATCAGCAGCGCAGTGGCGATCCACATGTTCGCCAGCCCGCCGTCGAAGCGGGTCAGCAAAATCATCGCCGATGCCGCAACGAAATAGCCGACGCCGATCCAAATGGCGCGAGGCCATACCGACCGCACAACGTCGTTCGCCGAGATCGCGCCAGACTTCATCGGTCATTCTGTAACGCGCGATGGTTAAGCTATTCTTTGAAAGCGGCGAATTGGCTAGAATGCACCGGTTTGAAACGATCCGGCACCACCGCGACGGAGACCGAACCCGTGATCTATATCCTGCTCAACCTGCTACCGATCGCGGTAGCGACCGCCGTCGGCCTCGCGATCGGCTATGCGTGGCGGATGACGCTGGGCGGTGCTGGGCGGATCGGCGTCGGCATGGCGACGCTCGCGGTCCTCGGCGAATTCTGGCTGGCAGCGATTTTGGCGGGTGCGCTGATCCTTGCGCCGCCCAAGGCCGATCCCTGGGTGATGGCGATCGCCAGCGCGGTGGTGATCTGGGCCGGGTTCGTGCTGCCAGCGGTCGCGGTGACGCTCGCGCATCGCGGCGTGGCGGCGCGCGCCGTTGCGACCGACGCGCTCCACTGGCTGGTGGTGATGAGCGCGCAGGCAGTGGCGATGAAGGCGATCGGCCTCGTACCGCCGCCGCCCGGCAGCTAGCGCGCGGCGGCCTCCACGCGCAGCGTCGCCAGTGCGGCAAGCGCCATCACCGCTGCGGCAAAGGCCATCGTCCAGATCGGCTGACCCGGGAACCACGCCTTCATGATCGACCCCATCACGGTCGACACCAGCAATTGCGGGATGACGACGAAGACATTGAAAAGCCCCATGTAAATCCCGAGCTTGGCCTGCGGCAGCGACGAGGCGAGGATCGCATAGGGCATGGCCAGGATCGATGCCCAGGCGATGCCGATCCCGACTTCGCTGACCAGCAGCAGTTCGGGCGAGCGGATCACGAAGAAGCTCGCATAGCCCGCCGCGCCGCACAGCAGCCCGATCATGTGGGTGCGTACCTGCCCGACCGACCGGGCGAGCAGCGGGAGCAGCGTCAGCGCCGCGACGGCTGCAACGCCATTGTACGTTGCAAACAGCACATCGACCCAGTTGCCCGCGCGCTGGAACGCCTCGCTCGAGGAATCGGTCGTGCCGAAGCTGTATTGCGCGACGATTGGCGTGGTGTTGATCCACATGATGAACAGCGCCGACCAGCTGAAGAACTGGACCAGCGCGAGTCGCTTCATCAGTGTCGGCATGCCTGAAAAATCGCCGACGATATGCCCGAGCATCGATGCACCCCGCCCGGCCCGCGCGAGCCGGATCGCGATGATGCTGGCGACGCCATAGGCGATCAGCAGCGCGCCGAGCAGGTACATTTCCTGTTGTAGGGCAAAGCGATAGACGAACAGCAACACCGCGACGCCGGCGGCCATCCAGGCGAAGCTGCTGGTCAGGGTGCGCGCGGCGAGCAGCCGAATCGTGTCGCCGTGCTCGGTGTCGTCCGCGCCGTGGAATGCCGCCATTTCCTCGGGGCTGTATTCTCGCGTTGTGACGACGGTCCACAGCACCGCGATCAGCAGCGCCGCGCCGCCGAACCAGAATGCGTAGCGGACCGTGTCGGGGATCGTCCCCGCCGTCGCCGTGTTGGTAACGCCTGCCCATTCGAGCAGCTTGGGGAAGATCGAGCCGACGACCGCGCCCGCGCCGATGAAGGCGGTCTGGACGGCATAGCCGGTCGCGTGCTGGTCCTTTGGCAGCATGTCGCCGACGAAGGCGCGGAACGGCTCCATCGAGATGTTCAGCGACGCATCGAGCACCCACAGCATGAAGGCGGCGAACAGCAGCGCGGGCGCAAGGGGCATCACGAACAGCGACAGCGCGGCCAGGATCGCGCCGGTCAGGAAATAGGGCCGCCGCCGCCCGAGCGCGCCGAGCCAGGTACGATCGGACATATGCCCGATGATCGGCTGGATCAGCAGCCCGGTCAGCGGTGCCGCCACCCATAGCGCGGGCAGCTTGTTCAGGATGTCGGGATCTTCGGGCGACAGCGTCTGGAAAATCCGGCTCATGTTCGCGTTCTGCAGCGCAAAGCCGATCTGGATGCCGAAGAATCCGAATGAGATGTTCCACAGCCCCAAGGCTGACTGGCGTGGCCGATCGCGCACCTGCTCTCCCCGATGTCGTTTTTTATTGCAAGCGAGCGTGGCAGCGCCGAAGCGGCGCGGCAATCCCGGCGCGATGTGAATTCGAATGCGAAGGACAGCCTGCGGCGTGTGCCGGTCAGCGCCCGATCCGTATGCGCTGCGCGACGACGGTCGCGTCCCCGACCATCGGCTGGCCACCGGGATTGACGACATATTGCAGGTCGGGCTGAAGGCTGAGCCAGTCGGCGAGCGCGAACTTATACGTTGCCTCGACGATCAGCTCGCGCTGGTCGGACGGCGTGCCCGCCAGCACCTGGGCGCGCCGAAAGCGCCGTCCGAAATTGGCGATCGCGATCGAAATGCCGAACTGGTCGTCGCGGCGGCGACCGACGCCGGTCTGGACGACTCCACCGCCCATATAGCTCACCACGCGGTTGAAGCGCGGATCGGCAATCCCGACGCGGACCCACCCGGCCAGCCCCGCCGGATCGTCGGCGATGGCGCCGCGAAGCCGTTGCTCGACCAGCGCATAGAGCCCATGATTGCCTCGCCCCGAAGGCACGCCCGCGTCCGCCAGCACATCGTCGAAGCGCGCGCTATAGGCCCAGCCGCCCAACGCCGCCTTGGTGCCGCCGCGCCGGTAATCGACCTCGCCAATGACGAGCACGCCTTCGCTCCCCGACAGCTTGATCGCGGTGCGTGCCGGTCGCGCCGGGTCGCCCGGCACGCCGTCGAGCACGGCGACGCGGGCCCGCCAGCGATCGCCGATCCGCAGCTCGCCCCGCACCGCCAGCGAGGTGACGGGAAAGATCGACGGGCCATTGCGACCCGATTGCGACAGATCGGGGCCGATGCCGTGCGACGACAACAGGAACAGCCCGCCACTCCGGGTCGTGTCGAATTCTGAATTGAGATTGTAGAGTCCGGCCTTGATCGAGGCGCCGGTGCCGATGTCCTGTTCGATCCAGGCTTCGAACAGGCGCACTGCCGCAATCCCGGTTTCGATGTTCGACACCGTCTGGAAGTCACCGACCAGCGTTTTCGAAAACGGCGTCCCGTTGTTGTATAGCAGGTAGACAAAGCCGCGCGCGCCGCGCCAGCCGATCAGCCGATCGGCGTCGGCGGCGATCTGAACGTCGAGATTGTCGAGGTATCGTGCACCGCGCCCCAGGCCGCCGCTGACGTTCGCGTCGATCTCGGCGGTGTAGACCAGCGATAGCGCGATCGGCTTGCTCGGCTCGGCGACCATGCGTTCGTTGGCCGACATCGGGCCGCCGCTCGGGCGTTCATCCTGCGCGATCGCCGCCGTCCCGCTTGCAAGGGCTACTACCGCGCCGAGCAGGCGCCGCAATTGTCGTTGGTAACGGCACCCAACCATTGCGCCGCTCATAGCTGTCACCGGGGGATTCGGCCAGCGCCCGGCTCAGCCTTCGCTCGATCGCCGCACGACCAGCCGTCCGGGCAGCGACACGCTGGCGACGGGCTCGCCACGGATCAGCGCCAGCAGCGTGTCGACAAGCATTTCGCCGGCCGCGACATAATTTTGGGCGATCGTCGTCAGCGGCGGATGCGTAAGGCTCGCCGCCGGGATATCGTCGAAGCCGACCACGGCGACATCGCCCGGCACGCTCAGTCCCGCCTTCTCGAGTGCGGCCAGCGCGCCGATCGCAATCGTGTCCGATGCCGCAAAAATCGCATCGAACGCCGCCCGCCGCGCGATCAGCGCCTCGACCGCGTCGAATCCGGCCTGTTGGGTGTTGAGCGCGTCGATTACGAGCCGCGGGTCGGGCTCGACGCCGGCGTCGCGCTGCGCCGTGCAGCTGCCGCGATAGCGATCGTTGAATTCGGGATAATGGCTCGACGCATCGCCGATGAAGGCGATCCGGCGGCGCCCGCCCGCGATCAGATGCGCGGCGGCGTCGCGCCCGCCCGAAAAATTGTCGCAGCCGATCACGGTGCCCGGCTCGCCCGGCTGCACCGATCCCCAGCGGACGAAATGGGTGCGCTGGGCGATCAGCATGTCGAGCCGCGCGCGATACTCCTCATAATCGCCGTAGCCGAGCAGGATGATGCCGTCGGCCTTATGGCTGTCTTCATAAGCGACATGCCAGTCGCTCGACATCTGCTGGAACGAGGTGAGCAGGTCATAGCCGCGCAGGGCGCAGGTACGCGTGATCATGCCCAGCATCGACAGGAAGAAAGGATTGATCAGCGACTGGTCGGGCGTCGGATCCTCGAAGAACAGCAGCGCCAGCGTGTTCGATTGCCCGCGCCGCAGCGACGAGGCGTTCTTGTCGACCGTGTAGTTCAGTTGCCGCGCGATCGCCTCGATCCGCTTGCGGGTGGCCTCGCTGACGGAAGGGCTGCCCGACAGCGCACGCGACACCGTCGGCTGCGACACGCCGGCCAGCTGCGCGATGTCGAATGATGTCGGCTTTTCCTTCATGCCGCGGCGCGGCGCCTCCCCGATGTCGCCGGTCATCCGGTCGTCAACAAAGGCTAGTCGCCGCCGCAAGATGGGGGAAGGGGCATATTGAATACGTATGTAACATTATTGGCTTTGTGGCCGCGCGGCCACATTCAGCAACTCGGAAGATTTCGGCGACGAATTCTTGGGGCGCACCTGCGTCTCGATCACCACGGTCCGCAGCCACCGTCAGAACGGGGCGAGGCCATTAGGAGGGGCAATAAGACGATGATCCGCAGCAAATCCGCTTTGGCCGAGAAATCGATGCGCATTGGTCTGCGCGCCTTGGCGATCGGCCTGATGGCCACGACCGCATCGGCCGCCTTTGCGCAGGCTGCACCCGCCCCGGCCGAAGACACCGCGACCGACAAGGACGATGTCGTCGTCACCGGCTTCAAGCGCTCGCTCGAGAGCGCCACCAACACCAAGAAAAAGAACGACCAGATCCTCGAATCGGTGACGGCGGAAGACATCGGCAAGCTGCCCGACGCGTCGATCGCCGAATCGATCGCGCGCCTGCCGGGTCTGACGTCGCAGCGGCTGAATGGCCGCGCCAACGTCATCTCGATCCGCGGTTTCGGCCCCGACCTGTCGACGACGCTGCTCAACGGTCGCGAGCAGACCTCGACGGGCGATGCGCGCGCGGTCGAATTCGACCAGTATCCGTCGGAAGTCATCAGCCAGGTCGTGGTTTACAAGTCGCCGGTCGCCTCACTGATCGGTCAGGGTCTGGCCGGCACCGTCGACATCCGCACGATCCGTCCGCTCGACGTGAAGAAGCGCGTTCTCGCTTTTGGTGCGCGCGGCATCGACGCGGACCTCGGCAAGCTCAATGCGGGGTCGAACCAGTTCGGCTATCGCGTCAACGGCACCTATGTCGACCAGTTCTTCGACAATACGCTCGGCGTCGCGCTGGCGGCATCCTATGTCGATGAGCCTTATCAGGTGCAGGAGTATAACAGCTGGGGCTATGCCGGTAACGGCACGGCTGCCAACCCCTCGCTGATCGGCGGCAACCGCTCGTTCGTGCGGTCGACCCAGCTCAAGCGTTTCGGCTTCGTCGGCACCGTGCAGTGGCAGCCGCGGCCCGAACTGACCTTCACGGCCGACGGCTTCTATTCGGACTTCAAGGATAACCAGATCGCGCGCGGCATCGAATTGCCGCTCGGCTTCGGCGGCGGCTTCAACGTCACCGGTCCGGTCAACACGACTGTCCAGAACGGCATCGTCACCTCGGGCACCTTCAACAATGTGCGCGGGGTCGTCCGCAACGATCCGTCCGAGCGCAACGCCCAGCTGTCGTCGGCCGGCTTCAACGCGGCCTGGAAGGGCAATGACGGCTGGAGCGCGTTCTTCGATTTCGGCTATTCGCATGTCAGCCGCAACGAGCTGATCTTCGAAAGCTATTCGGGCACGGGCTTCAACGGCGACGATGCGCGGCCCGGCTTCCCGCTGGGGACGAGCCCGGCCGACTCGATCGGCTTCGTGCTGCGCGATACCGGCGCATTCTATACCCGCCAGCTCAACTACAGCGATCCCAACCTGATCCGCCTGACCGACCCGCTCGGCTGGGGCGGCGGCACGGTGCCGCAGGCGGGCTATTACAACAACCGCATCGTCGAGGATGATCTGCAGCAATATCGCCTGCAGATCGAGCACGACCTGGGCAGCGATTTCTTCATCAAGTCGGTGCAGTTCGGCCTTGGCTATATCGATCGCGGCAAGTCGTTGGTGCCCGACGAGTTCCTGATCCGCCTCGCCAACGGCGCAACCTCGCTGGCGATTCCCAACCAGTTCCTGCAGGCGCCGACCCAGCTCAGCTACCTCGGGCTTGGCCCGGTCGTCAGCTATGATCCGCGCCAGCTGCTGGCGGCAGGCATCCTGACGCTCGACCGCAACACGTCGAACGACATTCCGGCGAAGGCTTATCAGATCTCTGAAAAGCTGTTACAGGCCTATATCCAGGCCAATCTGCAGGGCCATCTCGGCTCGGCGGACATCTCGGGCAATTTCGGCCTGCAGGTCGTGACGACCAATCAGCGCTCGACCGGGCTGGTGTTCCCCAACGGTCAGCGCCAGCAGATCAGCCTGGGGGCGAACTACACCGATCTGTTGCCGAGCTTCAACATCACCGCGCGGTTCCCGAACGACTGGGTGGTCCGCTTTGCGGCGGCACGCGAGATCCAGCGTCCGCGTCTCGATGACCTGCGCGTCGCGATCGCCTATGGCTACAACAACGCGTCGCAGCTGATCGAAGGCGGCGGCGGCAACCCGCTACTCCAGCCCTATCGCGCCAATGCGTTCGATCTGAACTTCGAAAAATACTTCGGCAGCAAGGGCTTCATCGCCGTCCAGCTTTTCTACAAGCAGATCGAAAACTACATCTTTGGCGGCCGCTTCCTGTTCAACTACGCGGGCTTCCCGGTGCCGGTGAACACGCCCGCCAACGCGCCGACGATCGGTATTCTGAACGCGCCGGTCAACACCCGCGGCGGCGAGATCTACGGCGCCGAACTGTCGACGACGGTGCCGTTCGAGGTGATCACCCCGGCGCTCACCGGCTTCGGTGTCACCGGCGGTGCGGGCTACAGCATCTCGCGTATCCGCAACGACCAGGGCCAGATCCAGTCGATCCCGGGCTATTCGAAGTGGACGGCAAGCGGTACCCTGTTCTGGGAAAACAAGGGCTTCTCGGTGCGTGGCAGCGTCCGCTATCGCTCGGGCTTCCTCGCCGAGGTGTCGGGCTTTGGCGCCAACCGCGAGACGCGGACCGCCGTGCCCGAGACGATCGTCGACGCGCAGGTCGGCTATGACTTCGGCAAGGTCGGTCCGCTGGCGGGTCTGTCGGTGTTCTTCCAGGCGCAGAACCTGACCGACGAGCGTTTCGCGACGATCATCAACGGCCAGCCGCTGCTGGTCCGCGATTATCAGATCTATGGCCGTCGCTATTACGCGGGTGCGTCCTTCAAGTTCTGATGTTCGTCGGCTACGGTCCCCCTGCCGCAGGGCGGCAGGGGGCGTAATCCGCAGAAGAAGAGTGTGTGATGAGCGAGGCCATCCGCCGAAACATCGTCATCATCGGTGGCGGCACGGCGGGCTGGATGGCGGCGGCGGCGCTTGCGCGGTTCGCCGGCCCGAGCAGCAGGATCACGCTGATCGAATCGGATGAGATCGGCACCGTCGGTGTCGGCGAAGCGACGATTCCCCAGCTCAAGCTGTTCAATGCCGGTCTCGGCATCGTCGAGGCGGATTTTGTCCGCGCAACGCAAGGGACGTTCAAGCTCGGCATCGAATTCGTGGGCTGGAACGGCGCCGATCAGGATGGACGCGACAGCCGCTATATCCACGCGTTCGGCGCGATTGGTCGCCCGCTCGGGCTGCTGCCTTTCCACCATTACTGGCTGCGACACCGGGCCGAAGGCGGCACCGCGTCGCTGTGGGATTTTTCATCCGCCGCGCAGGCCGCCGTTCGCAACCGCTTCGCGCCGCCTGCCGACGCCCCCGGCCAGTTGCCGAGCGGCTATGATTATGCATTCCACTTCGATGCCGGGCTCTATGCGGCGTTCCTGCGTCACTATGCCGAGGCGCGTGGTGTCGTGCGCTGCGAAGGCCGGATCGGCGACGTGCGCCTGCGGCCCGAGGACGGCTTCGTCGCCGGCGTGACGCTCGCCGACGGCGCGCGCATCGACGGCGATCTGTTCATCGACTGCTCGGGCTTTCGCGGGCTGGTGATCGAGCAGGCACTGGGCGCGGGTTATGAGGACTGGTCGCACTGGCTGCCGTGCAATCGTGCGCTCGCGGTGCCCTGCACGCGAGTGGCGCTGCTGACGCCCTTCACCCGCGCCTCGGCGCGGCAGGCGGGGTGGCAATGGCGGATTCCGCTCCAGCACCGCACCGGCAATGGCTATGTCTATTGCAGCGATTTCATCGGCGACGAAGCTGCCGCCGACACGCTGCTCGCCAATCTCGATGGCGCGCCGCTCGCCGACCCGCGCCCGCTGAAGTTCGTGACCGGCAAGCGCAAGGCGGCCTGGGTCAAGAATTGCGTCGCGCTGGGGCTGGCGGCGGGTTTCATGGAGCCGCTGGAATCGACCTCGATCCATCTGGTGCAGGCCGGAATTGCGCGGTTGCTGCAGCTCTTTCCGGCGCGTGGCTTCGATGCGGCGGACATCGCCGAGTTCAACCGCCAGACCGATTTCGAATGGCGCGCGATCCGCGATTTCCTGATTCTCCATTATCATGCCAATGATCGCGACGGCGCGTTCTGGTCTGCGTGCCGCAACATGGCGATCCCTGACAGCCTGGCGGCCAAGCTCGAGCTGTTCCGCGCGAACGGGCGGCTGTTCCGCGAGCATGAGGAACTGTTCACTGAAGTCGGCTGGTTGCAGGTGCTGATCGGGCAGGGGGTGATGCCTGCCGGTTACCATCCGCTTGCCGACCAGCTTTCGCCCCAGGAGCTTGTCGAATTCATGAGTCTGGCCAAACGTCACGTCGAGCAGGTGGTGGGGCGCTTGCCCGATCATGCCGATTTCATTGCGCGGCATTGCGCCGCCGATCAGCGGGTGGCGGCGTGATCCGGCGCTGGCTGATCGGCGCGCTGCTCGCTACCGCAGTGGCGCCTGCGATCGCGCAGGATTACCGGGCGCGCCTGCCCGAGGACGAGGTCATTTATTTCGTGCTGCCCGATCGGTTCGAAAACGGCGATCCGGCGAACGATACCGGCGGTCTGAGCGGCGACCGGCTGAAGACAGGCTTCGATCCCGCCGCCAAGGGCTTTTACCACGGCGGCGACCTGAAGGGGCTGATCAAGCGGCTGGATTACATCCAGCATCTGGGCGCCACCGCGATCTGGGTCGCGCCGATCTTCAAGAACAAGCCGGTGCAGGGGCCGCCCGGACAGGAATCGGCGGGCTATCACGGCTATTGGATCACCGATTTCACGCAGGTCGACCCGCATTTCGGCAGTAACGCCGACTTCAAGGCGCTGGTCGATTCAGCGCATGCGCGCGGCCTGAAGGTCTACATGGACATCGTCGTCAATCACACCGCCGACGTGATCCGCTACCGCGACTGCCCCGGTGACTGCGCCTATCGCAGCAAGGCCGATTATCCCTTTTCGCGTCGCGGCGGCGTGGGCGGCGCGCCGATCAATCCCGGCTTTCTGGGCGATGCGGTGCAGACGCCCGAAAATTTCGCGAAGCTGACCGACATGAACTTCGCCTATCAGCCCTATGTGCCCAAAGGCGAAGAGCATGCCAAAGTCCCCGACTGGCTGAACGACATCCGCTATTACCACAATCGCGGCAATTCGAACTGGAAGGGCGAAAGCGTTGTCTATGGCGACTTTGTCGGGCTCGACGATGTCGCCACCGAAAATCCCCGTGTCGCGCAAGGGTTCATCGACATTTTCGGGAAGTGGATCGACGATTTCGGCATCGACGGCTTTCGCATCGACACGTCGAAGCACGTCAATTCGGCATTCTGGCAAGCCTTCGTTCCCGCAATGAAGGCGCGTGCGAAGGCACGCGGTATCCCCAATTTCCATATCTTCGCCGAAGTGATGGTCGATGGAACCGACACGGCGACGCTCGCGCGTTACAACCGAACCGATCGCTACGCGTCGCTCGACTTCGCGTTCACTTGGGCTGTCGTCGAAACGCTGGGCGCCGATCACGGATCGGAAGCGCTCGAACGGCTGTTCGCCAATGACGTCCTTTACCGCGACGGGCCTGACGCCGCGCGCGAGATGCCGACTTTTCTGAGCAATCACGACATCGCCCGGTTCGGCACGCACATCCGCAAGCTGCGACCCGGCATCACCAACGAAGAGCTGTTTGCGCGCGTCAAGCTCGCGCATGCGATGCTGCTCACCTTGCGCGGCGTGCCGACGATCTATGCGGGCGACGAACAGGGATTTGTCGGCGACGGCGGCGACCAGGACGCGCGCGAGGACATGTTCGCGTCGCGTGTCGCGGTCTATAACGACAATGTCCTGCTGGGTACCAAATCGACGACCGCGCAGGCCAATTTCGACGAAGCGCATCCGCTCTACCGGCTGATTGCCGAGCTCGCGACGCTGCGGCGGGCGCATCCGGCCCTGACGCGCGGGCGCACCACCGTCCGCGCCGCCAGCCAGCAGGCAGGGCTGTTCGCGGCGTCGCGGATCGATCCGGCGAGCGGCGAGGAAGTGCTGGTCGTGTTCAACACCGACACCAGGCCGATCAGCGCCAATGTCGCGGTCGACCCCGCGACCACGGGGTTCACCGCGCTGCGCGGCGCCTGCCCTGCGGGGCCGACGGCGCCCGGCAGTGTCGCGGTGACCCTCGCGCCCCTCGACTTCATGATCTGCAAGGCAAAACGCCCCCGATGACCGACGCGCTCGCCCGACAGCCCCTTCATGAACATCCTGGCCCCCGATTGACACGCGAATGGTGGCGCGGGGCGACGATCTACCAGGTCTATCCGAGGTCTTTCGCCGACTCGAACGGCGACGGCATCGGCGACTTGCCGGGAATCACCGCGCGGCTCGACCATATCGCTTCGCTCGGCGTCGACGCGGTGTGGCTGTCGCCTTTCTTCCCATCGCCGATGAACGATTTCGGCTATGATGTGAGCGATTATTGCGACGTCGACCCGATTTTCGGCACGCTTGCCGATTTCGACGCGCTCGTCGCGCGCGGGCATGCGCTCGGGCTGAAGATCATCATCGATCAGGTCTATGCGCACACATCGGACCAGCACGGCTGGTTCGCCGAAAGCCGTAGCGACCGCAGCAACGCCAAGGCCGACTGGTATGTATGGGCCGATGCCAAGCCCGACGGCTCGCCGCCGAGCAACTGGCAATCGGTGTTCGGCGGTCCTGCGTGGACGTGGGACGCGCGGCGCCGCCAATATTACATGCACAATTTTCTGAGCAGCCAGCCGCAGCTCAACGTCCATCATCCCGATGTCCAGCAGGCGCTGCTCGACACCGCCGCCTTTTGGCTCGATCGCGGCGTCGACGGGTTCAGGGTCGATGCGATCAACTTTTCGATGCACGATCCGGCGCTGACCGACAATCCGCCGGCACCACCCGGCAATGGGCTGCGCACGCGCCCGTTCGATTTCCAGCTGCACATCCACAATCAGTCACACCCCGACATCCCGCTGTTCATCGAGCGGCTGCGCAGCCTGCTCGACAGCTATGGCGAGCGCTTCACGGTCGCCGAGGTCGGCGGCAACGACAGCGACGGCGAAATGAAGGCGTTCACCGCGCACGACCGCCGCTTCAACTCGGCCTATGGCTTCGATTTTCTGTACGCCGACCAGCTCACGCCGGCGCTGGTGCGCGAAGCGACCGAGCGCTGGCCCGAAGCACCCGGCATTGGCTGGCCGAGCTGGGCCTTTTCGAACCACGACGCGCCGCGCGCGGTATCGCGCTGGGCGCCGCCGCACGCGCGTGATGCCTATGCCCGGATGGTGATGTTGTTGCTGCTTTGCCTGCGCGGCGATGTGTTCATCTATCAAGGCGAGGAACTGGGCCTGCCCCAGGTCGCGATCGGCTATGACGACCTGAAAGACCCGGAAGCGATCGCCAATTGGCCGCTGACGCTCGGCCGCGACGGCGCGCGCACGCCGATGCCGTGGTGTCCCGACAGCGCCGGGCTGGGCTTCAGCGAGGCCAAGCCCTGGCTGCCGATCGGCGAGGACCATGCCGCGCTCGCGGTCGGAGTGCAGGAACGCGACGGAACGTCGATGCTCGCGCTCACGCGGCGGCTGATCGCGCTGCGCCAATCGAGCGATGCGCTGCTGCTCGGCGAAATGCGCGTGGTCGCCGCCGCGGACAATGTGCTGGCGTTCGAGCGGGCGGTCGATGGCGAGCGGTTGCTCTGTGTGTTCAATCTGGGCGAGGCGCCGGTCGAATGGCGGCCGGTGCAGGCGACCGCTTGGCGGGTGATCGAGACGGTGGGTGCGGTGGACGACTGGCGGCTCGGCGGCTTTGCCGGGCTGGTCGCGCGCCATGTTGCGTAACGGGAGAGTGACGATGTGGCAGCGGTTGATGATGGCTCTGGCGGCGCTGCTGCTGGTCGGTGGCCCGGCGCTGGCGCAGGACAAGCCGGTCGCCGAGGCGAGTTCGCCCGGCAATATCGTGTCGGCGTCGCTGTTCGTCGATGGCGACGGCCGCGTGCTTTACACGATCAACCGGCGCGGCAAGCCCGTCATCAGCCCGTCGCGGCTGGGTTTCCTGCTGACCGATCAGCCCAAGATCGAACGCAACCTCATGTTCGTGTCGGCGAAGACACGCGATGCCGACGGGACCTGGGAACAGCCCTGGGGCGAGTGGCGCACGATCCGCAATCATTTCCGCGAACTGACTGTCCGCTTCAAGGACAAGGGAGCGCTCGGCCGCACGTTCGACGTCGTCTTTCGCCTCTATGACGACGGCGTCGGCTTTCGCTACGAATTTCCCGAACAGGCCGCGCTCAAGACTGCTAACATCGCCGACGAGCTGACCGAGTTTGCGTTCGCCAGCGGCGGGACGGCGTGGTGGAAGCCCGCATTCCTGTGGAACCGCGAGGAATATCTCTACAACAAGACGCCGCTGTCGGCAGTCGGCACCGCCGATACGCCGGTGACGATCAAGCTCGATGACGGCACCTATGCCGCGCTCCATGAAGCGGCATTGGTTGACTATTCGGGCATGGCGGTCGCGCGGACGGAAGGGAACACGCTGCGGGCGGCGCTGACGGCGGGGGCAGGGCGCCCGAAGGTGACGCGGACCGGCGCCTGGCATACCCCGTGGCGGACGCTGATTCTCGCCGACGATGCACCGGGCATCTACATGAGCCACCTGATGCTCAACCTGAACGAGCCCAACAAGCTCGGCGACATGAGCTGGTTCAAACCCGGCAAGTTCGTCGGCGTGTGGTGGAACATGATCAAGGGCGACTGGAGCTGGGCGCGTGGGCCAAAGCACGGCGCGACAACGGCCAATGTGAAGCGCTACATCGATTTCGCCGCCGCCAACGGCATCGCGAATGTGCTGGTCGAGGGCTGGAATGTCGGCTGGGACGGCGACTGGTTCGGTAACGGCAACGACATGAATTTTGCCCAGCCGACCGAGGATTTCGACGCCGATGCGCTCGCCGCCTACGCCAAGTCAAAGGGCGTGCGGCTGATCGGCCACCACGAGACCGGCGGCGCGGCGAGCCATTATGAGAATCAGTTCGATGCGGCGTTCAAATTCGCCGCCGATCACGGCGAGATGGTCGTGAAAACGGGCTATGTCACCGATGCGGGCCAGATCGAACGCGTCGATGCGGGTGGCACGCCGCTGCGCGAATGGCACGAAGGCCAGTGGATGTCGAACCACCATATCCGCGTGCTCGAAGCCGCTGCCCGATACAAGGTCGCGATTGACAGCCATGAGCCGATCAAGGGCACCGGCCTGCACCGCACTTATCCCAACTGGGTCGCGCGCGAAGGGTCGCGGGGGATGGAATATAACGCCTGGGGTGGCAAGAACCCGCCCGAGCACGAAGCGAACCTGGTGTTCACGCGCATGCTCGAAGGGCCGATGGATTTCACGCCCGGCGTGCTGAGCCTGACCGGCCAGAATAACAGCGCCATATTGTCGACCGAAGCCAAGCAGCTTGCGCTCTACGTCGTGCTCTATTCGCCGGTGGTGATGGCCGCCGACACGCCCGAGAATTACGCGCAGCATATGGCGGCGTTCCAGTTCATCAAAGACGTGCCGACCGACTGGGACGACACCCGGATGCTGGCGGGCGAGCCCGGCGATTATGCCGTGATCGCGCGCAAGGTGCGCGGCGGGGCCGACTGGTTCCTGGGCGCGGTCGGCGACGAGGAAGCGCGGTCGCTGACCGTCAAGCTCGACTTCCTCGATCCGGCCAAGACCTATGTCGCGCAAATCTACCGCGATGGGCCAGGTGCCGATTACCGCACCGACAAACGCCATGCGATCGTTATCGAAAGTCGTAAGGTAACCGCTGCCGACACGCTCACGCTTGCGCTCGCGCCGGGTGGCGGACAGGCAATCCGCTTCGTCGCACCTCGGGGTAAGAAATGATCCGGTCGCTCATCCTCCTGTTCGCCGTGCTGATTTCCGCGCCGGTGGCGGCGAAAAAGGCGCCTGCCCCTGTTACGGGCAGCTTCGTCGAGATCCCCAAGGTGGCCTCGTCCAACCTGATCGAGCCGGCCCACGTCACCATCTGGCTGCCGCCCGGCTATGCGAGGAGCAAAACGCGCTGGCCGGTGATCTACATGCACGACGGGCAGAACGTCTTTTTTCCGAAGCGGTCGGGTTATGATAAAGTGTGGGCGGCCGACAAGGCGATGCTCAAGCTTATCGCCGATGGTGAAACCAAGGGCGCGATCATCGTCGCCGTCGATCACCAGAAAGCGCGCTCGCGGCAATATTATCCGCAAGCGCTCTATCCACTGCTCCCGGCCTGGGCGAAGGCCGATGCCGATCAGTTCAATCAGGGGCCGATCTATTCGGATGGGTATCTGCGCTTCCTCGTCGCCGAGCTGAAGCCGATGATCGACAAGCGTTATCGCACCTTGCCCGATCGGGCGCACACGATGGTTGCGGGCTCGAGCATGGGCGGGCTGATTTCGCTTTATGCGATTGCGCAATATCCCTCCGTGTTCGGCGCCGCGGCTTGCGTGTCGACGCATTGGCCGCTGTCGAACCCGCCGCTTGCGGAGGCTCGTCGGGGCGAACTGATTGCGCTGTGGGACCGTTTCCTCACCGACCGGCTGGGACCGCCCAATGGTCGCCGCATCTGGTTCGATCACGGCGACCAGACCCTCGACCAATTCTACGGTCCCTATCAGACGGCGGTCGACCGCACGCTTATCAACATCGGCTGGCAACCGCAGCGTGATTTCGAGACGCGCAGCTATCCGGGCGCCGCGCACGAGGAAAATGCCTGGGCCGCGCGACTGCCCGAAATCTTCGGCTGGATGCTCGCCAAGGCGCCCGAATGAAGCAGCCACGGATCGTCGTGCTGGGCGGCGGGACGGCGGGCTGGATGGCGGCCAATCTGTTCGCGCACGCCTGGCCGCGCGCGCAGGTGACGGTGATCGAAAGCCCCGACATCGGCATCATCGGCGTCGGCGAGGGATCGACGCCGCAACTGAAGGCCTTTTTCGACCGGCTGGGGATTTCCGAGCGCGACTGGATGCCGGCGTGCAATGCGACCTACAAGACGGGTATCGCGTTCCACGGCTGGTCGGCGCGCGCCGGTTGCGAGCAGTATTTCCATCCCTTCCCGACCGTGCTCGACGTGCATACCGCCGAATCCTTTTTCAGCCACACGGTCGCGCGGCGGCAGGGTATTGCCGCCGAGGCACATCCGGACCGCTTCTATCTGCCCGCCCGGCTCGCCGCCGAGCAGCGCGGGCCGAAGCCCGCCGACAACTTCCCGTTCGACGTCAGCTATGGCTATCATTTCGACGCCTATCTGGTCGGCGCCTTTTTGCGTGACCATGCGGTGGGACGCGGCGTCGTCCACCTGCCGCTGCGGGTAATCGAGGTCCGCGTTGGCAGCGACGGCAATGTCGCCGCGCTGGTGACCGAGGACGGGCAGGCAGTCGCGGCCGACCTGTTCGTCGATGCAAGCGGCTTCCGGAGCGTGATCGCGCAGGAAGCGCTCGGCGTGAAATTCCGTTCGTTCGCCGACAATCTATTCAACGATTCGGCGGTAGTGATGCCGACTCCGCGCACGGGCGAGGCGATCAATGCGCATACCAAGGCGACCGCGCTGTCGGCGGGCTGGTGCTGGGACATCCCACTCACCAACCGCACGGGCAATGGCTATGTCTATTCGTCGCTCTACCTGAGCGCCCCGGAGGCAGAAGCCGAATTGCGCGCGCATCTCGGCCTGCCCGATGACGCCCCGACCGCGCGCCACCTTAGGATGAAGGTCGGCCGGGTCGAGCATAGCTGGTCGGCCAACTGCCTGACGGTGGGATTGGCGCAGGGCTTCATCGAGCCGCTCGAGGCGACCGCGCTGCACATCGTCCAGGCGACGGTGGAAGGGTTCATCAATGCCTGGGCCGCGGGCGGCTTCACGCCGCGCCACCGCGACAGCTTCAACGCGTCGATCGCGGCGCGCTACGACGGGATCCGCGATTACATTGTCTGCCACTACCGCGTGAACCAGCGGCGCGATTCGGCCTATTGGCGCGACAACGCCGCCAACACGCATCTTTCGGAGTCGCTCAAGTCGTTGCTCCAATGCTGGTATTCGGGCGGCGATCTGACCGCCGAAGTCTTGCGCCAGCGGATCGAGGCCTATTACGCACCGATGAGCTGGCACTGCCTGTTGTCGGGCTATGGCAGCTATCCGCCCGACAGCGCGCTGGAGCCAGCCCAGGGCGGTGCCGACATGGCGCGGATCGACGACTTTCTCGCCCGCTGCGCCAGCAATTTCGCTCCCCATCACCAGCAACTCGCCGCGCTCGGCTGATCTTTTAAGGACGTCCCATGGCCCTTGCTCCCAATGCCACGCCGACCGCGTCGCCTGATGCCGGCGACGGCGTCAACGCGCCCGACCTGCAGCTGTTCGTGTTCGCGCTGTTCTTCATCTTCGGTGGCATCACCAGCCTGAACGATGTCATCATCCCCAAGCTGAAGGAGCTGTTCACGCTCAACAATTTCGAAGCGTCGCTGGTGCAGGTGTGGTTCTTCGTCGCATATGCCGTGGTCGGCATTCCGGGCGCCAAGCTTGTCAAGCGGATCGGTTACATGCGCGGCGCGGTCGCCGGGCTGGTGACGATGATCGCGGGCTGTCTGCTGTTCATTCCGGCGAGCCAGACCGCGACCTTCAGCGTTTTCCTGCTCGCCTATTTCGTGCTGGCGAGCGGCGTCGTGCTGGTGCAGGTGGTCGCCAACCCGCTGATCAGCCTGCTCGGCCCGCCGCGCACCGCGCCCAGCCGACTTACCTTCGCGCAGGCGTTCAATTCGCTCGGTACGACGATCTTTCCCTATTTCGGGGCGATCCTGATCCTCGGCAGCCTGGCCAAGGTCACCGCCGACCAGTTGTCGGGCGCCGAACTCGGCGCGTACCGCACGGCCGAGACGCAGGCGATCGTGTCGGGCTATCTGGGCATTGCGGCAGCGCTGGCGGCGGTCGCGCTCGCCGTCTGGCTATTCCGCAACCGTGTACAGGGCGAGCAGCATGAGGCGTCGAGCCTTGCGCAAGGCCTCGCCCTTCTCAAGCGCCCGCGTTTCGGTTTCGGCGCGCTGTGCATCTTCCTCTATGTCGGCGCCGAAGTCGCGGTCGGCAGCTTTCTGGTCGGCAATCTGATGCTGCCGGAGTCGCTGGGCGCGTCGCAGCAGGTCGCGGGCAAGCTGATTCCGGTTTACTGGGGCCTGGCCATGCTCGGCCGTTTCGCGGGGTCGGCGGTGTTGCGGGTGGTGAGCCCGGCGGTGGTGCTGGCGTGCAACGCGATCGGCGCGGCGGTGCTGATCGTGGTTTCGATCGCGACGACTGGTACCGTCTCGGGCTATGCGCTGCTTGGCGTCGGGCTGATGAATTCGATCATGTTCCCGGTGATCTTCTCGCTGGCGAGCGAAGGCCTTGGCAAGCGCGCGGCGGATGGGTCGGGGATCATCAACGTGGCGATTGTCGGCGGCGCCGTCGTGCCCGCGCTTTATGGCTGGATGGCCGACCAATCGGGCCTGCGCGCGGCGCTGGTCCTGCCGATCGCCTGCTACGCGGTCATCGCCGCCTATGGCCTCTACGCGCGGCGCCCGGTTGCCGACTGACCCGCATCTCGCCTGCTCGCGGCGAAACTGATAGGCTGGCGCCCGCGTGGAAACGCGAGTCGGCGTTGGCTTTGAGGGGGATCGAGCGATGACGCAGGCAATCGACGAAACGAAGCTCCACGCTTTTGCTGGCAAGATGCTGGGCGATCTGGGCGGCGCGATGAGCGTGCCGACAGTGCGGATCGGCTTGCGGCTCGGCCTGTTCGATGCGCTGGCAGAAAGCCCCGCCACCGCCGAGGAACTGGCGGCCCGCGCCGGCAATCTGCACCATCGCTATGTGCGCGAATGGGCGCTCGCGCAGGCGGCGAACGGCTATCTCGATTTCGATGCCGCGACCGATCGGTTCGCGCTGTCGCCGGAAGCGGCGATGGTCTTCGTGCACCGCGACAGTCCGCTCTATCTCGCCGGCGCGTTCGAGCTGGTGGCGGCGATGATCGAGGCTGAACCCAAGGTCGAAGCATGCTTCCGGGGCGGGGAGGGCGTGCGCTGGGGCGACCACGCAGGTTGCCTGTTCTGCGCGACTGGTGCGTTCTTCCGGCCGGGCTATGTCAACAACATCGTCCAGAACTGGATCCCCGCGCTCGACGGGGTCGCGGCAAAGCTGCAGGCAGGGGCGAAGGTCGCCGACATCGGCTGCGGCATGGGCTTTTCGACGCTGTTGATGGCCGAGGCTTATCCCGCGAGCGAATTTGTCGGCTTCGATTTCCACACGCCCTCGATCGAGGAAGCGCGGCGCCACGCCGGAGCGCATGGCGGCGCCGGCAATGCGCGCTTTGAAGTCGCGGCGGCCAAGGACATTGCCGAGCGCGATTTCGATCTGGTGACGATGTTCGATTGCCTGCACGACATGGGCGATCCCGCCGGTTGTGCGGGCCATGTTCGCCAACTGCTGAAACCCGGCGGCAGCTGGATGGTCGTCGAGCCGATGGCGGGGGACAATCCCGCCGACAATTTCAACCCGGTCGGTCGGCTCTATTACAACGCTTCGACGATGATCTGCGTGCCGACCTCGCTCGACCAGGAAGTCGGCGCCGCGCTTGGCGCGCAGGCGGGCGAAGCGCGGTTGGCAGCGGTGATGCGCGAAGGCGGTTTCACGGACATCCGCCGCGCGACCGATGGCCCGTTCAATATGGTACTGGAAGCGCGCTGATCGGGCGGGCGGCTGGTGGAGCTGAGGGGAATCGAACCCCTGACCTCTGCAGTGCGATTGCAGCGCTCTCCCATCTGAGCTACAGCCCCGCCGCCGGAGCGGACGCCATTAGCGCTCCGTGACGCGCTACGCAACCGTCCGATTCCGCGATCTCGGCGCGCGTCCGGCTGCCCGCTGCGAGCGCCCAATTTCCGGAACCATCACCGCGCCCAACGCTTGGATGATGTGGAGCAGCTGCGTCCCTGCGGCTGCATGCCACTTGCCTTGAGGAGAGTGTGATGGGCTATTCCCGCAACGAACAGAATACCGACCAGCCGGGCGATTTCGACGCGTCGGACGCGACCGGCCGCTATGGCTATGGCGCGCGGCCCGGCGATCGTTCGAGCGCGCGCCGCTATGCCGCCGCTGGCTATTACGATCAGGATCGCGGGCAGCAGAACGACATGTATCGCGATCGCGGCTATCAGGGGCAGGGCTATCAAGACCGAAGTTACGCGGGCAGCAGCTACGCCTCGGATCATGATCGTGGCTATGGCGAGCGGTATCGTGCGCCGGGCAGCAGCTGGGGCGACCGATCGGAATCGCGCGGGTCGGGCTATGGTCCTTATGGGCAGCGCGACGATCAGGCCGGGTATGTGGGGCCGGGCGGCTATGGCGAGAATTATGGCCGGGGGAGCTATGGTCAGAGCGGCCACCAGCAGGACTATCGCTCGGGTGGTTATGGCCAGTCGGACCGGCCGCGCGACGATTGGGTCGAGCGCAGCCACGGCGCGGCCAGCCGCCAGCATCACGACGATCGCTCGCGCTCGCAGGGCGGTCGCCCAATCTACGACCGCGACGAGCGTGGCTTCGTGGCGCGCGCGGGCGATGAAGTGCGCAGCTGGTTCGGCGACGACGAAGCCGCGCGCCGCCGCGAACTCGACCAGCGCTTCGATGCGAGCGACGACCATGACTATTATAGCTGGCGGCGCAGCCAGATCGACGCGCTCGACCGCGACTATGCCGAATATCGCCGTGAGAACCAGGCGAAGTTCCACGGCGAATTCAACAACTGGCGCACCGAACGCCAGGGCCAGCGCTCGTCACTGTCGCGCGTCACCGAACACATGGAAGTCGTCGGGTCGGACGGCGCGCATGTCGGCACGGTCGACAAGGTGCGCGGCGACCGCATCATCCTGACCAAGAGCGACGCGAACGCGGACGGCAAGCACCATTCGATCCCGTCGCGCTGGATCGAGACGGTCGACGACAAGGTCACGATCCGCAAGACCGCGCAGGCGGCGATGGATCACTGGCGCGAAGAAGAGCGCGCGAGCGACGACGACAGCCGCAGCGCCTTCGGCTTTTCGGGCAGCTGATCACAGACCCTTTGAGTGGCGATGAAGGGCCCGGGCACCGATTGCCCGGGCCCTTTTTGCGTTGCACATAGCAACCCTCCCCGCTTAGGCTCGCCGCCGAAACCAAAAGCTTCAGGAGAGATCGTATGGCTCAGGCATGGACACTGGCATCGCGCCCCACCGGCACGCCGACGCACGACAATTTCGCGCTGGTCGACCTGCCGACGACCGTGCTCGAGCCCGGCCAGCTGAGGATCGCCAATCGCTGGCTGTCGGTCGATCCTTACATGCGCGGGCGGATGAACGACGTGAAGAGCTATACGCCGCCGTTCGCGCTCGGCGAGCCGATGCAGGGCGGCGCGGTCGGCGAAGTCATCGAAAGCACAGCGGACGGCTTTGCGGCGGGCGATCTCGTGCTGCACATGGCCGGCTGGCGCGACGAAGCGGTGATCCCGGCGGGGCAAGCGCAGAAACTGCCGCCACTCGGCGTTGATCCGCAGGCGTTTCTGGGCCAGCTCGGCATGCCCGGCATGACCGCCTATTTCGGCCTGCTCGAGGTCGCGAGCGCCAAGGCCGGTGACGTGGTGTTCGTGTCGGCGGCGGCCGGCGCGGTCGGGTCGACGGTGGTGCAGATCGCCAAGGCCAAGGGCATGACCGTGATCGGCTCGGCGGGCGGCGCCGACAAATGCGCCTGGGTGTCGTCGCTCGGCGCCGACGCCGTGATCGACTACAAGCAGGGCGCGCCGCTGATGAAGCAGCTTGCCGCCGTCGCCCCGAACGGTATCGACGTCTATTTCGACAATGTCGGTGGCGAGCACCTCGATGCCGCGCTCGGCCTCGCCAACGAACGCGCGCGCTTCGCGATCTGCGGGATGATCGAGATGTACAACACCGGCGCGCCGACTCAGCTGCGCTTTGCCGCGCGGATCATCGGCGCGCGCATCCGCATCCAAGGTTTTATCGTCAGCGACTATATGGGCCGCGCGGGCGAATTCTACAACGAGATGGGCGGCTGGCTGCAGAACGGCCAGCTGGTGCGCGAGGAGACCATCCACGACGGGTTGGCGAGCATGCCCGACGCCTTCCTGGGCCTGTTCAGCGGCGGCAACAAGGGCAAGATGCTAGTGCGGGTGTGACCTTTACGGCGTGATCTGGGCGGTCGTCCAAGGTGCCCGCGCCTTCCAGCCGATGGTTTGATAAAGCGCGCGCCCCATTTCCGTAGCCGCCAGCAGTCCGTATTGCGCGCCGCGCCGCGCGCCTTCGGCACCTAACATTTGCATCGTCAGCCGCCCGAGGCCCAGCCGTCGATAGCGTTGCTCGACATGGATGCGGTCGTGCAAGGCCCAGTCGTCGACCAGCGTCAGCTTGCCGCGCGCGGCGGCCTCGCCATCGGCTGTGGCGACCCGTACCGCAACGACATCACCCAGGTCATCCAGCGTAGCCACGAAGCCGTCGGGCATTATCGGTCGTGCTTTGGGTAGTGCCGCGAGCGTCATCATTGTGCCCGTTTGTTCGACATGCCAGCCGGGCGGGAGCAGTGCTGCAACGTCCTCGGGCGCGGCAGGCGCTTTCAGCAATACCGCCGGTTGAGTAACGCGCCTGCCGATCTCGGCGATGCCGGCGGGCGGCGCGAAGATGACGTAGCGCCTGACCTCATCGGGCAGTCCGACCTCGATGCGTAGCGCTTGGCCTTCGTCGATCGGCGGGGCAACTTGCCGCGTCCGCGCCCAGCCTGCGGCAAAGCGCCGGATCAGCGCGGGGTCGATCAAATCCCCTCGCTGAACGTATCGCACTTGCCCGGATCGCCGGTGTCGAGTCCGCGCTTCAGCCATTTCATCCGGTCGGCGCTGCTGCCGTGGGTGAAGCTGTCGGGGACGACGCGGCCCTGCGCCTCGCGTTGCAGCGTGTCGTCGCCGATTGCGTTCGCCGCGGTCAGCCCTTCCTCGATATCGCCGGGGTCGAGCCGGTCCCTGTTGGCGGCGCCCCACACGCCGGCATAGCAATCGGCCTGTAGTTCGAGCCGTACGGACAGCGCATTGCCCTCGCGCTCGCTTGCCCGCGCCTGCGCGCGCTGCACCTTGTCCGACGTGCCGAGCAGATTCTGGATGTGGTGGCCGAATTCATGCGCGATCACGTAATCGGCGGCGAAATCGCCCTTCGCGCCGAAGCGGTTGGCGAGTTCGTCGAAGAAGCTGGTGTCGAGGTAGATGCCCTGGTCGCCGGGGCAATAGAACGGCCCCATTGCGGCCTGGGCCGCGCCGCATCCCGAGCGGCCCGACCCGCCATAGAATTGCAGCGATGGCGGATCGTAACTCTCGCCCGCCTGGCGGAACAAGGCTCGCCAGGTGCGATTGGCCGAGCTGAAAGCATCGCAGGCTGATTTGCTGGCGGCATCGACCCGGCAGGCGGCCGCCGCGCCGCCTTGGCCCGATCCTGCGGGCGGGGAGGATGCCACCGGGCCCGCGTCCGGCGCACCGCCGCCGACCGAGAGCCGGGGCAGGCCGCCGCCGAAGAAAAACAGCACCGCGAGCAGCACCGCGACGCCGCCGCAGCCGAAGCGGCTGAACACGAACGGCAGCAAACCGAGCAGCAGGCCGCCGCCGCCACCGCCCCCGCCGAACCCGAAGCCGCCGCCCTGACCGCGCTGGTCGCCCACTTCGATGTCATTGTCGAAATCGTCGAGCCGCATCGCCGCCCCTTGTCGTTCGCGGGTGTCGTTATGCGGCATGAATGCGCAACTCGGCGCGGCGTTGCAAGCGGTCAGGCGGCGCTTTGGAGCGGGTCGGCGAACGGGCGTTGATCGGGGCGGCGATTGAGGCCAAGGAAGCGGCGATGGCCAAAATCGACTCCGCCGGGCGTCAGCGTCGCGCCAAGACCATGCCGCTGCCCGATTGCGTCGCGCTGGTCCTGCAGGGCGGAGGCGCGCTCGGCAGCTATCAGGCCGGTGTGATCGAGGGGCTGACCGACAGCGAGATCGAGATCGACTGGGTCGCCGGCATTTCGATCGGCGCGGTCAACGCCGCGATCGTCGCCGGCAATCGTCCAGAGCGCCGCGTCGATCGGCTGCGCGATTTCTGGAACGGGCTGACCAGTGCATTGCCGAGCTTTCCGATCTTTCCCAATGACCAGCTGCGCGAAGTGCTGCACGAATGGTCGGCGGGCATGGTGATCGCGGGCGGCGTGCCGGGCTTCTTCACGCCGCGCCTGCTGCCCCCCAGTTTCGCGGCCCCCGGCACGCTCGCCGCGCTCAGCTATTACGACACGACGCCGCTCAGGAAGACGCTCGACGATCTGATCGACTGGGACCTCGTCAATGACGGGCCGGTGCGGCTGTCGGTCGGTGCTGTCGACGTCGAAAGCGGCAATTTCCGCTATTTCGATACGACCACCGACCGGATCGATGCGCGCCACATCATGGCGTCGGGGGCACTGCCGCCGGGCTTGCCGCCGGTCGAGATCGACGGGCGCTGGTGGTGGGACGGCGGGCTCGTTTCGAACACGCCGCTCAGCCATGTACTCGATCATCAGAGCGCGCCCCTGCTTGCCTTTCAGGTCGATCTGTTTTCGGCGACCGCAGCGCCGCCAAAGACGATCATGGACGTGATGGCGCGCGAAAAGGAAATTCGCTTCTCCAGCCGCACACGCCAGATTTCCGACGAAGTGATGAAGCTGCGGCGCGAGCGTGAGGCGATCAACAAGGTGCTCGCGAAGCTGCCCGACAGTCTGCGTGACGACGCCGATGTCGCGGCGTTGACGGCGATGGCCGCCGAACAGCCGGTCAGCCTCGTCCAGCTGATCTACCGCGCCAATGCCTGGGAAGGCGGCAGCCGCGACTTCGAATTTTCCGCGCGCACCATGCAGGAGCACTGGCTCGCCGGGCTGGAGGCGATCGAACAGTCGATGCGCGGTGCCGAACTGGTCGCGCAGAACATCGCCGACGGAACGAGCGCGGCATTCGATCTTTGTGCACTCAACGGCCTTAAGCGCAGCAATCCCGTCAAATCCCGACCGAAGGAGTAGCTCGATGTTCCTGAAAGGCAAAAGCGCGATCGTTACCGGCTCCACTTCGGGCATCGGCCTTGAATATGCGAAGGCCTTTGCGGCCGAGGGCGCCAGCGTCATGATCAACGGCTTCGGCGATGCCGACGCGATCGAAAAGGAACGCGCTGCGCTGGCCGCGACGAGCGGCGCCAAGGCGGTTTACGACGCCGCCGACATGACCAAGCCTGACGAAATCGAAGCGATGGTCGCGCGGTGCCATGCCGAACTTGGCGGACCCGACATCATCGTCAACAATGCCGGCATCCAGCATGTCGCGGCGATCGAGGACTTTCCGGCCGACAAGTTCGAGGCGATCATCAAGATCAACATGACCTCGGCCTGGTATCTGATGCGTGCCGCCGTGCCGCATATGAAGGCCAAGAAATGGGGCCGGATCATCTCGACCGCCTCGGCGCATTCGCTGGTCGCGAGCCCCAACAAATCGGCCTATGTCATGGCCAAGCACGGCATCGTCGGCCTGACCAAGACGGTCGCGCTCGAAGTCGCGACCTTCGGTATCACCGTCAATGCGATCAGCCCCGGCTATGTCTGGACGCCGCTCGTTGAAAAGCAGATCCCGGACACGATGGCGACGCGCGGGCTGACGCGCGAGCAGGTGATCAACGACGTGCTGCTCGACGCCCAGCCGACCAAGGAATTCGTGACATCGGAACAGGTCGCGGCGCTCGCGCTTTATCTCTGCCGTGACGAAGCGAAATCGATCACCGGTACCAATTTGTCGATCGATGGTGGCTGGACGGCCGCCTGAGGGTCAAAACGCCTTGGCAACCCCGTCGATGCGTGGTTTTCTGCGCAAGGTGGGGACAGGCTTTCAGATCAGGACCGTAATGGCGGCGCTGCTCGCGGTTGGGCTGGTCGCGCCACCCGCCCGCGCCGGCGACGGCGATCGGCTCGATTGGCGCCGCATCGCTACGGTAGGCGACCGGTTGAGGCTGCGTACCTGGCGGCAGGCCTGGATCGAGGCGCTCGAACACGCCCGCAAGGCGAACGGCGATGCGATCATGGCCGGCGGCGCGCTGTTCGATCCCGATCGCGCCTACACCGGCGCGGTGCCGCCTGCCGGACGCTATCGCTGCCGCGTCTTCAAGCTGGGTGCTAAGGGCACGGCCATGGCGGAATTCACTGCCTATCCCGATTTCGCCTGCCGGATCGGCAGCGACGGCGACATGCCGACCTTTTACAAGATGGAGGGCGCGCAACGCCCCGCCGGCGTATTGTTCAGCGAAAGCGCGTCGCGCGCGGTGTTTTTGGGCACGCTGGTGATCGGCGACGAGCGTCGCGCGATGCAATATGGGCGTGACGCCTCGCGCGACCTGGTCGGCTACATCGAGCGGGTGGGCGAGCGGCGCTGGCGGCTGGTGTTGCCCTATCCGCGCTTCGAATCGATCCTCGACGTCGTCGAACTGGTGCCCGAACCGGCGAAGGCCATTCCCCCGACCGGCTCCACCGCGACGGTTTTGCCGCGCTAGCCCATGGGCGTCAGCAACGATTGTCGCCCTTCCCCACTAATGTTATAACTTTTGTATGAACAAGCCCCTCAAGCTCATCAAGATCGGCAATTCGACAGGCGTGATCCTGCCGAAGGAAGTGCTCGCGCGACTGCGCGTGTCGCTGGGGGATGAGCTGTATCTGTCCGAAACGGCAGCAGGCGAATACACGCTCGGCGCGCGCGACCCGGATTTTGCCGAGGCGATGGCGGTCGCCGAAAAGATCATGCGTGAAGATCGCGATATCCTGGCAGTACTCGCCCGATGACGCTGGAAGCGACGCCGCGCTTCCTGGGCGCGGACGTCGCCCGAGCGGTCCACGATCGTCAATTGGCCGAACATGGTGGGCTGGCGGGCGTGAAGGACGATGGCCTGCTTGAATCGGCCATTGCTCGACCAATAAACCGGTTCAACTACGGCGAAACCGATCGGTGCGCACTGGCAGGCTGTTATGCGTTCGGCATAGCGCGCAATCACCCTTTCGCCGATGGCAACAAACGTACGGCGTGGGTCGTGGCGCGCCTTTTCCTCGCTTTGAACGGTGTCGAGCTGGCATTTGAAAAGGCTGACGCGATCCGCGTCATGCTCGCGCTTGCAGCGGGCGAAATTGGCGAAGCCGAGATCGCCGACTGGTTTCGCGCGCACGCCCGCGCCGCCTGAGCCGAGTCGACTCTAAGAAAATGCCCGCCGGAGACTGGCTCCGGCGGGCACCTTTCCTCCCCAGGAAAGCAGAGAACCGCGCGCGTTCGCGTCGGCTGGAAGCGTAACCGGCGGATCAGGCCGCTTCGGTCACGAACTGGGCCGCTTCGGTCGACTCAGCAAGCGCGGTGGTCGAGCTTTCGCCGCCCGCGACAGCTTGTGCGACCAGATCGAAATAGCCGGTGCCGACTTCGCGCTGGTGACGGGTCGCGGTGTAGCCGTTCACTTCGGCAGCGAATTCGGCCTGCTGCAGCTCGCTGTACGCGGCCATGCCGCGATCCTTGTAGCCGCGCGCCAGCTCGAACATGCCGTAGTTGAGCTGGTGGAAGCCGGCGAGCGTCACGAACTGGAACTTGTAGCCCATCGCGCCGATCTCGCGCTGGAACTTCGCGATCGTGTCCTTGTCGAGCTTGGCTTCCCAGTTGAAGCTCGGCGAGCAGTTATAGGCGAGCATCTTGTTCGGATACTCTTTCTTGATCGCCTCGGCGAAGCGGCGCGCGTCGTCGAGATTGGGGTAGCTGGTTTCCCACCACAGCAGGTCGGCATGTTCGGCAAAGGCCAGGCCGCGCTTGATGCAATGATCGACGCCGGTGCCTTCCTTCAGCCGGTAAAAGCCTTCCGCAGTGCGCTCGCCGGTCAGGAATTCATGGTCGCGCTCGTCGATGTCGCTGGTGATCAGCTTGGCGCTTTCGGCGTCGGTGCGCGCGCAGATGATCGTCGGCACGCCTGACACGTCGGCCGCGAGCCGCGCGGCATCGAGATTGCGGATATGCGCCTGCGTCGGGATCAGCACCTTGCCGCCGAGGTGGCCGCACTTCTTTTCGCTGGCGAGCTGGTCTTCGTAATGCACGCCGGCCGCACCCGCCGCGATATAGGCCTTCATGATCTCGAAGCAGTTGAGCGGACCGCCGAAGCCGGCTTCGGCATCGGCGACGATCGGTGCGAACCAGTCGCGGCTCGCCCCGCCTTCGCTGTGCTCGATCTGGTCGGCGCGCTGGAGCGCATTGTTGATCTTGCGCGCCAGTTCGGGGCCGGCGTTGGCGGGGTAGAGCGACTGGTCGGGGTACATCGCCCCTGCCGTGTTGGCGTCGGCGGCGACCTGCCAGCCCGACAGGTAGATCGCCTTCAGCCCGGCGCGCACCATCTGCATCGCCTGATTGCCGCTGAGCGCGCCGAGTGCGTTGATGTAATCCTCGTTCTTCAGCAATTCCCAGAGCTTGTTGGCGCCCTTGCGTGCCAGCGTATGCTCGACCAGCACCGAGCCGCGCAGCTTCGCCACGTCTTCGGGCGTATAGGGGCGGGTGATGCCGTCGAAGCGGCCAGTCGGGGCAGGAATCAGCTCTTCAAATGTCATGTTCGATGTCCTTGGCAAGATGCATACTCAAGCGAGCCGCACTGTTGCGACGGCCCGTGCCGCAACGGACGACTACTGGCGATAGGAGCAGGCACTTCATTCGCGTCGCACTGTGTGCACTGCGGCATCGCCGACCTGTCATGATGTAACAACTTTACAAAAATTTCGGCGCGCCGCATGATGGGGCATGGCCGACCAGAAGCTGTTCGCGGGCTATGCCGTCCGCCGGGTGCGCCGCCAATCGGGCCTGACCCAGGCGGCAATGGCCGAGATGCTGGCAATCTCCCCGAGCTATCTCAACCTGCTCGAGCGCAACCAGCGACCGCTGTCGGCGACTTTGCTGGTTCGTCTCGCCGAACAGTTCGACTTTGACGCGCGCAGTCTCGCGTCCGGCGAGCCCGGCGGCGGCGAGGCGGCGCTGCGGCGGCGCCTCGCCGATCCGTTGTTCGCCGATCTCGAAGTCGATCGCGCCGAGCTCACCGAATGGCTGGCGGCGGCACCGGGCGGTGCCGAGGCGTTCGCGCGGGCCTATGACCGGCTTGGCGGCGGCGGTGCCTCTCACGCCGGCGAGACTGCCGACCCGGTCGTCGAAGTCCGCCGCGAGATCGAACGCTGGCGCAACCACTTTGCCGACCTCGATGCAGCGGCCGAAGCGCTTGCCGATGAACTCCGGCTTGGCGCGGGCGATCTCTACGGTGCGATTGCCGAGCGGCTGCGGGTGAAGCACCAGCTCGCGGTCCGCGTGCTGCCGGTCGAAGTGATGCCCGACATGCTCCGTCGGCTCGATCTGCACGCGCGGCAGCTGCAGATTTCGGAGCTGCTCGATCCCGCATCGCGCGCCTTTGCCGCTGCTTTCCAGCTCGGCCAGATCGAGGCGCGCAGCGAGATCGAGGCGCTGGTCAAAGCCGGTGCCTTCACCGATCGCGCGGCCGAACGGCTCTATCGTCGCCATCTGTCCAGCTATTTCGCGGCCGCCGTGATGATGCCCTATGCCCGTTTCCTGCGCGCATGCGAGGCGACCGGCTATGACATCGAATTGCTCCAGCGCCGATTCGGGGCGGGGTTTGAGCAGGTCGCGCACCGGCTGACGACGCTCCAGCGCGTCGGTGCGCGCGGGTTGCCGTTCTTCATGCTGCGGATCGATCGCGCCGGGCAGGCATCGAAGCGTTTTTCGGGCGCGAGCGCGGCGCCGCTCGCCGAGGCAGAGGCGCGCTGTCCGCTATGGCGGCTGCACATGGCGTTCGAGCGGCCGGGCGCGCTGACGGTCCATCTCGTGACCTTGGAGGACGGCAGCCGCTGGTTCACGATGGCACGCACCGTCACGCCGCAGGGGCGCCGTTATGGGGCAACCGGGGCGGAGTTCGTCATCGGACTCGGGCTCGCCGCCGATCTCGCCGCGCCGCTCGCCGCCGCGCGGGGCGTCGATCTGGCGGGGGAGGCGACCGCGATCGGGCTCGGCTGTCGGCGGTGCCTGCGCACCGATTGCCCGCAGCGATCGGTCCCGCCCGCCGGGCGCGCGCTGATCGTCGTCGAACGCGAGCGCGGATTGTCGTCGATCCGCTTTGCCGCCGATTGACGCGAGCGCTATGATCGCCGCGCCATTGGGGAGACGGGCGGTGGAAAAATCGGTTGCGCGCTTTCGGTCGAGCACCTGGCGCTGGCTGCTGGGCAGCCTGGCGGGGTGGGGAACGCTGCTGCTGTGCCTGGTCGGCGTGGGGCTGATCATCGTTGCGTGGCGCTGGCTGGGCAATGTCGCGGTCCATTACGAGCTGACCGACCAGCGGCTGATCATCCAGCGCGGGATCATCAACAAGACCACCGACGAGATCGAGCTTTACCGGATCAAGGACACGACGATCGCCTATTCGATCATCAACCAGCTGACCGACATTGGCCACATCACGATCCGGTCGAGCGATGCGACAACCTCGGGCGGCGAGCTGGTGCTGCGCGACGTTCCCCACGGCCGCGCGATCCGCGAGGACATCCGCCGCCTGACCGACGCCGCGCGCCAGCTGCGTCGGGTGCGCGAAGTCGACCTCGACGTCGAAAACTGATCGCCATCAGCAACTTTCAAGGCCAGCTGCACCCATAATGGGGCAGGGCAGCGCACATTTGCTTGCAATCATGTCATCAAAGTGAAACATTAATGTCACCGAACTGAAACAGTGACTTTTGTCGCCGTGGTTCGGGGGAGACATGGATGATGATGAAGTGGACCTATCTGGCCTTGATTGCCGCAGCCGCGCTCGGGGATGCGAGCCTCGTGCATGCGGCGAAAAGCAATTCGAATGGATCCGAAGAAATCAGGCGAGGCGACTATGCCGCTGCCGAAGCGCTGATCGAACGACAGCGCAGGCTGTTCACCTGGGACAGCGACCTGACGCTCAATCTGGCGACCGTGTACCGCCACACCAACCGCCCGGAAGCGGCGCGCGCACTCTACCGCCGCATCTTGCAGCTACCCGACGAAGAAATCGAGATTGGCGACCGTGTGATGACAATGCACGCGCTCGCCCGGCGCGAGCTCGCGAACATGGGCCGACCGACGCTCGCGACGCTGCGCTAGTCCCGCGCGCGGACTGCAAGTCGGCCGAGGATCGCCGTGCCCTTGTGCGCGGCGACGCCGGGACCGGCAGTCGCCGCTACTGCTGCGGCGTCGACACAGGCGCCGCAGCCTTCGCACACCAACCGCGCGCGCACCGCGCCGCCGCAACCACTATGCTCGGCGCACGTCGGCGGCCCTTCGGGCAGCGGCTGCCAGCGGTCGCCCCAGTTCATCAGCGCCACCAGCGTCGTCAGGAAATCGGCGCCCTTCGCGGTCAGCTGATATTCGTGGCGCGTGCGGCCGTCGCGATAGGGCACGCGGACCAGCACGCCATGTTCGACGAGCTTTGCCAGCCGCTCGGCCAGAATCTTGCGCGGAATGCCCAGATCGGCGGCGATCGCATCGAATCGCGTCAAACCCAAGAAGATGTCGCGCAGGATGAGCGGCGTCCACCATTCCCCCATCACATCCATCGTCCGCGCCACCGAACAGGCGAAATCGGCAAAGCTGGTCTTGGTCATAACCCATCCTAGCTGAGTTCCTTGACTAAATCCAGCAAACCGGGTTGAGTTCACAAAGGGAACCCTGAGTCGCCCTGCCGAAAGTGGAGAAAACCGATGCCGATGATCGATCTTTACCACCCCGAAAACGCCTTCACCCCGCAAGCGCAGGCCGCGCTGGTCGAGGAATTGACGGCGCTGCTGCTCGAGATGGAGGGCGCGCCCGATAATCCGGTGTCGCGGACGATTTCATGGATGTTCTTGCACCCGCTGCCGCCGCAATCGTTCAACATCGGCGGCAAGACCGCGCCGGTGCCGATCTACAAGGTCGTGTTCTCGGTGCCGCAGGGGACCGTGAAGCTGCATGGCCCGCGCACGCTGCCGCAGCGCGATGCGCTGGTGAAGCGCGCGACTACGGCTATCCTGAAGGCCGAGGGCGCGGCCGACGATGCCGCCAATCAGGCCCGCGTCTGGGTGTTCCTGCATGAAGTGCCCGAGGGCACCTGGGGCGGGCAGGGCCGGTTGGTCGGCATTCAGGACATCAGCAATTTCGTCACGAACGCGACGCCGGTCGCACCCCGTGAGGCTGTGACGGCTTAGGCGCCCGCCACCGTGAGCCGCTCGAGCTGATCGTGCGTCAGCTCGAGCGACATCACGCCGAGCAGTTCCTCGACCTGCGCAGCGCTGGTCGCGCTCGCGATCGGCGCCGTGACGCCGGGCTGGGCGGCGAGCCAAGCCAGCGCAATCTGCGCCAGTGTCGCGCCGGTTTCGGCGGCGACCGCGTCCATCGCGGCGAGCACTGCCTTGCCCTTGCCTTCGAGCAGCGGCGCCATCCGCCCGCCGCGAACGCTTTTGCCGAGATCGTCGGCGCTGCGGTATTTGCCGGTCAGGAAGCCTGAGGCGAGCCCGTAATAGGGCACCACGCCGATGTTGTGAGTGACGCAATAATCCTGCAGTTCGCCTTCGAACTTGTGGCGGCTGACGAGATTATATTCGGGCTGCAGGACGTGGTAGCTCGGCAGGCCGTGCGCCATCGCAATATCGTGGGCTGACTTGAGCCGCGCGGCATGGAAATTGGATGCGCCGAGCGCGCGGACCTTGCCCGCTTCGACCAGACGGGCGAAGGCGCCGAGCACGTCGGCCTGCGGCACATCCTCGTCATCCTGGTGCGCGAAATAAAGGTCGATCGCCTCGACGCCGAGCCGCTGGAGCGAGGCGTCGCAGGCAGCGGCAATCCGTGCTGGCGCCAGCTTGGCGCCGCCCTCGCCGGGCAGCATGCCGACCTTGGTCGCGATCTGCACCGCGCCGCGCTTGCCGCGGCTGCGCAGCCATTCGCCGATCATGCTTTCGGATTCGCCGCCCTGATGCCCCGGCGCCCAGGCCGAATAGACGTCGGCGGTATCGATCATCGTGCCGCCGCCCGCGACGAACGCATCGAGCACGGCAAAGCTCGCGGTGCGATCGGCGGTCCAGCCGAACACATTGCCGCCCAGCACCAGCGGTGCAATCTCGAGGTCGGTGCTGCCCAAGCGACGTTTCATGGATTGCTGTTCCCGGCTTGATTGGTCTGGAGGGCATCCGCCGACACGCTGTTGTCGTCGAGCATCGCCGCCGCGTCGTTGAGCTGGCTCGCTTCGGTTGCGCTCGCGCCGCCCGGATCCCCGCCTGCCGATCCGCAGCCGGCGAGCAAGAGCAGGGGCAGCATCAGGGCCCGCGCTTTCATCGATCGATCGCGTTGCTGGCGTTGCGCAACGACTGGCTGGCCTTTTCCTTGCCCTTCTCGGTCGCATCGTCGATCGTGTTGCCGACCGCGTCGACGGCATTGTCCACGCCGCCCAACGCACGGTCGCCGGCGGCGTCGACATCCTCGGCGGCTTCGCTCATCGCCGCATTGGCATCGGCAGTGATCGCGTCGGCAGCTTCGGCAGTCTCGTTCTGCGCCTTCGGGCTGCATGCCGCGAGACCAATGGCCATCGGCAGCGCGAGCATCAGAACGGGCAGGCGGACGGCGATTCTCATCGAAGGGTTCCTTGGGTTTTAGGTCGATTACGGGCTAACGATCAAAGGCTAGTCGCGGGTCCCGGCGCGCGCAATGGCCGCTGCCGTAGCGATCGCCGTTGCAATCATATAAAGATATCTTTATATCGTGATCCGATGCTGCTCGCGCTCGAAATCTTCCGTGCCCTCGCCGATGCGACCCGGCTGCGCATTCTCGCGCTGATCCAGACGATGGAGCTGTCGGTCGGCGAACTCGCGCAGGTGCTGGGGCAGAGCCAGCCGCGGGTGTCGCGTCACGTCAAGATCCTGTGCGATGCCGGGCTTGCCGAACGGCGCAAGGAAGGCAGCTGGGTGTTCGTGGCACTCGGCGACCGCGCGCTCGTCGATCCGGCGCTCGCCGCGCTTGACAGCTGGCGCTCGCGCGAGAGCGATCACTGGGCCGTCGCCGACGCCGCGCGGCTCGCCGCCGTGCGCGCCGACCGGGCGGCCGCAGCCAACGCCTGGTTCGAAGCAAACGCGGGCCAGTGGGATGCGATCCGCTCGCTCCACATCGCCGAAAGCGACGTCGAACGGGCGATGCGCGCGCTGCTCGGCGATGCGCCGATCGCGACGCTGATCGACATCGGCACGGGCACCGGGCGGATGCTCGAACTGTTCGCGCCGCAAGCCAAGAGCGCGCTCGGCATCGACCGGTCGTCGGAAATGCTGCGGCTGGCGCGCGCCAAGCTCGCCGAGCGCGGCCTTGCCCATGCCGAGCTGCGTCAGGCCGATCTCTATGCACTGCCGATGGCCGACGGCGGTGCCGATGCCGCGATCATCCACCATGTGCTTCACTTCGCGCAGCAGCCGGGCGCCGCGATTGCCGAGGCAGCCCGCGTGCTTGCCCCCGGCGGGCGGCTGCTGATCGCCGATTTCGCCCCGCACGAGCGCGAGGAATTCCGTGCCCGCGACGGCCACACCCGGCTGGGCTTTTCGGACGAGCAGATCCTCGGCTGGTTTGCTGCGACGGGCATCGCGCCGGTGCGCACCGAAACGCTCGAAGGCGGGGAACTCACGGTCAAACTCTGGCTCGGCCGCAAGGCCGGCAGCCCTGTTAAAGAGGCAATTGCAGCATGAACCTCTCGATGCCCCAGCTTGAGGAAGCGCGGCGGGCCCTGGACGCACCATTGTTCGCCGATCTGGCGGGCGACGCCGAAGTGAGCTTCGAATTCTTCCCGCCCAAGACCGAGAAGATGGAAGAAGCGCTGTGGGAAACGGTCAAGACGCTCGAGCCGTTCGGTCCGCGCTTCGTGTCGGTGACCTATGGCGCGGGCGGCACGACGCGCGAACGCACCCACGCGACGGTGGCGCGCATCCAGCGCGAAACCCCGATCGCGGCAGCCGCGCACCTGACCTGCGTCGAAGCGTCGAAGGCCGAGATCGCCGAGATCGCGCATGCCTATTGGGAAGCAGGCGTGCGGCACATTGTCGCGCTGCGTGGCGACGCGCCGGGCGCCGATGCCTTCGTGCCGCACCCTGACGGCTATACCAACGCCGCCGATCTGACGGCGGGCTTGAAGCAGCTTTACCCGTTCGAGATTTCGGTTGCCGCCTATCCCGAGTGTCACCCCAATTCGCGTGACGAGGCGGATGATCTCGACAATCTGAAGCGCAAGCTCGATGCCGGCGCGACGCGGGGGATCACGCAATTCTTCTTCGAGCCTGAAACCTTTTTCCGCTTCCGCGACCGCGCTGCCGCCGCCGGGATCAGCGCCGAGATGGTGCCGGGCATCATGCCGGTGACCAATTTCGCTAGCATCAAGCGGATGTCGGCGATGTGCGGGACGCAAGTGCCGCAGTGGCTCGGGCGGCTGTTCGAAGGGCTCGATGATCACCCGACCAGCCGCCAGCTCGTCGCGGCAACGCTCGCCGCCGAGCTTTGCCGCAAGCTCTACGCGGGAGGCGTGCGGCAATTCCACTTCTACACGCTCAACCGCGCCGAACTGAGCTTTGCGATCTGCCATCTGCTCGGCTTGCGGGCAATGGCTGCGGCAGCGGCCTAACAAATCCCCCTCCCGCAAGCGGGAGGGGAGAGGACCAAGACATGACCCCACGCGAAACCCTGCTAGCCGAAGCCGCCAGGCGCATCCTGATCACCGATGGCGCTTTCGGTACCGAGATCCAGAACTGGAAGCTTGCCGAGGCCGATTATGCGGGCGCGCTCGGCCTTGCGCACGACCAGAAGGGCAACAACGACATCCTCGCGCTTACCGCGCCGCATGTCCCCGAAGCGATCCACCGCGCCTACTTCGAAGCGGGCGCCGACATTGCCGAGACCAACACTTTCTCGGCCAACCGCATCAGCCAGGCCGATTACGGTGCCGAGCATCTGGTCCGCGAGATCAATATCGAAAGCGCGCGGCTCGCGCGGCGCGTCGCCGACGAGTTCCAGGCGAAGGACGGCCGTCCCCGCTTTGTCGCGGGCGCGCTCGGGCCCACCAACAAGACACTGTCGCTGTCGCCCGACGTCAACGACCCCGGCTATCGCGAAATCGATTTCGACCATCTGAAGGACGTCTACCGCGAGCAGATCGATGCGCTGGTCGAAGGCGGCATCGATTTCGTGCTGATCGAGACGGTGTTCGATACGCTCAATGCCAAGGCCGGCATCATGGCCGCGATCGAGGCAGGCGAGGCGCTGGGCCGCGACCTGCCGATCATGCTGTCGATGACACTGACCGACCTGTCGGGGCGCAATCTGTCGGGCCATACCGTCGAGGCATTCTGGCACGCGGTGCGTCACGCGAAGCCGGTGACGATCGGTCTCAACTGCTCGTTCGGCGCCGAGCAGCTGCGGCCCCACGTCAAGACGCTGGCGGGCATCGCCGATACGCTGATCATGGTCTATCCCAATGCTGGGCTGCCCAATGAGCTCGGCGCCTATGACGAGCAACCGCAAGAAACCGCCGCGCTGGTGCGCGAATGGGCCGAGGCAGGGCAGGTCAATATCCTTGGCGGCTGCTGTGGATCGACGCCCGCGCATATCGCGGAAATCGCTCGGTCGGTCGCAGGACTCCCGCCGCGCGCGCTGCCGTCGCCGCCGGTCGCGACGCGGCTTGCCGGGCTGGAGCCAATGACGATGGCGGCTTGAGCGACAATAGCCCTCTCCCCTCTGGGGAGAGGGTTGGGTGAGGGGGTGCGGCACGCAACTCCCTCTCCGACGCGGGGGGGGGGGCGGCCCCGCGCCCCCGGCGGCGGGGGGGGGGGGGGGGGCACGGGGAGCCCCCACCCCCCCCCCCCCCAGACCGAAGGGGGAGGAG